>JAESFR010000057.1_pt1 | contig 253415 bp, 235 predicted proteins | sample 9266191 | NCBI WGS metagenome assembly JAESFR01 (sample SAMN14503063, study PRJNA617104) | algae metagenome | isolation source: Pleurocapsa minor HA4230-MV1 and co-occurring heterotrophs from cement on... | place: USA: Nuuanu Pali Lookout, Hawaii | collected 2009-07-20 | reverse complement strand
AGGCGCAGTGCTATCGGTTCGAGCTGGACGGTGAGGACGCCGACCTGACGGGCTTGTCGTGCTACGACCCGCAGTCGTGGTCGGCGACGGCGTACTCGGAGCAGTTCAACGACCTCGCGGACGGCGAGCACACGTTGCGGGTGCAGGCCCAGTCGCCGGGTGGGAGCTTCGGTCCGGTGGTCACCCGCACCTTCACCGTGAACGGCGGACCGTGGGTGACCGTCTCCTCACGGCCGCGCCAGGTCCTGCCGCACGACTCCGCCTCGTTCGCCTGGTCGGCCTCGGGGGCGCAGTGCTATCGCTTCGAGCTGGACGGCGAGGACGCCGACCTGACGGGGCTGTCGTGCTACGACCCGCAGTCGTGGGGGGCGACCGCCTACTCCGACCAGTTCGACGCCCTGGCCGACGGCGTGCACACCTTCCGTGTCCAGGCCCGCTCCCCGGGCGGGAGCTTCGGCCCCGTGACCCCCGTGCAGTTCACCGTCGAGACCAAGCCCCCGCAGACCACCCTCGACACCGGTCCGACCGGGTTCGTGTCCTCGACCGGCGCGACGTTCACGTTCAGTGCCGACGAGACCGCGACGTTCGAGTGCAGCCTCGACGGTGGCGCCTACGACCCCTGCTCCTCGCCGCGTGTGCTCTCGGGGCTCGCCCAGGGTGAGCACACCTTCGAGGTCCGCGCCGTCGACCTGGCCGGCAAGACCGACGCCACCCCCGCCACCCGGTCCTGGACCGTGGACACCGTGGACCCGACGGTCATCGACCTCGACGGTCCCACCGGAACCATCGTGGACCCTGACTTCGTCGCGGTACTGACCTTCCAGGCCGACGAGCCGGCGACCTTCGAGTGCCGCCTGGTCCCCGCTGCCTTCGCGCCCTGCGCCTCGCCGACGTCGTACGAAGACCTGCCGGACGGGCAGTACCGCTTCGAGGTGCGGGCCGTCGACCGCGCGGGCAACCGGAGCACCGTCGCGTTCCGCGAGTGGACCCTGGTGACCGACCCGCCAGAGACCACGATCACGAGTGCCCCGCCACGCCTGGTGCGGCAGACATCGGCGAACGTCGCGTTCACCTCACCGGACAGCCCGGTCACGTTCGAGTGCGAGGTGGACGGAGCCGCCTGGGCGGCGTGCAGCAGCCCGCTGCAGCTCGCCGGGCTCACCGACGGTGAGCACACCGTCCGGGTCCGAGCGGTCCTGCAGGGCGCGCTGCGCGACCCCTCGCCCGCCACTGCCACGTGGACCGTCGACACGGTCGGTCCCACCACGACCATCACGTCGGGTCCCTCCGGGACCGTGGGCGCGGGCCCGCGGAGCTTCACCTTCGTCGCCGACGAGCCGGCGACGTTCACCTGCGCCCTGGACGGCGGCACGCCGTACGCCTGCTCGTCGCCCGAGGCTCTCGCGACGCTGGGGTCCGGCGCCCACACCTTCACGGTGTACGCGACCGACGAGGCCGGCAACCGCGGAACCGACGAGTCCCGCGGCTGGGTTGTGGACGCCGAGGCTCCCGTCGTCACCATCACGGGCAGGCCGGCGGCCGTGAACAACCAGACGAGCGGCACCGTGAGCTTCACCGTCGACGACGCGAGCGCCACGGTCGAGTGCCGCCTCGACGGCGGGACGTGGTCGGCGTGCACCTCACCGGTGACGCGCACCGGCCTCGCGGAGGGCGAGCACGTGCTCGAGGTGCGGGCCACCGACGAGGCCGGCAACGAGTCCGACCCGGCCACGGCCCGGTGGCGCGTGGACACCACGCCGCCCGTCGTGACCATCACGTCAGCACCTGTCCTGCCCACGAGGTCGTCGACCGTGACGGTCTCCTTCACCGTGAGCGAGCCGGCGGACACGGCCTGCCGCGTCGACGGAGGGGCCTTCACACCCTGTACGTCGCCCCACGCGTTCACCGGCCTCAGCGACGGTGTGCACCGGCTCGAGGTGCGCGCGACCGACGCCGCGGGCAACACCGGGCCGGTGGCGGGTCGCGACGTGACCGTCGACACCGTCGCACCCAGGGTGACCATCACCGGCGGCCCGACCGACACGGTGCCGCAGACCGACGCCACCATCACCTTCACCGTCGACGAGTCGCCGGTGACGGCGCGGTGCAGCCTCGACGGTGCCGAGTTCACCGTGTGCGAGAGCCCGGTGTCGTACGCCGGCCTCGACCAAGGCGTCCACACGGTACGGATTCGCGCGACCGACGCAGCTGACAACACCGGGCCGACCGAGTCGCGAACCTGGACCGTTGACACGCCCGAGCCCGACACGACGATCGACTCGGCGCCGTCGAACCCCAGCAACGACCGCACGCCGGTGTTCACCTTCAGCTCCGACACGGCTGGCGCGACGTTCGAGTGCCGGCTCGACGACACCGCGGCCTGGACCGGCTGCGTGAGCGGGATCGAGGTCGGTCCCCTGGGCGACGGCACGCACACCCTCCGCGTGCGAGCGGTCTCCGACGGGCTGGCCGACCCGACACCCGAGACGCACACCTGGGTCGTCGACGCCACCGCTCCGGTCGTGACGGTGACCCAGCGCCCAACGGGGCTCACCACCCTCGCCGGCAGCCGGTTCGTGTTCACGGTGGACGAGGAGGCGACGGTCGAGTGCCAGGTCGACGGGACGTGGCGTTCGTGCGCCAGCCCGTTCGACCCGGTCCTGGCGGACGGCTCCCACACCGTGCGCATCCGCGCCACCGACGCCGCCGGCAACATCGGCCAGACCGACCCGATGACGTGGACGCTCGACGCCACCGAGCCGGACGTCGTCATCACCTCCGGACCCTCCGGCGACCACACCAGCCGGACGGCCACCTACACCTTCACCGTCGACGACCCCACCGCGACGGTCGAGTGCCTCCTCGACGGCGGCACCTGGACGCCCTGCACGAGCCCCCGGACCTTCACCGGGCTCGAGGACGGCCCGCACTCCTTCTCGGTGCGGGCCACCGACCCCGCGGGCAACCGCGGAGCCGAAGGACGCTCGTTCTTCGTCGACGCCACGGCCCCGGTCGTCACCTTCACGAGCGGGCCGCCCGCGGTGACGGCGTCGCGCACGGCGGACCTGGCCTTCCGGACGGACGACCCGGACGCCGTGCTGCGCTGCCGGCTCGGCACCGCCGCCCTCGCGCCGTGCACGTCGCCGGTGCAGCTCACCGGCCTGGCCGACGGCGCGTGGACCTTCCACGTCGAGGCGACGGACGCCTTCGGCAACGTCGGCACCGCAAGCCGCTCCTGGGTCGTCGACAACACCCCACCGACGGTCACGATCACGGCAGGGCCGTCCGGGACCGTCACCTCCAACGACGTCTTGTTCTCGTTCACGGCGGACGACTCCCCGGTGACGTACGAGTGCCGGCTCGACGCTGCCGCGTTCGCCCCGTGCACCCCGCCGCGCGCCTACGACGACCTGGCGGCCGGCGCCCACCGCTTCGAGGTCCGGGCGACCAACGGTGCCGGCCTGACCGGGCCGATCGCCCCGCGCGACTTCATCGTCGCGGTGCAGGGCGATCCCTCGATCGCCGTGACGGTCCAGGCGCGCACGACGGCAGGGGCAGCCCTGTCGTCGACCGGCCTCGGCGACGACTTCGTCGTCCGTGCATCGCTGACCAACAGCGGTCCGGTGGCCTCGGACACCACCGTGCTGACCGTTCCGCTGTCGTCCGACCTCTCGCTCGTGGGAGCGCTGCCCGCCGGGTGCACCTCACCAGACGCGGACGGTCCCGTCACCTGCGCGATCGGCGTCGTGGGTGCTGGCGCGACGACCGTCATCGACCTCCGGGTGGACGCATCCTTCACGTGCACGATCCACGGTGACTCCGGCAACCAGGCGGGTGACGCCGCGCGGCTCCTCGGCACCGCGGGCTCGGACGTCATCTGCGGCGGCGGGGGTGGTGACGAGATCCTCGGCCGCGGCGGCAACGACGTCGTCTGGGGCTACGGCCCGACCGGCTCGGTGTCCACAGGCGCGTCGGTGACCTACGGTCCCGGCACACGTACGGCCAGCGCCCCCGCCGCGGCGACGGTGACGATCGGAGGGACGGACGGGGGCGACACGATCACCACGGCCCAGGGCGAGGACCTCGTCCTTGCCGGTGCCGGGGCCGACGCCGTGAGCACCGGCGCCGGTGCTGACCGGGTCGAGGGGCAGGACGGCAACGACCGGATCGACACCGGGACAGGCGTCAGCACGGTGAGCGGCGGTGACGGTGCCGACACCGTCTCCGGTGGCCCGGTCGTCGACGACGTCGACGGCGGCGCAGGCAACGACACGATCAGCGTCGGGGCAGGCGCCAACACGGTCCGCGGAGGACCCGGTGACGACAGGATCTCCGACAGCAGCGGATCCGTGTTCGGTGAGGACGGTGACGACACGGTGACGGGCACGACCGGGTCGGTGGACGCCGGTCCTGGTGGTGACTCGGTCAGCTGGACGACGGGCACGGTCATCGGCGGTGCCGGGAACGACACGATCAGCGGCACGACCGGCATGGTGTACGGCGAAGACGGCAACGACACCGTCACCGGGACTGCGGGTGCCGACGTCGTCTACGGCGGCAACGGGAGCGACGCCGTGTCCGCCGGCGGGGGTCACGACCGCATCGACGGGGGCGACGGCACGGACAACCTCCGCGGCGACGCTGGGAACGACCAGATCGCCGGCAGCTTCGGCAACGACACCATCTCCGGCGGAGACGGCGTGGACCGGCTGGACGGCGACACCGGCGACGACAACGTCTATGGCGACGCGGGTGACGACACGATCCTCGGCGACAACGGGGAGGACAAGGTCTGGGGCGGAACCGGCGACGACGAGATCTCTGGCGGCATCCTCAAGGACGTTTTGCACGGTGACGGTGGGGACGACTCGCTCGACGGCGACGACGGTCCCGACACCCTGCACGGTGACGGTGGGGACGACACCCTCGACGGCGGGGACGGTGACGACGCCGTCAACGGCGACGCCGGTGACGACCGGGTGGAGGGTGGCGCCGACGACGACAAGGTATGGGGCGAGGACGGCGACGACCTGCTCGCGGGCGGCGGCGGAAGCGACCGCGTCCTCGGCGGCGGAGGTCACGACTACCTCAGCGGCGACGGCGGCGCCGACTACGCCAATGGAGGCCTCGGTCGCGACGTGGTCCGCGGCGACGCGGGGGCCGACGAGCTCGACGGCGGCGGCACCTCGGAGACCAGGCGCCAGGCGCCGCGCGACCACTGGAACCGGCTCTACGGCGACGACGGACAGGACATCTGCCACTACGGTCCGGGCCTCGGCGAGCAGATGACCAACTACCGCGACCGCTCCTGCGAGCTGCGGAAGAAGGGTGACCGTGAGCCCGGTCGCGGGTGGCTCAACGGATCCGCGATCCGGCTCGATCGCGGACGCAACCTCCGCGGCTACCCGGGGTAGGGGTGGGCCGAGGACAGGGCTCGATCCGACCATCGAACGGACCGAACGAGGAGTCGGCTGGGCGGGCCACGCTCGACCACGACACCCGCCCGCCGGTTGGGTCCGTTCGACGGCTGCCTTGGTCCGCGATGCTCAGACGTTCCTGCGGTACTGACCGCCGACCTCGAAGAACGCCTCGGTGACCTGCTGGAGCGAGCACACGCGCGCGGCGTCCATGAGCACGGCGAAGACGTTGTCGCCCGAGATCGCGGCGTCCTTGAGCCGGGCCAGCGCCTCCTGCGCCTCGGCGCCGTGCGCGGCCTGGAAGGCACGCACCCGCGAGAGCTGCGACTCCTTCTCGGCCTCGGTCGCCCGGGCGAGCTCGACCTCCTTCGGCTGCGCGTCGGCGGCCGACTCCTTGACGAAGGTGTTGACGCCGATGATCGGCAGCGAGCCGTCGTGCTTGCGGTGCTCGTAGAGCATGGACTCGTCCTGGATGCGGCCGCGCTGGTAGCCGGTCTCCATCGCGCCGAGCACGCCGCCGCGCTCGTTGATCCGGTCGAACTCGGCGAGGACGGCCGCCTCGACGAGGTCGGTGAGGTCGTCGATGACGTAGGAGCCCTGGAGCGGGTTCTCGTTCATCGCCAGGCCCCACTCACGGTTGATGATCAGCTGGATCGCCAGCGCGCGGCGAACGGAGTCCTCGGTCGGGGTCGTCACCGCCTCGTCGTACGCGTTGGTGTGCAGGCTGTTGGCGTTGTCGTAGATCGCGATCAGGGCCTGCAGCGTGGTGCGGATGTCGTTGAAGTCCATCTCCTGCGCGTGCAGCGACCGGCCGCTCGTCTGGACGTGGTACTTCAGCTTCTGCGAGCGCTCGGAGGCGCCGTACTTCTCCTTCATCGTCACCGCCCAGATGCGGCGGGCGACGCGGCCGAGCACGGAGTACTCGGGGTCCATGCCGTTGGAGAAGAAGAACGACAGGTTGGGCGCGAAGTCGTCGATGTCCATGCCGCGCGCGAGGTAGGCCTCGACATAGGTGAAGCCGTTGGCGAGGGTGAAGGCGAGCTGGCTGATGGGGTTCGCGCCGGCCTCGGCGATGTGGTAGCCGGAGATCGACACCGAGTAGAAGTTGCGCACCTGGTGCTCGATGAACCACTCCTGGATGTCGGCCATCATCCGCAGGCTGAACTCGGTGGAGAACAGGCACGTGTTCTGGCCCTGGTCCTCCTTGAGGATGTCGGCCTGCACGGTGCCGCGCACGTTGGCGAGGGCGTACGCCGCCAGCTGCTCGCGCTCCTCCTCGGACGGCTCGCGCCCCTCCCGCTCGCGGAACGCGTCGACCTGCTGGTCTATGGCGGTGTTGAGGAAGAACGCCAGCACCGTGGGAGCCGGGCCGTTGATCGTCATGCTGACGCTCGTCGTCGGCGCGACGAGGTCGAAGCCGTCGTACAGCGCCTTCATGTCGTCGAGCGTCGCGACCGAGACGCCGGAGGTGCCGACCTTGCCGTAGACGTCCGGTCGCGGGTCGGGGTCGCGCCCGTAGAGCGTGACCGAGTCGAACGCCGTGGACAGCCTGGTCGCGTCGTTGCCGTGGGAGAGGATCTTGAAGCGGCGGTTGGTGCGCGCCGGGTCGCCCTCGCCGGCGAACATGCGGGCGGGGTCCTCGTTGTCGCGCTTGAACGGGAAGACGCCGGCGGTGAAGGGGAAGTAGCCGGGCAGGTTCTCGTTGCGCCAGAAGCGGACGAGCTCGCCGTGGTCGGTGAAGCGGGGGAGCGAGACGCGCGGGATCTTGTTGCCGCTGAGCGACTCGCGGGTGAGGCGGGTGGTGATCTCGCGGTCGCGGACCTTCACGGTCTGCTCGTCACCGGAGTAGGACTCGACGACCGCCGGCCAGCGCTCGACCTGCTCGGTCACCTCGTGCGGGACCGCCTTGCGCGCGGACTCGAGGAGCTCGGTGACCCGGCCCAGGTCGCCGTCGGCCAGCTGGTCGGCGACGTGCTGCACGCGCTGCAGGTGGCGGGCCGCCTCGGCGAGCTCGGAGGTACGTGCGTGGTAGCGGCGGACCGTCTCGGTGATCTCGGAGAGGTAGCGGACGCGCTCGGCGGGCACGACCTGCCGGATGCCGGAGGAGTGGCGTACGTCGACGTGCGGCAGCGTGCCCTCGCTGACCTCGAGGCCGGCGCCGGCGAGCTCCGCGCGCAGGTGCTGGTAGAGCGCGGTGACGCCGTCGTCGTTGAAGGTCGCGGCGCTGGTGCCGAAGACCGGCATGTCCTGGGGCTGCTTGCCGAACGCCTCACGGTTGCGCACCAGCTGGCGGCCGACGTCGCGCAGCGCGTCCTTCGCACCGCGGCGCTCGAACTTGTTGATCGCTACGCTGTCGGCGAAGTCGAGCATGTCGATCTTCTCCAGCTGCGAGGCGGCGCCGAACTCCGGCGTCATCACGTAGAGCGAGTGGTCGACGAGCGGCACGATGCCGGCGTCGCCCTGGCCGATGCCGGGCGTCTCGACGATCACCAGGTCGTGGCCGGCGGCCTTCACGACGTCGATCACGTCGGCGAGGTGCTCGGGCACCTCGTGGGCGCCGCGGGTGGCCAGCGAGCGGAAGAACACGCGGTCGCCGTCGAGGGAGTTGGCCCGGATCCGGTCGCCGAGCAGGGCGCCGCCGCCCTTGCGGCGGGTCGGGTCGACCGCGATGACGGCGATCCGCAGCTTGTCCTGCTGGTCGGTGCGGAAGCGGCGGACGATCTCGTCGGTGAGGCTCGACTTGCCCGAGCCGCCGGTGCCGGTGATGCCGAGGACGGGTACGACGCGGCGCCCAGCGGCCCGGCGTACCTCCTGCATCAGCGTCTCGTCGAGGCGGCCGCCCTCCGCGCCGGTGATCGCGCGGGCCACGGCGAACCGATCGCCCGAGAGGACCTGCTCGGCCGTGACCTGTTGGTCGGCCCACAGGTCGACGTCGCAGTCGGCGACCACGGAGTTGATCATCCCGACGAGGCCCATCTTCTGGCCGTCCTCGGGGGAGAAGATGGTGACGCCCGACTCGCGGAGCCGCTGGATCTCCTTCGGGACGATGACGCCGCCACCGCCGCCGACCACGCGCACGTGGCCTGCTCCCGCGGCGCGCAGCGACTCGACGAGGTACTCGAAGTACTCCACGTGGCCGCCCTGGTAGGACGACACCGCGACCCCCTGGACGTCCTCCTCCAGCGCCGCGTCGACGACCTCCTGCACCGAGCGGTTGTGCCCGAGGTGGATGACCTCGCAGCCCTGGCTCATGAAGATGCGCCGCATGATGTTGATCGACGCGTCGTGCCCGTCGAACAGCGCGGACGCGGTCACGAGGCGAATCGGGTTGTGCGGGACGTGGAGGTCGGCCATGCGGCAATAGTAGGACTTCCAAGTATTACTCGCGAGTCACCTGCAGGGCCGTCCGGTTCAGCCGTCGCCGAGGCCCGTCCGGAGCGTCGTCAGCCGGTCGGTCAGCTCGCGCACCTCGCCGCCGGGGAGGCCGGGTGCCTCGAACACCTCGCTGTTGAGGGCGTCGGTGGCCTCCTCGACCGCCTCGCGGCCGGCGTCGGTCAGCACCGCGCGTACGACGCGCTTGTCCTCGTCGCTGCGCACCCGCTCCACGTAGCCCTGCGCCACGAGCCGGTCGACCGCGCTGGTGACGCTGGTCGGGTGCACTTGCAGCAGCGACCCCAGCCGCGACATCGGCATCGCGGCCCCGCGGCTGAACGACAGCAGCCGGAGGACCTCGTACCGGGCGAACGTCAGCCCGCGCGGGCGGAGCACGGCGTCGATGCGCTCCATCAGCAGCTGCTGCGCGCGCACCACCGAGGTCACCATCGCCATGCCGTCGGCGGCGTCACCCCACCCGTGGGCGACCCACTGCCGGTGGGCCTCGCTGATCGGGTCGCGGGTCATGGCAGGGGAGGCTACTCAGCCAGGGCGGTGAGCACGGCGTGCGCCTCGACCATCGCGGGTCCGTACCAGGTCAGCAGTCGGCCCGACACCAGCCGCGTCGGCGTACGCAGCGCCTCCGGGCCGTCGTCGGCGGTGAAGACGTAGGGCTCGTCCGGGAGCAGTACGACGTCCGCGCCGGCGCCGTCGATGTCGTCCGGGGTCACCGTCGGGTAGCGCCCGTCGCGCGCCTCCGGGCCATGGGCGAGCACGTTCGCGAGCCCGGCCCGGGTGAGCAGGTCGTCGGTGTAGGTCGGCGACCCGACGACCATCCACGGGTCGCGCCAGATCGGCACGGCGACCGACACCCGCCGTGGCGCCGGGGCCGACCACAGGGAGCGCGCCTCGACGAGCCAGCCGGGGTCGTCGAGCCCGAGTGCCTCGTCGAGGAGTCGCGACATGGACGCCAGCGCCTCCTCGACCGTCTCGATCCGTGTCACCCACACGGCGACCCCGGTGTCGCGCAGGCGTCGTACGTCGAGCTCGCGGTTCTCCTCCTGGTTGGCCACGACGAGGTCGGGGGACAGGGTGCGGATCGCGGCGAGGTCGGGGTTCTTGGTGCCGCGCACCCGTGCGACGTCGAGGTCGGCGGGGTGGGTGCACCAGTCGGTCGCCCCGACCAGTCGGTCGGGTGCAGTGGCCGCGATGGCCTCGGTGAGCGACGGCACGAGCGAGACGACCCGCGTCGCCGGGGACTGCAGGGGGACGTCGGCCCCGAGGTCGTCGCGCATGGAGTCGAGGCTAGCCACTGGGCAGGTGCACGTGGTCGACGTGGTGAGGTACTCGCCATGAGCAAGCACGCCCGCCCTCGGGGGCTGCCGGTCGACGGCGTGGAGCGTCCCACCGCCGACGGCTGGACGTTCCCGGCCCGCAACCCCGCCACCGCGGAGCCGCTGTGGGACGTCCCGGACGCCGGCCTCGCCGACGCCCGCGACGCGGTCACCGCTGCCCGCCGTGCCTTCGACGCGACGCAGTGGAGCACCGACGCCGACCTGCGCACCGACGCCGTACGACGACTCGCCGCCGCGGTCGCCGACCACGCCGACGAGCTCGTGGCCCTGATGGCGGCCGAGACCGGGCTCCCGGTCGCCCTGCGCGCCGACCACCTCGACGACGCGTTGGCCGCGATGTCGACGGTGACCGCGGATCCGCAGCGCGAGCCGGCGGGCGTGACCGCCGTGGTCACCCCCGCCACCTCGCCCCTGGCCGTGGCGCTCGCGGAGGTAGGCCGGGTGCTCACCGCCGGCGGCACCGTCGTGCTCAAGCCCGCGCCCGAGGCCGCCACCGCCGCGATCGAGCTCGGCCGGATCGCCCTCGACGTGCTGCCGCGCGGGGTGCTCAACGTCGTGACCACCCGCGACGTCGACGTCGCCATCGCCCTCACCCTCGACGAGCGCGTCGACGAGGTCGCCCTCACCGGGTCACCCGTGGTGGCCGAGCGGGTGCAGGCCGCGGGGGAGCGGGCGGGCAAGCGCGTCCGCCTCGACGCCGGTGGCCCACGCACGGTCCGCCCGGCCGACGACGCCGACCTGGGGGCGGTCGTGGCTGCGGCCGCGTCTGCCGTCGTCGCCAACGCCGGCCAGGGCTGCCGCCTGCCGACGAGCGTCGTCGTACCCGTGCACCGGCACGCCGAGGCATTGCAGGCCGCGGTGGCCGCGGCGCAGGACGTCGTCGTCGGCGACCCGGCCGACCCCGCCACCCGCTGCGGGCCGTTGCGCTCGCTGGTCGCCCGCGACCGGGTGCGCCGCTACGTCGAGCTCGGCCGGTCCGAGGGCGGCGACATCGCCCTCGGCGGTCAGCCGCTCGACCGGCCCGGCTGGTGGTTCGCCCCCACCGTGATCGGGGGCGTCGACCCCGCGTCGCGACTGGTGCGCGAGGAGGTGCTGGGCCCGGTCGTCATGGTCGCGGTGGAGGGCTGATCGCGGGTCGGGCCATCGGCACGTGCATGATCCCGTCCTCGTCGAACTCGGGCCCGGTCACGACGTAGCCGTAGCCCTCGTAGAACGACGTGAGTGCGGTCTGGGCGTCGAGCCGCACCTCGCGGTCGCCGCACAGCGCCATCGCCTCGTCCATCATCAGCGCGGCCAGGCCGCGCCCGCGCGCGGTCGGCGCGACCACGACCCGGCCGATGCGCGCCCACCCGCCGTCGTCCAGCACGCGCAGCGTGCCGAGGACGGCCCCGTCGCCGTCGTCGTCGCTGTCGTCGAGCAGCACCACGTGGCGGGTCGTCGCCTCGAGGTCGCGGCCGTCGAGGTCGGGATAGGGACAGTCCTGCTCCAGGACGAACACCTGCTGGCGCAGCCGCCACACGTCGTACGCCGTCCGCACCGGGAGGTCGTCGACGCCAGCGACCAGCACCCTCATCGGACGAAGGCCCTCACCTGGCGGAAGGCGCGGGCCGCCTCGGGCACCACGGGGAGCAGGCCGTAGACGTGGATCAGGTCCGGCTCCTCGACCGACGTCAGGTCCCAGCCGGCCTCCGTGGCCCGTCGGGCCAGCAGCCGGCAGCCGGGGGCGAGGAGGTCGCGAGTGCCGTAGAGCAAGAGTGCCCGCGGCAGCCCGGCCAGGTCGCCGAGCGCGGGCGACACCTCCGGGCGGCCGAGGTCCTCGACCGACCCCGCCCACCACGCGGCGTAAGCCTCCAGCTTGCCGTAGAACAGCCACGGGTCGATCTCGTCCGCGGCCCGCGTCTCCTCCTCGGTCGAGGTGGTCAGGTCGACCCACGGAGCGTGCAGGACGAGGTGCGAGGCGGGCGCCAGCCCGCGGTCGCGCACCGAGAGGGCCAGCGCGAGGGCGATCCCGCCGCCGGCCGAGTCGCCGGCGAGCACCGCGCCGCCCGGCGCGGACGTCCACCGGGCCAGGTCGTCGACGAGCGCGTCGTGGGAGTCCTTCCACGTGTGCTCGGGGGCGAGCGGGTAGTCGGGCATCACGACCCGCGCGCCGATCGCGTCGGCCAGGCGGGTGGCGTAGCGGACGTGGAAGGCGTCGATCGGCGCCATGTAGCCGCCGCCGTGGACGTAGTAGAGCGTCCGGGTCGCCGGGCGACCGCGCGGCGTCAGGACGTGGCAGGGGAAGCCGATGTCGGTGACGGTGGCCTCCCATCGCCGCGCGAAGCCCGGCACCGCGCGTGTCGGCAGGGCCCGGTCCAGCGTGCGGTGCCACGCCTCGACACGTGCGCGCTCCCGCGGCTCCGTGTCGATCTCGCGCGCCCGACGCAGCCGCGGGATCAAGGTGGCGAGGAGGTCGTGGCGGCGGCTCGGCATGGGAGGCAGCGTAGGGGCCGCGGGGGTCGGCGCTAGGGTGGGACCACGAAGACAGGGGAGCACGTGCAGGCGTGCTGAGAGTGCGGACCAGCCGCAGACCCTCCGAACCTGATCCGGTTAGCACCGGCGCAAGGGAGTCCAGATGAAGCACGTACGCGTCCGCGCTGCCCGCACGGCACCGATCCCGGCCATCGTCCCGGCCATCTTCTCCGCCCTGCTGCTGAGCAGCTGCAGCCTCGTAGGCGGCAGCGACGGGTCGACCGCCACCGAGCCGTCGTCGTCGCCCTCATCCGACGGGGCCGAGCAGGCCGGGGGCACCGTCGTCCTCGCCACGCACGAGTCGTTCCACCTGCCGAAGAAGCTGGTGCGGGCGTTCGAGGCGGAGACCGGCTACGACCTCGAGGTCCGCGCCGCGGGCGACGCCGGCACCCTGGCCACGAAGCTCAGCCTCACCGCCGACAACCCCATCGCCGACGCCGCCTTCGGCATCGACAACACCTTTGCGTCCCGCCCGCTCGGCGAGGGCGCCTTCGCCGAGGTGACCACGACGGCGACGCCCCCCGCCGAGTACGTCCTGCCCGAGGGCGGCGACCGGCTCGTGCCGATCGACTCGGCCAACGTGTGCGTCAACGTCGACACCACCTGGTTCGAGCAGGAGGGTCTCGAGCCGCCGCGCACCCTCGAGGACCTCGCCGACGAGCAGTACCGCGACCTCTTCGTCACCCCGGGTGCCTCGACCAGCAGCCCCGGGATGGCCTTCTTCCTCGCCACCGTCGCGGCCTTCGGCGACGACTGGTCCGACTACTGGACCGACCTGCTCGACAACGGCGCCAAGGTCGTCGACGGGTGGGAGGACGCCTACTACGGCGACTTCACCGCCGGGTCGGACAACGGCACCCGGCCGATCGTCGTGTCGTACGACTCCTCGCCCGCCTTCACCGTCAGCGGCGGGAAGACCTCGACGGCGGCCCTGCTCGACACCTGCTTCCGGCAGGTGGAGTACGCCGGCGTGCTGGCGGGCGCCGACAACCCGGCGGGCGCCGAGGCGCTCGTCGACTGGATGCTGGGCGACGAGGTGCAGAGCGCCCTGCCGGAGTCGATGTACGTCTTCCCGGTGATGCCGGGCGCGACCGTCCCCGCGGACTGGGCCGCGTTCGCCCCGCAGCCGAGCGACCCCTACGAGGTCGACCCCGCCGAGATCGACGCCAATCGCGAGCAGTGGCTGACCGAGTGGACCGACGTCATCTCGCGATGACGACCGCTGGTTGAGCAGCGAGGAACGAGCGTGTCGAAACCGAGGTCGGCTGGCGCGAGGCGCATCGCGACCTTCGTCCTCCTCGCCGCTGGGCCCGTCCTGGTGCTGGGCGTGCTCTTCCTGCTGCCGGTGGCGGGCATGCTCGCGGAAGGCTTCGTGGTGGACGGACGCTTCGCACCGGGGGCGGTCCTCGACGTCCTCGCACGTCCCCGCGTGCGCCGGGTCGCCTGGTTCACCGTGTGGACCTCGGGCTGCGCGACGGTGCTGGCGGTCGTCCTCGGCCTCCCGGCGGCGTACTCCCTGCACCGGCTCGCGCTGCCCGGGCGCGCCGGGGTGCGGGCCGCGCTGCTGGTGCCGTTCGTGCTCCCGACGGTGGTCGTCGGGGTGGCCTTCCGCCAGCTGCTGGGTGAGGGCGGGCCGCTGGGCTTCCTCGGCCTGGACGGCACTCCGATCGCGATCGTGTGCGGCCTGGTCTTCTTCAACGTCGCCGTCGTGGTGCGCACCGTCGGCGTCGCGTGGGAGTCGCTCGACCCGCGCCCGGGTCAGGCCGCGGCCGCGCTGGGCGCCACACCGTGGCAGGTGCTGCGGACGGTCACCCTCCCGGCGCTGCGGCCTGCGATCGTCGGCGCCGCCAGCATCGTCTTCCTGTTCTGCGCGACCGCCTTCGGCATCGTGCTCACCCTCGGCGGGGTCCGGCACGCGACGATCGAGACCGAGATCTACCTGCTCACCACCACGGTCTTCGACCTGCAGGCGGCGGCCGCGCTCTCGGTGCTGCAGATCGTGGCCGTCCTCGGCCTGCTCGCCCTCGCCGCGCGGCTGCGCGCGACCCCCGACCCGACCACCCAGCGGGCCGTGACGCCCGTGCGGGCCGTACGCCGCTCCGACGCGCCCGTCGTCGTCGCGACGCTGCTGGTGCTGGCCGCGATGCTGTTGCCCATCCTCACGCTGGTCCTCGGCTCGCTGAGCGTCGGCGACGGGTGGGGCCTCGACAACTACCGCGCACTCACCACGACCGGTGACGACCAGGCCCTGCTCGTGCCGGTCACCACCGCGCTCGGCACCAGCCTGCGCACGGCCGTCGACGCGACGTGGATGGCGCTGCTCGTGGGGGGAGCCGTGTCGCTGATCGTGACGCGGCGCTCGCACTTCGTCGCCGAGCGCCGCCTGCGATCGACCCTGGACGGGTTCTTCATGCTGCCCCTGGGCGTGAGCGCCGTGACGCTCGGCTTCGGCTTCCTCATCACGCTCGACGAGCCGCCGCTCGACCTGCGCGACTCCCCGCTGCTCGTGCCGATGGCGCAGGCGCTCGTGGCCCTGCCGCTGGTCGTGCGCACGCTGACCCCGGTGCTGGGCGGCATCGACGACCAGCAGCGCCAGGCTGCCGCCTCCCTGGGTGCCTCGCCGTGGCGCACGCTCCTCACCGTCGACCTGCCGGTGGCGTGGAAGCCGATGCTGGCCGCCAGCGGGTTCGCCTTCGCCGCGTCGCTGGGGGAGTTCGGGGCTACGTCCTTCCTGGCCCGCGACACCGACCCGACCCTCCCGGTCGTCATCTTCCGGCTGATCGGGCATCCCGGCGAGATGAACTACGGCATGGCGCTCGCCGCGTCGGTCGTCCTCGCCGCCGCCACCGCCGCCGTCATGCTGGCCGTTGAGCGGCTGCGCGTGCCGGGTGTGGGAGCGTTCTAGGACCATGCTCCAGCTCACCGACGTCACCGTGCGCTACGGCGACACCGCGGCCGTCGACCACGTGTCCCTCGACCTCGAGCCGGGGCAGGTGCTCGCCGTGCTCGGCCCGTCGGGGTGCGGCAAGTCCACGCTGCTGCGCGCCGTCGCCGGCCTCGAGCCGCTCGAGGCCGGCTCGATCTCGTGGGACGGCGCCGACCTGGCCGGCGTACCGACCCACAGGCGCGGCTTCGCGCTGATGTTCCAGGACGGCCAGCTCTTCGCCCACCTCACCGTCGCCCGCAACGTCGCCTACGCCCTGCGCCTGCGTCGTACGCCGTCGGCCCGCCTCGCCGAGCGGGTGCATGAGCTGCTCGACCTCGTCGGGCTCACCGGCTACGACGAGCGGCTGCCCGGCACGCTGTCCGGGGGCGAGCGGCAGCGGGTCGCCCTTGCCCGGGCCCTGGCCGTCGAGCCGCGGCTGATCCTGCTCGACGAGCCGCTGTCGGCGCTAGACGCGTCCCTGCGCGAACGACTGGCCGGCGACCTGCGCGCGATCCTGCACGCCGCCGGCACGACGGCGTTGCTCGTCACGCACGACCACGAGGAGGCATTCGCACTGGCCGACCGGCTCGCGGTGATGCGCGCGGGCCGCGTCGTGCAGCAGGGGGCGATCGACGAGGTGTGGCGCGAGCCGGTCGACGAGGAGACCGCCCTCTTCCTGGGCTACGCCCGCGTGTTGCGCGCCGGGGGCGCGCGACGGGTGCTGGACGCGGCCGGGCTGCCACCGGCGTACGCCGTCGCGCTGCGCCGCTCGGCCCTCGTCGTCGACGACGACGGCCCCCTGTGCGCCGTCGTCGAGTCCGCCCGGGTGACGCCCGAGCTGGTGCGGCTCGTCGTCGACGTCGAGGGCGTCGGCGCCGTGGACGCGGTCGCCCCGCTGGGTGGTCGGATCGCCCCCGGTGACGAGGTGTCGCTGCGCGTCGACGTGACCCGTCTCGCGGTGCCGCCGATCGCGGCCGGACCCGACCCGTCCCTAGACTGACGACCGTGTACCGACCGGCCTATGCCCTGCTCGTGGGAACCGCCGCCACCATGGGCGTGCTGGCGGTCACCGCTGCGCTCGCGCTGGACCGGCGGCTGGTCGACCCCGAGGGCTTTCTCGGCCCGGCGTGGCTGCGCCTGCCCCTGCTGATCCTCGGGGCGTTCCTGCTCGACCTGCTGCCGCGGGCCGTCTGGTACTCGCGGATGAAGCCGGCGCTCATGCCCGACATCGTGCGCGAACGGATCCGCACCCACTGGGACCGCGAGCGGGTCACCCTCGTCGTGCTCGGGCTGGTGTGCTTCTACATCACCTACGTCTGCTACCGGAACCTCAAGTCGTTCCTCCCCTTCATCATGGGCGAGGACAAGTACGACCGGGAGCTGCACCTCATCGACCGTGCGCTGATGTTCGGTCACGAGCCGGCGACCATCCTCCACACCATCTTCGGCACGGGGATCTCCGCGCACTTCCTCTCCACGATCTACCTGTGGTTCCTGCCGCTGGTGCCGCTGGCGCTCGCCGCCTGGCTCGTGTGGTCGCGCAACATCACCTTCGGCTACTGGTTCGCCACCTCTCAGTGCCTGGCCTGGTCGCTCGGCACCGCGTCCTACTACGCGCTGCCCACCCTCGGCCCCGGCTTCCAGTACAGCTACCTCTACGCCGACCTCCCCGAGACCGGGTCGAGCGCGTTGATGGAGTCGCTGTTCTACGGACGCAAGGGCGTCATCCGAGACGGCGCCGAGGGAGCCGTGCAGTCCGTCGCGGGCTTCGCCTCGCTCCACGTCGCGATCACCCTGCTCGTCGCGCTGATGGTCCAGTACACCCTGCGCAACAAGGTGCTCCAGATCGTCTTCTGGGCCAACTTCGCCATCACGGTCGTCGCGACCCTCTACTTCGGCTGGCACTACATCGCCGACGACCTCGCCGGCGTCGTCATCGCCCTCTTCGCCTTCTGGCTCGGCGGGCTGGCCAGCGGGCAGAAGTTCGATCGCAAGGGGTTGTCGAGCCACCCCACCTCCACGACCAGCCAGGTGCCCGTCGACGCCGAGTGAGCGGCGTACGCCTCCGCTGGACTCGGGAGTCGCCGGATATCCGGCTACAGCCCCTCTTTGCACCCGCGATTTCGACCGCGAAGCGTGAGTCTCGGGTGCAGAGTCGGCTCAGGCTGACGTGCTCCGGCGTGAGTCCAGCAGCGCGCGGATACGTGCCGCGAGCCGTTCTGGGTGGGCGAGGTCGGCCCACGTGATGCGGATGCAGGTCCAGCCCGTGAGCAGGCAGACGAGTTCCTCCCGCTTCTTCTCGCGCATGAGGAAGTCCTCGAGCGACTCGCCCTCGCGCCGATGCCTCAGGTACTTCGACCGCCCGTCGAACTCCGCGAATACCTTGAACTCCGGCCAGGCGAAGTCGAGGCGGGCGACCAGTGCTCCGTTCTCGTCGAAGATCTTCAGCTGCGGCTCGGGCTTGGGAAGCGCCTGTCGGAAGGCGAGATAGCTGAACCGGTCCTCGCCCACCGATTCGAGCCGGCCGTCGGCTAGGCACTCCACGACGTGCGCGGTGAGGCTGCCGGGCCAGTGGGCATGCACCTCGACCTGCTTGGCGAGGTCCTCCATGGAGAGCTCTCCGACGTGCAGCATCCGGTTGACCACGACGAGCCCAGCTTCTACTCCGGCGATGGTCATCACCTCGAAGGCCGACCGTGCCGCGTTCGTGATGCGCACGCCGTTGACCTCTTCGATCTCGGCCTCGTCGAGCACGCCGCGGTGGGGGACCCAGTCAAGCTGGCGACGACCAGCCCGCTCAGGATCCGCACGCGTCGTGTGAACGACGTCGAGCGGCAAGCCCCACACCGGGATGCCACGCTCGATGACAGCCGACGTGTGCGTCAGGACAGTCGACTCGTGCGCCCTGGCCAGCACCGCCCGACACAGGAGCCGATGGCGGTCCTCGGCGCTGCAGGCGTCCCAGAGCTCGCCCGTGGTGAAGACGCCGTACCGGATCCGGTGCAGCACCTTCTTCCGGACCAGGCGGTCGATCTGGTTGTCGGTCATCCCGCTCGCGAGCAGCTCGCCGCGGGTGCGCACGGCGCCCGTGAGGTCGCGCGGGGGTTCAGAGGTTCGAGGTGGTCGCATCATGCGTACGGCTTGCCCGCCCGGACCGGTGAATAGTCCGACCTGTTGCGACCTGTGGAGAACCCCGCCCGAGGGCAACTTCGCACCCAGATCTCCCGGTTGTCGGCCCAGATCTCGGCCGTGAAGGTGGGCGGTCACCGGATATCCGGTGACCGCCCGGCGCCGAATCTCGAGAACTACACAGATGTAGTTCGCAAGTCGACACGCCGGTGGCTGGTGAAAAAAGTTGAGGAAATTGTTCCCAGTGTGACGAAAGTTCACTAGCGTGCCTCGAGTTGCCCGTGCGCAGGGGAAGTCGCTCAGGCCCGAGACCACCAGGGAGCCCCGTGCCCGTCGTACCGCCGCAGGACCGCGAGCCGCAGCGTCGTACGACGTCGCGCTGGGCCAGCACGGTCGTGCTCGTCGCCGGGCTGGCCTTGGGAGGTGGCCACGCGGCGTACGCCGACGGTGACCCGGTCCCCAGCGAGGCGGACGTCGCCGCTGCCGAGGAGCGCGCCGACGCGAAGGGTCGCGACGTGGCGGCCGTGCAAGCCGACCTCATCCGCGCGAACCTCGCGCTCGAGTCCGCTGGCGACCGCGCGGCGCAAGCCGCCGAGGCGTGGAACGGTGCCCGCTGGCGGGCCGAGCAGGCCCGCGCCGACGCCGTGGAGGCGGAGGAGGCCGCGGATGCTGCCCGCGACGACGTCGCGGCCCAGCGCGCGCTCTACGCCGCCACGGTCGTCCAGTCCTACGAGGACGGCACCCAGGTGCAGGGACTCTCGGCGGTCGTCGAGGCCGACGGCATCGAGTCCCTCATCGACCGCACCGTGACGATGGGCAACACCTCCGCCGCCCTCGACCAGCAGTACGACGCCTTCCTCGCCTCGTCCGCCGTCGCCGACGTCACCGCGTCGACGGCCGCCCAGGCCTCCGAGCGGGCCACGGCCGCCGAGGCCGAGGCCGAAGAGGCCCGCGACGCCGCGGCGGCTGCCGAGGCAGCCGCCGGCGCCGAGGCGCAGTCGGTCTCCGCCACCAAGGCCGACCTCATCGCCGAGCTCGCCGAGCTCGAGGGGATCAGCGTGCGACTGGCTGAGAAGCGCCAGTCCGCACTCGAGCGGGCCGCCGCCGAGGCGGCCGCAGCTGCCGCGGAGGCCGAGGCCGAGGCCGAGGCACAGGCTGAGGCGGAGGCCCAGGCCCAGGCCGAGCAGGAGCAGGCCGAGCAGGAGCAGGCCGAGCAGGAGCAGGCCGAGCAGCCGACCCCGACGCCGAGCGTGCCCCCCACGCCGACGGAGACCCCGGCCGCAGCTCCGACGCCGACGGCCACGGTGACCCCGACCGAGACGCCGACCCCGACCGAGACGCCGACCCCGACCGAGACGCCGACCGAGACGCCGACCGAGACGCCGACCGAGACGCCGACCCCCGCACCGACGGAGACCCCGGCCCCGACCCTGACGCCCGCTCCGCCCCCGCCACCGGCGGCTGCGTCGGGCGCCTCCGCTGCGATCGCGTTCGCCACCTCCCAGCTCGGCGACCCCTACAAGTGGGGCGCCGCTGGCCCGGACGCGTGGGACTGCTCGGGTCTCACGTCGGGCGCTTGGGCCGCGAGCGGGAAGACGCTGCCCCACTACTCGGTCGCGCAGTACACCCAATCCACCAAGATCAGCGCCGCCCAGCTGGCTCCCGGGGACCTCGTCTTCTGGGGGTCATCGAGCAGCCCGAGCTCGATCTACCACGTGGCGATCTACATCGGTGACGGCCAGATCGTCCACGCGCCGCGCACGGGTCGGCCGGTCAGCCAGGAGTCGATGTACTACTGGCGCTCGCCGAACTTCTTCGCCCGTCCCTGAGCGACGCGCGGTCCCCCCCTGGAGGCTGACCTTGCACCCAAGTCTCCCGCTTGTCGGCCGAGATCCCGGGTGCAAAGTGAGGTGGTCGCCGGATATCCGGCGACTCCAGAACGGGAGCCCGCCCCTGACCGCGTGCGGCCTCACCGCACCTTGCGCGCGAAGCGGGCCGCGAGCTCGCCGGGGTCGAGCCGCCCGTCGAGGATGAGGCGGGTCGGCCACGCCGAGGTGTCGATGGCCGAGAGCTCCTCGAAGAGCGCGAGGTCCTTCGCGTAGACCTCGGCGACCCGGGCGAGGTCGTCCGCGGTGGGGGCGGTGCCCGGCACCTGCTCGGCCCCGGCGTGCCAGTTCTGCAGCGGCGGCACGTGCTCGAAGCGCGGCAGGTCGAGGAAGTCGGTGGTGCGGTCGACGGTCGCGGGGAAGTCCGCCAGCATCGTGCGCAGCTCGAGCAGGAGCCACTGGCGCCGGTCGAAGAGCTCGAAGCCGCGCTGCAGCTGCTCGCCGTAGAACCCGCGCGCGAGGCCGGTCATGTGCCGCCACCGCATCGTGCGTACGACGGCGGGGTCGGGCACCTCGTCGGGCAGCGAGGTGTGCGGCCACTCGGTCAGGAAGTCCGGCCAGTCGGGCCAGGCGAGGTTGCGCGAGCGCAGCATGACCCAGTGGGAGAACAACCGCTCCAGCGGGTCGCGGAACACCGCGACGAGCGGCATGTCGGGCTTGTAGGCGCGCATCCGCTCCAACGCGTGCGGCCAGTACAGGTAGGTCGGAGAGGCGTCGCCGAGCAGCCGGTGCACGCGGGCGCGCCGCGGTGCGGTGTAGTCGCGCTCGTGGTCGGGGGCCGACCAGTCCACGGTCTCGTCGTCGAAGTAGTGCCGCTCCTTGTCGGGTGCCTGGCACACGAACCGGTGCTGGTTGAGCGTCACCGCGAGCGTCGACGTGCCGCCCTTCTGCACGCCCACGACGGCGAAGTTGTAGGCCATGGACCCCAGCGGCTCGCCCGGGGAGCCCGGAGGGGTGGCATCCGACACGTTCATCGCGGTGAACCTACCCGCCCGGCTACCTTGGCGACATGTCGACCGACCAGGTTCCGCCCATCGCCGACGAGCTGCCCACGCCTGTGCCGGAGACCGCCGTGGCGCGGGTCGAGGACGACGCGGTGCACGCCGACGACTCGGGCTACCGGCAGCCCGAGGTCGATGTCCAAGCGATGCGCACCCTGCTCGACGGCCGCTACCGCGAGGTCCGCGACCTCGTCCGCGACAACCTCGCCGAGCACGCGCAGGTCCTGCTCGACGAGGAGCAGATGAGCACCGCCGAGTTCCGCGAGCGCGTGCGCGACGTCGTGGTGCTGATGGCCGGCACCGGTCAGACCGGCATGGGCTTCCCGGAGGAGTACGGCGGGGGCGGCGACATCGGCGCCTCGATCGCGGCCTTCGAGACCCTGGCCTACGGAGACCTGTCGGTGCTGGTCAAGGTAGGCGTGCAGTTCGGGCTCTTCGGCGGCGCGATCCTGCAGCTCGGCACGAAGCACCACCACGACGCGTACCTCGCCGACCTCGTGAGCGGTCGGACGATGGGCTGCTTCGCGATGACCGAGAGCGGCCACGGCTCGAACGTGCAGGCGCTCGGCACCGTGGCGACGTACGACGCCGAGGCGCAGGAGTTCGTGATCACCACGCCCGACGACGCGAGCCGCAAGGACTACATCGGCAACGCGGCGGCTCACGCGGAGCTCGCCGTGGTGTTCGCCCAGCTCGAGGTCGGTCAGGCGGAGGAGGTCGAGCGGCACGGCGTGCACGCCTTCGTCGTCCCGGTCCGCGACGGCGGTCGCGTCGTCGACGGCGTACGCATCGAGGACTGCGGCCCCAAGATGGGCCTCAACGGCGTGGACAACGGTCGCATCTGGTTCGACGGGTTGCGGGTGCCGCGCACGGCGCTGCTCAACCAGTTCGCCGAGGTGACGCCCGAGGGCCGCTACCTCTCGCCGATCGACAACCCGAACAAGCGGTTCTTCACGATGCTCGGCACCCTCGTCCAGGGTCGCGTCTGCGTCGGTGGTGCCGGCATCAACGCCTCCAAGGTCGCGCTCACCATCGCCACCCGCTACGCCGTGCGCCGCCGCCAGTTCGAGGCGACGTCGCCCGACGAGGAGCAGGTGCTGCTCGACTACGGCATGCACCAGCGCCGGCTGCTGCCGCTCCTCGCGCGGACGTACGCCCTCCACTTCGCGCAGGAGGTCGTCGCCGGCCAGCTGCACGAGGTCTTCTCCGGTCCGGGGCCGATCGAGGAGGGCAGCGACGAGCACGCCCGGCGGATGCTGGAGTCGCGCGCGGCCGGCACCAAGGCGCTCGGCACCTGGCACGCAACCCGCACCATCCAGGAGTGCCGCGAGGCGTGCGGCGGGGCCGGCTACCTCAGCGAGAACCGGTTCGCCGCGCTGAAGGCCGACACCGACGTGTTCACCACCTTCGAGGGCGACAACCACGTCCTGCTCCAGCTCGTCGCGAAGGGCCTGCTCACCGACTACGCCGGCGAGTTCGAGGAGATGGACCAGCTCGGCATGGCCCGCTTCGTCGCCGGGCTCGCGGTGGAGACCGTCGTCGAGCGCACGGCGGTGCACAAGCTCGTCCAGTCGGTGCGCGACCTGCTGCCCGGGGGCGACACCTGGGACCAGGAGGCCGGGCTGCTCGACCCGAACTACCAGCTCGCGATGCTGCGCTTCCGCGAGGAGCACATGATCGGCGGCGTCGCGCGCCGGCTCAAGCGCGGCATCGACCAGGGGATGAACCCCGGCGCCGTCTTCTCCCGGGTGCAGGACCACGTCATCGCCGCCGCTCGCGCGCACACCGAGCGGCTGGTGCTCGAGGCTTTCGTCGCGAAGACCGCCTCCCTGTCCGACGGTGACCTCAAGGTCGCGCTCAACCTGCTGTGCGACCTCCACGCCCTCACCACGATCGAGGCCGACCGGGCCTGGTTCATGGAGCACGGCCGCCTCTCCAGTGCCCGCTCCAAGGCGATCAGCCGCGAGATCAACGCGCTGTGCCGCAAGGTGCGGCCGCTCGCGGTCGACCTCGTCGACGCGTTCGGGGTGCCGGAGGAGATGCTGCGCAGCCCCGAGCTGCTCGGCTGGCCCATCGGCGCGGACGCCTGACGTGAAGCTCCCCGGGTTCGGCGGCTGGCACGAGGACCCCCTGTGGTCCTACGTCTACCCCTGGCTCGTGGAGCACGACCGCATCGGCGGCGCGGCCTGGCGAGCCGGCACCGGTAGCGACCTGGCGCTGATGCGCGAGGCGGCCGCCGAGGTCGGCACCCTGCGACCCGGGGCGCGGGTGCTGGACGTCCCGACGGGTTCCGGGGTGGCCCTGCGCGGCCTGCGACCGGGGCAGGGGATCGACTACGTCGCCGCGGACATCTCGACGACGATGCTCACCCGGGCGCGCGCCGCCGCGACCCGGCTGGGGGTCGCCGACCAGGTCACGACCGCTCTCGCCGACGTCGGCGCCCTGCCGTTCCCCGACGCGTCCTTCGACCTGGTCGTCTCGCTGACCGGCCTGCACTGCTTCCCCGACCCGCGCCGGGCGATCGGCGAGATGGTGCGGGTGCTCGCCCCCGGCGCCGCGCTCACCGGGAGCTCCTTGTTCACCGACACTGGCCCGCGCTACGAGCCGCTGCGGTGGGCCGGCACCCGGGCCGGGATCCTCGGCCCGATGTGCAGCACGGCCGAGGCGGTCGCCTGGCTGCGGGAGTCGGGCTGCAGCGACGTCGACCTCACGCTGCACGGCGGGATCGGCTACTTCCGCGCGACCAAGCAAGACGTCAAGGAGGACCTCGGATGACCTTCGGAGGACTGCCCACCCGCTTCGAGCCGGCGGGCGCGAGCCGCGGCCTCGCGCTCGTCGCCCCCGGTCGCGCCTACTCCCCGGCCGCGCCGCTGCTCGACCTCGCGACGCGCGCTGCTCCAGCACGACCTCACCGTCCAGCAGCTCTGGTGGGACTCCACCACCCGCGGCGACGAGGACGCCGAGGCGTGGGTACGCCGTCACGTCGCCGCCGCGCATGCCCGTGAGGACGCGGACCACGTGCTCGTGGTCGGCAAGTCGCTCGGCACCCGCGTAGCGTCGTACGCCGCCGAGCGCGGGCTCGACGCGATCTGGTTCACCCCGCTCCTCGTCGACCCGGTCGTCGCCGAGGGGATCGCGGCCAACGCCGGCAGGCAGCTCCTCGTCGGCGGCCTCGCCGACGAGCTGTGGGACCCGGCGGTGGCGCGCGAGCTAGCCGAGGCCGGCTGCGAGGTCCTCGAGGTGCCCGACGCCGACCACTCCATGGGCACCCCCGACGCGGTCCGCACCGTCGAGATCCACCTCGAGGTCGCGCGCGCGGTGGACGGGTTCCTGTCACAGGTCTGAGCCGGCCGGTGTCTCCATGTCATCCACCACCCACGAGGAGATGACATGCCCAGCCAGTTCCGGTTGCCGAAGGCCCGCATCGACGGCGCCTACGGAGCCCTGATGACCCGCGTCGCGAAGCGCATGTGGGGCCAGGTCCCCGACAACGCCTACGTCCTCTGGCACAACAAGCCGGTGCTCAAGGCGGTCTTCGGCTTCGAGCAGAAGGTCGGCCGGTGGTCGGCGCTCGACCCGCACCTCAAGACGTACGCCGAGATGGCGAGCGCCGGTGTCATCGGCTGCTCGTGGTGCCTGGACTTCGGCTACTTCCTCGCCCACACCAAGGGCCTCGACGAGGCCAAGGTGCGCGAGGTGCCGCGGTGGCGCGAGTCCGACGTCTTCACCGACCTCGAGCGCGACGTGATGGCGTACGCCGAGGCGATGACCGTGACCCCGCCGCAGGTCACTGACGAGATGGTCGCGGAGCTCGACCGCCGGCTCGGCCACGCCGCGGTGGTCGAGCTGACCATGATGGTCGCCGTCGAGAACGAGCGGTCGCGCTTCAACTCTGCAATGGGCCTGGCCTCGCAGGGTTTCAGCGAGGTCTGCGACCTGCCGCTCGCCGAGGCTGGGAGCATCGCCACGTGAGCACCGAGCACTTCGTGACCCACCGCAACCTGCTCTTCACCGTCGCCTACGAGATGCTCGGCTCGGCCGCCGACGCCGAGGACGTGCTGCAGGAGGTCTGGCTGCGGTGGGCCGAGGTGCCGCTCGAGGAGGTGCGCGACCCCCGCGCCTACCTGGTGCGGATGACGACCCGGCTCGGCCTGAACCGGTTGCGCACCCTGGCCCGGCGCCGCGAGGACTACGTCGGCACCTGGCTGCCCGAGCCGGTGCTGACCGCGCCCGACGTGGCGCAGGACGTGGAGCTCGCCGACAGCGTCTCGACCGCGATGCTGCTCGTGCTGGAGACGCTGCCACCCACCGAGCGGGCGGTCTTCGTGCTGCGCGAGGTCTTCGACGTGCCGTACGCCGAGATCGCCGAGGCGGTCAAGAAGTCCGAGCTCGCGGTGCGGCAGATCGCCTCTCGCGCCCGCGCGCACGTGGCCGAGCGCCGGCCGCGGGCGTCGGTCAGCGCGGCCGAGCGCGACGCGGTGATCGAGCGCTTCCGCGCGGCGACCGAGACGGGCGACCTCCAGTCGCTGATGGACGTGCTGGCGCCCGACGTGGTGCTGATGACCGACGGCGGCGGCAAGGTGCAGGCCGCGCTGAACCCGATCTACGGCCGTGACAAGGTCCTCCGCTTCCTCACCGCCGTCACCCCGGAGGAGCTCGAGCTGGAGCCGGTCTGGCTCAACGGGTCGCCGGCGATCCAGTTCGTCGTCGCCGGCCGGCGCGACGGCGTCGGGACAATGCTCGTCGAGGACGGCGTCGTGACGCGACTGTTCCTCGTGCGCAACCCCGACAAGCTGGACCGCGTGGGCTCCCTCGTAGAACTGTCCCGCGGCGGTGTGCAAGGGCCGACCACACGAGGTATCTAGGGACGAAATGGGAGGTCGGGCCGCGAATCGCCCACCATTTCGTCCCTAGATACCCGGGGGACACCCGCGGGGGAAGGGCGCGCGGGCTCGCCCGCCAGCCGGCGTTCGCGGTGGGCGAAACCGGATCCGGTATCGCCACCGCGGCGCCGGCGGTTGGGGGAGACATGACCCAGAACCAGACACTCCCCACCGCACTGCCGGTGGTGTTCCTGCACGACGTCGTCGTGCTGCCGGGCATGGTCGTCCCGATCGAGCTCGACGACTCCTCGCGCGCGGCCATCGACGCCGCGCGCCTGGCCACCGACACCAAGCCTGACGCCAGCCCCGACGACCAGCTGGCGCGCGTGCTGGTCGCGCCCCGTCTCGAGGACCGGTACGCCACCCACGGCGTCGTCGCGGTCGTCGACAAGGTCGGCCGGTTCGCCGGCGGCAGGCCCGCCGCGGTGCTGCGCGCCGAGCGCCGCGCCGCCATCGGCGCCGGCGTCACCGGCCCCGGCGCCGCTCTCTGGGTGGAGGCCGAGGACGTCCCCGACGTCGCACCGACCGAGACCACCCGCGAGCTCGCCGAGGAGTACCGCGCCCTCGTCGTCTCCGTCCTGGAGCGCCGCGAGGCGTGGCAGGTCATCGAGACCGTCCGTCGCATCAGCGACCCCGGCACCCTCGCCGACACGTCCGGCTACGCGCCCTACCTCGACGCCGAGCAGAAGCGCCAGGTGCTCGAGACCGCGGACGTCGACGACCGGCTCCGGCTGCTCATCGGGTGGACCCGCGCGTACGACGCCGAGGACGAGGTCAACGACAAGATCAGCACCGACGTGCGCGAGAGCCTGGAGAAGAACCAGCGCGAGTTCCTGCTGCGTCAACAGCTCGCCGCCATCCGCAAGGAGCTCGGCGAGGGCGAACCCGACGGCTCCGACGACTACCGCGCGCGCGTCGAGTCCGCCGACCTGCCGGACGCGGTGCGAGAGGCCGCGCTGCGCGAGGTCGACAAGCTCGAGCGCTCCAGTGACCAGGCCCCCGACGCCGGCTACATCCGCACCTGGCTCGACACCGTCCTCGAGCTGCCATGGAACGCGCGCACCGAGGACTCCCACGACGTCGCGGCCGCCCGTGCGGTGCTCGACGCGGACCACCACGGCCTCGACGAGGTCAAGGACCGCATCACCGAGCACCTCGCCGTCCGCGCCCGCCGGGCCGAGCGAGGCCTGGAGGTCATCGGCGGACGCGGCTCGGGAGCGGTGGTGCTGCTCGCCGGCCCGCCCGGTGTCGGCAAGACCTCGCTCGGCGAGTCCGTCGCCCGGGCCCTGGGCCGCAGCTTCGTGCGCGTCGCCCTCGGCGGCGTGCGCGACGAGGCCGAGGTCCGCGGCCACCGCAGGACGTACGTCGGTGCGCTGCCCGGCCGCATCGTCCGGGCCATCAAGGAGGCCGGCTCGATGAACCCGGTCGTCCTGCTCGACGAGGTCGACAAGGTGGGCGCCGACTACCGCGGTGACCCGGCCGCGGCCCTGCTCGAGGTGCTCGACCCGGCGCAGAACCACACCTTCCGCGACCACTACCTCGAGCTCGACCTCGACCTGTCCGACGTGCTCTTCATCGCGACGGCCAACGTGGTCGAGCAGATCCCCTCGGCACTGCTGGACCGCATGGAGCTGGTCACCATCGACGGCTACACCGAGGACGACAAGGTCGCCATCGCGCGCGACTTCCTCGTCCCCCGCCAGCTGGAGCGGGCCGCCCTGACCGCCGACGAGGTCGCGGTCTCCGATGCCGCGCTCGGTGAGCTCGCAGCCAACCACACCCGCGAGGCCGGCGTACGACAGCTCGAGCGGCTGCTGGCCAAGGCGTTCCGCAAGGCCGCCACCCGGCTCGCGACCGGTGGGGTCGACCGGCTCGACATCGACGTGGACGTCCTGACCGACCTCGTCGGCCGTCCGCGCTTCACGCCCGACAGCCACGAGCGCACCGACGTCCCCGGGGTCGCCACCGGGCTCGCCGTCACCGGCCTCGGCGGTGACGTGCTGTACGTCGAGACGTCCGTCGCCGAGGGCAAGCCCGGCCTCACCGTCACCGGCCAGCTCGGCGACGTCATGAAGGAGTCGGCGTCGATCGCGCTGTCCTGGGTGCGGGCGCACACCGACGAGCTCGGCATCGACCCGGCGGCTCTCGAGCGGTCGATCCACGTGCACTTCCCGGCGGGAGGCATCCCCAAGGACGGTCCGTCAGCGGGCGTGACGATGGTGACGGCCCTCGTCTCGCTGCTCACCGGCAGGCCGGTGCGCTCCGACGTCGGCATGACCGGTGAGGTCACGCTGTCGGGACGGGTGCTGCCGATCGGCGGCGTGAAGCAGAAGCTGCTGGCGGCCCAGCGGGCGGGCCTGGCGACGGTCTACGTCCCGGAGCGCAACCGCGCCGACCTCGACGACGTACCGGCCGAGCTGCTCGCCGAGCTCGACGTGCGTCCGGTCGGGCGGGTGACCGAGATCCTGGCCGAGGCCCTCGAGCCGGCAGCAGGCGCCGAGGAGGGCGCGGGCCGCGCTGCCTGACGCGCCCTCCCCCTGAGCGCGTGTAACGCCGGGTTGCGAGCTGTACCCACTACCGACCTCGCCTACCTAGCAAGGGGGGTGGGTACAGCAACTAACCCGGCGTTACGGCGCGTGGTGTGAGCGCAGAGCCTCAGGCGTTCTCGCCGAGGCTGTCGTCGGCGATGTTGTCGAGGTCGTTGCCGTGGCCCTCGGTCTTGAAGCGCTCGAACGACGCGCGGACCTCGGCCTCGGCCTCGGTGCGGCCGACCCAGTCGGCCCCCTCGACGGACTTGCCGGGCTCGAGGTCCTTGTAGACCTCGAAGAAGTGCTGGATCTCGAGCCTGTCGTACTTCGAGACGTGGTTGATGTCGCGCAGGTGCTCGAGGCGGGGGTCGTGGGCCGGGACGCAGAGGACCTTGTCGTCGCCGCCGGCCTCGTCGGTCATCCGGAACATGCCGATGGCGCGGCACTCGATGAGGCAGCCGGGGAAGGTGGGTGACTGGAGGATCACGAGCGCGTCGAGCGGGTCGCCGTCCTGGCCGAGGGTGTCCTCGATGAAGCCGTAGTCCGCCGGGTAGGCCGTCGAGGTGAAGAGCATGCGGTCCAGGCGGATGCGCCCGGTCTCGTGGTCGACCTCGTACTTGTTGCGCTCACCCTTGGGGATCTCCACCAGCACGTCGAACGTCAGCACGTCTTCCTCCACATCTCCGGCACGCCTTCGGGCCGCTCACTGCGTCCGGCCGCGAGCCCGACGCGTTGGTCTCGGGGCAGTGTCGCGCACAATGGCCCCGATGCGCGAAGCGAGAGGGTCGAAAAGGGTGCGACGTGACCTACGCCACTCGAGCCGTCGGTCGCGGCGGCCCCGTCGCCCGTCGGCCCGGCACTGGCTGCCGACGCTGCTGGTCCTCGCCCTGCTCGCGGCGAGCCTGGCGGCCTACCGCTTCGAGTGGGGGCAGCGCTACCTGCCCGGGCTGGCCGCGGACCCGGTGACCGAGCCCGAGCAGGTGCTCGCCCCCGCCGGGCTCGACCTGCCCGACTGGTCGCCGCCGGCCGACGACGCCGTCGCCCTCGACCCCGCGGCCGCCCTCGCCCCGGACCGGGTGGCCGCGGCCGTCGGCGCGGACCTCGACGACCCCGACCTGGGCCGCCACGTCGTCGGGGCGGTCGCCGCCCTCGCGCCGGGCTCGCCCGAGTGGACGACGGGGGACGGGCGCTACCTGCCGGCCTCGACCACCAAGCTGCTCACCCTCGGTGCCGCCCTCGAGGTGCTCGGGCCCGACCACACCTTCACCACGCGGGTGGTGCGCGGCCCGGGGCCGCGCGACGTCGTCCTGGTCGGCGGGGGAGACCCGCTGCTGGCGAGCAGGTCCGTCACGCTCGCCGAGGCCGAGTCGACCTACCCCGCCCGCGCCGACGTGACGACGCTCGCCCTCCAGGCCGCCGAGGCGCTGGGCGGTGAGGGGCGCGTGCGGGTCCGCTTCGACGACAGCCTGTTCACCGGCCCGACCGACAACCCCGCCTGGCGCCGCGACTACGTGCCCGACGACATCGTCAGCCCGATCACCGCGCTCATGGTCGACGGGGGCGACGAGCCGGACAGCGACCTCAAGTCCGACGAGCCGTCGCTGGCGGCCGCCCGGGTCTTCGCCGACGCCCTCCGGGCCGCGGGCCTGCGCGTGACCGGCCGCGTGCAGCGGGTCGTCGTACCAACAGGAGCCGAGGAGCTCGCCTCGGTCGAGAGCGCACCGCTGTCGCAGGTCGCCGAGCGGATCCTCGACGTCAGCGACAACGAGGGCTCCGAGGTCGTCGGCCACCAGGTCGGCCTCGCCACCTCCGGCACCGGGTCGTTCGAGGCGGGCGCTGCGGGGGTGCTCGCCACCCTCGACGGACTCGGGATCGACGTCGCAGGCGCCGAGGTGTACGACGGCTCCGGCCTGTCGCGCCGCAACCGGGTCGCGACCTCCACGCTGATCGACCTGCTCCAGCACGCGGCCGGGCCGGGCGGCGAGTCGATGCGCAGCCTGGTCACCGGGATGCCGGTCGCCGGGTTCACCGGGTCGCTGACGTACCGCTTCGCCGAGGGGCCCGCGGTCGCGCGCGGGCTGGTGCGCGCCAAGACCGGCACGCTCACCGGGGTGCACGCGCTCGCCGGCATCGCCGCCGACCGCGAGGGCGAGCCACTGGCCTTCGTCTTCGGGGCGGACAAGTCACCGCCGGAGGAGCGCTACGACGCCCAGGAGGCGCTCGACCGCGCCGCCGGCTCCCTCACCACCTGCCGCTGCACCGGCTGAGTCGTGCCGGGAGCTCGTTCTTCGCTCCCGGCTAGTGTCGTGTCATGAACCTCGTCGACTGGGACTTCGCCGTCACCGTGGGATCCCGGATCGCCGGGCCGGGGCCGGACGTGACGCCCGAGGAGGCCGCGGCCGCCGTCGTCGAGCTGCGTGACGGCGCGAACCGCTCGACCCCGCTGGTCCGCGAGTTCACCGGGCTGCACGCCGAGGACGGCACGGCGCCCGTGCTGGTCGTGGACCGCACCGGTTGGCTGCGCGCCAACGCCGACGGGTTCGCCAAGCTCCTCAGCCCCGTCGTGGACAAGCTCATCGAGAAGAAGGGTCCCCCGTCGGCGTTCGCCGAGGCCGTCGGCACCCGGGTCACCGGCGCCGAGGTCGGGCTGATGCTCGGCTTCCTCAGCAGCAAGGTGCTCGGGCAGTTCGACCCGTTCCACGACCCCAGCGGACGCCTGCTGCTGGTGGCGCCCAACATCGTTCACGTCGAGCGCGAGATCGGCGCCGACCCCACCGACTTCCGGCTGTGGGTGTGCCTGCACGAGGAGACCCACCGGGTGCAGTTCACCGCCAACCCGTGGCTCGGCCAGCACCTGATGACCCAGATGCACGCCATCGCCGACACCCTCGAGCCGAGCGCGCTGCTCGACGGGCTGCGTCGCGGCGCCGACGTGCTCCGCGGCGGCAACGGCAGCATCATCGACCTCGTCTCCTCGCCCGAGCAGAAGGAAATCCTCGACCGCGTCACGGGCGTGATGTCGCTGCTCGAGGGCCACGCGGACGTGGTGATGGACGGCGTCGGTCCCACGGTCATCCCGTCGGTGCAGGAGATCCGCCGCAAGTTCAACCAGCGCCGCAAGGGTGTCGGATCGCTCGACAAGCTGTTGCGCCGCCTGCTCGGTCTCGACGCCAAGATGGCGCAGTACCGCGACGGTGCGGTGTTCGTGCGCCACGTCGTCGACAAGGTCGGCATGGACGAGTTCAACTCCGTCTGGACGGGGCCGGACACCCTTCCGTCGAAGGCCGAGATCACCGACCCCGACGCCTGGATCGCCCGGGTGCTGTGACGCTCCACCCCTCGATCGCGGCGGTCCGGGTGCCGGTCCGCCGCACCCTGGCCGCACCCGGCGCCGCGACGGCGTCGTCCCAACCCCGCGACGGCAGGGAGACCGTCGCCGTGGCGTGCAGCGGGGGCGCCGACTCCCTGGCGCTCGCGTCCGCGGCCGTGTTCGAGGGCCACAAGCTGGGCCTGCGCGTGGTCGGCGTGACCGTCGACCACGGCCTGCAGCCCGGCTCCGCGGAGCAGGCGGACCGCGTCGTCGCGCAGCTCGCGGCGATGGGCGTCGACGAGACCCTGACCGCGCGCGTCGAGGTGGACGCGGCGTCCGGCCTCGGTCCGGAGGCCGCGGCCCGCGAGGCGAGGTACGCCGTCCTGGAGCAGGTCGCCGAGCACCTGCGGGCCGGGCTCGTGCTGCTCGGCCACACCCTCGACGACCAGGCCGAGACGGTGCTGCTCGGCCTCACCCGCGGCTCGGGCGGCCGGTCGCTGCAGGGCATGCGACCGGCCTTCGGCGTGTTCGCGCGGCCACTGCTCGGCGTACGTCGTGCCGACACCGTCACCGCCTGCCTGGTCGAGGGGCTCGAGGTGTGGGACGACCCGCACAACGCCGACCCGGGCTACACCCGCGTGCGGGTACGCAAGCGGGTGCTGCCCGTGCTCGAGGCCGAGCTCGGCCCCGGCATCGCCGAGGCCCTCGCGCGCACCGCCGACCAGCTGCGCGACGACACCGCCCTGCTCGACGACCTGTCCCTCGACCTCCTGTCCGAGGCGTTCCGCGACGGCGGTCTCGACGTCGACGTGCTCGCAGCCGCGCCGCCCTCGCTGCGGCACCGCGCCGTCCGCCGTGCCCTCCTCGACGCCGGCGCAGCCCCCTCCGAGCTGACCCGCGACCACGTCCTCGCCGTCGACGGGCTCCTCGTCGGCTGGCGCGGCCAGAAGTGGATCGACCTGCCCGGGCCGCTCCGCGCGCTGCGCCGCGACGGGCTGCTGGTGATCGAGGGTGCCGAAAGGGCGCACCGCGGGCTCGGGCCGACGTAGCGTGTCCTCCGTCATGCAGATCCGGGGACAGATGAGGAAGGCGTGCGCTGCTGCGGTCGCCACCCTGCTGACGCTCACGCTCGCCCCGACGTCGTACGCCGACGAGGCCGCGACGCCGACGCGCGTACTCATCGTCGGCGACTCGGTCACGCAGGGCTATCGCGGCGACTACACGTGGCGCTACTTCCTGTGGCGTGCCCTCGAGGCCCGCGGGCACGCCGTCGACTTCGTCGGCCGGCGCACCGGCACCTTCAACCTCGGGCCCGACGGCACCTACGACTTCGACTACCAAGGGGCGGACGCCTACGCCGACCCGGCCTTCGACCGCGACCACGGCGCGACCTTCGGCGGCTGGCTGCGCGAGGAGGGCAACTGGATGTACGACCCGGTCGGGCCCCAGGTGAGCGCCCACGCGGCCGACGTGGTGGTGTCGATGTGGGGCATCAACGACCTGAGCCTCGTCGACGTGGGACCCGCCGACCTGATCGCCAGCTACCGCCTGTGGGTGGCCGAGGCGCGCGCGGCCAACCCCGACGTGGACCTCGTGGTCGGCCGGCTGCCCTACGACTGGCTCTACGACGGCGAGGTCGTGACCTTCAACGCGATGCTGGGCGAGATGGCTGCCGAGCTCACCACGGAGCAGTCGCGGATCGCCGTCGCGACGATGCTCGAGCCCTACACGCAGGCGGCCGACAGCAGCGACCACCTGCACCCCAACACCTCCGGCCAGCGCAAGATCGCCGGGATGGTCGGCGAGGCGCTCGTCGGCCTCCTGCCGCACACCCCGCCCGGCCCCGTCGTCGTACCCGCCGCGCCCGAGGTCCCGCAGGTCCCGGTGCCGGCCCAGGTCGCCCCTCCGGTCCACGAGGTCGCGCGGGCGACCCCGCCGCGGCGGGTGCGGGCCGTGCGCCGCGACGGCCGCACCCGTGTCGCCTGGCGCACGGCCCGCGGTGGCGCGGAGGCCTACCGGGTGCGGTGCGGGGGCAAGCGCCGCACCACCACGCGTACGTCGCTCACGCTGAGGTCGCGCGCCCGCTCCTGCGCGGTGCGGTCGCTGGACGAGGCCGGGCCGAGCGAGTGGCGCTCGACCCGTGTGCGGGTGCGTCGCCGAGCGCCCTAGGCTGACGCCCATGGACTCGTCCCACGTGGAGCACGACCTGGTCAACATCCTCTTCACCGAGGAGCAGATCCAGCAGCGGCTGGCCGAGATGGCCATCCAGATCACCGAGGACTACGAGGGCCGGGACCTGCTCGTCGTCGGCGTCCTGCGCGGCGCGGTGATGGTCATGGCCGACCTCGCCCGGTCGATGCCGCGGCACCTCGAGATGGACTGGATGGCGGTCAGCTCCTACGGCTCGGGCACCAAGTCCAGCGGCGTCGTCCGCATTCTCAAGGACCTCGACACCGACATCAGCGGCCGCGACGTGCTGATCGTCGACGAGATCATCGACACCGGGCTCACCCTGAGCTGGCTGGTCAACAACCTCTCCAGCCGCAACCCCGCCAGCGTCGAGATCGCCACGCTGCTGCGCAAGCCCGAGGCCCTCTCGATGCCGGTGGAGCCGAAGTACGTCGGCTGGGACATCCCCAACGAGTTCGTCGTCGGCTACGGGCTCGACTACCGCGAGCGCTACCGCAACCTGCGCGACATCGGCACCCTCGCGCCCCACGTCTACTCCTGAGCGAGCGGGGCCCGCGCGCCCGAATCGGTCGCCCCGCTTCACCCCGCCTGAAAGAATGTGGGCCCCGGCGACGTGTAGCGTCGCCTCCTCACCTCCGAACCGCTGAAAGTTGCCTGTGAAGCGCATATTCAAGGGTCCCTGGCTGTGGATCGTCCTGTCCGCCTTCGCGGTCCTGCTGGCGATCCAGTTCCTCGCACCCAGCGACGGCTACGACGAGGTCAACACCTCGACCCTGTCCTCCTACATCGACGACGGCGAGGTCAAGGAGATCGAGTTCAACGGAGCCGACTTCGAGATCCAGGCGACCCTCGACGAGGGCACCCGCGAGGACGGCGACAAGGTCGTCGCCCAGTACATCGACGGCCAGCAGGAGGAGCTCCTTGCCGCGGTCCAGGAGCAGCGCGAGGCCGGCACCATCGAGTCCTACAACTCGACGGTCCCGCAGCCCAGCTTCCTCGGCTCGCTGCTGGCGACCCTGCTGCCCTTCGCGCTGATCATCCTGCTGTTCATCTTCCTGATGAACCAGGCCCAGGGCGGCGGCGGGCGCGGCGTGATGCAGTTCGCCAAGTCCAAGGCCAAGCTGATCACCAAGGACATGCCGAAGACGACGTTCAGCGACGTCGCCGGCTGCGAGGAGGCGATCGAGGAGCTCGGCGAGATCAAGGAGTTCCTCACCGACCCGGCCAAGTTCCAGGCCGTCGGCGCCAAGATTCCCAAGGGCGTGCTGCTCTACGGCCCGCCCGGCACCGGCAAGACGCTGCTCGCCCGCGCCGTGGCCGGCGAGGCGGCCGTCCCGTTCTACTCGATCTCCGGCTCCGACTTCGTCGAGATGTTCGTCGGCGTCGGTGCCAGCCGCGTCCGCGACCTCTTCGAGCAGGCCAAGGAGAACGCCCCGGCCATCGTCTTCATCGACGAGATCGACGCCGTCGGCCGCCACCGCGGCGCCGGCATGGGCGGAGGGCACGACGAGCGCGAGCAGACCCTCAACCAGCTGCTCGTCGAGATGGACGGCTTCGACGTGCGCGGCGGGGTCATCCTCATCGCGGCCACCAACCGCCCCGACGTGCTCGACCCCGCGCTGCTGCGCCCGGGCCGCTTCGACCGCCAGGTGCAGGTCGACGCCCCCGACCTCAACGGCCGCCACCAGATCCTCAAGGTCCACTCGCGCGGCAAGCCGATCGCGCAGGACATCGACCTGCTCAGCATCGCCCGCCGCACGCCCGGCTTCACCGGTGCCGACCTGGCCAACGTGCTCAACGAGGCCGCGCTGCTCACCGCGCGCAGCAACGCCAAGATGATCACCGACGCGTCCCTCGACGAGGCGATCGACCGCGTCATCGCGGGCCCGCAGCGTCGTACGCGCCTGATGAGCGAGCGCGAGAAGCTCATCACCGCCTACCACGAGGGCGGCCACGCCCTGGTCGCCGCGGCGCTGCCCGGCACCGACCCGGTGCACAAGGTCACGATCCTCCCGCGCGGTCGCGCGCTGGGCTACACGATGGTGCTGCCCGACCGCGACAAGTACTCCCAGACGCGCAGCGAGATGCTCGACTCCCTCGCCTACATGCTGGGCGGCATGGCCGCGGAGGCGCTGATCTTCCACGACGTCACCTCCGGCGCCGGCAACGACATCGAGAAGGCCACCAACCTGGCCCGCGCGATGGTGACCCAGTACGGCATGACCGAGCGCCTCGGGGCGGTCAAGCTCGGCGACAGCAACTCCGAGCCCTTCCTCGGCCGCGACATGGGCCACCAGCGCAACTACTCCGAGGAGACGGCCGCCGCGGTCGACAGCGAGATCAAGGCGCTGCTGGGCCACGCCCACCAGGAGGCCTTCGACATCCTCGAGACCAACCGCGACGTCCTCGACGCGCTGGTACTTGCCCTGCTCGACAAGGAGACGCTGGACAAGGGCGAGATCGCGGACATCTTCGAGCCGCTGCTCAAGCGGCCGGCCCGGCCGGCCTGGACCGGCTCGCCCGAGCGGGTGCCGTCGACGATCCCGCCGGTCGACATCCCGCAGGAGATCCGCGACCGCGCCCACGCCGGCGCCGTACCCGACGAGCCGGAGGCCGGCGCCGTCCTGACGCCGCCCGGCGCGGGCGGTGACATCCACGGCTCCCCGCAGCCCGGCCCCGAGACGCCCACCCCGCCCCACCCGGACGCCCGGTGACGGACCCGGTCACCATGCCCCTGCGCGCGCCGGAGGACGTGCCCGCGTTCGACCACGAACGGGCGGAGGCGGCCGTGCGCGAGCTGCTGTTCGCGATCGGCGAGGACCCCGACCGCGAGGGGCTCCTTGAGACGCCGGCTCGGGTCGCCCGGGCCTACGCCGAGCTCACCCACGGCCTGCGCCAGCGGCCCGAGGACGTCCTGACCACCACGTTCGACCTCGGCCACGACGAGATGGTCCTGGTGCGCGACATCGAGCTGTGGTCGATGTGCGAGCACCACCTCGTGCCCTTCACCGGCGTGGCCCACGTCGGCTACATCCCGGCCGACACGGGCAAGATCACGGGCCTGTCCAAGCTGGCACGCCTCGTCGACGTCTACGCCAAGCGGCCGCAGGTGCAGGAGCGGCTGACCACCCAGGTGGCCGACTCGCTCATGGAGATCCTCGAGGCGCGGGGCGTCATCGTGGTCATCGAGGCCGAGCACCTGTGCATGACGATGCGCGGTGTCAAGAAGGCCGGCGCCCGCACGATCACCTCGGCGGTGCGCGGTGCGTTCCTCACCCACCAGGCCACCCGCGCCGAGGCGATGGCGCTGATCCACTCAGGCACCAGGTGAGCGAGGACGTGCCCTCCGTCGCCCGGGCCACCCGGGTGATGGGGATCGTCAACGTCACCCCCGACTCCTTCTCCGACGGCGGCCGCTGGGACACCACCGAGGCCGCGGTCGCCCACGGCCGCGAGCTCCTGGCGCAGGGCGCCGACGTGCTCGACATCGGTGGCGAGTCGACCCGGCCCGGGGCGACCCGACCGGTGGTCGCCGAGGAGCTCGACCGGGTCGTCCCGGTGATCCGCGAGCTTGCGGCGGGCGGAGCCGTGGTGTCGGTCGACACGATGCGCGCCGAGGTCGCCGCCGCGGCCCTCGCAGCGGGGGCGCGGATCGTCAACGACGTCTCCGGCGGTCTGGCCGACCCACGGATCCTCGACGTCGTGGCCGACAGCGACGCGTCCTACGTCGCCATGCACTGGCGCGCCCACGCCGACCGGATGCGCGACTTCACCGACTACTCGCCGGACGGCGTCGTCGCGGCCGTACGGCGTGAGCTGGGCGAGCGCCTCGACGCCGTCCTGGCCGCAGGCGTCCCGCGCGAGCGGGTGCTCCTCGACCCCGGGCTGGGCTTCGCCAAGCAGCCGCGCCACAACTGGGAGCTGCTGGCCGCGATCGACGTCCTGCGCGAGCTGGGCTGCCCGTTGCTCGTGGGTGCCAGCCGCAAGTCGTTCCTCGGCTCGCTGCTGGCCGTGGACGGCTCGCCGCGGCCGGTGGACCAGCGCGAGCACGCCCACGTCGCCCTGGTCACGCTGCTGGCCGTCCGTGGGGTCGAGGTCCTGCGCGTGCACGACGTACGAGCCACGCGCGACGCGCTCGCCGTGGTCACCGCTCTGCACGACGCAACGGCAGGAGACACCGCATGACCGACGAGCTGTCCGTCCGAGGCATCGAGTGCTTCGCGCACCACGGCGTCTTCGACTTCGAGAAGCGGGAGGGACAGGTCTTCGTCGTCGACCTCGTGCTGGGTATCGACACCCGCCCGGCGGCCGCCTCGGACGACCTGGCGGACACCGTGAACTACGGCACGTTGGTGGCCGACGTGAAGGCTGCCGTCGAGCGCGACCCGGTCGACCTGATAGAAACCGTCGCTCAACGCATCACCGATGTATGCCTGTTGGACACTCGTGTTGAATGGGCGCGAGTCACGCTCCACAAACCTGATGCACCCATCGACGCGACGTACTCGGACGTCGCGCTGACGATCACCAGAACGCGAGGCAACGCTCATGACTGAGACCCCCAACCCCCACATCGTGGACGCCGACTCCCTCACCGGCGAGATGCACCCGATCCGTCGGGTGGTGGTCGGCCTGGGCTCCAACCTCGGCGAGCGTCTGGCAGCCCTGCAGGGCGCGGTCAACGCCCTCGCGGACACCCCCGACTTCTTCGTCACCGGTGTCTCGCCCGTCTACGAGACCGAGCCGGTGGACGCGCCCGAGGGCTCGCGCCCCTACCTCAACGCCGTCCTGCTCGCCGACACCACGCTCCCCGCCGCCCGGCTGATGGAGCGGGCGCTGGCGATCGAGGACGCCTTCGACCGCGAGCGCAGCGACATCCGCAACGCCCCGCGCACCCTCGACGTCGACCTCATCGTGGTCGGCGACCGGCGCGCCAACGAGGAGTTCCTCCGCCTGCCCCACCCGCGGGCCCACGAGCGCGCCTTCGTCCTGCAGCCGTGGCACGACCTCGAGCCCGACGCCGTCTTCCCCGACCGCGGCCCGGTCGCCGAGCTGCTCGACGCCTCCGACTCCTCGGGCGTGAAGAGGCGCGAGGACCTCACTCTCGAGGTCGAGTGAGCAAGGACCCCGGGTGAGCAAGGACCCCGAGTGGGGCGCCGGCCCGGAGCCTGACGGGGACCCCGAGGAGCCGCGCGGCACCCTGCGCCCGACGTCCGCCCGCGCCCTGACGGCGTGCACCGTCGTGGGCCTGGCGCTGGGGTGGTCGCTCCACCCGGTGATGGACGCGGTCGCCGGCCGCCCGCCCCTGGTGTCCTGGGCGCAGGCGCTGGTGCTGGTGATGGTCGCCGCGATCATGGGCTTCCTCGCCTGGCACACCTGGCAGACGGTGCACGTGCGGGGTGAGCGGCTCGAGCCGCACCAAGCCGTCAACCGCCTCGTGCTGGCCCGCGCGTGCGCCCTCGCCGGCGCGCTGGTGACGGCCGGCTACGTCGGCTACGCCGTCAGCTGGCTCGGCGACGAGTCGTACTACGCCGACCGCTGGATCCTCCGCGCGCTCGTCGCGGCGGCCGGCGCGGCCGGGGTGACGCTCGCCTCGCTCGCCCTCGAGCGTGCGTGTCGCGCGGACGGGGGACGGCCGCGCGCCTAGTCTGGCGCCATGCCTTCCCAGCAGTCACAGCAGTCACAGGCGTCCCGCACGCCTGCTCGTCGCCGCCAGCGCAGCACGCGCCTGGCCGTGGCCGTCGCTCTCCTCGCCGTCGGCGCCGCCCTCGTGATCGGCGCGCTCGCGTCCTCGTCGGCCGGGCTGACCGCTGTTGCTGCCGTCGTGGCCGTGCTCGCCGGTGCCGCTGCGACCCGCATCACCCACTCCGAGCTGATGCAGGCCCGCCGCGACGCCGCCCGCGACCGGGCGGTCCAGGCGCAGGAGTACCGCGCCCTCACCGAGCGTCGTACGGCCGAGTCCGCGGCCTTCGCCGCCGACATGCGGCGCAAGATCAACGAGCGCGAGGAGGCCATCGACGTCCTCGAGCGGGCTCTCTCCAACGCCCAGAAGAACGCTGCGGAGCAGACCCTCAAGCGTGGCCAGGAGGCCCGCCGCGCCGACGCCGCCGAGCGCGGTCGCGACGAGGCCCAGCGCGGCCGCGACGACGCCGAGAACCGGGCCGCCGAGGCGATCGTGGTCGTCGCCGAGCTCGAGGCCGAGCTCGACGTCCTCCGCGCCGAGCTCGACTCGCTCCGCGCCGCCGCCGCGCGCCGCAACCACAAGAGCGCCTGAGGCGCCTCGACCTGCCTGTGCCTGCTGCCGTGAGCGGTGAGTGAGGCATCTTTTCGACGCCGAGAACCTGCGTCACGCACCGCCAGCTCCGTCCTGCACGGGTGAGCGGTGAGTGAGGCAGGTTTTCTGCTGCCAGAACCTGTCCTACTCACCGCCCGCCCCGTCGATGAGCGCGTGCGGAAGAATGACCGTTCGTGATCCCTGAGGACAACCGGTTCGAGAGCGACCCCACCGACGCGCTGCCCGACGACCCTGGGCTCCCGGCGGGCTGGGTGGCCGAGACGCCTGACGGCGACGACCCGGCGACCGTCGAGCGGCTGACCGAGCTGCTGCGCGATCACGAGCGCGCCGGCCGCGGCTGGGCGGGATCGGGACAGGACGACGTACGCGTCGAGGTCTCCGAGCGCGGCGTGGCCATGCGGGAGAACCTCGTCGTGCGCGACCCCGACGGCCGGATCCAGGCATGGGGCAGCGTGCACGACCGTGCCGAGGGCCGGATGCTCTTCGTGCACATCGTCGCCCGCGACGTCGACGAGCGGGTGGCCGACCGCTGCAGCGAGGTGCTCTTCGAGTGGGCCGAGTCCCAGGCGAGGGCGGTCGGTACGGCACGCGGCCTGGCCGAGCAGCAGATCGACACCGGTTCCTTCGCCGACGACGAGCGCCAGCACGGCTGGCTGGCCGACGCCGGGTTCGAGCGGGTCCGGACCTGGTGGCAGATGAGCCGCTCGGTGGAGGCCGCGGAGGCCGAGCTGGTGCCCGACCCGGCCCGATGGGAGCGGCGGGGCGTGGTCTTCCGCCTCGTCGAGCGGCAGGGCGGTCCCGACTCCGACGGGATGCCCGACGATGCCGACCTGCGCGCGGTGCACGACGTGCTCGAGGGCGCGTTCACCGACCACTTCAACTCGTCGGAGGAGACCTTCGACGAGTTCATCCACCGGCTCCGCGAGGACCCCGGTCACCGCTGGGACCACTGGTGGCTCGCCGAGATCATCGACGGCGAGGGCGGCACCCCGGAGCCGGCGGGCGCCTTGGTCGGCACGGTGAGCGAGTCCGGCACCGGGCCCGACGGGTCGTACGTCTCCTACCTCGGCGTCCTCGAGTCCGCGCGGGGTCGCGGGGTGGCGACCGGCCTGCTCCGCACGATCATCGCCGACGCCGCCGCCCGCGGTCGCGACCGCGTCGGGCTCGAGGTCGACGCCGACTCACCGACCGGGGCCGACGGGCTCTACACCGCGATGGGCTGGGGCACGAAGTACGTCACGGAGTCGTGGCACAAGGACGTGCCGGTCAGCGAGCAGTAGCCCGGGGGTCGGCGCACCGGATGTGACACACCCCCGTCCGCGTCCCGCGAGGGCTCCGTGCCGGTCGTGACACGCTGCATGTCGCATCGGCCGGCAGGTGCCTGCGGGTTGCGGCGCCGTGTGTGTCGGGAAACCCGGCGCGATGCCGTGGGTCGTGGCGCCCCCCGTGACGGAACGGGGCGGTGGTCCTACCGGAGCGACTCGCGCAGCGCGCGGTGCACCCCAGCGGGGGTGAGCACGCCGAGGAACGTCGGCCCGCGGCGCACCCCGACCACCGGCTTGTCGTCGCGCAGCATGGCGGCGAGCGCGTCCTCGAGGGAGGAGTCGATGTCGATGGCCGAGCCGAGGTCGCCGGTGGAGACGCCGTCGAGGGGCTCGAGGTGGTCCTCGCGGAGCCGCGCTACGGTGAGGGTGCGGAGGCCGCCGGAGCCCACGAAGTCGGCCACCTGCTCGTCGGCGGGGTGGGCGAGGAGCTCGCCGGGGGTGGCGTACTGGGCGAGCCGGCCACCGGCGGCGAAGACGGCCACGCGGTCGCCCATCCGGATGGCCTCGTCGATGTCGTGGGTCACCAACACCACGGTCTTGCCGAGCTCGTCCTGCAGACGGCGGAACTCGTCCTGCAGCCGGCCGCGCACCACGGGGTCGACGGCACCGAACGGCTCGTCCATCAGCAGCACGGGCGGGTTGGCCGCCAGCGCCCGGGCCACGCCGACGCGCTGCCGCTGGCCGCCGGACAGCTCGTGGGGGTACTTCCGGGCGTACTGCGCGGGCTCGAGCCCGACGGTGTCGAGCAGCTCGTGGGCGCGCTCGCGCGCAGTGGCCTTGGACTCCCCGTAGAGCAGCGGCACCGTCATCACGTTCTGCTCGATGCGCTGGTGGGGGAACAGGCCGATCTGCTGGATGACGTAGCCGATGCCGCGGCGCAGCTCGACGGGGTCGACGTCGGTGACGTCCTGGCCGTCGAGCCAGATGCGCCCGGTGGTGGGCTCTATCAGCCGGTTGATCATCTTGAGGGTCGTCGACTTGCCACAGCCCGACGGACCGACGAGGCAGACCATCTCGCCACGGGCGACGTCGAGGTCGAGCTCGTGGACGGCCACGGTCCCGTCGGGGTAGGTCTTGCCCACGCCCTCGAGCCGGATCATCGGCTCGGCGTCCCGTGTAGCGTCCATGCGGTGACCATACTGGGGGCAGCCGACTCCGGGCCGAGCTGCTACAGCCGGTTCGTCAACGAGTGGTTCTGCTGGCAGTACGTCGAGGACCGGCACGAGCAGATCACCGACGCCCTCGTCGAGCACGTCCTCATCACGCTCGCGGCCCTCGCGCTCGGCATCGCCATCGCCCTCCCGCTGGCGCTGGTCGCACGGCGGCTGCCGCGCCTGGAGTCCGCCGTCCTCGGCTTCAGCACGGGCGTCTACACCATCCCGTCGCTGGCGCTGCTGCCGTTGCTCGTGCCGTTCACCGGACTGTCGGCCGCCACGGTGGTCATCGGGCTCGGCCTCTACGCGCTGACGATCCTCGTCCGGGCGCTGCTCGACGGTCTGCGGTCCGTGCCCGACGACGTACGGGAGGCGGCGCGGGGCCTGGGCTACGGGCGCGCACGCATGCTCACCCGGATCGAGATGCCGCTCGCGCTGCCGGTCGTGATGGCCGGCCTGCGCGTCGCGGCCGTGTCGACGATCGCGCTGACCACCGTCGGCACCCTGGTGGCGTACGGCGGGCTGGGGGACCTCATCGCCCACGGGGTCGCGCGGGACTTCCGCGCCGAGCTGATGACCGCCGCGCTGCTGTGCGTCGCGCTGGCGGTCGTCCTCGACGTCCTGCTGGTGCTGCTGCAACGGGTGCTGACGCCCTGGACGGCGGGGGCGCGCTGATGGACCTCTTCGCCGAGACCTGGCAGTACCTCCTCGACCCCGACAGCTGGACCGGTGGTGGCGGCCTCGTCGCACGACTGCTCGAGCAGCTGCTGCTCACCGCCACCGCGCTCGTCGCGGCCATGGTGCTCGGGCTGCCCCTCGCCCTCTGGCTGGGGCACCTCGGCCGGGGCGGCTTCCTCGCCGTCAACATCTCCAACGTCGGTCGTGCCGTCCCCACCTTCGCCCTGCTCGCCCTCCTGGTCGCGGCGGACTGGCCGGGGTCGGACGACTTCGGCCCCTACGGACGCGCCGGCCTCGCGACCCTCATCGCGCTCGTGCTCTTCGCGCTCCCGCCCCTCATCACCAACGGTTACGTCGGGATGCGCGAGGTGCCGTCCGACGTGCAGGAGGCCGCCGACGGCATGGGCATGTCGCCGGTCCAGCGCTTCTGGCGCGTCGAGCTGCCGCTGGCGCTGCCGGTGGTCGCCTCCGGCGTGCGCCTCGCCCTCGTGCAGGTGTGGGCCACCGCCACCATCGCCGCGCTCGTCGCCGGGCCCGGCCTCGGTCGCATCATCACCGAGGGCTTCGCCCGCAACGACTACGCCCAGGGCATGGCGGGGGCCGTGGTCGTCGCCCTCGTGGCGCTGGTCCTCGAGCTCGCCGCGGCAGCGGTCCAGCGTGCCGTCGACCCGATGCCGCGCGCTCCGTCACCAGATCGTGATGACTCGTTGTCGGTGCCCTCGACTACGGTGGCAGAGGCTCCCACCGGGAGCTGAGCGGACCCGCTCGCATCACCGGACACGCGTGGCTCGGCCACGGGACACAGAAGGTTTGACGACATGCACGTACGACGTCCGCTGATGGCGGTCACCGGTCTGGCCCTGACCGCCCTGCTCGCCGGGTGCGCCGGCGACGACCTCGCCTCCGAGAACGACGACTCCACCTCGGGCTCCGGCGGGGGAGGTGGCGAAGGCACGTCCGTCGTCATCGGCAGCCAGAGCTTCGACGAGGCCGCGCTCGTCACCGCGATGTACCAGCAGGTCCTCGAGGCCGAGGGCTACGAGGTCGAGACCCGCCTGGTCGACACCCGCCCGATCTACCTCAACGAGATGCCCGACTCCGTGCAGATCGCACCGGAATACGTCGCCGGCATCGTCGACCAGCTCAACACCGACGCCAACGGTCCCGACGCCGAGCCGCTGTCGACCAGCGACGCGCAGGAGACGATCGACGCCGGTGCGTCGCTGCTCGAGGAGAAGGGCATCACGCTGCTCGAGCCGTCCGAGGCGTTCTCCGCCAACGGCTACTTCGCCAGCCAGGAGTTCTCCGACGCCGAGGGCGTCACCAAGCTCTCCGACCTCGAGGGCCAGGCCGTGACGCTGGCCGCGGCGCCCGACTGCAAGGGTCGCACCGACTGCGAGAAGGGGCTCGTCGACACCTACGGCATCGACATCACCCTCGAGCCGCTGGGCTACGCCTCGACCGAGACGTTCCAGGCCGTGCTCGACGGCGAGGCCCAGCTCGGCCAGACCAGCACGCTCGACGGCACGCTCGAGGACCAGGGCCTGCTCCTGCTCGAGGACGACAAGGGCATCCAGCCCGCGCAGAACCTCATCCCCGCGGTGTCGACCGACTTCCTCGCCGACAATCCCGACATCGAGGGGCCGCTCAACGACCTGATGGCGGCGCTCGACAACGAGACCCTCGGCGAGCTGCTCGTCAGCGTCCAGATCGACCGCGAGCAGCCGGCCGACGTGGCCCAGGAGTTCCTGGAGTCCGAAGGGCTCCTCTGAGGTAATGCGTCGAGTCACACCTCGTGGTCCCGCAGCGCCAGCGCTGCGGGATCCACGGTGGTCTCGTCGAGCACCGAGGGCGGCACCGACAGCCGCCACGACCCCGTGGCGATGTCCTGCACCCGCGGGGCGGGGCCGTCGAGGGTCGCCACCCACTCCATGAGCGAGGTGACGTCGGCGCGGCGGTCCTGCTCGACGAGCCAGCCCGCCAGCCGGTGGACGGGCGGCAGGCCGCTGTGCACCAGCGAACGCCGCCCCCACAGCTCCAGCACGCCCGAGCGCAGCAGTCGCCACCACTCGGGCGTGCACTCCGGCACCAGCAGGAAGTAGCGCCACAGGTCGCCGGCCAGCACCCGGTCGACGAAGACCGCCTCGACGTCGGCCGACCCGTGGTCGCGCACCGACGCGAGCGACATCCTCTTGGTCTCCCAGCGGTCCGCGAGGTCCTGCACCGAGGCGCGGGTCTGGGTGATCGAGCCCTCGCGGATGCGCCAGACGTACGTCGTCTCGGCGAGCACGTCGAACGTGCCGTCGAGGAAGGCTCGGGTCGTGGTGGGCTGGTCCTCGTAGCGCATGCCCTCCGGCCAGGCCAGCCCTGCGGCGTCCCACCACGTCCGGCGGAAGAGCTTGTTCCACGCGAAGACGTCGCCCAGGATCTCGGGCCGGTCCTCCACCCGCACCCCCGTCGCGGGCGGGTGGTGGAGCCGCCGCATCCACGGCGGCTCGTGGAAGGGGCCGTCGATGTCGCTGCTCTCCCCGGACAGCCACTGCAGGATCGACCCGGTCGCGAAGTCCGACCCCGACTGCTCCAGCGACGCGACCAGGGTGCTGAACGCCGAGGGCTGGAGCAGGTCGTCGGAGTCGAGGAAGGCGAGGTACTCACCCCGGACGTGTGCCACGCCGGCGTTGCGCGCCGCACCCAGGCCGGCGTTGGCCTGGTGGATGACGGAGATGCGGTGGTCGCGCCGGGCCCAGGCGTCCGCGATCTCGCCGCTGCGGTCGGTGGAGCCGTCGTCGACGATCACCGCCTCCCAGCGACGGTGGCTCTGCGCGACGAGGGAGCGCAGGCACTCGTCGAGGTACCGCTCCACGCCGTACGCCGGCACGACCACACCGATCAGGGGTCCCCGGGTCAGCCAACGCCTCACGGGCCGTGACTCTAGCCACCGGTAGGCTGCCCGCCGTGACCGAGCAGCCCAGAGCGATCGACGAGATGAACCCCGACGGCGTACCGCGGAAGGTCCTCTTCGTCGCCGGCGCCGGTCGCAGCGGCACCAGCACCCTGGCCGGCATCGTGTCGCGGCTCGGCATGCACGTGCCGCTGCCCGAGGTGCCGCCCGACGACTCCAACCCGCGTGGCTTCAGCGAGCCGCAGTGGGTGGTCGACGTCCACGACGAGTGGCTGCGCGAGGCGCTGGTCCAGGTCAGCGACAGCCGCCCGGAGGCGTGGTTCGACACCGGCCGCATCTGCAGCCGCGAGCCGGCGAGGATCCGGGTGAGCGAGTGGCTCGAGCCCCACTTCGCCGAGCACCCCGAGCTCGTGGTCAAGGACCCGCGGCTGAGCTGGTTCCTCGGCCTGTGGCGGGTCGCCGCGATCCGCACGGGTGCGACGCCGGTCTTCGCCACGATGCTGCGCCCGCCCGCCGAGGTGGTCGGCTCCAAGCAGAAGTACTACGCCAACAAGCTCGGCTCGGCCCACCTCGCGGCCAGCTGGGTCAACATGCTGCTCCACACCGAGCGGGCCACCCGAAGCGTCGACGCGGTGGGTGAGGGTGACGCGGCGCAGGGCCGCGTCTTCGTGCGCTACGAGGACCTGCTCACCGACTGGGTGAGGACGACCACGGCCATGGGCCACGCCCTCGACCTGCAGACGATCATCCATACCCGCAGCGACCAGATCCGCGAGGTCCACCGCTTCATCGACCCCAACCTGCGCCGCGTGAGCGCCACCCTCGACGACCTCGCGCTGCCCAAGCGGCTGCACGACCTCACCGGCCAGACGTGGGAGGAGCTCAACAAGCTCGCCGACGAGGGCGGCGACACCGCCGCGGCGCACGAGACCTTCGACCAGCTGCGGGCGGAGTACGTCGACCTCTACGAGGAGGCGGCGGCCATCAGTCGCTCGACCGCCGAGCACGCGCGGCACCAGGCCCGGCGGCGGGCGCTCCACGAGGCCGCGGCCGAGGGGACCTCCAGGTCGCTCGCCGACCGCGTGCCCCACGACGTACGCGCCGCGATCCCGCCGTCGGTGCGCCGCGGGGTCCGCAAGGCGCTCGGCCGCAGTCGCGATCCGGGGGCAGGGGACGGGCAGCCGTGACCATCCCGATCGGCTCGGGCCACGGCCTGACCAACATCGAGGGCCACAGCGACTTCGACATCGTCTGGCCGTGGGCTGAGTCGCGCGGGGGGCCCGGTGGACTGCGCCGTGGTGCCACCGCGGTGCTGCGGGTCAAGAACGAGGCACCCGGCCTGCGGTTCGTGCTGCCGCCGCTGCTGCGCGCGTGCGACCACGTGCTGCTCGTCGACAACGGCTCCGACGACGGCACCGGCGAGGAGGCCCTGCGCGTCGCGGCCGAGCACGGCCTGTCCGACCGGTTCACCCTGAAGGAGTACCCGTTCCAGGTGGCCCGCGCCGGCGCCGAGCACCTCGCCGTCAACGAGCGCTCGGTCCACTCGCTGGCCTACTTCTACAACTGGTGCTTCTCCCACGTCCGCACCCGCTACTCGTGGAAGTGGGACGGCGACATGGTCCTCACCACCGAGGGCGAGGTGTCGATGGCCGACCTGTCGTGGCAGGTCGGGATGGCCGACGCCGTCATCCGGTTCCCGCGCCACGGGCTCTACGTCGAGTCGGACCGGAGGGCTTTCCTCGACCTCGGCCTGCGCAACATCGAGGAGTGGGGATTCCCGATGAGCCCCGACTACGTCTATGCCAAGGCGCCGGAGTGGGAGATCCGCACGACGCCCGACCGCATCGAGATGTTCGCGCTGCCGCAGGGACTGTGCGTCGAGCTGAAGTGGCTCGACGGCGACGAGTTCGCCCACTGGACCAACCCTGAGTCCTTCGCGACCTCGATCCGCAACCGGCGCAAGCGCCGCGAGTGGCTGGTCTGGAACGCGCTCCACGACGGGCGGGTCCCCGAGGGCGTCGTGGAGATCGAGTCCCCCGAGGGCGTGCACGTGGTCGACCACGTCACCCACGCCTGGTTGCCCCGCGCGCCGCGCCCCTTCGTCGTCGACGACCCCGACCACGCCAAGCTGCACCTGCGCGCCTGACCGTCGTCGGGTGAGGCGGTTCACACCCGCTTCGGGGCATACCGGTGCGGGGTCCGGAGGTTCCCCCGACTCACGGACGTACGACGAGAGGCTCCGCCATGCCCGAGAACCACCCGCAGATCGCGCCCCCCGCCAACCGACGTACGCCCGTCCTGGTCGGCATAGCCGTCGCAGCAGTCATCGCCGTGGTGGCCGCCTTCCTCTGGTCCCGGGGAGGCGACGACGCCGGCGCCGCCAGCGGTGAGGAGCGCGAGAAGGTCGTGCTCGGAACTGTCGGTGCCAGCGACCCCTACTGGGAGGTGCTCGTCGACGCTGCGGCCGACGAGGGCATCGACCTCGAGGTGAAGGACTTCGCCGACTACACCCAGCCCAACCCCGCGTTGAGCGAGGGCGAGCTCGACATCAACCAGTTCCAGCACATCGTCTACCTCGCGGAGTACAACGTCGCGAACGGCGACGACCTCGTGCCGCTGGGGTCCACCGCGATCTACCCCCTGGGCCTCTACTCCTCCGAGGTCGACTCCGTCGAGGAGATCCAGGACGGCGACACGGTGGTCGTCCCCGATGACGACAGCAACCAGGCCCGCGCCCTGCTCATCCTCCAGTCGGCCGGCCTGATCACGCTCGAGGACGGCGGCTCCATCTTCTCCACGCTCGCCGACATCGACGAGGCCGCCTCGAAGGTGCAGGTCAAGGCGATCAAGGCCGACCTCACGCCGACCTCGCTGCCCGACGTCGCCGCCGCGGTCATCAACAACGACTTCGTCGAGAAGGCCGGCCTGTCGTTCGAGGACGCGCTGGCCACCGACGACGTCGAGGACCCCAACGCGCTGCCGTACGTCAACGTCTTCGCCGTTCGCGCCGAGGACCGCGACGACCCGACGCTGCAGAAGCTCGTCGAGGTCTACCAGGAGACCCAGGCCGTCCTCGACGGCGTGCAGGACGTCTCGGGCGGCACCGCCGAGCTGGTGAAGATCCCGCAGGAGGACCTGCAGGCCTCGCTCGACGACGTCGAGGCCGACACCGCCGCGCAGCGATAGTCCGCGGCGCAGCAGTGACCGACACCCGAGCAGGGGAGGAGCCCACGATGCCGCTCGTCGAGCTGACCGACGTGCACAAGACGTTCCCGGCCGCCCGTGGCCGGACGCCCGTCGAGGCGATCCGTGGCGTCGACCTGACGGTCGAGGCCGGCGAGATCGTCGGCATCGTGGGCTACTCCGGCGCCGGGAAGTCCACCTTGGTGCGGCTCATCAACGCGCTCGAGACCACGACCTCTGGCAGCGTGCGGGTCGGCGGCCGGGAGGTCACCGGCCTGAAGGAGCGCGAGCTGCGCGAGGTGCGGCTGGGGATCGGGATGATCTTCCAGCAGTTCAACCTGTTCCGCTCGCGCACCGTGTGGGGCAACATCGCCTACCCGCTCGAGGTGGCGGGCGTCCCCACGCAGGAGCGGAACGCCCGGATCTCCGACCTGCTCCACTTCGTCGGCCTCGCCGACAAGGCGCACAGCCACGTCGAGGAGCTCTCGGGCGGCCAGAAGCAGCGCGTCGGCATCGCCCGGGCGCTCGCGACGAACCCGCAGCTGCTGCTCGCCGATGAGGCGACGAGCGCCCTCGACCCGGACACCACCCAGGAGGTGCTCGGGCTCCTGCGCCGGGTCAACCGCGAGCTCGGCATCACCATCGTGGTCATCACCCACGAGATGGACGTCGTGCGCAGCCTGGCCCACCGCGTCGTCGTCATGGAGGCCGGTCGCATCGTCGAGGAGGGGCCGGTCGTGCAGGTGCTCTCCGACCCCCGGGAGCCCGTCACCCGCCGCTTCGTCTCGACCATCGTCGACGACGAGCCCGACGCCGAGGCCCTGGCCGCACTCCGCGCCCGGCACGCCGGACGATTCGTCACGCTGGCCTTCCGCGACGACGTACGCCAGAGCGAGGTCTTCGCGTTGCTCCTCGAGCACGGTGTGCGCTTCGAGCTCGTCTTCGGCGGCATCGAGGAGGTCCAGGGCGCGACCTTCGGCAACCTGACCCTCGCCCTCGACGGCGATCCCGCGGCCGTGGACGCGGCCGTCGACGCCGTACGAGCACTCGTCCCCACGAAGGAGCTCGCCCGATGACCGACTCCAACATGGGCGAGCTCTGGCCCCTCTTCTGGGACGCGGCGTGGGAGACCCTCTACATCGTCGCGATCACGCTGACCCTCGGCGGTCTGCTCGGCCTGCTGCTGGGACTCGGGCTGTACGTCACCCGCAGCGGCGGCCTCTACGCCAGCCGCCCCGTCAACCTCGTGCTCAACGTGCTGGTGAACTTCTTCCGGCCGATCCCGTTCGTCATCTTCATCGCCGCCGTCCAGCCGTTCGCCCGGGTGGTCGTCGGCACCGGCATCGGCAACCCGGCGATCATCTTCGCCCTCACACTCGCCGCTGCCTTCGGCATCAGCCGCATCGTCGAGCAGAACCTCGTCACGGTCGACCCCGGCGTGATCGAGGCGGCGCGGTCCGTCGGGGCCAGCCGGGCGCGGATGGTGCGGACCGTGGTGCTGCCCGAGGCGCTCGGGCCGCTGGTGCTGGGCTACACCTTCGCCTTCGTCGCGCTCGTCGACATGACCGCGGTCGCCGGCGTCGTCGGCGGCGGCGGGCTGGGCAACTTCGCCCTCCAGTACGGCTTCCGGCAGTTCGACACCGTCGTCACCTGGACCGCGGTCATCGCGATCGTCGCGCTGGTGCAAGTCGTCCAGCTGGCCGGCAACACGACCGCCCGCCGGATCCTCCGCCGCTGAGCGATGTCTGCGGAGTGGCGTGCGTCACCCCTGCGACGGGTTACCCCGCGGAATCCGCAGGCGTAGGCTCGATGTTGATCGCAGTAGATCGGTACCCGAGAGGGACTGAAACGAAGAGGTCGACATGACGAAGACTGTTGGTGCGCGCCGGATCGGCGTGATCGGTGCCGGCCGGGTCGGTGCCGTCCTGGCCGCCGCCCTCCGCGCCGCGGGGCACGACGTCGTCGCCGCCGCGGGCGAGTCCGACGCGTCGCGCCGGCGGATCGAGGCGCTGCTGCCGGGTGTGCCGGCCGCCAAGCCGACCGGCGTCGCGCGCGCCAGCGACCTGCTGCTGCTCACCGTTCCCGACGACATGCTGTCCAACGTCGTCACCGTGCTCAGCGCGAGCGGCGCGATCCACGAGGGCCAGGTCGTCGTCCACACGAGCGGCCGTCACGGTCTCGCCGTGCTCGAGCCGGCCCGCGCGGTCGGTGCCCGCACGGTCGCCCTGCACCCGGCCATGACCTTCACCGGCACCGAGGTCGACCTGCCGCGCCTGACCGGCTGTGTGTTCGGCGTGACCGCCGACGAGGACGACCGTGCGCTCGCGGAGTCCCTCGTCGCCGACCTCGGCGGTACGCCGATGTGGGTACGGGAGGACCGTCGGACGCTCTACCACGCGGGTCTCGCCCACGGTGCGAACCACCTCGTCACCCTGGTCGCCGAGGCGATGGAGATCCTGTCCGCCGCCGGCGCTGCCGACCCCGCCGCCACCCTGCGCCCGTTGCTGACCGCCGCGCTCGACAACGCGCTCGAGGACGGTGACGCCGCCCTGACCGGACCGATCGTGCGCGGCGACGTGGAGACGGTGCGCGCGCACGTCGCCGACCTGGCCACGACCGCCCCGCAGACGCTGCCGTCGTACGTCGCCATGGCGCGCGCCACCCTCGACCGGGCCGTCACCGACGGCCGGATCCTGCCGATCCGCGCCTCCGCCATCCTGCGCGTCCTCGACGCCGCCGACCGCTCGGCGGCCCCGACCCCCCGCGACCGGCAGCCTCGATGACCGCCACCCCCGCCCTCGCGTCGACCCGCGAGGAGCTGGCCGGCCTGCTCGCACCCGCTCGACGGGCCGGCGACAGGATCGCCTTCGTGCCCACCATGGGCGCCCTGCACGACGGCCACGCCAGCCTCGTCCGCACCGCCCGCGGGGCGACCGGCGGGCCGGTGGTGGTCAGCATCTTCGTGAACCCGATGCAGTTCGCCCCCACCGAGGACCTCGACCGCTACCCCCGCACCCTCGACGCCGACCTGGAGGTCTGCGCGGCCGAGGGGGTGGACGTCGTCTTCGCCCCGAGCGTCGAGGAGATGTACCCCGGCGGCTTCAGCCACGACTCGGTCCGCGACGGCGTGACGGTCGCGCCCGGCGCCCTCGCCACGATCCTCGACGGCGCCTCGCGCCCGGGTCACTTCGACGGCGTGCTGACCGTCGTCGCCAAGCTGTTCGGCCTGGTCCGCCCCGACGTGGCGGTCTTCGGACAGAAGGACTACCAGCAGCTCGCCCTCATCCGCCGGATGGTCAGCGACCTCTGCATGGGCATCGAGGTCGTCGGCGCCGAGACGGTCCGCGAGCCCGACGGCCTCGCCCTCTCGAGCCGCAACCGCTACCTCGATGCCGACGGGCGGCGGGCCGCGACGGCCCTCAGCCGGGCGCTGCGTGCGGCGCAGGAGCGGGCGGCGTACGGCGTACCTGCCGCGCGCTGGGCCGCCATGGCGGTGCTCAAGGCCGAGGCGGGCCTCGACCTCGACTACCTCGCGCTCACGTCGGTCGACCTCGGCGAGCCGCCCGAGGTCGGCGAGGGACGGATCCTCGTGGCCGCGCGGGTGGGCACCACCCGGCTGATCGACAACATGCCCCTCACGTTCGACCGCATCGTCCCGGATGCGGCTCCGGCGGGGACCGCGACCGCGGCCTCGACCGCCTGAAAGGAAACAGCTGAGACAGATGCTGCGCACGATGATGACCTCCAAGATCCACCGGGCCACCGTCACCCAGGCCGACCTGCACTACGTCGGCTCGGTCACGGTCGACGAGGACCTGCTCGACGCCGCCGACCTGCTGCCCGGCGAGCTGGTGCACATCGTCGACGTGACCAACGGCGCCCGCCTGGAGACCTACACGATCGCCGGCGAGCGCGGCTCGGGCGCGATCGGCATCAACGGCGCCGCCGCCCGCCTCGTGCACCCCGGCGACGTCGTCATCCTCATCGCCTACGGCCAGATGGAGACGGCAGAGGCCCGCGACCACCGACCGCACGTGGTGTTCGTCGACGCCGACAACAAGATCATGGGAACCGGCTTCGACCCTGCCGAGACCTTCGGCGACGAGACCCTGCAGCGCGGCGACGCGCTGGCTCGATAGCCTGCGCGGATGAGCCTCCACCGGCCGGTCCCGGGCCGCCTGCGTGCCCCGGTCCCCGGCTGGACCACCCGCGCCGACGTCGTCGTGGTGGGCTCCGGCATCGCCGGGCTCACCGCAGCGCTCCGGATCCACGCCGAGGACCCGGCGCTTCGCCTGCTCGTCGTCACCAAGGACGTCCTCGCGGCCGGGTCCACCCAGTGGGCCCAGGGCGGGATCGCGGCAGCCCTCGGACCGGGCGACACCCCCGAGCAGCACGAGCACGACACCCTCGTCGCGGGCGCCGGCGCCTGCGACGTCGAGGCCGTCCGGGTCCTGGTGACGGAGGGGCCCGAGGCGGTCCACGAGCTGATCGCGCTCGGCACGCAGTTCGACCACCACCCCGACGGTGAGCTGTCGTTGACCCGCGAGGGCGGCCACCACCGCGACCGGATCGCCCACGCGGGCGGCGACGCCACCGGCGCGGAGATCCAGCGCGCGCTGATCGCCGCGGTCGACCGGGCGCCCGAGATCGAGGTCATCCAGCACGCCCTGGCCGTCGACCTGCTCCGCGCTGCGGACGGGGGCGTCGCCGGCCTCACGCTGCACGTGCTCGGCGAGGGCCAGCACGACGGCGTGGGAGCCGTGCACTGCCGCGCGGTCGTCCTCGCCTCCGGTGGTCTCGGCCAGGTCTTCAGCCAGTCCACCAACCCGTCCGTGTCCACCGGCGACGGGATGGCCGTGGCGATGCGCGCCGGCGCCAGGCTGCGCGACCTCGAGTTCGTCCAGTTCCACCCGACCGTGATGTGGCTCGGCCCCGAGTCCCAGGGCCAGCAGCCGCTCATCTCGGAGGCGGTGCGCGGCGAAGGCGCCTTCCTCGTCGACGACGAGGGCGACCGGTTCATGCAGGGCGAGCACCCGCTCGCCGACCTCGCCCCGCGCGACGTCGTGGCCAAGGCGATCACCCGCCGGATGATCGAGACGGGACGCCCGCACGTGTGGCTCGACGCCCGGCACCTCGGGGAGTCGTTCTGGGAGCGCCGCTTCCCCACGATCCTGGGCGTGTGCCGCGAGCACGGCGTCGACCCGGTGACCGAGCTCGTCCCAGTCGCGCCCGCCCAGCACTACGCGTCCGGCGGCGTGGCCACCGACCTCTGGGGGCGTACGACGGTGCCGGGCCTCTACGCCACCGGTGAGGTCGCCTGCTCCGGGGTCCACGGCGCCAACCGGCTGGCGTCCAACTCGCTGCTCGAGGGGTTGGTGTTCTCCCGGCGCATCGCGGAGGTGCTGCCCGGCGAGCTGCGCGACTGGGCCGACCCGGTCCCCGACGAACGCCCGGCCGGGCTCGTCTCCGGCGACCGGCGCCGGTCGCTGCAGGAGACGATGACGACCCGGGTCGGGGTGCTGCGCCACGCGGACGGTCTCGCCGAGGCGCTGTCGTTCCTCGGCTCGCTCGAGCACGGCGAGGCCGAGGCAGGGACGCCCGCCTGGGAGACCACCAACCTGCTCACCGTCAGCACCGCGCTCGCCGAGGCCGCCGCCCTGCGCACCGAGACCCGCGGATCCCACTGGCGCGAGGACCACCCCGACCGCGACGACACCCGGGCCGGCCACGTCGACTCCTGGCTGGACGCGGACGGTCGCGTCGCGGTGGAGTGGACGTACTCGCCCTCGACCGACCCCTCGACCGATCCCTCGACCGCAGAGGTGCTGACATGACGAGCCTGCGCGACGTGCCTGCGGAGGTCCTCGACGACCTCGTCGCCGCGGGCCTCGACCCCGACCACGTGTGGGAGGTGGTGCGGCGCGCGCTCGAGGAGGACCTGCCCGACCACCGCCAGGACGACCCCACCAGCTCGTCCACCATCCCGCTCGACTCGCGTGCCGAGGCCGTCTTCGCCGCGCGCGAGCCGGGGGTGGTGGCCGGGCTCGCCGTCGCAGCGGTCGCCTTCTCCATGGTGGGCGCCGACGCGACGGTCACCGGCCGGCTGCCGGACGGGACCCGCGTCGCGAAGGGCGACGTCGTGATGCGGGTCGAGGGGCTGACCCAGCGGATGCTCGTCGCCGAGCGCACCGCCCTCAACCTGGCCTGCCACCTATCGGGTGTCGCGACGGCCACGGCCCGCTGGGTAGAGGCGCTCGCCGGCTCGCCCACCCGGGTGCTCGACACCCGCAAGACCCTCCCGGGCCTGCGGGCGCTGCAGAAGTACGCCGTGCGCTGCGGCGGCGGGGTCAACCACCGCACGAGCCTCCAGGACATGGCGATGGTCAAGGACAATCACGTCATCGCCGCCGGCGGCGTGCTCCCCGCGCTCGAGGCCATCCGCGGCCGCCACCCCGGGCTGCCGGTCGAGGTCGAGGTGACGACGCTCGACCAGCTCGACGACCTGCTCGCGCTGCCTGAGCCACCGGAGCGGGTCCTGCTCGACAACATGACCGACGAGCTGATGACCGAGGCCGTACGTCGTACAGCCGGGCGCGTGCCGCTCGAGGCGAGCGGAGGCATCACGCTCGAGCGGGCGGCGCGGATCGGTGCGACCGGCGTGGACTTCGTCTCGGTCGGGGCGCTCACCCACTCGGTGGTCGTCTTCGACATCGGCATGGACTTGTCCACCCCGGACCTCGTGGGATGAGCGCCGGATGAGCCTGCTCGCCGCCGACATCGGCAACAGCCACACGTTCCTCGGCCTGCTCGACGGGGAGGAGGTCACCGCCCACTGGCGGGTGAACACCGACGAGCGCCGCACCGCCGACGAGTGGTCGGTCCTGCTGCGCGGTCTGCTCGCGGAGCGGCTCGATGACGTGGACGGCATCGTCGTGTGCGCGACGGTCCCGGCCGTGCTGCACGAGTGGCGCGAGATGCTCGAGAGCCACTTCGGCGACGTCACCGCCATCGTCGTCGAGCCCGGGGTGCGCACCGGCATCCCCGTCCTGATGGACAACCCGCGCGAGGTCGGCACGGACCGGATCGTGAACTCACTGGCCGCCGCCACCCTCCACGGCGGTCCCGCGATCGTGGTCGACTTCGGCACCGCGACGACGTTCGACGTCGTCAACGGCAAGGGGCAGTACGTCGGCGGGGCCATCTCGCCGGGGATCGAGATCTCGCTGGAGGCGCTCGGGCGACGCGGGGCGCAGCTGCGCAAGGTCGAGCTCGCGCGGCCACGCTCGGTGATCGCCAAGAACACCGTCGAGGCGCTGCAGAGCGGCATGGTGTTCGGTGTCGCGGCGCAGGTCGAGGGCCTGGTGGCGCGCATGATCTCCGAGCTCGGAGTGCACCCCGACGACGTCACCGTCATTTCGACCGGCCATTTGGCAGCGCTTCTCGTCGACGATTGTTCGTGTTTCACCGTGCATTCACCCTGGCTCACCCTGCAGGGCCTGCGGCTCGTATTCGAGCGCAATTCCTGAGGTGCAATTTGGGGGGCGAATTCCGAGGGCTCGTCAGGGAATTCCTGACTCCTTTGTGCAATTCCTCGAGCAATGCCACACTGCGCTCGACGCGTTGAGACCGCAGCGCTCGAAAAGCAAAGGAATTCATCATGGCACAAAAGGTCAACATCGTCCTCGTCGACGACCTCGACGGCACCGAGGCCACCGAGACCGTCTCCTTCGGCCTCGACGGCACCACCTACGAGATCGACCTCAACGACGCCAATGCCGCCTCCCTGCGCGAGGCGCTGAGCGGCTACGTCGGTCACGCCCGCAAGGTCACCGGTGGTGGCCGCCGCACGCGCCGGTCGTCCGGCGGCTCCTCCTCGTCGTCCTCGAACACCAAGGACGTGCGCGAGTGGGCCAAGGCGCAGGGCATGGAGGTCTCCGAGCGCGGCCGGATCTCCGCCGACGTGCAGCAGGCCTACGACGCCGCCCACTGACGTACGACACTCCTCGCACCGAGCCCGTTCGCTGTGAGCGGACGGGCTCGTGCGTGGGGTGGGAACACGTAGGCTGATGTCGGGCGTTGGAGCCCAGTGTCCGCAACCCGGCGCCCGCGCCGGACCCGTGGACCACGCAGACGTAGAGGAGCGCACATGTTCGAGCGGTTCACCGACCGAGCCCGGCGAGTTGTCGTGCTGGCCCAGGAAGAGGCCCGCATGCTCTCCCACAACTACATCGGGACCGAGCACATCCTGCTCGGCCTCATCCACGAGGGCGAGGGCGTCGCCGCCAAGGCCCTCGAGTCCCTCGACATCTCCCTGGAGGCCGTGCGCGCCCAGGTCGAGGAGATCATCGGCCAGGGCCAGCAGGCCCCCTCCGGCCACATCCCGTTCACGCCGCGCGCCAAGAAGGTGCTCGAGCTCTCGCTGCGCGAGGCGCTCCAGCTCGGCCACTCCTACATCGGCACCGAGCACATCCTGCTCGGTCTGATCCGGGAGGGCGAGGGTGTCGCGGCCCAGGTCCTGCAGAAGCTCGGCGCCGACCTCAACCGGGTCCGCCAGCAGGTCATCCAGCTGCTCAGCGGCTTCCAGGGCAAGGAGTCGGCCACGGCCGGCGCCCAGACCTCCGGCTCCGGTGGCGAGGCCCCCTCGAGCTCGCTGGTCCTCGACCAGTTCGGCCAGAACCTCACGCAGGCCGCGCGCGAGGGCAAGCTCGACCCCGTCATCGGGCGCGAGCAGGAGATCGAGCGCGTGATGCAGATCCTGTCGCGCCGCACTAAGAACAACCCCGTCCTCATCGGTGAGCCGGGTGTCGGCAAGACCACCATCGTGGCCGGCCTCGCGCAGGACATCGTCAAGGGCAACGTGCCCGAGACGCTGAAGGACAAGCAGATCTACACGCTCGACCTCGGCGCCCTCGTCGCCGGCTCGCGCTACCGCGGTGACTTCGAGGAGCGCCTCAAGAAGGTGCTCAAGGAGATCCGCACCCGCGGCGACATCGTGCTGTTCATCGACGAGATCCACACCCTCGTCGGTGCCGGCGCGGCCGAGGGCGCGATCGACGCAGCCAGCATCCTCAAGCCGATGCTGGCCCGGGGCGAGCTGCAGACCATCGGTGCCACCACGCTCGACGAGTACCGCAAGTACCTCGAGAAGGACGCCGCGCTCGAGCGCCGCTTCCAGCCGATCCAGGTGCAGGAGCCCTCGATCGCGCACACCATCGAGATGCTCAAGGGCCTGCGTGACCGCTACGAGGCCCACCACCGCGTCACCATCACCGACGAGGCGCTGGTCTCGGCGGCGACGCTGGCTGACCGCTACATCTCCGACCGGTTCCTGCCGGACAAGGCGATCGACCTCATCGACGAGGCGGGTTCGCGCCTGCGCATCCGCCGGATGACCGCGCCGCCGGACCTGCGCGAGTACGACGAGAAGATCGGCGACGTGCGCCAGCGCAAGGAGGCCGCCATCGACGGCCAGGACTTCGAGGCCGCGGCGCGCCTGCGCGACGAGGAGAAGCAGCTCTCCGCCCGCCGTGCCGAGCGCGAGAAGCAGTGGCGCGCCGGTGACCTCGACGAGATCGCCGAGGTCGACGAGGAGCTGATCGCCGAGGTCCTGGCCGTGGCCACGGGCATCCCGATCGTGAAGCTCTCGGAGGAGGAGTCCACCCGTCTGCTCAAGATGGAGGACGAGCTCCACAAGCGCGTCATCGGGCAGGAGGAGGCCGTCAAGGCGCTCTCCCGTGCGATCCGTCGTACGCGTGCCGGGCTCAAGGACCCCAAGCGTCCCGGTGGCTCGTTCATCTTCGCCGGCCCGTCCGGTGTCGGTAAGACCTGGTTGTCCAAGACGCTCGCGGAGTTCCTCTTCGGCGACGAGGACGCGCTCATCCAGCTCGACATGAGCGAGTTCTCCGAGAAGCACACCGTGTCGCGACTGTTCGGCTCGCCCCCCGGCTACGTCGGATACGAAGAGGGCGGTCAGCTCACCGAGAAGGTGCGCCGCAAGCCGTTCTCCGTCGTCCTCTTCGACGAGGTCGAAAAGGCCCACCCCGACATCTTCAACAGCCTGTTGCAGATTCTGGAGGAGGGTCGCCTGACGGATTCGCAGGGTCGCGTGGTCGACTTCAAGAACACCGTCATCATCATGACCACCAACCTCGGCACCAAGGACATCTCCAAGAGCGTCAACCTCGGCTTCGGCCAGATGGGCGACGCCGCCGGCTCCTACGAGCGGATGAAGAGCAAGGTGTCGGAGGAGCTCAAGCAGCACTTCCGCCCCGAGTTCCTCAACCGTGTCGACGAGATCGTCGTGTTCCCGCCGCTGTCGCAGGAGCAGATCGTCGCGATGGTCGACAACATGATCGACGCCGTCGAGCTCCGGATGAAGGACCGCGACATGTCCCTGGAGCTCACCCAGCCCGCCAAGGCGCTGCTGGCCGAGCGCGGCTTCGACCCGGTCCTCGGTGCCCGTCCGCTGCGGCGCACGGTGCAGCGCGAGATCGAGGACGTGCTGGCCGAGAAGATGCTCTTCGGCGAGGTCGGCCCCGGCCAGATCGTCCTGGTCGACGTGGAGGGCGAGGGTCCGGCGGCGAAGTTCACCTTCCGCGGCCAGAAGCACTCCGCGGTCCCCGACATGCCGCCGCTCGAGACGGTCGTCGAGGGTCCGACGGGCGAGGGCCCGGACGACTCCGCCGGGCCGACGGACATCCCGAAGTCCACGGAGTCATGAGCACGAAGGTCTGACCCCAGGCCTCAGTCGATCACCCCGGGAGCGCCCAGCGCCCCGGGGTGATCTGCGTCAGGAGCCCGTCGGCGACGAGCCCGGCCAGGCAACGCTCGCGCTGCCCGGCGTCGGGCCACGCGGCCTCCACCTGCTCGGCCGAGACCGAGTCGGCCTCGCGGGCGAGGGCGAGGATCCGCCCGCGGCACTGCCGGTCGGTGCCCGCCCAGGCCTGGCCGCGGCGGGGAGGTCCGTCGTACGCCGGGAAGCCGGCGGCGCGCCACACGCACACCTCGGCGACCGGGCAGGCCTCGCACGACGGCTGGCGCGCGGAGCACACGAGCGCGCCGAGCTCCATCGTCGCGACGGCCCACGTGGCCGCCGTCGCGTCGTCGTCGGGGAGCAGGGCGGTCGCGACGTCGCGCTCGGCCCGCGTGACGGCAGGCGCCGGGAACTCCTGACCCGATACCGCCCGCACCAGCACCCGGCGGACGTTGATGTCGAGCACGACGTGCCGCTGCCCGAAGGCGAAGCTGGCGATGGCGGAGGCCGTGTAGTCGCCGACGCCGGGGAGAGCGAGCAGGTCGTCGTACGACGCCGGCACCGCGCCGTCGTGGCGCTCGACGATGGCCGTCGCCGCGGCGTGGAGGCGGAGCGCGCGGCGGGGGTAGCCGAGCCGGCCCCACATCCGCACGGCCTCACCGGTGGAGTCGTCGGCGAGCGCGGCCGGGGTCGGCCACCGCTCCAGCCAGGCGGCGTGCACGGGCAGGACACGCGCCACTGGTGTCTGCTGGAGCATGAACTCGCTGACCATCACCGACCAGGGCGTGGCGGACAGTCCGCGCCACGGCAGCTCCCGCGCGTGGTCGTCGTACCAGTCGAGCACCGCGTCGTGCAGCGCGCTGGGAGAGGGGGCATCCATCGCGGCGATCGTAGGTGAGGCCGGTGCGCCTCCGCCGAGACGGGCCGCCGGCTCCCTAACCTGAGCCCATGCCGACGACCGTACGACCTCGTGGGCCGCTCCCGGCCCGGGTCTACTGGACCCGCCGGATCATCGTGCTCGCCGTCCCGATCCTGCTCGTCGTCGTGATCGCACGCGTCCTCGGTGGCTCGGCCGACGGCAAGGACGAGTCGACGGCGACGGCCACCCGGGCCGGCGCGACCACCGCGGCGACCACGGCCGCGCCCACCGCCGGTCCGACGGTCGAGGTGGCGCCGGGAACCGGCAAGAAGGGCAAGAAGGGCAGGAAGAACCGCACCGAGGACGTCGTGCCCCCGGAGCCGGTGCTGGCCGAGCCGACCGGGCCGTGCACCGAGTCCGACATCGTCGCCACGCCCGTCCTGACGTCCGCCCCCGGTGGAGCGGACGTCCCCATCACGATCAACCTCCGCACCATCTCGGCCGAGGCCTGCACCTGGCAGGCGTCGCCGGAGACGATGACGGTGACGATCACCTCCGGCAGCGACTACATCTGGAGCAGCCGCGAGTGCCCGGCGTCGATCCCGCCGCAGGACGTGGTGGTCCGCCAGGCCGTCGACGCCCCGGTGGTGGTCACGTGGTCGGCCAAGCGCTCCGACGAGGAGTGCACGCAGTGGACCGACTGGGCGATGCCCGGCTTCTACCACGTGCAGGCCGCCGCCCTCGGTGGTGACGCCACCGACGTGCAGTTCGAGCTCACCGGCGCTGTACCCGCAGTCGTCACCACCACAGCCGACCCGCAGCCGCAGGGCGGCAAGGGCAGGAAGAACGGTGACACGGCGCACACGCCCGGCGAGGACGGCGCCGGCAACTCAGCCGGCTGACGCGCCCGTATCGGGCTCGGTCGTCTCCTCGTTCGTGCGGTCCTCCCGACAGATCGGGTCGTTCGGCCCTGTGGCCGGGTGCTCGCGCGCGGGAGGCTCGAGGTCACAGGAGGTGGGCCATGCCGACCCGGCAGCATCGTGCACAGCGCAGTGCCCTCCCCGGCGCCGCGGCCGCGGGCAACCTCACCCTCGTGCTGGGGGTCCTCTTCGCGCTGGCGGTGCCCTACGCGTGGGCAATCGGCCGCGGCGACCTCATCGATCCACCCGGCTGGGCCCGCCTGGCGGGCCTGCTCTGGCTCCCGCTCGGGTTGGTCGGCGTGCCGCTCGGCTACTACCGGGCGCGTGGCGGTCCCCGTGAGCCGCGTGCCCAGCTCGGACTCGTCCTCACGCTGGCCGCTGCGCTCGCGTCCGTCATCCTCCTCGTCGTCTGGGGGTGGGGGACATGACCGGCACCCGCGTACGTCTCGAGACGGATGCCGCCACGAGCCTGCGCCGGGCGTGGTGGTCCTGCTCAACGTCGTCTCGGGCGTCGCTGTCCTGCTCGCCGGCTGAGGTCGTCGTACACCGCACGTGCGGCGGTCGTGGCTCGGGACGCGGGAATGGGGGCGAGAAGTCGGGCACGTGCGGCGGTTGTGGCCCTCGGGCGTACGACGCGCCGGCGGGCGGTGTCGGAGCGGCATTCTGCGGCCGGGGAATGTGGCTGGGCCACGGCTCGAGCAGCGACCCGGGTGAGATCTCGACGCGCACGTCGCGGCTTCGTTCCTCAGCCGCGGTGCTTGCTCAATCTGGCCGGCCGCACGCCGCGAGCTCCTCCGTCGCTCGCAGCTGGCCGTCTCAGATGTAGCGCTCGGTGATGCTGGACTCGGCGAGGCGGGAGAGACCCTCGCGCACGCTGCGCGCGCGGAGCTCGCCGACACCCTCGACGGCCTGGAGGTCCTCGATGCCGGCGGAGAGCAGCTGCTGGAGCCCGCCGAAGTGGTCGACGAGGCGGTCGACGACGGCGGCGGGGAGGCGGGGGACCTTGGCGAGGAGACGGTAGCCGCGTGGGGCGACGGCGGCGTCGAGGTGCTCGGCACCGCCGAGGCCGATGGCCCGGGCCACCGAGGCCGGGTCGACCAGCTCGGTGGGGGAGAGGGCCTCGAGCTCGGCGATGTGGGCGGCCGGGCTGGCCAGACGGCGCCGGCCGCCGGGGAGGTAGTCACGGACGACCAGATCGCGCTCGGCGTCGACCCCGGTGACGAGCTCCTCGAGCTGGAGGGAGAGCAGGCGCCCGTCGGTGCCGAGCTCGAGGACGTAGTCCTCGATCTCGCGGGCGATACGGATGACCATCTCGAGGCGCTGGGCCACCACGGCCACGTCCCGCACGGTGACGAGGTCCTCGATCTCGAGGGCGGACAGCGTCGCGGACACCTCGTCGAGGCGCAGCTTGTAGCGCTCGAGCGTGGCGAGCGCCTGGTTGGCGCGGGACAGGATCTTCCCGGAGTCCTCCAGCACGTGGCGGATCTCGCCGACGTAGGCCGCGATGATCTGCATCGACTGCGACACCGAGACCACCGGGTGGCCGGTCTGCTTCGCGACGCGCTCGGCGGTGCGGTGCCGGGTGCCGGTCTCCTCCGACGGGATCGTGTGGTCGGGCATCAGGTGGACCGCCGCCCGGTGGACCCGGGTGATGTCCTTGTCGAGGATGATCGCGCCGTCCATCTTGGCGAGCTCGCGCAGCCCGGTCGCGGTGAAGGGCACGTCGAGGGTGAAGCCGCCGGTCGCGATCGACTCGACGACCCGGTCCTGGCCGAGCACGATCAGCGCGCCGGTGCGCCCGCGCAGGATCCGTTCGAGCCCGTCGCGCAGCGGTGTGCCCGGTGCGATCGAGGCCAGGGTCGCGCGCAGCCTGAGCTGCTCGTCGATGCGCTCTGCCACCGGTCCCTCCACGTGCTCTCTCCTCGGGCGCCCCCGTGCGCCATCGGGTGAAGTGTAGGGGTGCGTGGACCCGATCCACCGATCCTTTCCGCTGGGCGAGGACCGCGGCGACCCGGCTCGTCAGAGGGGCGGCACGAGGTCGAGGGTGAGCAGCGCCCCCACGACGTCGTCGACCTCGACCACCCGGAGGTCGTCGACCATGCGCCGGGACGGGATCCCGCGCTCGCTGGGGAGCGCCCGTCCGCGGGGCACGACGGCGACCTTGAAACCGAGGCGCGACGCCTCCGCGATGCGCTGCGGCAGGTCGCGCACCCGGCGCAGCTCGCCGGCCAGACCGATCTCGCCGATCGCCACGGCGCCCCGCGGCGGCGGCACGCCGAGGTGGGAGCTGGCCACGGCGACCGCGATCGCCAGGTCGGCTGCCGGGTCGTGGAGCTTGGCTCCGCCGACCGTGGCGACGAAGGTGTCGCTGCCGGCGATCCGCAGGCGGGCGTGGCGCTGCAGCACCGCGAGGACCATGTCGACCCGCGAGGACTCCACGCCCGAGACCGTGCGGCGCGGTCGTTCGAGCGGCGACGCGGTGAGCAGCGCCTGAACCTCCGCCAGCAGCGGGCGACGCCCCTCCATCGTCACCGCGACGCAGGTGCCGGAGACGTCCTGGGTGTGGTGCTCGACGAAGAGCCCGGTGGGGTCGGTGACCGCGGCGATGCCCTCGGAGGAGAGGTCGAAGCAACCGACCTCGTCGACCGGGCCGTAGCGGTTCTTCATGGCGCGGACCATGCGGAAGCGGGAGTTGCGGTCGCCCTCGAAGTGGAGGACCACGTCGACGAGGTGCTCGAGCACCCGCGGCCCGGCGATCGAGCCGTCCTTGGTGACGTGGCCGACGAGCACGGTGGTGATGTTGCGAGTCTTGGCGACACGGATCAGCGCCGCGGCGACCTCCTTGACCTGGGTCACGCCGCCAGGCACGCCGTCGACGCCCGAGGCGCCGATGGTCTGCACGGAGTCGACGACGAGCAGCGTGGGTCGTACGTCCTCGATGTGGGTGAGCAGCGCACCGAGGTCGGTCTCGGCGGCGAGGAACAGCTCGTCGTGCACGCCGCCCGTGCGGTCGGCGCGCAGGCGCACCTGGGCGGCGGACTCCTCGCCGGTGACGTAGAGGGTGCGCTGGCGGGTGCGTGCGGTCTGCGCGGCCACCTCGAGCAGCAGCGTGCTCTTGCCGACGCCCGGCTCGCCGGCCAGCAGGATCGCGGCGCCGGGCACCAGCCCGCCGCCGAGCACGCGGTCGAGCTCGGGCACGCCGCTGGAGCGCGCGACCGACTCGGTGATCGCGACCTGGCCGATGGGCACCGCCGGCGTCGACACCGGGCCCGCGGCGGCACGCAGCGTGGGGGCGCCCGCCTCGGCGACCGACCCCCAGGCCTGGCACTCGCCGCACCGGCCGACCCACTTGGCCGTCTCCCAGCCGCACTCGGAGCAGCGGTAGGAGGAGCGCGTCCGGGCGGTCTTCGTCGACATGGGCCCCACGCTAGGTGAGCCCACCGACACCCCGGTGCCCGCCGCGCGCGACGGGCCTCACCCGTCCGGCGGGCGTGCCCGCGGGAGCCCGGGGCTTATGCTCACCTCGATTGGATCGATCTAGGGCGATCGGGACGGGGGAGGCATGGCGCGCAACGAGCACCGCAGCGGTAGCACGCTGCCCGTGACCCCGCCGACCCTCGCCGACGTCGCCGAGCGCGCCGGCGTCTCGCGCCAGACGGTCTCCAACGCGGTCAACAACCCCGACCTGCTGCGCCCCGACACCCTCGAGCGCGTGCGCCAGACGATCGCCGAGCTCGGCTACTCACCCAACCGCGCCGCCCGCAACCTCCGCACCCGCACGTCGTCGCTGATCGGCCTGCGCTTCGCCCCCGCACAGGAGGGCACTGCCAACGCGGCGATGGACCGCTTTGTGCACTCCCTCGTCGAGGCGAGCGAGGAGGTCGGCTACCACGTCCTCCTCTTCCCCGGCGACGACGAGGACCCGGTCGGCGGCTACGACAACCTGCTGCGCTCGACCGCCGTGGACGCCTTCGTCGTCACCGACACCTACCTCGGCAACCCCCAGGCCACCTGGCTCAGCCAGCAGCGTGCTCCCTTCGTGGCGTTCGGCCGTCCCTGGGACGACGACGTGGCCCGTCACGTGTGGGTCGACGTCGACGGCGCAGCAGGCATCGCGCTGGCCACCCAGCACCTCATCGACCGCGGTCACACCCGCATCGCGTGGATCGGCTGGCGCAAGGACTCCCCGATCGGCGAGGACCGTCGCTCGGGGTGGGTGCGCACGATGCACGCCAACGGCTTGTCCACCACCGGCCTGGCCTCGCGGGTCGAGGACGTCGTGCACAGCGGTGCCGAGGCGGCGGCCGTCCTGCTCGACGAGTCCGCGCCGACGGCGTTCGTCTGTGCGTCCGACACCCTCGCGATGGGTGTCCTCCACACGCTCTGGATCCGCCAGCTCGCCCCCGGCACGGACATCGCCGTGGTCGGCTTCGACGACTCGCAGGTCGCGCAGGTCTACCCGGTCGGCCTCACGTCCGTACGCCAGCCGCTGGAGGACGTGGCCGTCGAGATCGTCCGCACCCTGCGCGCGCTGCTGTCGCACCAGCCCGTCGAGACGCGTGGCGTCCTCCTCGAGCCGACGCTGGCGATCCGCGGGTCGAGCTGACCGCAGCTCAGAAGTGGCGCCACCAGAGGTTGACCGCGTAGTCGACCTCGGTGCCGGTGTGGGAGGCGAGGGCCTCCTCGGCGGCTGCGGGCGGCAGCTCGATGCGGACGACCGACTCGAGGTCCTCGCGCGAGGCGAAGGACCAGCCCATGTCGAGCGGCCGGCGCTGCCAGCCGTGCATCGACCAGAACCGCTCGACCACCTCGGGGTCGACCTCGGGGAAGCCACGGCGGAACCAGCGGCCGAACGTCGAGCGCGTGGGGTCGTTGTCGATGACGAACGCCGTGCCGCCGCGGCGTACGACCCGCTCGAGCTCGCGGAGACCGGGCTCGGAGCCGGGACCGAAGAAGTAGGCCCAGCGGGCATGGACCACGTCGACGGACGCGTCGGGGACGGGCAGCGCCTGCGCCCCGCCCTCGAGGACGCGGACGTGGCCGAGCGAGCGCGTACGACGCCGGGCGAGCGCGACCAGCGGCGGGTGCGGCTCGACGCCGATCACCTGCGCCGCGGACCGGGCCCACAGCGGGAGGTGGAAGCCGCTGCCGCAGCCGACGTCGAGGACCGTGCGCCCGGCCCAGTCACCGATCTCGCGCATCGCGGTGGCGATGCGGTCGTGGGGGTCCGCGGCACGGTTCTCGAGCTCGTAGAGCTCGGGGGTGTTCCAGATGTTCGGAGAGGGCCTCGGCTGGAGTGCCAAGGTCAGATGCGCACGAGCCCGTTGGGGGTCTGCAGCTGGACCGCGACGATGCCGGGGGTGCCGTTGGGGGCGACCCACTCGACCTTCACGTCCTCCAGCGGCGCCTCGACCGTCTCGCCGAGCCACTCGCTGACCCGCTGCGGGTCGCCCGCGATCTCGAGGCAGGCGAGGGAGAAGTCGCCAGTCGCGCCGTTGCTGGGGTGCAGGGCGGGGGAGGACTGCCACTGGATGAAGAACGGCAGCTGCGGGTCGGAGAGCAGCCCGTTGACGCCGATCTGCTGCCACAGCAGCTCGGTGCCGTCGGGACGACGACGGTTGCCCTTCACGGCCTCGCGGCCGAGGCGGGACTCGAGCTGGGTGATGTCGTCGACCGAGACGACCCAGCCGAGCCAGCCGCCGCCGAGGGCGGAGCGGGCGCGGACGGCCTGGCCGAAGGGGGCCTTGTCGCTGGCGGGGTGGTCGAGGACCTCGACGATCTCCATGTAGATGTCGCCGGCCAGCGGCAGGGTCATGTTGCGGGTGCCGAAGCGGGGATGGATCCCACCGTCGACGAAGTCGGTGCCGAGCAGCCCCCCGATGCGCTGGGCGGTGCTGGCAAGTCCATCAGGTCCGGCGGCGAAGCTGACGTGGTCCAGGCGCATGACCAGATTCTGGTCCGCGCGCATGTCGGCCTTGACACCGGGGTCCGGTTTCTTGACGTCAAGACGTGGAGGCGAGCCTCAGCACCAGGTCGCGCACGTCGGTGGCGACCACCGAGCCGGCGACCGCGTCCGGGGTGCTGCACACGAGCATCGGCCCCAGCGTCGGGTCCTTCGGCAGCCGCCCGTGCGTACCCCGGACCGGCGACGGGTCGAGCGGCACGACCTTCATCGCGTAGCGCAGCCCCGCCATCTTCTTGGCGAGGGTGAGCCCGGCCTTGAGCTTGACCGCCCTGTCCTCGGGGTCGAAGAACAGCTCGGCGGGGTCGTAGCCGGGCTTGCGGTGGATCTCCACCCCGCGGGCGAAGTCGGGCGCCCGGGCGTCGTCGAGCCAGTAGTAGTAGGTGAACCACGCGGTCTCGTCGGCGACCAGCACGAGGTCGCCGGAGCGCTCGTGGTCGAGGCCGTACGCCGCCTGGGCGCTGCGGTCGAGCACCTGGTCGACGCCCGGCAGGTCGGCGCACATCCCGCGCACCGTCTCCAGGTCGGCGGGGTCGTCGACGTAGACGTGGGCGACCTGGTGGTCGGCGACGGCGAAGGCCCGCGAGGTCCAGGGGTCGAGGTACTCCATGCCGTCCTGGGTGTAGACCTCGAGCATCCCGCTGCGGCGGAGCATCCGGTTGACGTCCACCGGCTGGTCGGCGTGCGTGATGCCGTACTCCGAGAGCACCAGCACGGTCACGCCGGTCCGCTCGGCGTCGTCGAGGAGCGGGGCCAGGGCGGCGTCGACCTCACGGGCGGCCTGCACGGCCTCGTCGGAGTCGGGGCCGAAGCGCTGCAGGTCGTAGTCGAGGTGCGGGACGTAGCAGAGCGTGAGGTCGCTGCGCGGCATCAGCCGGCGGGTGGCGGCGATGATCCACTCGCTCGAGGCGATCGCGGCGGTCGGGCCCCAGTAGGTGAACAGCGGGAACTCGCCGAGCGCGTCGACGAGCTCGTCGTGCAGCTCCGGCGGGCGGGTGTAGCAGTCGGGCGCCTTCTTGCCGTCGGCGTAGTAGATCGGCCGCGGCGTGACCGTGTAGTCGGTCGTCGCGCCCATGGCGTACCACCAGCAGACGTTTGCGACGGTGTAGTCAGGACGCTCGCGCCGGATGGTCTCCCACACCTTCTCGCCGTCGACGAGCTTGTTGTGCTGGCGCCAGAGGAAGACCTCACCCAGCTCGCGGAAGTACCACCCGTTGCCCACGGCACCGTGCCCCGACGGCGGCAGGCCGGTGAGGAAGGTCGACTGCACCGAGCACGTCACGGCGGGGAGGATCGGCTCGAGGGTCGCCTGCGAGCCCTGCGCGGCGAGTCGGCGCAGCCGCGGCATGTGCCGGAGCAGGTCGGGGGTGAGGCCGACGAGGTCGACGACGAGCAGCTTGGGGTGGGCCACGGATGCGTCCTGTCTGGGTGGGGGTGGGGAACGGCGGTCTTCAGTCGAGCGGGGTGAGGCCGAGACCGGCGAGCTCGTCGCGGACCCACGCCAGCTCCGCGGCGAGCCCGGCGGCCAGGGTGTCGTCGTCGGCGGGGGCGCCGTCGGGCAGGACGGACCAGGTGTAGGTCTCGACCTCGAGGTGGTCCGTGCGAGCGGTGTCGCCGCCGAGGAGGGCGGCGAGCGAGGCGCGCAGGTCGTCGCGGCTGTTGCGCAGCGGAGGGGCCGGGTCGGCGTGGACCGGCACGTGGAAGTGCACCCGCCACGGGGAGCGGTCGTCGAGCGGGCGGCGTCCCTCGAGAGCGTCGGGCAGGTCGTCGCGCGAGGCGAGCCGCTGGCCCACGCGCTGGCGGACCTGGTGCAGGAAGCGGTCCTCGGAGTACGACGACAGCGCGGCGCGGGCATCCGGGTCGGCCGGGTCGTCGACGACGAGCGCGGCGGCCGGCTGCACCTTGACCACGTCGAGGCCGGCAGCGTCGAGCCGGGCGAGCGCGTCGGTCGCGTCCTCGAAGCCGACGGCGAGGTGGCAGAGGTCCAGGCAGACACCGATCCGGTCGCGGTCGGCCGCGTCGAGCCGCTCGACGGCCTCGGCGATGGTCTCGATGACGCAGCCGGGCTCGGGCTCGAAGGCGACCCGCACGGTGCGCCCGGTCTCGGCCTCGACCTCGGTCAGGCCCTCGGCGAGGGCCTTGAGGTGCAGCTCGGCCTGCGACTGACGGTCGGCGAGCCACGGCGCGCGCCAGGCCAGCGGCAGGGTCGAGATGCTGCCGCGGGCGACGTCCTCGGGCAGCAGCGCGGCAAGCACCCGGGCGACGTCGAGCGTGTAGTCGAGCCGCGCGCGCTCCGCCCAGGTCGGGTGGTAGACGCGCTTCTTGACGACCTCGTCCTGGAAGGCGGCGTACGGGAAGGCGTTGAGGGTGACGATCTCGACGCCGTGCGCGTCGATCGCCTCGCGGAGCCGGGCGACGGCGTCGAGGTCGGAGGCGAGCCGGCGCGCAGCGGCGGCAGGGAGCCACATCCCGAGGCCGACCCGGTCGGTGCCGAGGTGCTGGCGCAGCCGGTCGCCGTACGTTCCCACCTGGGCGATCAGGCCGTCGACGTCCTCGGCCGGCAGGACGTTGGTGCCGTAGCCGAGGTGGACGACGGTGCCGTCGGGGTGCCGCAGCCTCATCGTCAGTCCCGCGAGCCGCGCAGGATGGAGTTGCCCTCGAAGGTTGCCGACGCGTCGGCACCTGCGGAGGCGTCGTCGGCGAGGTCGGGGTCGACGAGCAGTCGCCCGCTCTGCCCGAAGAACTCGATCGGGTTGCGCCACAGCACGCGGTCGACGTCGTCCGCGCTGAAGCCCGCCTCGAGCATCGCGGCGCCGGTCTTCGCCGTCTTGAGCGGGTCGCTGCGACCCCAGTCGGCGGCGGAGTTGACCAGAACCCGGTCCAGGCCGCGGCCCATCTCGATCCGACGCTGGAGGATGGCCACCATCCGGTGCTCGTCCATCTTGGTGTCCGGGTAGATCGAGAAGCCCATCCAGCAGCCCGCCTCGTCGACCTGGTCGACCGTGACCTCGTTGAGGTGGTCGACCACGACCATGCCCGGGGCCAGCCCCGACTCGGTGACGAGCTCGAGCGTGCGGCGGGTGCCCTGCTCCTTGTCGCGGTGGGGGGTGTGGACCATCGCCGGCAGCTCGAACTCCACGGCGAGCTCCAGCTGCCGCACGAACGCCTTCTCCTCCTCGACGGTCATCGAGTCGAAGCCCACCTCTCCCACGGCGACCACGCCGTCCTTGGCGAGGTAGCGCGGAAGCACGTCGAGCACCTCGGCGCAGCGTGGGTCGTTGGCCTCCTTGGGGTTGAGCGCGATCGTGCAGTGGTGGGCGATCCCGAACTGCGAGGCGCGGAACCGCTCCCAGCCCACGAGGGCGTCGAAGTAGTCGGTGAACGAGCCGACGCTGGTGCGGGGCTGGCCCAGCCAGAAGGCCGGCTCCACCAGCGCGCGGACCCCGGCGGCGTGCATCGCCTCGTAGTCGTCGGTGGTGCGCGACGTCATGTGGATGTGCGGGTCGAAGATGCGCATCAGAGGTCCTTCTGCTCGTGCCGGGTCTGCTGGGACTGCTCGGAGGAGGCGGCGCAGGCGTCGAGGACGACCTGCACGTCGAGGGGTACGTCGCGCCCGGCCGCCTCGCGCTCGCGCCGGTAGCGCTGCGCCATCTCGGCGAGCTCGCGGTCGGCGCGGCGGGCGAGCCCGGTGACCGAGGCGACCGGAACGCCCGTGAACAGGCACTTGAGGACGCCCTGGCGCCACGAGTCGTCGTCGAGCCGGTCGCTGTGCGGGCCCATCGCGGCGGCGACCAGGCGGGTGTCGTTGGTGCGCAGCGCGTCGAGCACGAGGTCGGTACCGTCGACTGCTCCTGCGCCGGCGGCCTCGATGCCGTTGAGGGCGTGCAGGACCGCTCGCTTCTCGTCGCTGTCGCCGTAGCGGTAGACCTCGCGCAGCTCGGCCAGCAGCGCGTCCGGGTCGGTCCTGCGGGCGACCAGGGCCACCAGCTCGACGCGTACGGCGTCCTCGAGCAGTACGCCGTCGGCGTCGGGCAGCGGCCCGCGCCCGGTGCTGCGGGCGGCGGCGGGGAAGACCCGACCGAGCCGTGCCGGGTCTGCCGCGACCTCCTCGCGGAGGGCGTGCCACCGCTCCCGCGCGTCCTCGTCGAGGGCGGCCTCGATGATGCTGTGGTCGGCGAGCGGCTGGATGGCGGTCATGCTGGTTCTCCTTCCGCCGCGAGGCGCGCGAGCGACGCGCGCAGGGCGGTGATCTGTCGGGCGGCGACCGTCGGTGCCGCGTGGGAGTGGCGGGGCAGCTCCACGCTGGCGAGGCCGCGGAAGCCGGTCGCGAGGAGCGCGCGGAGGACCGCGTCGAGGTCGAGGGTGCCGGTGCCGAGCTCGAGGTGCTCGTGCACGTCGCGCACCATGTCGTCGACCTGGACGTTGCCGATGAGCGGGCCCGCGACGGCGATGGACGCCTCTGGACTGCGGGGCTCGTTGCACACCAGGTGGCCCAGGTCGAGGGTCAGTCGGAGGTGGTCGGGCTCTCCGAGCCGGCGGCGCAGCTCGAGGGCCTCGTCGACGGTGTCGACGTGCATTCCGGGCTCGGGCTCGAAGCACACCGTGACCCCGAGGTCGTGCGCGAGGTCGAGAACGGGACCGAGGCCGTCGGTGAGCCGGCGCCAGCCCTCCTCGGGGCCGACCCCCTCCGGCAGCACGCCCGACCAGCACGACATCGCCTCGGCGCCCAGCTCGGCCGCGATGCGCACCGCGCGGGTCAGCAGCTCGATCCGCGGGCCGCGGTCGCCGTCGCTGACCAGCGTGGGCTCGTGCTTGTGCCACGGGTCGAGGACGTAGCGCGAGCCGGTCTCGATGACGACGGCCAGGCCGTGGTCGGCCAGCGACTTCGCGGCGCGCGCCGTCTGGGCCGCCGCGTCGTCGGCGAAGGGGTCGAGGTGGGGCTGGTCGAGCGTGAGGGCGACGCCGTCGTAGCCGAGCCCGGCGATCACCTCGCACGCGTCGGGGAACCGGTGGCCGGAGAAGCCGTTGCTGCCGTAGCCGAGGCGCAGGCGGCCGCGCTCCGGGGCGGTCACGTCGGGCTCCAGCGGCGCGAGAGGGCGCGGTAGGCGGGACCCGCCCCGACGACGGTCGCGGCGGCGACCAGTCGGCCGCGGCGCGCGAGCCACGCGCCCTGGAGGAGGGAGAACCCGCCGATCCCGGTGCGGGTGGCGGTGCGCGCCGCCTCGGCCGTCGGGTCCTGCGCCGCCCGCGCCTGGGCGCGGCCGACCACGACGGCGTACGCCGCCGACAGGCCGACCCCGGCCGCGCGGGCGAGGCGACCGGCGTGCGGGTCGTGGAACGCGGCGTGGGCCGTGGCGGCCGCGACTACGGCGGTGCCGGCGGTCACCGCTGCGGCGACCTCCGGGCGGGTGCCGTGCACCTCACCACGGCTGAGCCAGGTGAGGCCCGCGGTGTGCGCGGTCATCGCCAGGGCGGGCTGCCAGGCGCTGGCCGGCGCGGCGTGCGCGCCGAGGAGGACGTCGAGCCCCCGGGTCGAGGCCATCGCCAGGGGGCCGATCGCCGCGTCCTTGGCCACCGCGTCGTACGCCACCACCATCGCGGCGAGGGGGACGCCGACGGCGACGGCCGAGCGACCCCCGAGGAGGGCGGCGACGCCGAGGCCTGCGGCGCCGAGCCCGGCGGCCACGGCGAGGGCGGCGTCGGGGCTGATGCGGCCCGAGGGGATCGGGCGCTCGGGCCGCTCATCGGCGTCGACGTGGCGGTCGCACCAGTCGTTGAAGGCCATCCCGGACCAGTAGAGGCAGGTGGAGGCGACCGGCATCGCCCAGCCCCGTCCGCCCGTCGCCGCGTGCGCTGCGCCGGACCACGCGTCGCCGGGGATGGAGAACGCGGCGGGGGCCCGGGTCAGCTCGACGAGGTCGGCGACCCTCACGTCGTCACCCGGTCGGCGCAGGCCGTCGACCAGGCGAGCAGGGCGTCCCACTGCTGCGCGAGTCGGTGCTCGTCCGAGCCGATCGGCTGCTTGAAGAAGAAGCCGAGGGCGGTCAGCGGGCCGGTCTCGCCGACGGCGACCGCGCGCGCGGTCAGGCGGGCGAGGTCAAGCACCAGCGGCGCGGCGAGGGCCGAGTCGCAGCCCTCCCAGGTGAACTGCAGCGTCATCCGGGTGCCGAGGAAGCCGTCGAAGCGGACGTGGTCCCAAGCGGTCTTCCAGTCGCCGAGGTCCTCGACGTAGTCGATGTGCATCGGCCCGGGCACCGCGTGGCCGAGCATCGACTCGAGGCCCGAGCGCTTGGTGCTGGTCTTGCTCTCCCGGGCGGCCGGGTCGGCCAGCGTCGAGCCGTCGCCGCCGCCGAGCAGGTTGATCGACGTCCACGACCGCACGGCCAGCGACCGGGTCGAGAACATCGGCGCCAGGGCCGACTTCACGAGGGTCTCGCCGGTCTTGCCGTCGCTGCCGGCGTAGGGCACGCCGTGCTCGTCGGCCAGCTCGCGCAGGGCCGGGACGTCGATGCCGGGGCTCGGGGTGAAGGCGACGTACGCCGCCCCGGCGAGCACGGCGGCGCAGGCGTAGACCGAGCTCGCCGACAGGGGCGCCCGGCCAGCGGCCCAGGCCGCCTCCAGGCCGGCCCACGTGTCGGCGTCCGCGCCGGCGTCGTGCGGGGGCTCGGTGCTCGAGACGTCGACGACCACGACCCGGTCGACGGTAGCGGCGAAGTCGCGGATGTCGTCCGCGAGCCGCTCGACGTCGGCGCGCTGGTCGGTGGAGTCGCCGCGAACGCCCGGACGCAGCCGTGCCTCGGTCGCCTCGAGCTCGGTGCCCACCTGGTGCGCGAGGATGCCCGGCACCACGCCGCCGGCCACGAGGCGCTCGGCCTGCTTGACGAGCGGGAGGGTATCGACGTCGTGCCCGCCCACCACGATGTCGGCGTAGGCCGGCAGGCCGCGCGAGTCGAGGTCGGGATGGGCGCAGACGCAGCCGGTCTCGTCGGTCAGGTGGGCCGCGAGGGCGCTCAGGCCGATGGTCGCGGTGGTCGCGAGCGAGCCACGTGCGCCGATGAACCAGATGCCGAGACGGCCGGCGGGACCGTGATCCTCGGGCCGGGGGTTGGGGGAGGGTGCCACTTGTCGAAGGTAATGCACGTCACACCCACTTTCAACGCCGCGTCCGCCACTTTTGTGCGGCCGCGGTCAAAAGTGGCGCGGTGACGCGGGGTGCAGCGCGAGCGCGGAACGCGAAACCACGTGCGCCTCGCAGTGGCGGACCAGCTCGGCGTACGCCGCGGCGCCCATCAGCTCCACCAGCTCGGGCTCGTTCGTGACGTAGACGGGCTCGGGGGCGACGTGCGCCTCGGTGTTGCCCGAGCAGTACCAGTCGAGGTCGTGGCCGCCCGGACCCCACCCGCGTCGGTCGTACTCGCCGATCGACACCTCCGTGTAGGCCGTCCCGTCCTGGCGCTCGACCTCGCGGAACTGGCGGCGGATCGGCAGCTGCCAGCACACGTCCGGCTTCGTCTCCAGGGGATTGCGCCCCTGGCGCAGCGCGAGGCCGTGGAGGGCGCAGCCGGCGCCGACGTGACCGGCGCCGGTGGTGAAGTCGGTGCGGTTGTGGAAGACGCACGCCTGCTGGCCGTCCACCTCGACGACGCGGGTCTTGCGCTCGCCGTCGTCGTCGGCCTCGATCCAGTCGGCCTTGCGCACCGCCCGGCCGGGGTGCAGCTGCCAGTCGTTGGGGGTGAGCTCGGCGACGAAGGCCGCGACCCGCTTCTCGTCGTCCTTGTCGGCGAAGTGGGCGCCCAGGGTGCAGCAGCCGACGTCGGGGGCGTCGGCGTAGATGCCCTGGCACCCCTGCCCGAAGATGCACGTGTAGGCCGAGGTCAGCCACGTCAGGTCGCAGCGGAACACCTGGGACTCGTCGGCGGGATCGGCGAACTCCACGAACGCGCGGGGGAAGACCAGGTCGACTTCAGGCACACCCAGAGCCTAGCGAGCGCGACCCCGACCCGAGCCTGCTGCGCGACGCCTGGCACGCACGCTGGCTGCGTTGTCGTCAGTCGCCATGACTCCGTCATGTCTCCCTCCTCCGCCTTGCCATCGCACGCGCCAGACGCCGCTCGCGACGGCACGGCCCGGCGTGCACGCTCTAGTAGCGTGGCAAGCATGCGCCTGGGCGTCCTCGACATCGGCTCCAACACCGGCCACCTGCTGGTGGTGGACGCGCACGGCGGCGCCGCGCCGTTGCCGGCGTCCTCGCACAAGCAGCCGCTGCGCCTGGCCGAGCACCTCGACGAGGACGGGGCCGTGACCAGTAAGGGCATCAAGGCCCTCACGGACTTCTGCGCCTCGGCGACCCAGATCGCCGAGGACAAGGGCTGCGAGGAGATGCTCGGCTTCGCGACCTCGGCCGTGCGCGACTCGGTCAACTCCGACGAGGTGCTCGCCCACGTCGAGGAGCACGGCGGCGTCCGGCTCGAGGTGCTCTCGGGCGAGGACGAGGCGCGACTGACGTTCCTGGCCGTACGCCGCTGGTTCGGCTGGTCGGCCGGCCGGCTCGCGGTCTTCGACATCGGCGGCGGGTCGCTCGAGATCGCCGGCGGCACCGACGAGGCCCCCGACGTCGCCTGGTCGCTGCCCCTCGGAGCGGCCCGGATGGCGCGGGCCTGGTTCGGCGGCGGCCGGCCCAGTGACGACGACGTACGGGAGCTGCGCAAGCAGGTGCGCGCCGAGATCGCCCGTGACGCCGGCCACCTGCTGCGCGGTGGTGTGCCCGATCGGGCCGCGGCGACCTCCAAGACGTTCCGCTCCCTGGCGCGCATCTGCGGTGCCGCGCCGAGCGGCGACGGCCCGCTCGTGCCCCGCGCCCTCTCGCTCGAGACGCTCTCGGGCTGGATCCCCAAGCTGATGGACATGTCGTCCGACGAGCTCGCCGAGCTGCCCGGGGTCTCGCCGAGCCGCACCCACCAGATCGTGCCAGGCGCCCTCGTCGCCGAGGCCTGCATGGACATCTTCGACCTGACCGAGCTGGAGATCTGCCCGTGGGCGCTGCGCGAGGGCGTGATCCTCGAGCGCCTCGACCAGATCTCGGTCGTCACCAGGCAGCGCTGACCCATGTCGACGTCGGCGTCCTCGCGCTCCACCCCCCTGGTCGGGCTCTCCTCCGCCTCGGTCTACCCCGAGTCGACGGCGCACGCCTTCGGGTGGGCGGCGCAGCTGGGCTACGACGCGGTCGAGGTGATGGTCGGCATCGACTCGCTCAGCCAGCAGGTCGACGCCGTGAAGAAGCTCAGCGACCACCACCAGGTCCCGATCTGCGCGGTCCATGCGCCCTGCCTGCTCTTCACCCAGCGCGTCTGGGGCACCGACCCGTGGGTCAAGCTCGAGAAGTCGGCGGAGATGGCCGACGCGGTCGGCGCCGACGTCGTCGTCGTCCACCCACCGTTCCGGTGGCAGAAGGACTACGCCGCCGGCTTCGTCGAGGGCATCGCCTCGCTCGAGGCCCGCACCGGCATCGCCTTCGCGGTCGAGAACATGTACCCGTGGCGGGCCTCCTCGCGCCGCGGCATGCAGATGTACGTCCCCGGCTGGGACCCGAGCGAGGAGGACTACGCCAACACCACGATCGACCTCTCCCACGCCGCGATCGCCCGCAGCGACGTCATCGAGATGGCCGACCGGATGGGCAGCAGCCTTCGGCACGTGCACCTCACCGACGGCACCGGGTCGGCCAAGGACGAGCACCTCGTCCCCGGTCGCGGCGTGATGCGGGCCCAGGAGTTCCTGCGCCACCTCGCCGGCACGGGCTACTCCGGACACGTCGTGCTGGAGATCAACACCCGGCGGGCGGCCAACCGCGCCGAGCGGGAGGCCGACCTGGCCGAGTCGCTGGAGTTCGCCCGCGCCCACCTCGCCGTACCGACGCCGTGAGCCCGCGATGACCACCCGCACGTCCCGCGGCCGTCGCCCCGGCGCCCCCGACACCCGGGCCGAGGTCCTCGCCTCCGCGCGGGCGTCGTTCGCGGAGAAGGGCTTCCGCGGTACGACGATCCGCGCCGTCGCGGCCTCGGCCGGCGTCGACCCCGCGCTCGTGCACCACTACTTCGGCAGCAAGGACGACCTGTTCCTCGCCGCGCTCGAGATGCCCGTCGACCCCCGCGAGGTGCTCGCGCCGGTCGTGGCGCAGGGCCCCGACGGCGCCGGCGAACGGCTGCTGCGCACCTTCCTGTCGGTGTGGGACGACCCCGGCACCCAGGTGCAGCTGCTCGCGGTCGTGCGTTCGGTCCTCAGCGCCGACGGGGCCACGCTCCTCAAGGAGGGGTTCATCCCGGTCGTGGTCGGCCCGGTCCTGGCCCAGCTCGTCACCGATCGGCCCGAGGTGCGGATCCCGCTCGTCGCGAGCCAGGTCGTCGGCCTGATCGTCACCCGCTACCTCATCGCCCTGCCCCCGATGGCGCAGATGTCCGCGGAGGAGGTCGTCGCCCGCATCGGGCCGGTGATCCAGCACTACCTGACCGGCGACCTGCCGTAGCCGCCGTACGCCCCTCTCCTCTGTCCGAGCGGTGAGTGAGACATGTTCTGGGCGTCGAGAACCTGCGTCACTCACCGCCCGCGGCTCCGCAGTCGGGGGAGCGGTGAGTGAGGCATGTTCTGCGCGTCGGAAACCTGTCTCACTCACCGCCCGGGCGAGGTCTTGACGAGGGCCAGCCCACGGCGCACAATTCAACACATGTTGAAAAACGTCGTGGAGGTGCGCGACCTCGTCGTCGTACGCGGTGAGCGCGAGGTGCTGCCCGGCATCTCGCTGGACGTCACCGCGGGCGTCACCGGCCTGCTCGGCCCGAGCGGCTGCGGCAAGACCACGCTGATGCGGTGCCTGGTCGGCGCGCAGCAGGTGCGCTCCGGGACCGTCCGGGTGCTGGGCGAGCCCGCCGGCAGCCCGCCGCTGCGGACCCGGATCGGCTACGTCACGCAGGACGCGAGCGTCTACGACGACCTGACCGTCGCGGAGAACCTCGCGTTCTTCGCCCGCGTGCTGGGCGTCGACCGCGCCCAGGTCGACGAGGCCCTCGCCGCGGTGGACCTCGACGACTACCGCTCCCAGGTCGTGGGCCGCCTCTCGGGCGGCCAGCGCAGCCGGGCCAGCCTGGCGGTCGCCCTCCTCGGTACGCCGGACGTGCTGGTGCTCGACGAGCCGACCGTCGGCCTCGACCCGGTGCTGCGCCGCGACCTCTGGGACCTGTTCCACCGGATCGCCGACCGCGGGGCCGCCGTCCTCGTCTCGAGCCACGTCATGGACGAGGCCGAGCGGTGCCACCGGCTGCTGCTGATGCGCGAGGGCCGGATCATTGCCGACGGCCCACCCGAGGAGATCCGCCGCGGCACCGGAGCGGCCGACATCGAGGGGGCGTTCCTGCGCCTCGTCGAAGGGCGCGGTGCGGCATGAGCACCCGGATCACGCTCGCCGTCGCCGGCCGCGTCCTCACCCAGATCCGGCGCGACCACCGCACGCTGGCGATGCTGCTGGTCGTCCCCTGCGTGCTGATCACCCTGCTGTGGTGGATGTTCGCCGACCTCCCGGGCGACCTGTTCGACCGCTTCGGGCCGGGTCTCCTCGCGATGTTCCCGTTCGTCGTCATGTTCCTGGTGACGAGCGTGACGACGTTGCGCGAGCGCTCCTCGGGCACCCTCGAGCGGCTGCTCACCATGCCGCTCGGCAAGCTCGACTTCCTGCTCGGCTACGCGCTCGCCTTCGGGCTGCTCGCCGCGGTGCAGTCCGTGCTGGCGGTGGCCGTCAGCGTCGGCCTCCTCGGCCTGGACGTACAGGGCCCGGTCTGGTTGCTGGGTGTCGTCGCGGTGGCCGACGCGGTCCTCGGCACGGCGCTCGGCCTGCTGGTGAGCGCCTTCGCGACGACCGAGTTCCAGGCCGTGCAGTTCATGCCGGCGTTCGTGCTGCCCCAGATCCTGCTGTGCGGCCTCTTCGTGCCGCGCGAGGCGATGCCGGACGTGCTGGAGGCGGTCAGCAACGTGCTGCCGCTGTCGTACGCCGTCGACGCCATGCAGGAGCTCGTCGGGGCGGCCGACACGGCCGAGGTGTGGCGCAACGTGCTGATCGTCGCCGGCTTCGCGCTGGGTGCGCTCGCGCTCGGCGCCGCGACGCTCAGGCGTCGGACACCCTGACCCGGACCCGGCTGAAGAGCCAGGCGCCCGTCGCGAACAGGGCGGCGTACAGCAAGGTCAGCATGAGCACGTCGACCACCGAGCCGGAGGTGTCGTCGGCGGCCACCAGGACGACGGCGACCACCCCGGCCACCAGCGTGGTCGCCGCTGCGGCGCCCAGCGCGAGCACCATCCCGGCCGGGCGGAAGCGCGTCGCCGCGGCGACGACCAGCAGCGCGACGGGCGCCGCAAGGTAGAGCCAGTCGCGGTCGCCGTCGCCGACGATGCCGAGGGCGCCGATGCCGAAGAGGAGGAACAGGACGGTGCCGAGCGACACGGCCAGCGCGAGGACGTACAGACGAGTGGGAGAGGCGGGACTGGGCGTCATGCCCCGACGCTAGGAGAACTCCGGCCCGGAAGGGGTGGAGGAGCTGTGAAGGTTCGGTGCAGGTCCGGGAGGGAGGTCGGCGTAGCCTTGCCGCCATGTCGTTGCTCCGCCAGCCGATCCTGCTCCTCGCCCGCAGCCAGGGGGTCAAGAAGCTCGTCTCGACGATGCCCGTCTCGAGCTCCATCGTCACCGGCTACGTGCCGGGCGAGACCACCGCCGATGCGGTCGCTGCGACGTCGGGCCTCATCGACGACGGCCTCCGGGTGACGCTCGACTACCTCGGCGAGGACACGACCGACGCGGCCCAGGCGGACGCCACCGTCGCGGCCTACAAGGAGCTCCTCGCCGAGCTGGCGACCAAGGGCCTCGCGCCGCACGCAGAGGTCTCGGTCAAGCTCAGCGCGATCGGCCAGTTCCTCCCCGACAACGGGCACAAGGTTGCGCTGGAGAACGCGCGCGAGATCTGCCGCGCGGCCCGCAACGCCGGCACGACCGTGACCCTCGACATGGAGGACCACACCACCACCGACTCGACGCTCTCCATCCTCCGCGAGCTCCGCAAGGACTTCCCCGAGACCGGTGCGGTGCTCCAGGCGATGCTGCGCCGCACCGAGGCCGACTGCCGCGCGCTGGCCTACGAGGGCTCGCGCGTGCGGTTGTGCAAGGGCGCCTACATGGAGCCGGAGACGGTCGCCTTCCAGGATCGCATCGACGTCGACAAGTCCTACGTCCGCTGCCTCAAGGTCCTGCTCGCCGGTCAGGGCTACCCGATGATCGCCACGCACGACCCGCGGATGGTCCAGATCGCCTCGGCGCTGGCGAGCCGCTTCGGCCGACGGCCGGGGACCTACGAGTTCCAGATGCTCTTCGGCATCCGGCCCGAGGAGCAGAAGCGCCTGGCGGCTGCCGGGGAGACCGTGCGCGTCTACATCCCCTATGGCACCGAGTGGTACGGCTACCTGATGCGCCGCCTGGCCGAGAAGCCCCAGAACCTCGCCTTCTTCGTTCGCTCCCTGATCAGCAAGAAATAGGCTCGCGGAGTCACAGTAGGTTGGCTTCCATGAGCACAGCGATCATCGGGGCCGGCGTGATGGGCGAGACCCTGCTGTCCGGGCTGGTGCGCGCCGGACGCCGGGTCGACCAGCTGATGGTCGGCGAGAAGCGCGCCGAGCGGGCCCGCGAGCTCGAGGAGCGCTACGGCGTCGCCGTCGTCTCCAACCGCGAGGCTGCTGCCACGGCCGACACCGTCGCACTGGTCGTCAAGCCGCAGGACATGGGTGAGGTCCTCGAGGAGATCGCCCCGGACCTCCGGGCCGGCCAGCTGCTGGTGTCGTTGGCGGCGGGCATCACCACGTCGTTCATCGAGTCGCACGTGCCCGAGGGCGTCGCCGTGGTCCGGGTCATGCCCAACACCCCCGCGCTGGTCGACGAGGGGATGGCCGCGATCTCGCCCGGCTCCCACTGCGACGAGTCGCACCTGCTCGAGGCCGAGTCGCTGATGGCCTCCACTGGCAAGGTGCTGCGCATCCCCGAGAAGCAGATGGACGCCGTCACCGCCATCTCCGGGTCGGGCCCGGCCTACATCTTCTTCGTCGTCGAGTCGATGATCGAGGCGGGCGTGCACCTCGGTCTGCCGCGTGCTACCTCGACCGAGCTGGTCGTGCAGACGCTCGTCGGCTCCGCGGCGATGCTGCGGGAGACCGGGACCCACCCCGTCGTGCTGCGCGAGCAGGTCACCTCACCGAGTGGTACGACGGCCTCCGCCCTCCGCGAGCTCGAGATCCACAAGGTCCGAGCCGCGTTCCTGGCCGCCATGGAGGCGGCCCGCAACCGCTCCCGCGAGCTGGCCGAAGGCAGCTGAGCCGACGCCGCCAGATGCACGGAAACCCGCTCTGCAGGCGGGTTTTCGCGATCTCGTGCCGGTGCCGTCTGGTTGGTCACAATCGCTGGTCCTCGATGTAACAGCGAGTGACAATGGAAGTGACCAAGTCGGTCGATCCCGCGGGCGCAGCAGTGGGGCATCGTCCTCGCGGCAATGGGGTTGGTCCTGCTGGCCTCCGCCGGTGGAGTGCTGGTGAGGGTCCGAAAGGCCTGACCGGTCGAGGACGTCACCCGGCGGTGAGCCGGGTGGCGTCCCTCGCGGCAAGCGAACCGAGGTGAGATGACGATGCGGGCGCCGAGTCTCCTGGCCGTCGCACGCTGGACCACGCTGGTCGGCGTGCTGCTGGCCGTGGTCGTGGTGGGGGCGATGGCGGTGACGACCCTGCGCCCCGAACCTCCCGCGACATCGGACAGCGTGGCCGCGCCCCGCCTCCCGGCCGAGGTCGTCCCTGAGCGATCCCCGGCCACGCGTACGACGACGCCCGACCGGCCGGGGCGCCCGGTCGCGGTGCGGCTCCCCAGCCTCGGGGTGCGCGCGTCCGTCGTGGCGGTCGACCTGGCGACCGACGGGACGCTGACCCCGCCCGCCGACCCGCGGCTCGTGGGCTGGTGGCGCGGCGGGGCCCGTCCCGGCAGCAACCGGGGACCGGCGGTGCTGACCGGGCACACCGTGCACGACGGGGGCGGCGTCTTCGACGACCTCGCTGCTCTCCAGGTGGGGGACACCGCCGAGGTGGTGACGGATCGTCGCGCACTGGAGTTCACGGTCCGCTCGGTCCGCGACCTCGAGAAGGCCGACCTGGCTGCCCGCGCCGGCCGGTTGTTCTCGCCCGCGGGTGCCCCGGACCTGGTGCTCGTGACGTGCACCGACTGGGACGGCGAGAGCTATCTCGGCAACACGGTGGTGGTCGCCCGCAGCCGGTGAGCGCAGGTGGGAGTAACGTCCGCCACATGGAGTGTGCGGGGCCTGCGTCCGTCGTGTTCGACCAGTCGCTCTGCGAGTACGACTTCGGACCCACCCACCCGATGTCGCCGGTGCGCGTCGACCTGACCATGCGCCTGGCCGACGAGCTGGGCGTGCTCGCCGGCATCAAGCGCGTGGACGCCCCGGTCGCCACCGACGAGCAGATCGCCACCGTCCACGACGAGGGGCTCATCGCGGCCGTCACCCGGGCCGGTGCGACGCCCGGCTTCGAGGACGCCGCCCGCGGCCTCGGGACCGAGGACGACCCGGTCTTCACCGACATGCACCTCGCCAGCGCCCACGTCGTCGGCGCCACGCTCGAGGCGTTCCGCCAGGTCTGGAGCGGGGACTCGCTCCACTCCGTCAACATCGCCGGCGGCCTGCACCACGCGATGCCCGACAAAGCCAGCGGCTTCTGCATCTACAACGACGTGGCGGTCGGCATCACGCAGCTGCTCGCCGACGGTGCCGAGCGGGTGGCCTACGTCGACATCGACGTCCACCACGGCGACGGCGTCGAGAAGATCTTCTGGGACGACCCGCGGGTCCTCACCGTCTCCCTGCACGAGACCGGACAGATGCTCTTTCCCGGCACGGGTTTCCCGAGCGACACCGGAGGACCCGGGGCCGAGGGCACCGCGGTCAACGTCGCACTGCCGCCCGGCACGGCCGACGCCGGCTGGCTGCGCGCCTTCCATGCCGTCGTACCCCCGATCCTGCGTGAGTTCTCCCCGCAGGTGCTGGTCACCCAGCACGGCTGCGACTCGCACATGAACGACCCGCTCGCGCACATGATGCTCAGCGTCGACGGACAGCGGGCGGCCTACCTCGCGCTGCACGAGCTGGCCCACGAGGTCGCCGACGGGCGGTGGGTCGTCACCGGCGGTGGTGGCTACTCCGTCGTCGACGTCGTGCCTCGCGCCTGGACCCACCTGCTGGCCATCGTGTCCGGCTCCCCGGTCGACCCCGCGCAGCCGACGCCTCCGGCCTGGCGGACCCACGTCGAGGAGGTGATCGGGGCGACCGCTCCGCACCGGATGACCGACGGCCGCACCCCGGCCTACCGCGACTGGTCGGGGGGCTACGACCCCGAGACGTGGCTGGACCGTGCCATCCACGCGACCCGCATGGAGGTCTTCCCGCTTCACGGGCTCGACCCGCTTCCCTGACGGTCGGCGCCGCCGATCGAGCCCGGTTCGTCAAGGACGCAACCCGACACGCCGCAGTCACACAAGTTTCTCTGGCATTACTCTTCCCCACGCGTCACGCGAGCCCTATTGTCAGCGGAAGCGGCACGCCTGTGACGCCGGTGCGGAAATCCGGTGCCGTCGCCGCGCAGAAGGATCGGTGCACACCATGGCTGAGAACACCCCAGGCGACATGTCCGAGGCGCAGTTCCTGACCATCGCCGAGGTCGCGGCCAGGATGCGCGTCTCGAAGATGACGGTCTACCGGCTCGTGCACGGCGGCGACCTGCCGGCCGTCCGCGTCGGCCGCTCCTTCCGGGTCCGGGAGGACGACGTCAACGAGTACCTCCGCAAGAGCTTCTACAACGCCGGCTGACGGACCCCGTCTCCGGCGGGGATCCACGGGTCCGACTCGATTCCGCGCTCCTCGCACCCGGCAAGTAGGGTGTGCGGGTCCGGCCGACGAACGTCGGCCGCAAGGAAAGGTCTGATTCGTGGGTTCTGTCATCAAGAAGCGGCGCAAGCGCATGGCCAAGAAGAAGCACCGCAAGCTGCTCAAGAAGACGCGCGTCCAGCGCCGCAAGCTCGGCAAGTAACACCCCTCGACCATGGGGCGGGTCGTGCTGGTCACCGGGATCTCCCGGGACATCGGACGACGATTCGCGCGCGCCGCGACCGGCGACCCGTCCATCGATCGAGTCATCGGCGTGGACGTGGTCCCGCCGCGCGGTGACATCGGCGACGTCTCCTTCGTCCGCGCCGACATCCGCAACCCCGTCATCGCCAAGGTCATCGCCAAGGAGGACGTCGACACCGTCGTCCACATGAGCGTGATCGCGACACCCGGCTCGGCCGGCGGTCGCGGGACGATGAAGGAGCTCAACGTCATCGGCTCCATGCAGCTGCTCGCTGCGTGCCAGCGGTCCACGACCGTCGATCGGCTGGTCGTGAAGTCGACCACCACGGTCTACGGATCGGGTCCCCGCGACCCCGCGATGTTCACCGAGGACATGGGGCCCAAGCGCCTGCCCTCGTCGGGCTACGCGAAGGACGTCTACGAGATCGAGGGCTACGTCCGCGGCTTCGCCCGTCGACGCCCCGACGTCGACGTCACTCTGATCCGGGCGGCCAACGTGGTCGGGCCCCATGTCTCGAGCCCGCTGACCAACTACTTCCGGCTCCCGCTGATCCCGCGCGTCCTCGGCTTCGACCCGCGGCTGCAACTCCTCCACGAGGACGACCTGATGCGGGTGCTGTGCCACGCGGCGACCAACGGGGTGCCGGGCACCTTCAACGTGGCCGGTGACGGGTTGCTGACGCTGAGCCAGGCCGTACGCCGTCTCGGCACGCCGTCGGTCGCCCTCCCGCGCTTCGCCGTCGGTCGGCTCGCCTCGACCATGCGCCAGGCCCGCGTGTCGGACTTCTCTCCCGAGCAGCTGGGCTTCCTGACCTACGGTCGGGGTGTGGACACCACCCGGATGCGCACCGTGCTCGGCTTCGAGCCGCGGTTCACCACGGCCGAGGCGTTCGCCGACTTCTGCCGGTCCGTGGCGCCCGCCGTGCAGGAAGGGGCCGGTCGTGCCTGAGGAAGCCCGTCGCCGCGACGGCGACGACGCCGTCGTCATCCCCATCGGCACCGGCGGCCGCCCCGGTCGCGGCTCCGGCAGCACCCGGCCGTCCTCGGCCGCCCGCAACCTGGCGCCCTCGTCCTCCCGCAAGCCCAGGTCCGCCACGTCGGGCGCGCCGAGGAATCCGAGGAACAAGGCCGGCGCCGACGATGGCCGGGCCACCCCGCCGACCGACGAGGCGGCCGCACCGCCGCCGGCCGAGGACGCGTCCGCGACGCCGCCGCCCACCACCGGCATCCCGGTCGGTGACTGGCTGTCTGCCCTGCAGGAGGCCGCGCAGGAGGTCTTCGGGGCCGACTGGGAGCGCCGCGCGGCCGAGCTGATGGCCTTCGTGCGCCGCCGCCTCGAGGGTGACTACGAGGTCGACGACTACGGCTTCGACCGCGAGCTCACCGAGCGCTTCTTCATGGCCGCGCTGCGACCGATCGCCGAGAAGTGGTTCCGCCTCGAGGTCCGCGGCCTGGAGAACATCCCCGCCGAGGGCGGAGCGCTGGTCGTGTCCAACCACTCCGGCACCATCCCGCTCGACGGCCTGATGACCATGCTGACGGTGCATGACCACGCCGGCCGGTTCCTGCGTCCGCTCGGCGCCGACCTGGTCTTCAAGCTCCCCGTGGTCAGCTCGCTGGCGCGCAAGGGCGGCGCCACGCTGGCCTGCACCGAGGACGCCGAGCGGATGCTCTCCGACGGGGAACTGGTCGGCGTCTGGCCGGAGGGGTTCAAGGGCATCGGCAAGCCGTTCAGCGAGCGCTACAAGCTGCAGCGCTTCGGGCGGGGCGGCTTCGTCTCGGCCGCGCTGCGCACCGGCGTACCGATCATCCCGCTGTCCGTGGTGGGGGCCGAGGAGATCTACCCGCTCGTCGGCAACGTCCCGTCGCTCGCGCGGCTGCTCGGCGTGCCCTACATCCCGGTCACCCCGTTCTTCCCGTGGCTCGGGCCGCTCGGCCTCGTGCCGCTGCCGTCGAAGTGGATCCTCGAGTTCGGCGAGCCGATCCGCACCGACGCCTACGAGCCGGGCGAGGCGGAGGACCCGATGCTCGTCTTCAACGTCACCGACCAGGTGCGCGAGACGATCCAACACACGCTGTTCGACCTGCTGCGCGACCGCGGTGGCGTCTTCGGCTGACCGGCGCGCCGGCGGCTAGGGCAGGAGACCGCCGGTCGCGTCGTCGAGCGTGCCGCCGGTCAGCCCGTCGGCGGTGCCGGTCACCTCGCCGATGAGCCCGCCGGTGGCGTCGTCGGCGTCCGAGGTGAGGCCGCCGAGCGCCCCGCCGGTCGCGTCGTCGAGCTGACCGGTGAGGGTGCCGGTGGTGTCCGTCAGGCCCTCGGTGACGTCGTCGGTCGTGTCGGTCACCGTGTCGGTGAGTCCCTTGGTGATCTCCTTGACCGGCTTGGTCGGCTCGGGCTCGGCGGGATCGGTGCCCGCCGGGTCGGGGACGGCCGAGGACGGGGCGGGCGTGGTCGACGGCAGCGTGGTCGGCACGACCTGCTGCGGGTCGAGCACCTCGGGGACGGTGATGCCGGTCAGGTCCTGCCCCGAGATCGGCGCGCCCTCCAGCGTCAGCTGGTCGGTGTCGAGTCCGGAGAGCAGGTCGCGCTGCGGGGCGCTCGTCAGCAGGAACTCGGGCGTGGTGGTGATGCCGCCGGTGCAGCTGGCGCAGGCGTTGCTGACCTCGAGGTCGAGGTCGGCGAGCGTGCGCCCGGCGGCCAGCAGCTCGTCGCGGGCGCTCTCGGGCAGCTCGCCCTGGAGGCGCTCGAGCCGGTCCATGCTGGTGGCGGTGAAGTCGCGCGCGAGCTGAGCGTCGCCGTCGCGGCCGGTTGCCTCGTAGGAGACGAGCAGGCTGCGCACGCCGTCGCTCGACTGGCGGGTGAAGGAGTCGAGCGTGTCGGGGACCAGCTGGTCGCGGCCGGCGTCGCCGGCGGCGAGCTCCTCGAGCTCGGTGAGACGCGTCCCGGCCTGTGCGAGCAGGGTGCGGCCGCGGGCGGCGTCGTCGGTGGCGAGGCGCACCTGCGCGGACTCGATGCCGCGCTTGACGCCGTAGAGCGACTCACCGGGGAGGGCCGTCTGCGCGGCCACCGCCATCGTGGCCGCGGAGCCGACGAGGGCGGCGCCGCCGAGGAGCGCGCCGATGCGACGGGGTCGGGTGCGCGAGGAGGCGGGCATCGCCAGGCGCGACGGCGCCGGGGGCTGGCGGACCAGCACGGCGTCGGCCTCTGCCATCAGCCGCTCGCGCAACGACGCGACGAACTCCGGACGGGCCGCCACGGGCGGCACCGCCCGCAGGTCGGCCACGACCTCGAGCAGGTCGGCGTACGGCTCCGCGTCACGTCCTGACGGGTCCGACGCGGTGGTCGCGGGGTCACGGGAGAGGAGTGCCTCGAACTCGTCAGCACGTCGTCGTGCCGAGAAGGGGGCTGTCATCGCGGTCGTCCTGTCTCACTGCTGGCGGGTCCTCCCACTGGGACGAACGAGCCAGACGAGGCAGGGGTTACGGGTTGTGTCACGCGTCTCTCAACCCCTCCGGCAGCAGCTTGGCGAGGTTGCGTACGCCGCGCAGCTGGAGCTGCTTCACCGCGCCGTCGGACCGGGCGAGGGCCTGCGCCGTCTCCGCGATCGACAGGCCCTGCAGGAACCGCATGATGAGGCACTCCCGCTGCTCGACAGGCAGCTCGGTGAGCGCCTTGAGGAGCACCTCGTTGGTGAGCCCGGCGATGACCACGCCCTCGGGACCCTCGGTGGTGTCGTCGTGCGGGGTCATGTCCTCGGTGGTCATCTCCAGGCGGGTGCGACCGGCCTTGAAGTGGTCCATCGTGAGGTTGCGGGCGATGGTCATCAGCCAGGCGCCGAAGTCCTTGCCCTGCCAGCGGAAGCCGTTCATGCTGCGCAGCGCCCGGAAGAACGTCTCGGAGGTGAGATCCTCGGCAAGCGTCTGGGAGCGGGTGCGGTAGTAGAGGAAGCGGTAGACCGTGGCCTGGTAGTGGTCGTAGAGGAGGCCGAACGCCTCCTTGTCCCCGGCGCGCGCGAGCTCGACGAGCGCGATCAGTCGCTCGCGCTCGGCCTCGTCGACCTCCGAGGACGTCGCCCGGTCCTCGTCACCCACGGGACCGCCGGGGGAGCCGCTCGGGCCGCCGACGCGACCCCCGGGCGCCGCGATCTCGGCGAGGAGAACGTGGCCGGCGAGGTGCAGGGCGGGCCGGGGTGCGGGCTGAACGGCGAGGACGGCGGCGACCGCGCGCCTGAGCGCGTCCATCCCGTGCTCGAAGGCACGGTCAAGGTCGTTCGTCGACCGCATGCGGTGTTCCCCTCCCGGTTGCAGCATCCTCCACGATAGGGGGCTCGGTCCGCCTTGTGAACCCGTGAGTAACTACGGGTTACACCTCGGGACGGGGCTCAGGCGGAGCGGTCGCGCCCGCGCAGGCTCACCCCGGCGGCGACGGCGCCCGTCACCGCGCCGGCGACGGCGGCGCCGAGGATGCCGACGCGGGCCGCCTTGCGTCCCGTGCGGTAGTCGTGGATGCGCCAGCCGTGGGCACGCGCGTGGGCGCGCAGCCGGGCGTCGGGGTTGATCGCACAGGGGTCACCGACCAGCGAGAGCATCGGCAGGTCGTTGCTCGAGTCGGAGTAGGCAGAGCAGCGGGCGAGGTCGAGGCCCTCCCGGGCGGCGAGCGCCTTGATCGCCTCCGCCTTGGCCGGTCCGTGCAGCAGGTCGCCGACGAGCTGGCCGGTGTAGACGCCGTCGACGTGCTCGGCGACCGTGCCCATGGCGCCGGTGAGGCCGAGCCGCCGGGCGATGATGGTGGCGATCTCGATCGGTGCGGCCGTCACCAGCCACACCCGCTGGCCCTCGTCGAGGTGGATCTGGGCCAGGGCGCGGGTGCCGGGCCAGACGCGGTGGGCCATCGCCTCGTCGAAGATCTCCTCGCCGAGCTCCTCGAGCTCCGCGGTGGTGTGCCCGGCGATGAACGACAGCGCGGAGTTGCGTGCGTCGGCCACGTGCTCGGGGTCCTCGACGCCCGCGATGCGGAAGTAGGCCTGCTTCCACGCCGCCGAGGCGATCTCCCGCGTGGTGAAGAACCGACGGCGGTAGAGCCCCCGCGCGAAGTGGAAGATGCTGGCGCCCTGCATGACGGTGTTGTCGACGTCGAAGAACGCGGCTGCGGTCGGGTCGCTCGGCCAGGCCAGGGCGTTCTCGACCTCGGCAGACGCCGCCGCAGCCTCGCCCGCGAGGGCCGAGCGCTGCTGCAGGTTCAGGCGCCGGGGTCGCTCGGACGGGGTCACCCGTCAAGCGTAGCGGCGCCCGCCCCCGCCGCCGGGCTGTGGAAGGATCGACGCATGCCGCGCAACGACATCTCCGCGTTGGTGGCCGAGGCTGCCGACGAGGTCCCCGACCGGCAGGCCCTCGTCGAGAGCGGCGGTCGCTCGCTCACCTGGTCCCGGCTCGAGGACGAGGTGGCCCGCATCGCGACCGGGCTCGGGACCCACGGCATCCGCGCCGGACAGCGGGTGATGATCGCCGTGGGCAACCGCATCGAGTTCGTCACCACCTACCTCGGCGTGCTCCGCGCCCAGGTCGTCGCCGTCCCGGTCAACCCGCGATCCACACCCGGCGAGCTGGCCCGCATGGTCGCCGACTCCGGCGCCCGGCTCGTGGTCGCCGACGAGACCGCGCTCGACGCCGTACGCGCTGCGCTGGCCGAGCTCGACCCCGACGCCACCAGCCCGACGGTCGTCGTCACGGGGACCGCGCCCGGCGAGGGCGAGCTGGCTCTCGACGACCTCCGCGCGGACGTCGTACGCCCCGTCCCGCCGCTGCCCGACCCCGAGAAGCTCGCCGCGCTCCTCTACACGAGCGGCACCTCCGGCCTGCCGCGCGCCGCCATGCTCAGCCACCGCGCGCTCCTGGCCAACATCGAGCAGGTGGCGGCCGTCGAGCCGCCGATGATGCACGGCGACGACGTCGTGCTCGGCGTGCTGCCGCTCTTCCACGTCTACGGCCTCAACGCCGTGCTCGGCGGCGTACTGCGGCACCGGGCGCGGCTGCTGCTGGTGGAGCAGTTCGACCCGCAGGCGGTGCTCGACCTCATCGACGACGAGGCGTGCAGCGTCGTGCCGATCGCGCCGCCCGTCTTCGCCCACTGGCTGCCCGACGAGCACCTGCGCGAGCGGCTCGGTCCGGTCCGGCTGGTCCTGTCGGGATCGGCCCCGCTGGAGCCCGAGGTGATCGAGGAGTTCACCTCGCGCACCGGCATCCCCGTGCACCAGGGCTACGGCCTCACCGAGGCGTCGCCGGTGGTGACGAGCACGCTGTGCAGCCGCGAGCCCCGGGCGGGGTCCGTCGGCGCCGCGCTGCCCGGCATCGAGCTGCGGCTGGTCGACGAGACGTGGGGGCAGGTCGAGGGGGAGGACCCCGGCCAGATCCAGGTGCGGGGTGACAACCTCTTCAGCGGCTACTGGCCCGACGGGTCCGACGGCCCCGACGAGGAGGGCTGGTACGGCACCGGCGACGTCGGCTTCCTCGACGCGAGCGGGGACCTGTTCCTCGTCGACCGGGTCAAGGAGCTCGTCATCGTGAGCGGGTTCAACGTCTACCCGACCGAGGTCGAGGACGTCGTCCGGGAGGTCGACGGTGTGGCCGAGGCCGCCGTCATCGGAGTCCCCGACGAGGAGACCGGCGAGGCGGTGGTGGCGTACGTCGTCCCGGTCGGCGGTGTCGCCCATGCCCGTCCTCACCTCGAGGAGGCGGTGCGGGCGCACGCCGTCGTACGGCTGGCGCGCTTCAAGCAGCCCACCCGCATCGAGGTCGTCGACGAGCTGCCGTTCACCGCGACCGGCAAGGTGCAGAAGGGGCGACTGCGCGGCCTCGAGCGACGGCGGGTGCAGGGGCTCCTCCCATGAGCACCCCGCGGATCACGCTCTACACCCGACCGGGCTGCCACCTCTGCGACGCCGCCCGCGAGGTCGTCGAGCGCGTGTGCGCCGACGTGGGGGAGTCCTTCGAGGAGGTCGACATCACCACCGACGACGAGCTCGAGGACCGCTTCGGCGAGGACATCCCGGTGACCTTCGTCGACGGCAGGCAGCACGACTTCTGGCGCGTCGACGAGACGCGGTTGCGGGCGGCCCTGGGCTGACGTCATGGCCGGTGGTCGTCGTAGCCGCCCCGCCCCATGACGTTCGACGACAGGATCATGGTCGGTGGCCACCTTGACGACCGGCCGCCATGACGTCGTTCCTTGAGGGATGCCGAAGGCGGCGTGACGCGCGGGGCAGGTCGTGGGCTGACCGCTCCGGGCGCGCGGGGCTGATCCGCACCGTTGGGGAACCAGACGCATGCCGAAGCGGCCGATCAGCCTGCTGCTGGTTCCCCACGCGCGCGCCCGGATCGGGCAGTCCAGCCCGCGTTCCGTTAGTCGCTCGTCACCTGTCGTGCAAGTCGAGCGACCCCCGCTTCGGGTGGGTCTTCTCACATGTGCTAGCCCGCCGTTCTCCCGTTTTGTTCTCCCGTTCACAAACTCCTACAGTGGCGAAGTCACGCGAGATTCGCGGGACTGGAAAGAAGCAGCTGTGACCGCACGGACCCCCGACTCTGCCCGGGACATTCCCGAGGCAACTGTCGCCCGGCTTCCCGTGTACCTGCGTGCCCTGACCGGCCTGGCCGAGGGCGGCACCACCACCTGCTCCAGCGAGGAGCTCGCGGCGTCGGCCGGCGTCAACAGCGCCAAGCTCCGCAAGGACCTCTCCTACCTCGGCAGCTACGGCACGCGCGGCGTGGGCTACGACGTGGAGTACCTCCGCTACCAGATCGCCCGCGAGATCGGCGTGACGCAGGACTGGCCGGTCGTCATCGTCGGCATCGGAAACCTCGGCCACGCCCTCGCCAACTACTCCGGCTTCCGCAGCCGCGGGTTCCGGGTCGTGGCGCTCCTCGACGCCGACCCCGACCGGCACGACGAGGTCGTCGCCGGGCTCGACGTCCGGTCCTTCGAGGACCTCGAGGCGATCGTGGCCGCGGACGCCGTCTCCATCGGCGTGATCGCGACGCCCGCCGTCGCGGCCCAGTCCGTCGCTGACCGCATGGTCGCCGCCGGCATCACCAGCATCCTCAACTTCGCCCCGACCGTCCTGACCGTGCCGGACGGTGTCGACGTACGGAAGGTGGACCTCTCCATCGAGCTGCAGATCCTCGCCTACCACGAGCAGCGCAAGTCGGGCCTCCCCACGACGGAGGTGGTCTCGTGAGCGTCCTGGTCGTGGGCATCTCCCACAAGTCTGCCCCGGTCGAGCTGCTCGAGAAGCTCGCGCTCGACGGTGAGGGCGCCACCAAGCTCATCCAGGACGTGATGGGCGGCGACCACGTCTCCGAGGCGACGGCGATCATCACGTGCAACCGCCTCGAGGTCTACGCCGAGGTCGACCGCTTCCACGGCAGCGTGGAGGACCTGTCCGGCCTCCTCGTCGCCCGGGCCGAGCAGTCCACCGAGGCGCTGCTGCCGCACCTCTACGTCCACTACGACGAGGGCGCCGTCTCCCACCTCTTCCAGGTCGCGGCGGGCCTCGACTCGATGGTCGTCGGCGAGGGCCAGATCCTCGGCCAGACCCGCGAGGCGCTGCGCGTCGGCCAGGAGCACGGCACCGTCGGTCCGGCGCTCAACACCCTCTTCCAGCAGGCGCTGCGCGTCGGCAAGCGCGCCCACGCCGAGACCGACATCGACCGCGCGGCCCCGTCGCTGGTCAGCGCCGCGCTCGAGCGCAGCTCGGTGCCGGTCGACGGCGCGAAGGTCCTCGTGATCGGTGCCGGGGCGATGGCATCGCTCGCGGTCGCCCACCTGTCGCGCAACGGCGCCGCCAGCATCTCCGTGCTCAACCGCACCGCTGCCCGGGCGCAGCGGCTCGCCGACGAGTACGCCGCCACCTCGGTGCCGCTCGAGCAGCTGGTCGACGAGCTCGCCACCGCCGACATCGTCATCTCCTGCACCGGTGCGCGCGAGCCGCTGGTGCGCCTCGGCGACGTCGTCACCGCTCGGGGCAGCAGCGACCGGCCGCTGACCATCATCGACCTCGCGCTGCCGCACGACGTCGACCCGTCGCTGGCCGACCTGCCGGGCGTCGAGCTGATCAACCTCGCCGGCCTCGCCGACGAGCTGCGCGGCCTCGAGGCCACCGCGGGCGTCGATGACGTACGCACCATCGTCGGGCAGGAGATCAGCGCCTTCCTGGCCGTACGACGCCAGGCGAGCGTCACGCCCACCGTGGTCGCGCTGCGCTCGATGGCCACCGCGGTCGTCGACGCCGAGATGGAGCGGCTGGCCACGCGCCTGCCGGGCCTCGACGACGCCACCCGCGCCGAGGTGCTCCACACCGTGCGCCGGGTCGCCGACAAGCTGCTCCACGAGCCGACCGTCCGGGTCAAGGAGCTCGCCGACGCCGAGCCGGCCGTGTCCTACACCGCCGCCCTCGCCGAGCTCTTCCGCCTCGACCCCGACGCGGTCGACGCCATCTCCCGGGCGGAGGGACAGCCATGAGCGCGCCGCTTCGCCTCGGCACCCGCGCCTCCGCCCTCGCCACCACCCAGTCCGGGCTGGTCGCGGGGATGGTCGAGGCAACCCTGGTTCGCGAGGTCGAGCTCGTCGAGGTCTCGACCGAGGGCGACCGCAGCGCCGCTCCGCTGGCGCAGATGGGTGGCACGGGGGTCTTCGTCAGCGCCCTGCGCGACGCGCTCCTCGACGGCCACGTCGACCTCGCCGTGCACTCGCTCAAGGACCTGCCGACCACGCCCGCCGACGGCATCGCGCTGGCCGCGGTCCCGCCGCGCGAGGACCCGCGCGACGTCATCGTGGCCCGCGACGGGCTGACCCTGGGCGAGCTGCCCGCGGGCAGCCGGGTCGGCACCGGATCGCCGCGCCGCGTCAGCCAGCTCGCGGCCCTCGGCCTCGGCCTGGAGCTGCACGGCATCCGCGGCAACGTCGACACCCGCATCGGCAAGGTCCGCAGCGGCGAGGTCGACGCGATCGTCCTGGCCCGCGCCGGCCTGGCCCGACTCGGCCGCCTCGACGAGGTCACCGAGGTCCTCGACCCGCTCCAGATGCTGCCCGCGCCCGGCCAGGGCGCCCTGGCGATCGAGTGCCGCTCCGGCGACACCGAGCTCGTGGCGGCGCTGGCCCGGCTCGACGACCCAGCCACCCGCGCCGCGGTCACGGCCGAGCGCGCGGTGCTGTCCACCCTCGAGGCCGGCTGCTCGGCCCCACTGGGTGCGCTGGCCGAGGTCGTCGAGGGGGAGGACGGTGAGGAGCTGTGGCTGCGCGCCGTGGTCCTCTCCGAGGACGGCGGCCTGTCGGTGCGGATGAGCGCCACCGGCCCCGTCGCCGAGGCCGCACGGATCGGAACACGCCTCGCGGGCGACATGCTCGCCGAGGGAGCAGCAGACCTGATGGAAGCACCACTTGTACAGGGACCACCAGTGAGGAACCAGCACGCATGACGCGAGTACAGACCCCCCAGGCCACTGGCACGACTGGCATGGGCGCGCCCACCCCGGCCCAGGGCTGGGTGTCGTTCGTCGGCAGCGGACCCGGTGACCCGGGCCTGCTGACGGTGCGAGCCGTGGAGCTCCTCCGAGGTGCCGAGGTGATCGTGACCGAGGCCCCCGACCACGTCGCCCTGGTCCGCTCGGTCCTCGGCCTCGTCGAGGGTCCCGACGGCGTCGTCGGCGGCCCGGAGATCGTGGACGGCGGCTTCGGCGAGGACGGCCAGCCCCTGACCCACGCGGCCCGCGCCAAGGTCGTCGTACGCCACGGCAAGAAGCAGCGCGTGGTGCGCCTGATGACCGGCGACCCGTTCCTCTACGCCTCCGGCCCCGAGGAGGCGCAGGCCTGCGTCAAGGCCGGCGTCGGCTTCGAGGTCGTGCCCGGCGTCTCCTCCGTGAGCGCGGTCCCGGCCTACGCCGGCATCCCGCTGACCACCAAGCGCCACAAGGAGATGGCCGTCGTCACCTGCGGCGACAAGGTCGACTGGAGCGCCTACGCCGACGACCGCACCCTCGTCCTGCTGTCCGGCGTCGGCAGCATCGGCGAGACCGCGGCCGCGCTGGTCGAGGCCGGCCGCTCGCCCGAGACGCCGGTCGCGATGACCCGCGTCGGCACCACGACCGAGCAGCAGACCCTCATCTCCACCCTGGCCGACATCGCCGCCGACGCCCGCGCCGCACGCATCGCCCCGCCGGCGATCACCGTCATCGGTGACGTCGTCGACCTGCGCCAGACGCTGTCGTGGTTCGAGACCAAGCCGCTCTTCGGGTGGCGCGCGCTGGTGCCCCGCACCAAGGAGCAGGCCGGCTCGCTGTCGCGACGCCTGCGCGAGTACGGCGCCGTGCCCGAGGAGGTGCCGACCATCTCGGTCGAGCCGCCGCGCAACCCGCTCCAGATGGACAAGGCCGTCCGCGGCCTCGTCGAGGGTCGCTACGAGTGGATCGCCTTCACCTCGGTCAACGCGGTCAAGGCCGTGCGGGAGAAGTTCGAGGAGTACGGCCTCGACGCCCGCGCGTTCTCCGGGCTGAAGATCGCCGCGGTCGGCGACAAGACCGCGCAGGCGATCGCCGACTGGGGCCTGCGCGCCGACCTCGTCCCGTCCGGCGAGCAGTCCGCCGCCGGCCTGCTCGAGGACTGGCCGCCCTACGACGAGGTGCTCGACCCGATCAACCGGGTCTTCCTGCCCCGCGCGGACATCGCGACGGAGAACCTCGTCGCCGGCCTGGTCGACCTCGGCTGGGAGTGCGACGACGTCACCGCCTACCGCACGGTGCGCGCCACCCCGCCGCCGGCGCCGGTCCGCGACGCCATCAAGACCGGCAAGTTCGACGCCGTCGTCTTCACCTCGTCCTCGACGGTCCGCAACCTCGTCGGCATCGCCGGCAAGCCGCACCCGTCGACGATCATCGCGGTCATCGGCCCGCAGACGGCCAAGACCGCCGAGGAGCACGGCCTGCGGGTCGACGTGCTGGCCCCCACGCCCGACGTGGAGGTCCTCGTCGACGCCCTCGCCGACTTCGGCGCCGCGCGACGCCTCGCGATGATCGAGGCAGGCGAGCAGGTGACCCGCCCGAGCGAGCGCACCGCGTCGGGCCGCCGCAAGGCCCGCGCCAAGTAGCCCGCACCCACCGCTGGGTGGACCGCTGGGGAAGGATGGACACGTGAGCGACGAGACACACGTCCAGGTTCCGACCATCCGACCCCGGCGGCTGCGGCGCACGCCTGCGCTGCGCCGCATGGTCGCCGAGACCCACGTGGTGCCCAGCTCGCTGGTCCTGCCGGTGTTCGTCCGGGAGGGCCTCGCAGAGCCGCACCCGATCTCCTCGATGCCCGGTGTCGTCCAGCACTCGCGCGACTCGCTCAAGCGGGCGGTGGCGGAGGCCGCCGAGCTCGGTCTCGGCGGCGTGATGCTCTTCGGCATCCCGGAGACCAAGGACGCCACCGGTTCCGGTGCGATCGACCCGGCGGGCGTGCTCAACCTGGCCATCACCGACGTCGTCGCCGAGGTGGGCGACCAGCTCACGGTGATGTCGGACCTGTGCCTCGACGAGTTCACCGACCACGGCCACTGCGGCCTGCTCACGCCCGACGGCGAGGTCGACAACGACCGGACGCTGGCGGCGTACGCCGAGATGGCGCTCGCCCAGGCCGCTGCCGGCGTGGACATGGTCGGGCCCAGCGGCATGATGGACGGCCAGGTCGCCGTGGTGCGCTCGGCGCTCGACGCGGCACGGCACAGCCACGTGTCGGTGCTGGCCTACTCCGCGAAGTACGCCTCCGCGTTCTTCGGGCCCTTCCGCGAGGCTGTCGACTCCTCGCTCGTCGGTGACCGCCGCACCTACCAGCAGGACCCCGCCAACGCCCTCGAGGGCGTCCGGGAGGTGCTCCTCGACGTCGCGGAGGGCGCCGACATCGTCATGGTGAAGCCCGCGCTGCCCTACCTCGACGTCGTACGCCGGGTGCGCGAGGCCGTCGACGTGCCGGTCGCCGCCTACAACGTCTCCGGCGAGTACGCCATGCTCGAGGCCGCCGCGGCCAACGGCTGGATCGACCGCGAGGTCGCCATCATGGAGACCCTCACCTCGATCCGTCGCGCCGGCGCCGACGTGATCCTCACCTACTGGGCCTCCGAGGCCGCCCGCCTGCTCAAGCGCTGACCTCGAGCTGACCTCGAGCTGACCTCGTTCCTCGGTCAGCGCTGGCGGTCAAGGGTTCATCAGGTTGTCGATGCAGGCGTTGAGCGCCGGCAGGTCGAGGGCCGAGATCCCGCTGGCGAGACACTGGGCCTGCGCCTCGGCGTAGGTCAGGGTGGCCGTGATCGTGTTGGTGGGCAGCGTCGGCAGCGTCGGGGCGGGCGTCGGCAGGGGAGTCGTCGGGTCGACCGTGGGCACGACCGTCGGGTCCTTCGTCGGGTCCTTCGTCGGCGACGACGTCGGGTCCTGGGTCGGGGTCGGGGTCTGCGTCTGCGTCGGTGTGGGAGTCGGGGTCTGCGTCTGGCTGGGGGACGGGTCCGACGTCTGCGAGGAGTCGTCGCCCTTGCCGCCGCCGTCGTCGTCGCCCCTGCCCCCGTCGCCGCCCCTGCCGCCGTCGCCGCCCTTCCCGCCGTTGCCGCCGGACGAGGCGGTGGCCTCGGGGACGATCACGCCCGACGTGAGGGTCGACGTCGGCACGGCGCTGAAGTCGCCGTCCAGGTAGGCCTGCATGATCTCGAGGACCAGGTCGACGTAGGCATTGGAGTGGTTGTAGCGGTAGACCGAGGCCCGCTGACCCTTCTCGCTCGAGAGGTCGTCGTCGCCCGAGCAGAGGTACACGGCCGTCGCGAGCGCGGCGTCGTCGATGTCCTGCGGGTCACGGGTGCCGTCGTTGTCGCCGTCGACGCCCACGACCGACCACGTCGAGGGGATGAACTGCATCGGGCCGACGGCCCGGTCGAAACGGGTGTCGTCGTCGTACTGCCCGGCATCGGTGTCGAGGATGCGCTGCGTGTCGTTCTTGCCGTCGAGCGCGATGCCGTAGATGCCGGGGCGGGCCACGCCTCGATCGTCGAGGGCGTTGCCGCCGAAGCGGCCGTGGTCGGACTCGACGCGGCCGATGGCGGCGATGAGCTGCCAGGTCAGGTTGCAGCCCGTGTCGGCCTCGTTGATCACGGCCTCCGCCCGCTGGTAGGCGGACAGGGCGGCCTGCGGGATGTCGCTGGCGGAGCCGGGGGTCAGCGCGGCGGCACGGCTCACCGGCTCGCCCACGCTGGCCGGGGCCTCGATCGCCTCGGCCGGCAGGACGGTGCCGTCGGGGAGGGTCTGCGAGCCGTCGGGGTCGGCACTCGCCGGGTCGACGCCCACGCCCGCGAGGTTGGCCGTCCACGCCGCGGAGAGGACCGCGAGCGGGACGAGGGCGATCGCTCGGTGCAGTCGGGCCGAACTCGACATGGTGTGCACTCCCCTTGGTCGTCCCGTGCTCGGAATGGAGTCCTCGTACCCCCTCCGGGCACCTCCACACCTCGTCAACGACGATTCGTCACACCAAGTTACGCGCGCGTCGCCTGTGCGCCAACCCACATCGGGGGGACGTGTGCACACGCCGACTGGGGATCCCTTGCCCACCTGCGTGACAATGACCCGGTGACCTCCGCGACCATCCCCACCACGACCGCGGCCAGCGAGGCCCTGTTCGCGCGCGCCCGGGCCGTGACGCCCGGCGGCGTGAACTCGCCCGTCCGCGCGTTCACGGCGGTGGGCGGGACGCCGCGCTTCATCACGTCGGCCTCGGGTGCCTGGCTCACCGACGCCGACGGCAACGACTACGTCGACCTGATCTGCTCCTGGGGCCCGATGCTGCTCGGCCACGCGCACCCCGACGTGCAGGCGGCCGTCGCCGGCGCGGTGGCTCGCGGTACGTCGTACGGCACCCCGACCGAGCCCGAGGTCGAGCTCGCCGAGGAGATCGTCGCCCGCACCCCCGTCGAGCGGGTCCGCTTCGTGTCGTCCGGCACCGAGGCGACGATGTCGGCCATCCGGCTCGCGCGCGGCGCGACCGGCCGCGACCTCGTCGTGAAGTTCGCCGGCTGCTACCACGGCCACGTCGACCCGCTGCTGGCCGAGGCCGGCTCGGGCGTCGCGACGCTGGCGGTGCCCGGCACCAGCGGCGTCCCGGTCAGCTCGGCGGGTGAGACGCTCGTCCTGCCCTACAACGACCGCGCCGCCGTGCAGGCCGCGTTCGAGGCGCACGGCCCGCGCATCGCCTGCCTCATCACCGAGGCCACCCCCGGCAACATGGGCGTCGTCCCCCCGGAGCCGGGCTTCAACGCCTTCCTCGCCGAGACCTGCCACGCCCACGGCGCCCTGTTCATCAGCGACGAGGTGATGACCGGCTTCCGCGCGACCGCGCAGGGCGGGTGGGGCCTCGACGGCGCCATCGAGGGCTGGACGCCCGACCTGATGACCTTCGGCAAGGTGATGGGCGGCGGCTTCCCGGCCGCGGCCTTCGGTGGCCGCGCCGACCTGATGGCCCACCTGGCGCCCGAGGGCCGGGTCTACCAGGCCGGCACGCTCTCGGGGAACCCCGTCGCGACCACGGCCGGCCTCGCCACCCTGCGGCTTGCGACGCCGGAGGTCTACGCCCAGCTCGACGCCACCGCGCAGACCATCCGGGCGGCCGCCTCGGAGCACCTGCGGGCCGCGGGCGTCCCGCACGTCGTCCAGACGGCCGGCACGATGTTCTCGGTGTTCTTCCGCGACGGTGCGGTCCGCGACTTCGCCGAGGCCGGCCAGCAGGACACCGGCGCCTACGCCGCCTTCTTCCACTCGATGCTCGACCAGGGCGTCTACCTGCCCCCGTCGGCCTACGAGGCGTGGTTCGTCTCGGCGGCCCACGACGACCGGGCCGTGTCCACCATCATCGACGCCCTGCCGGCCGCCGCGGCTGCGGCCGCCGCAGCGGGAGGCAACTGACATGGGAGTCCAGACCATCGTCCACCTGCTCCGGCACGGTGAGGTCCACAACCCCGAGGGCGTCCTCTACGGCCGGATGGACGGGTTCCACCTGTCCGACCTCGGCCACCAGATGGCGCAGCGGATCGCGGAGTCGATCGGCGACCGCGACATCGTCCACCTCCGTACGTCGCCGCTCGAGCGCGCGCAGGAGACCCTCGCGCCGCTGGCGGAGCGGCTGGCGATGACGCCGCAGGTCGACCCGCGCGTGATCGAGTCGGGCAACAAGTTCCAGGGCGTCGACTTCGGCGGCGGTGCGAAGACCTTCCTCAAGCACCCCGAGCTGCTGCGCCACATGTACAACCCGTTCAAGCCGTCGTGGGGCGAGCCCTACGACGAGATCGCCGGTCGGATGATGGCGGCGGTCCACGACGCGCGCGAGGTCGCGGCCGGGCACGAGGCCGTCGTGGTCTCCCACCAGCTGCCGATCTGGACGACCCGACTGTTCCTCGAGAAGCGCAGCTACCTCCACCACCCCAAGACCCGCCAGTGCACCCTCTGCTCGCTCACGAGCATCGTCTTCGACGACGACCGCGTGACGCAGGTCCGCTACTCCGAGCCGGCCGGCGACCTGATCCCGGTGGCCGACCGCTCCGCCCCGTTCTCCGCCGGCGGTGCCCCGCAGGAGGACCGGCCCTGAAGCTCGCCCGCCTGTTCCTGGGCCCGCTCGTGGGCCTCGCCTGCCTGCTCACGCTGGTGGGCTGCTCCGGCCTGTCCGGGACCGGCGACAAGGGCTACATCTCCGGCACGGGCGTACCCACCGAGGTGGCGCCGGCCGACCGGGGCGAGCCCGTCGACCTCACCGGCACCGACCTCGAGGGCGGCGACGTGGACCTCGCCGACCTCCGCGGTGGCCCGGTGGTCGTCAACGTGTGGGCGTCGTGGTGCCCGCCGTGCATCACCGAGCAGCCCGACCTGAACGAAGCGGCCGCCGCTCTGGGCGACGACGTGGAGTTCATCGGCCTCAACATCCGTGACGCCTCGCAGGACGACGCGGCCGCCTACGTCCGCGACCTCGAGGTCCCCTACGCGTCGGTCTACTCGCCCGACGGAGCCGCTCTGCTCCCGTTCGCCGGAACCCTGACGCCGCGGTCGATCCCGAGCACGGTCGTCCTCGACGCCGAGGGTCGGGTCGCCGCGTCCGTCAACGGCCGGATCCCGACCACGCAGACGCTGGTCTCGCTCGTGGAGGCGGTCCTCGATGAGTGACTGGTTCCAGGACGCCGCGCTGTCCGGCTCGATGGTGCTGGCCCTCCCCGTGGCCCTCGCCGCCGGCTTGATCTCGTTCTTCAGCCCCTGCGTCATCCCGCTCCTGCCGGGTTACCTGTCCTACGCGACCGGCATCTCGGGCGGCGACCTCGACCAGGCGCGCCGCAGCCGGATGGTGCTCGGCGCGACCCTCTTCGTGCTCGGCTTCTCGGTCGTCTTCGTGCTGCTCGGCAGCCTCACCGGCGCGGCGGGGGCGTGGCTGTTCACCCACACGCGTCAGCTCAACCTCGTGCTCGGCATCATCACGATCCTGCTCGGAGTCGCGTTCCTCGGTGGGTTCGGCTTCCTCCAGCGCGACTGGCGCATCCACAAGGTGCCCGCCGTCGGCCTCGCCGCGGCGCCCCTGCTGGGGTTCCTGTTCGGTGTCGGGTGGACGCCGTGCGTCGGCCCGACGCTCGCGGCGATCAACGTGCTGTCGGTCAACGAGGCGACCGCCGGCCGCGGGGCACTCCTCTCGGCGGTCTTCGCCCTGGGGCTCGGCCTGCCCTTCATCGCCGCCGCGTTCGCCTACCGCCGGATGCTCGGCGCGTTCGCCGCCGTCCGCCGCCACCAGGTGCTCGTCGTACGCCTCGGCGGCGTGATGATGATCCTCGTCGGCGTCCTGCTCGTCACCGGCTGGTGGGACCGCATCGTGCAGTGGCTCCAGCTGCAGGTCGTCCAGGGATTCACGGTGCCGGTGTGACCGACCTCAAGCCCGATCTGCGCCAGCGGCCCTCCGACGACCGCCAGGCGACCGCCCTGCCCGCCGAGCTGACGGCTCGCGAGCTGGCGCGGTGGTCGTGGCGGCAGGTCACCTCGATGCGTACGGCACTGGTGCTGCTGCTGCTGCTCGCGCTCGCGTCGATCCCGGGATCGGTGATCCCGCAGGACAACATCGACTCGCTGGCCGTCAGCCAGTGGCGCGACAACCACCCGCGGCTCGCCCCGATCTGGGACCGGCTCGACCTCTTCGACGTCTACGGCTCGGTGTGGTTCTCCGCGATCTACATCCTGCTGATGATCTCGCTGGTCGGCTGCATCATCCCGCGCTTGTTCGTCTACGCCCGCGCCCTGCGGGCCAAGCCCCCGAGGGCGCCCCGCAACCTCTCGCGCCTGCCCGAGAGCACGTCGTACACCACCGACGAGGATCCTGACGTCGTGCTGGCGCGGGCCGCCGAGACCCTGCGAGCGCGACGCTTCCGCATCGACCGGGGGACCGACGCGGTCGCCGCCGAGCGTGGCCACCTGCGCGAGGCCGGCAACCTGCTCTTCCACCTCGCCGTGATCGTCGTGCTGGTCGGCGTCGCCGCGGGCAGCCTGTTCGGCTACAAGGGCGGCGTCATCCTGCTCAACGGCGACGACTACGGCTTCTCCAACAACCTCACCCAGTACGACGACTTCGCCCCGGGCGCGCTCTTCGACCCCGACGTGATGGAGCCGTTCTCCTTCAGCATCACCGACTTCGACGTCGACTGGCTCACCGAGGGCGAACGGGCCGGCATGGCGCGCGAGTTCGTCGCCACGCTCGACTACCAGACCGAGCCCGGCGGCGAGACGGAGACCTACGACCTCAAGGTCAACCACCCGCTCACCATCGGCGGCACCGACGTCTTCCTCATCGGGCACGGCTACGCCCCGGTCATCACGATCCGCGACGGCGAGGGCGAGGTCACCAAGAGCGGTCCCGTGGTGTTCCTGCCGACCAACGCGCAGACCTTCGAGTCCTTCGGCGTCGTCAAGGCGCCGTTCGCCCGGCCGCAGCAGATCGGCCTCGAGGGCGCGTTCTACCCGACGTTCGCGATGGGCCGCGACGCCGACGGCAACCTCACCATGCCGTCGTCGATCTTCGGTGCCCTCGGTGACCCGCTGATCTCGATGAGCCTGTGGACCGGCGACCTCGGCCTCCAGGACGGCTCGGCCTCGTCGGTCTACGTGCTCGACAAGGCGGGCGCGACGCAGGTGATGAAGCCCAACGGCCAGCCCTTCCGGATGGACCTGCGTCCCGGTGAGAGCGTCGACCTGCCCGACGGGCTCGGCTCCGTGACGTTCGAGGGGGTCGAGCGCTGGAACAAGATCCAGATCAGCCGCACCCCCGGCAAGCTGGTCGCGCTGGCCGGCGTCGTGCTCGCGCTGCTGGGCCTGCTGGCCTCGCTCTTCGTCCGGCCGCGGCGCCTGTGGGTCCGGGCGCGCCGGCAGGACGACGGCACCACCCTGGTCGAGCTCGCGCGGCTCGACCGGTCGTCGGGCGGCGACCCGGAGGACGGCGCCGCCGAGCTCGCGGACGTCGTGGCACAGCTGCAGGACTCGACCCGGACGAAGCAGACCAGCACCAAGGAGGACGAGACGTGACCGACGCACAGTGGGAGGTGCTGAGCTACGAGGGCGTCATCGCCGCGGCGGTGCTCTACTTCCTGGCCATGCTGGCCTACTTCTTCGAGCTGGCGAGCCTGCGCACGGCTGCCAAGGTGGGGGCCGAGGACATCGAGCTCGCCACTGTCGCCGCTCGCCCCGCAGGCGCGAGCACGGACGCCGGTGCCGAGGGTCAGTCCGGACCGAGCCGTCGTAGCGAGGTGGCCGGCCGCCTCGGCCTCGTGCTGACGGTCTTCGCGGTCCTCGTCCACCTCGTCGCGCTGGTGGCCCGCGGACTCGCGGCGGACCCCAACCGGGTGCCGTGGGGCAACATGTACGAGTTCACGATCTCCGGCACCTTCGTGGTGGCGCTGATCTTCGTGCTGGCCACGCTCCGCACCGACATCGAGTGGCTCGGCCCGCTGGTCACCACCTTCGTGGTGGCCGCCCTGATGGCGGCGTTCCTCGGGCTCGACGACGCGGTGCTGCCGCTTCCTGACGCACTGAACTCGCCGTGGCTGGTGATCCACGTGGTCTCGGCGGTGATCTCGACCGGTGCCTTCACGATCGGCGCCCTGCTCTCCGGGCTCTACCTCGTCAAGGCGCGCTCGACGGCGACCACCGGCTACCTGGCACGCGTCCCCGAGCCCAAGGTGCTTGACCGGCTGTCCTACCGGATGCACGCCTTCGGCTTCCCGGTGTGGACGTTCGCCGTCCTCATCACCGGCCCGATCTGGGCGCACCAGGCGTGGGGGGCCTACTGGAACTGGGACCCCAAGGAGGTCTGGGCCTTCATCACGTGGGTGGTGTACGCCGCCTACCTGCACGCCCGCGCGACGGCAGGGTGGCGCGGCCGCAACGCCGCCATCCTGGCGCTGGTCGGTGCCGCGACGCTGTGGTTCAACTTCATCGGCATCAACTTCTTCAGCTCCTCCAGCCAGCACTCGTACGCCGAGGGAGCCGCGCTCGAGATGTCAGTCGTCGTCGGTCTCGCGGGGCCGGTCGAGGCCGCGCAGGAAGTCGGGGTCGTCGTCGGGCCCGATCACCCGCGGGCGTGAGGTCCCCCCACCGTCGAGGCGACGCAGCGTCAGCCTGACGAGGAACCACACGACGACCGCGATCACAGCGACGACGAGCAGGACCTTCAGCATTCCTCCAATGTAGACACCACGACCTAGTCTTGGGGCGTGAAGGAGTTCGTCGTCTACACCGTCATGCGGATCGCGTTGTTCCTGGCCTCGTTCGGCGTCGTCGTGGGGGTCATGGCCCTGGTCTTCGACGGTCGCTACAACCTCTTCTGGGCCGTGATCCTGGCGTTCCTGATCTCCGGCATCGCCTCCTACTTCATCCTCGACCGCCAGCGCGAGGCCTTCGCGCGGCGCGTCGAGGCGCGCGCGTCCCGGGCCTCCGCGGCCTTCGAGGAGCGCAAGGCGCGCGAGGACCAGGACTGACCCTCGGGGGTCACTCGATCGTCAAACGCCAGGCGTCGGCGTCGTGATCCCAGGACGTCATGGCCAGTGGCCGTCCCAGCGACCGCCCTCCATGACGTCATGAGAATTGCCGGCTCGAACCGTGAGAACTCATGACGTCCTGCGCATCTGCCGGCGAGGCGCTGGACACGTCAGACCGCCTCGGTCACCCCCGACTCAGAACCCCGTGAGGTTGTACGCCGGCTCGCTCAGGTCGGCCATCGCGGCGAAGCGGCGTACGGCCTCGGGCGCCCCGTCGACGCGACCCGCCCGGTGCAGCTGGAGGACGGGGACGGCGCCGAGGTAGAGCGAGCCGAGCATCTCGCTCGTCAGCCCGACATCCGCGGCGGCGTCCGTGGGAGAGACGTCCGCGACGCCGTCGCGCGTGACGACCTCGTAGCGTCCGCCTGCGTGACCCAGCGGGTCGTCGACCTCGAGCACGAGCGCCCCGTCGGCGGCCCACGGACGGGCGGCGAGCGCCCGGGGGACGTCGAGGACCCGCAGCCAGAGGAACTCCTGCAGCTCCGTGGTCTTGACGCGGTTGAGGTCGGTCAGCGCCCACATCAGCGGGTCCTCGGGGTGGAAGAGGCCGAAGCTCACGGTCCTCACCCGGTCGATCGCCGCGAGGAACGACCACAGGCCGAGCTGGGCTTGCGGGGTCAGGGCGGCCATCTCGTCGACGCTCACCGTGTCCTTCTCGCCGTGCTGGAAGACGGCGAAGCCGTCGACCTTCCTGTCCCCGTCGAGGTGCAGGGCGACCCGGATCTTGCGGTTGGAGCCGCTGCCGTTGAAGTCGTAGGCGCCGGTGTGGATGTCCTGGTACTGCGTCGGCCACTCAACCGAGCCGCGCTGCCGGGCGTGGAAGGTGTCGAACACCGCCTTCACGTGCGCCCAGGCGTCGACCGGCTCGAGGAGCTCGACGCGACCGGGGTCGGTGAAGGAGCGCAACGCGAAGCCGGGGGTGGTGTCGACCTCCACGGAGTGGCGGAACGTCGCCGGCCCGAAGCCCCAGCGGCCGTAGATCGTGGCCTCCGACGCGGTCAGGGCCGCGACCGGGACACCCTGCGCGACGGCGTCGGCGAGGTCGTCCTCGATCATCCGGCGCAGCAGGCCGCGGCGCCGGTGGGCGGCGCTCGTGGTGACGTCCGTGACCATCCGCAGCGGCAGCAGCTCACGACCGGCGTTCAGGGTCTTGTCGAGGCTGGCGTAGGTCGCCACCGGCATCGGCCCGGCGCCGAACTCACCGGCGGGCAGCCACGCGCCACGCACCGTCACCCGGTCCTCGCGGTAGTGGCCCACCCACCGGTCGACGAGCTCGTCGTCGGGCCGCGGGTCGCGGAAGCCGCGCAGGACCGCACCGACCCAGCCTCGGCGCCGGGCGGCCGCGTCGTCGGAGTCGTCGGCGAGGTCGAGGATCGCGAAGTCGTAGTCCACCCGGCCACGCTAGTGAGCGCGCCGGGCTCAGGGCCACCGGGTTTGTCGCCCGGTCCTCGGAGCTCAGCCCAGCACGAGCAGCGGCGCCGCGACCAGGACCGACCAGACCAGCTCCGAGGCGCCGGTGGCGGCCAGGACGGGGATGAGGGCCGGGCCCGTCGCACCGCCGAGGACGGCCCGGGTCGGGGGCAGCGCGCGAGCGAGGAAGCCGAGGCCGAGGAGTGCCCACCAGGTGGTGGCGACGGCCACGGCGACCACGGCGGCCACGGCGACGAGCACGAGGAAGGCGTAGAGGTAGCGGGTGCGCTCGTCGCCCAGCCGCACGGCGAGCGTCCGCTTGCCCGCGACGGTGTCGGTCGGGATGTCGCGGAGGTTGTTGGCGACGAGGATGGCGCACGCGAGCGCACCGATGCCGGTGCCGGCGTAGAGGGCCGGCCACTCCCACGTCTCGGTCAGCACGTAGGTGGTGCCCACGACCGCGACGAGGCCGAAGAAGACGAACACCATCACCTCCCCGAGCCCGAGGTAGCCGTAGGGCTTCGCGCCGCCGGTGTAGAACCACGCAGCCACGACGCACACCAGTCCGGCCGCGACCAGCCACCAGGCCGTGGTGGCGGCGAGGACGAGTCCGGCCACGGCGGCGACGCCGAAGGCGGCGAACGCCGCCGCCTTCACGGCGCTCGGCGACGCCGCCCCCGATCCGACGAGCCGCATCGGACCGACGCGGTCGGCGTCGGTGCCGCGGACCCCGTCGGAGTAGTCGTTGGCGTAGTTGACGCCGACCTGCAGGGCCAGGCTGACGACGAGCGCGAGCAGGGCCCTCCACCACGGGAGGTCGCCGAGCGGAGCCTGGTCGACGTACGCCGCGACGCCGGTGCCGGCGAGCACAGGCGCGATCGCGGCGGGGAGGGTGCGCGGACGGGCGCCGGCGATCCAGTCAGCGGTGGAGGTCACCGTTGGATTCTGGCAGGGGGCCGTCGGGCTCCATCGGCAAGGGCTCCTGCGAGACGGCGGCATCCACGTGCTCGGGCCCGCTCGCCCGGGCGTCGGCGAGGACATCGGCCGGCACGTGCCGCTCGAGCCATCGCCGCCCCGCGTGGGCGGACCTGTGCAGCCCGACGGCGGCGGCGCAGACGATGGCGGCGATGGTCAGCCACCCGAATGCGCCCCACTCCATGGCGAGGAAGCCGTAGACCGCGGGCGCCCAGAAGCGACCGAGCGTCCCGCCGAGCTCCGAGACGCCCTGGTAGTCGCCGCGACGGCGCGGGTCCATCAGCTCGGCCTCCAGCGTCCAGCCGGAGGCGGAGAGGAACAGCTCGGCCCAGGTGAGGACGACGTGGCCGAGGAAGAACAGCACGATCGTCAGCCAGCCCGTCGTCTCGTGGGTCGCGAGCGTGACCAGGCAGGTGAGGACGAAGAACAGGGTCGAGAGGCGGACGGCGCGCAGGGCGGTCTCGACGTCGCCGATGCCGCGGGAGGCCAGGCGTGGCAGCACGATGCACATGACGGTGTTGGTGCCGAACAGCACCGCGACCAGCACCTTCGGCGCGTCGGTCTCGGTCACCAGCCACACCGGGATGACTGTGTGCAGCAGCACCTGGTTGGTCCACATGACCCCGGTGAAGAAGGTGACGGCGATCCAGCTGCGGTTGCGGATCGCGGGGATGCCCTCGGGCTTGACCCGCGGGGCGTCTCCGCGCACGTCGTGGGTCGCGTCGGGCAGCCGGGGGATCGCCGCGCTGTTCAGCAGGAACAGCACGGCACTCAGCAGGGGTGACCAGCGCAGGACGTCGGTGCCGAACGCGATCGCGCCACCGCCGAGGAAGGCGCCGATGCTGAAGCCGACGTTGAGCGCGGAGTAGAGGTAGGCGCGCGACTCGACCCGCTCGGCCGGCGGCAGGATGTCGATGACGTAGGCGCCGTGCGCCGTGCCTCCGAGGGTGCCCGCGACCTCCATCGCGACGGCGAGGGCGACGTACTCGGGGAAGCTGTCGATGAACGGCCAGGCCAGGAACAGGGCGCCCTGCATCGCGGCCGACAGCGTCCACATCCGCTTGGGGCCGAACCGGTCGACCAGCTTGCCCATCGGCACGGCGACGATGAAGCTCGCCACCGCCGCGATGGTGAGGCCGATGCCCACCTCGGCCAGCGAGAGACCGACCACGAGGGTGAAGAACACCGCCGACCCTGCGAGGAACGCGCCGTCGCCGGAGGCGAAGAGCAACGACTGCACCGACAGCCTGGCGGCGAGGGTGGACGGCGGGGTGGCGTAGTTCTTCAGCGCGGTGAGCATCGCCGGTCATTCTCGCCCGCGGCACCGACAGCCGTCCTGTGGTTTTTCGGACACCGCGGTGGGGTCAGGTTCGCGGAGCCAGCCCCACCCAGCGCCGGGCTCCGGCCGAGCTGACCGCGATGAGGATGAGGACGGAGATCGCGGTGCTCGTCAGGACGAGTAAGTGCACCTCGGCGGCGGCGCCGAGGTCGAGCAGCTGCGTGACCGCCTCCGCGGTGCATACGACCATGAGGGCGGTCCGGGCCCACGCGCGGTGGGCGAGCATGAACACCCACAGGCCGATGAGGAGCAGGGCGCTGCCGCCCATCACGGCGACCTCGCGAGCCGAGGCGGTGGTCGGGACGCTCTCGCTGTCGAGGGTGGCGACGAGGACGGTCGCCAGGGTCACGGTGGCCTTGCCGATGCTCATCACGGCAGCGGCGAGGAGGCTCGGCGGTGGGATCCTGTGGGACGCCGCGCGCGACAACGCGTCGGTCGCCGGCTCCACCCGGTCCGGCTCCGGCGCCTGCAGGCCGGTCAGGTCGAGGATCGGCAGGTTTCCGTCGGTGCGTACGACGTCGCCGCCACCGTTGCGGGTGGTGAAGGCGCTCGAGTAGTCCTTGACGACCCGCAGGGACGCGTCCGGGTTGGCGTAGCGGACGGTGTCGACGACGTAGTCGCGCTCGATGTCGATGTCGGCGTCCACCCGGTGGGTGACCTGGAGGGTGAACAGGGAGATGCCGACCGCCTTGTCGTACGTCGCGGCCGCCAGCCACTGCACCTCGAACCCGCCGGGCAGCTTCCAACCGTCGGGGACCGGCCAGAACCGCACGTGGTGGCGTTGCGACGGGTTGCCGTCGACCTCCTGCTGGTAGGCGAAGGCCTGCCGCCGGCCGAGGAGGAACAGCGACGAGACGGGGGCCTCGGGGTAGGGGCGGCGGAGCACCGACGAGACCACGATCCGCCACGACGAGCGGACGGTGAGCTCGTCGGCCAGGGTCCAGCCAGCTCGGCGCAGGGCAGCATGGATGTCGGCCTCGGTGCCGTCCAGCGCCAGGTTGACCGGGTCACCGAGCATGCCCACGTCGGTCAGGGTGCGTCCGATGAAGTAGTCGGGCACATAGACCTTCGACAGCACCTCCTGCAGGCGGGGCAGGCCCACGTACGCCAGCAGCAGCCAGAACAGGATCACCGCGCCGATCGCGTACCAGCCGTCGTCGACACCGACGCTGAGCACGATCCACCCCAGCCACATCACGAGCACGGTGCCGATCACGAAGAAGACGCCGTCGACGATCTCCTGCACGGGCCAGAGCGGGATGCTCGAGACGTCGTCCGGTGCCAGCTCGAAGGCGGGGGGCGATGCCGGAGGCGGCGTGTCCACGGCCTCGCCGCGGCGCCAGTCGTCGGCGGGTGCGACCCCCATGGGTGACCCTCCTCGTTCTCCACGGGACCTCCGCAGGCTACCGAAGCCGGACCGGTGGCGGGTCCCCAGGAATCGCGATGCTCGTGCGCCGGCCGCGGCGGGGACCGCGCGGTGAGCACTAGCCTCGGGCTATGAGGGCCCACCCCGGACCAGGCGACGGCTGGGTCGACGAGCGGCGGCAGGTGGGAGGCACGTCGGTCCACTGCCGGCGCAGCACGTCCGGCGACGGCGTCCCCCTCGTACACCTGCACGGCTTCGCGATCTCCGGCGCCTACCTGATGCCGACGGCCCGGGCCCTGGCCGCTCGCGGGGTCAACGTGGTGCCGGACCTCCCCGGCTACGGGCGCAGCGAGCGCCGGGACCACGTCCTCGACATCCCGGCCCTGGCCCAGTGCACCCTCGCGATCCTGGACGACCTCGAGATCGACGAAGCGGTCCTGGTCGGGAACTCGATGGGCTGCGCCATCAGCCTCGAGGTCGCGCACAGCGCGCCCGAGCGGGTGCACCGGCTCGTCCTCGTCTCGCCGGCCGGAGGGGTGCACAACCAGCCCATCGGCCGCGCGATCGGCCAGCTGGCGAGGGACGTCTTCCGGGAGAGCACGAGGATGTTCCCCGTCGCGCTCCCCGACTACGTGCGGTTCGGGCCGTTGAACGGGCTCCGTCTCTTCGCCGAGCTGACCCGATTCCCGTCGCTCGAGCGACTGGTGCACACCCCCGTCCCGACCCTTGCCGTCCTCGGGACCCGCGATCCGCTCCTGCCGCCCCCCGACCGCGTCCGTGAGGTGGCGCGGCTCGCGCCGGAGCACCTGACGGTCGCCCTGGTCGACCGGGCTGCGCACGCAGTGAACTTCAGCCACCCCGTGGAGCTGGCAGGCGTGATCGGGGCCTGGCTCGACGACGCGATCGGTGACGGCTCGGACCTCCCGACCGGGGTGCGGGTGGTGGCGGCCACCTAGCCCGGTCGGGGAGCGATCACGTCACGCCTCCCTCGCCGGGTGTGAGGACAACGCCGTGGCCGCGCCGGAGACTGGCTGCGGCCCGGCCCGCTCGGGGTGCGGCCACCGCGCACGGAAGGGACGAGGGCGTGACGACCAAGAGTGACTTCTCCGAGGAGGACTGGGCCCGGATCGTGCGGGCGCCGTTCGTGGCCGGGCTGGCGATCTCCCTCGCCGACCCCGGCGGCCCCATCGAGGCTGCGAAGGAGACGATGGCGGCGATGAAGTCGGCCACCAGCCCGCCGAGCCGCGAGGAGCTCCTGGCCGACGTGGCGCTCGACGTCCAGGCGATGGTGCAGGAGCGCCGCCACCCGCTGAAGGGGTACAAGCCCGCGGGGCCGGCGGTCGGGGACGAGGTGGTCGCCGAGCTCCGTGGCGTGGTGGCGATCGTGGCGGCGAAGGCGTCCGCGGAGGAGGCGGCGGCGTACGGCGCGTGGTTGCTGGCGAGTGCCGAGGCCGCGGCCGCGGCGGCCAAGGAGGGCGGCTTCATGGGCTTTCACGCCGAGCAGGTCAGCGCGGGGGAGCAGGCGATGCTCGACCGGGTCCGCGAGGCCGTCGCCACCTGAGACCACCTCGGCGCGACCTGTGGCTACGGCGCTGAGGGCTCGTCGTCCTCGGGATCGGGACGCCCCTGCGCCATCCGTCGGGTGTCGCGCCGGATGCGCTCGGCCCGGCGGCGCTCGAAGAGCAGGATGGCCACGACGACGCCCACCATCACGACGACGGTGACGACGAGCCGGAAGGCGTCCATCCCTACGCCCCGGGCACCACGCGCATGTCGCGATCGGCACCGCTGTCGAGGGCGCGCAGCGCCTGCTGGTAGGCCTCGCTGTCGTGTGCGGCGACCGCCGCCTCGACGGATGCGAACTCGATGACGACCGTGCGGGTGGTCTCGCCCTTCTCGAACGTCGCCTCCGGCACGCCGCGCACCAGGAAACGTCCGCCCGCCGCGGTCAGCGCGGGACCGGCGAGCGTGGCGTAGGCCGCCACCTTGTCGGGGTCGTGGACGGCCTTGTAGGTGGTGATCCAGTATGCGGTCATGGTCGCGACCCTACGACGGGCACCGTGGGCTGGTGCTGCGAGGCGTGGCAGAGCCACTAGCGTGCGTCGTGTGAGTTTCCTGCGCCCGTCGGACGAGCCCTCCGTCGCTGTCCGGCAGCTGTCGAGGTGGCTGGAGGCCGATGTCTCGCCGCCGCTCCTCATCGAGACGTCCGGTTCCACGGGCAGGCCCAAGGGTGTCGTCATCCCGCGCCGGGCCGTGCTGGCCAGCGTGGAGGCGTCCGCGCGCCGGCTGGGGGCCTCGGGGCGGTGGCTCCTCGCGCTGCCGTCGTCGTACGTCGCGGGCGTCCAGGTCATCGTGCGCTCGCTCGTCGCCGGGCACGAGCCCGTCGTCGTGGACGGCCTCGACGTCGGGCGCGCGATGGCCACTGACCACGACGGCACCCCGACGTTCGCCTCGCTGGTGCCCACGCAGCTGCACCGCATCGTCGCCGACCCCGAGCAGGTCGCCGCCCTCGCACGCTGCCACGCCGTCCTGGTCGGCGGCGGCGGGCTGGACCCGGAGGTGCGCAGGCGGGCTGAAGAGCTCGGCGTCCGCGTCGTGGCGACCTACGGCTCCTCCGAGACCTCCGGCGGGTGCGTGTACGACGGCATGCCGCTCGACGGCGTGGGCGTCGCGATCGGCGCCGAGGGACGAATCCGGATCGCCGGCCCCACCCTGTTCAGCCACTACCTCGACGATCCCGGGCTGACCGCTGAGTCGGTGGTCGACGGATGGTTCCTCACCTCCGACGCCGGGCGCCTCGACGAGGACGGGCGCCTGCAGGTCATCGGGCGCATCGACGACGTCGTCGTCAGCGGTGGCGTGAAGATCCCGGTGGCCGCCGTCGCGCAGCGCCTGCGGCAGCACCTCCTCGTCAAGGACGCCGAGGTACTCGGCGTCCCCGACCCCGAGTGGGGCCAGCGGGTCGTCGCGGTGGTGGTCGGCAACGTCCGCGAGGGCGAGTTGCGAGACTGGGTCAGCCTCGAGCAACCCCGCTCGTGGGCGCCGCGCGAGTTCCGGTGGGTCGACAGCCTGCCGCTGCTGCCCAACGGCAAGGTCGACCGGCAGGCCATCCGGGCCGCGCTGTGACGCCCGACCTGCACGTCTTCTCCATCCCGCTGCGCACGCGGTTCCGGGGCATCACCGTGCGCGAAGGCGTGCTGCTGCGCGGCGACGCGGGGTGGGGGGAGTGGTCGCCCTTCCTGGAGTACGACGACGCCACCGCGCGCCCGTGGCTCGCCGCCGCGCTCGAGGCGGCCGACGTGGGCTGGCCGGCGCCGCTGCGTGACGTCGTACCGGTCAACGTCACCGTCCCGGCCACCGACCCGGGGCGGGCTCACGCGATCGTCACCGCCGGCGGCTGCCGCACAGCGAAGGTCAAGGTCGCCGAGCGTGGCCAGACGCTGGCCGACGACCTGGCGCGCGTCGAGGCGGTGCGCGACGCCCTCGGGCCCGACGGCCTGGTGCGCGTCGACGCCAACGGTGCCTGGGACGTCGACGAGGCGGTCCGCGCGATCGCAGCGATCGACCGGGCCGCAGGCGGGCTGGAGTACGTCGAGCAGCCGGTGGCCTCCGTCGAGGACCTCGCGGCCGTACGACGGCGCGCCACCGTGCCGGTCGCCGCCGACGAGTCGATCCGCCGGGCCGAGGACCCCTACCGGGTGCGCGACCTCGAGGCGGCGGACGTCGCGGTCCTGAAGGTGCAGCCCCTGGGCGGGGTGCGCGCCTGCCTGCGCATCGCCGAGGACATCGGCCTGCCGGTCGTCGTCTCCAGCGCGATCGAGTCGAGCGTCGGCATCGCGGCGGGGGTCGCCCTGGCCGCAGCCCTGCCCGAGCTGCACCACGCCAGCGGGCTGGCGACCGTGCAGATGCTGACCGACGACGTCGCCACTGAGCCGATGCTGCCGGTCGACGGCATGCTGCACGTCGGCCGGCCGGAGGTCGACGACGCGGCCCTCGCCCGACTCGCGGCGTCCGAGGACCGGGTGGCCCACTGGCGCCGACGGCTGGCGTCGGTGGGGCAGGATCTGGCCTCGTGAACTCCTCGACACGCCTGGCGCGCAACGTCGTCACGGCACTGCGCGGTGCCCGAGTGCGCGAGGTCGTGGTGGCCCCGGGCTCGCGCAACGCCCCGCTGTCGTTCGCGGTGCACGACGCCGCGCGGGCGGGTGCCGTGCGGCTCCACACGCGCATCGACGAGCGTACCGCAGCCTTCCTCGCGCTGGGCCTGGGGAAGGTCACCCGAGAGCCTGCGGCCGTGGTCTGCACGTCCGGGACGGCGGTGGCCAACCTGGTCCCTGCCGTCATGGAGGCGGCCCACGCCGGGGTCCCGCTCGTCGCGGTGACGGCCGACCGCCCGGCGCGGCTGCGCGGCACCGGTGCCAACCAGACCACCGACCAGGCCGGCGTGTTCGGCCCCTTCGCGCGGACGCTCGACGTCGCCGCGGCCGACCTCGACGACCTGCTGGGGTTCCTCCGGACCCACCGCCATCGCCGGCCGGTGCACCTCAACGTCCAGCTCGACGAGCCCCTGCTGCCCGATGACGGCGGCTGGGACGGGGGAGGTGCCCCGGAGTGGGTCGACACCGACCCCGGACCGCTGCAGTCGAGCCACCTGCTCGAGCACGACCGGCGCACGGTCGTCGTCGCGGGGGACGACAGCGGTCCGATCGCGCGCGTGATCGCCGAGCGTGCGGGCTGGCCGCTCCTCGCCGAGCCGTCGAGCGGCTGCCGCACCGGCGACCACGCGATCCGCACCTACCGGCTGCTCCTCGGCGGCGAGCTCGGCCGGCAGGTCGAGCGAGTCGTCGTGCTGGGCCACCCGACGCTGTCGCGCCCCGTCGCGCGGCTGCTCGCGCGCGACGACGTCGAGGTCGTCTCGGCGCGGCACCGCGGCATGTGGGCCGACCGCCCGTTCGCCGTCGACGTCGAGTGCGACCACGTGCTCGTGGAGGACGCCGTGGACCGGTCGTGGTTCGAGGCCTGGCGCGCCGCGGACCGTACGACGTCCCGCGAGCTGGACCGCCTCCTCGCCGCCGAGCCCGACCTCACGCCGTACGAGGTGGCCGGGGCGGTCAGCCGTGCGCTGCCGCCGGGCGGCCTGCTGGTGGTGGGCGCCTCGAACCCGATCCGCGACCTCGACCTGATGGTGGCCCGCTACGAGGTCGGCGGTCGTCGCAAGGTCATCGCCAACCGTGGCCTGGCCGGCATCGACGGGACCATCAGCTCGGCGATCGGCGCTGCGCTGGGCCGTCCGCACTCCTCGCGCGCGTTCGCGCTGATGGGCGACGTGACGTTCCTGCACGACACGACGGGCCTCTTCCTCGGCCCACGCGAGGAGCGGCCGGACCTGACGGTCGTCGTGGTCAACGACGACGGCGGGTCGATCTTCGCGACCCTCGAGCAGGGCGCGCCCGAGCACGCCGACCGCTTCGACACCCTCTTCGGCACCCCGCACGGAGTCGACCTGGCGAGCCTCTGCGCCGCCGCCCGGGTGCCGCACCTGCAGGTCGCCAGCCTGCCCGAGCTCGAGCAGGCGCTGGCGATGCCCAACGGCGGGATCGAGGTCGTCGAGGCGCGGGTGCGTCGCGACAACCGACGGGAGCTGGACGAAAAGATCCGCGCGCTGGCCCTCCCCTGAAGCGGAAGGGCCAGCGCGCGGATCGTCGTGCTGGGGGTGTGTCAGTCGATCAGGGCTGCGGGGTCTCCCACACGCGGACCCAGTCGACGTACATGTGCTGCGGGAGCTTCTTGTCGTTCATCTCCAGCGCCTCGTAGTCGGAGGCGAGCAGGCTCAGGATGAGGTACTGCTGGGCCTTCGACACGCGCTTGGACGTGCGCCAGGTCTCCTTGCCGTCGATGCGGAAGATGATCGTCTTGGGCGTCCACTGGACCGAGAACACGTGGTAGTTCTTCGACCAGCCGTCGCGCTTGTTCTGCAGGAACGACTTCGAGTCCTTGATCCACGAGCCGGTCTTGATCAGGCGCTTGCCCTTGTACCAGTGGATGAAGCTGGTGAGACCGCCCTGCGGGTGCTTGTCACCGAAGTACTCGATGATGTCGATCTCGTGGCCGTCGCTGCCCGGGCCGTTGCCGCCGACCGGCTGCGACCAGAAGCTCGAGTGCTGACCCTGCGACTTGTGCATCTTCACGCGCGCGGCGGCGACGCCGTAGCGGAAGCTGAACGCGTTCTCGGTGCCGACGTGGCCGTTGAGGCGGTAGGAGATCTTCTTCTTGAGCTTGCGCGAGGTGGCCTTGCACTTGCCCTTGGCCGACTTGTCCTTGATGACGCTCAGGCGCAGGGTGCCGCCGCCGACCTTGACGGCCTTCGGGTCGCCCTTGGAGCACTTGCGCTTGCTGGACGGCTCGTAGTCCTGGCCGCGCATGCTCCACACGGGGCTCAGCGAGCCGCCGGAGAACTCGTCGCTGAAGGTCGGGGTCAGCCACTGCGAGGTGTCGGCAGCCGAGCTCGAGACCTTCTTCAGGCCCTTGTACTTCTGCGCGGTCACGCGGTAGGTCACGGCCGCGCCGCCGCTGGAGACGGCCGCGCGGAAGTTGGCGTCGCCGGAGCGCTCCTGCTTGGCGGTGCCGACCTTCTTCCACGAGGTCCCGACGAGACGCTCGAGGACGACCTTGCGACCGACCTTGACCGGCTTGATGGTCGCGGTCACCGCGCCCTTGGCGGCGTCGGCGCTGGCGTCGCGCTTGCCCTGCTGGACGATCTGCGGGAGCACCTCCAGCGAGATCTTCTGGCCGGCCTTCTTGGTCAGCGACGACGTCGGCGCGGTGCGCTCGACGGTGTCGGTGGCCGAGCCGGTCTCGACCGTCAGGAGCAGGGACGCGGGCAGGAGCAGCGCGACGGCGCTGCCTGCGAGCACGCGGCGTGCAGACATGTAGGACTCTCTTCGTCTCGGGTGCGATTGGTGATTCCCCCAGGGCACTCCACCCGTCGGAGGCTGCCCCACCCTAACCTCTGGCCCCACCCGTTCAGCGATTCCCCGGTCGCGGCGCGCGCCTATGGTGGGAACCATGCGGATCACCAAGTTCGGCCATGCGTGCGTCCGGGTGCAGGGTGACGGCGGTGTCGTCGTCCTCGACCCGGGGGTGTTCACCGACCCCGTCGCCCTCGAGGGCGCGGACGCCGTCCTGATCACCCACGAGCACGCTGACCACGTGCATCCCGACCACCTCCGGGACACCGACGTGCCGATCTGGACGATCGCCGCCGTGGAGCGACTGCTCCGCGAGCAGGCGCCCGAGGTCGCCGAGCGCGTGACGGTCGTACGACCCGGTGACCGGCTCGAGGTTGCGGGCACTTCGGTCGAGGTCGTGGGCGAGAAGCACGCGGTGATCCACCCCGACTACGACCGCTTCGACAACTCCGGCTACGTCCTGGAGTCCGGGGGAGCGAGCGTCTTCCACCCGGGCGACGCGCTGACACCGCCCGGCCGCGCGGTCGACGTGCTCCTCGCGCCGGTGAGCGCGCCCTGGCTCAAGGTCAGCGAGGCCATCGACTTCGTGCGCGAGGTCGCAGCACCGCGGTCGCTGGCGATCCACGACCGCGTCTACAGCGACATCGGCCTCGACATGGTCGCCTCGCACATGGCCAACCTGCTGCCCGAGGACCAGGTGTTCGAGCGTCGCGAGCCCGGCCAGGACCTCTAGGCCACCACCGGGGCGGCCCGGGCGCCCCGGGCGCCCCGGCCGCCCCGGCCGCCTCGACCGCCTCTCGGTCAGCCGGCGCCCAGCGCGTCGCGGACGGGCACGAACTTCGCCTGCGACTCGGCCAGCTCGGCCTCGGGGTCCGAGCTCGCCACGATGCCGCAGCCGGCGAAGAGCCGGACGCCGGACTCGGTGACCATCGCGGAGCGCAGCGCGATGCCCCACTCGCCGTCGCCGGAGGCGTCCATCCAGCCGACGGGGCCGGCGTAGCGGTCGCGCGGCATCCCCTCGATCTCTGCGATGAGGCGCGTCGCCTCGGTGGTCGGGGTGCCGCCCACGGCCGCGGAGGGGTGGAGCGACTCGGCCAGCTGCAGCGACGTCGCGTCGTCGTGGACGACGCCGTTGACGTCGGTGGCCAGGTGCATGACGTTGGGCAGGTGGAGGACGAACGGCGCCTCCGGCACGTTCATCGAGGAGCAGTGCGGCTCGAGGGCGTCCGCGACCGAGCGGACGGCGTACTCGTGCTCCTCGAGGTCCTTGGAGGATCGGGCCAGGGTGGCCGCGAGGGCGAGGTCGCGCTCGTCGTCGCCCGTACGCCGGATCGTGCCGGCCAGCACGCGCGAGGTCACCAGGCCGCGCTCACGGCGCACGAGCATCTCGGGGGTGGCGCCGAACAGCCCGTCGACGTGGAAGGTCCAGCACATCTCGTACTGGGCGGCCAGCCGGTGCAGCGGCCAGCGGACGTCGAGCGGCTCGTCGGTGGTGGCGATGAGGTCGCGAGCCAGGACGACCTTCTCCAGGTCGCCGGAGGCGATGCGCCCGACCGCCTCGGCCACGACCGACATCCACTCCTCGCCGTTGCGGGCGCCGTCGGAGAAGACGAGCCCGACGGGCGGCTCGGGAGCCGGGGCGGGGGTCAGCACGGGTGCTTCGACCGAGACGGTCGTCAGCCAGGCCCGGTCACCGCGACGCCCGACGACGACCTGGGGGATGACGAGCACGGAGTCGCCGGGCTCGTCGGCGAAGGCGAAGGCACCGAAGCAGACGAGCCCCGTGCCCGGCTCGGCCACCGTGTCCTCGACGTCGGCGCGCGCGACGGTCTCGGCCCACCACTTCACCGCGTCGCTGAACCTGGTCGGTCCGGAGGTCTCCAGGCGGGCGGCGACACCCCAGCCGACCAGGCCCTCGCCGCGACGCAGCCAGCTGACCGGTTCGTGCCGGGGCAGCAGGTCCAGGAGGGGGAGATCCGACGGGTCCACCGGGACGGTGCGCACGACGAGCGGCGGGGTGGAGGCGGACGCGGGGGTCGTCACGAGGGGGGAGCCTACGCCGAGGCGCGCAGCGCGAGGACGAGAGATCGGCCAAACGGCGAACAGGAGAGGCGTACGTCACCTAGGTTGCCCGGAGACCGACACACCCCAGGATTCCCAGGAGCCCGCACGTGCCTGCCCACGATTCTCCGCTCGTCCGGTTGGAGCGTCACGCGCGCAACCGCGCGCTCGAGGTCGCGGTGACGGAGGTGCGCGACGGCTCGTGGACCACGCTGACGTGGAACGAGCTCTACCGCCGCGTGATCGACGGCGCGGCCGGCATGGTCGAGGCCGGGGTGAACCCGGGCCAGGTGGTGGTCATCCGGGTACCGACCGGGGTCCGCCAGCTCGAGCTCGAGCTCGCCACGCGCGTCGCCGGTGCGGTGCCGCTGCTGCTGCCCGAGCACCTCGACCCGGCGGAGGTGGGACGGCTCCTCGACGAGGTGGAGGTGCGGCTCGTCGTCGTCGACGACGAGAGCCGCCTGTCGCTGCTGCGGCGTGCCGCCCTGGCCGACGCCCAGCTCTTCGAGTGCGACGACCGCTCCTGGGAGCGCCTGCGCGGGATGGGCCTCGAACGGCGCAAGCGCCAGCCCGACCTGCTGTCCTGGATCGCCGGCGTGCGCGCCGGCGCCTCGTCGGCGCCGGTGCTGGGCCTGCCGCGCGAGAAGGCGCAGGCCTGGCTCTTCCGCCCCGAGTGCTCCGGGGCGCTGTCCGACCTCACCGACACCGACGTCGTCCTGCTGACGGGCGAGGCGACCGACCGCTTCACGACCGTCGTGCGCGACGCGCACCTCACGTCGGGATTCACCCTCGCGTGGGTCGCGACGCCGGAGGAGCTCGAGGCGGCCCTCGCCCACGTCTCCCCGACCCACGTGCTGCTCGACCACACGGCGGCCCGGGTGCTGGAGGACCTCCTCGAGGCCGGCACCGTCGGCGGCTCGCCGTGGCACGCGACGCCGCGCGAGGTCCTCGACGCCGCGTCCGCCCAGGTCGCCGAGGCGCGGCTCGGGTCGAAGGAGCGCAAGCTCGCCGCCGAGGTCACCGCCCTGGCACCCTGGTGGGGCGGCCGGTTGCGGGTGCTGGTGATGGACGCCCGCGTCCACCGCAGGATCAGCGCGCTGGCGACCACGCTGGGCTTCCGACTCGGACGCGTCGCGCACCACCCGGCCGTCCGGCTCGAGCTGTCGCGCGAGCACGCGGTGGTCGACGTACCGGCGGCGCCGCAGGTCGAGGCCGCCTCGGTCGCGCTCCCGCGTCGTGGCCGGGCGGGCGACGGGCTGGACTCGGCCTTCTCGCTCGCCGGCACCCCCGGCTCCTGAGCACCCGGGTCAGGAGCGGTAGACGATCACCTTGTCGCCGAGCCTGACCCGGTCGAACAGCCAGGCGACGGTGGCGCGGTCGCGGACGTTGACGCAGCCGTGGGACGCCCCGTTGTAGCCGTTCGCTGCGAAGTCGGGGGAGTAGTGCACCGCCTGCCCGCCCGAGAAGAACATGGCGTAGGGCATCGGCGTGTCGTAGAGGCTCGACACGTGGTCACGCGACTTGCGGAACACCGTGAACGCCCCTTCTCGAGTGGGCAGCTCGTCGGAACCGAAGCGCACCTCGACGGTCTCGAGGACCACCCCGTCGACGACCCAGCGCAGCGAGCGTGACGTCTTGTCGATGCACATCGCCCGGCCCGAGAGACAGCGCGGGTCGAGAGCCGGGCCCGAGGGCTCGATGTTGAACAGCTCGGCCTTCGTCGGCTCCCGGGTCATCGCCTTGAGCCGGGTCAGGGTGCGCCGGTCGACCGCGCCGGTCACCGGGATCCGCCGCTTGGCCTGGAAGCCCTTCACCGCCTGCACGGTGACGCGGGTGTAGCGGCCGGTCACCCTGGCGTCGTACCAGCGGACCTGCGCGAGCCGCGCCTGCACCTGACGCACCCACATCCCCGTGTCGCCGCGCTGCAGCAGGGGCCTGCCGGGGGTGTAGACGTTGTGCAGCGCCTCGGTCGTCGGCTCGGTGGTCAGGCTCACGATCTTGAGCCAGGTGCGCTCATCGACGACACCGTCGGCGGTCCACCCGCGACGGCGCTGGAAGGACGCGACCCCGTCCCGGGTCTCGCGGTCGAAGCGGCTGGTCACGACCTCGGAGTGCAGGTCGAGCTGGTGCAGCCGGCTCTGCAGCACCCGCACGCGCCACCCCGAGTCGCCGAGCTGCATCGGGGCGAAGGCGGTGCGCGCCGCCGGGGCGGCTGACGCGGCGCCGATCGCGGCGGCGCCGCTGACACCGGTCAGGGTGCAGATCAGGGCGCAGAGCAGTGCGGGCACGAGCGCACGAGCGCGGTGGCGTGACATGTGGGTCCTCCCCGGGTAGCCATCGACATCGGTGATCATAGGGACGTACGACGACACCCCCGCGTTGCGCCTCCCGGGGTTCGGACGCCTACGCTCGCGGCGTGGCCCGCGCTGACCTGGACAAGCAACCGACCGACGTACGTCGCATGTTCGACACCGTGGCGAAGCGCTACGACCTCACCAACGACCTCATGACGGCGGGGATCCAGCGGACCTGGCGCCGCGCCATGGTCGACGCCGTCGCGCCGCAGCGCGGCGACCTGGTGCTCGACCTCGCTGCCGGCACCGGCTGCTCGAGCGAGCCCTTCGGAGCCCACGGGGCCACCGCCGTGCCGTGCGACTTCTCGGTCGGCATGCTCCAGCAGGGGAAGAAGGACCGGCCGTCGCTGCCGTTCGTCGCCGGCGACGGCACCCGGCTGCCGTTCCTCGACGACACGTTCGACGCGGTGACGATCTCCTACGGCCTGCGCAACTTCGTCGACCCGGTGGCGGGGCTCAGGGAGATGCTCCGCGTCACCCGGCCGGGCGGCCGGCTCGTGGTGTGCGAGTTCAGCACTCCCACCAGCGGCGCGTTCCGCAGCCTCTACATGGACGGCTTCATGCGCGCGTTGCCTGCGATCGCCTCCCTGACCGCGAGCGCCTCCGACGCCTACGTCTACCTCGCCGAGTCGATCCGAGCCTGGCCGGACCAGGAGGGACTCGCGGCGATGGTCGCCGAGGCCGGCTGGCAGCGGCCCGAGTGGCGCGACCTCACCGGCGGCATCGTCGCCCTGCATCGCGCCACCGCCTGACCGCGGAGCCCATTTAGGGCACGTCTGCATCACCTAAATCTGCAGGTCAGGCCCGCAATCGCAGCAACCCGGCTGGTCCGGACCCCCCACGTGACGTACGTGACACCAGAGTCCTAGACTGTGGCCCGCGCCACTCGTGAAGCCATTCACAAGGGCACATGTCTCACGGGCACAGGCCCACCAGGGCGTGGCGCAGGTCCACCGGAAGGGAAGCGATGGAGCTCTACACGCCGATCCTGGCGCTGGCACTCATCGCGACGGGCTTCGCGGTCTTCTCCGTGATCATGAGCGCCGTCGTGGGTCCCAAACGCTACAACCGGGCGAAGCTCGACTCCTACGAGTGCGGCATCGAGCCGACGCCGCAGCCCGTCGGAGGCGGCAGGATCCCGGTGAAGTACTTCATCACCGCGATGCTCTTCATCGTCTTCGACATCGAGATCATCTTCCTCTACCCGTGGGCCGTCCACTTCGACCAGATGGCCCTCTTCGGCCTCGTCGAGATGGTCCTCTTCATCGGCACGGTCTTCGTCGCCTACGCGTACGTGTGGCGACGCGGCGGACTGGATTGGGACTGAAGTCATGGGACTTGAAGAGAAGCTGCCGTCCGGCGTCCTCCTCACCACCGTCGAGGGCGTCGCGGGCTACATGCGCAAGGCGTCGTTCTGGCCCGCCACCTTCGGCCTGGCCTGCTGCGCCATCGAGATGATGACCACCGGCGCCCCCAAGTACGACCTCGCGCGCTTCGGCATGGAGGTCTTCCGGGCCAGCCCGCGCCAGGCCGACCTGATGATCGTCGCCGGGCGGGTCAGCCAGAAGATGGCCCCGGTCCTGCGTCAGATCTACGACCAGATGCCCGAGCCCAAGTGGGTCCTGGCGATGGGGGTCTGCGCCTCCTCCGGCGGCATGTTCAACAACTACGCGATCGTCCAGGGCGTCGACCACGTCGTCCCCGTCGACATGTACCTCCCCGGGTGTCCGCCGCGTCCGGAGATGCTCATCGACGCGATCCTCAAGCTGCACGACCAGGTCCAGCACACCAAGCTGGGCGTCAACCGTCGCGACGAGGTCGCCGAGCTCGAGACCGCCGCGCTGCGCGCCCTGCCCACCTCGGAGATGAAGGGGCTCCTGCGGTGAGCGACAAGCCCGACGAGAAGGCGGCCGGCAAGGCCGCGGACGAGTCCGACGACAAGACCGACGAGAACGAGAGCGCGCGTCCCGCCGAGGAGCGCAACCTCGAGAAGGCCAAGTCCGAGACCGGCACCGGCAGTGGCGTCGAGCAGCCGGCACCCGAGCAGTCCCCGGAGAATGTGCCCGCCCCGACCGATGAGGTCCGGGCGGTCGGCGAGCGTCGCGGCATGTTCGGCGTCTCCGGCACCGGCGACACGTCCGGCTACGGCGGCCTGGTCAGCGCGACGGTGTTCCCGGCCCCCTCGCAGAAGCCGTACGGCGGCTGGTTCGACGAGGTGGCCGGAGCGCTGGAGGCGCGGCTCGAGGCGACCGAGCTCACCTCGGCCATCGAGAGCGTCGTCATCCACCGCGGCGAGATCACCTTCCACGTCCGCCGCGAGGACCTGCCGTTCGTGGCGCAGATGCTCCGCGACGACGAGGCGCTGCGCTTCGAGTTCTGCTCCGGCGTCAGCGGCGTCCACTACCCCGAGGACTCGGGTCGTGAGCTGCACGCGGTCTACCACCTGACGTCGATGACCCACAACCGTCGCATCCGCGTCGAGGTCACCGCGCCCGACAGCGACCCGCACGTACCGAGCCTGGTGAGCATCTACCCGACGCTCGACTGGCACGAGCGCGAGACCTACGACATGTTCGGGCTGATCTTCGACGGTCACCCCGCTCTGACCCGGGTGCTCATGCCGGACGACTGGCCGGGCCACCCGCAGCGCAAGGACTACCCGCTCGGCGGCATCCCCGTGGAGTACAAGGGCGGGTCCATCCCTCCGCCGGACCAGCGCAGGAGCTACAACTGACATGACGACTCCCACGGATCACGCACAGCAGGACTTCTACGCCGCGCCGGGCGAGACCAGCCAGGGCCGGGTCTTCACCGTCACGGGCCAGGACTGGGACTCGGTCACGCAGAGCATCGGCGAGTCCGCCGAGGAGCGGGTCGTGGTCAACATGGGCCCCCAGCACCCCTCGACCCACGGCGTGCTCCGGCTCATCCTCGAGCTCGAGGGCGAGACGGTCACCGAGGCCCGCTGCGGCATCGGATACCTCCACACCGGCATCGAGAAGAACATGGAGTACCGCTCCTGGGTGCAGGGCACGACGTTCTGCACCCGCATGGACTACCTCTCCCCGTTCTACAACGAGGCCACCTACGTGCTGGGCGTGGAGCGCCTGCTCGACATCGAGGACGACATCCCCGAGAAGGCGCAGGTCATGCGGGTGCTCCTGATGGAGCTCAACCGCATGTCCTCGCACCTGGTCGCCATCGCGACCGGCGGCATGGAGATCGGCGCCCTCACGGTGATGACGATCGGTTTCCGGGAGCGCGAGCTCGTGCTCGACCTCTTCGAGCTGATCACCGGCCTGCGCATGAACCACGCGTTCATCCGTCCTGGCGGCGTCGCCCAGGACCTTCCGCCCGGCGCCCTCGACGAGATCCGCGACTTCATCACCTTGATGAAGAAGCGCCTGCCGGAGTACGCCGCCCTCTGCAACGCCAACCCGATCTTCAAGGGTCGCCTCGAGGGCGTGGGCCACCTCGACCTGGCCGGCTGCCTGGCGCTGGGCATCACCGGGCCGGTGCTCCGCTCGACCGGCTACGCCTGGGACCTGCGCAAGACGCAGCCCTACTGCGGCTACGAGGACTACGACTTCGAGGTCCAGACCTGGGACACCGCCGACTCCTACGGCCGCTTCCGCATCCGGCTCAACGAGATGTGGGAGTCGCTGAAGATCGTCGAGCAGTGCGCGGACCGGCTCGCCGGCCTCGAGGGCGCGCCCGTGATGGTGGGTGACAAGAAGATCGCGTGGCCCAGCCAGCTCGCCATCGGCAGCGACGGCATGGGCAACAGCCTCGACCACATCCGCCACATCATGGGCGAGTCCATGGAGGCGCTGATCCACCACTTCAAGCTGGTGACCGAAGGCTTCCGGGTCCCGGCCGGCCAGGCCTACGTCCCGATCGAGTCGCCTCGCGGCGAGCTGGGCGCTCACGTCGTCTCCGACGGCGGTACGCGACCCTTCCGCGCGCACTTCCGCGACCCCTCGTTCACCAACCTGCAGGCGACGAGCGTGATGAGCGAGGGCGGCATGGTCGCTGACGTCATCGTCGCCATCGCCTCGATCGACCCCGTGATGGGAGGAGTCGACCGATGAGCGTCGAGTCGCACGGGTCCGGCCGCCTCGAGCGTGCCGGCCTGGACGAGAAGACCTGGGCAGAGCTGCGCGAGATCGCGGCCCGCTACCCCGAGGCCCGCTCCGGCCTGCTCCCGATGCTGCACCTGGTGCAGTCGGTCGAGGGCCGGATCACCCCGGAGGGCATCGAGGCCTGCGCCGAGGTCCTCGGCATCAGCGCCGCCGAGGTCAACGGGGTCGCGACCTTCTACACGATGTACAAGCGCAAGCCGGTCGGCGACTACCACGTCGGCGTCTGCACCAACACGCTGTGCGCGGTCATGGGCGGCGACCTGATCTTCGAGCGCCTGAAGGACCACCTCGACGTCGGCAACGACGAGACCACCGAGGACGGCAAGATCACCCTCGAGCACGTCGAGTGCAACGCGGCCTGTGACTACGCGCCGGTGATGATGGTCAACTGGGAGTTCATGGACAACCAGACGCCCGAGTCGGCCGTCCAGGTCGTCGACGACCTGCGCGCCGGGCGCGAGGTCCACTCGACCCGTGGCCCGCGGCTGTGCACGTGGCGCGAGGCCGAGCGGGTGCTGGCCGGGTTCCCCGATGACCGCGCCGACGAGGGACCGGCCGCCGGTCCCGCCTCGCTGGCCGGTCTCGCGATCGCCCGCGAGAAGGGCTGGACCGCTCCGGAGGGAGAGAGCAAGTGACGGACACACTGACCCCGGTCCTCACCGACAACTGGGACGCCGACCGCGCCTGGACGCTGGCGTCGTACGAGGAGCGCGGCGGCTACGCCGCCCTCGACAAGGCGTTCGCGATGACGCCCGACGACGTGATCACCGCCGTCAAGGACTCCGGTCTCCGCGGTCGCGGTGGTGCCGGCTTCCCGACGGGCATGAAGTGGGGCTTCATCCCGCAGGACAACCCACGGCCGAAGTACCTCGTCGTCAACGCCGACGAGTCCGAGCCGGGCACCTGCAAGGACATCCCGCTGATGATGGCCAGCCCGCACACGCTGGTCGAGGGCGTCATCGTCAGCTCCTACGCCATCCGCGCCAACACCGCGTTCATCTACGTGCGCGGCGAGGTCCTCCACGTCATCCGCCGCCTCCAGCGTGCGGTGCAGGAGGCCTACCTGGCCGGCCACCTCGGCAAGAACATCCACGGCTCGGGCTACGACCTCGACCTGATCGTGCACGCCGGTGCGGGCGCCTACATCTGCGGTGAGGAGACGGCGCTGCTCGAGGGCCTCGAGGGACGTCGCGGCCAGCCGCGCCTGCGCCCGCCGTTCCCGGCCGTGGCCGGCCTCTACGCCAGCCCGACCGTGATCAACAACGTCGAGTCGATCGCCTCCGTGCCGAGCATCATCACCAACGGCGCCGCCTGGTTCGCCGGCATGGGCACCGAGAAGTCCAAAGGCTTCGGCATCTTCAGCCTCTCCGGGCACGTGAAGAACCCCGGCCAGTACGAGGCCCCGCTGGGCATCACCCTGCGCGAGCTCATCGACCTCGCCGGCGGCATGCGGGAGGGTCACGAGCTGAAGTTCTGGACGCCCGGCGGGTCGAGCACCCCGCTCCTGACGCCCGAGCACCTCGACGTGCCGCTCGACTTCGAGTCCGTCGGCGCGGCCGGGTCGATGCTCGGCACGCGCGCCCTGCAGCTCTTCGACGAGACCACGTGCGTGGTCCGCGCAGTGCTGCGGTGGACCGAGTTCTACAAGCACGAGTCCTGCGGCAAGTGCACCCCGTGCCGCGAGGGCACGTGGTGGCTCACGCAGACGATGGCCAGGCTGGAGAAGGGCCAGGGCGACGAGGGCGACCTCGACCTGCTCCTCGACCAGTGCGACAACATCCTGGGCCGCTCGTTCTGCGCCCTGGGCGACGGCGCGACGAGCCCGATCTCGAGCTCGATCCAGCACTTCCGCGACGAGTACCTCGCCCACCTGACCCACGGCGGCTGCCCGTTCGACCCGGCCGCCTCGACCGCCTTCGCACCGGTTGGAGCCCCTGCATGACGACCACCCCCGAGCGCACGGAGGTCGAGACCGTCACCCTGACCATCGACGGCGTCCAGGTCAGCGTCCCCAAGGACACGCTGGTCATCCGCGCCGCCGAGCAGGTCGGGGTGCAGATCCCGCGCTTCTGCGACCACCCGCTGCTCGACCCGGTCGGTGCGTGCCGCCAGTGCCTGGTCGACATCCCCGACGCCGGCAACGGCCGCGGCTTCCCCAAGCCGCAGGCCTCCTGCACGCTGCCCGTCGCCGAGGGCATGGTGGTCAACACGCAGGCCACCAGCGAGGTGGCCGACAAGGCGCAGCAGGGCGTCATGGAGTTCCTGCTCATCAACCACCCGCTCGACTGCCCGGTCTGCGACAAGGGCGGCGAGTGCCCCCTGCAGAACCAGGCGATGAGCAACGGGCGCGGCGAGAGCCGGTTCGCCGAGCGCGGCGGCATCAAGCGCACGTTCCCCAAGCCGATCAACATCTCCGCCCAGGTCCTGCTCGACCGCGAGCGCTGTGTGCTGTGCGCGCGCTGCACGCGGTTCTCCGAGCAGGTCGCGGGCGACCCGTTCATCGCCCTCGCCGAGCGGGGTGCGCTGCAACAGGTCGCGATCTACGAGCGCGAGCCCTTCGAGAGCTACTTCTCCGGCAACGCGATCCAGATCTGCCCGGTGGGTGCGCTCACCTCGGCCGACTACCGCTTCCGCTCGCGTCCCTTCGACCTGGTCTCCACGCCCGGGGTCGCCGAGCACGACGCCTGCGGCGCCGCGATCCGCGTCGATCACCGTCGCGGGAAGGTCATGCGGCGCCTCGCGGGCAACGACCCCGAGGTCAACGAGGAGTGGATCAGCGACAAGGACCGCTTCGCCTTCCGCTACACCCAGGTCGACGACCGGATCACCTACCCCCAGGTCCGCGAGGACGGTGAGCTGCGGCCCGCGTCGTGGACCGAGGCGTTCGCCGTGGCCGCCCGCGGCCTGCGCGACGCCGGCGCCGCGGCCGTGCTCACCGGCGGCCGGCTGACCGCCGAGGACGCCTACGCCTACGCCAAGTTCGCCCGGGTCTCCCTCGGCACCAACGACATCGACTTCCGGTCGCGCCCGCACAGCGCCGAGGAGGCGAGCTTCCTCGCCAGCCACGTCGCGCTCGCAGGTGACGTCACCTACGCCGACCTCGAGGCCGCGCCCGTCGTGGTGCTGCTGGCCCTCGAGCCCGAGGACGAGGCCGCCACGCTCTTCCTCCGGCTGCGCAAGGCCGCCAGGAAGGGTCGTACACAGGTGGTGTCCGTGGCGCCCTACGCCTCGCGCGGCCTGACCAAGATGAACGGCCGCCTCGTGCCGGCCGCACCCGGCACCGAGGTCGAGGTGATCGGCTCCCTCAAGGACGCCGAGCACGGCGTCACCAAGGACGCCGTGATCCTCGTCGGTGAGCGCCTCGCCCAGACCCACGGCGCGCTCAGCGCAGCGGCCGAGCTCGCCGCGGGCACCGGCGCCCGCATCGCGTGGGTGCCGCGTCGCGCCGGCGACCGCGGTGCGGTCGAGGCCGGCGCTCTGCCCAACCTCCTGCCCGGCGGACGTCCGCTCACCGAGGCGTCCGCGCGCGTCGACGTGGGCGCTGCCTGGGGCGCGGACCAGCTCCCCGCCAAGGTCGGCCGGGACGGCAACGCGATCGTCGCTGCGCTCGCCAAGGGCGACCTCGGCGGCCTCGTCGTCGGTGGCGTCGACCCCGACGACACCGCCGACCCCGCCGCCTTCCGCGCCGCCCTCGACGCCGCCCGGTTCGTCGTCAGCCTCGAGCTGCGCGAGACCGACGTGACCCGCGCCGCCGACGTCGTGCTCCCGGTGGCCCCGGTCACCGACAAGGCCGGCACCTTCGTGACGTGGGACGGGCGTGCGCGGTCCTTCGACGCGGTGTTCGCCAACCCGTCGTCGCTGCCCGACCTGCGCGTCCTGTCCGGCATCGCCGACGAGCTCGCCGCGATCGGGCACGGTCGCCCGCTCGGCTTCCGCACGGTCGCCGAGGTGCGTGACGAGATGCAGTCGCTCGGCCCGTGGGACGGCGCCCGCCCGGCACTCGACGCGGGCAAGGCGCCCAAGCCGGCCAAGGCCTCCAAGAAGGCCGGGACGGCCTTCGCACTGGCGACCTGGAAGCAGCTGGTCGACCTCGGCTCGATGCAGGACGGCGAGGAGCACCTCCGCGCCACCGCCCGCAGGCCGGTCGCGCGGGTGAGCCGCGCGTCGTACGAGTCGGTGCTCGGCATGCTCGAGGCCCAGCCAGGCGGCGAGCAGCTCGTCACCGTCACCGGTGACCGGGGGAGCATGACGCTGCCCGTCGTCGTCGCCGACATGCCCGACGGCGTCGTCTGGGTCCCGGCCCGGTCGATCGGTCGCGGCGTCCTCGCCGAGCTCGCCTCGCCCGGCAGCACGGTCACCCTGAAGGGAGCAGCTCAGTGACGGGTCCAGTGATGCACCTCGCCCCCCTGGCGGCGGACCTGCCCGACCCGGGCCTGGCCGCCTTCGGCCAGGACCCGTGGTGGGTCATCGCCCTCAAGGCCGTCTTCATCTTCTTGATCCTCGTGCTGCTGACGCTCTTCAACATCTGGTTCGAGCGCCGGGTCGTGGCCCGGATGCAGCACCGCGTCGGGCCCAACGTGCACGGCCCCTTCGGCCTCCTGCAGTCGCTGGCCGACGGCGTGAAGCTCGCGCTCAAGGAGGACATCATCCCCAAGGCGGCCGACAAGGTCGTCTTCCTGCTCGCGCCCGTCATCGCCGTCGTCCCGGCCTTCGTCACCTGGGCGGTCATCCCGCTCGGTCCCGTGGTCAACTTCTTCGGGCACGAGACCCCGCTGCAGCTCACCGACATGCCCGTGGCGGTGCTCTTCATGCTCGCCATCGCCTCGATCGGCATCTACGGCATCGTGCTCGGTGGCTGGTCGTCCGGCTCGACGTACTCCCTGCTGGGCGGCCTGCGCTCGAGCGCGCAGATGATCTCCTACGAGGTCGCCATGGGCCTCGCGCTCGTCGCGGTCTTCCTCTACGCCGGATCGATGTCGACCTCGGAGATCGTCGCCGCCCAGGACCGGCTGTGGTTCGGCCTGATCCTGCTGCCGTCGTTCGTCATCTACGTGATCTCGATGGTCGGCGAGACCAACCGTGCACCCTTCGACCTGCCCGAGGCCGAGGGCGAGCTGGTCGGCGGCTTCCACACCGAGTACTCCAGCCTGAAGTTCGCGCTGTTCTTCCTGGCCGAGTACATCAACCTCGCGACCGTGTCGGCCATCGCCACCACCCTCTTCCTGGGCGGTTGGGCCGCGCCGTGGGGCATCGAGAACGTCTGGGAGGGCGCCAACAGCGGCTACTGGCCCCTGCTGTGGTTCTTCGGCAAGGTCTTCTGCTTCATCTTCCTGTTCGTCTGGCTTCGCGGATCGCTGCCCCGCATGCGCTACGACCAGTTCATGGCGCTGGGCTGGAAGGTCCTCATCCCGGTCTCCCTGGCCTGGATCGTGGCCGTCGCGACCATCCGCGTCATCTCGCTCGAGGGCAACATCAACCGCACCTACCTCGTCGCCGCCATCGCGGTGCTGCTCGTCCTCACCGTCGGGTTGATGTTCGTCGGCGACAAGGGCGACGCGTCGGACGAGGAGGCCGCGGGCGAGGCGAGCGAGGAGCCGCACGACGCGTTCGCCGGCGGCTTCCCCGTGCCGCCGATGCCCACGGGCGGTGCCGTCCGCGGAGGCGCCGCCCCGCTGACGTTCGCCCAGAGCCGCACCACCGTCACCGCTGCAGCGGAGGAGAACCATGAGTGAGTCCCCTCAGTCCGGGCAGGGGTCCAAGGGCATCAAGGAGAGCCTCTGGGACCCGATCGCCGGGTTCGGCGTCACCTTCCGGACCATGTTCAAGAAGGTCGTCACCGAGCAGTACCCGTTCGAGAAGCTGCCGACGGCTCCCCGCTTCCACGGCCGGCACCAGCTCAACCGCTGGCCCGACGGCCTGGAGAAGTGCATCGGGTGCGAGCTCTGCGCCTGGGCGTGCCCGGCCGACGCGATCTACGTCGAGGGCGCGTCCAACGTCGACCTCCCCGACGGCTCGGGACGGTTCAGCCCCGGCGAGCGCTACGGCCGCGTCTACCAGATCAACTACCTGCGCTGCATCCTGTGCGGGCTGTGCATCGAGGCGTGCCCGACGCGCGCCCTGACGATGACCAACGAGTACGAGCTCGCCGACGACAACCGCGCCGACCTCATCTACGAGAAGTCCGACCTGCTCGCGCCGCTCCTGCCCGGCATGGAGGAGCCGCCGCACGCGATGCGGCTCGGTGACGACGAGGGTGACTACTACCGGGGGGCCACGCGATGAGCCACCCCACGAAGTTCTCATCCTCCTCCGCTTCGCTCCCCCGTCCGACAACTTCGAGGGGACCCCGACGATGACCTTCTGGATCCTGGCCCCGATCATGGTGGCCGCCGCGCTGGGCATCCTGTTCGTCCGCAAGGCCGTGCACGCCGCGCTGCTGCTCGCCGTCGTGATGATCAGCCTGGCGTTCCTCTACGCCGTGCTCGACGCGCCGTTCCTCTTCGCGGTGCAGATCATCGTCTACACCGGCGCCATCCTCATGCTGTTCCTCTTCGTGATGATGCTCATCGGCGTCGACGCGACCGACTCCGTCGTGGAGACCATCCGCGGCCAGCGCGTCATGGCGGTCGTCCTCGGCCTGCTGTTCGGCACCGTGCTGGTGCTCGGTGTCAGCCAGGTCGCTCTCGGTGCGGTGGTCGGGCTCGACGAGGCCAACGCCGGCGGCAACGTGCCGGCGATCGCCAACATCCTGTTCTCCCGCTACGTCTTCGCCTTCGAGGCGACCAGCGCCCTGCTGATCACCGCCGCCCTCGGCGCGATGGTGCTCGCCCACCGCGAGCGTCTGACGCCGAAGGCGACGCAGGCCGACCTGGCCGCCCAGCGCATGCGTGACTACGCCGAGCACGGCAAGCACCTCGGGCCGCTGCCCTCGCCGGGCGTCTACGCCCGCCACAACGCGGTCGACACCCCGGCCCTGCTGCCCGACGGCACCGCCGCCGAGTCGTCGGTCTCCCGGGTGCTCGCCGCCCGCGGCACGGTCCGCTCGGCTCCCGCGCTCGCCGACGACATCGACGACGTACGCCGTCAGATCGGCGACCCCGCCACCATGCCCGAGACGTCCGGCAAGGCCGGCGCGCCCGCGACCACGGAAGAGGACGTCAAGTGACGCAGTACGTAGTCCTCTCGGCGATCCTCTTCACGATCGGCTGTGTCGGCGTCCTCACGCGCCGCAACGCCATCGTCGTGTTCATGTGCGTCGAGCTGATGCTCAACGCCTGCAACCTGGCGTTCGTGACGTTCGCCCGCCAGCACGGCAACCTCGACGGCCAGATCACCGCGTTCTTCGTGATGGTGGTCGCGGCTGCCGAGGTCGTGATCGGGCTCGCGATAATCATGACCATCTTCCGCACCCGACGCTCGGCCTCGGTCGACGACGCCAGCCTGCTGAAGTACTGAGGGAGCACCTGTGAACCTGTTGTCCCACTCAGTCCTCGCGGTCGGCCTCCCCATGGCCGAGGAGGGCGCCCACACGACCCCCGTGGTCGCGCCCGACATGGGCGCGGGCGGTGTCTTCGACCTGCTGTGGCTGGTCATCGCCCTCCCGGCGCTCGGCGCCGTCCTGCTGCTCGGCGTCGCGCCGTTCCTGCCGGCCTCGCTCAGGGCGACCGCCGACAAGCACGGCCACCTCCTCGGAACCGCGATGGCCTCGCTGTCCTTCGTGCTCAGCCTCGTGCTGTTCTTCGCGCTGCTCGGCCGCGATGCCGAGGCACGCCAGGTCGGCCAGCAGCTGTGGACGTGGTTCGAGACCGGCTCGCTGACGGTCGGCATGGACCTGCTCTACGACCCGCTGTCCGCGTTGTTCCTGCTCCTCATCACCGGCGTCGGGTCGCTGATCCACGTCTACGCCATCGGCTACATGGAGCACGACCCGCGTCGTCGCCGCTTCTTCGGCTACCTCAACCTGTTCGTCGCGGCCATGCTCATGCTGGTCCTCTCGGCGAACTTCGTCGGCCTCTTCCTGGGCTGGGAGGGCGTCGGCCTGGCGTCGTACCTGCTCATCGGCTTCTGGCAGCACAAGCCGTCGGCCGCGGCCGCGGCCAAGAAGGCCTTCGTCATCAACCGCGTCGGAGACATCGGCCTGTCGCTGGCGATCGCGCTGATGTTCGCGACCTTCGGCACCACCGACTTCGGTGCGGTCAGCGAGCTCGCCGGGGAGGCGAGCCAGGGCACCCTCAACGCCCTCGGCCTGCTGCTCCTGCTCGGGGCGTGCGGCAAGTCCGCGCAGGTGCCGCTGCAGGCCTGGCTGCTCGACGCGATGGAGGGTCCGACCCCGGTCTCCGCCCTGATCCACGCGGCCACCATGGTGACCGCGGGTGTCTACCTCGTCGTGCGCTCCAACTTCATCTACGACCTCACGCCCGTCGCGCAGACGGCGGTGGTCGTGGTCGCGACGGTCACGCTCCTGTGGGGTGCGATCCTCGGCTGCGCGAAGGACGACATCAAGAAGGCTCTCGCCGGCTCGACGATGAGCCAGATCGGCTACATGATGCTCGCTGCCGGCCTCGGTCCGGCGGGTTACCCCTACGCGATCTTCCACCTGCTGACGCACGGCTTCTTCAAGGCCAACATGTTCCTCGGCGCCGGCTCGGTCATGCACGGCATGAACGACGACGTCGACATGCGCCACTACGGAGCGCTGCGCAAGGCCATGCCGGTCACCTTCCTGACCTTCGCGATGGGCTACCTCGCGATCATCGGCTTCCCGGGCTTCTCCGGCTTCTGGTCGAAGGACCGGATCATCGAGACCGCGCTGGCCGACAACCTGGTCATCGGGCTCCTGGCCCTCCTCGGCGCCGGCATCACCGCGTTCTACATGACGCGCCTGATGCTGATGACGTTCTTCGGCAGCAAGCGCTGGGAGCCCGGCGTGCACCCGCACGAGTCGCCTCGCGTGATGACGGTGCCGCTGATCGTCCTGGCTGCGCTGTCGGTGCTGGGCGGCGTGCTGCTGCTCGGCGACTGGATCAAGACCTGGCTCGAGCCGGTCACCGGTGTCGCCGAGCACCACGAGCCGCCGTTGCCGGCCATCGTGATCACGTTGATCATCACCGCCGTCGTCGCGCTCGGCGTGGCCGCGGCCTGGTTCCTGGTGGGCAAGCGCGAGATCCCCCGCGAGGCCCCGCAGGACGTGTCGTTCGCGACCCGCGCCGCCCGCGCCGACCTCTACGGCGACGCGATCAACGACGCGGTCGTCGTACGTCCCGGAGCGGAGCTGGTCGGTGGCCTGGCCACCTTCGACCGGGTCGGTGTCGACGGTGTCGTCGAGGGCGGGTCGTCCGCCGTCGGCGGCCTGTCCACCACGTTGCGTCGAGTCCAGAACGGCTTCGTCCGCTCCTACGCCCTGTCCCTCCTCGGTGGCGCCCTGCTGGTCGTCCTCGCTCTGCTGGCGGTGAACCTCGGATGACCCTGACTGTCCTGATCCTGCTGCCGCTCGTCGGCGCGCTCGTCACGGCCCTGGTGCCGGCTGCGGTCGCCCGGCTGGTCGGCCTCGGCTTCGCCGCCGCGACCCTCGTCGCCGGCATCGTGGCCGCGACGCAGTACACGCTGGGCGGTGGCATGCAGCTCACCGAGACCCGCACCTGGATCGAGTCCCTCGGGGTCCACTACGCGCTCGGCGTGGACGGCCTCGGCCTGCTGATGGTCCTGCTCACGGTCGTCCTCGTGCCGATCGTGCTGCTCGCCGGCTGGCACGAGTCGGAGGCCCCGGGCAACAACGGTGCGAAGTCCTTCTTCGCCTGGACCCTGGCGCTCGAGGCGATGTCGCTGGCCGTCTTCACCGCCACCGACGTGCTGCTCTTCTACGTCGTGTTCGAGGCCACCCTGATCCCGGCCTACTTCCTCATCGGCGGCTTCGGCCGCGCCGGCCGGGGGCGTGCCGCGACCAAGTTCCTCATCTACCAGCTCGCCGGCGGGCTCATCATGCTCGCCTCCGTCATCGGGCTCTACGTCGTCTCCGCGAACGCGGGCAACCCGAGCTTCCTCATCAGCGACCTGGCCGCCCTCGACATCGACGAGACGACGCAGCGCTGGCTGTTCGTCGGCTTCTTCGTCGCGTTCGCGATCAAGGCACCGATGTTCCCGGTGCACACCTGGCTGGCCGATACGACGGAGAAGGCGACCACCGGCACGTCGGTGCTGCTGGTGTGCATCCTCGACAAGATCGGGACCTTCGGCATGCTGCGGTTCTGTCTCGGGCTGCTTCCCGACGCGTCGCAGTGGGCGACCCCGGTCGTGGTCGTGCTCGCGCTGATCTCGATCATCTACGGCGCGCTGGTCGCCATCGGCCAGGACGACGTCCTGCGCCTGATCGGCCTCACGTCGCTCTCGCACTTCGGCTTCATCGTGCTGGGCATCTTCGTCTTCAGCTCCAACGGCAGCACCGGCGCGATCCTCTACATGGTCAACCACGGCATCGCGACCGCGCTGATGTTCCTGGTGGCCGGGTTCCTGATCCACCGCACCGGCACCGCCTCCATCCGCGAGATGGGCGGGGTCGAGAAGGCCGCCCCGGTCCTCGCCGGCTTCTTCCTCGTCGGCGGCCTCGCCGCAGCGGGCCTGCCCGGCCTGTCGCCGTTCGTGTCCGAGATGCTCGTCATCATCGCCGCTTTCGACCACCACTGGCTGGCCGGCTCGGTGGCGGTGCTCGCGATCGTGCTGGCGGCGTTCTACGCGCTCTGGATGTACCAGCGCACGATGACCGGACCCGACCGGGTCGGCATGGCCCCGGTGGCCGACCTCGACCGTCGTGAGGTCGGCATCCTCGCCCCGCTGCTGCTCGCGCTCGTGCTGTTCGGCTTCTACCCGATGCCGCTGCTCGACGTCATCAACCCGTTCGTCGACGACTCGCTCGCGAGCGTCGGCATCGGCCAGGAGGGTGGTCCCCAGTGACCGAGTTCGTGAAGCCCAGCGTCGAGTACTTCGAGCTCTGGCCGCTGCTGGTCGTCTTCGGTGTCGCCTGCCTCGGCGTCGTCGTCGAGGCGTTCCTGCCGCGCTCGGTCCGCTACACCACCCAGGTGGTGCTGGCCCTCGGCGGCCTCCTGCTCGCCCTCGTCGGCGTCGTGCTCGTCGCGCAGGACGTCCAGACGTACGACGACGGCGCCGCGCGCGGCGTGCTGGCCGTCGGTGGCACGATCGCGGTCGACGGGCCGAGCCTCTTCATCTGGGGCCTGGTCCTCGCGCTGGCCATCGCCGGGGTCCTGCTCTTCGCCGAGCGCCACCTCGACGGCGGGGTGTCGGCGTTCGCCGGCCAGGCCGCGGCGGTGCCGGGCACCGAAGCGGAGACCGCGTCCATCGCGGCCAACCGCGAGCACACCGAGGTCTACCCGCTGATGATGTTCGCGGTCTTCGGCATGATGCTCTTCCCGGCGGCCAACGACCTGCTCACGATGTTCGTCGGCCTTGAGATCCTCTCGCTGCCGCTGTACCTGCTCAGCGGTCTCGCCCGTCGGCGTCGCCTGCTCAGCCAGGAGGCCGCGCTCAAGTACTTCCTGCTCGGCGCCTTCTCGTCCGGCTTCTTCCTCTACGGTGCTGCGCTGCTCTACGGCTACGCCGGCTCCCTGGCGTTCGCCGCGATCAACGAGGCCGTGCGCAACGACGTCGGCAACCAGAGCCTGCTGCTCATCGGCACGGGCCTGCTCTCGGTCGGCCTGCTCTTCAAGGTCGGTGCCGTGCCGTTCCAGGCGTGGACACCCGACGTCTACCAGGGCGCCCCGACCCCGGTGACCGCCTTCATGGCGGCCGGCACCAAGGTCGCCGCGTTCGGCGCGATCATGCGCCTGTTCTACGTCGCGCTCGGCGCCGACCGCTGGTCGTGGCAGCCGATGCTGTGGATCATCGCCGTGCTGTCGATGTTCGTCGGAGCCGCGCTGGCCATCACCCAGTCCGACATCAAGCGGCTGCTGGCCTACTCGTCGGTCGCGCACACCGGTTTCATCCTCACCGGCGTCGTGGGCCTGCAGGCCTCCGACCAGCTGGCCGTCGGCGAGATCAGCTCGGTCCAGGCCGTGCTCTTCTACCTCGCGACCTATGGCTTCGCGACGATCGGCGCCTTCGCGGTCGTCAGCCTGGTGCGCGACGGCGGTGGCGAGACCACCGCCATCGACCGGTGGGCAGGCCTCGGCAAGGAGTCCCCGGTCGTGGCGGCCGTCTTCGCGTTCTTCCTGCTGGCCATGGCGGGCATCCCGCTCACCTCCGGCTTCGTGGGCAAGCTCGCGGTCTTCTCGGTGGCCCTCGCGGCGGGCGCCTGGCCGGTCGTGGTCGCGGCTGTGCTCGCGAGCATCGTCGCGGCGTTCCTCTACGTCCGGGTCATCAAGGTCATGTACTTCGACAAGCCGGTCGGCGACGGGCCGAGCGTGGCGTACCCCTCGGTGCTCACCGCCACGACCATCGCCGTGGGCGCCGCGATCACCCTCGTCCTCGGCGTGCTGCCGGGCCCGGTGCTCGACCTGGCGGCGGTTGCGGGAGAATTCATCAGGTGACCGACTCGCCCCTCGCCATGCCCGTCGTCGACCCCGCTCTGGAGCAGCGGCTGGTCGAGCGGCTGGCGCGCATCGAGGAGATGCTCACCGACCACTGCAAGGGGCGCGCCCAGTTCGTCTCGGAGGCCGCGACCCACCTGATGATGGCCGGCGGCAAGCGGTTCCGGCCGCTGCTGGTGCTGCTCGCCGCCGAGGCGGGTCCCGCCCCCGACGCCGAGGCGGTCGAGACCGCGGCCTGCGTCGTCGAGCTCACCCACGTCGCCTCGCTCTACCACGACGACGTCATGGACGAGGCGTCCCTGCGCCGCGGCGCCACCACGGCCAACGCCCGCTGGGACAACAACGTCGCCATCCTCACCGGTGACTTCCTGTTCGGCCGCTCCTCCGAGCTCACCGCCGAGCTCGGGCCCGAGGCCGTGCTCATCCAGGCCCGCACGTTCACCCGCCTCGTCGAGGGCCAGATCATGGAGACGGTCCCGCCCGGCCCCGGTGAGGACCCGCTGGCGCACTACCTCGACGTCGTCGCCGGCAAGACGGGCTCGCTGATCGCGACGTCCGCCCGCTACGGCGCGATGTTCAGCGGCGCCCGCCCCGAGGTGGTGGAGGCGCTGAGCTCCTACGGCGAGATCGTCGGGTCGGCGTTCCAGCTGACCGACGACATCCTCGACATCGCCTCGGAGTCCGACACCTCCGGCAAGACGCCCGGCACCGACCTGCGCGAGGGCGTACCCACCCTCCCCGTCCTCATGGCCCAGGCCTCGACCGACCCGGCCGACGCCCGCCTGCTGTCGCTGCTCGGGCGCCCGCTGGTCGACGACGCCGAGCACGCCGAGGCCCTCGAGCTGCTGCGTCGCCACCCCGCCATGGACCAGGCCCGTGACCACGTGCTCGCCGAGGCCGCCCGCGCCAAGAAGCTCCTCGAGGCCCTCGACCCCGGCCCCGTCCGCACGGCGCTGGAGTCCTTCGCCGACATCGTCGCGACCCGCACCTCCTAGCCGGCACGCGCCACTTCACCCCCGCACCGGGGGAGCGGTGGTGGTTGAGCAAGCCACGCGACTGAGGGACGAAGTCGCGACCGGCGTGTCGAGACCCGGTCAGACGAGCAGCTGCCTCAGACGCCGTTGGCCCGGGCGAGCGGTGAGTGAGACAGGTTCTCCGGCCTTGGAACGTGCGTGGCGCACCGCCGGGCCGGCCCCCGGTGGACGGGCGGTGCGTGAGACAGCTTTCGCGGCGCGAAAGCGTGCGTCACTCACCGCTCACGGGAGCGTCGTACGCCGCCGGGCGACGGGCTCAGACGGCACTGGCCTGCGCGATGAGGCGCAGCTGACGACGGCGGTGGTTGAGCGCCTCGACGGTGAAGATCGCGAGCGCCACCCAGACGAGACCGAAGCCGATCCAGCGGCTGGCGGGCATGTCCTCGTGGAAGACGAGGATGCCGAGGGCGAACTGGATGGTGGGCGCGAGGTACTGCAGCAGCCCGAGCGAGACCATCGAGACCCGGATCGCCGCGGCGCCGAAGAGCATCAGGGGCACGGCGGTGATCACGCCGGTGGTGGTGAAGAGGAGGGCGTGCCCGAGGCCGTTACTGCCGAAGCTGGAGGCGCCGGTCGCCACGAGCCAGGCGACGTACGCCGCTGCGAACGGCGCGATGACCATGGTCTCCAGCGTGATGCTCTCCACGGCGCCGACACCCGCCTGCTTCTTGAGCAGGCCGTAGGTGCCGAAGGAGAAGGCGAGCACGAGCGCGACCCAGGGCGGGCGGCCGTAGTCCAGGGTCAGCACGACGACCGCGACGAACGCGATCGCCATCGCGACCCACTGCAGCCGTCGCAGGCGCTCACCGAGGACGAGGACGCCCATCAGCACGGTCACGAGCGGGTTGATGAAGTAGCCCAGCGACGTCTCGACGACGCGGCCGTTGTTGACGCCCCAGATGTAGCCGCCCCAGTTGACGGTGATGACGACGGCGGCGCAGCTGATGAGGAGCAGCCTGCGCCGGTCGCGGAGCAGGGCGCGAAACTGCTCGACGCGGCGTGCCAGCACCAGGATGACCAGCATCGTGAGCACCGACCAGACGATGCGGTGGGCGAGGATCTCGAGCGCGCCGGCGGGCTCGAGCAGCGTCCAGTAGAGAGGGAACGTGCCCCAGAGGGTGTAGGCCAGCGCGCCGAAGATCAGTCCGCGTCGGCTATCTGGCACTCCCGGAGTCTAGAGGCGCCCCGTCGCCTACGATGGGGTGGCCTCGGGGTCGGGACCCCGTGGCGCTCAGACATCACCACCCGAGGGGGAACTCACCATGCGGACTGTCCGCACCGTACTGGCGACTCTTGTCGCTGCCCTGCTCGTCGTCGGCGTGCTCACCACGAGCGCCGGTGCCGGGTCGCTGCCGAAGCGGATCATCGACGAGGTGCCGCCGCGCGACAAGCAGGTCTCCTACAACGCCTTCAAGCTCAAGGGCACCGTCATGGAGCCGCAGGTCGACGGCACCCTGCTGCCCTACGCCGAGCAGAAGGTGAAGATCCTCAAGAAGAAGTGCGGCAGCTGCAAGTGGAAGACCGTGAAGAAGGTGAAGACCAACGAGAGCGGCGTGTTCAAGACGCGCATCTACGCCCCCGACCGCGGCCGATGGAAGTGGCGCTCGAAGGTCGACCACTCCAACGGCTTCGGCAACACCAAGGGCAGGGTCTGGACCCTCTACTTCGACTGACGCCGACGATCAGATGATCGTCCAGGTGTCGCCGCCGCCGATCAGCTCCGCCAGACGGGTGGAGCGATCGGCGGCGTCGCCGTCTCCGGCCCCGGTCGTCGCGGACGTGACCTGCTCGCGCGCCTGGTCGTCGTACGTCGGTCGCTCCACCTGGCGGAAGATCCCGATGGGCGACTGGTCGAGGTAGTCGGCCGCGGTCAGCCGCGAGATCGCGAAGGCCATCGTCGGGTCGTCGCTGTGGGCGTCGTGGACCAGGATGTCCGCGGCGTCGACCTCGGCGGTCGCCACCACCGTAACCCCTCCGGTGGCGGCGTCCCAGACGAGCGCCTTGGACCCGCGCCCGTCCTCGAGGGTGGCGCCGAACGTGATCGGCTCGCCGTGCACGAGCGGGATGATCGCGTCGGCCTTCGTGTCGGGCGACTTGATCGCGTCGAAGGCGCCGTCGTTGAAGATCGGGCAGTTCTGGTAGATCTCGACCAGCGACGTGCCGCGGTGGGCGGCGGCCGCGGCGAGGACCTGGGTGAGGTGCTTGCGGTCGGAGTCGATGGTGCGCGCGACGAAGGTCGCCTCGGCGCCGAGGGCGAGCGAGACCGGGTTGAACGGGTGGTCCAGCGAGCCCATCGGGGTCGACTTGGTGACCTTGCCGGTCTCCGACGTGGGGGAGTACTGCCCCTTGGTGAGGCCGTAGATCCGGTTGTTGAAGAGCAGGATCGTCATGTTCACGTTGCGGCGCAGCGCGTGGATGAGGTGGTTGCCGCCGATGGACAGCGCGTCGCCGTCACCGGTGACGACCCACACCGACAGGTCCTCGCGGGCCGTGGCGATGCCGGTCGCGATCGACGGCGCGCGGCCGTGGATCGAGTGCATGCCGTAGGTGTCGAGGTAGTAGGGGAAGCGCGAGGAGCAGCCGATGCCCGAGACGAAGACGATGTTCTCGCGGCGCAGGCCGAGGTCGGGCAGGAACGACTGGACGGCCTTGAGCACGGCGTAGTCGCCGCACCCGGGGCACCAGCGCACCTCCTGGTCGGAGGTGAAGTCCTTGCCGGTCTGGGGCCCGTCGGCCGCCGGGACCTGCTCGGTCCCGGAGCGGAGGCCGGGGAGGCCGAGGTCCGTGCTCATCAGATGTGCTCCTTCTGGGTCGGCTCGCCCCACACGCCGAGCTCGACGTCGATGCCCTCGGCCTGGCCCACCAGCTCACCGATCGCGTGGGCGAGCTCGGTGGCCTTGAGGGGCAGTCCGCGTACGTGGTTGTAGCCCACAGCGTCGACGAGGTACTTGGCGCGCAGCAGCAGCGAGAGCTGGCCGAGGTTCATCTCGGGCACGAGCACCTTGTCATAGCCCTTCAGGACCTCGCCGAGGTTGCTCGGGAACGGGTTGAGGTGGCGCAGGTGGGCCTGGGCAACCTGGTAGCCAGCCTTGCGCACGCGGCGTACGCCGGCGCCGATCGGGCCGTAGGTCGACCCCCATCCGAGGACCAGCACCTTGGCCTCGCCGGACGGGTCGTCGACCTCGACCAGGGGGATCGAGTCGGCGATCCGGTCGACCTTGGCCTGCCGGGTGCGGACCATGAAGTCGTGGTTGGCGGGGTCGTAGGAGATGTTGCCGTGCCCGTCGCCCTTCTCGAGGCCGCCGATGCGGTGCTCGAGGCCTGCGGTGCCCGGGATCGCCCACGGCCGCGCGAGCGTCTTCTCGTCGCGCAGGTAGGGCCAGAACTCCGCCTCGTCCCCGCTGCCGTGATTCTTCTCGGTGGCGAAGGCGGGGTCGATCACGGGCAGCTCGTCGATGGCGGGCACGCGCCACGGCTCGGAGCCATTGGCGAGGTAGCCGTCGGAGAGCAGCAGCACCGGCGTGCGGTAGGTGACGGCGATCCGGGTGGCCTCGACCGCGGCAGCGAAGCAGTCGCCGGGGGACTGCGGCGCCACGATCGGCACCGGAGCCTCGCCGTTGCGGCCGAACATCGCCTGCAGCAGGTCGGCCTGCTCGGTCTTGGTCGGCAGGCCGGTCGACGGACCGCCCCGCTGGACGTCGACGACGACCAGTGGCAGCTCGGTCATCACGGCCAGGCCGATCGCCTCGGACTTCAGCGCCACACCAGGCCCCGAGGTGGAGGTCACGCCCAGGTGTCCGGCGTACGACGCACCGATGGCGGCGCCGACGCCGGCGATCTCGTCCTCGGCCTGGAACGTCGTGACGCCGAAGGACTTGTGCTTCGACAGCTCGTGGAGGATGTCGGAGGCAGGAGTGATCGGGTAGGTGCCGAGGAACACCGGGAGACCGGCCTGCACGCCGCCGGCGACCAGGCCGTAGGCCAGCGCGAGGTTGCCGGTGATGTTGCGGTAGGTGCCGGGGGGCAGGACGGCCGGCTTGACCTCGTACTGCACGGCGAAGGCCTCGGTGGTCTCGCCGAAGTTCCAGCCGGCCTTGAACGCCGCGAGGTTGGCGTCGCGGATGTCGGGCACCTTGGCGAAGCGCTTGGTGAGGAACGCCGTGGTGGGCTCGGTCGGACGGCCGTACATCCACGACAGCAGCCCGAGCGCGAACATGTTCTTCGCGCGCGAGGCGTCCTTGCGGGAGAGGCCGAAGTCCTTGACCGCCTCCACCGTCATGCCGGTGAGGTCGACGGTGTGCAGGGCGTACTCGTCGAGGGTGTCGCCGTCGAGCGGGTTGGCGGTGTAGCCGGCCTTGGTGAGGTTGCGGGCGGTGAAGTCGTGGGTGTCCACGATGATCGTCGCGCCCTTGTGGAGGTCGCCGAGGTTGGCGCGCAGCGCGGCCGGGTTCATCGCGACCAGCACGTCGGGAGCGTCGCCCGCGGTGAGGATGTCGTGGTCGGCGAAGTGCACCTGGAACGACGACACGCCCGGCAGGGTGCCCTGGGGTGCCCGGATCTCGGCAGGGAAGTTGGGCAGCGTGACGAGGTCGTTGCCGAACGCCGCGGTCTCCTGGGTGAACCGGTCACCGGTCAGCTGCATGCCGTCACCGGAGTCCCCCGCGAACCGGATGATGACGCGGTCGAGCTGCTTGACCTGCTTGTCGGTGTGGGTCACCTCTGCCCTGCTTCCTACGTGTCTCGAGAGTGCTCTCCCAGCTGCCCACGATAGTCGCGGCGCCAGCAGAATCCCGCCGCTCCCCACGTGATGGACGCCTCTCCGGTACCCCGTTCCCTGCGTGTGTGGTCCACGACATGCGCTCGAAGTTTGGGCAATGTCTTTGCAGTCAATAAAGTCATGTATGTTTCTCGACATTGCACACCGATCGAGAAAGTCGAGCATCCCCCATGCAGATCCGTTCACGTGCCGCTCTTGCGGCCGCACTCGCAGTCTCCGGACTGGCCCTGTCCGCGTGCGCCCCCGGTGGCGCCAGCAGCAGCGACGAGGATGCCGCCAGCACCATCCACATCGTCGGCTTCGCGGTCCCCGAGGCCGCCAACAAGAACATCGCGGCGGAGTTCACCCAGACGCCCGACGGCGAGGGCGTGAAGTTCCAGACCTCCTACGGTCCTTCGGGCGACCAGAGTCGCGCGGTCGCCGCGGGCCTCAAGGCCGACTACGTCCACTTCTCCGTGCCGACCGACGTCACCCGCCTCGTCGACGAGGGTCTCGTGGCCGACGACTGGGACGCCGGTGAGAACAAGGGCATCGTCTCCCGTTCGGTCGTGGTGTTCGGTGTCCGTGACGGCAACCCCAAGAACATCAAGGACTGGGACGACCTGGTCAAGCCGGGCGTCGAGATCGTCACGCCCAACCCTGCGTCCTCCGGCGCCGCGCGGTGGAACGCCCTCGCCGCCTACGGCCAGGTGATCAGCGACGGTGGCACCGAGGAGGAGGCCACGGAGTACGTCGACAAGTTCTTCGAGAACGTCGTGTCGCTGCCGAGCAGCGGTCGTGACGCCACCACCGCCTTCCTCGGCGGCACCGGTGACGTCCTCATGGCCTACGAGAACGAGGCGATCCTCGCCGCGCAGAACGACGAGGGCTTCGAGTACGTCCTCCCCGACACCAGCCTCCTGATCGAGAACGCGGGTGCGATCCTCGAGGACGCCTCCGAGCCGTCGCAGGCCTGGCTGGACTTCGTCCTCTCCGACGAGGGCCAGAAGCAGTTCGCGCTCACCGGGTTCCGCCCGATCCGTGACGACGTCGACTACGGCGGCACGGTCGAGGGCGCGGCCGACCCGTCCAACCCGTTCCCCGAGGTCGGGACGCTGCTGACCGTCGACGACGACTTCGGTGGCTGGGACGAGGTCTCGACGAAGTTCTTCGACGAGGAGAACGGCCTCATCTTCGAGGCCATCCTCGGCGCCGGACTCTCCCTCGAGTGACCTGCGACCTCACGCCACACCCCCATCTCTGCCATGACATCCACTGAGATCGCAGCGGTCCGACCGGCGAGGACTCCTCGCCGGTCGGGGCCGCGCTCCACGCTCACGCGGTCGTCGGGGCTCGGGCTCGGCATCGCCATGATCTGGTTCAGCGCGCTGGTCCTGATCCCCCTGGCGGCCGTCGTCGTCACCGCCATCGACGGCGGCTGGGACGTCTTCTGGACGACCATCACCAACGGCCAGACCGCCGCGGCCATCAAGCTCACCGTGTTCACCGCCGCCGGCGTCACCGCGGTCAACGTCGTGATGGGCCCGATCATCGCCTGGGTCCTGGTCCGCGACCGCTTCTGGGGCAAGTCGGTGCTCGAGGTGCTGATCGACATCCCGTTCGCCCTCCCGACCATCGTCGCCGGCCTGGTGCTGCTCTCGCTCTACGGCACCGGCAGCCCGATCGGCGTCGACATCGCCAACCAGCGCCCGGCCGTCTTCCTCGCGTTCCTCTTCGTCACGCTGCCGTTCGTGGTCCGCATGGTCCAGCCGGTGCTCGAGGAGCTCGACCGCGACGTGGAGGAGGCGGCTGCCTCGCTCGGCGCGAGCCGTTTCACCGTGTTCCGCCGCATCATCCTGCCCAGCCTCACGCCGGCCATCACCGCCGGCGCGGCCCTGTCCTTCGCCCGGGGCGTCAGCGAGTACGGCTCGCTCGTCCTGCTCTCGGGCAACCTCCCATTCAAGACCGAGGTCACCTCCGTGCGCATCCTCAGCAGCATCGAGAACGACAACGTGGCAGCGGCCGCGGCTGTCGCGACCGTGCTGCTGGCCATCTCGCTCGCGGTGATCGTGGTCCTGGACCTGGTCCAGAGGCGGGTGGCCGCACGTGGCTGACACGCTGGTCCACCCGGTCGCCGACGAGGCGCCTCCCGTCGAGAAACGTCGCCGGCCCCCGCGGGTGCGCAAGACGCCGGTCACCTACCTGCTCCGGTTGCTCGTCACCGCCTACCTGTTCTTCCTCGTGGCGTGGCCGGTGTCCCTGGTCGTCACCAACACCTTCGACGACGGGTGGGGGTCGATCCGGTCGCTCTTCGAGGACCCCGACATGGTGGTGGCGCTGCAGCTCAGCGCGTACGTCGCGGTGTGGTCGGTCGTCATCAACACCCTCTTCGGCGTGGGGGTCTCGCTCCTGCTCGTGCGCTACGAGTTCCCGGGCAAGCGGCTGCTCAACGCCCTGCTCGACATCCCGCTCTCGGTCTCGCCGATCGTCGTCGGCCTAGCCCTGGTGCTGGTCTACGGCGGCCGCAACGGCTGGCTCGGTCCGACACTGGCCGGCTGGGGCCTCGACGTCATCTTCTCGACGCCGGGCATCATCATGGCGACCACCTTCGTGGCGCTGCCGCTGATGATCCGCGAGATCGTGCCGGTCCTCGAGGAGATCGGCACCGAGCAGGAGCAGGCGGCCGAGAGCCTCGGCGCCAACGGGTTCCAGCGCTTCTGGCGGATCACGCTGCCCTCCATCAAGTGGGGCATCACGTACGGCGTCGTGCTGACGCTCGCGCGCTCGCTCGGCGAGTTCGGGGCGGTCAAGGTCGTCTCGGGCAACGTGCTCGGCCAGACCCGTACGGCAACCCTGGCGGTCGAGGAGAAGTACCTCAACTTCGACCAGCAGGGCGCCTACGCCACCGCCTTCCTGCTCGCGATGGTCTCCGTCGCCTGCATCGTCATCGTCGCGATCATCCGTCCCAAGAACCACCCCTGAGAGGTCAGTCATGAGCATCGAGGTCCGAGGCCTGAACAAGAACTTCGGCGACTTCGTCGCACTGGACGACGTCGACGTCACCATCCCGACGGGCCAGCTCACCGCCCTGCTCGGGCCCAGCGGCGGTGGCAAGTCGACCCTGCTCCGCATCATCGCGGGTCTGGAGAAGGCCGACACCGGCTCGGTCTCCATCGAGGGCGTCGAGGCCACCCACCTGCCCGCGCAGAAGCGCAACGTCGGCTTCGTCTTCCAGCACTACGCCGTCTTCAAGCACATGACGGTGGCCAAGAACGTCGCCTTCGGACTCGAGATCCGCAAGCGCCCGAAGGACGAGATCGAGCACCGCGTCCACGAGCTGCTCGAGCTCGTGCACCTCTCGCAGTTCGCCCACCGACTGCCCTCCCAGCTCTCCGGCGGCCAGCGCCAGCGCATGGCGCTCGCCCGCGCGCTCGCGGTCGAGCCGTCGGTGCTGCTGCTCGACGAGCCGTTCGGTGCGCTCGACGCGAAGGTCCGCAAGGAGCTGCGCGACTGGCTGCGGCGCCTGCACGACGACGTGCACGTGACGACCGTCTTCGTGACCCACGACCAGGAGGAGGCCCTCGAGGTCGCCGACGAGATCGTGGTCATCAACGAGGGTCGCGTCGAGCAGGTCGGGACCCCCGACCAGCTCTACGACGAGCCGGCCAACGACTTCGTGATGTCGTTCCTCGGTGAGGTGACCCACCTCGGTGGCGTCTCGCTCCGCCCGCACGACATCGAGCTCGACTCCACGCCCCGGCTCGCGGGGAGCGTCGAGGGCACGGTCGCCCGGCTGGTCCGCATCGGCTTCGAGGTACGCCTCACCGTGCTGACCGTGGACGGTGACGAGGTCTCGGTGGTGGTCACCCGCGCCCACGCCCGCGCCCATGGGCTCGCCGAGGGCAGCACCGTGTGGCTCACCCCTGCGGCGGGCGCGACGGTGGTCCCGCGCATGGCGGCGGCCGTCTGAGCGTCGGAGCGTCGGGCAGAACGCCACGCTCGAGCGTGGCGGCGGCTAGGTTGCGACCGTGACCATCACGACGACCTCCGACGAGCTGTGGGCCGCCGTCGAGACCTTCGACGCCGAGGCCGCAGAGGTCGCCATCGCCCGGCTCCTCTGGGACGTCCCGCTCTCCGGGGCGGTGACCGGTGTCGTCCTGCCCTTCCTGCAGGAGGTCGGCGACCGCTGGGAGGCCGGCACGCTGTCGGTCGCCCACGAGCACTTCGTCAGCGACATGCTGCGGCGCAAGCTGACGGCGCTGGCCGCCGTACCTCCGGCCCCGGTGCTCGCGGACGCCACGGCGCTCGCGCCCGTCGTCCTGCTCGCCTGCCCGCCGGGGGAGCGGCACGACATGGTCCTGCTGTGCGTGGCGCTGATGCTCCGCGAGCGGGGCGTCCGGGTGCGGTTCCTGGGGGCCGACACCCCGGTGCCGGCGATCCTCACCGCCGCGCGGGGCTCCGGTGCCGACGCCGTCGTGCTGGCGGCGACGCGGCCGACGATGTTCACCTCCCACGCCTCGGCACTGCGCAAGCTCGCCGCCGACCACCCGCTCTACGCCGCCGGGCGCGGCGCCGACGCGCAGACGCTCGCCGAGATCGGGGCGCTCCCGCTGCCCGTCGACCCCGTCCGTGCGGTCGTCGCGCTCGTCGGCGTGCTGGCCGGGCTCCGCGGCGGCTGGTGAGGGAGTCACATGAAGAACGCCCCACGACCAACCCCCTGGTCGCGGGGCGTTCTCGTCCCCCCGGCGAGGCAGCTGCTGGTGTGCGACCGCCACGCCCGTAGCAGCAACGTAGGCGTCGCGACGACCACCGTCAGACGCTTCGAGAAATCTTCGACGTTCCCAACAGAACCGTCCCGGCCCGGCCGGGATCAGCGGTAGTTGGTGAACTGCACCGCGAAGTCGTAGTCCTGCGACTTCACCAGCTGCTGGACGGCCTGGAGGTCGTCGCGCTTCTTGGACGAGACGCGGAGCTCGTCGCCCTGCACCTGCGCCTTGACGCCCTTTGGGCCCTCGTCGCGGATCAGCTTGGAGATCTTCTTCGCGTCCTCGGAGGTGATGCCCTCCTTGAGCGCGATGTCGATCTTCGAGACCTGGCCGGACTGCCGCGGCTCGGAGGCGTCGAGGATCTTGAGGCTCTGGTTGCGCTTGATCAGCTTGTCCTGGAAGACGCTGAGCACCGCGCTGGCGCGGTCGTCGGCGGAGGCGGTGATCTCGATCGCCTGCTCGCCCTTCCACTCGATGGACGCGCCGGTGCCCTTGAAGTCGAAGCGGGTCGCGATCTCGCGTGCCGCCTGGCTGAGCGCGTTGTCGACCTCCTGGCGGTCCAGCTTGCTCACGATGTCGAAGCTCGAGTCAGCCATGGTGTTGTGCCTCCTGAGGGGCTGGTCGTGGGGCCTCCTGGAGCGTGCCCCGGCGATTCGTGGTGAAGTGCGTGCCTTGCTATTGTTCCGCACGGCCCGGCAGGTTGCCCGAGCGGCCAAAGGGAGCTGACTGTAAATCAGCCGGCATTGCCTACAGAGGTTCGAATCCTCTACCTGCCACTGGACGCAGTCCAGTCGCGAGACCCCCGCACGATGTGCGGGGGTCTCGTGCGTCGTGGGTGGTCACTGCTTGACTGCCCGGGTGAGCGACCAGCCCCTGCAGGCCCCTCCCGACGCCTGGCTCGACGCCGAGTGCCGGCGCCTCCTCGGCTTCGGCCGCCGCGTGGTGCACCCCGCCGGCGGTGCCGCGTGGCTCGACGACGACGGCGCCCCCGACCTCTCGCGGCCCGTGCACACCTGGATCACCAGCCGCACCGTGCACGTCTACGGTCTCGGCTCGCTGCTCGGCCTCGAGGGAGCCGCGTCGATCGCGTCGGGGGCGTTCGAGGGCCTCCGCACGGTGCTCCACGACGACGAGCACGGCGGCTGGTTCGGCGCGGTCGGTCCCGCCGGCGAGCCCGACGGCACCAAGTCCTGCTACGCCCACGCCTTCGTGCTGCTGGGCGGCTCGACCGCGGTCGTCGCCGACCTGCCCGGTGCCGACGACCTGCTGACCGAGGCGACGCAGGTCTTCGAGGAGCACTTCTGGGACGACGACCTCGGGCGCGTCGTCGACGAGTGGGACCGGGACTGGGCCACGCCCGCGCCCTACCGCGGCCTCAACTCTACGATGCACTCGCTCGAGGCGATGCTCGCCGTCGGCGACGTCACCGGCGACGAGGTGTGGCACCGGAGGGCGGCCCGCCTGGCCGGCCTGGTGCTGGAGCTCGCCCCGTCCCACGACGGCCGGCTGCCGGAGCACTTCCGTCCCGACTGGTCGGTCGACCCCGACCTCAACCGCGACCGACCGGACGACCCGTTCAAGCCCTACGGCGCCACCGTCGGGCACGCACTCGAGTGGTCGCGGCTGCTGCTCCACCTCGAGGCGACCCTCGGCGACGCCGCGCCGGCCGGTCTCCTGGCCACCTCGCGCCTGCTGTTCGACCGCGCCGTGGCAGACGGGTGGTACGCCGACGGCGCGCCGGGCTTCGTCTACACGACCGACTGGGAGGGCCGGCCCGTCGTCCGCGAGCGGATGCACTGGGTGGCGGCCGAGGCGATCGCGGCGGCCGCGGCGCTGCACCGTCGTACGGGCGAGGAGGGCTACGCGCGGCGCTACGCCGAGTGGTGGGCCTACGCCCGCGAGCACCTCCTCGACCGCGAGCGCGGCTCGTGGCACCACGAGCTCGACGCGGCCAACCGCCCGCAGGCCAGCGTGTGGCCCGGCAAGCCCGACCTCTACCACGCGGTCCAGGCGACCCTGCTCCCGCGGATGCCGCTGGCGCCGGGTCTCGCCCGCGCACTGGCGGTGTCGGGCGACCGGCCGGCACGGGCATGATGGGGGCATGACCGACGCGCAGCCCCGGATCCTCGTCGTCGGCGAGGCGCTCGTCGACGTGGTGCCCGGCCCCGACGGGACGACCCGCGACCACCCCGGCGGCAGCCCCGCCAACGTCGCCATCACGTTGGGCCGGCTCGAGCGCGACGTCCGCCTCGTCACGCTTCTCGGCGACGACGAGCGCGGTGCCGCCGTCCGGGCCTGGCTGGAGGCCAGCGACGTCACCGTCCTGGCCGGACCGACCGGCTCGGGTCGTACGTCGAGCGCGGCGGTGACGCTCGACGAGTCGGGCGCCGCCACCTACGAGTTCGACCTCGACTGGGACCTGCGGTCGGTGCCCGAGGAGGTGTGCGACGTGCTCCACGTGGGCTCGATCGCCACCGTCCTCGACCCGGGCGCCGACACGGTCCTCGAGGCGTTCCGCACCCACCGCGGGCGGGCCCTCCTCTCGCTCGACCCCAACGCGCGCCCGGCGATCACCCCGGACCGCACCGGCCCGGTGGCCCGCGTCGAGCAGCTCGTCGAGCTCGCCGACGTGGTCAAGGTGAGCGACGAGGACCTGCACTGGCTCCACCCCGACGCCGACCCCGTGACGACCGCCACCCGGTGGGCCGACGCCGGTCCCGGGCTGGTCGTCGTGACGCGCGGCGGCGCCGGCGCGGTCGCCGTACGTCCTGGCGGGACCGCGCTCGAGGTGCCCGGGGTACCGGTCGCCGTGGCCGACACGGTCGGCGCGGGCGACACCTTCAGCGGCGTGCTCATCGATGCCCTCCTCGCGCTCGGCGTGCACGGGCGCGATGCCGCCGAGGCACTCGCAGCCCTGACCGACCGCGACCTGCTCGAGGTCGTCACCACCGCCGCCGTGGGCGCGGCCATCAACGTCTCCCGTCCCGGTGCCGACCCGCCGACCCGCGCGGAGCTCTCCTCGGCGCTCGGGGCGGACCGCGAAACCGGGCAGGAGTGAGCGCGGAGCAGATCCACGACATCGGGAAGCGTCGGGCCTGGGTCATCTGGCTGGTCGCGCTCGCCGTCTACGTGCTGGCGGTGTTCCACCGCAGCTCGCTCGGTGTCGCGGGCATCATCGCGTCCGACCGGTTCGACATCAGCGCCACCAGCCTGGCGACGTTCACCGTGCTCCAGCTGGTCGTCTACGCCGCCATGCAGGTGCCGGTCGGCGTGCTGCTGGACCGCTACGGCTCGCGGACGATGCTGCTCGCCGGTCTCGCGCTGATGACGGCCGGGCAGCTGGGCTTCGCCTTCTCGACCTCCTACCCCGGGGCCGTCGCGTCCCGCGCGATCGTCGGAGCGGGCGACGCGATGATCTTCGTCAGCGTGATCCGGCTCGTCACCATCTGGTTCCTGGTGCGGCAGGCGCCTCTGGTCACCCAGCTCACCGGGCTGACCGGCCAGCTCGGTGCGATCATCGCGGCCGGGCCGCTGGCGTACCTCCTCCACGAGCTCGGCTGGACCCGCACCTTCGCGCTGACCTCCAGCGTCGGCATCGTGCTGCTCGTCGCGGTCCTCGCCCTCGTCAAGGACTCGCCCTACCGGCGCTCGGACGTGGTGGCCGTCAAGCTGCGGGCGCTGGCCCAGTCGGTGCGCACCGTCTGGGGCAACCCCGGCACGCGGCTGGGGATGTGGTCGCACTTCTCCTCGCAGTTCTCCGTCACGGTCTTCGCCCTGCTGTGGGGCTACCCGTTCCTGGTGCAGGGCCTCGGCTGGTCGTCCCGCGAGGCCAGCACCCTGCTGATGGCGATGACGGCGTGGGCCGTGGTGAGCGGGCTGGTCCTGGCCCGGCTCGTGGGCCGGCTGCCCTACTACCGCTCGTGGATCGTGGTCGGCGTCGTGCTCACGATGGTCGTGCCGTGGACCGGGGTGCTGCTGTGGCCCGGCGCCGCGCCGGTCTGGCTGGTGGTGGTGATGGCCTTCGCCACGGCCAGCGGCGGACCGGCGTCGATGGTCGGCTTCGACCTGGCCCGCTCGTTCACGCCGCCGCACGAGACAGGCCGCGCCAACGGGCTCGTCAACATCGGTGGCTTCACCGCCTCGCTGCTGACGATGGCGCTCATCGGCGTGGTGCTCGACCTGTCCTCGCCCGGCGGCATGGAGTCGTACACGCTCGGTGACTTCAAGCTCGCGCTGGCCGTGCAGTACCTCTTCTGGACGCTCGGCGTCGTCCAGACCCTCCGCTACCGCCGTCGCGGCCTGGCCCACCTCGCCCGCGTGCACCCCGGTTCGGTCGAGCAGATGAAGGCTGGGCATCCGTTCGTCCACCCGGGCATCGGCACCGAGGGCGTGTAGGGGCTCCTTTCAGCCGATCTCACCGTCCCCGTCGGCGTCGAGGTCGCCGGTGGGGTCCTCCGCTGTCGGGTCCTCCAGGAAGGCGCCACCGACGGGGTGGCCCTGCCACGAGACCATCTCCCAGCCGGACTCGTGATCGCCCTCGAGCACGATGAGCGCGGTGTTGTGCAACGGCTGGTGGACCGACGGCGCATCGGGGTGCGGGTGCATCCGGGTCGAGACCCAGGTGCGGAGCGCGGCGCCGTGGCTGACGACCAGCGCGGCGTCGTGGCCGGCGGCGACGATGGCGCGCACGGCCGCGTCGTAGCGCTCGAGGAACTCCTCGCCGGTCTCGCCGCCGGGCATCCGGTGGGCGAGGTCGCCCTCGAGCCAGGTGGCGACGGCGCCGATGTAGCCGGCGACGGCGTCGTGGTCGCTGCGCATCTCGAAGTCGCCCGCGTCGATCTCCTGCAGCCCGTCGAGCTGGACCGGCTCGAGGCCGCGGTCCTCGGCGGAGGGGGCGGCGGTCTGGTGGGTCCGCACCCGGTTGGAGACGTAGATCGCGTCGAGGTGCTCGTCGGCAATGGCCTTGGCGGCCGCCGCGGCCTGGGCGCGCCCGAGGTCGGTCAGGTCGAGGCCGGGGTGGGCGGTGTCGAGCTCGCCGGAGACGTTGGCGTGGGTCTGGCCGTGGCGCATGAGCAGGAGTCGCACGGGAAGGATCCTCGCAGGGCTGGGTGATGGGTCGGGTCAGGTGTTGAACGGCGACGTCTTGCTCGACGCGAGCTCGCGCGCCTGCTCCAGCGGTACGTCCTCGAGCGCAGCGGCTATGTCGGAGCCGAGGTGGCTCACCTCGGTGCCGCGCTCGAGCAGCACCTGGGTGTGCACGAGCCGGTCGTCGTAGGCGTGCACCATCGTGAAGCCCTGCCCTGCGTCGACGCCCGAGACGAAGCGGTCGACCGGCGCCGGGTCGATGGTGTAGCAGCTGGCCGCGGTCACCGAGACGGGTACGCCGGCGAAGGTCGACCACGTCGGCAGGTGCAGGTGGCCGGCCAGGATGCCGCGGACGTCCGTGCCGGTGACGACGTCGGCGAGCGCCTGCTGGTCGTGCAGCTCGATCAGCTCGGCAGCCCGGATCATCGGCAGGGGGAGCGGCGGGTGGTGCATCGCCAGCAGGGTGCCGTGCTCGGCAGGGGTGGCGAGCACGTCTGCCAGCCACGCCAGCTGCTCGGGGAGGAGCTCGCCGTGGTGGTAGCCCGGCACGCTGGTGTCGAGGGCGACGATCCGCAGTCCCTCGACCTCGTGGACGCGGTCCTGGCAGCCGGCGTCGTCGGAGTCGAAGAGGGCCTTGGCGAAGGGTGCGCGATCGTCGTGGTTGCCCATCGTCCAGACGACCGTCGCGCCGATCCCCGCCGCGAACGGCTCGACGATCGACCGGAGGGTGTCGTAGGCATCGGGCTCGGCACGGTCGGCGAGGTCGCCGGTGAACACGATCGCCCGCGGCGCCGGGTCGACGGTGGCGAGCCGGTCGAGCGTACGGCGCAGGTTCGCGTCGTTGTCGATGACGCCGTAGTGCAGGCCGCCACCGCCGATCAGGTGCGGGTCGCTGAGGTGGGCGACGACGTGCCGCGGGGCGGCGTACTGGCCGAGCTGCTTCACGACCTGCAGCCTAGGGCCCGGCCGGTCAGCGGGCGGGCAGGATCCGGCCGGTGACCTCGCCGAGGGTGATGCGGCCATCACCGGTGCCGGGCGCCGAGTAGCGGAGCACCACCTCGTCGCCGTCCTCGAGGAAGGTGCGCTCGCGACCGCCGACGGTGAACGGCTCCCGGCCACCCCACGACAGCTCCAGCAGCGAGCCGCGCTGGTCGCGCTCGGGCCCCGACACGGTGCCGGAGCCCCAGAGGTCACCGGTGCGCAGGCTGGCGCCGTTGACCGTGGTGTGGGCGAGCATCTGGGCCGGCGACCAGTACATGGTGCGGTAGGGCGGGCGGGCGACGACCTCGCCGCCGAGAACCACCTCGACGTCGATGTCGAGCCCGGCTGGGCCGTCGACGCGGAGGTAGTCGAGGACCTCCGGGTCGTCCTGGCCGGGCAAGTCTGTCCACGCGGCGTCGAGGGCGGCCAGGGGTGTGACCCACGCGCTGATCGAGGTGGCGAACGACTTGCCGAGGAACGGGCCGAGCGGGACGTACTCCCACGCCTGGATGTCGCGTGCGGACCAGTCGTTGAGGCCCACGACGCCGAAGGTGTGCCGCGCGAAGTCGGCGGTCGCGACCCGGTCACCCATGGCCGACGGCACGCCGACCACGAAGCCGAGCTCGGCCTCGATGTCGAGCCGCTGGGAGGGGCCGTAGGTCGGCTCGTCCTCCGCCGGAGCCTTCCGCTGCCCGCAGGGTCGTACGACGTCGGTGCCCGACACGACGACCGTGCCCGACCGGCCGTGGTAGCCGACGGGGAGGTGCCTCCAGTTGGGCAGGAGCGGCTCGGCGTCGGGACGGAACATCCGACCGACGTTGGAGGCGTGGTGCTCGGAGGCGTAGAAGTCGACGTAGTCGCCGACCTCGAACGGCAGCAGCATCGTCACCGAGTCCACCGGCGCCAGCGCGGGCTCGACGAGGTCGCGCTCGGTCTGGTCGGTGAGCAGCCCGGTCACCCACGCCCGGGTGGACTCCCACACGGCCGGTCCGGCCGCCATGAACGGGTTGAGGGTGGGCTGGTCGAACAGCGCGTGGGTGTCGACCATGTCGGCGGCCGCGACGATGCTCAGGTCGAGCACCTGGTCGCCGATGCGCACGGCGACCCGCGGCCGCTCGCCCGAGCGCGCGAACACGCCGTAGGGCAGGTGGTCGACGTCGAACCCGGAGCCGGCGGCTCCCTCGACCCAGGTCGTCGCGGTCACGCGTGCTCCTCGAGGTCGGAGGTGGGGGCCGGAACGAGTCCGAGGGAGATCAGGTCGTCGAGGGGCTCGGTGACCGAGCACGACCCGAACGAGGTGAACCAGCGCCGCGCGGAGTCGACGCCGCCGTCGGCGAGGGCGGCTGCGAGGGCAGTGCCGTCGCGCTGCTCGAGCGCGGATTCTGCGTCGGTGACGGTGCCGCCGTCCCAGAGGGCCTTCGTCGCGGCCAGCACGTTGAGGAAGCCGTGCGCACCGCCGCCCTCGGGCTCGTGGCGGACGGCCCGGTGCAGCCCGGCGGTCGCCTTGAAGCGGGTCTCGCGGTCGAGTGCGGCATCGATCCACGCGGCGACGGTCGGGGAGTCGGGGACCAGGTCGTGGTCGACGTTGCCGAGACGGAGCTTGAGCCGGTGCCCGCACGCGGCGACCTCGTCGGCGGCCGCGAGCCAGGTGGCGGTGGCGGGTCCGGGCAGCTCGACGAAGAGGGGTACGTCGACGTCCGCGGCACGCAGGGCGGCGTCGATCCGGCGGACGTTGCCCACCGGGTCGTCGACGTCGCGGACGGCGATCTCGACGGCCGCGACGTGCAGGCCGAGCCGGGCGGCCGCCGCGAGGGGTCCGGCGAGCTGCCCCGCTCCGCCGGTGACGACCACCGACAGCGGCGCGTCGAAGCCGCGCACGAGCGGCAGGTCGGTGTCGCGGAGCACGAAGCTGCCCACCAGGTCGGCGTACCACTCCCCGCGACGCGCGGTGTGGGCCGCGGTCGCGTCGTGCAGCGGCACGTCGCCGGGCGGGAAGATCGCCGCGTCGTCGACGAGGCCGCGCCACTCCGCGGGCCAGGCAGACGGTCGCGGGATGGGCTGCGGGGCGGGATCGACAGGTGCGGGATCGGGGACCACGGGGCTACTCTAGCCACCAGATAGCGGACGCCTGCGTCCGATAGTCGGATGATTGGATCGACTGATGGCCCACTACCGAGCACTCGGCCGGCTGCCGCGCCAGCGTCACACCCAGCTGCGCGACGACGACGGGCACCTCTTCCGTGAGGAGCTGATGGGCGAGGAGGGCTTCTCCTCCGACTCCTCGCTCCTCTACCGCCGCGGCGTCCCGAGCGCGATCACCCACAGCACCGTCTGGGAGCTGCCGGACCAGTCGCGCACCCCCAACCACCCGCTGAAGCCACGCCACCTCAAGCTGCACGACCTCTCGACGGGCGGCTGCCCGGTCGAGGGGCGCCGGCTGGTGCTGGGCAACAACGACGTACGCCTCACCTACGTCGTCACGGGCACGGACCCCTCGCCGCTCTACCGCAACGCGATCGGTGACGAGTGCGTCTTCGTCGAGTCCGGCAGCGGTGTCGTCGAGACCGTCTTCGGCGTCGTGCCCTACCGCGCCGGCGACTACGTCGTCGTCCCGCGCGCGACCGACCACCGCTGGGTGCCGGCCGAGCCGTCGCGGCTCTACGCCATCGAGGCCAACAGCCACATCCACCCGCCCAAGCGCTACCTCTCGCGCTTCGGCCAGCTCCTCGAGCACGCGCCGTACTGCGAGCGAGACCTCCACGGCCCGGCCGAGACGTTCCAGGTCGACGGGACCGACGTGGAGGTCCTCGTCAAGCACCGCACGAGCGCAGGCATCGTCGGCTCGCGTCTCACCTACGCCACCCACCCCTTCGACGTGGTCGGGTGGGACGGCTGCCTCTACCCCTACACGTTCAACATCGAGGACTACATGCCGATCACCGGCAAGGTGCACCAGCCGCCGCCGGTCCACCAGGTCTTCGAGGGCTGGAACTTCGTCATCTGCAACTTCCTGCCCCGCAAGGTCGACTACCACGACCTCGCCATCCCGGTGCCCTACTACCACTCCAACGTCGACTCCGACGAGGTCATGTTCTACGTCGGCGGCGACTACGAGGCCCGCAAGGGCTCGGGGATCGGCATCGGCTCGATCAGCCTCCACCCCGGTGGCCACGCGCACGGACCGCAACCCAGCGCGATCGAGGCCAGCCTCGGCGTGCAGTACTTCGACGAGTCGGCCGTCATGGTCGACACGTTCGCCCCGCTCGAGCTGGGCGAGGGCGGCCTCGCCGTGGAGGACCCGGCGTACGCCTGGACGTGGGCCGGGCGCGGTCCGGACGCAGCGGGCGACGACGGCGGGCCGGCGGTCTACAGCAACAGCTGAGGCCGTCGCCGGCCCGACCCCCTCTTCGGGTGGTCACTAGCGTGGCCGACATGAGCTCCGCAGACCTCCCGCCCTGCGTCTTCCTCCTCTTCGGCGCCCGCGGCGACCTCGCCGCGCGCAAGCTGTTCCCCGGCCTCTACCGGCTCGCGGCGGCCGGCCGGCTGCCGCACGACTACGCCGTCATCGGCAGCGGCCGGCACTCGCCGGGCTCGGACGACGACTTCCGCGACGAGGTCCGCGCGGGGCTGCACGACTCGGTCGACGACCTCGACGACGACGTCGCGCGCGACCTCCTCGACCGCGTGTCGTTCCGGACCGCCGACGCCGACGACGGCGCCGACCTCGCCGCCCGGGTGCGGGAGGTCGAGGAGGGGCTCGGCGACGACGTACGCCGCCTCGTCTACCTGTCGGTGCCGCCGACCGCGATGTCCGGGATGGTCGGCATGCTCGGGCGCGAGGGGCTGGCCGAGCGGGCCCGGCTGGTCATCGAGAAGCCGTTCGGGCTCGACCTGCAGTCCTTCGAGGAGCTCGACCGTGACGTGCACGAGGTGTTCGAGGAGGAGCAGGTCTTCCGCATCGACCACTTCCTCGGCAAGGAGGCCGTGCAGAACCTGCTCGCCCTCCGCTTCGCCAACGCCCTCTTCGAGCCGGCCTGGGACCGCCGCAGCATCGCCTCGGTGCAGGTCGACGTCCCCGAGACGCTGGCGATGGAGGGCCGCGGCTCGTTCTACGAGTCCACCGGTGCTCTGCGCGACATGGTCTCCACCCACCTGTTCCAGATCCTGGGGGCGGTCGCCCTCGAGGACCCGGGGGAGTGGTCGGCCGACGCCGTACGACGCGCACGTGCCGGAGTGTTCGCCGACGTCGTCCCCCTCGACCCTGCACGGGTCGTGCTCGGCCAGTACGACGGCTACCGCGACGAGGACGACGTCGACGAAGACTCCGACGTCGAGACCTTCGTCGCGCTCGAGGCCAGGGTCGACAACGACCGGTGGCGCGGTGTCCCGTTCCACCTGCGCACCGGGAAGGCGATGGCCGAGACCCGGCGCACGGTCACCCTCCGCTTCCGGGCGCCCGACTCGACGGTCTTCGGGGAGGGAGCGGCGCGGGACGAGCTGGTGCTGGAGCTGACCGACGAGGCGAAGATCCACGTCGACGTCCTCGGCAAGCGGCCGGGACCCGAGATGGAGCTCGCGCCGGCCACCATGCGTCTCGACCTGGGTGAGGAGCTGCCGCACGACGAGCCGCTCGAGGCCTACGAGCGCCTGCTGCTCGACGTGCTCCACGGTGACCACACGCTCTTCGCGCACGCCGACGAGACGCGGCGGCTCTGGGAGGTGTGCCAACCGGTGATCGACGACCGGCCCGACCCGCTGCCGTACGAGCAGGGGTCCTGGGGACCGGCCGAGGCGCTCGACCTGCCCGACGGCGGCTGGCGGCTCGGGAGCGGCGACGCCGATGGCGAGTGAGCGACCCGGCGCGACCGGCCCGGGCGGCCCGGCCGCGCCCATCGCGGACCACGGCCTGATCGGGGACCTCCGCACCGCGGCCCTCGTGGCGACCGACGGCACGATCGACTGGTTCTGTCCCGGCCGGTTCGACGCGCCGAGCGTGTTCGCCTCGATCCTCGACCCCGACGGCGGCTCGTGGCGGCTGGGGCCGGACGACCCCGACGCGCGCAGCCAGCAGTACTACCACCCCGAGACCAACATCCTCGTCACCCGGTTCATGACCGAGCACGGTGTGGTCGAGGTGCAGGACTTCATGCCCGTCCTGCGGGCCCACGACCCCGACCACCGGCAGCGGCTCGTACGCCGGGTCGTCGGCCTGCGCGGCACGGTCGACCTCACCATGCACATGGCGCCGCGGCCCGACTACGGCAGCACCGACCCCGACCTGAGCGTCGCGGACGGCGTGGTCCGGTTCGCCGACGGCGACGTGCACCTCGCCCTGTCGAGCACCGTCGACCTCGACGTCGCCGACACCGCCGCCACGGCGCGGTTGGGCCTGGCCACGGGGGAGTCGGCCCTCTTCGTGCTCGAGGTGCTGGCACCCGGCGAGCCCGCGCAGGGGTGCGACCCCTCGGACGTGTCCGACCTGTTCGAGGCGACGGCGGCCTACTGGCGCGGCTGGCTCGCCCAGTCGACGTACACGGGCCGGTGGCGCGAGTGGGTGGACCGCTCCGCGCTGACCCTCAAGCTGCTGTGCCACGAGCCGAGCGGCGGCATCGTCGCTGCACCGACCACCAGCCTCCCGGAGAGCATCGGCGGCTCGCGCAACTGGGACTACCGCTACGTGTGGGTCCGCGACGCCGCGTTCAGCGTCTACGCGCTGCTGCGCCTCGGCTTCACCGACGAGGCGGCGGCGTTCGTGCGCTTCCTCTCCGAGCGGCTCGGCGAGGCGGCCGACGGCTGCGACGACGAGCTCGGCCCGCTCCGGGTGCTGTACGACCTCGACGGCGGGCTGCCGCACGAGCGCGAGCTCGACCACCTCGCCGGCTACCGCGGCTCCCGCCCCGTGCGGGTCGGCAACGGCGCGGTCGACCAGCTGCAGCTCGACGTCTACGGGGAGATCGTCGACTCGGTCTACCTCTTCGACAAGCACGGGCGCGGCATCAGCCACGACGCGTGGAGCGACCTGCGGCGGATCGTCTCGTGGCTGATGGACAACTGGCAGCGCCCCGACGCCGGCATGTGGGAGGTCCGGTCGGACCCGCGCACCCACACCTCGTCGCTCGTGATGAGCTGGGTCGCAGTCGAGCGGATGATGCGCGTGGCACGCCGTCGCGGACTGCCCGGCGACCTCACCGAGCTGGCCGCCACCCGCGACGAGATCTACGAGCGGGTGATGACCGAGTGCTGGAACGACGACCTCGGCGCCTTCACCGCCTTCGCCCACAGCGACGTCCTGGACGCCGGTGCGCTCCTGATGCCGATGGTCAAGATGCTCGCCCCCGACGACCCGCGTTTCCTCTCGACCCTCGCCGCGATCGAGGAGCGGCTCGTCTCCGACAGCCTGGTGCTGCGCTACGACCCCGACGCCTTCGGCGACGGGGTCGCCGCGGCCGACGGCGGGGACGGCCCGGTCGAGGAGGGCACGTTCTCCCTCTGCTCGTTCTGGTACGTCGAGGCGCTGACCCGCGCCGGTCGTCTCGCCGACGCCCGCCTCGCACTCGAGAAGATGTTCACCTACGCCAACCACCTCGGACAGTACGCCGAGCAGGTCGGCCTCAACGGCCAGCAGCTGGGCAACTTCCCGCAGGGCTTCACCCACCTCAGCCTGATCAGCGCCGTGATCAACCTCGACCGCAGCCTCGACGGCTGACGGGTGGCGGCAGATTGCAGCTGGGGGCCGTGCGGGCGTGCGATGTGCCGCCACCACGCCGATCGTCAGGAGGTCCAGGCGTGCCAGAGGTCGGCGTACTCCCCGTCGAGCTCGAGCAGCTCGTCGTGGCTGCCGAGCTCGACGATGCGGCCGTCGAGGACCACGGCGATGCGGTCGGCGTCGTGGGCGGTGTGGAGGCGGTGGGCGATCGCCACGACGGTCCGGCCCTCGAGCAGGTTGTTCATCGACCCCTCGAGCGTGCGGGCGGTGCGCGGGTCGATGAGCGAGGTGGCCTCGTCGAGCACGAGGGTGTGCGGGTCGGCGATGATCAGCCGGGCCAGGGCCACCTGCTGGGCCTGCGCTGGCGTGAGCGAGAAGCGACCGGAGCCGATGAGCGTGTCGAGCCCCTCGGGCAGGCGCTCGACCCACGACAGGCCGCCGACCGCGGCGAGCGCCTGGCGTACGGCGTCGTCGGGGGAGTCCTCGCGGGCCAGCACGACGTTGTCGCGCACGGTCCCGATGAAGACGTGGTGCTCCTGGGTGACGAGCGCGACCTCGGTGCGCAGCACCTCGAGCGGGAGGTCGACGAGGTCCACGCCGCCCACCCGCGCCGAGCCGGTGCGGGGGCGGTTGATGCCCGACAGCAGGCGCCCGAGCGTCGACTTGCCGGACCCGCTCGGACCCACGACCGCCAGCCGTTCGCCGGTGCGCAGGCGCAGGTCCACGCCGTGCAGCACGTCGTGACCCTCCCGGTAGGCGAACCGGAGGTCCTCGGCGGCCAGCTCGACCCCGTCCGGCAGTTGGTCGCCGGGCTCCCGGTCGGGCGGCACCTCGGCGATGCCGAGCAGGCGGCTGGTCGAGGCGGCGCCCACCTGGAGCCGGTCGACCTCGCCGATCACGGCGTCGAGCGGCTCGGCCAGCGCGACGACGTAGAGCAGGGCGGCGGTGATCTGGCCCAGGTCGACCCAGCCGCGGCTGTAGCCGTAGGCGCCGACCACGAGCGTGACGACCTGCGGCACCTGGAAGGCCGCGTTGAGGGCCGCGAAGAGCACGTTGCGCAGCGTCATCCCGTAGCGCTCGGCCTGCGCCGAGACGGCGATGTCGTCCGAGCCCGCCTTCACCCGGGCCTGTGACAGCCCGAGCGCCTCGACGGTGCGCGACCCCTCGACCGTCTCGGTGAGGGTGGTGTTGATCCGGGAGTAGGTGGCGCCCTCGGTGATGTACGCCTTGGGCGCGCGTCGCAGGTAGGTGCGCACCGCCGGTGTGCAGAGGGCGAACACCACCAGGGCGGGCACCGCGAGCACGACCGAGTTGAGCAGCATCGCCACGACCGACAACACGACGGTCATGAGCGAGATCAGCAGCCGCGGGACGCCCCACTGCACCGACCGGGCCATGGTGCCGACGTCGCGGGTGACACGGGTGACCAGGTCTCCTGTGCTGGCTCCCTCGACGCGGCCGACCGGGAGCCGCAGGATCGTGCTCACGACGTGCTCGCGCGCCGACGCCAGCAGGTCCTGGCCGAAGTGGGTGGAGGTGCGCTGGGCGCCGAAGGTGAAGAGGGCCTGCAGGACGACGACGCCGACCACGGCCAGGGCGAGCGTGTCGAGACCGGAGACCGCGGCGCCCTCGGCGGCCACCCGGTTGACGAGCGACCCGAGGAGCCGCGGGACGACGAGCGCGGACCCGGCGGCGAGCGCGTTGAGGACCACCAGCAGCACGAAGGCGCGCTTGCGCTGCCGGACGAGGTCGCCGAAGAAGGCGAGCACCGCGCGGTTGCCCGACACGGGCCACCCGCGCACCGGGTTGCGCGAGGCGTCGTACACGGCCTCGGCGCGCTGGCGGCGCAGGTCGTGGCGCTGCCAGAGGGCTCGGTTGCGCTCGCGCAGCCCGACGCGGCCGGGCGGGTCGAGCTCGGGCGGGACGGCCGGCGGGTCCGCGGCCCGGTCGCGCCAGGTGTCGGCCGACGTGGCGAGGAGGTCGGTGCTCATCGGACCGCCTCCTCGTCGAGCTCGCGGGTGACCACGCGTCGGTAGGCCTCGTCGCCGGCGAGCAGGTCGGCGTGGCGGCCCTCGGCGACCACGGTGCCGTCGTGCAGCAGCGCGACGCGGTCGGCGTGGTGGAGCCACAGCGGGGAGACGGTCGTGACCACGGTCGTACGGCCCCGGCGGGCCTCCGCGACCCGGGCCGCGATGCGGGCCTCGGTGTGGGCGTCGACCGCGGACGTGGGCTCGACCAGCACGAGGACCGGTGCGTCCGCGGCGAGGGCGCGGGCGAGCACCACCCGCTGGCGCTGGCCGCCGGACAGGCCGCGGCCGCGCTCGTCGAGCTGGCCCTGCCAGCCCTCGGGCAGCGCGTCGTAGACGTCCTCGGCGTTCGCGATCCGCAGGGCCTCCTCGGCCTGCTCGCGGCTCAGCCGTGCGTGGGGGTCCACGGCGTCCTGCAGGGTGCCGGCGAAGAGCTGGCTCGTCGTGTCGCTGACCAGCACCTGGTGGCGTACGTCGTCGAGGCGGGCGCGCGACAGGTCGACCCCGCCCAGGGTGACGTCCCAGGGGCGGCGGACCCGCTCCTCGTCGAGCGCGGCGATCCTGGCCCGCTCTGCCGCCCGCTCGGCCCGGGAGCGACGCGCGGCGCGGCCCTTGGAGCCGTCGTCCTCGCCCACCGGGACCGGCTCGGTGTCGGCAGGCAGGTAGCGCCCGAGGCGGTCGGCCAGGGCCGCGCTCTGCTCGGGCACCGCGCTCACAACGACGGTGAGCACCCCGGGCTGGACGGTGAGCCCGCTGGCGATGTCGTGCAGCGATGCCGTGCCGTCGAGGGCGATCGGCTCGGACGGGTCGCGCCACGGCGGCCGCTGGTCGAAGATCGCGATGGCCTTGCGGGCGCTGACCAGCGACCGCGTGCTCTTCTGCGCGAACTCGAAGAAGGTCCGGATCGGGCCGACCATGAAGAGGCCGTAGCCCAGGAAGGTGATGAGCTGGCCGACGCTGAGAGTGCCGTCCTGCACCTGCCGGGTGCCGAGCCACACCAGCGCCACGAGGAAGATGCCCGACAGGAGGACGCCGACGGCCTCGACGACGGCCTGCCAGATGCCGGCGGACACCCCGGCCCTCCGGGCCGACTGGGACTGGCGGGCGTAGTTGGCGCCAAAGGTCTGCTCGCCGCCGATGCCGCGCAGGATGCGCAGCCCGGCCACGATGTCGGTCGCCAGCGAGGTCAGGTCGGAGGTGCGCGAGCGCTCCAGCTGCTGGCGCCGGTGCAGGGGCCGCAGCAGCGGCAGGGCCGCGCCCACCAGGACCGGGGCCGCGACGAGGGTGAGCAGGCCGAGCTGCCACGACATCGTCAGCACGATGAACGCGACGGTCAGGTAGGACACGAGCTGACCCGTGGCGCGCGCCAGGATCTCGGTGAGGGCCCCGAACTCGTCGGAGTCGCTCGACGCGACGCTCAGCACCTCGCCGGTGGGCGCGCGGCGCGGGAGCACGTGCCCCATCTGCGCCACCTTGCGGGTGACCATCTCCAGCGCGCCGTAGAGCGCGACCAGCCAGCTGCGCACCACGAGCGTGTGCGACACGATGCCGAAGACGCCGCCGATGACGACCACGAGCAGCAGCAGGGCCGCCCAGCCCAGGAGCGCCGCCTCGGACCCGCCGACGATGCCGTCGTCGACGGCCCGGCCGAAGATCCACGGCCCCAGCGTCATCGGGAGGAACCACAGCGCGTAGCAGAGCGACGACAGGGCGATCAGCGCCTTCTGCTGGCCGAGGACCCACCGCAGGAACGCCAGGGGGGACCGGGTGTCGGGGTCCGGAGTGGGTGCGTCGTCTGAACCCGTGTAGAACGTCGCGATCCGGGGTGGGTAGTCCTGCATGTCGTGTCGAACCCTAGGTGCCGGTGCCCTGCCGGCACGAACGGTTAACGCGTGGGACAGGCGCCGGGCGCCTCAGGCCGCGCCGTACGCCGGGTAGTCGGTGTAGCCCTCGGCGTCGCCGCCGTAGAACGTCTCGGGGCGCGGCGGGTTGAGCGGCAGTCCCTCGGCGAGCCGGCGTGGCAGGTCGGGATTGGCGATGAACGACCGGCCGAAGGCCGCCGCGTCGATGAGGCCGGCCTCCAGCAGCCGCTCCGCCTTGGCGAGGTCATAGCTGCCGGCGCCGACGATCGGGCCGGGGTGGGCCGCGCGCAGGGCGCGGCGGTAGTCGTCGTCCAGCGCCGGGCCACCGGCCCAGTCCGGCTCGGACAGGTGCAGGAAGGCGAGGTCGCGACGGCCGAGCTCGCCGGCGACGTACAGTCCCGCGTCGGCGCCCTCGGGGTCCTCGGTCCCGTTGAACGAGCCGATCGGGGAGATCCGGACGGCGACGCGGTCCGCGGACCACGCGTCGACGACGGCGTCGGTGACCTCGAGCATCAGCCGGGCCCGGTTGGCCAGCGACCCGCCGTACGCATCCGAGCGCAGGTTGCTGTCCGCGGCGAGGAACTGGTGCAGCAGGTAGCCGTGCGCGCCGTGGATCTCGACGAGGTCGAAGCCGGCCTCGCGGGCGTTCACGGTCGCGCGCCGGTAGTCCTCGACCACCCGCGGGATCTCGTCCAGGGCGAGCGGGCGCGGGACGGGGCAGCTGACGCGGGTCGGTCGACCGTCCTCGCCCCGCACGGTGGTGCGGTTGCGGTAGGGCCCGTCGCTGGCCGAGACGGGCAGCTCGCCGCCGTGGAAGGACTCGTGCGAGACCCGGCCGACGTGCCACAGCTGCGCTGCGATCAGCCCGCCGGCCTCGTGCACGGCATCGGTGATCCGGCGCCAACCCTCGACCTGCTCGTCGCTGTGGATGCCGGGGGTGTCCATGTAGCCCTTGCCCTTGGGGCTGATCTGGGTGCCCTCGGAGATCAGCAGGCCGGCGCCGGCGCGCTGCACGTAGTACTCGCGCATCAGGTCGTTGGGCACGTCGCCCGGCACCGAGGCACGCATCCGGGTCAGGGGAGCCATCAGCACGCGGTTGTCGGCGCGGACGGCACCGAGGGACAGGGGCTCGAAGAGGGAAGGCACGACACCCGCCAACAGGCACCACCCGTCGCTTGTTCCGGTGCGCCCACCGACCGTGACCCGGCTCACGTCGACCGACCGGCCGAGTCCGCCCACCCGCCTGCGCACATTCACCCCTGCGAGTACCGTGGCGGTCGATGACCGACGTCGAGGTGATGGCTCCGCGTGACGTCCCGCTGGGAGGTCCCCGGGCCATGCGCGTACGACGCACGCTCCCGCAGCGCCACCGCTCCCTGATCGGCGCCTGGTGCTTCGTCGACCACTACGGGCCCGACGCGGTGGACGAGACCGGCGGCATGGTGCTCCCGGCCCACCCGCACACCGGCCTGCAGACCGTCAGCTGGCTCTTCGACGGCGAGATCGAGCACCGCGACTCCGTCGGCAGCCTGGCCACCGTGCGCCCCGGCGAGGTCAACCTGATGACGGCCGGGCGCGGCATCAGCCACACCGAGGTGTCCATGCCCGGCACCACCACCCTCCACGGCGCCCAGCTGTGGATCGCGCTCCCCGACGCAAGCCGCCACGTCGAGCCCCGCTTCGAGCACTTCGCCCCCGACCCGGTCCGCGGACCCGGGTGGGAGGCCCGGGTCTTCATCGGCTCGGTGCTCGGCGCGAGCTCGCCCGTCGAGGTGCACACCCCGCTCCTCGGCGCCGAGGTCATGCTCGCCCCGGGCAAGAGCCTCGAGGTGGAGGTCGACCCCTCCTTCGAGCACGGCGTGCTGCTCGACGTGGGAGCGATCGACGTCGACGGCCAGGAGCTGGCGCCCAGCGACCTTGCCCACCTCCCGCACGGGCGCTCCACCATCACCCTCACATCGCAGGAGGAGGCCCGGCTGCTCCTCCTCGGCGGGTCGCCCTTCGGCGAGCCGATAGTGATGTGGTGGAACTTCATCGGTCGCAGCCACGACGAGATCGCCGGCTACCGCCGGGAGTGGCAGGACCAGATCGCGGCGGCGGACGGCTCCGGCGCCCCCGACGGGCCCGGCGTCGTGGCCGACGGCCGCGAGGTGTCCGAGGGTCGCTTCGGCACGGTCGACCTCGACCTGCCGCCCATCCCCGCACCGGTCCTGCCCAACGTTCGGCTCAAGGAACGGCGCTGAGCGGCACCGGTCCCGTCGTCGGCGCTGACGGGGTGGCCCGCTGCCCCTGGGGCGCGGGCGACCCGGTCAACCTCGCCTACCACGACAGCGAGTGGGGCCTGCGCGTCGACGGCGAGGCCGCCCACCTCGAGCGGCTCACCCTCGAGGCCTTCCAGTCCGGCCTCTCGTGGCGCACGATCCTCGACAAGCGGGAGAACTTCCGCGCCGCCTTCGACGGGTTCGACGCCGACGCGGTCGCGGCGTACGACGAGCACGACGTGGCGCGGCTGATGGCCGACGCGGGCATCGTCCGCAACCGCCGCAAGGTCGACGCGGCGATCACCAACGCGCGCGCCACGGTCGCGTTGCGCGAGGAGGGCGGGCTGGAGGCCTTCATATGGTCCTTCCGTCCCGAGCCCGGTCCGCCGCCTCGCACCACCGCCGACGTGCCCACCACCTCGGCGGAGTCGGTGGCGCTGTCGAAGGCGCTCAAGAAGGCGGGGTTCGCGTTCGTCGGCCCGACGACGATGTACGCCCTGATGGAGGCGATCGGTCTCGTCGACGACCACCTCGAGGGGTGCCACCGGCGCGGGTGCGCCGGCTGAGGCGGTCCGGGGTCAGGCGGGCTTGCGCCACCCCTCCCGCCGGGCCCGGGCAGTCCGTAGGCTGCCCCGCTATGACGCGCGTGCACGCCTTCTCCGCCGACGACGCCCTGACCGACCTCGACGCCACCGGCCTCGTCGAGGCGCTGCGCTCCGGGCTGGTCTCGGTGCCGGAGGTCGTCGAGGCCGCGATCGCGCGCACCGAGCAGGTCGACGCCGCCCTCGGTGCCGTGGCGTACGCCGCGTACGACCGGGCCCGCTCCGAGGCCAGGAACCCACGCGGCGGCTGGTTCGCAGGTGTGCCGACCTTCGTCAAGGACAACGTCGACGTGGCCGGCATGCCGACCCAGCACGGGTCCGACGCGTTCGTCGGCCGGCCGCAGGCCGCCGACGGCGACTTCGCCCGGATGTACCTCGCCACCGGGCTGATCCCGCTCGGCAAGACCCAGCTCTCGGAGTTCGGGTTCTCCGGTGCGGCCGACCACGTGCGCCTGGGCCCGGTCCGCTCGCCGTGGAGCCCCGACCACTACGCCGGAGCCTCGTCCGCCGGCTCCGCCGCGCTCGTCGCGGCCGGTGCCGTGCCCATCGCGCACGCCAACGACGGCGGCGGCTCGATCCGGATACCGGCCGCGGTCAACGGGCTCGTCGGCCTCAAGCCCACCCGCGGTCGCCTCGCCCAGGACAAGATGATGCGCGAGATGCCGGTGCGGATCGTCTCCGACGGCGTCCTGACCCGCAGCGTCCGCGACACCGCCGCGTTCTACCGCGAGGCCGAGAAGGTGTGGCGCAACCCGTTCCTCGCCCCCGTGGGCGACGTGACCCGGCCGAGCAAGGCCCGGCTCCGCGTCGCGGTCGTCACCGAGGGCATCGGCCGCTCCTGCAGCCCGGAGGTGCGCGAGCTCACCCTGCGCACGGCCGCCCTGCTCGAGCGGCTCGGCCACCACGTCGAGGAGGTCGACAACCCGGTGCCGGAGAGCTTCCCGGAGCACTTCGTCCGGTTCTGGTCGATGCTGGCCCTGGTCGTCGCCCGTCGGGGCAGGAAGGACTACGGCCCGACCTTCGACCCGGCCAAGCTGGACAACCTCACCCTCGGCCTGGCCCGGCACGCCGCGCGCAACCTGCACAAGCAGCCCTTCTCGATCGCGGTGCTGCGCGGCTCGCAGCGCCTCGCCGCCCGACACCGGGCGTCGTACGACGTCACGCTCACCCCGACGCTCGCGACCGAGACGCCACGCGTCGGGCACCTGCGACCCGACCAGGACTACGACGAGATCATGGGTCGGCTGATGGACTGGGTGGCGTTCACGCCACTGCAGAACGCGACCGGCGAGCCGGCGATCTCGCTGCCCCTCGCCACCACCGCCGCCGGGCTCCCGCAGGGGATGATGCTGGGCGCCGGAGCCGGTCGCGAGGCCCGCCTGCTGGGGTTGTCGTACGAGCTCGAGGAGGCCGTCGGATGGCCCCGGATCCAGGCCGGTCCGGGCGCTGCCTGAGCCGATTTCTCATCGTGGCGGGGCGTGTGTATCGTTCTCCGTCGTTGCCCCTTTAGCTCAGTCGGCAGAGCGTCTCCATGGTAAGGAGAAGGTCTACGGTTCGATTCCGTAAAGGGGCTCTGGGTCGGACCTCCCTCCGGGGTCGTTCGTCCTCCGCGGCGGGGTAGCTCAGGTGGTTAGAGCACACGGCTCATAATCGTGGTGTCGCGGGTTCGAGTCCCGCCCCCGCTACCACCGAAGTCTCGGCAAGTCTCCGCACCATTCGCAAACGTAAAGGTTCTCCGATGGCCAGCAAGTCTTCTGATGTTCGCCCCAAGATCACGCTCGCGTGCACGGAGTGCAAGGAGCGCAACTACATCACCAAGAAGAACCGTCGCAACGATCCCGACCGGATCGAGCTGAAGAAGTTCTGCCCGCGCTGCCGCACGCACACCGCGCACCGCGAGACCCGCTGACGCGTTCTTCACCGTCGCACCCGACCCGTCCGAGTCATCGGACGGGTCGTTGCGTGTTCTAGGGTCTGGACATGCCCGTCGACCCCTCCCTGGTGGGGCGCGAGTTCCCCGCGCCGGCACCGCTGACCGTGACCTCCGAACGGGTCGGCGCCTTCGCCGCCGCCGTCGGCCATCCTGGGGACCCCGGTGACGTCGTCCCGCCGACGTTCCCGATCGTGCTCGCCTTCGACGCGATGCAGGCCTTCCTCGACGCCGAGGCCATCGACCTCCACCGCATCGTCCACGGCGAGCAGCGCTTCGCCTATGCGCGCCCGCTGGCGGTGGGCGACGAGCTCACCGCGACCCTGACCGTGACCGGGCTGCGACAGATCGGCGGCGCCGACATCATCGCCACCGCCAGCGAGATCACCGACGCCACGGGCGCGGTCGTCTGCACTGGCAAGGCCACCCTCGTCCACTCGTCCGCATCGGAGGAGAGCCAGTGAACGCCGGCGACGTGCTCGAGCCGAGGACCTTCACGATCACCCGCGCCGACCTCGTGGCCTACGCCGATGCGAGCGGCGACCACAACCCGATCCACCAGGACGAGGACGTCGCCCGCAGCGTCGGCCTGCCCGGCGTGATCGCCCACGGCATGTACACCCTCGCCCTGGTCGGGCGTGCGGTCGCGGAGTGGACCGGCAGCGCCGAGGTCGTCGACCTCGGGGCGAAGTTCACCAGCCCCGTCGTCGTACCCGCCGAGGGTGGCGCGGACGTGGTCGTCGGCGGCACCGTGAAGTCGGTCGTCGACGGTCTCGTCACGCTCACGCTCGAGGTGACCTGCGAGGGCCAGAAGGTCCTCGGCATGCCGAAGGCCGTCGTCCGCGAGGCCACCGTCCGTGCCTGACCTGCGCGACCACACCACCCTGCGCCTGGGTGGCCCCGGCCGCGCGTGGGTGCGCGCCACCACCGAGGCCGAGCTGGTCGCGGCGGTGGCCGACGCCGACGCTGCCGGCACGCCCGTCCTCCTCCTGGCGGGCGGGTCCAACCTCGTCGTCGCCGACCGGGGCTTCGATGGCCTGGTCGTCCAGGTCGCGACCACCGGCGTGGACGCCGACACCGACACCTGTGACGTGGACGCCCTCGCCCAGTGCGGTGGCGTGGTGCTCACCGTGGCCGCGGGTGAGGACTGGGACGAGCTGGTGGCCCACGCCGTCGCCCAGGGGTGGGCGGGCATCGAGGCGCTGTCCGGGATCCCCGGCGCGGTCGGCTCGACGCCGATCCAGAACGTCGGCGCCTACGGCCAGGACGTCTCGCAGACCATCGCCCGCGTCCGCACGTGGGACCGCGTCGCGCGCACCCAGCGCACCTTCGCCGCCGCCGACTGCGGCTTCGGCTACCGCCACAGTCGCTTCAAGGCCGAGCCCGGCCGCTACGTCGTGCTCGAGGTGACCTTCCAGCTGCGGCAGGGTGACCTGTCCGAGCCGGTGGCGTACGCCGAGCTGGCGCGGCACCTCGGCATCGAGGCCGGGCAGCGGGCCCCGCTCTCCGCGGTGCGCGACGCGGTGCTCGCCCTGCGGGGCGGCAAGGGGATGGTCCTCGACGCCGACGACCACGACACCTGGAGCGCCGGATCGTTCTTCACCAACCCGTTCCTCACCCCCGAGCAGGCCGCCGCGCTGCCCGACGGAGCTCCCCGGTGGGAGCAGCCCGACGGCACGGTGAAGTCCAGCGCTGCCTGGCTCATCGAGCACGCCGGCTTCGGCAAGGGCTACGCCAGCGCGGCCGCGGGGGACCGGGTGCGCCTGTCCACCAAGCACACGCTCGCCCTCACCAACCGCGGCGGTGCCACCACCGAGGAGCTGCTCACCCTGGCCCGCGAGGTGCGCGACGGCGTGCGCGACCGCTTCGGCGTGACGCTGGTCAACGAGCCCGTGACGGTCGGCTGCTCCCTCTGAGGGTCAGGCCAGCCAGGCGGCGATGTCCCGCGTCGCCGCGGCCAGGACGTCCGACGGCGCCCGGGACGCCGCGAAGGACATCTCCGCCAGCCGGGCGAGCGTGGCGTCGTCGAGGTCGTGCGCTGCGCGCATCGTGGCGTACTGGCCGGCGAGCCGGGAACCGAAGAGCAGCGGGTCGTCGGCACCCAGCGCGACCGTCGCACCCGCGGCGAGCAGCTGCGGCAGCGGCACCGACGTGAGGTCGCTGTAGACGCCGAGCGAGACGTTGGAGACCGGGCAGACCTCGAGCGCGACGCCTTCCTGGACGAGCCGGTCGAGGAGCTCGGGGTCCTCGGCGCTGCGCACGCCGTGCCCGAGGCGGTGGGCGCCGAGACGGTCGAGGCACTGCCGCACGTGGTCGGGCCCGCGCAGCTCGCCGCCATGCGGCACGAGCAGCAGGCCGGCGCGCTCGGCGATCCGGAACGCTCCCTCGAAGTCCTCCGTACGCCCGCGTCGCTCGTCGTTGGACAGTCCGAAGCCGACCACGCCCCTGCCGGCGTACTGGCCGGCGAGGCGCGCCAGCGTGCGGGCGTCGAGCGGGTGGCGGGTGCGGTTGGCCGCGACCACCAGTGCCATCCCGAGCCCGGTGCGCTCGGAGGCGTCCCGCACGCAGTCCAGGACGAGGTCGGTGAAGGCGGTGATGCCGCCGAAACGGGCGGCGTACCCGCTGGGGTCGACCTGGATCTCCAGCCAGCGGCTCCCGTCGCGCACGTCGTCCTCGGCCGCCTCCAGCACCAGCCGGCGTACGTCGTCGGGCGTGCGCAGCACCGAGCGCGCCACGTCGTAGAGGCGCTGGAAGCGGAACCATCCCTTCTCGTCGGCCGCGCTCAGCTGGGGCGGCCAGTCCTCGACGAGTGAGTCGGGCAGGGCGATGCCGTCGCGCTCGGCCAGCTCGAGCAGCGTCTCGTGGCGCATCGACCCCGTGAAGTGGAGGTGGAGGTGCGCCTTCGGCAGCCGGGACACCTCGCGGCGCGGCCCAGCACCCTCCGCCGGCCCTGCCCCCGCACCTGCCATGCACGCATCGTAGGGGGACGCCGTGGGCGTCCCGCTGGCCGGTGGGGTGCCTCGGTTCGACTGGGACTGGGCCCGCCCCGTATGCTTCCGGATTGGTGGTTTCGCCACATGCTTCGGCATGCCCCCAGCGATGGGGACGAGACCGCCGGAGGGCACTAGCTCAACTGGCAGAGCATCGGTCTCCAAAACCGAAGGTTGGGGGTTCAAGTCCCTCGTGCCCTGCGAGGAACACTGCACAGCAACAACGAGAAGGTGGATGACGTGGCTGACGGCAACGCGGTTCAGGACCGGCGCGACTCGCGCGGCGACGACCGTGGGCGCACCAGCCCCGCCACGTTCCTGCGCCAGGTGGTGGCCGAGCTCCGCAAGGTGGTGTGGCCCACCCAGCAGCAGCTGATCACCTACTTCTTCGTCGTGCTGGTCTTCGTCGTCGTGGTGATGGCTCTCGTGACGGTCCTCGACCTGGCTTTCGGAAAGCTGGTCTTCGAGATCTTCACGGGCAGCAGCGCCCAGTGACGACGGGGGAGACAGTTCCCCGCCCCCAGCTACGAACTACGGAGTGAAGACGTGTCTGACAACCATGACGTGGACCAGGTCGACGACCAGGTCGAGTCCGTCGACGAGGTGACCCCCGAGGACGCCGACGCCGACGTCGTCGAGGACACCGAGGACGTGACCGTCGAGGCCGGCGACGACGCCGCCGAGGTCGCTGACGACGAGGACGCCGCTGAGGTCTCGGACGAGGAGTCCGCCGACGCCGACGGCGACGAGACCGCGGCGGTCGCCGAGGCCGAGGACCCGCTCGAGGCCTTCCGTCGCGAGCTGTGGGCCAAGCCGGGCGACTGGTTCGTCGTGCACACCTACTCCGGCATGGAGAAGCGGGTCAAGCACAACCTCGAGAACCGCATCATCTCCCTCAACATGGAGGACTACATCCACGAGATCGTGGTCCCCACCGAGGAGGTCGCGGAGATCAAGAACGGCCAGCGCAAGATGGTCACCCGCACCGTCCTCCCCGGCTACGTCCTGGTCCGCATGGACCTCACCGACGAGTCCTGGTCCGCCGTGCGCCACACGCCTTCGGTCACCGGCTTCGTCGGCCACAGCCACCAGCCCGTGCCGCTGAGCATGAGCGAGGTCGAGGACATGCTCGCACCGGCCGTCGTGGCCGTCGCCGAGGCCGAGGCTGCCGCCTCGGGAGAGAAGGGTGCCGCGACCACGCCGCGCAAGCCGGTCGAGGTCGCCGACTTCGACGTCTCGGACTCGGTCATGGTGGTCGATGGTCCCTTCGCCACGCTCCACGCGACGATCACCGAGATCAACGCCGAGTCCCAGCGTGTGAAGGCCCTCGTCGAGATCTTCGGCCGCGAGACGCCGGTCGAGCTCAGCTTCAGCCAGATCCAGAAGGTCTGAGCGCGGGATCGAGCTCGCTCGCGTCTCGAAACCCGTGAAGGCTCGATTTCACGGCAAGCCCGGCTGAGGGCGACAATGCAGGAGCAACAACCCGTGGCAGGGGGCAGGTGCCCTCGTCATGACCACACGAGAGAAAGAAGAAGGCAATGCCTCCCAAGAAGAAGATCGCCGCACTCGTCAAGGTGCAGCTGCAGGCCGGTTCGGCCACCCCGGCCCCGCCGGTCGGTACGGCGCTCGGCCCGCACGGCGTCAACATCATGGACTTCTGCAAGGCCTACAACGCCCAGACCGAGTCCATGCGCGGCAACGTGATCCCCGTCGAGATCACCATCTACGAGGACCGCTCGTTCGACTTCATCACCAAGACCCCGCCGGCCGCCGAGCTCATCAAGAAGGCCGCCGGTCTGTCCAAGGGCTCCGGCGTCCCGCACAAGGACAAGGTCGGCAAGCTGACCAAGGACCAGGTGCGCGAGATCGCCACCACCAAGCTGCCCGACCTCAACGCCAACGACGTCGAGGCCGCCATGAAGATCGTCGAGGGCACCGCCCGCTCGATGGGCGTCACCACCGACTGAATCCGTGGGAGAGCCGCGCTGGCTCGCTAACCACATCCTTCGCACCAGAGAAACGAGAAGACCATGCAGCGCAGCAAGACCTACCGCGCGGCCGCCGAGACGTTCGACAAGGACGAGCTCTACGCGCCGCTGGCCGCCATCAAGATCGCCAAGGGTGGCTCCAAGAAGAAGTTCGACGAGACCCTCGACGTCGTCATGCGCCTGGGTGTCGACCCCCGCAAGGCCGACCAGATGGTGCGCGGCACCGTCAACCTCCCGCACGGCACCGGCAAGACCGCTCGCGTCCTTGTGTTCGCCAACGCCGACAAGGCCGAGGCTGCGCGTGAGGCCGGCGCCGAGTTCGTCGGTGGCGACGAGCTGATCGAGAAGGTCGCCGGCGGCTGGCTCGACTTCGACGCCGTCGTTGCGACGCCCGACATGATGGGCAAGGTCGGCCGCCTCGGCCGCGTCCTCGGCCCGCGCTCGCTCATGCCCAACCCGAAGACCGGCACGGTGACCCCCGACGTCGCCAAGGCCGTCACGGACATCAAGGGCGGCAAGATCGAGTTCCGCGTCGACCGTCACGCCAACCTGCACTTCATCATCGGCAAGGCGTCCTTCTCCGAGGTCCAGCTCGCGGAGAACTACGCCGCCGCCCTCGAGGAGGTGCTGCGGCTCAAGCCGGCCAGCTCCAAGGGCCGCTACATCAAGAAGATCACCGTCTCCACCACGATGGGCCCCGGCATCCAGGTCGACCCCAACCGCGTGAAGAACGTCGCGTCGGAGGACGAGGCCGTCCAGGCCTGATCCACCGCCGCCAGACGGCCCGGTCGCCCCTCGGGGCGGCCGGGCCGTCCTGCTTCCACCCGCTCGAACGCCGTTTGGCTGGGGGTCCATCGGGTAGAACGTCAGTGGCACACCTGCCGCCGACATCGTCGTACCACACGTCCCAGGAGACACACATGCGCGTCACGTCCCTCGCCCGCCGCCTCGGCTCCGCCGCCCTGGTGCTGACCATGGGGGTCGGGCTCGCCGCGTGCAGCGACGACTCCAGCACCGACGCGACCTCCAGCTCGGCCACCGATGACAGCGCCGACAGCGCCGACAGCGCCGACGAGGGAGCCTCGAGCGCGGAGGGCGAGGAGCCGGCCGAGGCGTCGCTCGCCGAGCTCTCGGCTGACGAGTTCTACCCCGCCGTCATGGAGGCGATGCGCGAGGCCGAGACCTTCGCCTTCGAGACCACGTCGGGAGCCGGCGGCCAGACCCAGACCATGACGGGCCAGGCGCGGTTCGGTGACGACGGCGTCGAGATGCAGGCGTCCAGCACCGGCGCGCAGGCGATGGAGATGATCCTGATCGGCAAGGCGATGTACATGAAGTCGCCCGACCTCGGCACCGGCGACAAGTGGCTGAAGATCGACCTGAGCGACCCCAACTCGCTGTTCGGGATGATCGGCAAGGCCACCGACCCCGAGGTCATGTTCAAGGCCATGGAGGCGCCGAAGAAGCTCGAGCTCGTCGGCACCGAGGACGTCGACGGGGTCGAGGCCAACCACTACCGGATCACCCTCGACCCGACGCAGTACCTCAAGGCCATGGAGTTCCCGCCCGCCATGGCCGAGATGCTCCCCGACGAGCTCGTGACCGAGATGTGGGTCGACGCGGACGACCTGCCGCGCAAGTTCACCCAGACCATGCAGATCCCGGCCGTCGGCGGCGGCGAGCCGACCACCACGACCACCGAGGGCACCTACTCCGACTTCGGCACCGAGGTCGAGATCGAGGAGCCCCCGGCCAGCCAGGTCACCCAGCAGCCGGGGATGTGAGCCACGGCGGGCGGGTCAGCGCATTCGCCTTCGGCTCACTCCCGGAAGACCCGCTCGTCGATCAGCTGCTCCTTGACCTCCGTGCCCTCCGGCTCGTATCGGCCCTGGTCGAAGCGGGTGCGGAACTGCAGCACCGCGCCGTCGCGACCGAACCGGTTCTTCTCCACCGTCAGTACGGCGTACTCACGGAAGCGCTCGGCGTTGCCGAGGTCGTACGTCAGGTGGTGACGCGCGACGATGTCGAACTTGTTGTTGAGCACCAGCACGACGTCGGCCTCGTAGGCCAGGGCACTCGATCCGCGCAGGTCGTTGGCGCGCATCCGCCGGCCCGAGCGCAGCGCCTCCTTCTCGGCCGCGGCGATCGCGAGGACCGGCGCGCTGATGTCGATGGCCAGGTCCTTGAGGCCCTCGACGATCTCCGTGGTGCTCGACTCCTCGTCGGCGTGGCTCGACTTCACCTTCTGCAGGTAGTCGACGACCACGAGCGGAGTGGTGCCCACGAGCTCGCGCACCGCATCGATGGCGTCCTGGATCGCGGCGAGGTCGGTGCGGGTGCCGGTCGAGCGGTGCACGAACAGCATCTCGGAGTACTTCGCGACCCGGGTCAGCGCTTCGACACCGGAGGGGACCGACTCCAGGCGGTGCTCCAGCGAGCTGACCCACAGGTCGTCGAAGATGGAGCGGATGCTGTTGACCCGCACCTGGTCGGAGTCGTCGAGCTCGCCCGCCTCCATGGCGATCAGCTTCTGGGTCAGGTCCTCGGCGTCGTGCTCGTAGGAGAAGTAGAGGACGGGCCGCCCGATGGCGGCGTTGTTGCGGGCGACCTGGAGCGCGAACGTCGACTTGCCGAGGCCCTGCGGTCCGGCGAGCAGGACCAGCGAGCCGGCCCGCATCCCGCCGCCGATCAGGGGGTCGAGGCCCGTGAAGCCGGTCTTCCAGAGGCGTCCGGCGGCGTTGCGCCCGGTGAGCATGCGTTCGTCGCTGCGGGCCAGGGAGGCCCCGACGGTCATGAGCTGGTGATCCACCAGGTCATTGGACCAGTGATGGGCGGCCCGCGTGGGGCGATTGGGCTGTTTGCCGGACCGCTCCGCCGATTTGTCTGGTCCGCGCCCCGGCGCGTACTGTTCCCTCTCGAAACCAGAGACCGCAGGTTGTCATGAGCTCCTCGCTCGTGACCGAAGGTCCGCAGCAGCGGGCGGCCGGCGCAGGTGTCAGAGCAGCGGCCCGCGCCGCACCCACGCCCTGAGCCTGTGCTCAGGGCGTTCGTCGTCTGGGGGCCCGACGCCGGTGGTCAACCCCGGAAGGAGACCCATGGCGCGGCCAGAGAAGACTGCCGCCGTCGCAGAGATCGTTGAGTCCTTCAACGACTCCGCCGGCGCTGTGCTGACCGAGTACCGCGGGCTCACCGTGAAGCAGCTGCAGGACCTGCGGCGCTCCCTCGGCGAGAACGCCAACTACGCCGTGGTCAAGAACACGCTGGCCAAGATCGCCGCCACTGAGGCGGGCATCGACGGCTTCGACGACCTGTTGACCGGCCCCACCGCCATCGCCTTCATCAATGGAGACGTGGTCGAGGCCGCCAAGGGTCTGCGTGACTTTGCCAAGGCAAACCCCGCTCTTGTCATCAAGGGTGGAGTCCTGGACGGCAAGCCCCTCGACGCTGCCGAGGTCGCCAAGCTGGCTGACCTCGAGTCGCGCGAGGTGCTGATGGGCAAGCTGGCGGGCGCGATGCTCGCCTCGCTCTCCCAGGCCGTCTACCTGCTCAACGCCCCGATCGCCCAGGCCGCCCGTCTCGCGGGTGCGCTGCAGGCCAAGGCCGAGCAGGACCCCACGATCCTCGCAGGTGGTGCCGGTACTCCGGCTGCTCCGGCTGCCGAGGACGCCGCTGTCGACGAGGCCCCCGCGGCCGAGCCGGCCGAGGCGACCGACGAGGCTGCCGAGCCGGCCGCCGAGTCCACCGACGCCTGACGCCAGGCGGACGTACACCACCTACAGAACACATCGGGCGAGCGTGTCGCTCCGCGCCACGCTGCCGCCCACTGACGAAAGGTTTGCCACCATGGCGAAGCTCAGCACCGACGAGCTCCTTGACGCCTTCAAGGAGATGACCCTGATCGAGCTCTCCGAGTTCGTGAAGCAGTTCGAGGACACCTTCGGCGTGACCGCCGCTGCCCCCGTCGCCGTGGCCGCCGCCCCGGCCGCCGGTGGCGCTGCCGGTGGCGACGCCGCCGCCGAGGAGAAGGACGAGTTCGAGGTTGTCCTCGAGGCCGCCGGCGACAAGAAGATCAACGTCATCAAGGAGGTGCGCGCCCTGACCTCCCTCGGTCTGAAGGAGGCCAAGGACCTCGTCGAGGCCGCCCCCAAGACGATCCTCGAGAACGCCACCAAGGACGCCGCGGACAAGGCCAAGGAGGCCCTCGAGGCCGCCGGCGCCACCGTCACCGTCAAGTGACGATCCGCTAGTCGCTCCACGAGGGGCGGTCACCGTGAGGTGGCCGCCCCTCGTGTCATTTCCCGTCGTCCTCGAGCAGTCCGGACTGGTGGGCCCAAGCGATGGCGCGGGCCCGGTCGCGCAGCGCGAGCTTGTCGAGGACCCGGCCGAGGTGGGTCTTGACGGTCGTCTCGCCGAGGTAGAGGTCGGCGGCGATCTCGGCGTTGGAGAGGCCCAGTCCGACCAGCCGCAGCACGTCGGTCTCCCGGGGGGTGAGCAGGTCGAGCTCGGGTGCTCGCCGGCGGGCGGGCGGAGCGGCGCCCAGCCTCGCGATGACGCCCGGCACCACGCTGGGGTCGATCACGCCCTGCCCGGCCGCTGCGCGGCGCACGGCATCGAGCATGTCCTCCGGTGGTGAGCTCTTCAGGAGGAACCCGGCGACCCCGCGGCGCAGCGCCTCGTCGACGACCTCGTCCTCGTCGAAGGTCGTCAGCACCACCACCTGCGTGCCCGGCGCCTCGGCCAGCACCTCGCGCGCCGCGTCCAGACCGTTGAGCCGCGGCATCCGCACGTCCATCAGGACGACGTCGGGGCCCAGCTCACGCACGACCCGGACCGCGTCCTCGCCGTCGACCGCCTCCCCGACGACCTCCAGGTCGGCCTCGCCGTCGATGAGCAGCCGCAGCCCGGCCCGGACCATCGCCTCGTCGTCGGCGACCACGACCCGGAGGGCCGGGCCCGTCGGGCGGCTCACCGCGACACCGCCACGGCGGTCGGCAGGGTGGCGGCGAGCCGGTGCCCGCCGTCCGCGGTCGGCCCGGCGGCCAGGTCGCCACCCAGCACCGTCACCCGTTCGCGCAGGCCGGCCAGCCCGTGGCCCCCGTGGGCGGCGTCGCCCACGGGCGTCTGGACGACACCGTCGGCGGCCGCGTTGTCGACGCTGATCCGGACCTCGCCGGCACCGACGTCCACGCGGACGACGACGGGCGCGCCCGGCGCGTGGCGCAGGGCGTTGGTCAGGCCCTCCTGGGCGACCCGGTAAGCGGACATCGCCACGGCGCGCGGCACGGTCGAGGTGTCGCCGGACACCTCCAGCGTGACGGCGGCGCCGGTCCGGCGTACCTCCTCCACGAGGTCGGGGAGCAGGTCCAGCGACGGCAGAGGAGCGAGAGCCGCGGACTCCCCCTGACGCACGATTCCGACGATCCGGCGCAGCTCGTCGACCGCCTGCCGTCCGAGGCCCTCCGCGCGGAGCAGGGTCTCCTCCTCGACCGACCCGGGCTGCTGGCGCCGGCGCACGACCCCGACCTGCAGGGTCATCACGCTGACGGTGTGCGCGACGGCGTCGTGCAGCTCGCGAGAGATCCGAGTGCGCTCCTCGGCCACCGCGACCTCCGCCTGCTTCTCGCGCTCGGTCCGGAGCTCGGCGGCGAGCGCGGCCAGCTCGGCGGACCGTAGCTGCTCGCGTCGGAGCAGGACGCCGACCGCCCAGGCGGGCGCGAGGATGAGGGCGAAGAACACGAACTCCCAGACCGACTCGCCCTCGATGACGATGCACAGTGGGGGGACGACGGCCGAGATCGCGTAGGCGGTCAGTGCCGGGCCGCGGGGCAGGAGGTAGGCGGCGTTGCCGACGAGCAGCACGTAGGCGATCAGCTGCGCGCCGCCCACCGCGGGAAGCCCCGTGGAGCTGAGCAGCTGGGCCGCGACCATGCTCGCGCTGAGCACCACGACGCCGGCCAGGGGGAACCACCGGCTGATCGCGACCGACGCCCCGGTCAGCCCGGCTGCGAGGACGCTGAGGGTGGTGAAGGCCGCACCGGGGCCGCCGTAGCCGGCCTCGAACAGGGCCGCGACGGCGACCACGACGGCGACCACGACGTAGGCCGCGGTGCGGCGGGCCGTGCTGTCCATGCGCCCACTCTAGGGAGCGCCGGGCCCCGCCGGGGTCGTCCGCGAGGACGACCCACGCGTCCTTCCCGCGGAGGACCCCGTGGTGTCGCGGGCGGTCCGGTGAGGCGGTCGGGTCGGGCTGCGCAGCCGATCCGCGGCAGGTCCCTCCCGTCGAAGACTTCGAGGTGTCAGAACGACCACCTCACCGAAGGACCCACCGTGACCACCTCGTCCATCACCACCACCGTCCCCACCACCACCGTCACCACCGGACCCGTCCCGACCGGGACCGCCGGCACGGCCCGTCCCGCAGAAGGGTCCGGTGGGCTCGGGGCCCTCGGGGGCGTCGCGCTGGCGGTGTCGTCGCTCCTCTTCGTCGCCGGTGCGGCGACCAGCCCCCCGCAGGACGACGGCAGTGCAGGCGCCTACATCGAGTCCCTGGGTGCCGACCCGTTCCTGACGGGGTTGTCGGCCAACCTCTTCCACTACTCGTGGTTGCTCGCGACATTCGGCGCGATCGCCGCGATCGGCCTCGTGCGGGGTCGCCGGGGCCGCCTGCTGACCGTGCTCGGCGGTCTGGCCGCGGCGTTCGGCTCGATCCAGTTCTCCGGCCTGCTCTACAGCGACTGGGTGCTGCCCGCGCTCGACCACCAGCTGTCGGCCACCACGGCGGTGTCGGTGTTCGAGGAGATCAGCTCCGCCCCGTCGGTCACCGTGTGGCTGTTGTCGGCCAAGGTCTTCGGCCTGCTCGGCTTCCCGGTGCTGTACGCCGGTCTGGCCCGCGCCGGTGTGATCTCCTGGTGGCTCGTGCCGCTCAGCCTGCTCCCGATGGTTGCCTTCGGCGTGGTGGGCGGCCCGCTCGGCATCACGCTCGCGATGCTCTGCTACGCGCCGTCGTACGTCGTCGGCTGGCGCCTCGTGCAGCGCAACCGGGTGTGCTCCTGAGACTCCGGCGTGTGCGCGGTCGTCCGACGACGGGCGGCCGTGCAGGCGGCCGTTCGCGTCCCTTCACCTACGGTGCTCCACCTACTAGAGTAGGCGGCCAGGGATGCGCATCACGAAATGAGTTGCTCCATGCGCAACAAGCGAACGGCGGCGACCCTGGTCCGGCTGCTGGAGAACGCTCGCTACGAGGTTCTGCCCACCGCGTCCACCGAGGACAAGGTCCTCACCCACCTGCCCCGTGAGCGTACGGTCACGGTGACCGCCTCCCCGTCCAAGGGGCTGGAAGCAACGCTCGACCTGGCCGAGCGCCTCACCGGGCACGGCTACGTCGTCGTGCCCCACCTCGCCGCACGCATGGTGTCCGGGCGGGCCGAGCTGGCCGAGATCGCCGAACGCCTGCGAGGCAAGGGCATCACCCAGGTGTTCGTCCCGGGCGGCGACGCCGAGGCGGTCGGTGACTATCCCGACGCCCTCGCTCTGCTCGAGGACCTGAAGGCGCTCGGCTCGCCCTTCGCCCACGTCGGGATCACCGGCTACCCCGAGTCGCACCCGACCATCCACGACGACCTCACCGTGCAGTCCATGTGGGACAAGCGGCGCTACGCCACCCACATCGTCAGCAACCTCACGTTCGACCCGGCCGGCGTGCGCGACTGGGTGCGCAGGCTCCGCGCCCGCGGCGTGACGATGCCGCTGCTGCTGGGGATGCCCGGCCCGGTCGAGCGCACCAAGCTGCTCACGATGGCGACCCGGATCGGGGTCGGGGAGTCGACCAAGTTCCTCGCCAAGAACAAGGGACTCTTCGCCCGGCTCGCCGCACCCGGCGGGTTCACCGGGGAGTCCTTCCTGGAGAAGTGCGCGCCCGCGTTGGGGGAGGACGGCGCGCTCGTCGAGGGCCTGCACGTCTTCACCTTCAACCAGGTCGCCGAGACCGAGGCGTGGCGCACCGCGATGCTCGAGCGGCTCAGGGCCTGACCAGGCCGGCCAGGGCTTCCTCGAGCCCGCGGTCGCCGGTCTCGACGACCGTGAGGGGCAGCCCGATCGTCGCGGCGGCGTGGCGGGCGAGCTCGTGCAGCTCGTCGTCAGGTGCCTGGGCCAGCCAGACGACGCGGGTGTAGTTGCCGAAGTAGGCCTCCCGCAGCTCGGGGTAGCGGTCGAGACCCATCTCCTGGACCACAGTGCGGGCGAAGGACCGCACCAGGAAGTCGGTCAGCAGGTAGGTGCCGGGTTGCTCGTCGAAGAAGCGCTCCAGGCGGGACGCCCCGGCGTACACGTCGTAGCAGTGCAGTCCGGGAAGCCTGGCCAGCCCGAGGTCACGGCACACCTCGTCGAGCGCGCCGTAGGTCCCGCAGTCGGCGTAGCCGACGACGACCCGGCCGTACGTCGCCGCGAGCCGGACTGCCATCGCGCGCACCTCACCCGCGATCCGCTCGGGGTGGTTGTGCAGGAGCGGTGGGAGCGGGTGGACGTCGACGGCCCAGTCGTGGCGGGCGACGACGGCCGCGGCAGGCTGGGCGAGGGCCCCGCACGCGATCAGCGCGACCCGGTCAGGCGAACCCGAGCTGGTCGACGAAGGCGTCGTTGAAGTCGGGACGGTCGGAGAGCTCGACATACGTCACCTCCTCCAGCAGCGCGAGGGCGCCGGCACGTTCGCGCACGGACAGCAGGGCCATCTTCGCCCCTTCGCCGGCGACGTTGCCGGCGGCGACGATCCGCAGCACGGGAAGCCTCGGCACCAGGCCGATCCGGACGGCCGACGCGGGGGACAGGTAGCTGCCGAACGACCCGGCGAGCAGCACCTGCTGGACGTCGCGGTGCTCCAGGCCGAGCTCCTCGAGCAGGAGGGACCAGCCGGTGGAGATCGCGGCCTTGGCGAACTGCAGCTCGCGGACGTCGCGCTGCGAGAGGTAGACGCACTCGGCAGGCTCGGTGTCGGAGGTGGGGCGGTGCAGCAGGAAGACCCGTTCCTCGCCGACGAGGGCGAGCCGGTCGGCCAGGGCCGGAGCGATCTCCTTCGCGTCCTCGTCGGGCACCAGGCGTCCGGTGCTGTCGAGCAGTCCCACCCGGACCAGCTCGGCGACGGCGTCGACCAGCCCGGAGCCGCACAGTCCCCTCGGCTCGACGTCCCCGATCACGCCGAGCCGGACGGCCTCGGCCGGGTCGTCGGCGTGCGGGTCGACCGTGATCACCTCGATCGCCCCGTCGGCGGCCCGCATGCCGCAGCGGATGGCGCCGCCCTCGAAGGCCGGGCCGGCCGGGGCGGCGGTGGAGAGCAGAGTCTCGCCGTCGCTCAGCACGATCTCGCAGTTGGTTCCGACGTCGATGAACAGGCGGGTGCGCTTGTCGCGATCCATGCCGGTGGCGAGCATGCCGGCGACGATGTCGCCGCCGACGTAGGCACCGAGAGCCGGGAAGAAGAACGCACGCGCGCGGGGGTGGAGGTCGAGCCCGATCTCCGAGGCCAGCACGTCGGGCGGCTGGGCCGCGGACATGACGAACGGGGCCACGCCCAGGGGCTCGGGGTCGATGCCCAGCACGAGGGCGGTCATCGTCGCGTTGCCGGCGACGGCGACCTCGTAGACATCGGTGGGGTCGATTCCCGCGTCGCTGCACACGCGCCGCGCCAGGTCGCCGAGGGTGGCACCGGCGGCCTGCTGGAGACGGCCGCGGGCCTCGGGGTCCATCATCGTGGCGCTGATCCGGGTGATGACGTCGCCGCCGAAGGGCTGCTGGGCGTTGAGGCTGGACGCGACGGCCAGCGGGGTCCCGGTTCCGACGTCGAGCAGCGTGCCGACGACCGTGGTGGTGCCGAGGTCGAAGGCGATCGCGTAGCGGATCGCCGTGGTGTCACCGGGCTCGACGTCGACGAGTGCCTCGTCGAGGACCACGGCGGTCACCTTGAAGTCGGCCTGGCGCAGCACCGTCGAGAGCCGCCGCAGGACGTGCAGGTCGGCGGTCAGCTCGAGGTCGTCGATGGCATCGGTGAGGCGGGCGAGGTCGGTGCGCTGGTCGGCGAGCGTGGCCTCGTCGAGCTCGACGTAGCGCTTCTGCAGGGCGGGGCGCAGGATGACCTGACGTCCGATGCCCACCGTCGCGGCCTTGGGCCGCGTGGTCAGCGGCGGTACCTCGACGGCCAGGTCGCGGGTGGCGTGCAGCAGGCACCCGAGGCGCCAGCCGGCGGAGAGCTGGTCGGGGGTGAACGTGCGGACGTCGTGGCGGGTGAGGGGGACCTCGACGTCGGAGGTGACCTGGATGCGGCACTTGTGGCAGGTGCCGTGGCCGCCGCACGTCGAGTCGATCGCGATGCCGTTCCACGAGGCGGCGTCGAAGACGGTCACGCCGGGAGGGACGCGTACGCCTCGCACGGTCGGCGCGACCTCCGCGCCGTCCTCGGCCGTGGTGCGGATGGTGAAGGTCAGGTCGACGCGACCCGTGCCGTCGTGCGGCACCGGCTCGGCTCCCGGCCTCTCGATCAGGCCCTCGCGGGCGACGTCGGCGAGCGAGAAGTCCGGCCCGTCGGGCGGTCGGCTCATCGTGGTGCCGTCACGCGCCCTCGGCGGCTGCCTGCTTCGCCCGGTGGGCGGAGATCCAGGCCATGCCCCAGTCGTCGTGGCCCAGGAACACGTCGGCGGCCTTGACCGCCTCGACCACCTGGGGCGTCCGGGCGTCCATGATCGCGCTGGTGAGGCCCGACGTCATCGCCATCGGCAGCCAGGTGGCGTTGAGGGTGTGGCGACCCGGCATCCCGAAGGACACGTTGGAGGCCCCGCAGGTCATGTTCACCCCGAAGTCGTCGCGGATGCGGCGCATCACCTCGAAGGTCACCAGGCTGGTCGTGGTGTCGGCGCCGATGGGCATGGCCAGCGGGTCGATGACGATGTCGGCCTGCGCGATGCCGTACTCCTCGGTGGCGACCCGGAGGATCTTGGCGGTCAGCTCGAGCCGCTTGTCGGCCTCCATCGGGATCTCGTCGTGGTCGTTGGGCAGGGCGATGATGGCGGCGTCGTGCTTCTTCACGAGCGGGAGGATCAGCTCGAGGCGGTCGTCCTCCGCGGTCACGGAGTTGACCAGCGCCCGGCCCTGGTAGACGGCCAGGCCGGCCTCGAGCGCCTCGACCACCGAGGAGTCGATGCACACGGGCAGGTCCGTGAGGTCCTGGACCATCGTGATCGCCTTGGCGAGCAGGTCGGGCTCGTCGGTGAGGGGCACGCCCATGTTGACGTCGAGGACGTCGGCGCCGCCCTCGACCTGGGCCTTCGCGTCGCGCTCGATCGCGGAGAAGTCGCCGTCGCGCAGCTGCTCCTGGAAGATGCGGCGACCGGTGGGGTTGATCCGCTCACCGATGACCGTGAACCGGGTGTCGTGCCCGATGACGACCTCGCGGGAGGCCGAGCGCAGGACCGTGCGCAGGGGCTCGGCGGGGCTCATCAGGCGGGGACCTTCGTGCGCTTCGCCTCGAGCAGGCTCTTGGCGCGCTTGACCGTCTGCGAGGCGTCGGCCGCGTAGCCGTCTGCCCCGACGGCGTCGGCGTACTCCTGGGTGACGGGTGCGCCGCCCACCATGACGATCACGTCGTTGCGCATGCCGGCCTTCTCGAGGGCGTTCATGTTGGCCTTGAACATGGGCATCGTCGTGGTCAGGAACGCCGAGAACCCGACGATGTCGGGCTGGTGCTCGTCGATCGCGGTGACGAACTTCTCCGGCGCCACCTGGACGCCGAGGTCGATCACCTCGAACCCGGCACCCTCGAGCATGATGTTGACGAGGTTCTTGCCGATGTCGTGGACGTCGCCCTTGACGGTGCCCATCAGGAACTTGCCGATGGTGGCCACGCCCGTCTCGGCGAGCAGCGGTCGCAGCCGCTCCATCGCACCTGCCATCGCGCGCCCGGCGATGAGCATCTCCGGGACGAAGAAGTCGCCCCGCTCGAAGCGGGCGCCGACCTCCTCCAGCGACGGGATCAACGCGTCGAAGAGCAGGGTCTGCGGCTCCATCGAGAGGTCGAGCCCCTGGTTGGTCAGGTCGAGCACCCGCGGGGCGTTGCCCACCAGCGTCTCGTCGTAGAGGGCCTGCAGGATCTCCTCGGGGGTCATGCGACCACCTCCTCGTTCTCCTCGGTGCGCGCGGCGCGGCGTGCGGATGTCGGACGGGCAGGACCGCGCAGCAGCGACGACAGCGCTGCGGACTCCTCCAGCAGGCGGCGGGCGACCTCGTCGGTCCGCTGGGCCAGCCGGGGGGTGGGACCGGAGATCCCCAGGGAGGCGATCACGTCGCCACGGACGCCGAAGACCGGGACGGCGACGCCCGTCAGGCCGATCTCCAGCTCGTCCTCGGTCAGCGCCCAGCCCCGCTCGCGGCACTGCTCGCCGTCGCGGCGTACGGCGTCGCGGTCCGGCAGCGTCCGGGGCGTCGGCCGCTCGAGGTCGCCGGCCGGGAGCTCGAGAACGCCCCACGCGAGGAGGACCTTGCCGAGCGCCGAGCAGTGGGCCGGGACCTCGATCTCGGTCCAGTCGCGGGTGCCGAGGAGGAACGTCGAGGCGACCTGGGCGACCTGCACCACGCGGTCGCCGCGGGTGACGCTGAGGTGCACGGTCTCGCCGGTGTCGGCGCCGAGGCGGTCCATGACCGGGCGGGCGAGCCGGACCAGCTCCTCCCACGGGTCGTGGCGCGCGGCGTAGAGCCAGAACAGTCGGCCGGCGACGTAGGACCCGGCCGGGTCGCGCTCGAGCAGCCCGGAGCGCTCGAGGGCCGTGAGCAGCCGGGAGGTCGTCGACTTGGCGAGCCCGCTCGCGTCCTGGAGCTCGGCGAAGGACATCGGCTCGTCGGCGTGCACGACGGTGGCGACCAGGTCCGCGGCGCGGTCGAGCGCCCGCGTGCCGGTGGCGGCGTCGCTCACGGTCGGCTCCTTCGCTGGAGGGGTTCCCAGGGGTTCCATGATGTGGAACCGTGTTCCACATCATGAGGCTATGAGCCGGGTGGGTCGAGGTCAAGGGAGGATCCGTGTTCCGCAACACGATGCCGAGGTACGAGGTGCTGTCCGAGGAGGCCATGGCGACCCTCGATCGCGGATGGCGCCGGCTGATGACCGAGATCGGCGTGGAGTTCATGGACGAGCGTGCCCTCGAGCTCTTCCGCCGGGCCGGGCAGCGGGTGGAGGACAACACGGTCTTCCTCGACCCCGACTTCGTGCTCGAGCAGGTCGCCAGGGCGCCGCGCGAGTTCGACGTGCAGGCGCGCAACCACGCCAACGACATCCACATCGGGGGCGACTCGATGGCCTTCGGCGCCGTCTACGGGCCGCCGTTCGTGCGGCAGGGCGACGTACGCCGCGACGCGACGATGGAGGACTTCCGCAGCTTCACCAAGCTGGCGCAGTCCTTCGCCGTGCTCGACTCCGCCGGGGGCGTGATCTGCGAGCCGAACGACACCCCGCTCGACAGCCGTCACCTCGACATGACCTATGCGCTGCAGACGCTGACGGACAAGGTCTACATGGGCAACGTCGTCTCCGGGGTCAACGCGGCGGACACGATCGCGATGACCTCGATCCTCTTCGGCTCGCGCGAGGCGATCGAGCAGACCCCGGCGACCATCTCGCTGATCAACTGCAACTCGCCGCTGCGCTGGGACGACCGCATGCTGGAGGCGCAGCTCGAGTACTCCGCGGCCGGCCAGCCGGTGGTGCTCACGCCCTTCATCCTGATGGGGGCGATGTCGCCGGTGACGATCCCCGCAGCCCTGGTGCAGCAGATCGTCGAGGCCCTGTCGGGGATCGCGTTGTCCCAGCTGGTCCGGCCGGGGACGCCGGTGATCTTCGGGTCGTTCCTCTCCAACATCGACATGCAGTCCGGCTCGCCGACCTTCGGCACGCCGGAGTCGGGGCTCGGCCTGCTGTGCACCGGGCAGATCGCCCGCCACTTCGGGCTGCCGTTCCGAACCGGGGGCGGCCTGACCTCGTCGCAGGTCGCGGACGCGCAGGCGGGCTACGAGGCGCTGATGACCCTGATGCCCACCTTCCTCGCCGGGGCCAACTGGGTGATGCACTCCGCGGGCTGGCTCGAGGGCGGCCTGGTCGCCGGCTACGAGAAGTTCATCGTCGACGTCGAGCTCCTTCAGATGCTCCGCCACGAGTTCACGCCCCTGGAGATCGACGAGGACTCGATGGCGTTCGGCGCGCACGAGGAGGTGGGCCACGGAGGGCACTTCCTCGGCGCGATGCACACGATGGAGCGCTTCCGCACGTGCTTCTACCGCCCGCTGCTCTCGTCCTCGGAGAACTACGAGCGGTGGATGCGCAACGGCGGTCACGACGCCAACGACCGCGCGACCGTGGCGTACCAGAAGACGCTGGAGGAGTACGAGCAGCCGCCGCTCGACGACGCGGTCCGCGAGGAGCTCGAGGACTACGTCATCCGCCGGCGGGCCGAGCTCGGCGACTGAGCACCCGTCCCGACCGAGAGCAGGCGGTGGTTGGGGAACCAGGTGCAGCCGCCAGGAGGCAGCATGCCTGCACCTGGTTCCCCAAGGGCATTGCGGCGGGATGATCGCGGCATGCCCGACGACCGTTCCCTTCGGATGACCTTCGACTCCACCGCGGCGCTCTACCAGCAGGCGCGGCCCGACTACCCCGACGAGCTGTACGACACCTTGGTGGAGGCCGCCGGGCTGGCCACGGGGGCGCGGCTGCTCGAGGTCGGGTGCGCCACCGGGAAGGCGACCCTGCCCCTGGCCCGCCGGGGGTTCACCCTCACCTGCGTCGAGCCGGGGCCGGCCCTCGCCGCAGTGGCGCGCGCCAACCTGGCCGCCTTCCCGGACGTCAAGGTCGTCGACGGGACGTTCGAGGAGCTCGACGCCTCGGCGCGACCGGCGTACGACGTCGTCCTCGCGGCCACGTCCTGGCACTGGGTCGACCCCCTCGTGCGCTACCGGCGTGCGTGGGAGCTGCTCCGCCCCGGAGGGCACCTGGCGTTCTGGAGCGCCACCCACGTCTTCCCGGTCGGTGGTGATCCGATCTTCGACGAGCTGCAGGCGGTCTACGACGAGATCGGTCAGCTGAGCCCGAGGATGGTCCCGTCGTCGGCGAGGTCGATGCGCGCCGCCGAGGGGTCCCTGGGCAGTCCGGGCATGGTCATCATGTCGCCGCAGACCACGACGACGAACCCGGCGCCGGCCGAGAGGCGTACCTCCCGCACGTGCAGCTCGTGCCCCGACGGCGCGCCCAGCGACGCCGGGTCGGTCGAGAACGAGTACTGGGTCTTGGCGACGCAGACAGGCAGGCGGGAGTAGCCGTCGCGCTCGATGCGCTGGAGTCGGCGCCGGGCCTTGGCGTCCCAGGTCACGAGGCCGGCCCCGTAGAGCCGGGTGGCGATGGCCTCGACCTTCTCGGTGAGCGAGAGGTCGTCGTCGTAGGTGTAGGAGAAGTCGTACGGCGACGGCTCGGCCAGCGACGCCAGGACGCCCTCCGCGAGGTCCTTCGCACCGTTGCCACCTTCGGCGAAATGCGTGGCGGGGAAGGCCTGGACGCCCTCTTCGGCCACGAGCGCGACCACCCGCTCCACCTCCCGGTCGGTGTCGGAGGGGAAGCGGTTGACCGCAACGACGGCGGGGATGCCGTAGACCTCGCGGATGTTGGCGAGGTGGCGACGCAGGTTCGTCATGCCGGCCTCCACGGCCGCTACGTCCTCGCGGCCGAGGTCGGCCAGGGCGACGCCGCCGTGGTACTTCAGGGCGCGCACGGTCGCGACCACGACGGCCACGTCGGGACGCAGGCCGGATTTGCGGCACTTGATGTCGACGAACTTCTCGGCGCCCAGGTCCGCGCCGAAGCCGGCCTCGGTGACGACGATGTCAGCCAGCCGCAGGCCGGCGCGGGTGGCCATCACCGAGCTGCAGCCATGGGCGATGTTCGCGAACGGTCCGCCGTGGACGAAGGCAGGCGCGCCCTCCAGGGTCTGGACGAGGTTGGGGGCGAGCGCGTCGCGCAGCAGGGCGGCCATGGCTCCCTCAGCACCGAGGTCGCGGGCGGTGACGGGCGCCATCGACCGGGTGTAGCCGATGACGATGTCCCCGATGCGTCGCTTGAGGTCGGCCCACGACTCGGTGAGGCAGAAGATCGCCATCAGCTCCGAGGCCACGACGATGTCGAAGCCGTCCTCGCGGGGGAAGCCGTTCACGTGCCCGCCCAGCGCGACGACGACCTCGCGCAGGGCCCGGTCGTTGGTGTCCACGACGCGCTTCCAGGTCACGCTGCGCACGTCGATGTCGAGCTCGTTGCCGTGGTGGACGTGATTGTCGATGAGTGCCGAGAGCAGGTTGTTGGCGGCGGCGATGGCGGCGAAGTCGCCGGTGAAGTGCAGGTTGATGTCGGTCATCGGCACGACCTGGCTCCAGCCGCCGCCGGCCGCGCCGCCCTTCATGCCGAAGACCGGTCCCATCGACGGCTCGCGCAGGCACGCCACCGTCCGGTGACCCAGGCCGTGGAGGGCGTCGGTCAGGCCGACCGTCGTGGTGGTCTTGCCCTCGCCGGGCGGCGTGGGGGACAGGGCGGTGACCAGCACGAGCCGGCCGAGGGGTCGGTCCGCCAGTGAGGCGAGGTAGCCGACGTCGACCTTCGCCTTGTGGTGGCCGTAGGGGACGAGGTGCTCCTCGCCGATCCCGAGTGTCTCCTCGGCGATCTCGCGGATCGGTCGCAGGACGGCGGCGTTGGCGATCTCGATGTCGGACTGCATGACGGGCTCCTGGTCGAGGTGGTGATCTGTGGTCGTCGGTGTCGGTGGTGTCGTGCCGTCTCAGCGGAAGACGACGGTGCGTTCGCCGTTGAGCAGGACCCGCGACTCGCTGTGCCAGCGCACGGCCCGGGAGAGCACCTGCGCCTCCACGTCGCGTCCTGCCGAGACGAGCTGGTCCTGGTCGTGGCCGTGGTCGACGCGGACGACGTCCTGCTCGATGATCGGTCCTTCGTCGAGGTCGCCCGTCACGTAGTGCGCGGTCGCGCCCACCAGCTTCACGCCACGGTCGAAGGCCTGGTGGTAGGGCCGGGCTCCCTTGAAGCTCGGCAGGAAGGAGTGGTGGATGTTGATCGCCCGTCCCGAGAGCCGGCGGCACAGGTCGTCGGACAGCACCTGCATGTAGCGGGCCAGGACGACGAGGTGCGTTCCGGTGTCGTCGACGAGCTGCAGGAGGCGTTCCTCGGCCTCCGCCTTGGTGCCGGGCGTCACCGGGACGTGGTGGAACTCGATGCCGTACGAGCGCGCCAGCTCACCCGCGTCGGGGTGGTTCGACACGATCGCGGGGATCTCGATGTGCAGCGCCCCCGTGCTGGCACGGAAGAGGAGGTCGTTGAGGCAGTGCAGGTGCTTGGAGACCATGATCAACGTGCGGTAGGGCGCCGAGGCCGACCAGAGCTCGAACCGCATGGCGTACGCCTCGGCGACGCGGCCGAAGGCCTCCCGGAGGTCGGCGGCGTCGGCGGCGGCCTCGGTGACGAAGGCGATGCGCATGAAGAACCGATCGCTGAGCCGGTCGCCGAACTGCTGGCTCTCCACGATGTTGGCCCCGCGCTCGACCAGGAAGCCCGACACCGCGTGGACGATCCCGGGACGGTCGGGGCACGAGAGGGTGAGGACGAAGTCGGCTCCGGTGGGGCCGTGCGACATGGTGGCTCCTGACGCGGGAGAGGTCCGTGGCGATGGATCCGAGCTGTTGCGCTTGACGAAACGCAGTCTGCGATACGCAACAGCCCCTGCGCTAGTGTCCCCCCATGGTGGACATGGTCCCGAGCCCTGCCGTGACGGGCGCCGGCGTGCAGTCGGTCGACCGGGCGCTCGGGATCCTCGAGGTGCTGGCCCGCACGGGCGAGTCCGGCGTCACCGAGATCGCCGCCGAGCTCGGCGTCCACAAGAGCACGGCCTTCCGCCTCGTGGCCACCCTCGAGGCCCACCGGCTCGTGGAGCAGACCGCCGACCGGGGCCGTTACCGGCTCGGCGTCGGCATCCTGCGGCTCGCCGGTGCCACCACGGCCCGCCTCGACCTCGTGCAGGAGGCGCGGCCCATCGCACGCCAGCTCGCCGCGGACACGGGAGAGACCGTCAACATCGCGGTCCTCGCCGAGAGCTCCGCGCTCTACCTCGACCAGGTCGCGGGGTCCTCGGCCCTCCAGCCCCACAACTGGGTCGGGCAGCACATCCCCCTCCACGCGACGAGCAACGGCAAGGTGCTCCTCGGCGGCCTCGACGACGCAGGTCTCGAGGCCGTCCTCGGCACGCTGGCGACCTACACGCCGCGCACCATCACCGGTCGACGCGAGCTGCGCGAGGAGGTCGCGCGGGTGCGCGAGCAGGGCTACGCGGTCGCGGTGGACGAGCTCGAGGTCGGTCTCACGGCGGTCGCCGCCCCCATCCGCAACGCGCACGGCGACGTGGTCGCGTCGATGAGCGTGTCCGGTCCGTCGTTCCGGCTCCCCGACGAGCGGGTCGAGGACGTCGTACGCCGCGTGGTCGCGGCAGCGGCCGAGGTCTCCCACCGCCTCGGCTGGGGGCACCGCTGACGGGAGGAGCGGAGCGTCAGAGGCATTCGGATCAACCCAGACCTTGACGCCCGGGCCGGGCAGCAGGATCCTTCCGCACAGAGAGCGAGGCGACCGTGGCCGACCTGTACATCGACGGCAGCTGGACACCGGCCCTCGGGGGTGGTCGGCGGGAGATCCGCTGCCCGGCCGACGGTTCGTTGGTGGGTGAGGTCGCAGAGGCGGACGGCGGCGACACCGAGCTCGCCGTGGCGGCCGCCCACCGGGCGTTCCACGAAGGACCGTGGCCGGGGTGGTCGAACCGCGACCGCGGCGACCTGCTGCTGCGCGTCGCTGACCTTCTCGAGCGCGACCGGGACGCCATCGCCCGAGCGGAGTCCCTCGACACCGGCAAGCGCCTGGTCGAGGGAGGCTACGACGTCGACGACGTCGTGTCGGTGTTCCGCCACTTCGGCCACGCCGCCGACGCCGAGGGCGGCCGGGTCGTCGACACCGGGAACCCGGCCGTGGTCAGCCGGGTCGTGCACGAGCCGGTCGGCGTCTGCGGGCTGATCAGCCCGTGGAACTACCCCCTCCTCCAGACGGCGTGGAAGGTGGCGCCGTGCCTGGCCGCGGGCAACACCTTCGTGCTCAAGCCCAGCGAGATCACCCCGCACACAGCCGTCCACCTGATGAAGGTCCTCGAGGAGGCCGGACTCCCCCCGGGCGTCGGCAACCTGGTGCTGGGCGAGGGACCTGCGGCGGGCGCGCCGCTCGCGGAGGACCCGCGGGTGGACCTCGTGTCGTTCACCGGCAGCCTCGCGGTCGGCAAGCGCCTGATGGCCGCAGCGGCGGCGACCGTGAAGCGGGTCGCCCTCGAGCTCGGCGGCAAGAACCCCAACATCGTGTTCGCCGACGCCGACTACGACACTGCTCTCGACTTCGCGCTGACGGCGGTGTTCCTGCACTCCGGCCAGGTGTGCTCGGCCGGCGCACGCCTCATCGTCGAGGAGTCCCTCCACGACCGCTTCGTCGACGACCTCGTCGAGCGGGCCCGTGAGATCCGGCTAGGCGGACCGTTCGACGAGGACGCCGAGACCGGGCCGCTGACCAGCGCCGCGCACCGCGAGAAGGTCGAGGCCTACGTCGCGGCCGGTCTCGCCGAGGGGGCGGTGCTGCGGTGCGGTGGGGCTCGCCCCGACGACCCCGCCCTGGCCGACGGGTTCTACTACCTCCCGACAGTGCTCGACCGCTGCACCAGCTCCATGAGCGTGACTCAGGACGAGTCGTTCGGTCCGGTGCTCACGGTCGAGACCTTCACCGACGAGGCCGAGGCCGTGCGGATCGCCAACGACAGCATCTACGGCCTCGCCGGCGCCGTGTGGACGCAGGACTCGGGTCGCGCCCAGCGCGTCGCGGCCGGACTGCGGATGGGCACCGTGTGGATCAACGACTACCACCCCTACGTCGCCCAGGCGGAGTGGGGCGGCTACAAGCAGTCGGGCATCGGGCGCGAGCTGGGACGGGCCGGCCTCGAGGAGTACCGCGAGACCAAGCACGTGTGGCACAACATCGCGCCGGAGCCGCAGCGCTGGTTCGGAGGGTCTGGATCGTGAACACCCGCAAGGCATACGACTTCGTCATCGTCGGTGGTGGGTCGGCCGGGTGCGCCCTGGCCAACAGGCTGTCCGCCGACCCGTCGACCAGCGTCCTGGTGCTCGAGGCCGGCCGGACCGACAAGTTCGACCCGCTCATCCACGCCCCGGCGGCCCTGCCCTTCCCGATCGGCAACCCGCTCTACGACTGGAGGTACGAGTCGGAGCCGGAGCCCGCGATGGGCGGGCGCCGGGTCTACCACGCCCGCGGCAAGGTGCTCGGTGGCTCTTCGTCGATCAACGGCATGATCTTCCAGCGGGGCAACCCGATGGACTACGAGCGCTGGGCCGGTGACGCCGGCATGGAGGCGTGGGACTACCGCCACTGCCTGCCGTACTTCAAGCGCATGGAGTCGCTGATCCTCCCCGACGGGATGGTCGGCGCCGACGCATGGCGCGGCGGGTCCGGGCCGCTCAAGCTCGAGCGCAGTCCGGCGACCAACCCGCTCTTCAGCGCCTTCTTCGAGGCCGCGCAGCAGGCCGGCTACCCGCTGACCGACGACGTCAACGGCTATCGGCAGGAGGGCTTCGGCCGCTTCGACCGCAACATCGTGAACGGCGTACGCATGTCGGCTGCGCGCGCCTACCTGCACCCGGTGATGGGACGCAAGAACCTCACCGTCGAGACCTTCGCGCACGCCACGAAGGTGCGCTTCGACGGCACCCGTGCCGTCGGCGTCGACTACCTCCGGGCCGGCCGCAGGCACGACAGCGTCGACGCGGGTGAGGTCATCCTGTGCGGTGGGGCGATCAACTCGCCGCAGCTGCTCCAGCTGTCCGGCATCGGTGATCCCGAGCACCTCCGGCCGCTCGGTGTCGACATGGTGCAGGACCTGCCGGGGGTGGGGGAGAACCTCCAGGACCACCTCGAGGTCTACATCCAGTACGCCTCGCTCCAGCCTGTCTCGATCGTCGAGGGACTCAAGTGGCGCAACCGTCCGCTTGTCGGGCTCGAGTGGCTGCTGAAGCGCACCGGCACCGCGGCGTCCAACCACTTCGAGGGCGGCGGCTTCTGTCGCTCCAACGAGGACGTCGACTGGCCCAACCTGATGTTCCACTTCCTGCCGATAGCGATCCGCTACGACGGCTCGGCCGCGCCCGGTCAGGACAAGTACGCCCACGGCTACCAGGTGCACATCGGGCCGATGTACGCCGACACCCGCGGGTGGGTGCGCATCGCGTCGGTCGACCCGCGGGAGAAGCCGAAGATGCTCTTCAACTACCTCTCGACCGCCAACGACAAGCGGGAGTGGGTCGAGGTCGTCCGGGTCGCGCGCGACATCCTCAACCAGCCGGCGTTCGCTCCGTTCAACGGCGGCGAGCTCTCGCCCGGCAGCGCGGTGGAGACCGACGAGGAGATCCTCGAGTGGGTGCGCAAGGACGCCGAGACGGCGCTGCACCCCTCCTGCACCGCGAAGATGGGCACCGACGAGATGTCGGTCGTGGACCCCGGCAGCATGCGGGTCCATGGCACCGAGGGCCTCCGCGTCGTCGACGCGAGCGTCTTCCCCTACGTCACCAACGGCAACATCTACGCCCCCGTGATGATGGTCGCCGAGAAGGCCGCCGACCTGATCGTCGGCAACACCCCGCTGCCACCTGCCGACGTGCCCTACTACCGCCACCGCGACCAGTCGCCGCTCTACCCGCCCGGAGATCCCCGCAACGCCACGTGACCCGTCCCGCTCCAGCCCGGAGGCCCGCATGACCGCACAGCTCGACGCACCCGCCCCTCTCGGAGACCCCCACCCGGAGCGCGCCCCCCGTCCGACGGTGCGGTGGCCGGTCTTCATCACGTCGTTCGTCGGGGTCTGCCTGATCACGCTGTGGGCGATCGTGGCGCCCGCCAACGCCGAGAGCGTGATCGGCGACCTCGTGGGCCGGGTCGGGACGGGCTTCGGCTGGTTCTACGTCGCGCTGGCCACGGCCATCGTCGGCTTCGTGATCTTCCTCGGGGTCTCCCGCTACGGCAGCATCCGCCTCGGTCCCGACCACTCGCGCCCAGAGTTCTCGACCTTCGCCTGGGCGAGCATGCTCTTCGCGGCCGGCATCGGCACCGACGTGATGTTCTACTCGGTGATCGAGCCGGTCTCGCAGTTCACCGCGCCGCCCGTCGGCGAGCCCGGGACCGTCGACGCGGCCCGCGACGCGACGGTCTGGACGCTGTTCCACTACGGCGTGACGGGCTGGGCCATGTACGCGCTGATGGGCCTGGCCCTGGGCTACTTCTCCTACCGCAAGAACCTTCCGCTGGCGGTCCGGTCCGCGCTCTACCCCGTCTTCGGCAAGCGGGTCAACGGGGGGCTGGGCCACGCGGTCGACACCGCGGCCGTCCTCGGCACCATCTTCGGGGTGGCCACCAGCCTCGGCATCGGGGTGGTGTTCCTCAACGTCGGGCTCAACGTCATCTTCGGTGTGCCCGTGGGCACCGGTGCGCAAGCCGCGCTCGCGATCCTCGCCGTCACGATCGCAGCGATCTCGGCCACCACCGGCGTCGACAAGGGCATCCGGTTCCTGTCGCAGCTCAACGTGCTGCTCGCCCTCGGGCTGGCCGGCTGGGTGCTCATCACCGGCCAGACCTCGTTCCTGCTCAACGCCGTGGTGATGAACGTAGGTGACTTCATCCGGTCCTTCCCGGCCAAGTCGATGGAGACCTTCGCCTTCACCGACACCCAGGAGTGGATGCAGCTGTGGACGCTGTTCTTCTGGGCGTGGTGGGTCGCGTGGGCGTCGTTCGTGGGGCAGTTCCTGGCCCGGATCTCGCGCGGGCGCACCATCCGGCAGTTCGTGCTCGGCACGATGGTCATCCCGTTCAGCTACATCGTCATGTGGATCTCGATCTTCGGAAACGCTGCGATCGACAAGGTCCGGGGCGGCGACGAGGCGTTCGCCGAGGCGGCCGTCGACTTCACCGGCGTCGGCTTCTACGACCTGCTGCGCGACTACCCGTTCTCGGACGTCGTCATCTTCATCGCGTTCGTGGTCGGCCTGCTGTTCTACATCACCTCGGCCGACTCCGCTGCGCTGGTCATGGGCAACCTCTGCTCCGAGCTGCACGACGTGCAGCAGGACTGCACTGCGTGGCTGCGCATCAGCTGGGCCAGCATCACCGGCCTCCTGACCGTCGCGATGCTGGCCGTCGGCGGGATCCTCGCCCTGCAGTACGCGACGATCATCATGGGCCTTCCGTTCGCCTTCGTGCTCGTGCTGGTCATGTGGGGCCTGTTCCGCTCGATCCGCAACGAGGGCCGCAAGGCCGGGGCCGGCGTCCGTGGCATGTCCCCCCTGCTCTCGGCCCGCACGGGGCCGGGCCACGACGCGCGGAAGTCCTGGAAGGCACGCCTCGCCAGGACCATCAACTTCGTCGACGAGGAGGCGGCCACGGCCTACCTCGCCTCGACGGTCGAGCCCGCCCTGCGCGAGGTCGCCGAGGAGCTCACGACGATGGGCATCCGGGCCTCGGTGGCGTCCGGCGAGGTGGCAGGGCACCCGTACGCCGAGCTCACCACGGAAGGGGACGAGGGCCAGTTCGTCTACCGGGTGCAGGTGCGGCTCTCGCCGGTGCCGACCTACGGCGGGCGGATGATCGGCGACCGCGACCAGTACGCCCGGCTCGAGGTGCACCTGCTCGACGGCGGCCAGGACTACGACGTGATGGGGTACACGAGCGACCAGGTCATCCACGACGTGCTCGACCAGTACGAGCGTCACCTGGACTTCCTGCGCACCGAGTGACGCCGATGCACTCGTGACGCGTGCTGCCCTTGACACCTCAAGGGGGGCGGAGCACTGTACGGGTGTTGCAGGTCACGCACGGCGTTGCGCCAAGCGCAACAGAATGGGAGGCGGCCATGGCGCTCAAGGAACCTGTCGGTGAGTCCGTGGTCCCACCAGCCGGAAGGGACGGCCACTTCCCGCTCGACAAGGTGACCTTCGGCGTCGCGGCCGGCCTGGCCGTCGCGTTCCTCCTCTGGGGGACGATCGACTCCGAGGGGATGGGCGAGACGACGTCCACGATCCTGGGCGAGCTGACGTCGCTGTTCGGCTGGCTCTTCATCCTGGTCAGCGCGGTGTTCCTGCTGTTCTCCGGCTACCTCGCGATCACCCGCTACGGCAACATCAGGCTCGGCCCCGACGACTCGAAGCCGGAGTTCTCGACGTTCTCGTGGGTCTCGATGATGTTCGCGACCGGCATGGGCATCGGCCTGATGTTCTGGGGGGTCGCCGAGCCGCTGACCTACCTCACCGCCACCGACGCGAGCAGCATCCCGCCGGGACGCGGCGACCCGTCGACCCCCGACAGCGCGCGCGTCGCGATGGAGTACGCGTTCTTCCACTGGGGCTTCCACCCATGGGCGATGTACAGCGTGATCGGGCTCGCGATCGGCTATTTCGCCTACCGCAAGGGGGCCGGCAACCTCGTCTCCGGCGCCTTCGGGCCGCTCCTGGGCGAGCGCGCCACGCAAGGGCCCGGCAAGGCGATCGACATCGTCGCCATCTTCGCCACCCTGTTCGGCTCCGCCACGTCGCTCGGCCTCGGCGCCCTGCAGATCACCGGCGGGCTCGACGACGTCTTCGGCAGCGGCCAGTCGAGGTGGCTGACCGTCGGGGTCATCGCGGTGCTGACGCTGTGCTTCGTCCTCTCGGCCGTCACCGGCGTCGAGAAGGGCATCCAGCTGCTCTCCAACGCCAATGCGATCGCCGCCGTCCTGCTCGTCTTCTTCCTCTTCGTGGTCGGCCCGACGGTCTTCATCCTCAGCACCTTCACCGAGTCGCTGGGCGGCTACCTGACCCACCTGCCCACAATGGCCTTCCGCACCGGCGCCTTCGGGGGCAGCGAGTTCCTGAGCGCCTGGACGATCTTCTACTGGGCCTGGTGGATCTCCTGGACGCCCTTCGTCGGCATGTTCATCGCGCGCATCTCCAAGGGACGCACGATCCGCCAGTTCGTGGTCTACGTGATCCTCGTGCCCAGCCTGGTCTCGTTCGTCTGGTTCTCGATCCTGGCCGGCTCCGCCTTCGACCTGCAGCTCTCCGGCGCCAAGGACCTCGGCGCCGTGCTCGCGGACGAGGGCACCGAGAGCGCGCTGTTCGCGACGCTGAGGGAGTACCCCCTCTCGAGCATCACCGTCGTGCTGGCCGTGTTCCTCGTGGCGATCTTCTTCATCACCGGAGCCGACTCGGCCTCGATCGTGATGGGCATGCTGAGCCAGCACGGCAAGGAGGAGCCGATGCGATGGCTCATCATCTTCTGGGGCGTCGCGCAGGGCGCGGTGGCGGCGGTGCTGCTGTTCTCCGGTGGCCTGGGCGCACTGCAGACGCTGGTCATCATCGTGGCGGGGCCGTTCATGCTGGTGATCTGCGCGATGTGTGTGTCCCTGATGAAGTCGCTGCGCGCGGAGCCGTACGAGTCGACGCTCCCCTCGCGCGTGCGCAAGGCCGTGCTCCACGCCCAGAGGTACGACTCGGTGGAGAACCACTCGGTCGCCCTGGCCGCGCTCGGCGCTGATCCGGACGAGGTCAGCCCGGACCCGGACGAGGGTCCGAAGGCCTGACCCGCACGCGTTCCTCCCGACGGACCGATCGCCGCCTCCGCGCACCCTTGACAGTGCGTGGGGGCGGCGTCGTACATTTCGGGTGTCGCACATAGCGCAACGAGTTGCGTGATACGCAACTCCCGAGTCAGCCCGCACAGGAGCCAGCCATGGCAGATGTCCCCGCGACAGCCGGCGTCGTCGTGATCGGAGCCGGCATCGTCGGCAACAGCCTCGTGCACCACCTCACCCGCCTCGGGTGGAAGGACGTGGTGCAGATCGACAAGGGGGCGCTGCCCAACCCGGGCGGGTCCACCGGCCACGCGTCCAACTTCATCTTCACCGTCGACCACTCCCGCGAGATCACCGACCTGACCCTCGACTCGGTCGCGCAGTACCGCGAGATGGGCGTCTTCACCCAGTCCGGCGGCTTCGAGATCGCGCGCACCGAGGAGCGGATGGAGGAGCTGCGACGACGCATGTCCAGCGCCCGGGCCTGGGGCATCGAGGCCGAGCTGGTCAGCCCCGCCTTCGTCAAGGAGCGCGTGCCGTTCATCGAGGAGGACCAGTTCATCGGGGCGTTCTGGACCCCCGGGGTCGGCGTGGTCGACTCGCTGCGCGCCGGCACGATCATGCGCGAGCGGGCGCTCGCGACCGGCGAGCTCACGGTCGTGCCGACGGTCGAGGTCGTCGGGCTCGACACCGAGGAGGGTCCGCGCGGACGTCGGATCACCCGCGTGCGCACCACCGGCGGCGACATCGAGACCGACACCGTCGTCATCGCAGCAGGTGTGTGGAGCCCCAAGCTCGGCGACATGGCCGGCGTGAGCATCCCGCTGACGCCGGCGGTGCACCAGATGATCAGCGTGGGCCCCTGCCCGCAGCTGGCGGAGAAGGAGGGCGAGATCTCCTTCCCGATCATCCGCGACATGGACACCTTCTGCTACGAGCGGCAGCACGGCGCCGACATGGAGGTGGGCTCCTACGCACACCGTGCGATCCTCCACGAGCCCGAGGACATCCCCTCGATCGAGCAGGCGAAGCTCTCGCCGACCGAGATGCCCTTCACCTCCGACGACTTCGACCCCCAGCTCGAGCAGGCCTACGAGCTGATGCCCGAGCTGCTCGGCGCCGAGGGCGCGGAGATGCGCTACGCCATCAACGGCCTGCTGTCCCTGACCTGCGACGGCAACCCGATCCTGGGCGAGAGCGAGGTCGCCGGTCTCTGGACCGCCGCCGCCGTGTGGATCAAGGAGGGGCCCGGCGTCGGCCGCGCGGTCGCGGAGTGGATGACCCACGGGCACTCCGAGATCGACCTGCACCACAGCGACATCGCCCGCTTCCACCAGCACCAGAAGCGTCGCGAGCACACCCGGCTGCGCACGACCGAGTCCTTCATCAAGACCTACGGCATCGTCCACCCCGCCGAGCAGTACGAGTCCGACCGCGACCAGCGGCTCTCCCCGATGCACGACTCCCAGGCCAAGCTCGGCGCCGTCTTCTTCGAGACCGCCGGCTGGGAGCGGCCTTTCTGGTACGAGTCCAACGCCGCGCTGCTCGACCAGTACGGCGACGCCGTGATGCCGCGCGAGCACGAGTGGGACTCGCGCTGGTGGAGCCCGATCATCAACGCCGAGCACCTCCGGATGCGCGAGGCCGCAGCCGTCATCGACCTCTCCGCCTTCTGCATCTTCGACATCACCGGCCCGGGCGCCCTCGACGCGGTCCAGCGCACGTGCGTGGCGCAGTGCGACGTCGCGGTCGGCAAGGTGATCTACACGCCGGTCCTCGACCCCAAGGGCGGGTTCCGCTCCGACCTCACCGTCATGCGCCTCGGCGACGACCACTTCCGCGTGGTGACCGGCGGCGCCCACGGCATGGCCGACCGCGCCTGGTTCTCCGCGCACCTGCCGGACGACGGCGCCACCACGTTGACCGACCTCACCGACGACATGTCCACCATCGGTGTCTGGGGCCCGCGGGCGCGCGACATCGTCTCCTCACTGACCTCCGACGACGTCTCCGACGCCGGGTTCGGCTTCCTGACCTGCCGCGAGGCCGACCTCGGCGGCGTCCCGGTGCTGGCCTCGCGCATCTCGTACGTCGGCGAGCTCGGCTGGGAGCTCTACGTCGCGATGGATCGGGCCGCCGAGCTGTGGGAGGTGCTGCTCGACGCAGGCGGGCCGCACGGAGCGGTCCCGGCCGGCATCGGCGTCTACGGGACGACCGGCCGGATCGAGAAGGGCTACCGCGCCTACGGTGCCGAGCTCGACTCCGAGCGGACCATCGTCGAGGCGGGCATGCAACGTCCCAAGGTCAAGGCGGCGGACTTCGTCGGCAAGGAGGCGTACCTCGCGCAGCGCGCTGCGCTGGACTCCGGGCAGGAGCCGAAGGCGGTGCTCTGCACGCTCACCGTCGACGACCACACGTCGGCGTCGGGCATGAAGCGCTACATGCTAGGCGGCGAGCCGATCCTGACCCGCGACGGCAGCACCCTCACCGACGGCCACGGCCACCACCCGTACGTCACCAGCGCGGGGTCGGCACCCTCGCTCGGCAAGCACGTGCTGCTCGCCTACCTCCCGCCCGAGGAGGCGGTGATCGGCAAGGAGCTCGCCGTGTCGTACATGGAGGAGCTCTATCCCGTCACCGTCGGCTCGATCGACGCGACGCCCCTCCTCGACCCCGACAACGCCAGGATCCGCTGAGATGGTCAACCCGCTCGTCTGCGTGAAGCGGGTCGTCGACTCGTCCAGCGAGGTCGTCCTCACCGAGGACGGCCAGGGCGTCGACGGCCGCTTCGCGGGCTTCACTACGAGCGCCCACGAGGATTGCGCCGTCGAGCTCGCCGTGCGGATCGCCGCCGACGGCGGTGGAGGCGCCACCGTGGTGACGCTCGGCGACGCCGACGCAGCTGAGCAGCTGCGCTCCGCGCTGGCGGTCGGCTGCACCGCCGCGACGCACGTGCTCGCCGACGCCCAGGCGTTCGGCCCCGCCGACGTGGCGCGCGAGCTTGCGGCCGTGGTCCGCGACCACGAGGCCGCCGGCACCCCGCACGAGCTGGTGCTGCTCGGCAACGACGCCGCCGACAGCGGCGACCACCAGGTCGGGATCCGGCTGGCGTACGAGCTCGGCTGGCCCGTCGTCAACGGCGTCAGCAGCGTCTCGGTGGCCGACGGCTTGGTGACCGCGAGCGGCTCGGGCCCCGACGGCCACGAGACCTTCCGGCTGCCTCTGCCCGCCGTGATCACCGTCCTCGAGGGAGGCGTCGAGCCGCGCTACCCGACCGTGCCGGGGCGGATGAAGGCGAAGAAGGCTCCGATCGAGGAACGGACGCCCGGCACCGAGCCCGTCGGTCCCTCGCGGGTCCGGCTCGTGCTCCCGCCGCCGTCGCCCTCGACGGTGCAGGTGCTGGGCGAGGGCCCGGCCGCCGCACCTGCGGTGGTCGACCTGTTCGAACAGCTGGGGGTGCTGGCGCGATGATCCTGGTGCTGGTGGAGGTCTCGCCCGCGGGCGAGGCCGTCGAGACCTCCCGCGAGGCGGTCACGTTCGCCCGCGACCTCGCGGCCGCCGGCGGCGGTGTGCCCATCGACGTGGTCGTGGTCGGGACGCCGGACGACGCCCTCGTCGGGGTGCTCGCCGCCCACGGCGTGCGCCGTGTCCACGCGCTCAGCGGGCCGGCGTACGACTCCTTCTCCGGTGCGGCGTGGGCCACCGGCGTCGAGCACGTACGCGCCGGGGCGGGCTCCGTGGTGGTGATGGCGTCCGGCACGCCGCGCGGCAACGAGGTGCTCGCCCACCTGGGCGCACGCGCCGGCGTGCCGATGGCTGCCAACGTGGTGTCCTTCGGCGGGCTCTCGCCCTTCACCGTCACCCGTCAGGTCGTCGGCGGTGCGGCACTGGAGGAGATGCGGCTCGCGCAGCGGCCCGCGATCTTCACCGTCGCCGGCCACGCGGTCGAGGCGCGCCCCGCCGACGCGCCGGGCGCGGGCGAGCTGGTGGTCGAGAAGCCCGACGTCCCGGACGCCGACCTGGTCGCCCGGGTCGTCTCGACCGACGAGCCCGAGCCGGACCTGTCCGGCACGCTGAAGTCCGCGAAGGTCGTCGTCGGCGCCGGTCGCGGCGCAGGCTCGGCCGACGGCTTCGACGACCTCCTCGAGCTCGTCGACCTGCTCGACGCCTCGCTCGGCGTCTCGCGGGTGGTGACCTCACTCGGCTGGCGACCGCACCACGAGCAGGTCGGCCAGACCGGCAGCCGGATCTCACCGGACCTCTACATCCCCTGCGGCATCAGCGGCGCCATCCAGCACTGGGCCGGGTGCAGCAGCGCCAAGGCCATCCTCGCCATCAACACCGACCCGGACGCCCCGATGGTCACCAAGGCGACCCACGCCGTGATCGGCGACCTGCACGAGATCATCCCGGCGGTCAACGCCGAGATCCGCCGCCGCCGCGGCTGAGGGACTCGCGGCTGTCCGGCCACCTCCATGTTCGACGGGCGCGGCTCCTGTCTGAGCGTGGTCGCGCTCGGCCTCCTGACGGCAGCGACCTACCTGTGGCCGGAGTCGAGGGTCACCGCGTACACGGAGAAGCCCCGCTTCCGGAGGGAGGAGGACACCGAACTGGTCAATACGTCCGGCCGCGGCTGAGGCGGGGTCAGTCGTCCCGGGGCGGTCGCGCTGCCGCGGTCCCGAGTGGGCCGACGGGTACGCCTCCCGAGCAGGCCTGCGGTGACCCCGGGTGGCGACTCAGGGTGTGGCCCGGGGTGTGACCCGGGGTGACTGGCCGGGGGGCAGTCGGTGGTCGGTCTACGTCCGCCGGTGGAAGGTGACCTGGTTGTCGGCGTGGACCGTCTTCGCGTAACGGGGGTCGTGGGCGAGGCGGTGGTGGTGCGGACAGAGCAGGCGTCCGTTGGCGAGGTCTGTCTTGCCGCCGTTGGTCCAGGGGTCGTCGTGGTGGGCGTGGCAGCCGGACGCAGTCGTCTCGCAGCCTTTCGCCGTGCAGCCGCCGTCGCGCTGCCCGAGCGCGATGCGCTGCGACGTGGTGAAGAGCCGCCGGGTTCGCCCCAGGTCGAGCACCCGGCCCTCCCCGTCGAGGACGATGGGGATGATCCCCGCCTCGCACGCCAGCCGGCGCGCCAGCGTGGCGGACATCCGGGTGCCGTCGTCGAGCAGCGCGGTGGCGTGCTCGCCGAGGAGCTGCTCGAGGGTCATCGTGACGACGATGGTGGCGTTGACGCCCGCGGTCTGCGGGGTCGCGTCCCGGGGATAGCGCTCGATGTACTCGACGAACGCCTCGCCCATCCGCCGGCGCAGGGGCTTCCAGCCACCTTGCTCGTCGCGGAGCTGCTCGTCGGTGTGCCGGGCGGGGTTCGCCAGCGCCTGGAGGTGGCGGCGGAACATCGCGCCGACGTGGGACGGGATGACGAAGTTGCCGTGGCACCGACCTTGCCCGTCGTCGGTGAGGGTGAGCTCGATGCCGGCGTCGGCGCGGGCTTCTTCCTTGGCGAGGCTGGCGGCTTCCTGGGCTTCGCCGAGCTCGGGCGCGACAACGTCGAGGATCCGTCGCCCGAGGCGACGTAGCGCTCTGGCGTCGTGCTCGACCGCCGCAGCGAGGAGGTGGTCACGTGCTTGGGCGCGGGCGGACGGGTCGATGATCCGGGTCGTGCCGTCGGTGCAGCGCACGGACGTGGGGATCGCGTCGACCGCGGCGACGATGACCCGCGCCTGCTCGACGCGCAGTCTGCCGTCGGCGAGTGCCTGTCCGGTGGGGGCGTGGAGCTCGTCCTCGAACGCGCGGCCGAGCTTGGTGAGGCGGGCGGCTTCAGCGTGGGTGTGGTGGCTCCTGCCGGCCCACCACTGGTGGGTGTGCCTCGCACCTGTGGCGTCCCCGAGCCGACGCCGGTCGGCCTCCGCGGCGGCGCGGCACACCTGCCGGACCAGGCTGCTGGACGCACTCGTCAGCCCGTCCAACACCCTGGTCACGTCCGCGTCGCCCAGCCCGGTCAGCGACAGCCCGCCCAGCTCGGTGAGGGTGGCGTGGACGCGCGCCAGCACCGCTGCCACGACCGGCGACGCAGCCGGCTCGGTGCCCGGCGCACGCCACCCACCTTTGTGGGGTTCCTCGACGGGTACGGCACTCACAGCACTGGCCCTCCCGCACCCTCGGTTGGGCGCGTCGACAACTACGGTCGTGGGTCAATGTCAGTAGGTGTGTACAGCCAGATGCTGGCTTCAAGGAAGGACCCGAGCTCGCTCGCTCGAACACCTCAGATGCTACTCGGCACCACCGACATCGGGTCCCCGTCGTTCCCAGACTGGCGGGATCGTCGGTGTCTGGTGAATGCCCAAGCCGGCCAAGACTGTTTCGACGTCGTGGAGGCCGCTGCAGTCGCGGCGCAATGTCGTACGTCGTGAGCACGACCGCCGCGCGACGTTCACAGCGTCGCTGCTACTCGCGAACGGGCCCTGCAGGGCTAGACCGCCGCCACGCTAATCCCGCCGGGAACCTACTCTCGGAGAAAGGTGAGCGTCAGCGGATGCGCGGCCGGTGTGCGCGGGTGTGCCGGACCTTCGGCTGTGGAGGTGTTGGGTGTCTCAGGCACAGGCCGCCGATCGGCCTCAACTGGCGCTTGGCGATTCGGTGGCCGACGCGAAGGCCTCTGGCCGCCGGTGGGCCACAGTCCTGCTCGTTGGGGTGGCGTGCGGCGTCGTGGTGACCGGAATTCTCGGCAGGCTGGTCATGTTCCTGCTCGCCGAGCTCAACCCGGACGCGGCGGGCGTCCGCAGCGACGACGGTTTCATCATGGGCCAAGTCACCCTGTCGGGATCGACGCAGCTGGCGTTGGCCGGAGCGCAGCTGGGAGCTATCGGTGCGTTCCTCTACATGGCGCTGCGCGGCCTGATGATCGGGCCGCCCTGGTTCCGTCTGCTGTCTATCTCGGTCGGACCGGGCGTCGTGGTCGGCGCGATGCTCGTGCACACATCCGGCATCGACTTTCACCTACTAGACCCACTATGGCTGACACTCGGCTTCTTCGTGCTGATACCCGTGGTGTTCTGTGCGGCCTTGCACCTGGTAGCCGAGAGGACTCTGAGCCATGGCGGCGTGCGGTCGATGCCATTGATGGTGCTTGGGTTCACCCTCACCATCGTGGCACTGCCGTTAACGCTGGTTCTAGGCATCGGCTGGCTGACCGCCCGCGCCCTCCGCGGCGATGACACGCTCTCGACGACCGCGGCCGCGTGGTTCGTCCGCGCGGTGTTGGCCCTCGTGTTCGTGATGGCTGTCATCGACCTCGTCTCAGACGCAAGGACGTTGTCCGCCTAGATCCGGCCTGAGAGGCACCCCTAAGAATCCGCATCTCCGCCACGCGCCGGCAGGCGGCGCAATGTCGCGCCCCGGACGGTACGCGGCGCTGAGCAGCGCACCCGCCGTTGCGGCCTGAGCCTCCCAGGGGTGGTGACGACGGTCTCGCCCCGCCCGTAACCTCTCGCGACCTCCCGCGTTGTCTACCCAGAAGTAGCGGGCGCGAGCCGCCCGGCTCGGTCCAGGGAGCAGACGGCAGGAGGGTGCACGTGGGTGTCGAGATCCAGGTCGACGACCTCAGCAAGTCCTTCGGCAAGCAGCTCATCTGGGGCGACGTCACGCTCACCGTCCCGGCGGGCGAGATCTGCGTGATGCTGGGCCCCTCGGGCACCGGCAAGTCGGTGTTCCTCAAGACGCTCATCGGCCTGCTCAAGCCCGACAAGGGGTCGATCATCATCGAGGGCACCGACATCGCGAGCTGCTCCGAGCGCGAGCTCTACGAGATCCGCAAGCTCTTCGGCGTGCTGTTCCAGGACGGCGCGATGTTCGGCTCGATGAACCTCTACGACAACGTCGCCTTCCCGCTGCGCGAGCACACGAGGAAGTCCGAGTCCGAGGTCCGCGACATCGTGATGGAGAAGATGGACCTCGTCGGGCTGCTCGGCGCCGAGGACAAGCTTCCCGGCGAGATCTCGGGCGGCATGCGCAAGCGCGCGGGCCTCGCCCGGGCGCTCGTCCTCGACCCCGAGATCGTGCTCTTCGACGAGCCCGACTCCGGCCTCGACCCGGTGCGCACCGCCTTCCTCAACCAGCTGATCGTCGACCTCAACGCGCAGATCGACGCCACCTTCCTGATCGTCACCCACGACATCAACACCGCGCGCACCGTGCCCGACAACATCGGGCTGCTCTACCACCGGCACCTCGCGATGTTCGGCCCGCGCGAGCAGCTGCTGAGCTCGGAGGAGCCCGTCGTGCGCCAGTTCCTCAACGCACAGCGGGTCGGCCCGATCGGCATGTCGGAGGAGAAGGACGCCGACGAGCTCGCCGCCGAGGCCGGCCAGGAGCTGCCGCCGCTGCCCCCGATCCCGCTCCAGCTCGACCCGTCCAACGGCATCCCGCGCCGCAGCCAGCGGCCGGCAGGGGAGTGGTGCCGCGAGCACGGCGTCACCCCGCCGCCCGGTTCGTTCGAGTCGAGCAACGCCGGCCTGGCACCGGGAGCCTGACGAGTCGATGACCACGTCCACCCCCACGTCGCTGTCCTCGCGCGCGCTCGCGCCCATCGGGGTCGCCGGCAATCTCTTCGCCTTCGCCCTTGACGTGGGGCGGGGGCTGTTCCGGCGACCCTTCCAGCTGCGCGAGTTCATCCAGCAGGCCTGGTTCATCGCGTCGGTCACCATCGTGCCGACCGCGCTGGTCGCGATCCCCTTCGGCGCCGTCATCGCGCTCCAGGTCGGTGGCCTGATCAAGCAGTTCGGCGCCCAGTCGTTCACCGGCTCGGCGTCCGTCCTGGCGGTGGTCCAGCAGGCGGCCCCCATCGGCACGGCGCTGCTGATCGCCGGCGCCGGCGGCTCGGCCATCGCGGCCGACCTCGGTGCGCGCAAGATCCGCGAGGAGCTCGACGCGATGATGGTGCTGGGCATCGACCCCATCCAGCGCCTCGTCGTCCCACGCGTGCTGGCCTGCATGCTCGTGGCGTTCTTCCTCAACGGCATGGTCAGCGTCGTCGGGGTCAGCGGCGGCTACGTCTTCAACGTGATCCTCCAGGACGGCACCCCCGGTGCCTACCTCGCCAGCTTCACTGCGCTCGCCCAGCTGCCCGACCTGTGGATCGGGCTCATCAAGGCGCTCGTCTTCGGACTGATCGCCGCGATCGTCGCCTCCTACAAGGGCATGAACGCCAAGGGCGGACCCAAGGGCGTCGGTGACGCCGTCAACGAGTCCGTGGTCATCACCTTCCTGCTGCTCTTCGTGGCCAACTTCGTCCTCAGCATGATCTACCTGCAGGTCGTGCCCCCGAAGGGCGGATGAGCGATGCCCCTCCGAGACGTCTACGCCAAGCCGCTCGCCTCCCTCGACGACCTGGGCGGCCAGCTGGCCTTCCACCTCGGGGTGCTCAAGGCCGTCCCTCGCTCGGTGACCCGCTACCCCCGGGAGATCATGCGGATCCTCGCCGAGGTCACCCTCGGCTCCGGAGCGCTCGCCGTCATCGGCGGCACCGTCGGCGTGATCATCGGCATGACCTTCTTCACCGGCGCACAGGTCGGGCTGTCGGGCTACGCCGCGCTCAACCAGCTCGGCACCGCGGCCTTCTCGGGCTTCGTCTCCGCCTACTTCAACACCCGCGAGATCGCGCCACTGGTCGCGGGCATCGCGCTCGCCGCCACGGTCGGCTGCGGCTTCACCGCGCAGCTGGGCGCCATGCGGATCTCGGAGGAGGTCGACGCCCTCGAGGTGATGGCCATCCCGTCGATGCCGTTCCTCGTCGCCACCCGGGTGGTGGGTGGCCTGATCGCGATCATCCCGCTGTACGTCGTCGGGCTGCTGTCGTCGTACTTCGCGAGCCGGCTCGTGGTGACGCAGATCTACGGCCAGTCGGCCGGCACCTATGACCACTACTTCAACGCGTTCCTGCCGCCGGGTGACGTGCTGTGGTCCTTCGGCAAGGTCCTCGTCTTCGCGGTGACCGTCATCCTCATCCACTGCTACCACGGTTACAACGCCTCCGGCGGGCCCGCGGGCGTGGGCGTCGCCGTCGGGCGTGCGGTCCGCACCAGCATCGTCGCGATCAACGTGCTCGACCTGCTGCTGTCCATGGCCATCTGGGGCGCTGCCACGACCGTGCGGCTGGCGGGGTGAGGCGGTGATGAGGACGAAGGCCCTGGGCGTGGTGTTCCTGGCGCTGATGCTCGCCGGGGTGTGGGCGACGTACGGCGTGTTCACCCAGAAGTTCAGCGACTACGACGAGGTCACCGTCAAGGCCTCCCGGATCGGGCTCCAGCTGCCGCAGCGCGCCGACGTCAAGATCAAGGGCGTCATCGTGGGCGAGGTGCTCGACTACGAGCCGACCGCGGCGGGCGCCGACATCACGCTCGGCCTCTACCAGGACCGCACCACCGACGTCCCGCGCGACGTCACCGCCTCGATCCTGCCCAAGACGTTGTTCGGCGAGAAGTTCGTCTCGCTCGACGTCCCCGACGACGGCTCGTCGGCACAGCCGATCGCCGACGGCGACGTCATCCAGCGCACCGACCTGTCCATCGAGGTCGAGCAGGTGCTCAGCGACCTCTACCCGCTCCTGCGCGCGGTGCAGCCCGCCGACCTCAACACCACCCTCAACGCCGTCGCCACCGCGCTCGAGGGCCGCGGGGACCAGCTCGGCGAGACCCTGGAGACGCTCGACGCCTACCTGACCCGCTTCAACCCCGAGCTCCCGGCCCTCGTCGAGGACCTCCGGCTCACCGCGCAGGTCTCCGACACCTACGCCGAAGTGCTCCCCGAGGTCGCCACCATCCTCCGCAACACCATCACTACCACCTCCACGCTCGAGGACCGCGAGGACAAGCTGCAGGCGCTCTTCAACGACGTGTCGAAGTTCGCCGCCGTCACCGAGCGCTTCACCCGCGCCAACGGGGACAACCTGGTGCGCCTCGCCGACCTCAGCGCGGCCCAGCTCGAGGTGTTCGCACGCTACGCGCCGGAGTACCCGTGCCTGCTGGGCGGCATCGTGGGCGCGGGCAAGCTGCAGGCCGAGGCCTTCCGCGGCTTCACCCTCCACATCGTGCTGGAGACGCTGCCCAACCAGCCCCGCGGTTACGGACCCCAGGACGCCCCGGTGTACGGCGACAAGCGCGGACCCCACTGCGGCCAGCTGCCCAGCCCCAGCTACAGCCAGGCCAACCCGGGCACCCAGCCCGACTTCGTCGACGGCGTCGACGAGCCCACCGGCAAGGGCACCAGCCGCGTCGCTCCGGGATGGTCCGGCACGGCGGCCGGCTACGCGGGCGGCCGGGAGGAGTCCGCGCTGCTCAAGGCGCTGCTCGCCCCGGGGCTCGGAGTCAGCGGCGGCGACGTACCCGACCTCGGGGTCCTCCTGGTCGGGCCGATGGCGCGCGGGGCGGAGGTGTCGCTGCGATGAGCCGCATCCTGGACGCCAGGACCTCGGTCGACCTGGTCAAGCTGCTGGTCTTCGTCGTCGTCACCTCGCTCGCCACGACCGTGCTGGTCGTGACGATCGGCAACCTCGACTTCGGCTCGTCGCGCGAGTACCGCGCGGAGTTCACCGACGCCACCGGTGTCAACAAGGGTGACGACATCCGCGTGGCCGGTGTCCGCGTCGGGACGGTCAGCGAGGTCGAGATCGTCGACCGCACCCGGGCCCTGATCACCTTCTCGGTCGACCGCGACACCTCGGTCAACGGCGGCACCAACGCCGCGATCCGCTACCGCAACCTCGTCGGGCAGCGCTACATCTCGCTGACGCAGGAGGTGGGTGACACGCGTCGGCTGCCGGCAGGGTCGACCATCCCGGTGTCGCGCACCACGCCGGCGCTCGACCTCACCGTGCTGTTCAACGGCTTCAAGCCGCTCTTCGAGGCGCTCTCGCCCGAGGACGTCAACCAGCTGTCGTACGAGCTCATCCAGGTGTTCCAGGGGGAGGGCGGCACCCTCGAGGGGCTGCTCGCGCACACCGCGTCGGTGACCTCGACGCTCGCCGACCGCGACGAGGTCATCGGCGACCTCATCGACAACCTGTCGCTGGTGCTCGACCACGTCGCCGACCGCGACAAGCAGCTCACCCGCCTGATCCAGTCGTTCCGCACGCTCGTCGGCGGCCTGAAGAAGGACCGCAACGCGATCCTGGGATCGCTGGAGGAGGTCTCCGCCCTGTCGGTCGAGACGGCCTCGCTCATCGACGGCATCCGCGAGCCCTTCGTGAAGGACATCAAGGAGCTGCGCGCGGTGGCGGGCAACATCGACAAGAACAAGGCCGAGCTCGACCGGGCCATCCAGGTGCTCCCGATCAAGCTCCGCAAGATCGGCCGCACCGCGATCTACGGATCGTTCTTCAACTTCTACCTCTGCGAGTTCCAGGGGCGCGTGAACCTGCCCCGCGACGTCTCGATCCCGGTGAAGTACACCACCGGCTCCGACAGGTGTGATCTCGGATGAAGTCACCCCACGCCGTTCTTCTCCCCCGCTCCGCTCCTCCGAACAACGCCGAGGGGACCCCGACATGAAGCCGTTCAGGGAGCGCAACCCCGTCGTCGTCGGGGCCATCAGCCTCGTCGTCCTCGCGGTGATGCTGGTCGCCGCGCTGCGGGCCGACGACCTGCCGATCATCGGTGGGGGCGACACCTACCACGCGATGTTCAGCGAGGCCGGCGGGCTCAAGGTCAACGACGAGGTCCGCATCGCCGGCGTGCGCGTCGGCAAGGTCGACGAGATCGAGCTCGCGGGTGACGAGGTGCGGGTCAGCTTCAAGGTCGACGAGGCCGCCGACTTCGGCGGTGACACCCGCGCCGCGATCAAAGTGAAGACGATCCTGGGCGCGATGTTCCTGGCGCTCGAGCCGGCCGGCAGTGGCCGGCTCGCCGAGGGGGCGACCATCCCCGCCGCGCGCACCTCGTCGCCGTTCGACGTGGTCGAGGCGTTCGAGGGGCTCGCGTCGACGTCGGAGCAGATCGACACCGACCAGCTCGCCGACTCGCTCACCACCCTCGCCGACCTCACCCGCAACACGCCCGAGGAGTTCCGGGGAGCGCTCGACGGCCTGAGCCGGCTCTCGACCAACATCGCGGCCAAGGACGAGCAGCTCAACACGCTGCTGGTCAACCTCGAGCGGGTCTCGACGGTCCTCGACGAGCGTGACCAGGACATCATCACGCTGATGGAGGACAGCGACGTGCTGTTCCGGGCCCTCGTCGCGCGCCGCGAGGCCGTGCACGACCTGCTGGTCTCCAGCACGACCCTCTCGAAGGAGCTCACCCTGCTCATCGAGCAGTCGCGCGCGGACCTCAAGCCCGCCCTCGCGCACCTCGAGAACGTCGTGGCGGTGCTCAACAAGAACGAGGACAACCTCGACAGCAGCCTGCGACTGATGGCGCCGTTCTACCGCGTGTTCGCCAACACGCTCGGCACCGGTCCGTGGTTCGACACCTGGATCTCCAACTTCCCGCCCGTCCCGCAGGTGGGTTGAGCCATGGACCTCGTCAAGCGCCTCGTCGCCCCGCTCGTCGTGCTCGGCTTCGTCGTCGCGGCGGCCGTCACCGTCCTCGGCGGCGACACCTCCAAGACCGTCGTCGCCCACTTCCCGCGCGCCATCTCCGTCTACGAGGGCAGCGACGTCCGTGTCCTTGGTGTCCCCATCGGCACCGTGACGCGCGTCGAGCCCACCGGCACTGACGTGACCGTCACGATGACGTACGACGAGGAGGTCAAGCTGCCGGCCGACGCCCGTGCGGTGATCATCGCGCCGTCGGTGGTGGGCGACCGCTACGTCCAGCTCACCCCCGCCTATCCCGGCACGGGCAAGGTCCTCACGGACGGCGCCGAGCTCTCCGTCGAGGAGACCGCGGAGCCGCTCGAGCTCGACGAGATCTACGAGAGCCTGGACCGCCTCAACGTCGCCCTCGGCCCCCGGGGCGCCAACAAGTCCGGAGCCCTCTCCGACCTGCTGTCGGTCACGGCTGACAACTTCGGTGGCCAGGGCACGACCTTCCGTCAGACGATCGAGGACTACTCCAAGCTCAGCGCGACGCTGGCCGGCAACTCCGACGAGCTCTTCGGCTCGGTCGAGGCGCTGGGGAACTTCATGGAGACCCTCGCCCAGAACGACCAGACGGTGCGCCAGTTCAACCAGTCCCTCGCCGACGTCTCGACGATGCTCGAGGGCGAGCGGGAGGAGCTGGTCGCCGCGACGAAGAACCTGTCGGTGGCCCTCACCGCGGTCAAGGAGTTCGTGGCGGAGAACAAGGGCTCGCTGGGCCGCAACATCACCGGGGTCAACCGGGTCGCCAAGGTGCTGGTGCGCCAGCGCGCGGCGCTCGACGAGATCCTGCGCGTGGCTCCCGGCGCGCTCAACAACCTCGCACTGACCTACAACCCGCAGGCCGGCACCCTCGACACGCGCGCCAACTTCGGCGAGTCGATCAACCAGCTCGAGATCGACCCGGCCGCGTTCCTGTGCGGCTTCGTCGGCCAGGTCGAACGTTCCGGACAGGTGTGCGACCGGATCACCGACCTGCTCGCCCGGCCCCGCGCGGGCGCACTCGGTCGTACGCCGGCGCCGCTGCCCGCGCAGGACGTCTTCGACCCGACCCTCGGCGGGCTGGTCGCAGCAGACCCGGAGGTGCAGCGATGACGCGGCTCAAGGTGCTCGTGCTTGGCGTGCTCGCGACGCTCTTCCTGTCCGCGTGCGACGCCAGCGTCTACTCGCTGCCGCTCCCGGGCGGGCCCGACGTGGGCGAGGACCCGATGACGGTCACGGTGGAGTTCGCCGACGTCCTCGACCTGGTGCCCCAGTCGACGGTCAAGGTCAACGACGTGAGCGTCGGCAAGGTGAGCGCCATCGACCTCGAGGGCTACCAGGCCCTCGTGACGCTGGAGATCCGCCGCGACGTCGACCTGCCCGGCAACGCAGTGGCCGAGCTGCGCCAGACCAGCCTGCTCGGCGAGAAGTTCGTCGAGCTCAGCGCTCCCGACGAGGGGGCCATCGCGTCCCGCCTCCAGGACGGGGCCGTCATCCCGATCGAGCGGGCCGGGCGCAACCCGGAGGTCGAGGAGGTGCTGGGCGCCTTGAGCCTGCTGCTCAACGGCGGTGGTGTCGCCCAGCTCAAGACCATCACCCGGGAGCTCAACCTGGCCCTGGAGGGTCGTGAGGACTCCGCACGCTCCGTGCTGCGCAACCTGCGCACGTTCACGGGTCAGCTCGACGAGAACAAGGCCGACATCGTCGCCGCGATCGAGTCGCTCAACCGGCTCGCCCTCGCGGCGGAGAAGCAGCTGCCCACCATCGACCGGGCGCTCGAGGAGCTGCCCAGCGCGCTCGACTCGATCGACCGGCAGCGCGACGACCTCGTCGACATGCTGGCCGCGCTCAACGAGCTGTCGTCGGTCGCCGTGGACGTCATCGCCCGCTCCAAGGACGCCACGATCACCTCGCTCGAGCGCCTGGACCCGGTGCTCACCCAGCTCGCGGCCTCGGGCGACGACTTCACCAACGCCTTCCACGTCTTCCTCACCTACCCCTTCGTCGACGAGGTCGTCGGCCGGGATCCCCAGGTGGCGCGCAACCTGCACATGGGCGACTACACCAACCTGTCCATCACCCTCGACGTCGACCTGACCGGGATCCCGACGACGATCCCGACCACGCTGCCGACCGAGGCGTGCATCCCGCTGAGCGCCCTGCCACAGGACGGCCCGCTCCCCGACACCAGCCGGCTGTGCCAGGACGCCCTCGACGCGATCAACGACTGCCTCGCGGGGCTGCGCCGCGGTGACGTGTCCGCGTGCGTCGGCCTGCCGGGCTCGGTCATCAGCGTGGTGTGCCAGCAGGCCCCCGTCCCGGGGCTCTGCGGCGGCTCGGGGACCCCGACCCTGCCGGTGCCGACGCCGACCGTTCCGACGGACCCGGTCCCGAGCCTGCCGACGATCACCCTGCCCGGACTGCCCGGCCTGCCCCGCCCCGGTGCCTACCCCACCGGTCCGCCACCCGACAGCAGGCGGGGGCCGACGATGGGGGAGCTCGCCGAGGTCTACGACCCGGCGCTCGTGAGCCTCCTCGTCCCCGGGATGGTGACGCGATGATCACCCGCCGGACCCGGCTCCAGCTGCTCGTCTTCGCCATCATCACGCTCGTAGGCGTCAGCTTCGTGGGCGCCCGCTACGCGCGGCTCGACCGTCTCGTCCTCGACCAGAGCTACACCGTGGTGGCCCACTTCGCCGACTCCGGCGGCGCCTTCGCCGGGGCGGAGGTGTCCTACCGCGGGGTGCGCGTGGGCGAGGTCAGCGAGCTCGTCCTCACCGACTACGGCGTCGACCTCGTGCTCGACATCGACGAGGAGCACGACGACATCCCGGCCGACGCCCACGCGCTGGTCGGCAACCGCTCGGCCGTCGGCGAGCAGTACGTCGAGCTTCAGCCGCAGAGCGACGACGGCCCGTTCCTCCAGGACGGCTCGGAGATCGCCCGCGACCTGACGACCACGCCCATCGCGACCGACACCCTGCTCACGCACCTCGACGAGACCGTCCGGAGCGTCGGCCAGGACGACCTGCGCACCGTGACGTCCGAGCTCGGCCTCGCCTTCCGGGGTGCCGGCGACGACCTCCAGACCATCCTCGACAGCAGCAGTGAGCTCATCACCGTGGCGGAGCAGAACTTCGACGTCACCGTCGACCTGATCCGCGACAGCAACACGGTGCTCAACGGGCAGATCGACTCCGAGCGCGCGTTCCGTCGCTTCGCCCGCGACCTCTCGGCCTTCTCCACCACGGTGGCCGACCACGACGGCGACCTGCGCCGACTCATCGAGGACGGCTCGCTCGGCGCCAACGAGCTGCGCGTCTTCCTCGAGACCAACGAGGTCGAGCTCGGCGACCTGATCAACAACCTCGTCACCACCGGCGAGGTCGTGGTCAAGCACCTCGACGGCATCGAGCAGCTGCTGGTCCTCTACCCCTACGTCGTCGAGGGCGGCTACACGGTCGTGTCGAGGTCGCCGGGCACCGGGCTGTACGACGCCCACTTCGGCATGGTCCTGACCTCGGACCCGCACGTGTGCCTCGGCGGCTACGAGGGCACCGACCGCCGCTCGCCGCTCGACGGCAGCGACATGGCCATGAACGAGGGCGCCGGCTGCACCGAGCCCGCCTCGAAGTCCAACGCTCGTGGGGCGCAGAACATCCAGGCTCCGCGGGCGGCCACCGGGTGGGGTGCCGCGGACTTCGCGTACGACCCGGCCACGGGTGCCGTGACGTCCGACCCCGCCGAGATCGAGCGGCTCACAGGTGCGCGTGCCGCGGCGCCGCGGACCCTGGGCGCCGACAGCTGGAAGTGGCTCCTCCTCGAGCCGCTGCTCGGCGAGGGCGTGACCCCGGGCGCCGGCGGTCGTTGACTCTGCAGACCCCTTGGAGGAGGGGCGATGCGTTCCAGGGAGGGAACATGTCCGTGCTGTCCGTCCAGCCTGCACCGTCCGATGGGGCCCGACCGGGCGACTCCGTGGAGACCCCGTCCGAGGCGACCGGGTCGACCACCCGTGACCCAGCGCCGCCGCGGTGGCGGCTGCTTCTCGCCCTCGCGCTCACGCTCGCCGTCGTGGCCTGCGCCGCGCTGCTCGTCTGGCTCACGGCCGGCGGACGCGCGTCCGCCGGCGGCGGCCTCGACCACCCCGAGGAGCGCGAGCAGGTGATGAGCCTGACCGACCAGTTCGTGAAGCGGCTCGGCACCTACAGCCCGGACCTGCTCGACGACTCCGGCCAGATGCCCGCCTACCGCGAGCAGGTCCGCGAGGTCATCACGCCGAAGTTCGCGGCCGACTTCGACAGGGAGGTCGCCACGGCCGAGCAGCTCGTCGCCCAGGGCGGCATCACCCGCACCGCCGACGTCTTCGCGACCGCCGTCTCCTCCGTCGACGACGACTCGGCGCGCGTGCTCGTGGCCGGGGCGTTCACCGACAGCTACCGGCAGGACAAGGGCGCGAAGGCGCTGGCGGTCGACCAGGAGCCGCTGCCGTTCCGCTTCACTGTCGACCTGGTGCTGATCGAGGGGGAGTGGCTCGTCGACGACTTCACCCCCGTGAGCTCCCCCGAGGAGCCCGGCGCCGCCGACCCGAGCACCGAGGGGAGTGCACCGTGACCGACGCACCCACCTGGTACGACCTCCTCGACGTGCCGCGCGACGCCTCCACCGAGGAGGTCCGCGCCGCCTGGAAGGGCCGGATCGCCGACCTCGAGCCGGGAGACCGCCGCTTCGACATGCTCAACCGGGCGGCCAAGGTGCTGCTCGACCCGCCCGCCCGCGCGGCGTACGACGCCGGGCTGCGCCCGGAGGCGCAGGTCGAGGACGACGCCCCGGCCGCACCGCCGCCGGTCGAGGAGGCCACCTCCGTACGTGCCTCCGATCGCGCCCGCGGCGTCCCGTCCTGGCTCCTCACCGGGCTGGGCGTCCTCGCGGCCGGCCTCGTCGTCGCGACCGCCTGGACGTGGGCCCGCGCGGACGCCGCGGGCGTCGACCCGGCCATCCGGGAGGCCCAGGTCGCGGCGGAGCGCGTCGTCGTACCCGTGCTGTCCTACGACCACGAGACGCTCGAGGCCGACCAGCGGGAGGCCCAGGCGCTCATGACGGGCAGCTACCGCGAGGAGTACGACAAGCTCTTCACGGTCATCGAGGACAACGCCCCGCAGACGCAGACGAAGGTCACCGCCTCGGTCGTCGCCTCGGGCATCGTGCGGGCGAGCGACGACCGCGTGCAGGTGCTGGTCTTCGTGGACCGGCCGACGACCAACAAGCTCGACGCCGAACCGGTCGTCTACAAGGACCAGGTCACCGTCTCCATGCAGCGCGTGCACGGCGAGTGGCTGGTCGACGACCTCGTCACCTCTCCCGCCCAAGGGTAGGCAATCGGCGCGTTCTGCTTGACCGGTGGCGCTTCGACGTTCATAGTCGTGGCCAACGCGTGGAGCGTCCCTCTGGGAAAGACCCCGCGTTTGTGGCGTGTCCTGAGTTGCGCTATCGTGTCTCCTTGCGCCTGCCCTCAGATGCCCGACGCCTTCCGGACGGCCGTCGTGGTGGTCGGCCGGCGCCGATCACTTGCTCATTTGTGAGGACACCTCTTGGCCGCGCGCAGCTCCGCTGGTAACCACCGTCGCACCTCTTTCGCAAAGATCACCGAACCTCTCGAGGTTCCCCCCCTCATCTCGCTCCAGACGAGCAGCTTCGACTGGCTGGTCGGCGGCGAGCGCTGGGAGGCGGAGGTGGCCGCCCGCAGGGCTGCCGGTGAGGACGTCTCCGAGAAGACCGGTCTGCAGGAGATCTTCGAGGAGATCTCCCCGATCGAGGACTTCTCCGAGACGATGATGCTCTCCTTCGACAACCCCGTCTTCCTCGACGAGAAGTACACCGAGGAGGAGTGCAAGGAGAAGGACTTCACCTACTCCCGCCCGCTCTACGTCTCGGCCGAGTTCATGAACCACGAGACCGGCGAGATCAAGGGCCAGACGGTCTTCATGGGCGACTTCCCCATGATGACCCGCAAGGGCACCTTCATCATCAACGGCACCGAGCGCGTCGTTGTGTCGCAGCTCGTGCGCTCGCCCGGCGTCTACTTCGAGTCGAGCCCCGACAAGACGTCCGACAAGGACATCTTCACCGCCAAGCTCATCCCGAGCCGTGGCGCCTGGCTCGAGTTCGAGATCGACAAGCGCGACCTCGTCGGCGTGCGCCTGGACCGCAAGCGCAAGCAGAACGTCACCGTCCTGCTCAAGGCGCTCGGCTGGACCACCGACCAGATCCGCGAGGAGTTCGGTCAGTACGAGTCCATGATGCTGACCCTCGAGAAGGACAGCGTCCGCTACGAGGTCGTCTACGAGGAGCTGCAGAAGAAGGCGCGGGGCGAGGCCCCGACCGCCGAGCAGGTCAACGACGAGGTCACCCGCCTCGCGCTGCTCGACATCTACCGCAAGCTCCGCCCGGGCGAGCCGCCGACGGCCGAGGCCGCGCAGACGCTGCTCAACAACTACTACTTCAACCCCAAGCGCTACGACCTGGCGAAGGTCGGCCGCTACAAGATCAACAAGAAGCTCGGCCTCCACGAGGCGTTCGACCAGCAGACGCTGACCATCGACGACGTCGTGGCCGCCATCCGCTACGTCGTGCAGCTGCACGCCGCGGGTGTCCAGGCCGAGTCGCCCGACCTGGTCGACGCCGAGGGCAACGTCGTCGAGGGTCCTGACGGTGCCCCCGTCAAGGTCCAGGCCGACGACATCGACCACTTCGGCAACCGCCGCATGCGCACGGTCGGCGAGCTGATCCAGAACCAGCTCCGCACGGGTCTGGCCCGCATGGAGCGCGTGGTCCGCGAGCGGATGACGACCCAGGACGTCGAGGCGATCACGCCGCAGTCCCTGATCAACATCCGCCCCGTGGTCGCGGCGCTGAAGGAGTTCTTCGGCACCTCGCAGCTCTCGCAGTTCATGGACCAGACCAACCCGATCGCCGGCCTGACGCACAAGCGTCGCCTCTCGGCCCTCGGTCCCGGTGGTCTGTCCCGCGACCGCGCCGGCATGGAGGTCCGTGACGTCCACCCGTCGCACTACGGCCGCATGTGCCCCATCGAGACGCCTGAAGGCCCCAACATCGGCCTGATCGGCTCGCTGGCCTCCTACGGTCGGATCAACCCGTTCGGCTTCGTCGAGACCCCCTACCGCCGCGTGGTCAAGGGTGTCGTCACCGACGAAATCGACTACCTGACCGCCGACGACGAGGACCGCTACGTCATCGCGCAGGCCAACGCCCCGCTCGACGCGAAGATGAAGTTCGTCGAGGAGCGCGTGCTGGTCCGGCAGAAGAACGGTGAGGTCGACGCGATCCTCGCCGAAGAGGTCGACTACATGGACGTCTCGCCGCGCCAGATGGTGTCGGTCGCGACGGCCCTGATCCCGTTCCTCGAGCACGACGACGCCAACCGCGCGCTCATGGGCGCCAACATGCAGCGCCAGGCCGTGCCGCTGATCACCAGCGACAGCCCGCTGGTCGGCACCGGCATGGAGTACCGCGCCGCCGTCGACGCCGGTGACGTGGTCGTCGCCGACAACGCCGGTGTGGTCAAGGAGGTGTCCGCCGACGCCATCGAGACGATGAACGACGACGGCACCTACCAGACCTACAAGCTGGCCAAGTTCCGTCGCTCCAACCAGGGCACCTGCATCAACCAGCGCCCGCTGGTCAAGGCCGGCGACCGCCTCGAGGTCGGTACGCCGATCGCCGACGGTCCCTGCACCGACGACGCCGAGATGGCGCTGGGCACCAACCTGCTCGTCGCCTTCATGCCCTGGCAGGGTCACAACTACGAGGACGCGATCATCCTCAGCCAGCGCCTGGTGCAGGAGGACGTCCTCACCTCGATCCACATCGAGGAGCACGAGGTCGACGCCCGCGACACCAAGCTCGGCCCCGAGGAGATCACGCGGGACATCCCGAACATCTCCGAGGAGGGCCTGGCCGACCTCGACGAGCGCGGCATCATCCGCATCGGCGCCGAGGTCACCACCGGTGACATCCTGGTCGGCAAGGTCACGCCCAAGGGCGAGACCGAGCTCACCCCCGAGGAGCGCCTGCTCCGCGCGATCTTCGGTGAGAAGGCGCGCGAGGTCCGCGACACCTCGATGAAGGTGCCCCACGGTGAGTCCGGCACGGTCATCGGCGTGCGCGTCTTCGACCGTGAGGACGGCGACGACCTGCCCCCGGGCGTCAACCAGCTGGTGCGCGTCTACGTCGCGCAGAAGCGCAAGATCTCGGTCGGCGACAAGCTCGCCGGACGCCACGGCAACAAGGGCGTCATCGCCAAGATCCTGCCGATCGAGGACATGCCGTTCATGGAGGACGGCACCCCGGTCGACGTCGTGCTCAACCCGCTGGGTGTGCCGCGTCGAATGAACATCGGCCAGATCCTCGAGCTGCACCTCGGCTGGCTCGCCAAGCAGGGTTGGGACCTCAACCTCTCCGGCGAGAAGGGCGAGTCCGACTGGAAGAAGCGCCTCATCGCGATCGGCGCCGACGCGGCCGACCCCGACACGAAGGTCGCCACCCCGGTGTTCGACGGTGCCCGCGAGGACGAGATCACCGGCCTGCTCGGCTCCACGCTGCCCAACCGCGACGGTGAGCGGATGGTCAAGGAGGACGGCAAGGCCAACCTCTTCGACGGTCGTTCGGGCGAGCCGTTCCCGGAGCCGGTGGCGGTCGGCTACATGTACATCCTCAAGCTGCACCACCTCGTCGACGACAAGATCCACGCTCGCTCGACCGGCCCCTACTCGATGATCACGCAGCAGCCTCTGGGCGGTAAGGCCCAGTTCGGTGGCCAGCGGTTCGGTGAGATGGAGGTCTGGGCGATGGAGGCCTACGGCGCCGCCTACGCCCTCCAGGAGCTGCTCACGATCAAGTCCGACGACGTGCCGGGCCGCGTGAAGGTCTACGAGGCCATCGTGAAGGGCGAGAACATCCCCGACTCCGGCATCCCCGAGTCGTTCAAGGTGCTCGTCAAGGAGATGCAGTCGCTCTGCCTCAACGTGGAGGTGCTGTCGCAGGACGGCTCCACCATCGAGATGAAGGACGCCGAGGAAGATGTCTTCCGGGCGGCCGAGGAGCTCGGCATCGACCTGTCCCGCCGCGAGCCCAGCTCCGTCGAAGAAGTCTAAGGCTGACTGCGAGGACGCACTCCGCGCGACTGCCTCTCCGTTCCGGAGAACAGGCGCTCCGCGCGTCCTCCGGTCAGTCCCCAGCTCCACTTTCCACGTACTAACGAAGGACTGCAGCCATCGTGCTCGACGTTAACTTCTTCGACCAGCTTCAGATCGGCCTGGCCACTGCGGACGACATCCGCACGTGGAGCCACGGTGAGGTCAAGAAGCCGGAGACCATCAACTACCGCACGCTCAAGCCCGAGCGTGACGGCCTCTTCTGCGAGAAGATCTTCGGTCCCACCCGGGACTGGGAGTGCTACTGCGGCAAGTACAAGCGCGTGCGCTTCAAGGGCATCATCTGCGAGCGTTGTGGCGTCGAGGTCACCCGCTCCAAGGTGCGCCGCGAGCGCATGGGCCACATCGAGCTCGCCGCACCCGTGACCCACATCTGGTACTTCAAGGGCGTCCCCTCGCGCCTGGGCTACCTGCTCGACCTGGCGCCGAAGGACCTCGAGAAGGTCATCTACTTCGCCGCCTACATGATCACCTCGGTCGACGAGGACGCGCGTCACCGCGACATGGACTCCCTCGAGAACAAGGTCGGCCTGGAGCGCGAGCGCCTCGAGAAGCGTCGCGACACCTCGGTCGAGGACCGCGCCAAGAAGCTCGAGGAGGACCTCGCCACCCTCGAGGCCGAGGGTGCCAAGGCCGACGCCAAGCGCAAGGTGCGCGACGGTGCCGACCGCGAGATGAACCAGCTCCGCGACCGCGCCAACCGTGAGATCGCGCGCCTCGAGGAGGTCTGGGACACCTTCAAGAGCCTCAAGGTCCAGGACCTGCTCGGCGACGAGCTCCTCTACCGCGAGATGAAGACCTGGTTCGGCAAGTACTTCGAGGGCCACATGGGCGCCACGGCGATCCAGAAGCGCCTCCAGGACTTCGACATCGAGGCCGAGGTCGAGGCGCTGCGCGACACCATCGCCAACGGCAAGGGCCAGCGCAAGGTCCGCGCCCTCAAGCGCCTCAAGGTCGTCGACGCCTTCCGCAAGACCGGCAACCAGCCCATCGGCATGGTGCTCGACGCCGTCCCGGTGATCCCGCCGGACCTGCGTCCGATGGTCCAGCTCGACGGTGGCCGCTTCGCCACCTCCGACCTCAACGACCTCTACCGCCGCGTCATCAACCGCAACAACCGCCTCAAGCGGCTGCTCGACCTCGGTGCCCCCGAGATCATCGTGAACAACGAGAAGCGGATGCTGCAGGAGGCCGTGGACAGCCTCTTCGACAACGGTCGTCGTGGTCGGCCGGTCACCGGCCCGGGCAACCGGCCGTTGAAGTCGCTCTCCGACATGCTGAAGGGCAAGCAGGGTCGCTTCCGCCAGAACCTGCTCGGCAAGCGCGTGGACTACTCGGGCCGTTCGGTCATCGTGTCGGGTCCGCAGCTCAAGCTGCACCAGTGCGGTCTGCCCAAGCAGATGGCGCTCGAGCTGTTCAAGCCGTTCGTGATGAAGCGCCTCGTCGACCTGTCGCACGCGCAGAACATCAAGTCCGCCAAGCGGATGGTCGAGCGCGCCCGCCCGGTCGTGTGGGACGTCCTCGAAGAGGTCATCACCGAGCACCCCGTGCTGCTCAACCGCGCGCCCACCCTGCACCGCCTCGGCATCCAGGCCTTCGAGCCGCAGCTGATCGAGGGCAAGGCCATCCAGATCCACCCGCTCGTCTGCGGCGCGTTCAACGCCGACTTCGACGGTGACCAGATGGCCGTGCACCTGCCGCTGTCCGCGGAGGCGCAGGCCGAGGCCCGCATCCTGATGCTCTCGACCAACAACATCCTCAAGCCGTCGGACGGCCGTCCGGTGACCATGCCGTCCCAGGACATGATCATCGGCCTGTTCTGGCTGACCTCCGACCGCGAGGGTGAGCCCGGCGAGGGTCGCGTGTTCTCCAGCCCGGCCGAGGCGATCATGGCCTTCGACCGTCGCGAGATCACGCTGCAGAGCCGGATCAGCATCCGCCTCACCGACGTGGTGCCGCCGCTCGACCTCGAGCTCGGCGCCGACTGGGAGGAGCGGACCGCCCTCCAGCTCGACACCACCCTCGGCCGTGTCCACTTCAACGACACGCTCCCGGCGGACTACCCGTTCGTCAACGAGGAGGTCGGCAAGAAGCGCCTCGGCGCGATCGTCAACGACCTCGCCGAGCGCTACACCAAGGTGCAGGTCGCGGCCTCGCTCGACGCCCTCAAGGACGCCGGCTTCCACTGGGCCACGCGCTCGGGTGTGACCGTCTCGATCGACGACGTCACCACGCCCGACAGCAAGGCCGAGATCCTGGGCCGCTACGAGGCGCAGGCCGAGAAGGTCCAGAAGAACTACGAGCGCGGTGTGATGACCGACGACGAGCGTCGTCAGGAGCTCATCGAGCTGTGGACCCAGGCTGCCGCCGAGGTCGGTCGCGCGATGGAGGCCAACTTCGACCGCAAGAACCCGATCTACATGATGGTCGACTCGGGCGCCTCCGGAAACATGAACCAGATCCGGCAGGTCGCGGCCATGCGTGGTCTGGTGGCCAACCCGAAGGGCGAGATCATCCCGCGCCCGATCAAGGCCAACTTCCGCGAGGGCCTGACGGTGCTCGAGTACTTCATCGCCACCCACGGTGCCCGCAAGGGCCTCGCCGACACCGCGCTGCGCACCGCCGACTCGGGCTACCTGACCCGTCGTCTGGTGGACGTGTCGCAGGACGTCATCATCCGTGAGGACGACTGCGGCACCGAGCGTGGCCTGCCCAAGCGGATCGACGACGAGCACGTGGAGACCGCGGCCTACGCCCGCTCCTCGGCCGTCGACATCCTCCACCCGGAGACGGGTGAGGTGCTCGCCACCGCCGGCGAGGACCTGGGTGACGTCAAGATCGGCGAGCTCGTGGCAGCTGGTGTCACCGAGGTCAAGGTCCGCTCCGTCCTGACCTGCGACGCCCGCACCGGCACCTGCGCCAAGTGCTACGGCCGCTCGCTGGCCACCGGCAAGCTGGTCGACATCGGTGAGGCGGTCGGCATCATCGCCGCCCAGTCCATCGGTGAGCCCGGCACGCAGCTGACCATGCGTACCTTCCACACCGGTGGTGTGGCCTCCGCGGACGACATCACGCAGGGTCTGCCCCGTGTGGTCGAGCTCTTCGAGGCCCGCTCGCCCAAGGGTCGTACGCCGATCTCGGAGTCCGCCGGTCGCGTGAAGATCGAGGAGACCGACAAGGCCCGCGTCGTCGTGGTGACCCCCGACGACGGCTCCGAGGTCCAGGAGATCCCGGTGTCGAAGCGTTCGCGCCTCAACGTCGAGGACGGCGACCACATCAACGTGGGTCACCACATCACGTCCGGTACGCCCGACCCGCAGGACGTGCTGCGCATCCTCGGTGTCCGCAAGGCCCAGGAGCACCTCGTGGACGAGGTCCAGGAGGTCTACCGCTCGCAGGGCGTGGCGATCCACGACAAGCACATCGAGATCATCGTGCGGCAGATGCTGCGTCGGGTGACGGTCATCGAGTCCGGTGACACCAACCTGCTCCCGTCCGACCTGGTCGACCGGGTGCGGTTCGAGGAGGAGAACCGTCGCGTGGTCTCCGAGGGCGGCAAGCCGGCCTCGGGTCGCCCGGTGCTCATGGGCATCACGAAGGCCTCGCTCGCGACCGAGTCGTGGCTCTCGGCGGCCTCCTTCCAGGAGACCACCCGGGTCCTCACCGACGCCGCGATCAACGGCCGCTCCGATAGCCTGCGTGGCCTGAAGGAGAACGTGATCATCGGAAAGCTCATCCCGGCCGGCACCGGGCTCGAGCGCTACCGCAACATCCGGGTGGAGCCCACCGAGGAGGCGCGCGCCGCGGCCTACTCGGTCACCGGCTACGACTCCTACGACTACGACTTCGGTCCGTCGTCGCAGGCCGTCGCACTCGACGACTTCGACTTCGGTTCTTACCAGAACTGATCGTCGTCACGCAGGCCCCGACTCCTCCACGGAGTCGGGGCCTGTGCCCATTTCGGGCCGGTTCGACCCGCCTGAGAGAATTCCGGCGTGACGACCCCCTCCTCGCGCCCCAGGTCCGCCGACGTGCTCGTCGTCGGCGCGGGCCCCGCGGGCTCGGCCGCCGCCGCCTGGGCCGCCCGTGCCGGGCTCGACGTCGTGCTCGCCGACGCAGCCACGTTCCCGCGCGACAAGACCTGTGGTGACGGCCTGACCCCGCGTGCGATCGGGGAGATGCAGAAGCTCGGCCTCGAGGACTGGCTGCGCGCCCACACGGTCAACGAGGGCCTGCGCGCGCACGGGTTCGGCCAGACGCTCCTGCTGCCCTGGCCCGGCGGCTCCCTCCCCGACTGGGGATCCGCGGTCGCCCGCACCGAGCTCGACGACCACCTCCGCACGGTGGCCATCAAGAGCGGCGCCCGTGCCGTCGACGGCGCCCGTGCGGTCGGCGTACGACGAGACGGCGAGCGGGTCGCGGCGGTCGAGCTCCGCGACGCCGACGGCACCTACGAGGTCGCCTGCCGGTGGCTGGTCGTGGCCGACGGGGTCCGGTCGCCGCTGGGGAAGATGCTGGGCCGCGAGTGGCACCGCGACACCGTCTACGCCGTCGCCGGTCGGTCCTACGTCGACTCGGAGATGAGCGACGACCCCTGGATCAGCTCGCACCTCGAGCTGCGTGACGAGCAGGGCGAGCTCGTCAGCGGCTACGGCTGGATCTTCCCGCTGGGCGACGGAACCGTGAACCTCGGCGCGGGCACCCTGGCGACGAGCCGTCGGCCCGCCGAGGTCGCCATCAAGCCGCTGATGCAGACCTACGCCGACACCATCGGCGACGAGTTCGGCCTCTCGGGCGAGCTGCGGATGCCGACCTCGGCCCTCCTGCCGATGGGTGGCGCGGTCAGCAACGTCGCCGGGCCCAACTGGGCGCTCATCGGCGACGCTGCAGCCTGCGTCAACCCGCTCAACGGCGAGGGCATCGACTACGGCCTCGAGACCGGTCGCCTCGTGGCCGAGCACATCGCCGGCGGCGCCGGTCTCGGTGAGGCGTGGCGTGCGACGCTGGTGCAGCACTACGGCGAGGCGTTCTCCATCGCCCGACGGCTCGCCGGGATCGCCACCCAGCCCAAGGTCGTCGCCGCCCTCGGCCCGGCCGGCATGCGCTCGGACTGGCTGATGACGCTGGCGCTGCGCTGGATGGGCAACCTCGTCGACGACGCCGACCGCGACCGCGCCGCCCGGGTGTGGCGCTGGGCGGGCCGCCGCTCGATGGCGCGCGACGCCCGACCGCCGTTCGCGTGAGCCGGGACCTCACCTACCGGGCCGCCGTCGCGCTCGGGAGGACCGGCATGCGCGCCCTCGGGTTGAAGGTCACCGGGCTGGGCGCCGAGCACGTGCCGACCGAGGGTCCGGTGCTGCTGGCGGCCACGCACGTGTCCTACCCCGACTTCGTCTTCGTCCAGGAGGCCGCCAGCTCGTCGGGGCGCCACGTCCGGTTCATGACCCGTCACGACGTCTGGCACGTGCCCGGCGTGGCGCGCGCGATGACCGCGATGCGCCACGTCCCGGTCGACCGGGAGGCGCCCGCCGGGGCGTACGTCGTCGCCCGCGGGCTGCTGCGCGACGGCGAGGTGGTCTGTGCGTTCCCCGAGGCGGGGATCAGCTACTCCTACACCGTGCGCTCGCTCATGCGCGGGGTGGCGAGCCTCGCGCGCGAGACCGGTGCCTCCGTGGTGCCGGTCGCCGTCTGGGGGCCGCAGCGCATCTGGTCGGTCGGCATGCCCGACGCGCGCGGCCGCGAGCCGCGGCCCGACCTCACCCGCGGACGCCGCGTCGACGTGTCGTTCGGCCCGCCCCTCGCCATCGCGCCGGGGGAGGACCTGACCGACTGGACCCGCCGGCTCGGGGAGGTGCTGACGGTGCAGCTCGAGGAGCTCCAGCGGCTCCCGCACCACCGACCCCGGCCGGGTGAGCGCGCGCCTTGGTACCCCGCGCACCTGGGCGGGCACGCGCCGACCCGCGCCGAGGCAGCGCACCTCGACGTGGTGCCGCGCGCCGCGATCAGGCCGACGTGGGGGCCCTGCCAGCCGGGGTCCGGCGACGCGCCTCCAGCCAGCCGAGGGGGTTGGTGAAGGGCTCCAGCACCCGGCGCACCGGCGGGCAGGCGAGGAGGAAGGTGAGGCCGATCGCTCCCAGGACGGTGAGGACCAGGCCCGCCGTCGGGTAGGAGGCGGTGAACTCGGGCCAGCCGATCGCCTTGAACGTCTTGATGACGAAGCCGTGGAACAGGTAGACCACCATCGTGGCGGTGCCCATCGTGGTGAACCAGCCGAGGCTGCGCCGCGGCACCAGCGACATCGCCGCGAAGGCGCCGAGCAGGCCGACCATCATCACGGTCAGCCGGGTCTGGAAGACGAACTCGTTGTCGATCGGGATCTCGTTGTAGCCGGTGTCGTACCAGAGCAGTGCCGACTCCGCCCAGGTGTCGGTGTAGAGCGCCATGATCCCGATGCCGACCAGCATCGGCACCGCCGCGACCTTCACCCACACATCGTCGAGGTGCGCGAGGTGGCGGGGCTTGAGGTGCAGCCCGAGCACGAAGAACGGCAGCAGGCCGAGGAAGCGGGGGATCATCAGGGCCTCGGTGTCCCAGACCCCGCCGACCAGGCTCACGATCACGGACAGCGGCAGGAAGAGCCAGTGCCGCTTGAGGATCGGGGTCACCAGGCGCCACATCAGCAGCACGATGAGGTACCACATGGTCCAGTGCGGCTCGATCCACAGCGGACCCGTCACCCCTTCGTCGACGACCTCGCGGCGGTAGTAGAACAGCGCAGGCTCGAACAGCAGGTAGGGGATCAGGAGGGTGTAGACCAGGCTCTTCATCCGGCGGCGGTCCCACTCGAACGACTTCGAGAGGTAGCCGCTGACGAAGACGAAGGCCGGGATGTGCCACAGGTAGATGAAGTCGTAGACCCAGTGGCTGCCCGCGGTCTCCTCGACGAGGCCGATCGCGTGGCCCACGACGACGAGCGTGACCAGCACCATCTTGACGTTGTCGAGCCACGGATCACGGGACGCGGGGGGCACGGCGCTCACCGTACTTCACCCGGTCCTTCACTAGGTTGGGCTCATGGGTTCCCTGCCGAGGCGACAGCGGGTGGCGGCGTACGCCGTCATCCTCCGTGAGCGCGGCGGCGCGGTCGAGATCCTGCTGAGCCGGCTGGCGCCCCGGGTCTCGCGGTCCGAGCTGTGGACGCTGCCGGGAGGTGGCGTCGACCACGGGGAGGACCCGCGCGACGCCCTGATCCGCGAGGTGCAGGAGGAGACGGGCCTGGATGCGACCGTCGGTGACCGGGCGCGGGTCTACAGCGCCCACATGCCCCGCTCCCCCCGGGACGGGCAGCTCGTCGACGCCCACGCGATCCGCCTGGTCTACGAGGGCTGGGTGCCACCGAGCTCGCCGGTGCCGCGGGTGGTGGAGGTCGACGGCTCCACGATCGAGGCAGCCTGGAAGACCCTCGACGAGGTGGCCTCGGGGGAGGTCCCCGTCTCGTCGGTGGTGACGGAGGCCCTCGTCGACCATCAGCCGTTCCGCCTCCAGCGCGTGGCGGCGTACGCCCTGGTCACCCGCCACCCGGAGGGGCAGGCGCAGGTGCTGCTGACGCGGCTCTCCGGGAGCGCCGCGCACCCCGGGAGGTGGACCCTGCCCGGCGGGGGCGTGGACCACGGCGAGCACCCGTCGGTCGCGCTGGCCCGCGAGGTCGAGGAGGAGTGCGGGCTGCCGTGCCGGGTCGGCGCCCTGCTCGGCGTGCACGACACCCACTTCGCCGGCACGGCGCCGTCCGGCCGGATCGAGGACTACCACGGCGTGCACCTCGTCTACCGCGGGAGCGTCGCCGACGGCGAGCCCCGGGTGGTGGAGCTCGACGGCACCACCGACGCCGTCGCGTGGGTGCCGACGGCCGACGTCGAGTCCGGCCGTGTCGACGTGCTCGACGTGGTCACCTACGCGCTGGGAGCAGATCGTGACTGAGACCGTCTTCACCTACGCGGCCCCCGGCCTCAAGTTCGGACGCGGAGCCAGCGACGAGATCGGGTGGGACGTCGAGCAGCTGTGCCGCGACGTCCGCGGTGACGCGGCGCGGCGGGTCCTGCTCGTCACCGACCCGGGGGTCGCCGCCACCGGTCACCCCGACCGGATCGCCGACGGCATGCGGTCCCGTGGCCTGGAAGTGGTGGTGTACGCCGAGGCGCACGTCGAGCCGACCGATGCCTCCCTCAGCGCGGCCGTCGCCACGGCCCGCGAGGCCGGACCCTTCGACGCCGTGGTCGCGGTCGGGGGCGGATCCTCCATCGACACCGCCAAGGCGGTCGACCTCATGCTGACCAACCCCGGCGAGCTGATGGACTACGTCAACGCCCCGGTCGGCGGGGGCCGGGCGCCCGAGCACCCCCTCCTCCCGCTCGTCGCCGTTCCCACGACCACCGGCACCGGTGCGGAGTCGACGACGATCTGCGTCCTCGACGTGCTGGCGCTCGAGGTGAAGACCGGGATCTCCCACGCGCGGCTCCGGCCCACCCTCGCCGTCGTGGACCCCGGCCTGACCATGACCCAGCCCGCGATGGTCACCGCCTCGGCGGGCATGGACATCCTCTGCCACGCGCTCGAGAGCTGGACGGCGCGGTGGTACGCCGACTTCGACGCGAAGCGCCCGGAGCAGCGGGTGCCCTACTGCGGGGCCAACCCGATCGCCGACATGTGGGCCGAGAAGTCGCTGTCGCTGCTCGCCGGCTCGTTCCGCCGCGCCGTCCGCGACGGGTCCGACGGCGAGGCCCGCGAGCAGATGGCCCTCGCGGCGACCTTCGCCGGCCTCGGCTTCGGCAACGCCGGCGTCCACGTGCCCCACGCCTGCGCCTACCCGATCGCCGGCCGGGTCCGCGACTACCGCCCTCCGGGCTACCCGGCCGACGAGCCGATCATCCCGCACGGGATGGCCGTGGTGATGACCGCACCGGCGGCCTTCGCCCTGCTCCACGACGCCGCTCCCGAGCGGCACCGCCGGGCGGCCGAGCTCCTCGGTGGCACCGGCGAGCCGCTGCCCGACGTGCTCCGGGGGCTGATGCGCGACGTCGGGCTGCCCAGCGGGCTCGCCGAGCTCGGCTACGGCGAGGGTGACGTCGACGCCCTGGTCGAGGGCGCGCTCCAGCAGCAGCGGCTGCTCGCGACCGCACCCGTCGAGGTCACGGCCGAGCACCTGGCCACCGTCTTCCGGGAGTCGCTCGAGCACTGGTGAACCGCCGCGGCGGCTCTGCCCGACGAAGTAGGGGGCCGACCCACGGCCACCTAGGATGAGCCCATGAACCCCCGCCACCGTCGACTCGTGATCCCGGTGGCGTTGGGGGCACTCATCCTCATCGTCGTCCTCGCCGCCGTCCTGTGAGCGCGACCTGGGAGACCGAGACGGCCACGGTCCGGTCGGCGATCCTCGACGCCGACCACCTCGTGCGCGCTCTGGCGAGCGGACGTCGCAAGGGCCGGCCGGTGCCGGTCGTCGAGGGACGCGAGGTGCGTCGCGTGGAGGTCCGGGTCGTCGACCTGAAGGCGGGGCGCCACCTGCAGGTGACGTCGTACGACGCCACGCAGGCGCACACCTCCAACCACCTCGTCGGGGAGGCGGCCGGGGCGGCGGTGGACGCGTTGCTCGCGGAGCCGTTCGCCAACTGGCACGTCGACACCGCGACCGAGACCCACCAGCTGCGGGTGACGAAGAAGGGTGTGCCGATGCTGCACACCGCGGCCCGCGCCGAGGAGGCCGCGCCGTCGCGGGGCCACGACCGGTCCAAGGGTCGGTTGCTCCCGGAGGACCACCCGGTGCTCAGAGCACTGGGGATCAGCGACGCGCAAGGGCGCGTGAAGCCGTCGAGGCAGGCGAAGTACCGGCAGGTGGAGGAGTTCGTCCGGCTGCTCGACACCAGCCTCGGTGAGGCGATCGCGCAGGGCCGGGTGCGCACCCCGACGCCCGACGACCCGTTGCGCGTCGTGGACCTCGGGTGCGGCAACGCCTACCTCACCTTCGCCGCGCACGCCCACCTCGCCGACCGGCTGCCGGTCCGCATCACCGGGGTCGACGTCAAGCAGCAGTCGGCCGACCACAACTCCCGCGTCGCCGCCGACCTGGGCATCGACGCGGACTTCGTGGTCGGCTCGATCGCCGACGCGCGGCTCGAGCAGGCTCCCGACGTCGTGCTCGCCCTCCACGCCTGCGACACCGCCACCGACGACGCCCTCGGGCGGGCGCTGGAGTGGCAGGCGCCGCTGGTCCTCGCCGCCCCGTGCTGCCACCACGACATCGCCGCCCAGCTGCGCACGACGGCGGTGCCCGAGCCCTACGCGATGCTCACCCGCCACGGCATCCTCCGCGAGCGCTTCGCCGACACGCTCACCGACGCGCTGCGCGCCGCACTGCTGCGCCGCGAGGGCTACCGCGTCGACGTCGTCGAGTTCGTCGAGAGCGCCCACACCCCCCGCAACACGCTGCTGCGGGCGGTGCGCACCGGCGCGGACGGGTCCGAGGCGGGCAAGGAGTACGACGACCTGCTCGCGGCCTGGGGAGTCCGGCCGCGGCTCGGGGAGCTGCTCAGCCCGTGAACAGCGCCGAGGCGCGGTCGATGGTCTGCCAGAGGCCGTAGAGCAGGGGGATCCCCACCAGCAGCCAGGCGAGCGCGACCAGGACCGGGTTGGTGGTGCTCGCGTCGTCGGTGGTGCTCATCGGACGGCCTCCTGTCGTGCCGAGATGCGGTCCTCGTTGGCCGCGTGGGCGTCGTGGTCGAAGTGGACCTCGGACACCGGCTTGATCATCAGGTTCGCCACGAACCCGACGGCCAGCACCCCGACCATGGTGAAGAGTGCCGGGCGGTAGTCGGCTGCCACGAGGTTGCCGGGCTCGCCGACGCTGTCGAGGATGCCGTTGACGATCAGCGGGCCGGCCACACCGGCGGCGGCCCACGCCGTCAGCAGCCGGCCGTGGATCGCTCCGACCTCGAGCGTGCCGAACAGGTCCTTGAGGTAGGCCGGGACGGTCGCGAACCCCCCTCCGTAGAAGGAGATGATCACGGCGGCCAGCGCGACGAAGACGACGGTCGAGCTGCTGCCGAACAGGGCGAGCAGCAGGTAGAGCGCGAGGCCGACCCCGAGGTACATCACGTAGGTCTTCTTGCGACCGATCTGGTCCGACAGGCTCGACCAGAGGAACCGGCCCATCATGTTGGCCAGCGACAGCACACCCACGAACCCGCCGGCAGCGGCCGCGGAGACCGAGCTGTCACCGGCCTCACGGAAGAAGTCCTGGATCATCGGCGCGGCCTGCTCCAGGATCCCGATCCCCGCGGTGACGTTGCAGAACAGCACCACCCACAGCAGCCAGAACTGCGGGGTGCGGATCGCCTCGGACGCGCGCACGAGGGCGCCGTTGGTGCCGGGCGAGTGCTCGGCCGTGCTGTCGTCGCCGTGGCCGGGCGGAACCCGGACCAGCGCGGCCCCGACGAGCATGAACGCGGTGTAGACGACGCCCAGCGTGACGAAGGTCTGCGCGAGCGCCGAGCTCGACGCCACGGCACCGGGCTCGGTCGGGACGAAGTCGGGGTCGAAGAGCGACAACAGCTTGTTGGACAGTGGTGCGGCGATGAGAGCGCCGCCGCCGAAGCCCATGATCGCCATGCCCGTGGCCAGCCCGGGCCGGTCGGGGAACCACTTGATCAGCGTCGACACCGGCGAGATGTAGCCGATGCCGAGGCCGATGCCGCCGATGACGCCGTAGCCGAGGTAGAGCAGCCACAGCTGGGACGTCGCGATGCCTGCCGCGCCCACCAGGAAGCCGGTGCCCCAGCACACGGCGGCGGCGAGCATCGCCTTGCGAGGCCCGGACCGCTCGACCCAGGTGCCCAGCACGGCTGCCGAGAGCCCCAGCATCACGATCGACAGGGAGAACACCCAGCCGATCGCGGTGAGGCTCGTGTCGAAGCTGGCGACCAGCGAGTTCTTGAAGACCGAGAAGGCGTAGACCTGCCCGATGGAGAGGTGGACCGCGAGGGCGGCCGGAGGGATCAGCCACCGGCTGTAGCCCGGGCCCGCGACGATCGCCTGCTTGTCGAGCAGTGACATGGGCGTCCTTTCCCGAGGTGACCCCGGTCACGCTAGGAGCAGATGGTTGACCTGTCATCGACCTCAGGGGTGGGACGGCCGCAGCAGTGCAGGTCTGAGGCGCCCCGGTCGCGGCTACCGTTGCGGCGTGGGACGAAGGCAGGCAATGACAGGCACGATCGTCGTGCTGCCCTTCCTGCTGGGCGCCGCAGCCGGCGCGCCCGATGCTGCGGGCCGGCCGGTGTTCCGCTTCGCCGACCCGGAGGTCGTCGAGTCCAGCGGGCTCGTCGTCCTCCCCGGTCCCCGGTCCGGCAGCGGCCTCGTCGTGACCACCAACGACTCCGGCGACGCTGGTCGCGTCTTCACGGTCGACCCCGCCACCGGTGCGACCGTCGGCGTCACCTCCTGGCAGGCGGAGCCCGAGGACGTGGAGGCGCTCGCGCCGGCCGGCCCCGGCCACGTGTGGGTCGCCGACATCGGCGACAACCGGCACGTGCGCGACTCCGTCGAGGTCCTGCGCGTCCCCGTGGGGCGCGGCGAGCGCGCGGTCGAGCCCGAGGCCTACGAGCTCACCTATCCCGACGGCTCCCACGACGCCGAGGCTCTGGTCAGGCACCCGGTGACGAGGCAGCTCTTCGTCATCACCAAGGGCGTCTTCGCCGGCACCGTGTACGCCGCCCCGCACCGCTTGCGCGCCGACCGGCCGAACCACCTCACCGAGGTCGGGGACGCGCCGGGGATCGTCACGGACGCGACGTTCCTGCCCGGCGGGGGAGGGGTGGTCGTGCGCACCTACTCCGCCGCCCACCTGGCGGCGTTCCCGTCGTGGCAGCCCGTCGAGTCGTGGCCGCTGCCCGATCAGGACCAGGGTGAGGGCATCGCCCTCGCCGGGAGCGACCTGCTCGTCAGCACCGAGGGAGCCCGGTCAGAGGTGCTCCGGGTCGGTCTGCCGGCCTCGGCGGGCGCGACCGACCTGCGCTCGCCGGCGTGGACGAGCCTGCGCTGGCTCGCGACGGCGTACGGCCTGCCGCTCTGACGCGTCGCTCAGGCGAGGGCCGCGTCGAGCGCGGCCTGGACGTGCAGCGTGGTGCAGGGGAAGACCGGCAGCTCGACGTCGGCCTGCTTGACCAGCAGCTCGAGCTCGGTGCACCCGAGCAGCACGCCACCGGCGCCGGCGTCCCACAGCTCCTCGATGATCGACACCACCCGGCTGCGCGTGCGGGGGAGGACGACGCCGTGCACGAGCTCCTCGTAGATCGCGTCGTTGAGGAAGTCGTGGTGCGCGGCGTCGGGCACGACGACGGAGAGGCCGTGCGCCTGGAGCCGGTCGACGAAGAACGACTCCGACATCGCGACCTTCGTGCCGATCAGCCCGACGGTCTCGACGCCGGCGGCGCGGACGGCCTCGGCCACCACGTCGCCGAGGTGGAGCACCGGGATCCCGACGGCCTCCTCGACCTGGTCGGCGACCTTGTGGAACGTCGTGGTGCAGAGCAGGAGGAAGTCGGCGCCCGCGCGCTCGACCCCGCGGGCAGCGTCGGCGAGGAGCACGCCGACCTGGTCCCAGCGCTCGTCGTCCTCGAGGTGCGTGACCTCCGCGAAGTCGACGGTGGTGAGGGCGAGCTTCGGCGAGGACAACCCGCCCAGCCGCTCCCGCATCCCGAGGTTGAGGTCGCGGTAGTAGACCGCGCTGCTCTCCCAGCTCATGCCGCCGACGAGTCCGATGGTCTTCACGCGCGGCAGTCTCCCATGCACACGCCCGCACCCGCCGCCGTCTCGCCTGCTGCGCATCGTCATGCGGGCGCGCTGGCTACGTTGTCGCGCGCTCGACGGGCAACCCCGGCCCGCCTTCGGCGCTCCGCCTTGCCATCACACCCGCCTGACGCTGCTCGCGACGGCGCCCGGCGACGGGTCCGGGCGTCACGCCCTGTGCACCTTGTGTGCCGCAGCCTGGGCACGGGGCTTGATGACGAGCTCGTCGATGTCGACGTGGGAGGGGCGGGTCGCCACCCATGCGATGGCGTCGGCGACGTCCTCGGCCAGCAGCGGCTGGTCGACACCGGCGTAGACCGCGTCGGCGCGCTCCCGGTCGCCGCCGAAGCGCACGAGCGAGAACTCGTCGGTCCGCACCATGCCGGGGGCGACCTCGCTGATGCGCACCGGCTCGCCGTTGAGCTCGAGGCGCAGGGTCTCGGTCACCACCTTCACGCCGTGCTTGGCGGCGGTGTAGCCGGCCCCGCCCTCGTAGGCCCAGCGTCCGGCGGTCGACCCGACATTGACGATGACCGCGTCGCCGCTGGCGCGGAGCGCGGGCAGCAGCGCCTTGGTCACCCGGACCAGTCCGAGCACGTTGACGTCGTACATCCAGCGCCAGGCGTCGACGTCGGCCTCGTCCACCCGGTCGACACCGACGGCGCCACCGGCGTTGTTCACCAGCACGTGGCAGGTCGGCACGGCCGCGGCCAGCGCGTCCACCGACGCCTGGTCGGTGATGTCGCACGTGACCGCCTCGCCGCCGATCTCCTTCGCGAGGTCCTCGATGCGGTCGGTGCGGCGGGCCGCGCAGACCACGCGGAACCCCTCCGCGGCCAGGGCACGGGCCGTCGCGGCGCCGATGCCGCTGGAGGCGCCGGTCACGACGGCCGTGCGGGCCCGGGTGCTGTCATCGCTCATGCAGCCATCCTGCCAATATGTCCCCGTGATCATCGCGGCGGCTGACGGCTCGGCACTCGGCAACCCCGGCCCGGCCGGCTGGGCCTGGTACGTCGACGACGACTGCTGGGCGTCCGGCGGCTGGCCGCGCGGCACCAACAACATGGGCGAGCTGATGGCCGTCCTCGACCTGCTCCAGCAGACCGCGCACGTCGACGACGAGCTGCACGTCTTCTGCGACAGCAAGTACGTCATCGACTCCGTCACGAAGTGGATGCCGGGCTGGAAGCGCAAGGGCTGGAAGAAGAGCGACGGGAAGCCCGTGCTCAACGTCGAGCTGATGAAGGCACTCGACGCCGCCATGGAGGGCCGGCGCGACCGGGTGCGCTTCGAGTGGGTCAAGGGCCACGCCGGGCACGAGCTCAACGAGGCGGCCGACCGGCGGGCCAACGCCGCCGCGTCGGCGTACCAGCGAGGGGTCGAGCCCGACGCAGGCCCCGGCTTCGTCGGCAGCAGCGTCGCCCATCCGGCCGCCGAGGTCGGGCAGGTGGAAGAGGAGCCCGACCTGTTCAGCGACCTCGACGGCGGGGCGACGCCGACCGACGAGGAGCACGTCGTCGCGATGGAGCGCGCGCTGCTCACCGACGAGGTCCGCTCCGACCGGGCGGCCGTCGCCGCCCTGCTGCACCCCGCGTGGCAGGAGGTCGGGCGCTCGGGCCGACTGTGGACCCGTGACGACGTGCTCGCCGAGATCGGGCCGATCGAGGAGGTGAGCCTCGACGTGGTGTCGGTGGAGCGGGTCGACCGCGACACGATCCTTCTCCTGTGGCGAGCGCTCGGCGACGACCGGTCGACGCTGCGAAGCAGCCTCTGGGTGCGTGCCGGCGGGCAGTGGCAGCAGCGCTTCCACCAGGGCACCGACGAGCCCTGAGAGCTGCCCCGGGACCGCCCGGAGGGGTGAGGCGTGGCACACTCGTCCGATGCCTCCTGCGAAGCTCGCCGCGTCGCTCGCTCTCCTGGGCGGCGTGCTCTGGATCCTGCACGCGCTGCTCGGTGGCGGTGACGGCCCCCTCCTCGTCACCCTCCACCTGCTCGGCCTCGCGTGCGTGCTGGCCTCGTCGGCCGCCTTCGGCACCACGCTCGTCAAGGGCGACGCCGTGGCCGTACGCGCCGTCGTCGCCGTGGCGTCCGGCCTGCTGGCGCTGTCGGTGATCGAGGCGTTCCGACCGGCCCACGCCTCGTGGTACGACGGCTCGTGGGGCGTGGTGGCGGCCGTCCTCGGCGCCCTCGCGCTGGTGCGCGGCCGCAACCGCTCCGCCGGCAGCCGCTCCGCCGGTCGTCGCTCGGCCGGTCGTCGCTCGGCCACCGGCGCCCACGCCCGCTGACCGGCGACGTCGCCCGGGAATCCCGGGAGCACTCACGGGGTTGTGCCTGAGGTGCCCCGACCGGGGCGCGCAGTCGAGGTCTCGAGGAGGCAACGTGGGCGAGCGGGTCGCGATGATCAGCCTGCACACCTCACCGCTGGACCAGCCCGGGACGGGCGACGCCGGCGGGATGAACGTCTATGTGATCGAGCTCTCCCGGCGCTTGGCCGAGCAGGGCATCGCGGTCGACGTCTTCACCCGGGCCACCTCCTCTGCCCTGCCGCAGGTCGTCGAGGCGGCGGACGGCGTGCTGGTGCGCCACGTGGCCGCGGGCCCGTTCGAGGGACTCACGAAGATGGAGCTGCCCGGTCAGCTGTGCACGTTCGCCCGTGAGGTGCTGCGCACCGAGGCGATGCAGCCGCTGGGCCACTACGACGCCGTCCACTCCCACTACTGGCTCTCCGGCCAGGTCGGAGCCCTGGCCCGTGACCGCTGGAACGTCCCCCTCGTCCACTCGATGCACACGATGGCCAAGGTCAAGAACGAGGCCCTCGCGGCGGGCGACACCCCCGAGCCCCTCTCCCGCGTCATCGGTGAGGAGCAGGTGGTGGAGGCCGCCGACCTGCTCGTCGCCAACACCGACACCGAGGCCCGCCAGCTGATCGGCCTCTACGACGCCCGCCCCGACGACGTCGAGGTGATCCACCCTGGCGTCGACCTCACCGTCTTCGCGCCGCGCGGGCGCGCCGAGGCCCGCCGCGCGCTCGGGCTGGCCGAGGACGCGGCCGTGCTGCTCTTCGCCGGCCGCATCCAGCCGCTCAAGGCCCCCGACGTGCTGCTGCGAGCGGTCGGCGTGCTGCTCGAGCAGGACCCGTCGCTGCGGCACCGGCTCGTCGTACCCGTCGTGGGCGGACCGTCGGGCTCCGGGCTCGAGCACCCCACCGCCCTGGCGGACTTGGCGGCCGACCTCGGCATCGGCGACGTCGTCCGGTTCGTCCCTCCGGTGAGCCAGGCCGAGCTCGCCGTGTGGACCTCCGCCGCCACCGCGGTCGCGGTCCCGTCCTACAACGAGTCCTTCGGGCTCGTCGCCGTCGAGGCGCAGGCCACCGGCACCCCGGTGGTCGCCGCCGCGGTCGGCGGTCTCACCACGGTGGTCCGTGACGGCGTGAGCGGGCTCCTCGTCGACACCCACGAGCCCCGCGACTGGGCCGCGAGCCTGCGCCGCCTGATCGACGACCCGGTGCTGGTGGCCCGGCTCGGGCGCGGCGCGGTGGCCCACGCGCAGGACTTCTCCTGGGAGCGCACCGCTGAGCGCACGCTCGCCGCCTACGAGCGCGCCGGCAGCCGCATGCATGCTGAGATGGCTTCATGACCACGTCTCCCGTCGACACGATCCGCGGCTACCTCGCCGACAACGAGATCGAGCACGAGGAGAGCACCCGCGAGGGCGACGGCGGCACCAGCTTCTCCTTCTCGCTGCCGGGGGAGCGCAAGCTGCAGACGCCCGTGCGCCTCGACGTCGGGTCGCACGCGCTGGGCGTGCACGCCTTCGTGTGCCGCAATCCCGACGAGAACCACGCACGCGTGCACCGCTGGCTGCTCGAGCGCAACCTCAGGATGTACGCCGTCTCGTTCGCCGTCGACCGCCACGGCGACATCTACCTCGAGGCGCGGCTCCCGCTGGCATCGACCGACCCCGACGAGCTCGACCGCATCCTCGGCTCCGTGCTCGCCAACGCCGACGAGTCGTTCAACGCCATCCTCGAGCTCGGCTTCGCCTCCTCGATCCGCAAGGAGTGGGAGTGGCGGATCTCCCGCGGGGAGTCGACCCGCAACCTCGAGGCGTTCCGCGGCTGGCTCGAAGCCTGAGGCGTCAGCCCCTGCGCGGCGTACGACGGGTCATCAGCACGCCGACGATGGCGAGCGCGCCACCGACGAAGCTCAGGGTCGGCGGGACCTCGTCGATGGTCAGCCAGGCGACGAGCGTGGCGATGCCCGGGACGAGGAACGTCGTCAGCGACAGAGCGCCGGCGTCGGTGTGGGTCAGCGCGTAGGCCCACGTGGTGAAGGCGACGGCGGTGGGGAAGACGCCGAGGTACACGATCCACCAGAGCTCCGCGCCGCCGTCCGCCACGATGCCCGGCAGGTCGCCGGAGAACGGCAGGCAGATCAGCGCGCCCATCAGGAACGACACGAACACGACCTGGACGGACGGCAGGCGGCGCAGCAGCACCTTCTGGGTCAGCACGCCGACGGCGTACATGACCGCGGCGACCAGCACCAGGCCCACGCCGAGGAGGCTGGCGTCCGCGTCGGTCGACGTGCCGCGGGCGATGACCGCGACGCCGGCGAACCCGACGACCATGCCGCCGACCAGCCAGGCGTGCAGCCGCTCCCCGAACAGCGGGACGGCGAGCAGAGCGACGATGACCGGGCCGATCTGGATGATCATCGCCGCGGTGCCGGCGTCCACGTGGCGCTCGCCCGCGTTGAGGGTCAGGTTGTAGACGCCGAACCAGCCGACGCCGCCGGCCGCCAGCAACGTCCACTCACGCCTGGTGGGGCGCACCCACCCGCGCCGCAGCACCAGCGGCAGCACGACGAGGGCCGCGACGAGCAGCCGTCCCGAGCCGAGGGCGCCCGGGCTGACGTCGTGCGCGACGTGCCGGATCACCACGAACGCCGAGGCCCACATGACGAGCGTGACGGCGCCCGCGGCGACCGGCAGCCAGGGCGCCGGTGCGGTGGTGGTGGACTGGCTCCCGGCGGTCTCGGTGGTGGTCGTCACGGGTCAAGGCTAGGTACGGTCATGACGGACCGCCAGCGCATTTCGGACGCCGTACGCCGACATCCCGCCGCTCAGAGATCGAGCTTGTAACCCAGGCCGCGGACGGTGACGAGGTACTTCGGCTCGCCCGGGTCGGGCTCGAGCTTGGCGCGCAGCCGCTTGACGTGGACGTCGAGCGTCTTGGTGTCGCCGACGTAGTCCGAGCCCCAGACCCGGTCGATGAGCTGGCCGCGGGTGAGCACCCGCCCGGGGTTGCGCAGGAACATCTCGAGCAGCTCGAACTCCTTGAGCGGCAGCCGCTGCTCGGTGCCGTCGACGGTGACGACGTGTCGCTCGACGTCCATCCGCACCGGGCCGGCCTCGAGCGTGTCGGGCATGAGCTCGGGCTCGTGGCCGCGACGCAGCACCGCGCGGATGCGCGCGACCAGCTCGCGCGGGGAGTAGGGCTTGGTGACGTAGTCGTCGGCGCCGAGCTCGAGGCCCACGACCTTGTCGACCTCGTCGTCCTTGGCGCTGACCATGATCACCGGGACCGAGGACGTCTGGCGGATCTGCCGGCAGACCTCCGTGCCGGGGATCCCGGGCAGCATCAGGTCGAGCAGCACGATGTCGGGGCCGAAGCGGTCGAACTCGGTGAGGGCGGTGTTGCCGTCGGCGGCGATCACCACGTCGTAGCCCTCCTTGCGGAGCATGTAGGTGAGTGCGTCGCTGTAGCTCTCTTCGTCCTCGACGACGAGTACGCGGGTCATCTGTTGGTCTCCTGCTGGTTCCTGCGCGGGGCGGGATCGGGTTCGGGGTCGGGATCGGTGTGCGTCGGCGCGACGACCTCGACCGGGGTGGTGGTGTGCCCGGAGCCCTGGTCGGGCTCGGAGTGGTGGGGGAGGGTGAGCGTGAAGGTGGAGCCCTGCCCCTGCACCGACCACACGGCGATGTCGCCGCCGTGGGTGGCGGCGACGTGCTTGACGATCGAGAGGCCCAGCCCGGTGCCGCCCGTCGAGCGGTGGCGCGCCGGGTCCACGCGGTAGAAGCGTTCGAAGATGCGGTCGATGTCCTCGGCCGGGATGCCGATGCCCTGGTCGACGACCGAGATCTGCACCTGCGCTCCTTCGGACCGCGTGGTGACGACCACTCGCGAGCCCGGGTTGGAGTAGGCGACGGCGTTGGCGACGAGGTTGCTGATCGCCGCGCCGATCTGCTCCTGCGACCCGAAGACCTCCAGGCCCGGCTCGCCGCGGGACTCCACGGTGATCTGCTTGGCGGCCGCCTCCATCGCGCTGGTGTCGACGGCGGTCGCGACCGCGGCGTCGATGTCGACCATGACGGGCGTCTCCAGCGGGTCGTGGCCCTGCAGGCGGGACAGCTCGATGATCTGCTGGACCAGCTTGGAGAGCCGGTCGCTCTCGGTGAGCATGCGTCCGGCGAAGCGCTGGACGGCCTCGGGGTCGTCGGCGGCGTCGGTGACGGCCTCGGCGAGCAGCCGGATCGCCCCGACGGGGGTCTTGAGCTCGTGGCTGACGTTGGCGACGAAGTCGCGTCGCACGGCCTCCACGCGGCGCTCGCGGGTGCGGTCCTCCACGAGCGCCAGCACCAGCCGGGCGCCGAGCGGGGCCACCCGGGCCGTCAGCGTGCGGGTGAACCCGCCGTCCGGCGCCGGCATGTCGAGGTCGCTCTCGCGGATCTGTCCGTCGCGGCGGACCTGTGCGATCAGGTCGAGCAGCTCCGGCACCAGGACGGTGTCCCCGCGCACCAGCCCGAAGGCGTACGCCGGTGCGGACGCCTTGAGGACGTGGTCGGACTCGTCCACGACGACGGCACTGGATCGCAGGATGCTCAGGACGGCCGCGACACCGGCCTGGACGACGGGCTCCTCAACCTCGGGGAGCATGTGGCGCTGTCGGTCGCTGATGTGCCAGGCGAGCACCGCGCCGCCGGCGACGATGGCTCCGACCAGCGCGGCCAGGGCAGCCTGCGTCGTCGGATCCACGCCCTCATCGTACGCACCGGGAGCGGGCGCCCTACGCGGATGGACGCGGGGCACGGAGTGTTCACCCCTCGTTCATCGAGCACGCACATCTGTTCGCTTCGGCTGCCTACAGTGCCCGGCATGCGTGAGGCTTTCCATGACCAGCTCGACGGCATCTTCGCCGACCTGTCCGACATCTGCGGGCAGGTCGAGGTCGCCGTACGCGAGGCCACCAAGGCGCTGATGACCGGCGACGTGCACACCGCCGATCAGGTGATCGGCAACGACAAGGCGATCGACGCGGCCCGCGAACGGGTCGACGACACGTCGTTCGCGCTGCTGTCGCTGCAGCAGCCGGTGGCCGGCGACCTGCGGATGATCGTCTCGGCGCTGCGCATGGTCAGCGAGCTCGAGCGCATGGGTGACCTGTCGGTCCACGTCGCGAAGATCGCCCGCCTCCGCGTGCCGTCCGTCGCGGTGCCCGAGGAGCTGCGCCCCACCATGGAGCAGATGGCCCGCACCGCCGAGGACATGGTGCGCCGGGTGCGCGACATCATCGTCGACCGCGACGTCGAGGCGGCCATCGAGCTCGGCCGTGACGACGAGGTGATGGACCAGCTTCGGCGCCGCAGCTTCACCGAGCTGCTCTCCGCCGACTGGCCGCACGGTGTCGAGGCCGCCGTCGACATCGCCCTCCTCGGGCGCTACTACGAGCGCATCGCCGACCACGCCGTCTCGGTCGCCAACCGGGTGGTCTTCGTCGTCACCGGCGACATGCCCCCGCGCGACTGACGTACGCCGCTGCTGCCGCTCCGTCGAGCGGTGCGTGAGACAGGTTCTGGGCACCGGAAACCTGCGTCATTCACCGCCGTCCGATCGAGCGGTGCGTGAGACAGGTTTCGCGCGCTGAGAACCTGCGTCACTCACCGCTGAGCAGGCAGTGGGCGATGCGACGCCGTCGTCTCAGCGGCCCTGGTTGGCGACGGCGGCGGCCGCGGCAGCGGCGGCCTCGGGGTCGAGGTACTCGCCGCCGGCGACGGTGGGACGCATGTCCTCGTCCAGGCGGTAGACCAGTGGCATGCCGGTGGGGATGTTGAGGCCTGCGATGTCCTCGTCGCTGATGCCGTCGAGGTGCTTCACCAGCGCGCGGAGGCTGTTGCCGTGGGCGGCCACCAGCACGGTCTTGCCGGTCCGGAGGTCCGGCACGATCTCGGCCTCCCACCAGGGGAGGAAGCGGACGATGACGTCCTTGAGGCACTCGGTGCGCGGCATCTCGTCACCGAGGTCGGCGTAGCGCGGGTCGCCCACCTGCGAGAACTCGTCGTCGTCCTCGATCGGCGGGGGCGGGGTGTCGAAGGAGCGGCGCCAGAGCATGAACTGCTCCTCGCCGTACTGCTCGAGCGTCTGCTTCTTGTCCTTGCCCTGGAGCGCGCCGTAGTGGCGCTCGTTGAGGCGCCAGGAGCGCTTTACCGGGATCCAGTGGCGGTCGGCAGCGTCGAGCGACAGGTGGGCGGTGGTGATCGCGCGGCGCTGCAGCGAGGTGTGCACGATGTCGGGAAGGAGCCCTGCCTCGACGAGGAGCTCGCCCCCGCGGACCGCCTCGGCACGGCCCTTCTCGGTGAGGTCGACGTCGACCCAGCCGGTGAAGAGGTTCTTGGCGTTCCAGTCGCTCTCGCCGTGGCGGAGCAGGACGAGCGTGTGCGTCATGAGGCGTCCATGCCTTCCCAGTAGCCGGTGTCGTTGGCGACGACGGGGACGTTGAGCGAGATGCGCTCGCCGTTGCCGAAGTCGACGGTCAGCGGGATGAAGTCGCCCGCGGTGAACTCGCCGGTCAGGACGATGCCCGCGGGCGGGTCGGCCAGGTTGACCAGGCCGTCGGCCGGGACCGTGACGGGCTCGAACTCCGCGGCCTCGATGGTCGTGCCCTCACCACCGGAGATCCCGGTGAGGCTCTGCTCCTCGGAACCGTCGTTGTTGGCCAGCGAGGCCACGAACGTCCCGGAGCCCTCGGCGCCGGACACCACCACCGCCGAGAGGAGGTCGACGACGCCCTCACGGTTGTTCGAGCCGCCGGCGGGGGTGTAGTCGCGCTCGGTGGCGTAGTCGAACCCGCAGGAGGTCAGCGGTGCGGCGAGCGCGAGGGCCGCAGCGGCGGTCGCGAAGGATCGGAGTCGCATGGCGGACAGCCTAGCGTCGGCTCAGGTCAGCCCGACGCTGCGCCCGGCGATGAGGACCGCGGCGCCGACGAGCCCCGTCCACACGCCCGCGAGCAGGAGGAGGCGAGGGGTGCCGGTGCGCAGCGCCACCAGCATCGGGAAGGACTTCTCGCCCTCCTCGTGGTCGTGCACGAGGCCCGGCAGGGCGAGCAGCACGTGGACGCCCAGCCCGAGGGCCGCGGCCAGGGCGACCATCACGGGCGTGGGCGGTGTGGGGGAGCCGACCCCGCCCCAGCCGCCGTACGCCAGGAACGCAGGGTAGAGCGCGAAGCTCGCCATCCACGGCACGAACGACAGCGCCCGCGCGTGGAGGAACCGGTCACCGACCGCGGAGACGAGCAGGAGGACGAGGTACGTCACCCCGGCCCGGCGGCCGTTCGCCACCGCGAGGGGCACGACGAGCAGCGCCGCGCAGGTGAGGGCGAACCAGACCGTCCCCGGGTCGAGCCGCCCTCCGGCGAGCGGCTTGTCGGGGCGCCGGCGGGTGTCGCGCTCGCGGTCGACGAGGTCGTCGGCCCAGCCGAGCAGCGACTGCCCCACGAGCACCGTGGCGGCGACCAGGCCGACCTCACGCAGCGGGCGTCCGGCAACGGCGGCGGCGGCGGCCAGGACGGCCGCCGTGACCAGGGCCTGGCGTGGGTGTGCTGCCCGGACGAGGAGCAGCGACGCAGTCGTCGCGAGGGCCCGAGGCATGGGCCGCAGTATGGACCAGCGGGGGTCCGGCGGTGGGCGAACGGCGGCCCGACGCAGGGCTTGCACCACAGCTACAGCCGATCTGTCAAGCCCGCATATGGCCTCTGACCTGCACAAACGCGTCGGGAGGTGTCTCGGAGCCGTGTTAGAATGTTCACCTAGGAAGGGGAACTGAACATATGACTTTCACCGTTGGCGAAACGGTCGTCTATCCCAATCACGGGGCCGCGGTCATCGAGGACATCGAGATGCGGACGATCAAGGGAGAGGACCGGCAGTACCTCGTCCTCAGGATCGTCGCACAGCAGGATCTGGTCGTGCGCGTCCCGGCCTGCAACCTCGATCTCGTCGGCGTCCGCGACGTCGTCGACAAGGAGGGCCTCGACCGCGTCTTCGATGTGCTGCGTGCGGCCCACGTCGAGGAGCCGACCAACTGGTCGCGCCGTTACAAGGCCAACCTGGAGAAGCTCCACTCCGGTGACGTGATGAAGGTGTCGGAGGTCGTGCGCGACCTGTGGCGCCGCGAGCGTGACCGCGGCCTCTCCGCAGGCGAGAAGCGGATGCTGGCCAAGGCCCGCCAGATCTTGGTCTCCGAGCTCGCGCTCGCCGAGAAGACCAACGAGGACAAGGCCGAGGCCATGCTCGACGAGGTGCTCGCCTCCTGAGCGTGGACGACGCCGGCCGAGGCCCCTGGGACGACGTTCCCAGCGGCCTCGGTCTCGTTCTGGACGACGGCCGCGGAGCCCTGCCCTACGCGCTCATTCACGGCGAGTCCCTGGTGGCCTGCGCCGCCTGGGCGCTCGGGGAGTCCGGCGTCGACCTCGTCGACGCGACGGTCTCCTGGGAGGGCCTCGTCGAGTCGGGGGAGGACCTCGTGCTCCACGACGCGCTCTGCCCGATGACCCCGCCCACCTTCCTCGCCGCGTGCCTCGAGCACGCGCGCGCGACGGGCTGCCCCGCGGTGGGCACCCGCCCGGTGACCGACACCGTCAAGGTGGTGACCCCCGGCGAGTCGGGGCAGGTCGTCGGGGAGACGCTCGACCGCGACGCCCTGGTCGCCGTCGCCTCCCCCCTCGTGATCCCGGCTGCCGTCCTCGCCACGCTGCCGCAGCGGCCGTCGACCGACCTGGCCCGGGCGGTCGCCGACCTGGCTGCCGCGGGTCACACGGTCGAGACGTGCGAGGCGCCCCCCGAGGGGCGACGGGTGTCCTCGCCCGACGACGTACGCCTCCTCGACGCGCTCACGAACTGGTCGGGCTGAGCTCCTCGGCGAGCGCGACGTCCTCGGGGAAGGTGACCTTGAGGTTGAGCGGGCTGCCGGCGACGGCTGCGACCTCGACGTCGCGGTAGGCGGAGACGCACGCCGAGGTGTCGGTTCCCTCGAACCCGTCGGCCGAGGCCGCCCGGTAGGCCGCCAGCGCGTCGGTGGCACGGAAGGCCTGAGGGGTCTGCACCCCACCCACCTGCTCGGTGACGAGCCTGTGGTCCCGTCGCAGGAGGTTGCTCACCGGGACCACCGGGATGGCGCCACCCACCTCGCGGGCGGTGGAGACCACCGTCTCCCACAGCCGACGACCGGCGAGCGGTCGGGCGCCGTCGTGGACGACCACCACGTCGACCTCGCCCGCCTCGATGTCGGGGGCGAGGACCCGGAGCGCGGCCCACTCCGAGGCGTGCCGGGTGGCGCCGCCGTCGACCACCAGCACCTCGCGGTCGGCGAGGTGCGGACCGACGGCCGCCTCCACGGCGGGCCGGTCCTCGGGGCGCACGACGACCACGAGCCGGCGTACGTCGGGCAGCGCGAGCGCGTCGCGCACCGACCACACCAGCACCGGGACACCACGCAGCGGCAGGAGCACCTTGTTGACCGCGGCTCCGACCCGGCTGCCGGAGCCGGCGGCGAGGATGGCGACAGCGGTGGGCACGCGCGGCTCCGTCAACGGACGAGGAGCGCGGTGGCGACCGCCGCCACGCCCTCGCCGCGGCCGGTGAGACCGAGGCCGTCGGTGGTGGTGGCGGACAGGCTGACCGACGCCCCGAGCGCGGCCGACAGGGCGGCGACGGCCTCGTCGCGTCGCGGGCCCAGCCGGGGGACGTTGCCGATGACCTGCACGGCGACGTTGCCGATCTCCCAGCCCTCGGCGCGCACACGGCGCGCGGTCTCGGCCAGGAGGGCGGCCCCGGACGCACCGGCCCACTCGGGTGCCGACGTGCCGAAGTTGCTGCCGAGGTCGCCGAGGCCGGCTGCGGAGAACAGTGCGTCGCACGCGGCGTGGGCGGCGACGTCGGCGTCGGAGTGGCCCTCGAGCCCGGCCGGCTCGTCGGGCCACGCCAGGCCGGCGAGGTGCATGGGCACGCCGGCGACGAGCCGGTGGACGTCGGTGCCGATGCCGATCCGCGGGACGGCGGTGGAGGAGGTCACGTCGGCATCATGCCGGACGCCCGTCACAATGGTGGGGTGACCGCTCGCCGTACATCCTGGGTGCTCGCCGGAGTGCTGGCCGGTCTCGCCGGCCTGGCGACGAGCTATGCGACCGCGATGGTGCTCACCATCCGGGAGGCGCCGGTCGTGGCCGTGGCCGAGCTGGTCATCCGGCTCACGCCCGGACCGATGGCCGAGCGCGCCATCGCCGTGCTGGGCCACTACGACAAGCCGTTCCTCGTCGGCGTCATCCTGCTCCTCCTGCTCGGCCTCTTCGCGCTTGCCGGGGCGCTGGGTCGCGGCGGGTGGTACCGGCCGCTCCTGGTCTGGTTCCCGCTCGCCGGAGTGGGCCTCGTCGCGGTCCTGAGCCAGCGAGGGGCGAGCGCGGTCGACACGCTCCCGGTCGCCGTCGGCCTGCTCACCTGGGTGACGCTGCACTCCGCGCTCACCGACGCCCTCGACCGCGGCCGGCGCCGGCCAGAGCTGGAGTCCCACGAGCGCCGGGTCTTCCTCATGGTCGCCGGAGCGGTCTCGCTAGCCGCGGTCGGCATCGCCGTCGCCGGACGACTCGTCGGCGCAGGCCGCCGGCACGTCGAGACCAGCCGCCGGCTGCTCCGCATCCCCGGTGTCACCCGGCGCCAGCCCCCGGCCGGCACGTCGGTCGGGCTGGCCGGGGTCACGCAGTGGCAGACGCCGTCCGACGACTTCTACCTGATCGACACGACCATCGCGAAGCCGACCATCGAGCCGGACGAGTGGTCGCTGCGCATCCACGGGATGGTCGACCGCGAGCTCACCCTCAGCTACTCCGACCTCGTCGCCCGTCAGATGAAGGAGTCGTGGATCACGCTCAGCTGCGTGAGCAACGAGGTCGGCGGCGGGCTCGTCGGCAACGCCCGCTGGAGCGGCATCCGCCTCGCCGACCTCCTCGCCGGTCTCGGCGTCGCCGACGACGCCGACTGCGTGCTCCAGACCTCCCACGACGGCTGGACCTGCGCGACCCCGCTCGAGGCGCTCACCGACGACCGCGACGCCATGCTCGCCGTCGCGATGAACGGCTACCCCCTGCCCATCGAGCACGGCTTCCCGGTGCGCACGATCGTGCCCGGCCTCTACGGCTACGTCTCGGCCACCAAGTGGGTCGTCGACCTCGAGGTCAGCACGTTCGCCCGCTCGACCGGCTACTGGACGACGCGGGGGTGGTCCGCCGAGGGGCCGGTCAAGATCGCCTCGCGCATCGACGTACCGCGCGCAGGTGCCGAGGTGCCGGCCGGGGAGGTGTCGTTTGGTGGCGTGGCGTGGCACCAGCACACCGGCATCGAGACCGTCGAGGTGCAGGTCGACGGCGGCACCTGGACCGCCGCCGAGCTCGGTGGCGTCCCGTCGGTGGACACCTGGGTGCAGTGGGCGGTGACGCTCGACGTGGCAGAGGGCGACCACGAGGTCCGGGTCCGGGCGACCGGCAAGGACGGCGAGACCCAGACGAGCGTCGTACGCTCCCCGGACCCCGACGGAGCCACGGGCTGGCACACGGTGGAGTTCAGCGCCGTCTGAGCGAGCGATCGGGGAACGCCGGCTCGGGCGGAATCAGGGGGTCGTCGCAACGCGTTCGAGGTCTTCTTCGATCAAGGTAGCCAGGCGTTCGCGTGGTGTGTAGTAGCCCAAGCGTTTGCGGGGTCGGTCGTTGAGCTCGTCGGCGATTGCC
>JAESFR010000056.1_pt1 | contig 258816 bp, 256 predicted proteins | sample 9266191 | NCBI WGS metagenome assembly JAESFR01 (sample SAMN14503063, study PRJNA617104) | algae metagenome | isolation source: Pleurocapsa minor HA4230-MV1 and co-occurring heterotrophs from cement on... | place: USA: Nuuanu Pali Lookout, Hawaii | collected 2009-07-20 | reverse complement strand
GTGCTAGAAATTACAAAGATTTAGATTTAGCAATTTTCCAAGCTTATAGTCAAGTTTCCCTTAAAGATATTCGTAATTGGTTTACCCACTCTTGTTACTGTATCTCACCAATTTGAGAAGGGCTATACAACAAACCTTTTACACCTGATAATCATGACGCTTTAACCGAAGATGATTACATCATGGTGCGCTGGGAGGGGAATAAAATTGTTCCAGTTGCGCCAAAAATCTAGTTTTAATATTAATCAAGGAACTTCGTTCCAGCTATAAGCTATCTGAAGAAAGATAAGTTCTGGGAAACTATACTGTATTAAGTAAGACTATTAAACAAGCGACAAGAAAAGGTCTTTTGTTGGCTGATTTGGATTGTTCAGAGTCGGGCGAAAACTATTATTGATAGATTCGAGATTAAAAATGACTGATATTAAAGAATTACACGATCGAGACTTCAACCTTTGGGTGGAAGCTACCAAAAAAGCGATCGCTTTTCAGATTTTCCCAGATCGTCAACTTCGTCAAACAAATTATCCCAGTCCATATTTTCAAAATCTCGTTCAGCGATCGCTTGAGAGTTATTTGGAGCGATTAATAGCTCATATCTTGAAGTTACAGTACTGGGATGCAGAAAGGGAAAGAAATTACAAGCATTGGAAAGTGGAAGTAATTAATTTTCGCCAGCGACTCAAGCGACTACTAAAACAAAATCCTAGTTTTAATCGCCTATTAGCTGAAATCTATCCAGAAATTTTCCAAAATGCTGTTAATGCTTGGCGGGTTGAGTTTGAAATCCCTGCAGATACTTGTTTTATTGAACTTGAACAAATGTTGAAAGATGATTTTTTTGGCTTTTGTTGAATGAAGCGATCTACATCGGAAGCTTCGTTTCAAAAAACATATCACTTCTCTTTTGTCAGATAAAAATTTTCTAACTTTTTAGTTTCTTTTTTGTTGTTATCAATATCGTCAAATTTCTTTTTGTATCCTTGCTTGAGAATAAAATCTCTTAGGTCAGAAATCTGATTTTCAAAAAATCTTAATTGCTTCCTAAGTTCTTTGTTTTCAGCTAATAATTCAATGTTCTGAGCTTTTAAACGCTCTATAGAATTTTCACTTTTTGACATTTCATAGACATTAGCTGCTAATATTTTTGTTTCTCTAGTTAACTCTTCCTTTTCTTGCTCCACTACATTGATACGATTTCTGAGTTGAGTGGCAATTATTTGGTGTGATTTGCTTGATGGAACTTCAGGTTGAACGTGATTGTATTTTTGTTGCTCTCTTAAACGCTGAATTTTATAAGCTAATTCTGGATATTTATAGATATAGCTAACAGAAACATTTGCTTCTCTCGCTACAGAACGAATGGTTATTTGTTGTTGTTTGTTAATTAGTTTAGTAATTGCTTTTTCTGTTCTGACTAGCGCATCATTCTTTTTTTTAAGACTGGCTTGATTCAATCCTGCTAACTGTTTATTATCCATTTACTTGCGTTAATAAATTATAGACGACAACGATGTAGACGTTGTAGATGCTTTTATAGGTATAACCGATAATTACAGTTATGGGAAGTAGAATTTTATCCTGCTGTATATATATATTTAGCTAGCTTGCACAAGATAATCTCAGCTCTATAGTATTCTTCCAGATCCTTGTGCTTCTTGCTCCCAGACTTTCTCTGAAATCCTATTGTCCACATAAATATGAAGAGTGACATCGGGTTAGGATAAACAGTTAAATATTTTGATTTGGGAATTAGTTAAATTACTTTAAAGAAGGTAATTATTAGTACTTAATTTAATTTTCGATAATCCATAGATAAATTGTCATAAATCTATCTATTACCTTCCTGCTCTTCCTACTTATTCTTTACTAGAATTAGATAGAGAAGATGTTCCCAAGATAAATTGAGTTGAAATATTACTCTACATCTTTTAACCAGAAAAAAATTCTCTCGATCTACTTCTACTTTAATTAGTTTAGATTCTGCTCAATAAGTTAACTATAGCAATCCTAAACGAAAGAGAAATTTCTACTACCTACTACCTACTACCTACTACCTAAAAACCAATCAATGTAGTTTCATGAATCAAATAGGAATGTTATAGGTGTCAAAGGAATTGATTTATTAAATTTACCTACCAACACAAAATTATATTTAGGCGATCGAGCTGTAATTAAAGTAACGGGATTACGCAATCCTTGCGCCCAATTAGACGCTTTTCAACCTGGTTTGATGTCTGCCGTACTAGATAGGGATGAGGCGGGTAGAATCGTCCGTAAAGCAGGGGTAATGAGCGTGGTTGTTTCTGGTGGGGTAGTAAAGATTGGCGATCGCATTCGTGTTGAACTTCCTCCTCAACCTTATCGATCGCTAGAACAAGTTTGAACAGTTTCAGCAATATGTGTCATTATTTAATTTTTGACACAACTAATCTAATTTTTTGAGAAAACAAACGATTCGCTCAACTTCTTTAAAGCCTAATGCTTTATGAGCAGTGATACTGGCTACGTTATCTAATTCAGCATCACTAGCTAATTCCTTAAAATCGTTTTCCAGCGCCCAAATCTCAGCGATTTCAATCAATTGTCTGCCATATCCACAGCCTCTCAAATCTTGATCGACATACCAACCTTCGACATAAGGAACTCGATCAGATTGACTTCCTTCAGCATAATTTCGCACTTTCAATTCAATAAAACCGCCAAGTTTATCGTTATCTCTTGCTAAAACAAATACCTCTTCCCCATGTATTTCGCCTTGAGCAAAATATCGCTCAATCTCATTGAGATGTGCTGTAATAGAGTCGGGCCATAGAGAATTTCTCATCCTCGCCCACTCGTTTCGATCATTTAGGTTAATAGTTCTAACTTTCACTTCCAATACCGATTTGATGTTTAGTTTAAAGCGCGTTCAACAACTCGTTCAACTGAATTGGGTAAATTGCTAAGAGACTGCTGTAAAAAGGCAGGTAGTAGCGGCAGCCTTGTTAATACATCAGAGTCAATCGGAAACCATCTGAACTCTAAAACAGTATTCTCTTCTACACTGGAAAAAGATTTCTCCTTGGCTAAATATAGCGATCGCTTTGGAAGTTTCATCAAAAAATAAAAAGCAATTTCATGATAGTCTTTTTGGGCATACTCAAAGAAATTTTCCACAACCCACAGTAAACGAACTATCTCAATATCTTCGTTTAACTCTTCCTTGATTTCCCTAATCAGAGTTTGCGAGGTAGTTTCCCCAATTTCAGCTCTCCCACCAGGACAAGTCCAAAAAGCATCTTCTGCTGAGCGATGTAGCAATATATGGTTATTGTCTATGGCAATACCAGCTATGCGAAAATTAAAGCATTCATCACCTCGATTAAAGGTAATCATTGTCCGTTCAAGAGACATTGGAACTAATCCTTATTTGTGTCAGAGTTACAATTTTGAAACATTTCATAGTAGGGGATATTATTTTTAACCGCGTAATCAGTCTTGGAAGAATAAAATTTTCCGTTGCGATCGTGAAAAGCCCAGTTGGTGGGAAACTGTAGGATTGCCCCCATAGTCAAAGGAACGCCAGATTCTTGTAAAACTTTGATTCGCCGATGCAGAGTGCTGCGAGATAAACCTGTTTCCTCAATTAACTGGCGATAACTATACTTTTTGCCTTCGATTAACATAATATTCAAGCTCTAATTGTGCCATTAATTTAAATATGACACATATTTAGATTATTCGTGTTTATCTGCGTTCATCTGTGGACAAGCATATCGGTAATAATTGTGTAGGAGAAAATTTGATTAGTAGTAGATATAACAAATATTTAGCTATTATTTTGTTTCATTACTTTAATTTTGACACAAATAGCAATACTAGAAAATGTTAGAACGTTCTTTTTATTACCTATTACCTATTACCTATTACCTATTACCTATTACCTATTACCTATTACCTACTACCTACTACCTATTACCTATTACCTATTACCTATTACCTATTACCTTTCTAGAAAGCATATGGCATTACCCAGAATAAAAATAGCCAAAGACAAAGCCGAATTAGTCCAAAGACTGTTAGATGAAAAAAGAACAACAGGAATGTTTTCTACCTATGCAGATGTAATTGCTTTTGCTGCAAGTTTGGGAGTAAAGCATCAAAGGCGATCGCCTGTTACAGAAGTATCTCAAAGTGAACCTGCACCCATTAGCCTAGAAGTATTCATTTCTCGTGGTTATGAACGGCTAATAAGATTGATTGCCGTGGTATCAACTGAAGATATTAAGGTTTTATCTAGCGAAGCTGAATCAGCCGAAGCAGCCAGAGTCTTAATTTTTGAAGAATACGCTAACGGGGGGTTAGAAAAGCTACAGCAAGAATTACGTGGCGCGGTAGATTATACCGATAGATTAGTTTTAATTTTAAATGCGGAAAGGTTTAGTCAGGAAGTCAGTAACGAAGAATTCGATCTGAGCAGATTCTTATAATGTGTCATAAGTTTAAACAAGATACATTTTTGGGTATCTTAAAATACAAAACTTCAGCATAATCAAGTATCAAAGTAGGCAATTTAAAGCTAGAGATTCTAATCAAAAATATCGGCAGGATCGGCAGTACGGAGCTTTTTCATGGCGATCGCACCTGAGAGGGTACACATTAGAATGTTTAAAGCAAAAACTTGTAAGGCAATATTTAAATCCATACTGACAGGAAATTCGATAAATTTTGCCATTAAATAATAGATCCCGTACGAAGCTAAATAGCCAGGAATAAAACCCATAATTGCTAAAATCAGAGATTCTTGCAAGACTACTAAAGATAGATCGCGATCTTTATACCCCATTGCCTTGAGAGTGGCATATTCGGGGAGGTGTTCGCTCACATCGGTATAAATCACTTGGTAAACAATCACAATACCCACAATAAAGCCGATCGCTGCGCCAAAATTTAAGATTTTACCTTCAGGCCAAGTGGCCACAAAATCCTGTTCACCTTGAGCTAATGCTTCTGGAGTTAATACTTTAATATCTTGACTGAGATTTTCTCGAATCCGTTTGATTACCGCTTGCCGATTCGCGCCTGGTTCTAGAGACAAAACACCAACTGTAACTGCTTCTAAAACATCTACCCCTTCCATTTGTCCATAATTCCAGTCACTCATCACCGTCACTCCCTTATAATCGAAAGTGCTGCTGAGGCTAAACAAACCCAAGACTGTGACACGACGGTTGTCTAAAATACTAGAAGCAAAACCTTGGCTCTTGACTAATTGGGGAATATTCCCTAGTTCCGATTTTGCCAGGCGATCGTATAAAATTACCCCTGGAGCAGATAAGAGATCTAATTGCTGATTGATTTCTGGTAGTTTAAATACTGGTTTGGTGGGATTAAAAGCAATAATTTGGACATCAGAAGATTTTGGGGGAACTGCGTCATCTTTATTTTCCGTTGAAGGCTCTAATAGATTAGGATTTACCCATTCTGCCCGTTCCAAATAAAGTGGTCGAGCATCAGCAACTCCCTCGATCGCATCTGCCTGGTAGAGATAGATACTGGGGAATGAACTATATTCCATGCTCTCGGCATAAGAAGACAATAAATAAAGATCGCCATTGAGATTTTCGGGCAAAATAGTCACCCCATCAAAGAGCATTGCCCTTAAACCTAATTGAGTAAAAATCAAAATAATCGAAAAAGCCACTCCTAAAATTGCTACCAATAAGCGAACTTTTTGATAAGACAATTGCAGCCACGCCACAGGAGTTCGACGTAGGTAAGAATTGATCTTCTGAAACAGTAGGTAAATTAATTTCACTTGATTTTTGACTTTTGACTTTTAACTTTTGACTTCACCTAATCATGATTTTGGATACTCATGCCAAAGGTCTACTTAACTCACCCAATTTTCTGACTTTAAATTTGGTACACGACTAAACTCTTTGATATTATTAGTGATCAAAGTAACTGGTAAACTAAGGGCGTGAGCAGCAATTAGAGTGTCTAGCGAGCCTATTGGTGTTCCTTGTGTTTCTAATTTTGCTCGAATATCACCGTAGATAGTAGCAGCAGCACGATCAAAATTTACTATCTCCAAAGGTAATAAAAATTGTGCCAATGCTTGTTGATTTTTTGCAGGGTATTGACTCTTTTGAACACCAAATTCAAGTTCGGCAACTGTAATAGAAGAGATTCCAATATCACCAACTTGATAGGTATTGAATTTATGCAATACTTCTAAAGGTTTTTGTTTAATAATATAAATGCAAATATTGGTATCGAGTAAAAATTTCATTCAAAGGCAGTTTCTCGTTCTTGTGATTTTGGTTGCTGGCGTTTTTCACTCATAAAATCAGCGGAAAATTGCTCTAAGCTCTCAAACAACGTTTCCCAAGCATCTTGATATGGTAAAAGCACTACAGCATTACCTATGCGTCTAATTAAGACTTTATCTCCAGGAAAACGATATTTTTTGGGTAGCCTAACTGCTTGGCTTTGACCATTTTGAAATAGTTTAGCTGTTTCCATCTTAAATTTAGTGATAGTATATATTTTTAGTATATATCATTGAAAAGATTAAAAATGATTAGTAATCAATTGTTGATTTCTACCCTAACTTGCATGTTAGTTAGGCTTGACACCTTTTGACTATCTTCAGGATTAAGGCGAATTTTAACTTCGACAATGCGAGAATTTTCGTCTTGAGTAGGATCTTCTTCAGAGGTTGCAGATAATTCTTTAGTTCCTACTTGTAAACCCAAATGTTCGACTGTTCCCTTTAACTTACCTGTAAATCCGCCATACTCACTGCTAACCGTTGCTGGCTGTCCAATTTTTACCTTCCCAATGTCAGTTTCATACACTTCGGCGATCGCATACATTTCATCCGTACGACCTAATTCGACAATTCCTTCTTCGGTGTTTACCTGTTCCCCCACACGGGTATTAATGCGCAAGATCTGACCAGAAATCGGCACTTTTACTTTAGTGTCCTCAAGATCGGCTTTAATTTTTTCCACGGCAATAGTTGCTTTTTCTACTTCTAGTTCTGCTACCTTAAGATCTACTGGTCTAATTTCCTGTAATTGAGCTAAATTTTCGCGTTCTTGGGTTATTTCCTGCTTTAAAGTTTGCTGAGTATTACCTAACTGAGCAAGTCTTTCGTTTAAGGTAGCCTGAGCCATATCTAACCCTTCTTTGGTTCGATCGAAAGCCTGAATACTCACCGCTCCCTGTTGTTGTAAACTGCGGTTGCGATCGTAAGTTAATTGAGCCTGTTTTAGCTGTGCTTTAGCAGAGGCGATCGCCGCCTGTCGTTCTGCTGTCTCATTACGTAATTGAGATTCAAGACGAGATATATTGGCTTGTTGTGCAGCCAATTGCGCTTGTTTACTTTCTCCTGCTTGGACTTGTGCTAATCTTGCTTGGGTTAACTCCACCTCTTTTTCAGCCTCTTCCAAATTTCTCTGGCTGTTTTCAAATCCCTGAAGAATAGCAATTACCTGATCTTTCTTCACGCGATCGCCCTCATCAACTAAGATCTGATTGACTCGACTATCTTCAGCATTTGCTACTGAGAGTTTAATCACTTCACCTTTAGGAGTTAATTTACCTAACGCCACCACCTGCTTTGCTGGCTGTACTTTGGGCTTTGTTTCTCTGGTTACATCCTGGGATTGAGCCAGAGAATTTAGGTCGCAACCAGAAATAATCCCCAACAGACTCACAATAGTGAGCCACCTACTTAAAAATCTTAACAAACTCATGCTTTGAGGAACTTCTAAATCTTTTTTGGTTAAATAAATCTACCTGCCAAGCAGCTTGAACATCTCAGCATTTCGACTACCGATCTTAACAATTCTCTTCCTTAAACTGCATGAATATTGAGGATTCTGGCTTTAATCAGGTCTCAATATAGCGATCGCCAAGCTGAAATCTTAAGTCACTCTGAAACGATAAATTTTGCTAATTAATCATAAAAAAAAATTATATATAAATAGTAAAAACATTGTGTTAACTTATTTATATAACGATGACAGTTAAGCAAAGTAAATCAAGCAGAATGACAACCTTAATTCAAAAACCGCAACCAAAAACTTTCAAATTTATCCTAGTACTCAAGCAATGGGTCAATAACTTAGAGATCGACCAAGAGCAAACCGCAAGACTAATTGTCCGATTAATTCCTGCTCAATGTCCTTTTGCTAGAGAAATACGAGCATTTGGTAAAGTAATAGTGCGGATTCCTGCTTTGTGTAAATTCAACCCCTTGTACGAGGAGTTAATTGGCTTGAGATTTCGTGCTTTATGTTTTCTTGCGGATCAATGTGGCGTAGACATTACACCTTATTGTTCATAGATAATTAATGTATTCTACTTATATAGCTCCATTACCCGATCGATGGGCATCCGCGATCGCACTTCTAAATCCAAACTAGAAACATGTCTCAGGTTAAAATGCTGAGCTGAGGCACAAGCGATCATCGCTGCATTATCGGTACAGAATTTTAATGGCGGAAAATAGAATGAAATTAACTATCGTTTCCAAGCCAACATAATCCCAATTGCATTGAATGCTCATTGTAATACCATACCATGCAGTCTATAAAAGTGTTTTCTCTAGGCCACTCTGAGTAATCAAAAGGTAATTTTTTACAATCTTTTGGACACCAAGCACTATGTCCAACGTTAATTATTCCTAAATACTTACTATTATTGTTTTTTATGTTATCAATTTTAATAAATATGCCATAGGGACGTATTCTAAAAACTTTTCCTTTAAACTTATAATTTATAGGATACTGTTTTTTAATTGACAACCATTTTGAATCACTCATTTATCAAATAAACTTTAAACTTTTCATAAAAAAATTAATATATTTGACAATAAAAAGTTGAAAAAATCTGAGTTTAAGATATTGACTAACTTATCATAACTATCAATTTCTTTTAATTATTTTTCGTTTTTATCGCTAATTACTACTGGATTGTAAATCCAAAGAGGCTAAGTCGAACATTTTCTTGATTCTCTTTTTTTTGTTCATAAGAGCATCACCTTTTTTTATTTCAATCAAGCTTGCGTGGATGTACAACGTATCGTCTGAGGCTGGATTATAAGATTAGTCAAATGTTCGTGAGCGCTCAAGATTTAACTGCTTGATTTTTTCGAGCGAGTTGTATTTCCAACTGCGTTTCCTGCCAAAATTGACCACCAAACTTACCTGCAATATCAGCTAAAGGATTTTTCTCTGTCACTTTAGTTTTTGGATCTGGATTAGAAACTTTATCTGTCATCACCTTTTGTTGATATTATGGCTACTCCTAATTTTAACTTTCTTTCCTGTTGTAGCTCATCATTAAATTGCACCAGAAATGTATTCTACTTATATAACTCCATTACCCGATCGATGGGCATCCGCGATCGCACTTCTAAATCTAAACGGGAAACATGACCCAGGTTAAAATGTTGAACTACGGCACAAGCGATCATTGCGGCATTATCGGTACAGAATTTTAGTGAAAGAACAATTCGCATTGCCTTACACTAATTCGATTCGCAGTTGACGACCAACTACCGAAGCTGCTCTAGTGATAGTTTCAATGCTCACTCCTGTCTTTTCTGGATCAAGTAGTCTATCTAACTGAGTCCTGGAGGTCTGCATCTGCTTTGCCATTTCTGTTTTAGTTAGATTTTGTCGCTTCATCTCCTCCGCGAGCTGACGTGCCAAGACTCGTTTAATTGCGATCGCCGTACATTCGACTTGCAACCCTTCTTCAAGTAAAAAATCATCGAAGCTAGAGCCAGTGTGAGGATTATCGGTCATATGTCTGGTGTTCCTTTTGACGTTTAACGGCTAAATCAATTTCTTTCTTCGGTGTCTTTTGAGACTTCTTAACAAACCCATTTAACAGAATCATTTCACCATTGCTGATGTAGAAGATGACCCGCGCTATTTTTCCTCTAGTTATCTTACTCCGCACTTCCCACAAATCTTTATAACCTGAAAGCGATCTACACAGGGGTAAGCCAATGGGAAAGCTGAATTCCACATCTTTGATATCACTGCCAATGATACGGCAGTCTTCACGGTCTAAAGTTTTCAACCAGTCTTTGACTGGCTCCACACCTCCTTCGGAGCGAAAAAACTTGGCTGGTAGTCTTTTCAATCTTCTCCCTCTATTAACTGTATCTTATATGGTACACAAATGTCCGCTCTAAATCGCAGCCAAATTCGATTTATTGAGCCAGAGCAGAGCAGCTGAGAAAACAACCTTATTATTTTGTCGAGCGAAATAGTATTCTAGTCATATAGCTCCATTACCCGATCGATGGGCATCCGCGATCGCACTTCTAAATCCAAACTAGAAACATGTCCCAAGTTAAAATGTTGGGCTGCTGCACAAGCGATCATCGCGGCATTATCAGTACAAAATTTTAGAGGGGGAAAATAGACTTTGAGGTTGTGTTTTTCAGCTGCCTGTTGTAAGTGTGTTCTTAATCCACTATTAGCAGCCACCCCACCGCCGATAGTAATAGTATCCAAGCCATGATCGAGAGCGCATTTAACGCTGCGTTTAGTTAACACCTTAGCTACAGTAGCTTGAAAACTGGCTGCCACATCATTAACAGGGATTTCACCTTGTTGTAACTGCTCTACCAATCTCAAAACGGCGGTTTTAATACCGCTAAAGCTATAGTCATAGGGATGATATCCCCCTTCTGGTAAGGAAATTCTGCCCTCTGGTAGCTGAAATGCTTTAGAATTGCCTTGCTGTGCCAAGCGATCGATTACGGGGCCTCCTGGATAGCCTAAATCTAATAACCGCGCTACTTTATCAAAGGCCTCTCCTGCTGCGTCATCTCTAGTTGAGCCGAGTAATTCGTATTTGCCATAGTCTTTGACGTAAATACTACTAGTATGTCCACCAGAAACTAGTAAACACAAAAAAGGTGGTTGTAATTCTGGTTGAGCTAGATAAGAAGCATAAATATGTCCCTCAAGATGATGCACCCCTAAAAACGGCTTATTGTGAATTATCGATAGGGTTTTGGCTGCTGCCATGCCGACTAATAAAGCCCCTACTAAACCTGGAGTACAGGTAACTGCGATCGCGTCTATATTTTGCCAGGTTAAATTCGCTTCTGACATGGCGCGATCTATACAGGGATTAATTATTTCCAGGTGTTGCCTAGATGCTAATTCGGGGACAACTCCGCCATAAGTTTGATGTAATTCAATCTGAGAAGAAACAATACTACTCAAAACTTGACGGTTCTTTACAATTGCCACCGCTGTTTCGTCACAACTTGTTTCGATCGCTAAAATTGTTGCCATCCTTTGATAAATTTATCTATTAGTTAGCGTCTAGAATCTATCTTGGCGCTTTTGTACAAACACAATAATTATCTGTCACAAAAGGAAACATATTCATGAGAAGGTTGTTTGCTTTAATATTGGTATTTACGCTTTGGTTTGGTTTTGCACCCACAGCGAATGCTGATGATGTAGCTAATTTAACTCCCTGCGGAGAAAATCCTGCCTACGTCCAAAAAGCTAAAAATTTCCGTAACACTACAGACGATCCTAACTCTGGTCAAATTAGAGCCGAGCGCTATGCAGAAGCTCTTTGTGGCCCTGAAGGATTCCCCCATCTAATCGTAGATGGTCGCTGGTCACACATGGGAGACTTTTTTATTCCTAGTGTTTTATTCTTATACATTGCTGGCTGGATTGGTTGGGCTGGTCGCTCATATGTCATTGCAGTTAGAGATGAGAAAAATGCCGAAATGCAAGAGATCGTGATTAACGTTCCCTTGGCTATAAGCAAGATGTTAGCTGCTGCTACTTGGCCACTGCTTGCCTTTGGCGAATTTACCAGTGGTAAATTGATTGCCGACGAATCGGAAATCACTGTCTCTCCGCGCTAAATCACATTCTTTATTGTTTCACAGGAGGATACTATGGGAGACTTACAAAAGTTTCTTTCTACTGCCCCAGTTTTGATTATGGCTCTGTTGACATTTACAGCAGGGATTTTAATTGAATTCAATCGTTTTTTTCCAGACCTATTATTTCACCCTCTAACTTAGAGCAAAATCTCATGCTTTAAAATCTTCTAAACTTAATAACGTGTTGATTTTTGGTAGAGGTGCTAATTATTTACACTCGATCAACTGCGATTAATTTAACTGTTAGTCGTAGTTTTTTTATGTTTCAAAGAATTTTTACATTTTATGTAAGTTAAGAGCCAACTGCCACACCACAGGTTTGGTTGCAACACTGCCTAATATACTTTGGTAAGAATTTTTCAGGAGCTAAAAGTTGATGGTAGGCTAAACGATTTTCTCGTTTCATCTCTTTTAACTCTCGTTCTGTGGTTGTGGCAAAATGACTTGCAATTATTTCTCCCAGGTCGTTGAGGGAGTTGACTGGAACTTTGATCAGATGCAGCTGTTCTTCGTAGGGAATTACCCCGTCAGTATCGATAACCACAGGGATTCGCCCTGCATTTAACGCCATATAAAAGCGTCCCGAAAAATTACCGCCACCCCTGACACACAACACATAATCACTTTTATCAGTGTTAGCAATAAACAGATTTTCTAGGGTAGTTTTATTAGATTCATTCTTAACATAATAACTTTGACGATTATTAGTAACATCAAAACAAACTTCAAGTTTTGAATCGGCAGCCAGTATCTTCATTGCCGTTTCTCTTAATTGAAGACTCATACCTTCGGTTATTCTGGGATCTACCCGACGAGACAATCTTCCTTGAGATAAGACTAATTTAGTCACAGCATCAGGCACAATAGATTTACTCAAGTTTGCCAACTTACCCCTTGAGGATGTAGTTCCACAAAAGCCAATAACTGGTTTTTTTCCTTTAGGGGGAATATTTAGAGCATCCAAACCTCTTTTGGTTCTATCATTGCTCCAGTAAGGACATTCCGTTTCAAATGATTTTTTTAAACTTTTATACAAACCATTACGTAAAATGTTCGCCCAAGGTATGTCGAGTAACACATCAGAGTCACTCATTGCATCGATAATCAGCGGTTTACGGTGCATTTGCGCTTCTTGGGCTGCCTGATATACAGAACGATCGAAAGCTAAGGTTTCTGGAGTAAAGGCTTTGTTGGGATAAATCGCTACGTCGCAATCCTGAATCGAATCAACCTCTATATAGCGGTTTTCGGTAATGAATTGACTAAAGATATTATCTCTATGTTGAGGCCTTAATGACCATAACATTTCAACACGAGTATTTTCGGTGGCGTTAAAAGTATAAATTTTCATCGGCAAATTCCTAGAAGTTTTTTACATCAGCTTAAATGCATAGTGCTTAGACACAATAGATTTAAACCAAAATAGATAAATATTTAAAAAGTAATTACCAAAATATGAAAGCCAAGAATCTTAGTGAAAATTGTGTTAGGAACGAGGTCTAAGATTTAGTAAAGTTACTCAAGTTAATCAATCAAACTTTGCTGCACTGCTACGATATCTCGGCCAACCTTAAGATAAGAATATCCTTTTAAAGCAAGCAAATTTCCACATTCTCTAGTTACTTCAGGCAAAAGATGAGTATATTCAAAGTTAATAATATCTGGCAATAAATTACTTTGAAAAGCCATTTGGAGAATTTCGTAATCAAAGCCTTCAGTATCTATTTGTAAGAGATTTACGTGTTGGATACAGTGCTTCTTAATCAACGAAGTAAGACTAATTCCTGGCACTTCAACAACTTCAATAAATTGCTCAATGTTAGGAATTAATGGCTTTTGTTTAAGAATAACATCACGATTAAAACTAGCAAGTAATTTAACATATTCTGGCAGTGATTCATCCGCCCTAACTCGATAGAGTTTAACCATACCATCTTCTTTGGCGATCGCACAATTTTCTAATTTAAACTTTGATAAATGGCTATATGTGTGACAAAGTTCATTATATAAATTGGGCAGAGGCTCAACTAAAATTCCTGACCAATTATCTTGTGTAATGATTGAATGGACAGGATCGCCTGTTTTCCCGTCGTTAGCCCCAATCTGTAAAATGACAGCTTCAGGAGTATTTTGAAATAGTTGCCTGACTAATAATTTTAATAAGTCAATATTTTTTTCTGGAAAATCACGAATTCGTTGAAGATTATAACCATTTTTCCAGAGCAGTGACTGAGTTATATCCTTAATTAATTTCATATCAATCCTGCCAATTAAACTACTTTACTTTTTACAAATTTTGTCTGAGGTTACCATAGAATGAAAAAGTAAATGAAAAGATAGTGTTGGTAAGTTTTGGTATTCCGATCTTGCTCTCATTTCCAACATTTATAGTATTTGTAACAAATATTTTGTGGCTTGAACTAAAAAAATATTGGATAACCAGGAGCAACCCAATTATCCAAATATAGCTTTGATATTTAATCTTTAAATCTTGCTTTATACAGCCGAGAGATGCTGTGAATCAATGCTCGCCGACTCTAAAGGCGCATGAGCTACTGTTGAAGGATCTTCTAATCCTACATCGCTACAGTGAGGCTCAATTCCCAAACCTTTGCGGGGATACTCACGGCAAATTAAGCGATACTCCGCAACTGCTCGATCTAATTCTTCGCGAGTCAGAGAATTGAGATAACCACATTGACCAATTTCGCCTTTAGGTAGTGGTGCAGCTAAGTTACAACCACGCTTCTCAAAAATCTTTTGCTGAGATGCCCACAGAGTATCTGTTCTCAACATAATATCATGCCATAGGCTCAACCCAAACGAACTAATTAGGCGCATAATACGCTGAAATTGTGCTTCATCAATCCATTTCATCCGCAGACTTAGGTAAGCACCAAAACCCATCCCTATAGCAACTGCGTGTCCATGTAACAAGCCAGCTTCAATTTCAAACCCAGGTGACCAGGTGTGTCCATAAGCATGAGGGCGGCATTGATGAGTTTCGTAAAGGTTGTCGTATTCTGCTGCTACATAGCTTCGTAATGCAGCACCCAAAATTTTCTGGGATAGAAGATTAATCTCAGGATCAGCTTCGCAACCCATAGTGCCAAAACGTGTTTCGATTAACCGAGGGCCAGCCTGTTCCATCATTTCAAATAGCTCTGCGTCCTTAGTGACAGCCATTTTAATAATTTCAATGATTCCGTGACGCAGCCATCCCTCTCTCAAAGTCTTAAAGAAATAGCGATCGGTAATTGATAGTATTGGAGGATGATAAGCGCCAAAAAGATTCTTATAGCCAAAGCCATCACAACAGGTACGAGGAGATGGCCCTGCATCGATACCCGCCACAATAGAAGTAGAAAGCATAATGTAGGGCGTATTGCGATGATATAGGGCGCAGGCTAGTCCTCCAGTATCGGCTAACACACCACCGCCAACGATTAACACTGGTTCGTTGCGCGATACTCCTAAGTTTTTAAAATCACCAAGCATTTTTTCGACAGTGTAGATACCTTTATCCACTTCCATTGCTCGATATACCAGTTTTTCGAGCTTAATGCCGTGATAGTCAAAATAATGTTCAAGCTGTTCACCAAAATAGCTCTCAACGTTTTGGTCAACAAGACATACACAACGTCCATGAGAAATATACATATCTCTCAACAACAACTGCTCAGGATCGAGAGAATTATCAATAACTTTAATGGAAGTAAAGGTGCTAGACCTCATTACCGCCTCAATAGTTTGATCGTCAGGGGTGCTTTCCACGTAGCCACGGCTTTCACGGTAACTAGAAGTAGGATAGATGGCGTGGGGATTTTCCTTAACCAAACGTTCTGCTAAATCTTGATAAAATTCTCCCTCGGCACTGTTTTTCAAATAATCGATTAGCTTGATTTTGCCTAATTCTGAGGAGTGTATTTTGTTGGCAAACTTGTACCACTCCTGACCTATGGTTTTGTCGAAGGCAGAGAAAAGTTCTGCCAAAACGCCAAAAAAGCTGCTCAGAGAAAGGTTAAGACAAGTGCGAAGCTTGCGACAAGGGGATATACCCTTTACTGCATCTACTTCAGCAAACTCTGCTCCTAATTCCTGAGAAAAAGCAGGACTATCGATCAATGAAAGCAATAAGCTTTTGAATTGTTCGCTACAGCAAATGGCTTCTACAGCCTTTTCCAAGTTCTGGCACGTCAGAGGCTTACAGTCTTGCTTAGAGATAAAAGCTTTAACTGCCAAGGTAGTCTTTGTCATTATTTATTCCGAAAGAAACGGTAAGTGCAAAATTTTTAGGGTTGTGTAAGTCCCTTATTTAAGTTGAGATAACATAATTGCTTCAAAAAGCTAATAAGATAGTACCAAAAACTCTTTGAAAGGCAAATTATAGTGATGAAGAATACAGTTTTCTGTTTTCCTGTCCGCAATACAATTAGTTGATTTTTGTCATTATCTTAAAATAAACGCAGCTAAAAATAGGCAGGGAGTATTGTGAAACAGGATGCTATTTCAATCATGTCACCTAATTTTGAAGAGTCTTGTAAGTAATGAGAAAATTTAACTTAAATGCTTAGCGTACTTTGTTATGGTAACTAAAAATCACACCTAGTAGGTGAATTTTCTAATATATTTAACTAGATAATAATAGACGATCGCCTATCAATAAGACACTGAAAGGGGTATAGCAAAGCTTTAAGACGGATTAAATTTATTTCAATATGCCTGGTTTATTGTTTATACTTTAAATGCGTTATATGGGAACAAAAAAAATCAATTTTGTCATCAATCTTTGGTTATAGTCTATTGGTTTTAAATTAAAGTTGAACCATAACTCGATCATGATGATCTAGCTGGCTGCTCTAAAAAATTAAAAAGCAGACCCCAACTAAGCGAGGTCTGCTTTTTAAGTATAATTTTGTATTTTTTAAGTAACGAGTCCTAAAGGATAAGCTTCGCAAATAAAAAGTAAAGAGTAACAAGCCCAATCCGTCGTTACTTGTTACTCTTCACTCGTTACTTTCATATAGTGGGCCGAGTTGGATTTGAACCAACGTAGGCGTAGCCAGCGGATTTACAGTCCGCCTCCTTTAACCACTCGGACATCGACCCTTTCGTGTCACGATTAAATATCATAACACAGGATAAACGCAAAAGAGCAATAAAAATAAAATTAACTGAATTTTGAGCTGTTCGCGCTCTGCTTCCTGTAGTAATGAGGCAAAGCTAAACTACATAGGCTGATTTTAAGGCCCATAAAATTAAAGCAGTTATGCCTCCAAAAATTAACAGGGCGGATACAGCAACCAAAATTGGTTTGTCTGCACCATCAAACTTCATTATTCCTCGATTTAAGTCAGACATAGCGATTTTAATCTTAATTGGTAATACGTAAATGTTATCAAAACAATTTGGGTTTGGGGCTATTCTTCAAATTTCCCTTATTATCGCCTCGATCTGTAAAGTAATTGATGCTGATTTTGAGCAAAAAAATCATAAATGGAACGTAATTTCTTGTTTATTGAAAGGGAGATTATTGTTGATGGCGGAAATTTCCTCTTGCTCCATTCGATTGACATCATCGATGTAGTTATGTAGGATTCGCGCCATGCGGGGATTGTAAAAGCGATGAAGACTATAATTGGCAGTAGCGGGAAAGCCTCTTCTTTTTTTATGTCTACCTCCTGCACCTGGGTCATAAGTCTTGATGCCATTGGCGATCGCCCATTCAATTGGTTTGTAGTAACAGGCTTCAAAATGCAGGGCATTATATTCTTCATAACAGCCCCAGTACCTACCATATAGTCGATCGCCTTTTTGCAGACAGAAAGACATACCGACAGGATGGCGATCATCTTGCTCGGTATATGCCACAATCAATAAGACGCGATCGCTATAGTTAGGATAAAGCTGCTCAAAAAACCGTCGAGTAAGGTATTTACTCCCCCAGTAAAACTTGTTGCAGGTACTACTATAAAATCGATAAATATCAGCATATAGATACTGGGGAATTTCCGCTCCAGCATAAGTTTTGGTCAATAAGCCTGCTTGGGTGACGGCTTTCCTTTCGCGTTTAATATTTTTGCGCTGATTACTATTAAACATCTTGAGATAGTCATCAAAACAGTTAAAATCTTGATTTGACCAAATATAGCCATGATGCAGCCAGCTAGCAAAACCATTGTTCTCCATCATTTTGCGCCAGTCAGGATCGACAAATAAAAAATTACAGCCAGAAAGCCGATTGCGATCGCAAAAGTTATCGATCGCTGCTAGCATCAATTCAGTAATCACTTCCTCATCTTCCCCAGGAGCGACTAAGAACCGATATCCCACTGCGGGAGTAAAGGGAGTCATGCCCAACAACTTTGGATAGTAATTAATTCCCAAACGATGGGATAAATCTGCCCATTGATGGTCAAAAACGAATTCTCCGTAACTATGACCCTTAATATATAAGGGTGCAGCAGCAATTAAATAGCGATCGCGCCAGACTGTCAGGTGACAAGGTTGCCAACCATTACGAGCCGTTGCACTGCCCGAAACTTCAAGATTATTTAGCCACTCCCACTCTAAGAAAGGAGTAGCCAGGGGTTTGGCTAATTCATCCCAGCTTGCTTGGGGAATTTCGGCTATTTGAGTAATCCAAGACAGAGAGTATTGAGATTTGATCTGCTCAATCATAATGTGGCGTTTAAGACTGAAGTAACTGAGGATTTGTTAATTAGCCTAATAAATATTGCTAAAAATTGCCGTAAAACCCATATTAATTATCTTATTCCCACCTGATGAGACTGATATAGCCCTAATAGATCGTCAAGTTTGAATTGATGGGTTGAGATTAGGTAGTAGGTAAGTAGGTGGGTGTAATTAAATTGAAAATGAGGTTAAGGAGTAACGAGTAACGAGTAATATGCGGAGCGGTATCTCCCCGTCGGCTTTTGGGTGGGAATCTTCCTACCCAAAACGCGACGGAAACTATGCGAGACAAGTCCTTTAGGACGAGTAACAAATAGCTCTAAGGGTAGGGGTTTGATCAATTATTTTGCCTACCTACTTAGTAGGTAAAAACATGAAGACATCTTAAAAATACTACTACCTACTACCTACTACCTACTACCTACTACCTACTACCTACTACCTACTACCTACTACCTACTACCTACTACCTAATTTAATTTTGGCGCTCTCGAATCAATTGAATTACTAACTCGGTAAAGACAGGATCGTCGATGCGTCTTGCTGCTTCAATTAAAATAGCTGATTCTGGTTGAGGATCTTCTGCCGTTTTATGAGGGATGGAGACTAAAAGCGAAAGATGACTAATCAAACGATCCAACTCATCTCTAATGCGCGATCGCTTATCAGATAATAAGCTGGCAGTACGACGTACCGAACGTTCTCTTTCTAGCTCTACCAGTAAGACATCTCGTTTCGACGGCTCATTCATCGCTCTATTCTCACGATCTTAGATTGTTTGAAGCATAAGAATCCTGTTCTGGCTATCTATACTGCTGCCAAAAGACTCATATCTGCATTAAAGCTAATTCTGATGATCTTGAATAGGTTTGTATAAGTTAAACCATCGTTACGTTACACTTCTATATCTCTTGTCAAATATTGCAACTATTTACTTGTAGTCTTAATTACAAATTGAGCTGGGAGTTGACATGATTGGTAAAATTTGATCATTAAGTAATAACAATAAAGACTGACTGTGATTCTCTCCCCACGTAAAGTAGCCCAGGGTTTTGCTCTCAGTAGCTGGACTTTGTTAGTGATGGCGATCGCTTTGATTATCGCCTTACCGATTTTATTTGTTTTTAGCAGTGTTTTTACTAAATCTGGTGCTGTCTGGAAACATCTAGCCACCACAGTTTTACCAAGTTATATTTTAAACTCCTGCTGGCTCATGCTGTTGGTGGGAATAGGAGTTTGCCTGATTGGTGTGGGTACGGCTTGGCTGGTGACGATGTGCCGTTTTTGGGGGAGTACATGGTTACAGTGGGGTTTGTTGCTGCCCTTAGCTGCCCCTGCATATCTCTTGGCCTATACCTATACAGAGATGCTGGACTACTTTGGCCCTGTGCAGGTAACTCTCCGCAACTTATTTGGTTGGACAGGGGTTGAAGATTATTGGTTTCCTGAAATCCGTTCTTTGGGGGGAGCAGCCTTAATGTTGTTGTTGGTGCTATATCCCTACGTTTATCTCTTAGCACGAGTGGCATTTTTAGAACAGTCAGTCTGTACGATGGAAGCTAGTCGCTCTTTAGGCTGTAATCCCTGGCGGAGCTTTTTCACTGTGGCTTTACCCTTAGCCAGACCAGCAATTATGGCGGGTTTAGCCTTGGCGTTAATGGAAACCCTCAATGACTTGGGAACGGTCGAATATTTTGGCGTAAACACCTTTACGACAGGAATTTATCGTACCTGGTTAGGGATGGGGGAGAGATCGGCAGCAGCCCAGTTAGCAGCTTTTTTAATGATCTTTGTGTTAATTTTAATTGTTTTAGAAAGGCGATCGCGCAGTGCAGCTCAATATTACGAGCGCTCCAGTTCAATTAAAAAGATTGTCCCATTTCAGCTCAATCCTGGGCATAGTTTAGGGGCGTTAATTGCTTGTTTATTACCCGTACTTTTTGGCTTTATCATTCCTGGAGCTTATCTATTACAGTTAACCTTAAACAACCTCGATAGTTCTTTTGATGCTGATTTTAGAGATTTAGCCCAGCATAGTTTTACTTTAGCCAGCATTACAGCGATCGCAGCTATGGTCATCTCATTATTGATGGCTTATGGACAAAGACTAGAACCCAACTGGCTGATGAAAACGGCGGTCAGAATTTCTGCTATGGGTTATGCCATCCCAGGTTCAGTGATTGCCGTGGGAGTATTAATTCCTGTGGCGGGGTTAGATAATCTGATCGATCGTTGGATGCGTTCGACGTTTAATATTTCTACGGGGTTGCTGCTTTCAGGGACAATTTTCTCACTAATCTTTGCTTATTTAGTCCGCTTTTTGGCAGTTGGTTTTGGTTCGGTGGAATCTAGCCTCAATAAAATTGCTCCCAGTTTAGATGATGCTTCCCGCAGTCTGGGTTATGGTTCAACTAGCACCCTGTGGAACATTCATACTCCGTTGATGTCGGGAGGGTTACTAACTTCTGCCATGTTAGTTTTTGTGGATGTGATGAAAGAGCTTCCCGCTACTTTAGTTATTCGCCCCTTTAATTTTGATACTCTGGGTATTAGAGTCTATCAATACGCTTCTGATGAGAGACTTGCCGAAGCTGCCGCACCAGCCTTAGCCATTGTTCTAGTAGGTATAATCCCTGTCATTTTTTTAAGCTGGCGGATTACCCATTCTCGTTAACGAGTAACGAGTAACGAGTAACAAGTAACAAGTAACGCTACCTCCTACCTCCTACCTAATTTGCTACTTACTATTTAACCCGAATCATATAGGCTTTAAAATCATCATCAATACCTTTAAGCTGAAAATTCCTTACCTGTCCCCAATTAATATTTTGGTTGAGAGCATTAGCCGTAGTTTCGGAAATCAGAATACTGTTGGGTAGAGCTACACTTTGCAAACGAGAGGCAATATTAACCACCTTACCGACAGCTGTATAGTCTTTCCTTTGTCCCCCACCAAACATCCCCACTACCGCCTTCCCTTGGTGTATCCCACAGCGCATTTGTAGGATCGGGATTGAACGACTGCTGTTTACCTTAGCTTGCCAGCGTCGATTTAACATATGGAGATAAAAATACATTGTTTTAGCCGTAGAAATTGCTTTTCTGGCTTGTTCAGGGCAAGATAAGTCTTCTGGTGCGCCAAACATTGCCATTACGCCATCACCAACAAATTTATCTACTGTACCGTTGTGGTCGAATACCGCTTTGCTCATTGCTTCAAGATATTCATTGAGAATTTCTGCTAGTAGAATAACTTCCAGGCGACTCGATAAATTAGTAAAGCCGACCAAATCACAGAATAGTACGGTAATGCGCCGAGGTTCAGGAGTTAAATCGAGAGAAAGCTTGCCTGTGGCTGCCTTGTTGACGATCGCTGCGGGCAAAAAGCGCTTGAGAACTGATTCAGTCAAATAGTAATTGAGCTTTCTAACTTTTTCTTCTTCCAGTTGAAGCTGTTGATATAACTTGGCTTGCTGTACGGCGATCGCTGCCTGGGAAGCTACCGCTTCGGCTAATTCTGTTTCTGAAGTACTCCAGTTGCGGGACGCATCAGACTGTCTGAGGGTAATACTACCGATAATCTCCTCTTCGACAATTAAAGGTATAATCATCAATGCTCTAGCTTTGGCGTGCCAAGGAAGCTCATACCGAGCTAGATTACGCTGTTTTTCTAAATCCATAGACTTAACAGTCTTTTTGGTAAACAATAGAGCTTGCAAAATCGGATTTTCGGCAATGGGGACACTAGAGGTAGTCGCCTGTTGCCAATCAGCAGAATCGAGAATAATTTTTTGTGGTTCAAGAGGATTATAAAGACCAACACAGCGAACAAAGCGATCGCTTTGTGTCCAGAGAGATAATGTGCAGCCATCAACCTTTAAAGCCGATCCTAACTCTTTAGCGATCGCAGCAAACATCACTGGCGGTTCTAAACTAGAACGAATTGTATTGGTAATACGATTGATGGTAGTTTCTTTTTGAGCTAGTTCCTGAACTTGTTGATGAGCTAAAACTTGGCTAATGGCGATCGCTGCTTGGGAAGCTACCGCTTCGGCTAATTCTGTTTCTGAAGTACTCCAGTCACGAGACGCATCAGACTGTCTGAGGGTAATACTGCCGATAATCTCCTCTTCAACAATTAGAGGCACAATCATCAAGGCTCTAGCTTTGGCGTGCCAGGGAAGCTCAAAACGAGCCACGTTTTGCTGTTTTTCTAAATCTTTAGACATCACAGTCTTTTTGGTAAATAATAGAACCTGCAAAATCGGATTTTCGGCGATGGGGACAGTAGAGGTAGTGGCCTGTTGGCAGCCAGAAGAATCGAGCGGGGTTTTTGCTTCGTGAGGATTATATAAGCCAACGCAACGGACAAAGCGATCGCTTTTTGTCCAGAGAGAAAGAGTACAACCATCTACCTTCAAAGTTGAACCTAACTCTTGAGCGATCGCGGCAAACATCACGGCAGGATCTAAACTGGAGCGTATTGTGGTGGTGATGCGATTAATCGTAGTTGCTCTTTGAGCTAATTCTTGCAGTTGGTCCCCCGCCAAGATCTGAGCCAGGATTAAATTTGCTTGAGTGGCGAGGATTTTCAGCTGTTCTAATTGTTGTGGTTCTAAGCGATCGCTAGAGTTGAGCTGATGGATGGTTAGGGACGCACATAAATTGGTCTGTAAATATAAAGGAATAGAGATAATTGAGGCAATATTGACTTGAAGACAGACGTTATAGCGATCGATTGGCAACTCGGCTTGATTTACCTCATATTGATTAATAGTTAAGGCATCACTAAAGGCTAATTCGCTACAAGATACAACTGTTAATTTGAGTAAATCTCGATCTATTTGAGTAGCCTGTGGGGTAGATTTTTGGTAGAAAAAATATTGTTCTACACCATAATTAAGTTTTTGGAGGTGCAAGATGGCAATATCTAGATCGAGTAATTGACCAATAACATCAACCACGGATTGACCTACTTTTTCCCAAGATAAATCACTCATTAACTGGTTATATTTAAGTTGTTGAAGCATTGATTCAATTCTCAATTTTGGTTTGGGCAAAAGATAGTTGGTAAAGATCGGCTATCCATGACGAGCAGCTAAAAATTGACCAAACGATGGCAATTGTTTCGTCCCTACATGGTTTTATTATTCCCAAACAAACTTGGTAAAAATCAGTAGTTTAAATCTACAGCTACAATAATTAAAAAAATTAATTAGAAAAATTGAGTCTAACTCTTAATTTAATGGTGTTAAAATCTCTCGATAGTGATGTTGAAGGCGATTTAAAGTTAACGATTTATCCTGCTGTAATTGAAGATACCAAGGAAATCAGCAATATTTTGGCGCAAAGTTTTTATAATTTTCCTGAGTTTGCCCATTGGATCTATCCGATTCTCCGATTTACCATTAATGAAGATATCCGTTATCGATTACGTTCAACTTCTCCCCATTACCGCTGCTTAGTCGCGAAAGTAACTTCTTCAAAGAACCACAACTCAAATGAGTCGGTGATTGTGGGAACGATTGAGGTGGCACTGCGTTCGACTCTGTGGTCAGCTAGTTTGCAACATCCTTATATTTCTAATTTAGCTGTAGCTCAAAATTACCGTCGCTTAGGTATTGGTAGTCAGCTTTTGACAGCTTGTGAACAGGCTGCTTTAGACTGGGGTTATCAAGAAACTCGGCTTCATGTTTTAGACCGTAATGAATCGGCAAAACAGTTATACTGCCACAATGGCTATCAAATTTCCCAGATTGAGCCGAATTGGGGAAATTTATGGTTTGATTATTCTCCTCGTTTACTGCTAAAAAAAATGATTTCAACCTCTTAAAGATTTAATACATCCTAGGTTAGTTAGGAATAATCTGTTAAACTTTTGAGCCTGGACGATAGTACTCTAAAAGTGAACGAGCAAAACCCAAATAATCATTCCCAAGTAAAGTTGGACGCCACCAGCTCAGGCAAACTAGAATTATCTGATAACCCAGATCTTTGCGCGCAAGTTCGCCTGCAATTGCAGCAGGGAGAATTACTGATTGTCAATCCTCGACGTAAGAATGGCTTGATTATCTATAAAACCTACCATGCTGAATTTGCAGGCCCAGGCGCGATTATTGGTGGACAATTCGATCGAGATGTATCTAAACTTTTAGCAGTGGGTAATCTTTCTCTGGTTACTCCCAGCAATTCCCAGGCAAGAAAGCAAGCATATAAAATGCGCCGACAGTGGGTTAAATTAACTAAGCAAATCATTGATAACCCGCATCCAACCCAAAGAGCGCAGGTTATTTTAAATCAGTTTGAACATTGGTTTGATGTGGCAACGGTAGCAGATTTGCCAGATGAAGCTTTTGCTTTGTTGGTGGGGGTACTTCCCCAAACAATTCGTAAAGTAAGAAATATTGAATTGCTTTAGCAATTAGGTTTATGGTGATAAGGTCAACTGATTTTAACTTTATCTCATTTATTTCCAGTAATTATGTCTGAAGCTATTACACCCGCCATTAGCGATCGCATTTGTCAACATATGAACCAAGACCATGCTGCGGCGATCGCTCTTTATGCTCAAGTATATGGCAATGCGCCTGAGACTGAAAGTGCCATGATGGAATCAATCGATCCCCAAGGAATGAATATCTTGGCTCAAATTGCTGGGTCAACCGTGCCTGTCAGGGTAGAATTCGACCACCCCCTCAAAAATGCCGAAGATGCACATCATACGCTCGTGGCGATGATTAAACAGGCACGCACTGCTTAATTTACAGCAGTTTTCGATTGAGTAGACACATTATGGGTAATAAGTAATAGGTAATGGGTAATGGGTAATGGGTTCTATCCAACTGAAATTCGCTGTAAATTAAAGTTACAGAAAATAATCGCTACCTTCTTCGCTAAAATACAGTTATTAAAATTTGATAGAGCAGCATGAATTCTGACTCGACGACTCAGCAGTCTATTTTAGATGCCTTACAGCGTTTGATTGAAGTAGTTGCTCAACTTAGATCTCCTGATGGGGGATGTCCTTGGGACTTGGCACAAACACCGCAGACTTTGATTCCTTACGTGATCGAAGAAGCCTACGAAGTTGTAGATGCGCTGCAAACAGAAAACCAATCAGCGATCGCTGAAGAGTTAGGGGATTTATTACTTCAGGTGGTGTTGCAGACGCAGATCGCTAGCGAACAGCAAAATTTTACCCTAGAAGATGTTGCTGAAGGGATTACAGCTAAATTGATTCGTCGTCATCCCCATGTCTTTGGTGATCTAAAGGTCAACAGCGCGCACGAAGTCAACCAAAATTGGGAACAGATCAAGTCAGCCGAAAAAGGAGAAACCGCCGAACAGGCAAAACTTCTCAGCCGTAAACTCGATCGCTATGCTCGTACTCTTCCTCCTTTAATGGCGGGAATGAAAATATCGACTAAGGCAGCAGCAGCAGGTTTTGAATGGTCAAATATTGAGGGAGTCTGGTCAAAGTTTACTGAAGAGTTGGGGGAGTTTCAAGAAGCTCTAACTACAGAAGATAAAGCACATCAACAGGAGGAATTAGGAGATTTGCTGTTTACCATTATTAATCTGGCTCGTTGGTACGATCTAGACCCTTTTGCTGGTTTACAGGGAACGAACCGCCGTTTTATTCAACGTCTGGAACTGATGGAAAAGTTCGCCCCGCGTCCCCTAACAGCATATGATTTAGAGGGATTAGAATCTTTGTGGCAACAAGCTAAAGCACAGCTAAAAAAAGAGTCGTAGGTTTTTACAGCAATCAATAACTATATGGCCACGCAACAGAATTTAATATGACCACATACGACTGGATAGTAATTGGTGCAGGGATAACTGGCGCTAGTCTCGCCTATGAATTGAGTCAACAAAACTTTAAAGTCTTGCTGTTAGAAAAAGATCCCCAGCCAGATAATGCCACTGTGTATAGTTACGGTGGTTTAGCCTATTGGTCAGGAACAGATGAACTAACTCGTACTTTGGCTCAGTCAGGGATTGAGCTACATCGTCATTTAAGTGCGGAATTGGATGCCGATACGGAATTTAGAGAACTGGATTTAGTCTTAACTATCGATCGCCAAGATGATCCTCAAGCTGTTGCCTTGAATTACGATCGCTTTGCTGTTACTCCAGAATTACTCAACGTCCAAGATGCCTGTACTCTAGAGCCGTTGCTTAATCCTAATGCCATTTCAGGAGTGCTTAAGCTACCCCATGGTCATATCCAGGCGCAAAAGACTACTAATGCCTATATTCAAGCCATGCTCCGTAATGGAGGCAAGATTATCTATGAGCAGGTGGTAAATCTGGTGCGTCAAGGAGACAAAATCACTGGTGTTACCACCACGACTAATAATTACTATGGTAATAATACTGTAGTCTGCGGGGGTGGATTATCGCGATCGCTATTGCAGCAAGCAGGGGTTAAAGTGAATAATTATTTTACGCACGCGCAGCTAATTATGACTCCCCCGATGGATTTGGAGTTAGCTACAATAGTTATGCCTGCCGTTCAACAGAGATTTAGGCTAGAAGCTCAACCTGCTGCCATAGATCCTGGAGATCGAGTAGATCGGGTAATCTTAGATCCAGGCGCAGTTCAGTTTATCGATGGTAGTCTCTGTATCGGACAAATTAGCGCGATCGCCGAGCATCCCCAGGCTAAATTTGATTTGGCGATCGCTGAGGCTCAAATTCGTGAACAGGTAGGCTATATCTTACCTTTACTCGAAGATATTCCTGGTACTTGTCATAGTTGTTTAGTGGCATTTAATAACCAAGGAATTGCTCTGGTGGGAAATCTAGCTAACATTACAGGACTTTATCTGTTTTCTGGTTTTACTAGCACTCTAGTTTATGCACCTGTCTTAGCTAGACGTTTTGCCCAAAGTCAAACAGGAACAGCAGATAAAATTATCGAGCAGCTACAGCTAACTTTGACTAAATCTATTTAATAGATAAAATACGCAGCGATGTCTTCAAATTTAAATGACAAGCCATCGACGATCATCTATCTCCAGTTAATCTTGACTATGGTAGTTTGGGGTGGAACATTTGTCGCAGGAAAAATCGTAGCTCAAAACCTTAGTCCTTTTGTAGCAGCATTTGGTCGTTTTGCGATCGCTTCTCTGTGTTTATGGCTATTGAATATAGTTCAAAAAAATAGACTAGAGCGACTCAATTATCGACAGATCTTTTTATTAGCTTTACTAGGATTAAGTGGAGTTTTAGCATACAACACCTTTTTCTTTCTAGGTTTAAAAGATATTGCTGCTAGTCGTGCAGGATTGATTATTGCTTTAAATCCTGTAACTATTGCTCTTGGTTCAAGCTTATTTTGGCGAGAAAAGTTATCCTATCTCAAACTTCTTGGTATATTTATTGCCTTAACTGGAGCAGTTTTAGTAATTACCAAAGGAGATCTGCAAACTGCGATCGCTCAAGGTATTGGTAGGGGAGAATTATATATTTTAGGCTGTGTTGTTAGCTGGGTGGTTTATTCACTTGTGGGTAAATTAGCGATGCAACAACTTTCTGTTGTAACTACTACTAGTTATGCTATTTGGCTGGGAACTCTGTTTTTATTACCTTTGGCAATTTGGGAACAACAAAATCACTTACCAAACATTAATTGGTTAACTGGATTGTGTTTAATGTATTTAGGAATTTTAGGCACAGTAATCGCTTTTAATTGGTATTACATAGGAATCAAAATATTGGGTGCTGCCAAAGCTGGCATTTTTATTAATTTAGTCCCCGTATTTGCTGCTATTTTTGGGTTTATCTTTTTACAAGAATCATTCACCCCTATTTTATTTGTTGGCGGTGGTTGCGTTCTTGTAGGAGTATCATTAGTAAATCAACCAACAGATTGAATTTGCTCTTACCATTACCCATTGGTGACAAGTTAAGCTTGAAAGCTAGTTGTCAAGAGGGAAAAAGAGATAAACAAATAAAACCCCCTCGAACATTGAATAATGGGTAATAGAGTTTCAGCAAAATTAAACTGCTTACCACAAAGTTATTTTTGAGAATTGGATTTAGTATGATCAGTAATCAGTAATCAGTAATCAGTAATCAATCATTACTCTTTGTCCACCAGGCTAAACCATAAGATTGTACAGGTTCATTCAGTTGGTGACGATAATAGACGCGGATTTTATAACGTCCTGTGGTGGGGATCGGACAAAAAATGTGTTCAATGCTATCTTCAAAACTAGAAGAAGCGCAGATATTTCTCATGTCGCTATCTTCCCCAACAGGCAAAAGATAAAGATCCAAATTATTCAAACCGCGATCGCGAAATGTTTCTTCCGCATCATATTGTTGATTGCGATTAAAATCATTGAGCATTACCAGCCGATCCCAAACCAAAGTAATGGCAGCATGACTTCCTGCCACTAAAGGTTGTTTTAGCTCATATTCTTGATATTCATTTGCTTTCACTGTTCCATAGTCCCAACCCAATGGGGCAACAGACTGCTTTGACGGGGGTTCTCCCGCGCTAAACTGCTGATAAGCTCTCCAGGCATTAACTTGTCCTGTCCCCATTTGAATATCCAAAGGAACGCGGGGGTTTACATAGGCATCGGCATCAAACCAGGTTTGATTCTTTTCCCCTTGAATCGTACGTTCCATACCCAATAGCAAACCATCTCCGCGATCGGCAATCTTATCGGCAGAATTGAGTAATACTGCTTTCATTACCTGATGACGACGAGAATCAAGACTCCAGTTGGCTAATTTAGACCGTAGCTGGCGATCGCCATATTCCTGTAGTAAAGCAACAGTTGCCGTAATGTGGGGTGCAGCAAAGCTAGTACCGTTAACCTTTTCAATTTCTCCTTTTTGGTTATAGACCGAAATTTGCCCCCCAGGCGCTAGCAGGCTGACAGCTCTCCTCTCACCAAAATTAATTTCTTTTTTAATAAAGCTCCTACCAATACCGACGGGTAAAGCACTAAGATTGGCAAAGTCCACCTTACTAAATTGACCATCTTTAAGCATGGTGTAGGCAGTGGTGATGCCGTTAAAATTATCGGTGGGTAAGGGAATGCCTCCCCGACCCTGATTTCCCGCAATTACATAGAGAACATTATGCTCTCGTGCTGACCAATCAATACAAGATGTTAATAGAGCCTTACCATTTAAGGGAGCATCATCTGGTTCTAAAGATTCGCCAAAACTAAAATTGATTGCTCTAATATCACCACTATTCTGTAGAGCTACATGCTGACTTGCCAGGCACTCCTGGGATTGTCCAGCATCGCCCAATGCTCCGACTGCGGAAGAGTATAACTTAGCTTGGGGCGCAACCCCCCTTAGTTGCTTGTCCTGAGCAATCATTACCTGTGCAACCATACTGGCATGATCGTCAATATTTTGATCTGAAGCAGGGGGCTGATTACGATAAAAAACGGCTCTAGGAGAGATCACTTCCAAGAGTTTAGTAGATTTATCTTTACCTAGCTTAACTGGACGACCTACTTCTACTTGACCAATGCCAATTTTTCGTCCCAGCAAATCATAGGGGGGCTGATGTAGTCGTAGCGCATTAATTCCCGATTTGTCGATCGAATTATTGAGAGCCAAAACAGGAGCAATCAATAAAGATATACCTGCAAAAACCAAAAACCCAATTTGTTTACTCATTATTTACTCATATTTAGTTCTCAATTGATGTCGAATCTCAGGACTTTATCGGATCTCACGACTTTTTGGTGTAATTACCGTAATAATTGTGACAATCTCTTGCCAAAATAGTTTATCCTGAGTTATGAAGTATATGAGGTTTTTCCGTAAACTTCAGGCTGACGACAATTAAGAGTCGAGCCAGACGGATTTAATCTTTTTATTATTTAATCAACATATCATAGCAGGCAAGATTGAGCGTATGACGAAGCAAGTTGCGCATCCCATGATGAAATTGCAACGGAAGGTGTCTTCCTTAGTAGAATCTAAAATTGTTAAACCAGAAGATCGAATTGGTAAAATTGCCTTATTATTAGGCAATGACTGGTCGCATTGGAAAAACGAATTATTAGACTTTGATTTTTCTCCTCAAGACCAGATCCGCGAATTACTGTTAGTAGAAAACTGGGATGAAGATTAATCGAGTTAAATCTTGGAGTTTTCAGAGGCAGCCCAAAGAGATTAAAGACAGGTAGCTAAAGCCTCGGCAAGCTCTTGGGCTGTTTGATAGCGATCTCTTGGCTCTGGTTGACAAGCAATCTGGAGAATTTTAGCCAAATTAGCTGGTACATTGGGAATATTTTCAATATCAAACTCAAATTTGTTACTTTGATAGCGATAGTATTGCATAGGTGCTTTCCCCGTCAGCAAGAAAATAATTGTCGTACCAACGCCATAAATATCAGATTGAGGACAGGGTTTGCCTCGATATTGTTCGGGAGCGCTATAGCCTTCCACGCCAATGCGAGTTTCTAAAGCAGTACCCAGTTCTTTGACTGCACCAAAATCAAGCAACATCAAACGACCATCTAGATTTCTCAGCATTAAGTTAGCAGGCTTGATATCGCGATGGACTAAAGGAGGCTCTAAATGATGTAAATATTCCAAGATATCGCAAATTTGGATCATCCAAGAGATCGTCCTTTTAGGGTCTGTTGCCCCTCTTTGGTTGACAAACTGTTCCAAATTATGACCATGAATTAACTCCATGACAATATACTTGCGATTATTTTCCACAAAAAAATCATAATATTTAGGAATACCAGGATGCTCTAAAGACTTTAAAATACGAGCTTCTCGTTCAAATAATTCTCTGGCTTTAGCGATCCGAGCCATATCTGCGTTCATTTCTTTGAGAACTAACAGCATCGGTGCGTTTTGCACAGTACGATTGCGATCCCAAGCCAGATAAGTAGTTCCCATACCTCCTCTGCCTAAAGTTCGGAGAATTTGATATGAGCCAACAAAGTGTTCATCTTCCACGACGGGTTGTCCACAGTGCCGACAAAAAATACTGCCCTCTGGATTATCTCGGTGATCGCAAACCTCTGGACTACTAAGAATGTTGGTTTGTTCTAGTTCAGGCTGTGATGGCGCTAAATAAGATTTTAGTTCAAACTTAAATACAGGCCCATTTTCTGCCAGCCTAATTAGGTCATCATGATTGACAACGGCTTCAGTCACAAAACTATTATTAATTAGTGTGCCGTTTGTTCCTCTACTAATCAGCTGCCATTTTTCTTGTTGGGGATCGATGAGGTTCAATTCTAAATGCTGTCGCGAAACTTGAAAATAGCCATGCAGAACAATGTCGTTATTTTGCGCACGACCAATCCGAATCATTGATTGTTCAGAAAATTCCCACTGTTGTAGTGGTTGATTTGTCTGTGGCTCTAAAAGCGTAAAAATGACCATAAGAAAATTAAAATATAAGGAAAAGCATAATGCTAGAAATCAGGCTTTAATTTAATTCTAAGCAGAATAGCGGTAATATTATCATGACCATTATGCTCGTTGGCCAGATCTACTAATTTAAATAAACCATCTTGTAGATTTGCTTGAGAACTAATTAAAGGCTCTAGATGCTGTGACCAATTTTCCTCAATAAAATCATTATCAGACATACCATCGGAACAAAGTAAGATCAAGCAGTCTTCCGTAATTTCCAGAAATTTAATCTCAGGTCGAATACCGTTATTCTCTCTAGGCCCTAATGCTTGGGTTAACTGATAGGCATCGGGTCGACCATAGGCTATCTCAGGTTCTACTCCTCGATTAATTTCTCTTTGACCAACTTCGTGGTCTAAGGTCAACTGTTCCAACCCCTGTTTGCGACTGAGACGATAAATACGACTGTCTCCGACATGAGCGATCGCCAGTTGAGTATCCTGTAATAATGCCATCACCAAAGTTGTTCCCATCCTGCCACTACCAGAACGGGAATTCTCAATGTTGGTCTGATAGAGAACTTTATTAGCTAACAGCACTCCAGATTCAATGATCTCGTGAGTGGGTAATTCTGATTGCCAATGTGTTTGAAAATATTTTTGCAGATTTTCAACCGCCATCGCACTAGCCACTTCCCCTGCTGCGTGTCCTCCCATACCGTCACAAACTATATATAAACCGCGAACGCTTAAATTCTTTTCGGTGTTGTTCTCGATCTTTTCAATCGTAGTTTTTATGCCAAAAAAATCTTCATTGTGATTTCTTTGAACTCCAATATTGGTGCAGCAAGCATCAGTAAGGTCTTTGAGATGCATGGAAATCATGGCTGTTGCCTGTTCTTCAAACTCACTGGAGTACATCATATCATCGTCAGTTTCTTCAAAGAAAATTTCAGGTTGAGAAGCGATGTCTTTTAGGACGACTGGCTTCCCTAAAGGATCTGGGGAGCTGGACGCGCCTGTAGATCCTTTAGGGTATGCTTTAGCACTAGCTTCTTGCTCAATAGCCCGATCCGAAGGGATTCCCTTTATGGCAACGGCTTCGCGTCGCGATGGCTCACGGGGCTTTTCACGCTTCGCTTTTCGTGCTTCTCGTCGTGCGATCGCCTCAGATTCTGATTCAGTCATTTTAGGTTCAAAAAGGGTAGTATTAGCTAGATCTGGTTCATTGCTATCTAAGAATTCAACTTCAGGCTCGTCCAAACCTAGATTATGCAGTTCTAATCTCAACTGTTCAACTTCGATAATTTCTCCTGCGATCATTTTGTTGAGGAGCAAATTTAGCTGTTCAATCTGATTTAGATGAGATTTGGCAAAACAAAACTGCCAAGTTTGAGCTAAGTCTTTTAAGGTTAGTGTTTGATCCCCATCCATATATAATTGCTGGAGACAAAAAGCTTGGTCTTCATCTAGCCGCCAATTTTCCTGGACTAAAAGACTTTGAGCGCAGCTAATTCGCTGCAATGGTTGCCAAAGCTTGGTCATTTCATCCAAAAACCAAACAATTTGCGCTAGGGATAATTGCTGCTGTGACCATAGTTCAGTAACTAATTGCCATTGAGAACGATCTGGTAACAGAACAACTCCTTGATCTTGTTGTTGCCAAGCATCATAAATTTTGGGAATTGTTGGCGTATATTTTTCTAAAATTAGATATGGTAGGGCGTGAGTAGGCAAGCCGATCAAATTCCAGTATTCAGTTACCGCTAAATAAGAATCGTTTAAGTCTTGACTTAATTCAGTGAATAAATCCATTTGCTGTTTTTGCAAGGTTGCCAAATGAGATTTTTGTAGGGGATATTGATCGATTACCTGACTCTGGATAAATGCACGAGAAAAATTATGGGTATTGCTCAAGCTCAAGCGTCTTGCCAAATCTGGCTCGGTTTTGAGCGCATAACGATTGTAGGTCTGTTCTGTATCCGTTTGAATTTGGAAGGCAGGAGTAGCTTTTGACTGGCTATGAGCAAATAAATCTGCCAAGCTAGCGATTTCTACTGCTGATTGATGATTAATATCACTAACAGCCTGAGCTAATTCTGGTTGAGCATCGAGTTGCAAAGTTTTTGTTTGAGAGATTATTGCCCATAGAACAGTGTGGTTAGCAGCACCGCAAGCATTGCAAATTTTGGCTTTAATAGGAATACTTGCTTGACATTGACAACAAACTTTATGAGTCAAAGAAACACCGCAACTTTGACAAAATCTGTTGGACTCAGGATTTTCAAATTCACACTGGGGACATATAAGCATCTTGTATTTTCTCTCAATATGGTTGAGCTGCCTACATCAGACTAGTTTTTAAATATTGAAAATTAAGATAAATTTAAATTTAAATTTAGTAGACACAATAAACCAACATCATCAAAATAATGCGATCATACCTGCAATCTTAGCTCATCGTCTTTTTTTGGCAATATGTTCTGTTGGAAGACCAATTTTTTCCCTCACCGTCTGCCAAATCATAGCCACAGAGGTAGGTTTAAAAACAATTATTCAAGGGTAATTTAAGGAGATTGGTCAACGAATGATTTTTAGCCAAACTTGCGAGAAATTTTATTAATTCCCCAAGTGATGAATGCCCCCAAAAACAGGATCCCGATCGCTGGATTAAACACGGGTATCCAAAGGCGATACCACAGGTCAAACCCTAACGGTATATTGAGATAGCGACCAGCTACAGCGATCGCAAACCAGATAAAGCCCAGTAAAACTATAAATACATCGGCAACCAGCAGACGATTCAGCCACAGGACAATTTGTTCTTTCATAGTTTAGTTTTAATATGCTAATTAATCTTGATTGTTGCTAATTGAGAACTAAGGCTTCGGACAAGATTGTTGTCCACTTAGTCAGATCGGCTAAAGAGCGATCGCGATACTGACCATATCTTTCTTGCTTGTTCTTGACTTTAGTGGCTAAGGGAGGAATAATCCCAAAGTTAGGTGGCATAGGCTGGAAATGTTTAGGCGAGGCAGAGCTAATAAACTCAAACAATGCACCCATCATAGTGGTTTCAGGCATCGCTAGAGGTCGTTGTCCCAGCGCCAAGCGAGCTGCATTAGTTCCTGCTAACCAGCCCCCTGCCACTGCTGCGGTGTAGCCTTCTGTCCCCACTAGCTGTCCTGCTGCCAAAACATTTTGCTGATGTTTGAACTGTAAAGTAGGTTCTAGTAGCTGGGGTGAATTAATAAAGGTGTTGCGGTGCATCACTCCCATCCGCACAAATTCTGCCTGCTCTAACCCTGGGATCAGACGGAAAACTCGCTTTTGCTCTGACCAACGTAAATTAGTTTGGAAACCTACCATATTCCACAGTTGACCCGCCTTGTCTTCCTGTCGCAGCTGCACCACTGCATAAGGACGCTTACCACGGTTGTCGGGATCGCGAAAATCGCCTAAACGAGCATCAAATAACCCCACAGGTTTTAAAGGGCCATAGCGCATGGTGTCTTCCCCCCGTTGAGCTAATTCTTCAATCGGCAAACAGCCTTCAAAAAACTTGGCGCTTTCTCGTTCAAAATCTTTTAATTCTACCTGTTCTGCTTGGCATAGCTCTTGTTGAAACTGGAGATACTGCTCCTTATTCAGCGGACAGTTAAGATAAGCTGCTTCTCCCTTGTCATAGCGGGATGCCAAAAAAGCCCGTTCTCTGTCGATTGACTCCCCGACGATAATGGGACTGGCAGCATCAAAAAAGCTCATATACTCCATGCCTGTAAATTGCTGGAGATTTTGGGCTAGGCTCGGACTGGTTAGAGGGCCTGTAGTTAGAACCACAATACCCTCTTGGGGAATCTCGGTAATCTCGGTTCGCTTAAATTCCACCAGGGGATGACTGGCTAAAGCGCGAGTTAATTCACTGCTAAATACGGCGCGATCTACTGCTAATGCTCCTCCTGCGGGAACAGCATGGCGATCCGCCATGGCAATTACCTGAGAACCCAAACGGCGTAATTCTTCATGGAGTAAGCCTGCTGCGCGATCGCTATTTTTCGCCCCAAAAGAGTTGCTACAAACTAACTCTGCCAGTTCTTCAGTATGGTGAGCAGGCGAGGTTCTCATCGGGCGCATTTCGTAAAGAGTTACTGCTACCCCTGCTTGAGCAATCTGCCAGGCTGCTTCTGTTCCTGCTAGACCACCTCCAATTACGGTTACTTTACTTTGACTCATATCTCTTTATTCCGCTCAGCTAAAATCTTGGAAAAGTCGATTGAGTTAATCATACAAAGAAATTAAACTATTGCTGAATATACCAATAATCCTTTAACAACTGGTTGTTGGCACATCACTGTAAAAAATCAAAATAATTATCTCAGTGTTTTCACGGAAGACGAAAATAGATAGTAGATCTATCTTATAAGCGCGTTAAATTTCTTGCTAAGATATCGCAACGTTGATTATAGAACTGTGATTTTAGCAATATCGGTTAAGTCGTAAATTAAACCGTGTATTAGCAGCCACTAATACACGGTTTTTTTCAATTTTCTCTTCCCTTGGCAATGGTGATGAGGAAGATTATATTTTTTTATATTTTTTAAAAGCCCATTACTTCAGCTACTTTGGCAAGATCGTTAGGAATACCTTGCTTAAGTTCGTTGAAACTATGTTCTACTGCACTACTAGGATCTTTAAGACCATTCCCCGTCAGCACACAGACCACGGTAGCATCATTAGGGACACGATCTTTGACCTTCAGTAACCCAGCTACGGATGCAGCACTAGCAGGTTCACAAAATATTCCTTCTTCTGATGCCAAAATGCGATAGGCAGCTAAAATTTCTTCGTCGGTTACGGAATTAAACTCCCCTCCACTAGCTTCTTGGACGGCGATCGCTTTTGACCAGTTAGCAGGATTACCAATTCTAATTGCCGTAGCTAGAGTTTCAGGCTTGTCAACTTTTGTTCCAGAAACGAAAGGAGCAGCGCCAGCAGCCTGGAAGCCCATCATTTTGGGTAAACTAGAACATTTACCCGCGGTGCGATATTCACAAAAACCCATCCAGTAAGCGCTGATATTACCAGCGTTGCCTACAGGAATACAAAGCCAGTCTGGAGCATTCCCCAACACGTCTACTACTTCAAAAGCTGCGGTTTTTTGTCCCTGAAGACGATAAGGATTGACTGAATTGACCAAGGTGACAGGATATCTTTCGGCCATTTCGCGCACGATATTTAGGGCATCATCAAAATTACCGTCGATGGCAATGACCTCTGCCCCATATAGTAGCGCCTGAGCTAGTTTACCCAAAGCCACGTAACCATCAGGAATAATCACGAAAGCCTTCATACCTGCTCGTCGAGCATAGGCAGCAGCAGCAGCGGAAGTATTGCCTGTACTGGCACAGATAACTGCTTTAGCTCCTTCCTCCTTAGCTTTAGAAATCGCCATCGTCATTCCCCGATCTTTAAAGCTCCCCGTGGGATTGAGACCGTCATACTTGGCATACACTTTGACTCCACGACCAAGCCGATTGGCGATCGCTGGCACGGGAATCAAAGGTGTATTACCTTCCAATAAGCTAATTACGGGAGTAGCAGCGCTAACGGGCAGATAGGAACGATAGGTTTCAATTAAACCCTGCCAGTTATTCGCCGTCTTGGCGATAGTGGGGTAAGACAAGTTGCTTGGAATACTCAGAGTCACGGGGGCTATGCTGGTTAATGTTTAGAAAGAGCTTCTGGCTTATTTAGCTTATTTAACAATTATTGCAGAAGATGCTTGCAGTTTTAAAATACCCTAATTTTGGATCTTTAACACACTTTAAAACTGCTCAGAGCTTAAGCAAGATCTACTGCTCGATAATCACTCCCGATCTTAACTTACCTTGAGGCTTAGTTCTTGGCATCGATTTAGATTTATTGTAATTAGTTTTATGCGCAGAACGACTACTTTTCTTGCCCTTGATTAGTGGCTTGCTGAAGCTATCAGTATCTTCGGGAACATCCCACTCTCCTTTCATCCAGTTAGGACAATCGCGGTCATAGACCATTTGGAGAGCCGCAGCAGCGATCGCCTGTGCATCATATTCACTACCCAGTTCTCTAACCAAAGGTAGGAAGGATGCCATTCTTTCTCCTGCTAGGGTTTCTTTAATTCTGCTATTGAGCTTACCAATGCGCTTGGCTTCTACCTGCGCCCGATTGGGAATCTGGACGGTTTCTAATGTAGCTCGCATACGACGTTCAATCTGTTTGATGGCACGTCGATCCCCAGCTTGAGCAATAGCCAGAGCTGTCCCTGTTTTACCTGCACGACCAGTACGACCAATACGGTGAATATAAGTTTCTGTGTTATCGGGTAAATCGTAGTTGATCACATGAGTTAGATCCTGAACATCCAAACCTCTGGCAGCAATGTCTGTTGCTACGACCATTTTTACCTTGCCCTCACGGAAGCGCTTAACTAGTCTTTCTCGCTGAATTTGGCTTAAATTACCATGATATTCATCAACGCTGTGACCTGCTTCTTGTAGTTTACTAGTTAGTTCACTAGCAGTCCGCTTGGTGCGCACAAAGATAATTGCCGAATCTGGTTCTTCAATTTCTAAAATGGGCTGCAATGCCTTAATTTTCTGCCAGCCACGGGGTACTAAATATACGCGCTGATCGATCCGCGTGGGAGCAGCTTCTTGTTGTTTAACCGTAATATAAACTGGGTCAGTCAAAAAGTTGTTGATTAGATCTTTAATTTCACGAGGCATGGTAGCCGATAAACAGGCAGTTTGTCTGGAATCGGGAGTTCGACGCAAAATTTTCTTGATATCATCAATAAAACCCATGCTTAACATTTCATCTGCTTCATCCAGAATTGCCAGCTTGAGCTGATCTAAAACTAGTTCGCGACGTTCTAGCAAGTCAATTACTCGCCCAGGAGTACCAACAACGATCTGGACTCCGCGACGCAATCTACTAATCTGTCTTTCGATCGATTGACCACCATAAACCGTCAGCGAAAAAACTCTTCTTTCTTTTGAAGAGAAATCGTTAATGGCTTCTCCAACCTGCTGCGCTAATTCTCTGGTAGGGGTTAAAATCAACGCCTGTACAGCTCTGTTATCAGCATCAACAAGTTCAAGAGCAGGTAGAGCAAAGGCTGCGGTTTTACCTGTCCCTGTCTGGGATTGACCGACAATATCTTTACCTTGAAGTAAAGCGGGTACTGCATCTTGTTGAATTTGTGTTGGATCGGTAAAACCCAACTCTTCTAGTTGTAATAAAGTGCTAGTGGATAATCCTAAATCTTTAAAAGTCGTCGTCATAAGTCTTGGTATTTCTACTTTAATGGTTTAATGGTTGGTAAAAAGTCGAGGCATGATCCAGAAATCAGATCATCATACAATCGACTTACTGTTTCTTGCTCTGCTGGAAAATAATCTACCTTAATACAATTGGAGGCATAAGGCAGTAGACTCTCATCAATAGCAATTAGGAAGCTGTGTAAGCTGCAACTGCTATTTCTCCGTAGAGGTCATAGACATCAGCAGCGGTAATATCTACTGAAACTATAGAACCGAGAGAAGCTGAACCACGCACGTACACTAAGCCGTCTACTTCTGGCGCGAAGCGTGCGGAGCGACCTACTAGCTGTCCTGTCTCAGGGTGTTCTTGCTCTAGCAAAACATCTACTCGTTGACCGACACAAGAACTGTTTTTAGCAGCAGCAATAGGTTGCTGTGTCTCCATCAGAATGTCTCGACGTTGAGCTGCAATTTCAGGCGCTACTTGATCTGCCATGTTGTAGGCGGGAGTCTCCTCTTCAGGGGAGAAGGTAAACACTCCAACGTGGTCAAACTGATGGCGTTCGACAAAATCTACTAAATGTTGAAAATGAGCCTCTGATTCTCCAGGAAACCCAACAATAAAGGTGGTACGTAGCACTGCTCCTGGAAGTTCTGCCTTAATTCGCTCAATAATGCCATCATTCACTCTTCCCTGCCAAGGTCGGTTCATCGCCCGCAAAATCTCAGGATGAGAATGCTGTAGAGGGAGATCGAGATAGGGCAAAACATTAGGTGTCTCTCTAATGGCAGCTAATACTTCGGGGGTGAGTCCCGTAGGATAAGCGTAGTGAATCCTGACCCAAGCTACATCAACCTTGCCTAACTCCTTAAGCAACTCGGCTAACATCGGCTTGCCATAAAGATCCACACCATAGTTGGTGGTGATCTGAGAAATTAAGACAATTTCTTGTACTCCTTGACTTGCCAAAGATTTTGCTTCGGCAACGATGGATTCAATCGATCGCGATCGCTGATTACCCCTTAGATGAGGAATAATACAGAAGGCACAGCGGTAGTCACAGCCTTCGGCGACTCTCAAATATGCTACTCCCTCTGTAGTAGTGCGGTAGCGCGGAACAGTTTCGTCAGCAATATACACGGGTTCAGGGGTCACTTCCTCAACCCTTTCTCCTGTTTGGGTGCGCTCAATAACATCCACAATTTTGTGGTAATCTCCACTGCCCACGACGGCTACAGCTTCTGGTAACTCGGCTAAAAGTTCCCCCTGAAAGTGCTGCGCCATACAGCCAGTAATGACTATTTTTTTGTCGGCTTCGGCTAATTCAACTAAAGTACGAACTGATTCTTCCCGCGCAGCCTGAATAAAGCTACAGGTATTGACAATTACATAATCGGCTAGCTCTTCGTTGGAGTCTACTTGATAGCCTGCTTGAGCTAGCAAGCCCAGCATATGCTCTGAATCTATACGGTTCTTTTCACATCCCAAGTGGGATATAGCTATGGTTGGCTTGTTTGCCATTCTTTATCCTAAATTTTCGAGACCTATCTCAAAGTTGGTGTAAGTTTACATTTTGGTCTAAATGGCAAAGCCATTTGACAAGGTTTCTCTCGACCACTGGTCAGACTTAATATCTTGGTTGAAGCGTTAACCCGATGGCTCTTGAGAGCTATATTAAAGATAGATTGGGCTTAGTTTTAGACCAAACTGTTGGCTTTTGCTTCCTAGTTTCGCGGTGGAGCATTAGCTAACCAGACAGTTCATCTGCCGCAAAACTATTTTGGATTCAAGACACCGCCTCTGACGGGTTCTGAACTTGAGACTATACATATCTAATCAGGATACGTAAATAACCTTTTCGTTAAAATATATTAACAGATAAATTCGACCCTGGGAACAAAACTTGAGAAAATACTGATTGAAATCGACAAAACGTTTTGAGTTTAATGTCAATTTGAGTATGTACAGTACCTAGCTTTGTCTGAGATAATAGTTAATTTTGAAGAGGAGCAAGCAGGCGTGACGGAATTAAAGTGGAATTAAAACATATTTTTCAAGTAGATAATCCAGTAATTGGTGTGGTTCATTTAGCTCCCCTACCTACCTCCCCCCGTTGGCAAGGCAAACTACATGAGGTAATTGCCAGAGCCGAACAAGAAGCTACAGCTTTAGCAGCAGGAGGGGTAGACGGAATTATCATCGAAAACTTTTTTGATGCTCCTTTTGCCAAGGATTGTGTGGATCCCGCTGTGGTTAGCGCCATGACCTTAATTGTCGATCGCCTTAAGGGGATGGTCATGTTACCCATTGGGATCAATGTTTTGCGTAATGATGCTCGTAGCGCCATGGCGATCGCTACCTGTACTCAGGTTCAGTTTATTCGAGTTAATGTTTTAACGGGAGTAATGGCAACAGATCAAGGGTTAATTGAAGGCAAAGCTTATGAAATACTCAGATATCGTCGTGAATTAGGCTCAGAAGTCGCAATTTTGGCAGATGTTCTGGTTAAACATGCGCGTCCTTTGGGAACACCAAATTTAACTACCGCTGTTAAAGATACGATTGAACGAGGTTTGGCAGATGGGGTGATTTTATCGGGATGGGCAACGGGTAGTCCACCAACCCAAGAAGATTTGGAATTAGCCTCCGCAGCAGCAGGAGATACCCCTGTATTTATTGGCAGTGGTGCAGACTGGACAAATATCTCGCAGTTAATGCAGGCAGCCGATGGGGTAATTGTCTCTAGCTCCCTCAAGCGCCAGGGCAAGATTAGCGAGACGATCGATCCGATTAGAGTATCTCAGTTTGTCGAAGCAGCTAGATCGACTCCCCCCAAGACCAAATTGCATTCAGAATCGAATGCTTCGGTTAAGCAGTGGCGTTAGCAAAAATTTAAGGCAAAAATTCAAAGCAAAATTAGAGGCAAATTTGACTCAAGCTATAATCTGAAAAAATGCCATATAACTGAGAGGATTTTAACTGACTACAGTAACTACTCAGCTTTTGATTAAGTAATGTTTTGCAAAAATGTTCTTATGGGTTGAGGATAATTGAGTACTTAAAATCTTCCTGTCAAAAACTACTAATTAATTTTTAAATTATGCGCCGTCGTCGTTCTCTACCTTGGATTTATCGTTGGTCAAGACCAATTATTGGTGCGATCGCGATCGCAGGAGCAATCCTCACTGCTTATCTTACTATTGCTAAACTTACTGGAGGAGGGCCAGTTTGCTCGGCTGAATCTGCTGGTGCTGGCTGTGGAGGAGTTTTAGACAGTGACTATGCAACGGTGTTTGGTTTACCTCTAAGTCTATTTGGCTGTCTAGCTTATATCAGCATGGCTGCTTTTGCCTTAATTCCTCTAGCTATTAATTCAGACACGCAAAAGAAACTCAAGCAGCAGGTGGAAAATGCTACTTGGTGGCTATTGTTGGCGGGGAGTATCGCGATGGCGGTATTTAGTGGCTACTTGATGTATATTTTGGCAACGGAATTAAAAACTGTTTGTCCCTACTGTATTGCCTCGGCGATGTTTGCTCTCAGCCTCTTGATTTTGACCCTTACTGGTCGCGATTGGGAAGATTTGGGTCAAATCTTGTTTACAGGAACAATTGTCGGCTTGTTAACGATTGTCGTGACGCTAGGCATCTATTCAGGAATTAATAACAATGCGATCGCTGATGAGGTAGTCGATCCTAGAGACGGTAAAATTGCCATTACTGAGCCGACAGGAAACTACACTGCGCCCTATGGTTGGAAAGTCACTTCAGTTTCTGGAGAAGCGGAAATTGAATTAGCCAAACATTTAACAGCTACAGGCGCTAAAAAGTATGGTGCTTATTGGTGTCCCCACTGCTTTGAACAGAAGCAATTATTTGGTGAAGAAGCATTTGACGAGATTAACTATATTGAGTGCGCTCCTGAAGGTAAAAATCCGCAACCAGATGTTTGTCGAGCAGCAAAAATTCAATCATTTCCTACCTGGGAAATTGACGGTAAGTTTTATCCAGGAATCAAAACTCCCGAAGAGTTAGCCGAAATGTCTAATTATCAGGGTAATAAAGACTTTAAGTACAAGCTTTAAAGAATCTTTTTACTCAAAAAAGCTATTAGCTATTAGCTATTAGCTTTTAGCTAGGGCAAAGCCCATTGATGACAAGTAAAAAAAAGTAGTCTTGCTCAACTACTACAGATATTATTTTTTATTTTACTCAACACCAAATATGGGCGGAGCTAGTGCTTTAGCACATTGTACCCTTGTCCTAAAGGATAAGCTTCGCAAATGGTATACCGCTACGCGACGCGAAGCTAGTCCTTTAGAGCATATAGGTATCGCTTCAAGGTAACTAAAGTTCTCAAAAATATCTCAAAAGCTAACAGCTAACAGCTAATAGCTAAAAACCAATTGACAAACAACGTAGTCTCTTAACTTGTCGCCAATGGCTATTAGCTAGGACAAAGCCTTTTACCTCTAGCTGATAGAATACAAACTTTGGTGTAATTCTCAGTCAAGACTAATCAATTTTGGTTGAGGTAGGGAGTAAAAGGCGATCGCATGAATAAACTGTTGGTGAGGCTATTTGGTTTAATTGTTGTGCTAATTTTGGGCGAAAATCCTCTTCTAGCTTTGCCACAGGAAAAGATTACTCAATCGGAGTTGGAACAAGCAGAAATTAGCTTAACTCCTTTAGGTGAACTTCTCCTATCTCAACCAACAGCAAGTCATTTAAGTCAGGGCGAAGTAATAATTAACCTTGATACTCGTAGCTTCTTTTTTCCCGATCTAGTTCGCGGAGCAGTTGATGATAGTGATAGTGCCGTCAACTTTAATACAGGCTTTACCTGGGGAATTAGCGATGAACTACAGTTAAGCCTCCAGTTTCAACATGTAGACAGTAGCTCACCAGTCAAACAGGGGGAATTTACGTCTGAGCGCACGGAAGATAATGAGGCAGCATTAGAGCTTAAACAGCGTATTTGGCAAAATCAGTCGGGTAATCGCTCATTGAGTGGAGTAGTGGCAGCTTCTTGGGGTACTAGGGGCTTTATGTTCACCCAAGCTGGAACGATGACAGAAATTAATAACCGAGATGTATTTGTCTCTCTGGCTGTTCCCTTCACTGCTGATGTGGGCGATCGCTGGCAATTTAGTTTTACCCCTACTGTGGCATTCTTTAAAGATGAGAGTGCCGTTTTTTTTCGTCGTCTGCCTAATGATGAAGATAGTAGCTTCGGAACTGTTGTGGGCTTGGGTGCTGGTGTTACTTATCAAGTTAGCTCCCAACTCTCCTTAGTCAGTGATGTCTTTTTACCTCTGACGGGAAACAATAGTATTAATCGTAATTCTGGTGAACCAGATCGGGCGATCGCTTATAATGCGGGCTTACGTTATCTGGCTAATCCTCAATTAGCTTTAGATCTTTATGCTACTAATACTTTTGCTAGTTTTGCGCCGTTATCTTTAACTGGCGATCGCGATTTTTTAGGCGTGGGCGCTAATGTGAGATTTATGCCCGATGCTTTGCCTGCTAATCGTAGGTACAGTGAGCTAGCTAATCCAAAAAATAAACCAGAATTTACTACTGACGGGGTAGCTTTTTTTGATGGGGGAACTCTGCCTAGTAGAAAATTAGCTTTGAACTTACAAGCAGGTAGTCAAGGGATATTAACCGCAGTGCGTTACGGTTTGCTCAGGGATTTTGAGGGGGTAATTTTTCTCGATTATGTGTCTGGGGAAGTGGATGAGTCGGAACAGGGGATCGGCGCTAAAGTGAGGTTGCTCAATCAGCAGGAAAATTCCCCCATAACTCTCAGTGCTGCTGGTACTGTAAGTTTAACCAACGAACCCTTTATTAATTTTGTCAATAATGATGCAGATGCTTTTGCCGATCGCAATTTAGATAAGACAGTGCCGATTTTTACTCCTGGGGGAGATGATGGCAGCAACGGAAAACTCTTAATTTTAACTGCTAGCTTGCCCATCCATTACAAAATCAATGCCAACGCAGCAGTTTGGTTCACCCCGATTTTGGGTTACGCCCAACGACAAGGATTAGAAATTGGTGGTTTTAATTTAGGTGGAGCGATCGCTATCACGCCAGAAGTAAGCTTAACCGCAGAAGTTGGGGCTAATTTAGTTGGTGAAGGGAATAGCTTTAATGATGGACGATTAGCCGATAAAATTCCTTGGACAACAGGAGTTCGCTGGCAGCCATCATTTTTGGTAGGTAAACAACCGACAACAGACAATAGCAATCCTTATTTAGAACTATATCTAACTAATCGCGTGGGTTCTTCTACTTGGCATCAGTTAAGAGTCAGAGAAGATAATAGTCTTGGTGTTGGCGTTGGTTTGTTCTTGCCGTTTTCAATCTAACTTTGACAACTTTTTTAGCTATTAGCTGTTAGCTATTGGCTTTTAGCTTTTATATTACAATATTTTAACAGTACGTATATCACGAGCTGGGCGGGAGACCCACTCAAACGTGTCCTCAACTACGCATCTAAATCCAAGATTTCACCCAGTTAAAAGTTTGGCAAAAAGCACATAACTTCACTGTCAACTTATACAAGATAACTCAAGACTTTCCGACAGAAGAAAAATTTGGTCTAACTAATCAAATTAGACGAGCATCTGTGTCAATTGAATCAAACATTAGCGAAGGATGCGGGCGTAATGGGGATAAAGAATTTAGTCGTTTTTTAGATATAGCTCAAGGTAGCGCTTATGAGGTCAAATGTCAAATATTAATTGCTAGAGATTTAGGTTATTTAGATCATAATAAATCTCAATTATTAACAGACAAGATCAATGAAATTTCTAGGATGATAAATGCTTTAAATCAAAAGCTAAGAGCTAAGAGCTAAGAGCTAAAAGCTAAAAGCTAAAAGCTAGCATCATCAATCCCTTTAAAAATGCGATAAAATTTAAGTAATTTCACTTATGTCGATAACCGTACAGAGACGGTCAAAAAACTTAATCACAATTGAAATATTACTAAAAGCTTGTATTGAAATGACTAGCAAACAGTTGTTAATTATTGACGACAACGAAGATAACAGAATACTAGTTAAGCTTGCTCTGGAGATGAATCAAGACTGGTCAATTTCAACTGCGATCGATGGAATAGAAGGTATTACTAAAGCAGAACTTGAAAGACCAGATGTAATTCTTTTAGATTTGCTCATGCCTGGCTTAGATGGACTGACTGTTTATGAAGTCTTAAAGTCTAATTTATTCACCTGTACAATCCCCATCATTTTCATGACAGCTTTTACTCAAGAAAAGATGCTTTGTGAGTTAGAAAAAACTTTAGCTGAAGGAGTAATTACTAAGCCTTTTGATGTTGTTAATCTAGATTCGCAAATAGCAAAAATTTGTGAATGGGAGTCTAGTTAATCATTACGTTTAAGGTGATGAAAAATTATGAAAATTATGGAGGTTTTCCGTTGACTTATGATCAATCCCGCTCGGCAAATCGTCTTTTAAAAGCTTTGCCAGAAGAGGAATATAGTCGCCTAGAGCCTCACTTAATTTCTATATCTCTTCCTGTGGGAACTGTTTTTTACGAAGCTTCAGAAAAGATCGAAACCGTTTACTTTCCCAAATCTGCGTTAATCTCTTTGGTTAACACTTTAAGTACTGGTACAACTACGGAAATTGGGATCGTTGGCGGTACGGGAATGGTTGGTCTTCCAGTTATTTTGGGAAATGGCTACAGTAGTCAACGGGCAATTGTTCAATTAGTTGGCAGCGCTCTTAAAATTTCGGCTTTGGTTTTAAAACAGGAGTTTGACCGAGGAGGAAAGTTGCAAAAAATATTATTGGAATACGCTCAAACCAGACTAAACGAAGTTGCTCAACTAGCAGTTTGCAACCGTCATCATACAATTGAAGAGCGTTTAGCTCGTTGGCTGCTGACAGTTCAGGATTTAACCCAATTTGAAGAGCTGCCTCTGACTCAGGAATTTATTGGTCAGATGCTGGGATGCCGTCGTTCAGGAGTAACCATCGCCGCCAGTACACTTCAAGGAGCGGGATTAATTAGTTATGCCCGAGGCAAAATTCATATTCTAAATCGGCCAGCTTTAGAGGAGACTTCCTGTGAATGTTATCAGATTTTCCACAATAATTTTTATCGCCAATAATCGCAGATTTATAATGCAGATTAGATTATTTCAACCTGAAGATACACCACAAATTGCCCAGCTATTTCACAATACAGTGAGAAAAGTCAATATTCAGGATTATTCGGCGGAACAGATTATCGCTTGGTCGCCTGATGATATTTATTTTAGAGATTGGCTGGCAATATGTTCGAGTAATTTTACTTATGTTGCCTTAGAAAACGACAAAATTCTCGGCTTTGGTGAATTAGAATCAAACGGTCATATTGATTGTTTTTATATTCACGATCGACATCAGCGTCAAGGAATTGGTAGCAAGATCTATCAAGCTATAGAAATTAAAGCTATGCAATTAGGTTTGACTCGCTTATTTACTGAAGCTAGTATTACTGCCAAACCTTTTTTTATTAGTCGCGGATTTGAAATCATTAATCCTCAAGAAGTGTCTTGCCGAGGACAAATTTTTATCAATTATTTAATGGACAAGAATATTTATGGCTGAGTAGTATTTGCCTGTTCTAAAATCGTCACAAAATGCTGAACAACTTACTCTAGGACTTACTGAGCCAATTCTGAAGATCGTCAAGAGATTGAAAATCGAGTAAATCCTCTGTCAAAGAATCTAACTGGATTGGTTCTAAAGACTTGATGCGATCGGCGATCGCCTCTGGGAGATTCCCTAGTTTACGATTGAGTAAACGCAGAGTAATAGCAAGCTTTTCTTCAATTCGTCCTTCTTCTTTCCAAGATGTAGTAATCTGCATAATCTGTTCCTGTTCCCTTGTTTCCATTGTACCTAACTCAGATTGAAATAACGCCTCCTCATTAGAGTTAAGACGGAGATAGGTATCGACAAAGCCTGAAATCAACTGCATCTTGGCAGGGTCAAGTTTGAGAGTAACCAGAAGGCGAAGACATTGAGCTTTGACCGTCGGGCGATCTTGTTTATCAATTTTCATCTTCGCCATCAGCGCAGCAGCAACAGGATTCTTCTGCTGTAAAAAATTACGCCAATCCAGACGATTAAGCTGCACTATTTCATAGTCAAACTTTAAAATCTGTTTATCTGGAAAGTCAATCACAAAGTTACTTTTGTCTAGCCTTTGCGGAGAATCATAAGAAAAAACAACAATCGGATAAATGGGGCGATCGTATTTAAGGAAGAGGCTACAAAAATATCTAAACATTCGGCGATTAAATTTGGGAGCGTTAGAAGCTTGATTTTCAACATGAATCAAAAACGAGTAATCCTGTTCTTGAAACTTAGCCAGAGCAACGATATCCACGATCTTCTTTTCACCGCCAACTACATCAGTAAAAATTTCCTTATCTACAAACTGAATTGAATCAGTGTCCAGATATTCAAGAACTGAGGGAAACAAAAGCTCCAGAAATTCAACGAAAAAAGTAGTTAAAAGCTCTTTAAATAATTGGTCGTGGTTGATATTAGCCATTAATACAGTGTATCGGATAAGCTTTCTGTTACTACCTTTTCTAAGGCTGAGTAGTATTTGCCTGTTCTAAAACTGAAAGTTCTGCTTTTAAACTAGAGATTTTATCCATAATTTCTCGCTGTCTGGGCAGATCTCTAACATAAACTAAGACGCTAGACCAAGCTCTAATTTGTGCTTGTTTAAGATCTATTTCATCGGTATCTTTTAAAGCCAATTCCAAATCTTGAATAGTTAAACCATCTGGTCGCTTTGTATTAGTTAAAGACTGCCATTTGGCTGCCATTTTATAAGACTCGATCGCCGCTTTTTTATCTCCCATAAATAATAATTCATCTAATCCTTTGGAAGTCCAGAGAAATGCAGCATCAGGAGATTCTGGATCTACAGATTTTAATAAATCTTCCATCAAAGCGATCGTCTTGTCTGGATACCCTGCATACATCGAGTTGGCGATCGCCAGATTGAGGTAAGCTGTAGTAAAGCGAGGGTCAATCTTAGTAATAGTTTCAAAGTATTTAGGAACTAATTTGTAACCAATAGTTTCTCTGGCATTTGCATCACCAAAATATTGAACAAAGTCTAAATAGATCCAATCAGCCTTAAGATTATCAAAGCCAAGGTGAGATGTTTGTTTCTGCCAATCGACTAGTTTTGCTTGCTCTTGTTCTTGTGCTAGATAATCAGTATTGTTGAGTTTTGCTACTGATTTTTTATATTCTTGACTTTGTAAAATTACAATTCCTACCAGAGCGATAAAAGGAGAAATACTAGATAAAATTTTGCTTATTTTTCCTTGTATTGCAGCAAGCATATTAATTCAATAGATAACAAATAATTATTTCTCAGTATTCTTTCTTACGAGAATATACTTATATTATCATTGTCTTTGATCGTGACAATAATTGCTAAATTATTTGAAATATGCTCAAGATTTGAGTAAAGTATTGATTTTATTAGGATTGATTATGTTTATAAATTTTAGGAGAGTAAAAAGTTAACCATGGAGTTTATCAAAACTTTATTTATTGTTGATTAAAATGAATTAAATTTGCTGGAGCAATATTTAACATAAAGCTAAGAGCTAAGAGCTAAGAGCTAAGAGCTAAGAGCTAAAGTCAATATTTCTGTAGCAGTAATATCTGGCTGTTCTAAATGAGGAACATGACCACAGCGATCGATCCAAACGAGCTTACTATGAGGAATAGCTTGCTGAAATTTAACAGCATCTTTAATGCCTAAGATTTTGTCCTGTCTGCCCCAGATAATTAGGGTAGGCTGTTGGATGGTGGAAATTTTGTCAATTAGAGATCCATAACCACCACTTTTAGTAAAGGCAATTAGAGACTTGTGCCAATTGAAACACTTTAAATGCAGTGCAGCACAGACTTGAGCATCTAAACTAGCCAAACTTCGATCGAAATAAGCAGAGCGACTAATGCTTTGACGAATCTTGGGATTACGCAGAAACTCCGTGGCAAATGTATCGATAGGAGAAAACATGAACTTACCAATGGCGGGTTGCTTGGCTAAACCTGCACTATCTAGCAAAACCAGCTTCTCTACTGCGTCGGGATAATTGAGCGTAAAATCAATCGCTGCTGCACCACCCATCGAAGCACCTACTATAATTACAGGCTGCTGAATTACAGTTTGCCAAAAACAATATAAATGAGTTTTAATATTTTCTGAGTTCAGTGAAATCTCTAAATTCCGCTGAGTAAAACCGAATCCCAGCAGATCTACTGCATAGGTTGACTGTTGCGCTGCGAGAATAGGCAAGAGACGACGAAACTCTAGTAAAGAGCTATCAAAGCCATGAATGAGCAAAATAGGTGTACCCCCAGTTCCTTGATGAACATAGGTAGTTGCCACATCTTCCTTGCTTAATGGTGTAGGAATAGCTACTTGTTTAATTTGTTTTGTTAAAGCGATCGATTGAGCTTCAGTTAAATTGCTAGCTTCGGCTGGTATGTAGCTGGGAAACATTAATAAATCAGGGGAAATAATATTTTTGCATTATTAATCAAATTAGCGCAAAACGGTATTTGGTATTGTCTTGTTTTAGTTAATTGGTAGAGATTTCTACGGATTTTCAATTAATTTTGTTTTAATAAAAGGCTTGGATGCTAAGGTTTCTAAACCAACAGAAACTAACATTTCAGACCATTTTTGACGCATCATAGTTTCCTCTGCTACAGAATCTGGATTTTCAGTCAATGCCGATAAAGCGTCGAACCAAAAACCTTGTTGGCGGTAAACTTCGGCTTTTTCTAGCGAACTTGCTTTATTTAACTGCGTTTGAGTAGCCAGATCGAGTCTTCCTTGGTGCATCCATCCTTCAACTACAATGTCACGAGAACGCTGTTGATGATTACAGATCATTGATAAATACCAATGGTAGTTTTGATCTGTTTCCAGCAAATTAGACTTCACCCCAGCAGGAACTTCAATGCTGATAATACCATTACCCTCAGTCGAGAGAAAAGTTTCGTATATCAGTTGGTCTTGTTTATTGCGTAAAACAAACTCTAGGGTACTAGGCTTTTTAAGCTCTGGAACATAGAAAAATAGCTTGGGCGAAGCAGAAGCATTCTTACCCACATTCTTTTGCGGAATTAACGCCATTAAGTTTTGGGTTTCGGCATTGACAACGCAACTATCTTGACTACCTCTACTACCTCCATCTCGACGATGAGTTGGTAAGCCAAAATCTGCTGTCCTAGTTTTTTCTGATTTTTGTTCTGCTGTGACAGAGTTAGCTAATCCTAAGCAAATTAGGTTTAAAACCAAAGCTAAGCTAAATAATCTCATCAATTGAGTGGGTATATATTTAATGTTAAACATTATTTATTGATTTATTTATTAACAAGATAATTATCATTTTTACATTTGCTAGTTTAACTATAGTCAATCTATAACACCATGTCGGCAAAACTAATTTATACTTGATTTGAATCTTAGTTTTCAATAATAAAAAATCAATATTATTACTTAATTTGCTGATAACCAAAGATTTTTTTAAGTAAAAATACATAAGCAAAATAATTATTTTAACCTAAAATATCTTTATGAAATTTAGCTTTAATAGCCTAAAAGATAAACACTTGAATTTTAATCAAGCTAATAATTGGCTGAACACATATAGATCTTCTCTATTTCTCTTAACTATTTTAATTACAGTTATAGTAATGGGAGTTCGGCGTTTAGGTGCGTTACAGGCTTTAGAATTGTTGGCATATGATTGTATGGTCAATCTACACAATGAGAATCAAACTGATTCTCGGTTATTAATAGTAGAAATTACGGATAAAGATATAGAAAAATATAATAATTATCCGATTAAAGATTGGGTGATTGCTCAACTATTAAGAAAATTACAGCAGCATCAACCTAAAGCGATTGGATTCGATCTATATCGCGAAGTAGCTTATCCCCCTGGTACAAATGCCCTGAGACAGGAATTACAAAAAGATAATGTGGTTGTAATTCAATTAATTGGTCATGGAGAAAATGGTGTTTCAGCACCCCCTGGAGTACGCTCAGAACAAATAGGTTTTAACGATATTGTGGCTGATGTAGAAGATGATGTTTTACGTCGCAACTTAATGTATGTTCAGTTTGGTTCAGCAGAAGTTGAGGAAATGTATTCTTTTTCACTGCGCTTGAGTCTTAAATATTTGGAGGAACGTCAACTTAAGTTTCAGGTTGGTGATGATTATCTTCAGATTGGAGAGGCAAAATTTCCCGATTTAAAGCCAAATTCAGGCGGATATCAGCTAAAAGATGCCGAAACCGCAGGTCAACAAATTCTGCTCGATTATCAATCACCCAATATTGCTCAACGGGTTACTTTAAATGAAGTCTTGGCAGGCAAAGTTGCCCCTAGCTTAATTAAAAACAAGATAGTCTTAATTGGTGCTACTTCCCCCAGTGTCAAAGACATTTTATCCACACCCTATAACCAAGGCTCTGAAAGCTTAATGCCAGGAGTGGTAGCTCATGCTCAAATGACCAGTCAAATTTTAAGCATCGTTTTGGATGATGCTACCCTATTTTGGTTTTGGTCAGAATGGGTTGAAGGAGTTTGGGTTTGGGGTTGGTCAATCGTAGCGGTGGCGATCGCCTGGAGATTAAAACACCCAGTAGCAATTATTATGGGGGGAATCGCTGGTGTTGGCAGTTTAATTATTATTTGTTTTGTCGCCTTTACTTTGGCAGGCTGGATTCCCTTGATGCCAGCAGCAATTAGTTTAACTGTAACGATCGCCAGTGTTTTAGGTTATAAAGCACTTTATAATCTTTTTTACGATTCTTTAACAGGATTGCCGAATCGCAGTTTATTTGCTAAACAACTAAAGAAAATTAAGCGCAAGGACAAGGACAAGTCTCCTGGTTTTATTGGGATTTTATGTCTAGACTTAGATCGTTTTAAGTTAATTAATGATGGTTTAGGATATCAAGCGGGCGATCGCATTCTACTCGAAACAGCTCAAAGATTGCAAGAAAATTTACATTCCAAGACAATTTTAGCAAGGGTTGGTGCTGATGAATTTGCGATCGCGATTAAAACTGACCGATACACCACAGAAGCGATTGAAACTGCCAACAAGTTAGATCGAGCGATCGCTTTGCCTTATAAACTCAAAGAACAAGAAATTTTTACTTGTGTCAGCATTGGTTTAGCCTTTAGTCCCTTGGGAGAAGACTTTCAGCCAGAAGAGTTATTACAAGCTTCCCACGCTGCTATGTATAAGGCAAAAATATCGGGTAAAAGACGGCATGAAGTATTTACCACTAACATGCATCAACAGGCTTTGAAGCGACTGGAATTGGAAGCTGATTTAAACCAAGCCATCAACAAGCAAGAGTTTGAACTTCACTATCAACCGATAATTTGCTTAAAAACGGGCATGATTAAGGGATTTGAAGCTTTAGTCCGCTGGCAGTCACCGACTCGTGGTTTTGTTTCTCCTGGAGCATTTATCCCCGTTGCCGAAGAAACAGGTTTGATTGTACCGATGGGAGAGTGGATTTTGACCACCGCCTGTCATCAGATGCAGCAATGGCGAGAACAGTTTCCTCATGCAGAATCGGTGGTGATGAGCGTTAATCTTTCTAGTAGACAGTTTGCTCAGGCAAATTTGATTGCCCAAGTCCAAGAAACATTAATCACCACAGGATTAGGTGGGGCAAATCTTAAGCTCGAAATCACGGAAAGCATGGTGATGGATGATGTCAACAATACGATCGAACTACTCCACGAGCTAAAAAAACTCGATATCAAAATTAGCATGGATGATTTTGGCACAGGCTATTCTTCTTTTAATTATCTGCATCTTTTTCCGACAGATACTTTGAAAATAGACCGCTCTTTTGTCAGTAATATGAATCAAGGAGTTAAGAATCAAGATATTGTCAACACCATTGTGATCTTGGCTCACAGATTGGGGATGGATGTGATTGCTGAAGGCATTGAAACTAAAGTTGAGCGAGATCTTTTACATCAGTTTAATTGTGAATACGGACAAGGTTATTATTTTGCTAAACCCTTATCCCAAAAGGATGCAACGGAGTTATTTGAGCAGAACAAAACATGGGAAATTGATTACTGATTACTGATTACTAATGATCTTGGAGGTAATAAAAATGGAGGCTAAGAAAATAATTACTTCTCAATCTCCAGTTGCTAGTTATTAAATTACCTAAATTACCGATTGCTAGTTCTTGCAGCTATTTTCTACAAAGGAATTACTTGGAAATCAACTGTAGCGCTTACTTCGGGGTGTAGTTTGACTTCTGCTTGATAGTTTCCAGTCTTGCTAACATCAGGAACTTCAATTCCTCGACGATCGACTTCAATTCCCGCTTGCTCTTTAATTACGTCTGCTATTTCTTGGGTGGTTACAGTACCAAAAATGGCGTTTTCTTCCCCAACCTGCTTGCGAATCGTCAATTTGCCAATGGTTTTGAAAGCAACTTTTTTGTTTTCGGCTGCCTGTTTTTCAGCTAGTTTGATTTGTCTTTCTTTCTCTCTTCTGACTTCTACCTGCTGAATAATTCCTTTAGTAGCAATGCTGGCTAAACCTTGAGGAATTAGATAATTACGAGCAAAACCAGGAGCAACGTCGACTAGATCTCCATCGCTGCCTAATTTACTGACACTTTGATTCAAAACTACGGATACGCGCTTTGCCATTGTTTTACTTAAATTCTCCTATAATCGATTAATTTTGATGTGGCGATTTTTGTCTGCACCTCAGAGTTTTTAATTATAACCTGAGTTCGGATCAGAAACAGGCACGGTGCGTAACCTGAAAATAATCATAGACTAATTAAATTATCTGAATTTTTGATTATCAACTATGAAAAAATTATCTCAGGAATTGGTCAACGGTGTGGCGCAGCTATTTCCTGATGCAATTTTTTATCACCAGACGACAGAAAAAATAGTGGCATTAACGATTGATGATGCACCTTGTCCCCAAGATCGAGGAGATTGTGGCACTAAATTGATTTTAGAAGCGATCGCCCAACACAATCAAGAATACGCTCACTTAGAGCCAGCTAAAGCGACATTTTTCATCATTAGCAGCCATCTTAGTCCTGATTCAGCAATTATCTCGGAAATTATGGCTCAAGGTCACGAAATAGCCAATCATGGAGTAATCGACGAAACTCATGCCTTATTAACGCCTCAACAGTTTGAGCAGCAGCTTAAAGAAGCACACGATCGACTATTAGACCTTACAGGAAGAGATATTCGTTGGTATCGTCCAGGGAGAGGTTTTTATAATCAGACTATGGTGCAAGCGATCGCTAACTTAACCGCTAAGGAAAGTTACGACCTTAAATTAGTTCTCGCTTCCATGATCCCCTTTGATACTTTTGATTTAACTAATCATCCCTGGTTAACGGCAATGTATACCAAACAAATGATTTTTCCTGGGGCAATTTTAGTCTTTCATGCTAACTCGCTGAAGGTCGCCAAAAATACGGCGATCGCCTTAAAAAGTATTTTAAAAGACTTGAGACAAAGAGGCTATCGTATCGTTACTGTCAGTGAACTATTAAACCAAGATTAATAAATTAGTTCTAGTTAGGTGCAATCTTATTTTACAGAAGGCGATCGCGCGGGATACTCTTACTCTCATAAGCAATAAAGAATTAAGAACTGGCAATTATCTAAAAAGATACTGGTAATGTCTTCAATCCACGCAAAATTAAACCGCCTCGCCATTGTAGTTGATTTGGAGCAATGCTCAGGCGCAAATCAGGCATACGCTGAACGAGGGTATTAATGGCGATTTGTCCCTCCAGTCGTGTTAGAGGCGCACCCAGACAGTAATGCGCACCATGCCCAAAGGCTACGTGATTATTCTTCTCGCGGGTGAAGTCCAGTAGATCGGGGTTGTCACAAAAGTTAGCATCGCGATTTGCTGAGCCAATCACAGCCAAAACTAGTTCGCCCTTGGGAATAGTTGTACCTGCGATCGCAATATCTTCACGAGCATATCGCTCAGTAGCTGTTTCCGCTGGACAGACAAAACGCAATAGTTCTTCGATCGCGGGTTCGATTAGGTCTGGCGTTTGCCGTAACTGGGCTAATTGTTCTGGCTGTTCCAATAAGGCTAACGTCCCACTGGCAATTAAATTTACCGTAGTTTCATGACCCGCACTTAAAAGTAAAAACAGCGTGGCGAGAATTTCATCGTCGGTTAGGCGATCGTCATTTTCTTGTGCTTTCACTAAGGCTGTGGTCAAGTCATCCTGGGGTTTGAGCCGACGCTCAGCAATCAGTTTTTTAAAATATTGCGTCAGCCCCCAAAGTGCTGGAAGTAAGACAAATAAATTGGGAGTCGCTTCCATTGTTTCGGTTGTCCTTGGAGAATAACAACTGCATCGCGGGGAACGGGCATAGACATCCCAAATGCACTAGAAGATTGCTTTTGACATTCTTTACAATGACAAGCATACAGTGTCAAAGGTTCAGCTTGGATTTCATATCGAATTTGCCCACATTGACATCCTCCAGTATAAGGAGCGGTCATACTTAATCACCCTATACTAATAGCTTGCGTTTATTATCTGCGATCGCTTCAAATAAAATTCGCATAATTTAAGTTTCCTCTTTATTAGAAATTAAATCCATAATTCTGGCATAACAGCGACAAAAAGCCATACTTTCAGCTTCGTTTTGAGATTGCTTATATTGGTAATTTTTTCACTCTAAAAGTTTCATTATTTACAGAGACGATTGCCCCTGTTTCTAGCTCCTGTTGACAATTCTTCAAGACCTCAATTAGCCGTTGATTGATTTCATTATAGTTTTCATTACCCAACCTAAATAGAATTACACTGGGTAGAGATTGTTTACTAACGGCTAATAGTTGAGCAAAATCCAAATCTATAGTCAAAATAATTCGTTGCTCGACTTGAGCTAAAGCGAGAATTTTATCATCTGGTAACTTTTGTAATCCCCTATCCCTTAGATGAAAAACATCGTGACCGAGTTCGCGCAATCATTCTACGGTACGCAAAGAAATGCCCATATCTGCCAAAAATTTCATCTTTATCTAGGCATTAGTAGGGAAAGGATAGACGGTTTATCGCGTCAGTAAAGCTGCATACTGTAAAGATTGCTTGATATCATCCAATTCCAAGTCTGGATATTCTTCTAAAATCTCTTCAAAAGGCTTACCATTAGCCACTAAATTAACGAGCAAAGATACGGGAATTCGCATTCCGCGAATACAAGCCTGTCCTGCCATGATTTGGGGATTGAAAGTAATGCGTTCTAGATTTTTAAGTTGATAATCATTCATAAATTATCTAATGGTTATAGAGTTCTGTTTCCTTCCCGCAACGTGGGTTTTGCTCGGGCGATCGCACTTTCCAGTATTTTAGAAGACTTAAGGGAAGTTAAATGTAAAAACTCTAGAGTAAATTAGCAGGTGCGATCGAATCGCTTAGGAATTAAATCCATAATTTCGTTGGCGCTATTGGTTCTATATCTCGATCCCAACCTCCTACTTGATAAGTTTGCAATAGCCATAAACTCGCACCATGATTGAGGAAGATTTCTGCTAGGCTGTCGTTGGCTAAACGAGGTAAAAGCGATCGCCAGCTAGTTAAAGCATTAACTACAGTAGTTACAGGACTATCTGCTAAACGGGTACCAATTAAGGATTGATAGGGATCGACCCAATCTGCACGAGTTTGCCAAGTGATTAGTCCGTCTTCAATGGCTTTGTTTAAAGCTACTAAACGCTGTAGTCTTTGGGTTTGGGGATGTTCGGGGTTAGCTGTAATCCAGGCTTTAATTTGAGGGTTATGCTCAATTTCGGTTAGAGTCATATTAATTGCTTGATATAGAGCCTGACAGGAATCTTGTACGCAGGAGTTCGCAGGGCCAACAAATGTAGCCCCAGTACCGTCTCCAGTGCGATAACGCGCCATCATACGGTCTAATTGATAGGCTAAAGCATTGAGGGGAAAACGGCGTAAGCCATCAAAGTTATATTCGTCCAAGACATCCAGCTTGACGATGATATCGGTAATGGGACGACTACCTAGCCAACCAAATTGGCGATCGCCGATAAAATTACTCCAGTCCAAACTACCTGCAATAATTCCCGTGGTGTTTTGGGTATATACCTGACCATAGCCGATCTTAAAGCGTAATTCTTGGGTAAGTGGTTCGCGGACAACTCTAGCCAGACCAAAGGCAAAATGACCGAAAAAGAGACCTAAAGGCGCAAATTCTTGCTTTTTACCACCAATACCGCCATAAGTATGAAGAACTAACAGGCGATCGCCTTCTTGATAAGAATTAATTAATTCGGTGTCTGATAAGTTACCAGGGTTCAGGAGAATCGAATCAATCTGACCTTTTTTTTGTTTTACACCCTGCCAATATTGGTTGTGAATGTAGTCGGTAGTTTTTTGTAATCCAGAAATAATTTTAGCAGGCTGTAGTTGGAATAAAGCGCGAGGAGCGATCGCCTGTACGGTAAATATACCCTGTTCATTTTTTGCCCCATAAATATACCAGCCTGTTTGATTTAAAGGAGACTCCGTAATTTTATTGGCGGTAGCAGGTAATACTCCGTTGCGATCTGGCACTACTGGGGGAAGATAAACTAGATCTTCTTTGCCATCAAACTGCCCAGAATGGTGATTGTAGTGACGCACTAGGGCGCAGTCAGTGGGAAATAATTCAGTAAAGCTGACTAAGGCGTAATATCTACCCGTAATTAAAATCGGTTCACGGCTGATAGATAAAATAAGCTGAGGTTCTCTAACTACCTCTACCGAAGTCAAGGCAACTATCACATCATCATTTGGTCTAGCACCAGCCAAAGATTCCAGCGCCTGTACCTGTCGCCAATGATTTAAGCGCGTGGGATGAATTATTCCTTGGTTAATACTTTGATAAGCCTGTTGAGAAAAATCAATCCTAATTTTGACTTGATTGACATAAGCCTGGATATCAGGGCGATCGCTCCAGCGTAAGTATACTTTTTTACCAATTAAGTCTAGTTGTGGTGCATGATGCACTTCTAAATAAACTCCACCAACCTGAGAACGTTCGGTAACGTCAGGCAAGATTAAACGTCCGATCCATTCGGCTACAGGGAGATAATGAGCAGAAGATGATTGTTGAATCGGATAAAAGTCTGGTCGATTAAATTTAGCTTGAACGTAATTTTCATAGTCGCTAACTACTCGCTTAGATTTTGCTGAGTAATCGGCAACAGCAGCAGGATAGGGTTCGTAACCATCGACGCGAGTGAGGATGCGGAGAATGATTTCTATAGTTCTGGCTAAATGGTTGCTACCATCAGGAAAGAGCGCATTTTCATCTAAAGGACCATTTTTAGAGTCATGTCCGACTTTGCCCAAGGAAATAAAGCTGATTTCACCTCGACTTTTAGCCAGATTCCAATTTGACCAAGTAATAATTGACCAGCGACGAGGAAATAAACAAGGAGTAAAATTGGCGACTCGATCTTTTTCCCCGACTAAATGATAAAGATGTTCTACCTGAACCACCTCATTATTGCCACTAATCACTCCTGCTAGAGAAATTACTTCTATTGGTGCAGCTAATACTCTTTTAATATAAGGCACTGCCCCTAAAGATATTTGTCCCCCACCGCTATAACCAATTAGAGTGATTAAAGCACCACTTCCAGGTTGATAACCATTAGTCAACAAGCGGTCAATAATTATTTCTGCCGTACCACGATTGTAGATTGGCCCATAGCGACTATCAACCGATACCGCCACCTGAAACATATTACGGAGTAAGACTAAGAATCCCAAATTAGTCCTCCGTTCAATCCAAAGCCAAAACTTAGCTAAAGGGCGATTAAGGGTTAAAGGCAGATTAATTACAGAGTAGGGAATAATGTTATCAATCAAAATGCGATCGCTGGGCAAAGATTCTTGTAACCTTTGTAAAAATCTTCCACTACGAAGGGAATATTTAAATGAGCTTTTACCAATTCCGTCTAGATAAACTATGTAATGAGGTGCAGCAGTTACCTTGCCGAGAGTGGCTTGAGTAGGTTTAAAAGAGATTTCTCGTTTACCACCATACCATCCTGCCCACCAGCCGAGAGCTTCAAACGGCGCTAATAAACCCGCCAGCACTAGAGAAATCCCAATAATCCGTCCACTATCAATTAGTAAATTGACTAATTGATTTTCGATCATCGCGTACCACTCTATCCACCAAGCATTTGCTGGAGACAACAAGGCAACTATACTTAATGCCAGTAAGATAAATGCTACTCGTTTAAACATGGAATTATATAGCCGTACAAAATTAGCGATAGACAATTAGGGTGATCGGCTTCATAGGTAGTCCTAAAGGATAAGCTTCGCAAATGGGTAGTAGTTAGTAGGTAGTAGGTAGTAGTAAAAAACGTCCTAACATTGTTTAACATTGCTATATTTATACGCTTAATTTAAATTAGCTTATAGCTATCAAATTCCTACTTGTTACTTGTTACTTGTTACTTGTTACTTGCTACTTCCTATTTCCTATTTCCTACTTCTTATTTCCTACTTACAACAAGTCAGGAATATCTGTTCTCTGAGGAGGGATCGGCAAGCCACTATAAAGCATCTGTTCGAGATAGTCGGGTTCAGTAACTAATTCTACCCCCGCCACCCAGTCAACTATCCTGCTGGTAATCCGTGCGATCGCTTTTCCCAAAACCCGCTGAGATAATTGCAGCGCCAACCATCCACCTAAACAACATTCAAAAGCTTGCCAGATACTTAAATTAGAAATTGCGCCTAAACCATTAGCGATCGCCAATAAAGTCCAAATTGACAGCACGACTAAAATTGGCATCCCAAAATAAGGAATTACGATCAAAAAACCGAGTAACAAAGGTGCATAGCTAAAGCCTAATGTTTTGATCACTTCTATCAACGGCAGATCGACGCCAAATAACCACCCCGCTACTAGCCAAGTACTAAAAACCCAAAAATTGTAGTTAAAGACGAATAAGACAGCAGCGATCGCCACTGAGAGCAAAAACCGTAAAGGACGCACTCGATTGATAAACAGCATTACACTTTGACCAAAAGTTTGCGATAAGCCAGCTAACAAAACAACTAAAATACTGGCAATTAAACCCAAAGGTAAGTTGTTAATCGATTTAAAAGTTTCGCTATTTAATAATAAAACTCCAGAGACTAAACTCCAAAGGCGATCGATCGCCGTATCTGTTGTGCTGCTAAGGATTAACATTCTTCCTACTTCCTATTTCCTATTTCAACCCTTAATACTCAGTAAAATGCGCAGCGGGACAGCTTTTATTTTCATGCCGATTAATTTCTTCGATATATAATTTAGTCTCTTTACCCCAGCTAGCCGAATCATACCAGCGCTTGAGCCAGATTTCCGCATCAATCAACATTTCTGAATCAGCAGGTACGTTGCAGAGATGGCGAATCGCCTCTAAAATTCGATTATCCTTACCTAATTGGGGTGCTGCTAATAGTCTCAGGTGATCGAGGGCGACGTTGCAGTTAGCAGGAAAGTTATTTAACAGTTGTTGATTTGTTTCCAATTTGGAGATCAGGCTTAAAAAAGACAAAGACTGAGAATCTGCAAAATCTAATTCCCGACAAAATTGTTGGAGTTGATTAGCTTTCCAGATAGAATTAGCCGTTACTTTTTCTGTTTTGGAGGGTGAGAAATAATTATTAAGAGTTAAAAATAAAGGAATCAGCGAGGCGATCGCGATCAGCGAGGCGATCGCGACACAAGCTGCCAGGGAAGTTATTTTAGTCAATGGAGCTGGAATAGTTATAGTCTGTTTGGGGACAGAATTAGGCTTGACTTTAGTATCAGCCTGCGTAAACAGGGAAACTGATTTTTTTAAGGAAATCTGAGGATTGTATTCAATAATTGAGCTGGTTGATTTGACTGGGTTAGAATTATCAAAATTAATTGTATTAGTAGCTTTTAGCTGTCTTTTCTCTAATTCATTGGCAATAAATTCTTGATTAAAAACATGCTCATAAATTTTATTGCTAACTTTTACCTGCTCATTTTCTTGAATAATCAAACCTAATAAGAGTAATTCTTTTTGTTCTTTATTCCCTAGATATTTTTTACTACCTGAAATTAAAATATCTCGATATTCTTTCAGCAATAGGCTAGAATCGCAGCGAAAATTATTGAGTAAACTCTGGTTGATTGCTCTAATTAATCTTGCTGACTTACTGGTCTGCCATTTTTTAATTAGTGTTACTTCAATAAAGCGATCGACTGTATTAATTTCTTTCCCTTGAGGAATATTAAAATCAGACTTAGCAAATACCTGAGCAATAATTTTAGTTAGATAAGGAATACCGCCAGTCCAAGCTAAAATGCGACTTAAAATCAACGTATGGTCGTCATATTTTAATTCTAAATATAACTTTTCTCGATTATATTCTTCTAAAGTATTTAAAGACATAATCTGGGGTGATTTAGAAGATAAGTTATCCAGAAAAAAGTTAATTGTGTCCTGTTTAACCCAGCCTTTTTGTACGGCAAGAGTACCAAATTTTTGCTGATTATTTTTTTGTTCTTGAAGTATGACTTTAATTTGCTCCTGGTTCAATAAATATGCTTTTTGCAGATAATAACCCAGCGGAAATATTTGACCCTGCTCGATAGTTTCTTGCCATTTATCCACAAAAAAATCGATAGTTTTGATTTTGATCCCCTGTTGTAGCGTTAAAATTTCCCCCAACTTCATTTGCGTATATTTTGCCTGAAGTTCCAACGCTTCTTGTAGCTGTTCACGAGAAATTAACCCAGCTTGCTGTAGTAATAGCCCCATGGGCAATTTATTTTGCTGTAACATAGGAAACAATGGTTTGAAAGTTAAGATATTGCTTAACCATAAATAATATTTCTTTTTTTCCTAAAAATCAAAAATTAAAACTTTAAGAAAATTACAGTTTAAGAACTAAAAATTATTCAAACTGTAAATAAGGGCAGTAATAAAGTGAAGAAATAATAAACCAAAGGAGCAGTAAATACATAACTATCGGTGCGGTCTAAAATACCTCCATGTCCAGGAATTAATTGCCCAGAATCCTTGACTCCAGCATCTCGTTTCATCATCGATTCGGTCAGATCTCCGAGTAAGCTAGTAATACCAATTAATATACCCAGCATCACGCCACTAATCTGCCAGGCAGGAAAATGGAAATACCACGCTCCTAATTCAGCGACAATTAAGCTGCCCAGGATGCCAAATACTGCTCCCTCAACCGTCTTTTTCGGACTAATATCCGATAATCTAGTCCGACCAAAATTTTTGCCCATAGTATATGCGCCAATGTCTGCCGCCCAGATGCAAGCCATGACTAAAAAAGTTAGAGTTAGGGCAGTGGGAAATTGACTGGGGTTAAGCCAAGAGTCTGGCCAGTAACCATTTAAAGGTAAATTACTGGCATTATTACTATTAGGCAGATTAACTCGCAAACGAACCCAAAAAGTTGGCAGATAGCCTGTATAGAATAGTCCTAAAATGGAACTAGCAATGTCGGCAATAGTCGCAATTTTTGGTTGGAATAACAGATAAAAACAAATAATTGTTCCCCCCAGACAGAAGATGGCATCCGTAACGTTGGGAGCGACGGTAGCGCTGAGTAATAGGAGTACAGAGACAATTAAAGTCGTTTTGCCTGCGGGTTCAACCCCTTTGGCGCGGACTAAGCGAAAATATTCTCGCTGGGCTAAGACAATCAAAATACCGATACCCAGAGTAAAGTACCATCCTCCAAGAATAATCATGCCCAAGGCTAGGGCGATCGCAACTACTGAACTAACTATACGAGACAAGGGCATAATGCGTTGCTGCTACAAACGCTAAATTTAGAATGGAGAATTAAGTTTAACGAAACCTTTATGAAAGATTAACAAATTACTGGATTAAGTCCTAGCAATTATTTGTTAAGAAAATAACGATCATCGTAACCTACAATTTTTCCCCGCTGAGAATAAACATCGGATTTACCGCTGCAAAAGTTTGATGAATGCCTCTAGTTTCTAAACGGTTAACTGCTGATTGAACTACTTCTATATTTCTTGCCTGAAGTTCAGATAAACCTTCGGAGATAATATATAAGTTCTCTAAGTTACTAACAGTAGCAACAATCCGTCCTTCTGGCTGAAGATATTTCCAGGTTTGTTTTAAAATATCTTTAATTGGCTTACCACCTTCGAGACAAACTAAATTTGGTTGAGGTTTAATTGCAGCCAAACATTCTGGCGCACTGCCTTGAATCACCTCGACGTTATTGACCCCAAAGCGATCGCAATTACGCTTAATTAGTTTTGCCACTTCTTCATCTCGTTCAATCGCTACAATCTTGCCTTCAGGACAAAGTAAACCGATTTCGACAGGGATCGTCCCTGTCCCCGCGCCAATGTCCCAGAATACTGAATCTGGCTTCATTCTTAGGGAGGAGAGAATTAGGACTCGCACCTCTCTTTTGCTGAGGGGAATTCCTGGTAGACGTTCAAACAGTTGATCGGGAATTCCTGGAGTTTTATAAGGCCAGAGCATAGTTGATTATAATTACTGAAATTTAAATTTGGCTAAATTTTAAAAGCAGATTGATTATCTTATTTAAGCGTCTCAATGGTCTGGAGACTCGGATCTTTACACCCTGTAATAGTTGCCCCCGCAGCTATCAGCTGCTTTAAATACTTAATTACTCCTGGAGTAATTATTTCCCCTGGCATTAAGAGAGGAATTCCTGGAGGATAGGGGCAAATTAGCTCACCACAAAAGCGATCGCTTGCTTGGTCAATTGATACAGTTTCAGTTGACATAAAGTACGCTTGTCGAGGAGAAATTTTGGCAATATAGGGTAGGGGAAGTAGGGGCGAACGGCCGTTCGCCCGTACGGGAGTAGGGGATGAGCTGAGAGTTTTACAAGCTTGAATCAAGGTTTGAATATCTTCTGAAGTGTTGCCCAAAGAAATAATAAAAGTCAAATGTTGTAATAGAGGCAATTCGCAGGTAACGCCTAGGTCTTGGTGTAATATTTCGTCTGCTTCAAAGCCTGTTATGCCTAGTTGCGAGACATTAATTGTGAGTCGCGTAGGATCGAAATCTTTACAGCCTGGTTGTATTTGAGGATTTAAGACAGATAAGTGGGGAATTTGGGCTATTTTATGACTGGCTTCGTTGGCAAGAGCGATCGCCTGGCTCATTAATTCCTTTCCTGCGGTTGCCATCTGTTGTCTAGCAGCATCTAAAGACGCCAGCAGCAGGTAACTAGGACTAGTAGATTGCACTAGCTGTAAAGCTTGACTAATTCTCTGGCTACAGACGCGATTTCCCTGGAGATGCAGCATCGATGATTGAGTCATGGCACTTAAGGTTTTATGGGTAGACTGCACCGTCAAATCTGCCCCAACACTCATCGCCGAGGGAGGTAAATCATCATGAAAGGCAAAGTGTGCGCCGTGTGCTTCATCGACCAACAAAGGGATCTGATAACTATGAGTCAGCTCGGCGATCGCCTTTAAATCACCACACACCCCCTGATAATTCGGATGCAACATCATCACTGCCTTAGTCTCGGGATGCTGCTCTAATGCCTGTTTAACCGCTGCTGGAGTGACGTTATAGGCTAATCCCTCTTGAGGATCGTATTCAGGATTGATAAAAATGGGGATTGCTCCAGAAAGAATTAAGCCAGCGATCGCCGATTGATGAATGTTTCTTGGCAAAATGATCTTCTCTCCCATGCCACAGGTAGCTAGAATTGCTGCGATAATTCCCGAAGTTGAACCATTGATTAAAAACCAGGTTTTAGTCGCGCCAAAAGTTTGAGCTGCTAATGCTTGAGCTTCCGCGATCGCGCCTTCTGGAGCAAATAAGTTATCTAATTCTGGCAACTCTGGTAAATCGGCTTGAAAAACTTGCTTCCCGATTAAGTCGCTTATATTTTGGCTAACTCCCTTGCCCTGTTTATGTCCTGGGGCATAAAAAGCAGCCTGTTTTCTGCGTGCTGACTGGCTTAATGCATCTAACAAAGGTGTTTCGAGAAAATCTTCGGTCATTCTACTTTTAGCCCAAGTACTTTATTTAGTTATAAATATCTAATTGAATTTTAATTAAAACACTCTATAAACTAGGTTTAATCCTAACTTCATACAGACTATTTTTTAGATAAAGTTTAGGTAAAAAAAGATAATTACGGTCGATTTGTCAGTAATTACTCTGATATTGTTTAAAAGTCACAAATAAACAACTCTGGTTGCTCTAAGTGTATTTATTAAAAAATTATTATAATTTGGCAGATTCAAAAAAAAAGATTTTAATTATTGATGATGATCTGACTTTACATCATTTAATTGGTCGTTTTCTTAACTACAATGGTTACACCACAGAAGCTGTTACAGACTGTGCTACAGCTAGAAAAATAATTCCTAAATTTCAACCCAACTTAATTATTTCTGATATCAATTTACCAGATGATACGGGACTTAATCTGTGTGAAGAAATGCGCCAGACTGGTGTGATGATTATCATGCTCAGTTCGATGACTGATAATAACTATATTTTAGAAGCTTTTTCTAGGGGAGCAGATGATTATATTACTAAACCTTTTGACCTCCAAATTCTCCAAGCAAGAATTTCAGCCTTATTAAGAAGAGGCAACAATAACCTGGTATCTTTCACCAATAAAAAATCCATCTCATTAGATAATTTAAAAATTGACTTTTATCGCCGACAAGTTCTACTAAACGATCGCCTTGTTTCTCTAACGGCGCTAGAATTTGATCTGTTGTATTTCCTAGCTAATAATCCTAATCGAGTCTGGGATCGCGCAGAATTAATTTCCGCTATTTGGCAAAATGAAAATTATGCAGGAGACGATCGCAAAGTAGATATTCACATTGGGCGAATACGTAAAAAGATTGGCGACGGGAACGGAGACTATATTAAAACTGTCTGGGGACGAGGCTATATGTTTGAGTTATCTAGTTCCAATGCAGTAAAATTGGCAAACTGAACCTAAAAGCTAATATAAGCCGTCATGTTAAGAGCAGGAATCGTCGGATTACCCAACGTGGGTAAATCTACAATGTTTAATGCCTTGGTAGCCAATGCTAAGGCTGATGCTGCCAATTTTCCTTTTTGCACCATTGAACCCAATGTGGGGGTGGTATCTGTCCCTGACCATCGACTAGAGGTACTGTCTAAACTCTCTAGCTCACAAAAATTAGTCCCCACCAGAATTGAGTTTGTGGATATTGCTGGATTGGTCAAAGGAGCTAGTAAAGGAGAGGGATTAGGTAATCAGTTTCTCGCTAATATTCGGGAAGTAGATGCGATCGTTCACATGGTACGCTGCTTTGAGGATGACGATATTATTCACGTTGCTGGCTCGGTAGATCCTGTCAGAGATATTGAAATCATTAATTTGGAGCTGATTCTGGCGGATCTGGCGCAGGTAGAAAAACGCATTGCCAGACAGCGTAAAAGCGCCAAAAATGATCCCCAGGCTCAAGCAGAAGTTGCCCTGCTAGAGAAAATTAGTGAAGTTCTCAATGATGGTCGATCTGTCCGCAGCATGGATTTAACGGAAGATGATCTACTGATGATTAAATCATTAGGATTATTAAGCAACAAGCCAATTATTTATGCCACTAATGTCTCTGAAGATGATTTGGCGACAGGCAATGAATGGGTAGAATCAGTTCGCGAATTTGTTAAGGATGAAGCAGCTAAGGTAGTAGTGGTTTCGGCTCAGGTAGAGTCTGAATTAGTCGAGCTTTCGCCAGAGGAAACCGCAGACTTTCTCGAAGCCTTGGGAGTAGAGGAAGGGGGTTTAAAATCTCTAATTCGCGCTACCTACGATCTTTTAGGTTTGCGTACCTATCTAACTACAGGAGAGCAAGAAACCCGCGCCTGGACAATTACCGCAGGTATGAAAGCACCCCAAGCAGCAGCCGTAATTCATACCGATTTTGAAAAGAAATTCATTAAGGCAGAAACCATTAGCTACGATGATTTAATTACTACAGGTTCTAAAAATGCAGCCAGAGAAAAAGGCTTGTTGCGTTTAGAGGGTAAAGATTATGTTGTCCAAGAGGGAGACGTGATTGAATTCCGCGTTGGGGGTTAAAATTTGACTAATTTACGTGAGTTCGGGTTACGACAATTTAACGGTTAGGTTAGCTATAAGCTCTAAGCCATAAGCTGCAATCTCTTGGAGTTTATTTTTCCTTTGAACCTTTTGATATCAATACCACAGTAATATTTTTGAATAGCGGAGGCGATGGAAGTATATCACTGAAAAGGAATTTCAATACGAATGTATGTTCCTTTACCTGGTTCGCCGTTAATGAGCAATTGACCTCCATGCTGTTCGACGATCGCTTTGGTTAAAGTTAGTCCTACGCCAATATTATTATCTAATAAAGTGTTTGAAGAACTAAAAACTTTTTCAACTAGAGGCTGTTCAATACCTTTACCGTCGTCAGCTATTTCAATTAGAAATGCCGTACCATCGTCGCTAAGGTTAGTACGCATACCAATGCTACCACCTCGTTCAGGTAAGGCGGATAGAGCATTACGAAGGAGTTCGCTCAAAACCTCGCGTAATTTAAGGCGATCGATGACAGCATAGCTTACCTCTGGAGACAGATTTAAATCGAGGCTAATTGCTCTTTCAATTAACTCTGACTGAAACCGCATTATTACTTCGTAAAGTAGTGAGCGAATGTCAGTACGGGCAAGATTTAAATCTAAGGGAAAGCCAAATTCGGTAATGCGTCTTACTGCTTGCAAAAGTAAATCGAGTCGATTGATTAATTCTTGCTTGTGTTTTCTTAAAGAAACTCCATCATCGTAGTTTAGCTGTAAAACTTGCGATCGCAACTGGAATAATAATCGATGTAGTGTTAGCCGCGACGGTATGTTTTGCCAAGCCGAATTATCTACTCCCCTACCATTATTATGGGTATTATCTGGTAAATTGGTTAAACCTGCCAAGCGATCGCGATCGCTAATAGTTTCTGCCATGTGATTGAAAGCTTGATTAATTGCCCCGATTTCATCACTTCTTTCTTGATTGAGACGGTGTTTCCAGTTTCCTTTAGCGACATCGTTCAATGCTTGCTCTACTTCTCTTAAAGGTGCAAATAAATCTGAAGCCAAATAGGCTGCTAAAAGCAACATCAAAGAAATACTACCAAAAGCGACGATCGCTAGTACCAGTTGAGCGGTTTGTCGGGTATTTTGAGTTTGACTTTGAATAATTTGGCGATTTTGGCGATCGCTGGTGATTGCCTGTTGAGTTAATTCTTGAAATCTGACAAAATCTACCCCTTCCAATTGCTCTTCTAATAATCTTAAAGCGCGATCGCGTCGATTTTGGTCAATAAGATCTAAAGTTATGCGAGCATCCTTAATTAGAGTTTCGTAGGCATTACGAACTTGTTGGACTTGTTGTTGTTCGGCTTCGGTGTCAGCCAAGGCTGTCCAGCTTTTAAAGTCTGCATCGGCTGGCTTAAGAAAATCTTCAAACTCCTGTCGGGCATCTGGATCATTACCAACAATCGCATCTGGCAATTCTTTGATAGCGCGAAAGGTAGCAGACTGAACCCCGAGAAGCAGCAAACTACGCTGATAATGCGCTCGAAGCCTCTGTTCGCTATCTTGCCATTTAGCGATCGCCCAAAGTGTTACACCAGCCGTTGCCAAGGTTAATAGTGCCAAAGCACTAAATGTAGTTAAGAGTTTTTTGCGTAAGTTCATAAGCCTATAATTGCAAGCCGATCCAGTTCCAGTAAGTGTAATAAAACAAAATAATTAATCCCAGATGAACCAACAGTAGTACTGAACTCAGACGCAATAGATCCGATGGTTTGTAGGTTTCTTCTTCTAGTTCCTGAAACATCAACAAGGCTTTGGAACTCACTGGAAAAGTAAGACAATAATCCATCCCCACTGTGCTGATAAATAAAACGGCGACTGGATTTAATTGCAAACTATTCCCTAGATATAACAATGCTGGTACTAACGCTACTGCCCTCGCCGAATGAGAAGTCATGTAAATATGCGAAGTAAGCGAGATTAAAGACAATACCAGCAAAATTAATAAGCGAGAATCAGCCCCAACAATACCACTGGCTACAAACAGGCGATCGATAATCCATTGGGCTGCATCTGACTCGATTAACGCCTCTCCCAAAACTAAAGCAGCACCAACAAAAATAATCAGATTCCACGAAACTGCTTTCAATCCATCTTTCCAAGCGATCGCACCGATGCCTGGGGCAGTTAACACTAGCGCACCGATAACGGTGACGGTGGCAATCTCCAAGCCGTGCCAGCTTTCCGTAAGCCATAGTACCACCATGACCATAACTACAACTAAGGTTGTTTTTTCAGCACGAGAAAAGGATTTTTGCTTTTGTTTGGTTATTTCTAGTGGGCGTTGGCGACGTTTTTTATCCAAAAACAGGTGCATTACCACCCAGCAAGAAAGATAGCTGGCAATTACTCCAAAAGGAAATCCATAAACTACCCATTGAGTGTAGGAAAGGTTGACATCAGCAATTTCATCAAGCAGATCGATCGCGATTAAATGGGAACTAGCAGCAATTAAAGTAGAAATTGTCGATACTAAAATGACGGTAGGCATCAACAAAGCTAAAGCACGGGTAATTTTGCGATCGCCCGTGGCATTGACTATACTACGAAAAACTGGAATAACGACAGCTGCCCTGCCAGAAGTAGATGGTATGACAAAAGCTAAGGGAATTAGGATAGTTGTCATTAACCAAAAAACCTTTCCAACAGTATGCGCTTTGGAAACAACAACTTGAGTCAAGCGGGCAGCCAAACCAGTTTGCTGTACTGCCCCACCCAAGATAAAAGCACCAATCATCAGCCAAATGACATCTGATTCTAGTGCTTCAAAGAGTTTTTCTTGGTCGCTACCGCCAGAGAGAATTAGTAAAATAACTGCTGCCAAAGCAACATAAGCTGCATTCAACGATGTCGTAGACCAAAGAATTATCGCTATTGCAAAAGCAAATAACGACAAACGCCCTTCAGTTGGCAATGAAGTTGGTAATAAAACAATAATTCCAGCCAGAAGCGATAGCGTTATCGGCAATACAGCATCCACAACCCAGCGAAACTTTCGTTTTGGTGGTCTTGTAGTAATTGCTTGTGGTTTTTCAAAGCGTGACCAAATGTTAGTCTCGCTCAATCTCGCCTTGTTATCTGCTTCTTTGCTGGTAGAAGCTTTACTCATTAGCTATTCTCGGTTTGAATCGGCGCGTATTCGATATTTCCTTCGTTGTAACCGAGATCGTATAACTCAGCCCCTTCTACCGTCTCTTCTGGTGGACGCTTGGATTTTCCCGCCCAAGCATCAGATTTGCCTAAATTAAAATAATCTTCTGCCGTTAAAAAATAATTTAAATTGTCGTTGTTTATACTTTCCATTTTTTTAATCCTCTTATTACTTATTGCTTATTAGTTTTGACTTTTGAATTCGACTTGTTGCCCAACTAACATTAAACGGGCCATAGATTCTGCTGAATTGGTCAATAGGGTTGCTGCATCGGCGATCGCTTCACTTAGTTGACAAGGGCGATCGACAATGCTGGTAAAGTAATCGATTCCATGTTGCCAATTGACCTCTGCACCCTTACCCAGACTTCCTGCTAAAGCAATTACAGGCAAGTCATATATTTTTGCTCTAGAAGCAACCTCGGCAGGAATTTTGCCATGGGGGGTTTGATAATCCAAACAGCCTTCAGCAGTAATGACTAAATCGGACTCTGGCAACAAGCGATCGAGATCGAGATACTTCATGACAATTTCGTAGCGCGGATATAATTTAGCGCCAATTAAAGTGTACAAACCTGTACCCAGACCACCAGAAGCACCACTCCCAGGCATTTCCCTAACATCTATACCTAAATCGCGTTTGATTATTTCGGCATAATGGTCTAAAGCCAAAGCTAATTGTTCGACGGTTTCTTTTGAAGCCCCTTTTTGAGGGCCAAAAACTCTAGCGACACCTTTTTCTCCACATAGGACGTTATGCCAGTTACAAGCTACATCAATCTGTACTCGTTCCAGGCGCGGATCTCGTTCAGAGAAATCGATGCGATCGAGATTTATTAATTCTCCACCGCCCAAATTTAATTGTTTGCCAGTGCGATCGAGTAATTTAACCCCCAAAGCTTGCGCCATTCCAGCACCGCCATCGTTAGTACCAGAATCGCCACAGCCAAGTAAAATGCGTTCCGCCCCAGCATCTAAAGCTGCTTTAATTAATTCGCCAACACCGTAAGTCGTCGTTGTCAGTGGATTGCGCCTATCTGAGGGAACGAGACGTAGCCCTGCTGCTGCTGCCATTTCCAAGACAGCTGTTTTATCATCTGTTCCACCCAATAAACCAAAGTGTGAGTCGATTGGTTGACCGACTGGCCCTGTTACTTTAAGAGAATGTAAAGTACCGTTAGTAGCTGCGATTAAAGCTTTAGTAAAGCCTTCACCACCATCTACCAAAGGGGCTTTACGGATGCAAGCATCTGGTAAAACTTTGAGGATGCCTGTAGCGATACAATTCGCTACTTCTTCGGCACCAAGACTTTCTTTAAATCCAGAAGGAGCGATCAGAATGTTTAATGCCAAATTTACCTCCCATAATTTATTTGTTAATGGATGAATAATGTTAAAAAATTGAGATGAAAGTATTAAGAACGGATTAAGTACAATCCTAATTGCCAGAAATAGAGCGACCATCCATCGCGGGTTGTAGATGCTATAGAAAAAAGGCAATAAACTATCTTTAGTCTTATAGATGAGAGATCGCTTCTCTTTAGAACGTGAATCGAGTTCTAATATTTCCCACCCAAATTGGTTCTCCGTTTTCGTGGTTAGGACTAGTAATTACAAAGACACCAGGGGTAATTGCTATATTGTCGTTGACAGAGATTTTATAAATAGCCTCAAAATGCAATGAAGTGGAATTATCGATAAAATTGCTATTATCATGGTCGGTGACGATGGGAGGAATACCTACAATCAAGCCCCCTAAATTACCTTCGATAAATAAATCGGGAAAAGCGAAGGTTAATGCGCCATTGAGAATCGTTGCTTCACTGTTTTCACCTCGTTCTTGAGCAGCATTGGTATAGCCAAACCAGCCCCCAAACTCAAACTTGGAACTAGTTTGCCAATTAAACTGCAAGCCAAAATTATTACTTGAGGTCGCATTGTCGCCAAAAGGATTATTGGCGTTAGCACTACCTGTAGAAGCCATCACATCCACATCATCAGTTCGTTCGTAAATACGAGTATAGGTAAGAGCAAAATCTAAATTATCGTTTGGTTCGAGTAACAATTGAGAGATCGCGCTATAAGAACCACTAAATATACCTCTTCCTGGACTTGGATCGGCAGAATCACCTTCTGAGGCTAGATAGCCAACATTAACAGCTAAATTATCGTTAAATTCGTGTTGAATGGCCAATCCCGCACCTTCAGGGCCTCGTAATGTCGCTGGATCTCTCAATCCAAAACGAGAAATAGCCCTCTGACTGCTATCTTCTAATGGGTTCAAAACTTCCCCTATATCATCGGTTTCAATCCCTACAGGGCCAACGGTAATTTCGGTGTCTTCTCCCCAAGGAAATCGATAAAATACTTGAAGTTCTACTCCATCATCGGTATTGCCATCAGTTTCTAAGCGAGTCATATCTGTCCCTGTAACTTCGCCTAAATCAGGGATGTCTTTACTTTCAAACCGAGTTCGCAAGAGATCTTCGCCACTAAAACTAGTCTCGAAATTGAGACGGGCGCGATAGCCAAGATAAGTTTGGCTTCTATCTTCACCTTCATCTAAATCGCTGAAAGTATCTCCCAGTTGCCCTAAAACTTCACCTCTAAATTTAGTAGTGGTCGAAAACTGAGTTTCTTCTAACTTAGCCGTACGATTTTCTAAACTATTAACGCGACTTTGTAGTTTGGCTAGTTCGCCAGCAAAATCTGTTTGCAACCGTCTCAGGATGGTTAAATCTTCTCTATAAATATTGGTTGAGCGCTCGATATTATTTAGACAAGAATTTAAAGCAGCAGCAAATTCATCTCGCGTCAGTAAGTTTTTACCTCGATAATTGCCGTTTGTATCTCCTTCAATACAGCCATAGCGTTCTACTAAAGACTGTAAAGCTTGAAATGCCCAATCGTTCTTTTTTACGTCAGATAACTGAGACACTGACGTAACTTGTTGTAAATTATGATCCTCTCGATTAATCGCAGGTGTGACTTCGGCGGAAGATGCTTCCAAACTCCCAAAAAAATGCAAAAATAAGAACGTAATCTTAAAAATACCCAGTTTATTTTTAATAATTAATTGGCCAATTTGATTCATTCCTCAAGTTGCTTTTCTCAAAGCGTTAAACATTAAAGTTTCAGCTATAACAATATTGATCCGAAGTCACCAAAAATCAATCTTATCATTACCAGATTACTATTATGTAACTTTATCTATACTAGTTACCGATTACAGAATTGATTAGGAGAAAATAAAAAATACAGTTTTTGTCACTTTAGAACACAGAAATTTACCTAAAAATAAAGAATTTATTGCGAAAGAAAAGAAATTTTTAATCTCGTTCTAACCTACAGGGGATCAAGATAGAGGATTTTCTTTGATGAATATTATCGCTATTCTCGTTTCCCTGGTAGTAACTACTATTAGTTTGCTAATTATTTCTAAACTCCCACTAGGAATTGAGATTGACAATCTGCAAAAAGGTATAATTGCAGCCCTAGTTTTTGGCATTCTTAATGCAGTTCTACATCCTATTCTCACAGCCTTTGGTTTACTTAGCGTGTTGACTTTTGGCTTGGCTTCTCTAGTAGCAAATATAATTATCTTTGGACTAGCGGCATTATTAGTTGAAGGTTTTAGATTGCGTTCTAAAATCTGGAGTCCGATTATTGGGACATTTGCTTTAAGTGTCATCAACTCAATCATTTTTAAAATTCTTGAGAATGTGGGAGTTATCGCACCAACACCTTAGAAGTCAAATGACCGTTAGTTATTATTTATTTTGAAGGGCGTATAATCGCTATATATTAGGTCAGGTAAGTAATAGTGCCTTTAATGATATGCAATCTTATTCTCTCATTGCGCCAGCGAAGATTAATCTGTACCTAGAAATAATTGGCGATCGCCCTGACGGTTTTCATGAGTTAGTCATGATTATGCAAAGTGTTAGCTTGGCAGATCGCATCGATCTTCAACCTAGTGATACCGAAAATATTAAAATCTACTGCGATCATCCTCAAGTTCCTACGGACAAGACAAACCTGGCATATCGTGCTGCTCAGTTGATGTGTGATACCTTTTCTCAGATGTATGCTAACTATGGTGGTGTCAGTATCAGAATTGAGAAAAATATTCCTGTAGCTGCGGGGTTGGCTGGCGGTTCGGGGAATGCAGCTGCGGTACTGGTAGGAATTAATCTACTGTGGAAATTAGGGTTAACTCAACCAGAATTACAGGATTTGGCTGCGGAGTTGGGTTCTGATATTCCTTTTTGTGTCTCTGGTGGGACAGCGATCGCTACAGGTAGAGGGGAGCAACTTGACGATCTCCCGCCTTTAAAGAATATGTGGGTGGTTTTGGCTAAATATGACAATCTTAGCGTCTCAACTCCTTGGGCATACAAAACTTATCGGCAACAATATAGCGATACTTATGTGTCCGATACAGCAGGAGTTAAATCTCGTACCGCCAAAGTAAGTTCTGGCTCTTTAGTTAAGGCAATATCCCATCACGAACATTCAGAAATTGGCAAATTAATCCATAATGATTTAGAAAAGATAGTTTTACCTGCCTATCCTCAAGTAGCAGAACTAAAGGCTGCTTTTGCTGCTCAAGATGTCTTAGGGACAATGATGTCGGGATCTGGCCCAACTGTGTTTGCTTTGTGTGCATCAGAAGCTCAGGCGATCGCGGTTCAACAAGCGGTGAGAACTCAAATAGCCGATCCGCAATTGCAATTCTGGGTCACCAAACTGAATACTCAAGGAATTCAAATTAAGGCATAGCAATTTAAAAAATCAAAGTGAATCTAATTTCGTGTAGGATACAGTCTGATTTATCTTAGGTTTTCCGAAACGCTCCCAGGCATTACCACCACGTAAAAACAGTTCTATCCAAGTTACTTTTTGACCGTCTTTCTTTTGCCAGCCAGAACTACCAGGAGCAAAAGCTAAAGTTCCCTCTGGTACTCGAAAGCTACCATCAGAATAAACAGCATCGCTGACTACATCACCCACGCGAACTGTAACCTTACTCGATAGAGGTAGATTGACACTGCTTGCTGGTATGGTGGTTTTAATATTGCCATAACCATCAGTCCAAGCTACGCGATCTGTAGGCAAGTCGGGAATTTGCGAAGGTAAGATTTCATCTCCCAACAAACTATAGTCCTTACCTGCGATCGCTGCTGCTGCTTGAGGAAAAACATCGCGAGAGCGGAACTGAGAACCACCTCTAGATACTTCAATCGTTTTGATCTCTAAGGCTTCTGACTTGATAAATGAGAGAGTATAGCCAGCCAAAACACCAACTATCTCAACCCCATTATGAAGTTTAACGTAAGTCAATCCCTCTCCTTCATTGTTAGGTCGAGCTTCGGAGTTATCTTGTCGAGGAGCGCAGTTATGAAAGATTAAACGTTCGGGCGCACCTGGGTTTAAACCGAGTTGAGCAATCCAAAATCCCGTTGCCAAGGTACTAAAAGGAGGAACGCTTAAACAATAGATTTGAGCAGACGGCAGCAAATGATTTAGACGTTGGCTAACTTCAGCGAATGCAGGGTCTCCAATACCGTAATCGGCAATGAGATTGATAAACATCTATGATTTAGTGAGATAGCGATGGTTTTCTTTTTAATAGTATTCTTTTTCAGAAAATTCAACCAATTAATTGACCCACGCTGAATACGATAAGGATAAATAGAAAAATGACAGATTGTACATTTTCTTAACTTGTCACCAATTGCTATTAGCTCTTAGCTAGGACAAAGCCTTTTACTGCTTTTTGTTTCGCGTTTGCTTCAACAACAGAGAATTAGTCACGACAATTAAAGAGCTGGATGCCATTGCTGCTGCCCATACGGGTGATAAAAGCACGCCGTATTTAGGTAATAAAACCCCTGCTGCCAGTGGAATCGTCAAGACATTGTAGGCTAAAGCCCAAGCTAAGTTTTGCTTGATTTTCTGCACCGTGGCGCGACTTATCTCAATCGATTTAATTACGTCTTGCAGTCGATTTTGCATCAGGACAATATCCGCCGTAGCGATCGCCACATCTGTTCCACCCTGAAGAGATATGCCTACATCTGCCTGTGCTAAGGCTGGAGCATCATTAATGCCATCCCCAACCATGGCTACTATTCGATCTTGCTGAAGAGACTGAATTACCCGCGCTTTATCTTCTGGTTTGACTTCGGAGAAAACTTGGGTAATCTGGAGTTTTTGGGCGATCGCATTTTTGAGAGAATAGTACGCAGTTGGTGCGATGCCTTTGCACCATGAAACTATTACTCAGGTGGTAGTGAGCTGATACGCGTCTCTTTGTCGTTGGCATCAATATTTAGAAATGTGTTAGTACCAAGAGCATAAGCATATAAGCTAGCAGGCATAAACTCAAACCGAACATCCTGGTATAAAAAATCATGATCGCTGATAGTCTTACTAGTTATCAAAATCGGTTGAGAGACTGCTGGATTCTTTTTCACAAATTCTATGCAGTTGTCCAGTTCAGAGGGTGAACTATGGGGGCGATCGCTCCACTTAACTTCAACAATCCAAGAAGGCACTTGATGGGCAGCATCTAAATGAACAATGTCAATCTCGCCTGTTTTCCAGCGTGCGTAGTAAAGCTCAATCATTTTACTGTGTTGCCATTGACTAAAGATAGCGGTTTCAGTCATTGCTCCCATCGCCTTGGAGTTTGTTTCAAGCTGTCCAAATAGCGCAGCTCGCATTGATGGGTTAGTCAAATAAACTTTAAAGCATACAGCTCTCTTAAACCTCTTGATATTTTGATCAATTCTCTCTACACGGCGCATCAAGAATGCTGCCTCAAGATACTCAAGGTAACGTTTGATCGTATTTTTAGCCACACCAGAGGATTTGGATAATCCTTCTAAACTTACTTCGTTGCCCGAATTATACGCTAGGGTTGTGAAAAGTCTATTCAGTTCTTGAATATCACTAATCCCATAAAGGCTTGGCAAATCTCTTAGTAAAACTTTATCAATGATGTCGCTTTTAATATATTGGCTAGGATTCTGTCGAATTGTCTCAGAAAAAACAGCTTCTGGATATCCACCAAAGTTTAAGTAATTAATAAACTCCTCATTTAATTGATCGATATTTGGAGATACAAACTCATGCTTTTCAGATAGATAGCCAAAATCCTCAGCGTCATTAATAGTTGTCTCTATTAATTTATCTTCTTTGCCGATAAACATTAAATACTCAGCAAAGGTTAGGGGTGGCAAGACATAATCGCTGAATCGACCAGCACCGGACTCAGTGCTTTTTAGTCTTAACGCCGCAGCCGCAGAACCAGTGGCAACAAATCGATAACTGGGAAATGAGTCAACCAGAGATTTCAGATGAATTTCCCACTCGCGCAAATATTGGATTTCATCAAAAAAGACAAATAGCTTTGAGTTGCGATTGTGATTGAATAATTTTTGAAAGTAACTAAGTATTCGCTCTAATGACAGCCCAGTGTAAATTGGAGTTTCAAGAGAGAGATATAAAATATTTTCTGCGCTAATACCGGAATCCAGAAGTAGACGGATGGTGTGATAAACCATTACAGTTTTGCCAACCCGTCTAGGACCCATTAAAACGATCGCCCGACGCACACTTGTCTCCAAAATGTTTTGAGAGAAAGTCTCAAAGTATTTGCGTCGTGGTACATCTTCGTAGATTATTTTTTCTTTACTGCCTGTTTCCCACCAAGGATTATCAAATTGAAGGCGGGAGATGATGTCTTCCTTGGCGATTTCAAGCATAGAGCTAAGATTAAATGTCTAACCTTAGTATACTCAAAAACCAGATTAAGATTAATCGACTAATCTTAATCTGGTTTTTTTAGAAGCGAAAACTTGTTTAATCTTTAGTTTCTGAGCGATCGCATTTTGAGAGAATAGTACGCAGTTGGTGCGATGCCTTCGGCTAACTTGGCGATTAAGTTTAGGCTAGATTAAACTATAATTTTGAACTTAAGTTTACTTTCCGTGTTTGAAGCGCAAGCCTTTCTGCCTCTAAAGTTTGGATATATATGTCTTAAATTCTTGATGTAAAATACTCTTAAGTATAAGCGCTCATCTAATGTCCGTTTTCAACAATAGAGAATTAGTTACGACAATTAAAGAGCTGGATGCCATTGCTGCTGCTGCCCATACTGGTGATAAAAGCACACCATATTTAGGTAATAAAACCCCTGCTGCAATCGGAATCGTCAAGACATTGTAGGCTAAAGCCCAAGCTAAGTTTTGCTTGATTTTCTGCACCGTGGCGCGACTGATCTCAATCGATTTAATTACGTCTTGCAGTCGATTTTGCATCAGGACAATATCCGCCGTAGAGATCGCCACATCTGTTCCACCCTGAAGAGATATACCAACATCTGCCTGTGCCAAAGCTGGAGCATCATTAATGCCATCGCCAATCATGGCTACTATTCGATCTTGCTGAAGAGACTGAATTACCCGCGCTTTATCTTCTGGTTTGACTTCGGAGAAAACTTGGGTAATCTGGAGTTTTTGGGCGATCGCCTGGGCGACTTCAGGGCGATCGCCTGTGAGCAATACTGTATCTAAGTTCAAGGACTGTAATTGTTTAACGGTTGCGACTGCATCAGGACGTAAACTATCTTCAATGGCGATTAAACCTTGTAAAATACCTGCTTTTGCCAGATAAATCACCGTTTTGCCCGATTTTGCTAAAGATTGAACCTTGAACTCCTGCTGTTGATTGATTTCAATCCCGTTGTTTAGTAACCATTCCTGATTACCTAAATATGCTTGTTCCCCAGCAACTATCGCCGACATTCCTTGTCCAATAACTGTGACAAAATCAGTAGTCTCCAGTAAAGTTAAATCTTCTAGCTGGGCTGCGGTAATAATGGCTTTAGCTAGGGGATGATTGCTACCACTTTCAATGGAGGCGGCGATCTGAAGTAGTTGTTGAGCAGTAACCTCAGTTAAAGGGATGCATTCAGTAACTTGGGGCTGACCGATAGTTAAAGTACCAGTCTTGTCAAACACCACAGTATTTAGCTGCTGCACTCTTTCTAAAACATCACCACCTTTAATGAGAATGCCCGATTCCGCACCGATGCTGGTTCCCACTAAAATAGCCGTCGGCGTAGCTAAACCTAAAGCGCAAGGACAGGCAATGACCAAAACAGCGATCGCCAATTTTAAACTGAGCAACAGAGGAGAAGTAATCGCCATCATTTCCCCCATCGGCATATCCATTGACTGGGTGGAACTCATTAAGACTGAATCCCAAATATTTGTGCCGATCAAATACCAAAATAGAAAAGTGAGGGTAGCGATCGCTATTACCCCATAGGCAAAATAGCCAGCGATCGTATCTGCTAACTGTTGCACTGGTGCTTTGCGCGTTTGAGCAGTTTCTACTAAATTAATAATCTTCGCCAAAGCGGTATCTTGACCAATACCAGTTATTTCGACCGTAATTACTCCAGACTGATTAATCGTACCTGCCCGCACCAGATCCGAGCTAGTTTTAACCACTGCTACCGATTCCCCCGTGAGCATTGATTCATCTACAGTAGTTTCTCCTGCAATCACAGTGCCGTCTACAGGTATTTTCTCCCCTGGCAATACTCGCAACCATTCCCCAGGCTTAACTTGCTCTACAGGAATTTCAATCGTTTCCGAATTTTCCTGCTTACCGATCAGACGAGCAATCGGTGGCTGTAGCATCACCAGCTTTTCTAAGGCAGCAGAGGCTCGATTACGGGCTTTTCCTTCCAAAGTACGCCCCAGCAAAATAAAGCCCAGTAACATGACTGGCTCATCAAAAAAGCATTCCCAACCCAAACTAGGTATAAACAGGGCAAAACAGCTAGCTAAATAAGTGCTAACCGTGCCTAACCCCACCAGAGTATTCATATTGGGCATTCCTTGAGTAAGACTGCGCCCACCATCAATTATTAGCGATCGCCCTGGAATTAATAAAGCTAATGTCGCCAAACCAAAGTGAATCCAAATATTGCTCAGTAGGGGTATAGTAGGCAACCCCAAGTGATGTAGATGACCAATACTCGAAAAGACCAACAACACCGTGGCGGTAATTAATTGCTGCGTCCACTTTTGCTCTTGCTGCCTTCGTTTAGCTTGATTTGATTGAGCGATTTGATAAATACTGCGATCGCTTGCTCGTAACTTACTGGGAAAACCTGTTTTAGTTAATTTCTCCGCTAAGGTTTCTGGGGCAATATTTTCAGCCTGATATTTCACCACCGCCACTTCGGTAATTAGGTTCACACAGGCAGATACCACTCCCAAATTTTGCTCAAGCTGTCTCTCCACTGCTTTGACACACCCTGCACATTTCATCCCCCCCACATCTAGGGCAACTGTTTTAGTTTCAGGCTCAGATATATTTGCCTGTTGGCGATCTAAAGGAGGTAGAAGAGACTTAACCATAAAACGAGTAGCTTAAAAATTCTATTATGTTTGATCTTAGATCAATCAGTAGGTAAAAAGGCTTAATTGTCGATCGATCATTGGTGTTTTACTCAACCGAAAAGTTTAGGTAATTAAAAGAGGCGATCGAGACAAAAAATCGAGACAAAAAAAGGGGCATCTGCCCCTCGTAAGATCAATTTGTAATTTATTTATTCTCAGCTAAATATTTTTGAGTAAATTAAATTTATTTCTTAGGCGTTAGAGACAACTCTGCCATAGAAAATACCGCGAACTTTAACTTCTTCTGGTTCTTCTGCACCTAAGTCAGTCGCCGAAGGCTGCTCGCTTTCAAATACTCCAGCAATTTCTCCTGTGTCACCATCAATTTTAGTGACATTAAGAGACATTTTGCCTTTACGAGAAACAAACTCTTTAACATTAGCGTTAGAGAATCGTTGATCATCAGCTAATCCAGGCAAAGCTACAGCATTATCATAACCACTAGCAAGGCTACGCCCTTTAGGATCGAGGAATACTTGTCCACGATAGGAGGGGACATCAAATTCACCTTTAAAGTCAGTTGAGGTATTAATACTGTCTGCACTGGCTGTAGTAGTTCCTTGGAATTGCTTGATTGTAAACATGAAGGGAACTTCTTTTCCACCAGGTAACAAAACGGTAGCAGGCTGGAAATCAATCCCATCAATTTCAGTAAAGGTTAAAGTTCCATCAGAATTAGTGTCAATAGCTCCTTGGATCTGGTCGAGACTAGAAGTATACCTAGTCAATAATTTACCTTGGATGTATTCAGCTTTTTGACGTTTGCTAACGGGTTCTTCTTTAACGAAATATTCTCTAGGTTCTATACACAAATCGCGAATAGCATATTTTTTACCTGATTCTATAGCAATAGTGCCACGGCTACTATCAGGCAACTCTAGGCAAGTGTTGGCAATTCCAGTATTGACAATATCGTCATAGGTCAGCTCATTTCTACTGACATCACTAGAATTACTACAGGCTGTTAGTACTCCTAAACATAATGCTAGGAAACAAGCAATAATTGAACGGTTTCTCATAATCAACTTCATTTTGTCAATTTTAAATTTAACATCAAGCGCGAAAGATGCTGCAAATAGGCTGTTCTTAGTAAAATAGCCATTTTTATAGATGCTATCTACTCTACCAAAGAAGGACTACATAATCAGCCGATCGCCCAAAAATATTCTGTTGAACAACCCGTTCAATTTGGTAACAACTGTTCTGTAATCAGTTTAAGATTAGTGTAAATTTCATATAAATGTAGACAAAGTTCATTTTTAGGCTTATTTGGGGTACATGACTCAAGATCAAGACATTAACGCAATCAATTCAGTGAGCTTATTAACGGACACAGCTCAAGATCTTTGTGCCTTAGCAAAGGAAAATCAGCATGACAGCCTCTTCTTATTATCATTGCTACGAGATTTAGAGGAGATTCATCGTCAAATTAGGGTGAATTATTTTGAATCAGCCTTACCGCAAACGCGCAATGATTTATATCAATTTGTTAAAGATATAGAAGAAAAAGGTGGCTGGCCTTATATTGAACGTATGAGATTAAGAGATTTATTGAAAAATTTAAAGGCTGGCGAATTTCCAACTTCTACCATGAGCGACAGCAATATTGAACAACAGCTGGAATCGAAAGAGTATTAGAGCAAATCTTCGTAAAATTTATACCGCAAGCCATAAACTATTTAATCTTTAGTTTAATCAAGCAGATCGACTATAGGCAAAACTTACAGTCATGCAGTTATATTTGCGCGTAATTGTCATCCCAATTTAGATAACTTTTTGGTTTTCAAACCCTAGAGAAACAGTTAATCTGGAAGGTGTTATTTCCAAAGTTACTAAATTTTTAGTTCTATGTCTTTTACTGTTAATCCCATCAAGTTTGGTACAGATGGTTGGCGTGGAGTGATTGCGGCTGACTTTACCTTTGAACGCGTTGCCATGCTAGCACCTCTGGCAGCTCAAGTTTTGGCAGATAACTACGGAGATATCGCTAATAATCGGACTGTGATTGTGGGTTACGATCGCCGTTTTATGGCAGAAGATTTTGCTAAATTAACTGCAACAGTAATTCAAGAAGCGGGATTTGATGTTTTGTTATCAGAGTGTTTTGCCCCCACTCCTGCTTTTAGTTGGGCAGCGAAAGCTCATCATGCCTTGGGTGCGATTGTTTTGACAGCATCCCATAACCCTGCCTCATATTTAGGATTAAAAGTTAAGAGTGCTTTTGGTGGCTCTGTTCCGCCAGAAATTACCGAACAGATCGAAGCAAAACTGGGTCAATCTTTGCCGACCGCCGATCGGCCAGGTAAGCTAGAAATGTTTGACCCCTGGGCAAGTTATTGTCAGGGGTTGCAGCAAAAAGTTGATATTGCAGCGATTAAAAATGCCATTCTTGCCGAGCGACTCAAAGTCTACGTAGATGTCATGCACGGTGCAGCAGCTACGGGGTTAGAACGACTGTTAGGGTGTCCTGTAGAAGAAATCAACAGCGATCGCGATCCTTTATTTGGTGGTGGCGCACCCGAACCCCTCCCGAAATATCTGCCTGATTTTTTCCAGGCGCTCAAAGCAGGAGAGCAAGATTATCCTAATAGTCTGCGGGTGGGATTAGTATTTGATGGAGATAGCGATCGCATTGCTGGGGCTGATGCAGCAGGGAATTTCTTAAGTTCGCAAGTATTAATTCCTATTTTGATTGAGCATCTAGCAGAACGCAAAGGCTTTACAGGGGAGATCGTCAAAACCGTCAGTGGTTCAGATTTAATTCCTCGTTTAGCTAAATCCTATGGGCGATCGGTGTATGAAACGCCAATAGGCTATAAATATATTGGCGATCGAATGCTTCAGGCCCAAGTCATGATCGGCGGGGAGGAATCAGGTGGTATTGGTTACGGTACCCATATACCCGAACGTGATGCCCTGTTATCCGCTTTATACGTCCTCGAAGCGGTAGTTCAGTCGGGAGAAGAGTTAGGCACAATCTACAGACGATTACAGCAAAAAACCGATTTTACCGCACACTACGATCGCATCGATCTCCCCCTAGCTAATATGGAAGTCCGCGCTAAGTTATTGGCACGTTTGCAACACGAGACTCCCAAAGAAGTAGCAGGAATGCCCGTAATCGACTGTCTTGATGTTGATGGTTACAAGTTTAGAATGGATGACAATACTTGGTTGCTAATTCGCTTTAGTGGTACTGAACCTGTATTGCGTCTTTATTGTCAAGCTACCACGATGCCAGAGGTACACAAGGTTCTTGAATGGGCAAAAGATTGGGCAAATTCATAGCTAATTAAAGCAGGTTTCAATTGAGTAAACACATTAGTCGAAGTAATGGGTAATGGGTAATGATTAATTAAAAGCTAAGAGCTAAGAGCTGATAGCTGATAGCTTTTCAAATTTTCACAGTAAATTTTACCAAGCGAGGACACTGTTAGTGAGATCCTCGCTTATTTTTTGAACTGAGAAAAAGAAAGAAATACTGGTGTTGAACCCAGGCTATGAGACAGGTTTAATCGCTAATATTAAATACTTTATCTAAACACCTTAACCGAAAATTTACCTCATTTTGATAGTGTCCAGAAGCTTAAAACTATTGAGCAATATAAATTGGTTGACGATTTACAGAAAACAACTTAAGGTTACTTGGCAGTTTCTTAGGTATTTAGATGTGGATCGTTACACCTCATCATGAGAATTTAACGACATGCAAGCAGTAGTACCCAACGTTCAACAACCAATCGACGTTAATATAAGCCCAGAGCTAGAATCAGGTCAGACCTATCAAGGAAGAGCAACCTTCTACGATGCGGCTAACCCTGCTGGTGGAAAAGGCAATTCTGGCTATGATGTTCTTTCTGGAGATGCATTAGCAGGTATTACCGCAATTAATAATGTCCAGTGGAATGGATCTGAAGCTAGTGGTGCTTTTTTGGAAGTATCTGGCCCTAAACAAGCAGAAGGCGCTGCTCCGATTATAGTTCAAGTTTCGGATCTATTATACGAACGGGCTGATGGCTTAGATCTGAGTGCAGAAGCCTTTTTTGAAGTTGCCGATCCTATTGACGGGGTAGTAGATATTGAATACAAATTAGTTAGTCCCGATGACAGTTTTGTCACTCCTTATGGTTACAGCATCGGTCAAGGTATTGTAGTTGAGGGAATTCCTGAATCTAATCCCTATTATGGAGCAATAAGACTGAATAATCATCGCAATCCAGTGGAAAGCGTCGATTTACTGGAAGAAGATGGCAGTATAATTCCTTTAGAGCGTGGATCTGATAATCGTTTTGTGTTGAGTACTGGCTCTGATCTATCGGGAGCGCAAGATTTGGTGGTAACAGATATTTTTGGACAACAAGTTACTTTAGACGATATTAATCTTACTAGCGGCAGCAGTGATGATGTGATTACAGGTGAGCAATTTGATCTTGTCTAAGCAGCGATAAAACCTCAATGCTCGCTAAAATGGGCGATCGCTGTAAAATAAAGTTTGTTACCTGACTAATATTTACTAGTTAATTATCAGCAGCTAGCTCTAAACTCAACTGCATATGACATATCGAGGGTTATTTGTTGGTTTAACCACCTTAGATTTTATTTACTTAAGCGATCGCCCTCTACAAGCAAACCAAAAAGTAGTAGCGCAGGACTATCTCACTGTAGCAGGAGGCCCAGCAACCAATGCTGCCGTTGCTTTTAACTATTTTGGTAATCAAGCTCAATTACTGTCTGTGCTAGGTAAACATCCTCTAACGGAATTAATCAAAAGCGACCTCTCGCAACAGGGTGTTGCTACCATAGATCTGATTCCAGACAAGAGCGACACTCCTCCTGTTTCCTCAATCGTTGTCACCGCAGCTACGGGAGAGCGGGCAATTATTTCCCTCAATGCCATAAAATCTCAAGCTAACTCTGAAATAGTTACACCCGATCTGTTGGCTAATATCGATCTGGTTTTACTGGATGGACATCAACTAGAGGTGAGTTTGAAAGTGGCGGCGATCGCGAAAAGCAAGCAAATTCCCGTTATCCTTGATGGTGGTAGCTGGAAGCCAAGATTAGAAGAATTACTTTCCTGGGTAGACTACGCTATCTGTTCGGCTAACTTTTATCCGACTCAATGCCAGCAGACAGAAGATGTGTTTGATTTTTTACAAGATAGTGGCATTCAATATATCGCCATCACTCAAGGGGAGCAAGCCATTAGATATCGAGAGCGAGGAAACAATTCTGCTATCTCTGTCCCGACAATTAAACCTGTGGACACGTTAGGCGCAGGGGACATTTTTCATGGCGCATTTTGTCATTATATTCTGCAAGAGGATTTCCCTACTGCTTTGAAGTTAGCAGCAAATATCGCTAGTCGCTCTTGTCTATCCTTTGGTACTAGAAGCTGGCTTGGACAATAATTTTGTTTATCTCCTTTTCCCTCTTGACAACTAGCTTTCAAGCTTAACTTGTCACCAATGCCCATTACCTTTGCTCAACTTTTAAATGTTGTATACCAACAGGATTTAGTATTACTGATTTTGGTAACTACAAATGAGTAAGTGGGCATTCTATTGCTAATGATAAATTTTCAATTGATATTTCTATGCCCTTTAAACTTCGACGAAGTTACTTGCTGCTGTTGGTTTTGGCATTAGTAGGGTTGTCGAGCGGTTTATTGCCTAACTTTCAAAGGATTTATCAGATTTCTGCGGTTTTGGCGACAACACCCCCTTCTCAGCAGATAGTCGAAACTAAAAGTAAAACTGTGGCTGAACTTGAGATTCAGGGGAAATATTTCTATTCAATTTCTCAATTTCAACAGTCAATAGATTCGTGGCAGCAAGCAATTAAAATATCTGAGCCTACAGATTCTTTGAGTCGTGCCAGAATCATGAGCAATTTAGCCCTAGCTCAAAGCCAGCTAAGTAATTGGTCAGAGGCAACAGACAATATCAACGCTAGTTTAAGGCTACTGTATAATGACCCTAATCTGAGTATCGATCGCCAAGTTCGTGCCATAGCACAGGTATTAAACAACCAGGGAATCTTGCAGCTGAGTCAGGGAGAAGCAGAACAAGCGATCGCCACTTGGAAACAAGCTCAGGATAGTTATCAGCAGGTAGGAGATGAATTAGGCATAATTCGCACTTTGATTAATCAGGCGAGTGCTTTTAAGCAATTGGGCTTTTATCGACGCGCTCTCAAAACCCTGGCAGAGGTAGAAAGCATTTTAGTAGAACAGCCTGACTCTGAGCTTAAAATAGCAGGATTGAGAAGCTATGGCGATATTTTGCTACTAGTAGGTGAGCTAAAGCGATCGCGAGAAGTTTTAGAATCTAGTTTAACTATTGCTTCTCGTTTGGATTATGTGGATGAACAGAGCAAAATTTTATTATTACTGGGCAATACTTATAAAAATCAGCCTGAAAAAGCTTTAGCACTATATCAGCAAGGATTAGCAACCTGTCAGCAGCAAGACAATTGTGTGCAAACTGATTTACTCCTCCAGATTTATCTTGCTCAATTAAATACCTCGTTGGAAACTCCTAGTTGGCAACAAAGTAAGTCCTTAATTCCTCAGATTCAGGCAGAGTTGGCGAGATTAGCAGTTAATCGGGCTAATATTGACCGTCGTCTCAATTTTGCTCATAGTTGGCTCGAACTAACTCAACATTCAAAGCTAAACCATAGTCGAGTAAAAGATCTTGAGCAATTTTTAGTCGCCACGAGCGAGCAAGCAGAGACGATTGCTTATCCCAAGGCTCAGTCCTATAGTTTAGGATTACAGGGACAAATTCGAGCAGAACTAAAAGATTGGAATAACGCCCAACAACATACTCAAGCAGCTCTAATGCTCGCTCAAGGTATTAATGCTCCCGAAGTAAGCTACCTCTGGCAATGGCAGCTAGGCAGAATTAATCAGGCTTTAGGCCAGTCCGAGCAGGCGATCGCTAATTATACTCAGGCAGTAGAATTACTTAAGTCTTTGAGTCGAGATTTAGTAGCGAGCAACCCTGATGTACAGTCTTCTTTTCGCAATAGTGTAGAACCTGTCTATCGAGAGCTAGTGGGTTTATTATTAGCAACTGATCGAGGAAATAGCGTTAGTCAGGCAAATTTAGAAGAAGCTCGAGAAGTTATGGAATCTCTGCAAGTTGCCGAACTGAATAACTTTTTTCGCGAAGCCTGTTTAGATACTCAAGAAGTTAATATCGAGCGCTTAGATCGCCAAGCAGCAGTCATTTATCCGATTATTTTAAGCGATCGCCTAGAAGTAATTCTCAGTTTACCGAACCAACCCCTCCAGCACTACAGCACTAAAATCTCTCAAGAACAGCTTGAGTTAATTATTGAACAGTTTCGTCATAACCTAGTAATTCGCAGTCGGCGTAATTTTTATCGTTCAGCGCAAAAGCTATATGACTTAATTATTCGTCCCGTTGTTGATGATTTAACTAAAAGTAACCTCAAAACTTTGGTCTTTGTTCCCGATGGTGCGTTCCGCAATATTCCCCTAAGCGCACTCTACGACGGTCAACATTATCTGCTCGAAGACTATAGTATTGCCCTAACTCCTGGACTACAGCTACTCAATCCTCGTCCCTTAGAACAAGTAAAACTTAAAACCATAGCTGCGGGTTTGACGGAAAGAGTTGATGGTTTTGCTGGATTAGATTATGTCAATTCCGAGCTTAAAGAGATTACATCGCGAATTGAGAGTCGAGTTTTAGTCAATCAAAATTTTACTAGTGCAGCACTTAAACAAGAAATTCAAGACTCAGATTATCCCATTGTCCATATTGCTACCCACGGACAGTTTAGTTCTGCTCTGGAAGATACCTTTTTGCTGACTTGGGACGATCGCCTTAATATTAACGAGTTAGGTAGTATTTTGCAGACTAGAAATGTCGATTTAAAAAATGCGATCGAGCTACTGGTTTTGAGTGCCTGTGAAACAGCGACAGGAGATAATCGGGCAGCACTAGGAATGGCAGGAATGGCAGTAAGAGCAGGAGCCAAAAGCACCCTCGCAACCCTCTGGTCAGTTAACGATCGAGCCACTGCTAAACTGATGAGTAGTTTTTATCAAGAATTATCAGAGCAACATCTACCTAAAGCCGAAGCATTACGCCAGGCTCAGTTAAGCTTATTACACAATCGCTGGTATAAACACCCGTTTTATTGGGCCCCTTATGTGCTTTTGGGCAATTGGCTTTAATAACTCCTACGAAACATTTGAGAGTTTCTGCCGATTCAGTTATCTCAATTTTTACTAGTCCTGACATGGTTCGCGAGCGCTGTTTTACCTTCTGGCTTTACTGTAGCCTAAGTTTATGAAATTGGTATAATTAAACCCAACATGGATGGAATGTAGTTTCTGCTTGATTATCGCATTATTATTAATTTCCAGTGCGATCGCTCATCCCTGAGTCAAAGCAACACTTTAATAATTAACATTCAATCCCGAAGTAACTTCTGCGAAAATAGCGGTTAGACTACCTGTTTAATCTCTGATGTTTAAAAAATCGCAGTTTAACCTTTCTCGTTTAGCAATTGAACATTCCCGTATCACCATCGCCTTTTGGATTGCGATCGCCGTAGCGGGTTTATTTGCTTTTAGTTCGTTAAAATATTCCTTATTTCCAACGGTTAACTTTCCTGTTGTGGTAATTCGCGCTCAAGCTAATACGGAGACGGTTTTAGATACAGAAGCGCAACTGACTAAACCAATAGAGACAGCTTTAGTCGACACCCCAGGATTAACACAGCTATATTCTTCAACTTATCTAGGACAGACGGTAGTTAATCTCTTACTGGATACCAATATAGATATTCAAGCAGCTACGGCGACGGTGGAGAGTAGTCTGAAGCAATTATCCTTACCCACTGAGACTGAGTTAGATATTATTCCTTTTAACCTCAATGAAACCAGTGCCATTAGTTATATAGTTACCAATCAAGAAAGGGATTTGGGTAAGTTAAATGAGATTACTGGTGAAAATATTCTGCCTGCGATTGAAAAATTATCAGGAGTAGAGCGAGTAGATGTCTTAGGTAATGCTGATTACGGTGAAGTTAATCCAGATAATCCCACTGCTAACAACACTTTGATTCATTTTAACGGGCAATCAGCGATCGCTTTTCAGGTAATTAAACAGGGGGATGCTAATACTTTAGAAGTAGTTAAACAGGTAGAACAACAGGTAGCTCAACTCCAGCAACGTCTACCAGATATTCAGTTGGTTTTAGCCGAAACTTCCGCTGGCTATATCCGTGACAGCACCCAAGCGACAATTGATGCTTTGCTGGGATCGGTGGTACTGGCAATTTTAATTATTTTCCCCTTCTTACGCAATCTCAAGGCAACTCTGATTACGGCGGTGGCAATTCCTATTTCTCTTTTAGGAACATTTATCGTCATGGCAGTAGCTGGCTATAACCTAGAGACTCTAACTCTATTAGCTTTGGCCTTAGTAATTGGCATTATTGTCGATGATGCGATCGTCGAGATCGAAAATATAATACGTCATCTGGAAGAAGGCAAAAGTATTCGGGAAGCTGCTTTGGCTGCGACAACAGAAATCGGTTTTACGGCTTCGGTGGCAACTTTAACTATTGTGGCGGTATTTCTCCCCATCGGTTTTATGGGTGGCACTTTAGGACAATTTTTCCGCCCTTTTGGCATTACTATATCGGCAGCGGTGTTAACTTCTTTGTTAGCAGCTCGTACTCTATCCCCTGTCTTAGCGGTATATTGGCTTGATTCCAGGGGAGTTAGAACTCAAAATAATCTTGAAGAGCGAGGCTTTGTTACTAATAGTTATCATAATTTATTGCAGTGGGCATTAAATCATCGTCGTGCAGTGATTGGTATTGCGATCGCGAGTTTTATCGCAGGAATTGCTTTAATCCCTTTGATTCCCCAGGGTTTTATCCCTCAACTCGATCGCGGGGAATTTAAGATTGTTTATACCACTCCCTTGCCGAAATTAGCTGGTAGTGCAGATATCAAGCTCGATAATAATTCCGCAGCCAAACCCAAATCTAGTCAGTTTAGCTGGTTAAGTAATCTTGCGCGATCGCCTGAACGAATTTTATTACGCAAAACGATTAGAGTTGGACAGGAATTAGAACAGGTAGTCTTAAAGCATCCCGATGTCGAATCTGTTTATACTGTGGCTGGCTTACGGGGTGAACCGAATAAAGGCAAAATATATATTAAACTCAAAAGCGATCGCAACTTAACCACTAGTCAAATACAGGCAGAAATTCGACAGCAATTACCTTCTATTCCCCAGGGTGTTGTTAGTGTTGAAGATATCCCTTTTGTCGAGACAGGGGAAGATCCTTCTTTTAAGGTGGCTTTAGAAGGAGAAAATATTGAGCAGTTAAGAAAAAGTGCGATCGCTTTTCAAACAGAAATTCAAAAGTTACAAGGGTTTGAAGATGTACGCATAGATGGAGCCAGCGAACCTTTAGATAAGCTGATTCATTTAGACCAAAAACGAGTAGTTTATCTCAATGCCAATTTGAGCGCCGAGCAGGGAATTGGTGATGCTACAGCCAAAGCTCAGGCGATCGCCGATCAGATTTTACCGCCTGGAATTACTTTTAATTTAGAAGGAGATTCCGCTAGATCGAAGAAAATCCTAGGAGAATTCGCCCTTACTCTCTCTCTGGCGCTAATTTGTATGCTGATAGTGGTTTATTTACCCTTCCGTCGCTGGTTAGAGCCTATGGTAATTGGTTTATCTTTACCCTTATCAATCGTGGGAGCGATGCTAGCTTTACTGGTAACTCAAAGTGATTTTGGCATGATCTCTTTAATTGGCTTAATTTTTCTGTTGGGATTATTGGATAAAAGCGCGATCCTACTACTCGATTATATTAACCAACTACGTACTGCTGGAATAGAGCGCAGCGAAGCAATTTTACAAACTGGAGTCTTGCGTTTGCGCCCAATTATCATGACTACCTCTTCAACTATTTTAGGGATGTTACCGATTGCTTTAGGCTGGGGCGCAGGTGCAGAATTACGTCAACCAATGGCTGTAGGAATTGTTGGTGGTTTAATTACCTCATCTTTACTCAGTTTAATCGTTGTCCCCGTACTTTTTACTTTGCTGGAAGATCGAGCTGGGAAAAAACAGTAGCTTAGTTATTTTAATTTTAATTGTATTAATGATTTAATTGCGATCGCAGCCGTGACAAAATAGGATTAATTGCCAAATCAGGTATTCTAGCAAAATGTTTAATATTCCCTGTCACTAACTCTAATTTATGCTGAATAGCAGTAGCAGCAATTTGCAGGTCGGGATGAGCCAGTTTTTGTCCAGTTTGCTCCAGTTGAGCAGCAATTTGACCATATATTTGAGCCGTCTTAGTATCAAACGGAAGTACTGTTAAAACTGGTAGAATTGTCGTCCTGATTTTGAAGGTTAATTGCTCTTTTTTTAATGATCGATAAGCTCCTTTGTACAACTCACTAATCACAATCGAACTGGTGTATTGTTCTTCTCTAGTAAGAGTTGTTAACCATTCTACATACTCTTTTAACGGCTTTTTTCTTAATGTTTCAGAAATAGCGTCTGTGTCAAACAAATAAGCCATTTAGAGGATATTGTGCTGTCTTTCTTGAACAACTTTATCTAATTCTTGAGCAAATTCATCTGCATCTTCCCATTCTTCAACTAAATTTGCCAATCCCTTACCCAATCGAGCTGCACGCAGACGTTGAAGTTGCTCTAGGTCTTCATAACTAACGATCGCTGCTACAGGTTTACCATAACGAGTTATGGTCACAAAACCTTCTTCTATAGCTAGATTGATCGATTCTGATAAATGGGCTTTGATCTGTGCTGTGGATAAACTTTTGCTCATTTCTCTGTCAAGTTGGACATCTTGACTATAATATCATGGATCTAAATATGATAGCGATCGCGGTTACAGAATTCGACAGGGTACTTAATAGGTAGGATTGACCCCAAGAGTGTAAGCGGTAGAGAGCGAGTACGCATTAAAAACTGTATTTTTGTTGATTGACCCAAAGACTAGTCGGTACAGAATTGCCCCAACGATCGACTTTTATCTCTACTACAAATGGTCTTTTATCTACATTAGGTTGTAGATCGCTAATTTCTCGATTGATTTTGTTTCTCTGGCTTTCTGGCATGTAGTAGGTTTCTAAGCCATAGCTAGCTTGACCAGATTGCTGAACTTGACCTTTAAGAGCAATTTGATTTGTCGCTAGATCTGAAGGTATTTCTTTGGTTACTTTAATTACTTTAGAAGCAACAGGAGGAAGTTTTGTTACTGCTAAATTTGGTTCTAAGATGACATAGAATATTTCTCCTGCAACTAAGTTATCACCACCAGGAAACTGCTGTAAATTACTAATTTGAGATATATCGTAACTTAGAGTTTGGGAGTATCCCCGTAGTAAATCATAGGGGTCTACAGGTAGGGTTTGCAGCACGGCTGGCTTACCATAATTATAGGTATAGGCACTTTGAGCAGGAACAATTAAAATTATCGCTAACTGTAAACTAAAAGGTAGAAGAAAGCGCCACCAGGGATAAGATGTTCTTGAAGTAGTCATATTTTTAACCTGGAGAATTAAGATTACTTAAATAACGTTCAAACCAGAGTCCAGCTAAAATTGCTGCAACACCACAGACAAATAAGGCGATCGCTTTTAAAATTAAATCGGTATTATATTCAAACATCCGCGAAAATATTTGCAGAATTAACAGTATTATTCCCAACCAAAAGTTAAATCTTTGTCCTTCCTTAACTGACTGACTGATTAAAATTATTGCTAATACCAACAGCAGTAAATTAAAGATGATTGTTCCTGCTATGCCAATAGGAGTGATAGCAAGATTAAACCAAATCAAACCAAAGAGAAAGACTAAAGTTACGCCGATGTAGGTAGAGTTGCGATCGAGTCTCCAGGATAGATTGCTGGTTCTTCTAACTCCTAATTTCCACCACGCCCAGATAGTCAAGAGAGTAAAAACTACTGGAGCAATTAATGTTGACCAAAGGGTAAAATCGATCGACTTACCAGATTGCGATGCATCGAAACTATCTGACCAGAAATTAAATGAAAATAGGTAAAATACAACAGCCAGATAAAACACCGCTAGCTTACGATTTATATCATCAAAATTGACTGCCGAATTGGCGACTAATAAATTATCGCGATAACTCCAAAGTAAACCTGGAGGAAGAACTAAAAAGAAGGCAGGAAGCAAACTGTAACGAGATAAATCAGCAAACTCAAAATATTGCCCCAAATTTGTGAGCAAAGTTGAAATAATTAAAACTGAACCTAGACCAAAAATCCAACGAGAGCGACAATAATATGCCAGGGGAATAAATAGCACGGCAATAATTAAAGACATTTGCTCTGATAGTCTCCAACCGTCTGCATCCCAAGCCGTACCGATAAAAGTCCGAGCATAATAGGCGATCGCCATTAAAATAATCGCCATAAATCCCAAAGAAGTTAGCCTCAAACCATATGCCATCCCACAGACACCCAAACCCCAGATTAAATAAAGGGTATAAACTGAACCAGTTTGATGAAACATCTGAGACATTAAGCCAATATTTGCTCCCAGGCTTAACGCACCGAGTAACAATAGTCCCTGTCCCAATCTAGATTTGCGTCCCTCGGGCAATCTCCATAAAAAGAAACCTGCACAGTTAGTTCCCATAAATAAACTCAGCAGCAGTAATACTTTGATCGATCTAGACCATACTTGCCAGTTTGCTGCCACAAAGGTGATGACTCCCAAACCCAGGAGAATAAAACCCAATCCTAAAACAATAATAATAAAGCGATCGCGTGAAGCCGAATCCAATTCCCGTAACCGATAGCGCGAAACCAACTGCTCATATACTTCTGAGCTAATTATCCCTTCTGATTGCCACTGCTGCGCTTCCTGACGCAACTGATATCTAAACTTTTCTGAAGTCATAACCAGATAGAAAGATACCAAGATAACTCACCTGAATTATCTACTCAACAAAAATATGACACTTTATGACTTACTGCTAACTATGGGTTGTGGAGTGTGAGATTTTATAAATAGGTATGAATACTAAATAACAACTTTTAAGAAAATGGTACAAGAATCAACTGTTGTAATTACTGGCGCATCTTCTGGTGTCGGTTTATATGCTGCCAAAGCCCTCAGCGATCGCGGTTGGCATGTAGTTATGGCTTGTCGTAATCTGTCTAAAACAGAACAAGTAGCAAAAGAAGTTGGTATCCCCAAAGATAAATATAGTGTTATTCATCTCGATCTCGCCTCACTAGATAGCGTGCATCAGTTTGTCCAGGATTTTCGTGCGACGGGAAAATCTTTAGATGCTTTGGTATGTAACGCAGCAGTTTATTTACCTTTAGAAAAAGAGCCACAGCGTAGCAAAGAAGGCTATGAGTTAAGTGTGGCGACTAATCATCTGGGTCATTTTCTCTTGTGTAATCTGATGCTAGAAGATCTCAAGAATTCCCCCGCGCCAGAAAAAAGATTAGTAACCATAGGTACTGTCACCGCTAACCCGAAAGAAATTGGCGGCAAAATTCCGATTCCTGCACCCCCAGATCTAGGGGATCTACAGGGGATGGAAGCAGGTTTTAAAGCACCGATCGCTATGATTGACGGCAAAAAGTTTAAACCTGGAAAAGCTTACAAAGACAGCAAACTGTGTAATATGCTGACAATGCGGGAGTTACACGATCGCTATCATCAATCGACAGGAATTATCTTTAACGCTCTCTATCCTGGATGTGTAGCTGAGACAGGCCTATTCCGTAACCATTATTCTCTATTTCAAACCATTTTTCCTTGGTTTCAGAAAAATATTACAGGGGGCTATGTAACAGAAGAATTAGCAGGGGAAAGAGTTGCCAAAGTAGTAGCCGATCCTAAATTTAATGAGTCGGGAGTCTACTATAGTTGGGGTAATCGCCAACAAGAAGATCGTGCTGCTTTCCAACAAGAAATCTCTGACGAAGCCATGGACAACAACAAGGGCAAACGCCTTTGGGAATTGAGCGAGAAGCTAGTGGGAATGGCTTAACTCAACAGTGAGTCCTAAAGGATTCCCTAAAGAGACTTGGTAGGTTGGGTAGAACGACAGTGAAACCCAACAAAAACTTTTAATCGTTGGGTTTCGTGCCTCAACCCAACCTACTAGCGCGTCCACTACCTACTTAAATAAAGTTAGGAGTTAGTTAGAGAGAATCACATATCAAACACTCTAACTAATAATCTCCTATTCCGCTTTAAGCTGCTTCCCACATATCCTTAATTTTGCCAGGCAAGAATTGGGATATTTGTTTTTTAGTCTCGTCAGATAGTTCTTGTTTGGTGGCAGAAAATACGGCATTGATTACCTTTTCGCCAGTTGTCCCACGGGGTAAACCACCTTCTTTTTCCACCCGAAAAATAAAAGTGTCGGCATCAAACTTTAATGGCGGACGAACCTTGCTTAACCAAGCAACTATCGGATTGTCATCTTTCCACAAATCAGCAATTTCATCCTGAAGTCTTTTGTTAGTCGCGCCTTCTTCGATCTCTTCATGTAGTTCAGCTTCAACCGCCTTTGATGCTTCAGTGGGCATCAGATCGCGCATGGTACGATAAACTATGTTGCTTAAATCTTTAGCGTCGAAAATGTCTGGTAACTCAGCTTTGAGGGCAACTTCTTCTAGGAAGGGCGTATATTTGTCCACAATCGGGATAGCTGTGCCTTTCATCAGTGCCTGGGGAGGATCTTTCTCCATCCGTTCCAGCATTTTTAGCCCTTTTTCAGTCAATTTTGCTTTCTTAAACTTAATTAAGTGAGGTAAAGGGCCATCTGGTGCGCCGAAGGTGTTAGCAACCCGAAAATCCACCTCTTCAGCGTCAACTAAATCGGGTACATCTTCTTGATTAGCATAAGCATTACCAGAAAAGTCAGCAATAATATATTGTTTTTGATTAAGGTAATCTAGATGACCCAAAAAATCGCTAATTGTTAAATTTCTCCCCGTAAAATCTGTCGCCTTAAAATCTACAGAATGCATTCCCTCTGAATCTTGTTGATGAATTTTACTAAGCAAGATGTACATTACATCATCTCTTAAAGATATAGTCATGAAATATTTTATTTACAGTCTTAAGTTATAGGGTCAATCTTAAGAAAATTAAATAACTTAGCGCATCTACTTTGAGGAGAATATTTAATCTATAACTATCGATAGATAAAGCTGCTCATTGTTCATTGTTCATTGTTCATTGCTCATTGGATCGTGTCCCCAATTCATTAGAGAATATCGCCAAGGAGTTTCTTTAATATCGCCTGAAGGTTTTTGCGCCAAATGACGGTGAATATAACCGACGACCTTTTTCATCTGTTTAAAATCTTTTTCCTGATATTTTGATTGCTCTTTGTTGAGGATTTTAATAATTTTTTTGCCTGACTTACGACCTTTAATTTTGCCTTGGCGATCTTTTTGACCGACAGAATTACTTTCCTTGGTTTTTAGCCACACTTTAATCTCAGAAGCAGTCATATTTACTGCTGCTTGAAAATCGTCTAATATTTTTTGCTGCTGTGGCTTAAGATTCTGCTCGTTTTCAATTAAGGATAGAGACTTTATGCGACGGGAAATTACGTTTCCAGTATTGTCATTCTTGACCAAATAAACTGGTTTGCTTTTGCTTGCCTTAATTTCTTTGCCATCAACTTGGGTAGATTGGGTTACCTTCTGCGTAATTTTTCCTCTAGCTTCCCCTTTTCCAATCTTCCATTTGACCAGATCTCCTTTTTTCAACTTAGTTGCCATATTCTATGATCGATACTGAAATAATATACTTCTGAATATTGGCTGATTTATAGGTATTTTGCCTCTCCTGTAAGATTGATCTTTAGTCCTGAAGTCAAAAAGCAGCAAAAGATAAAGCAATACCAGACAAAGTTAAGACGTTTTATTTACTGATATCTACTACACCTACTACCCACTACCTACTACCTACTACCTACTACCTACTACCTATTTGCGAAGCTTATCCTTTAGGACTACCTTCGAGCCAATCACCCTAATTGTCATAAACTAATTTTGTACGGCAATATCGATAGCTGTAACAATATTGCCGAACAGAACTTGTAAGATAAAAGTTAAAGTTCCAAACTAATATATGACCCAAACGTCTCAAACAATTCAACTTCCAGATAGCCAAAGCGCGATCGCCTTAGCAGGAAGCAGGGAGCAAAATCTCCAATTTCTAGCGCGACAAACGGGAGTTAATCTAGTCTTGCGGGGGCAAGATTTACTATTACAAGGACAGGAAAAAGCTGTCGAACGTTGTGCTAAAGCGATTAGAACCCTAGAACCATTGTGGTCGTTAGGGAAGCCTCTATATGAACCAGATATCTTAACTGCATTTCAAGCGATCGATACTGGTAGAACAGAAGAATATAGCGATCTACAAAGTAATATTTTAGCTCGTACCAAAAAAGGTGAAATCATTCGCGCTAAAACTTTTAAACAAAAGCAATATGTCAAAGCAATTCAAAAACATGATATTACTTTTGGTATTGGCCCTGCGGGAACAGGGAAAACTTTTTTAGCTGCTGTGTTGGCAGTTAAAGCACTACTTAGTGATGAATGCGAAAGAATTATTTTAACTCGCCCTGCGGTGGAAGCAGGAGAAAAGCTAGGATTTTTGCCAGGAGACTTACAGGAGAAAGTTAATCCTTTTTTGCGTCCTTTATATGATGCCCTATATGAATTTATTGATGCTGAGAAAATTCCTGATTTAATGGAGCGAGGCAAAATTGAAGTCGCCCCTCTAGCATATATGCGAGGACGTACTTTATCAAATGCTTTTGTAATTGTTGACGAAGCACAAAATACCACTCCTGCACAGCTAAAAATGGTGTTAACTCGCTTGGGTTTTGGCTCAAAAATGGTGGTGACGGGAGATATTACCCAGACAGATTTACCTTCTAGTCAAGATTCAGGATTAGTTGTCTCTCGCAAAATTTTACGTAATGTTGAGGGGATTGCTTTTTGCGAATTGACTCAGGCTGATGTGGTACGTCATCCTCTAGTGCAGAAAATAGTTGCAGCTTACGAGCATTATGATCGTTGAATAAAAATTTTTATCAGTAGGCTTTAGCGATCGCATTATTAAACTTGACAGTGTAACATTTATCGTAAATTTTGCGCTTTTAACTCTAGATAGCGATCGACTAACAAAACAACTTGAAACCTTGGAAGTAAAACTGACATGACCATTACTGCGATCGACCTACCGATGGAAAAAATTGCTGAGTTTTGCCATCAGTGGCAGGTGACAGAATTTGCCTTATTTGGTTCCGTGCTGCGCGACGACTTCCGCCCCGACAGTGACATTGACGTAATGGTGCAATTTCATCCAGAAGCCCACCCCACGTTTAGGACTCTAGACCAAATGGAAGCAGAGCTAAAAACCATCTTTGATCGAGACATTGACCTGATTACCCGTCAAGGCATTGAAACTAGCCGTAACTACTTACGCCGTCACGAAATTCTTTCCTCCGCCCAGGTGATTTATGCAACGGGATCTTCAATTTCTGCTTGATATGCTGTAATCGGCAGAACTGATCGTGACCTACACAGCTCAATGTTCAAAAGCTGAGTTCCTAGCAAATGTGCAGCTTCAAAATTCAGTGATTCGGAGGCTCTTAGTGATTGCCGAAGCCGCTAGACGAGTTTCCGAAACAAGCCGACAGATCTTGCCCAATATCTCATGGTCAGAAATCAATGGAATGCGAAATCGGCTAGTTCATGAATATGATGATGTTAACCTCAACATCGTTTGGGATGTAGTTCAATCGCAGATCCCATCATTGATTGAGGAGTTAAAGTTACAAATTCCTCCTGAACGTTGAGGGTAGTTAAGCGGAGATGGCGATTTTTAAGTTATGTTTAATTTCGGCTGGAAAATTTTGAGAATAATACTTCTGGCGGTTTTTCCTCCAAGCCAAAATCGGCGGGAATTGCCACATAAATTAAATTATCTCTCCACTGCTCCTGTTCATAATAAAAGCCTTTACGCATACATTCTTTTTGCATTTTTATACTCTCGGCAAACGCAATAGAAACTGAATTGTCAAGATTAATTGCTGCTTCAACGCGATGATAGTTAAGTTGCTCAAATCCTGCTCTCAAGACGGCTTGAGTAGCTTCTTTACCGAAACCTTGCCGTTGATACTGATTGTGAATGCTGTATCCCAAATTAGCCCATTGATTTTCCTGACGACGAATGGTGGAGAGATCGATATTACCCAGATGCTGATTTGTTTGACGATTAAAAACACCGAAGACATAAGTGTCATCTTTTAAAGCCAATTCTTGGTGGCGATCGCACAAATCTGAAAACCAAGCTGAATCGCAACCATTCATATCTAGCTTCCCAGCGTCATACTGGTGTTGTTTAGGCAATCTACCCATAAATCCAGCGTACCATGACTTATAATCATCAGCCTGCTGTGGACGAACGATCAGACGTTTGGTATCGATCGTCATTGTCCAGGATGTTTTGCTTATTTCAGTCATGGAGATATTTTCTAACTTTAATTTTGCTTTTAACTCATCGCATACCTGAGTTAAGAAGTCGAGGTAAAACAGTAATTGCTGTTAGTCATGACGATCGCTATTTTACCGAGTGCGATCCGAAGGGTAGGCGTAAGCCTAATCGCGTTATTAAACTAAATTATGGTCGTGTAGTAAAGTAAATTATAAAAAACAATCCTAAATTAAAACTTGATACCATTTTTCTCCCTTTAGTTTTTGGTCAAAAGTAACTGTTTGACTGCAATCATAATTACGATTAGTTGCACCAATCAGATAATCGGCAAAATTAGCTTTACCTGTCTGAGTTAGCTTAATTGCTTGATAAATAATAGTCCGATTGGCGAATTCAAATTTGGAACTTTGTAATATCAACTCTAAAACTTTGAGAATTTCTGATTTAGAGTATTGATAGGGTTTTCTACTTAAAACCCAAACTAGTTCGCATAAGACAATATCTGCAATAAAACAAGATTGGGCATCATTAATTATTGCTGCTGCTTTTTGCCACTGTGCTTCATCATCTTTGGTTAAATACCTGACTAAAACATTGGTATCAAGTCCAATCACTAGCACCCTCGATAATTGCTTGTTCCATATTTGTTAAAGAAGCCGATTTCATTCCTGGACGATGTAATATGCCAGAAAGCTTTTCTACCGATACATTTAAGGGGATTATTTTGACATCTCCCTGTTCGTCAATAACAAAATCTATTTTGCTACCATTATCGAGTTGCAAATAATCTCTAATTTTTTTAGGAATGGTGACTTGTCCTTTTACCGTCAGCCGAGCTTGTACCATGAGTTTATTTCCTTACTTTAGCTCCTTACTTAAATAATACAATAAACTCTATAGGTTTCATGTGAATTAAATTTTAGTAAAAATCAGAGTAAATTACGCGCTTTTAACTCTAGATAGCGATCGACTAACTCTCCTGTAATGCGATCGCAAGGTGCATCTAAAACTAATACTCCTTTTTGTCTTAATTGAGCAAAAGCTACCTGACGCTGTGCCAAAAGATCTAAAGCTACCGCACGGGCATAGGTGTCTTTGGTATTGTCAGTATGAGCATGGGCAATTTGAGCTACTAGCGGATCGTTGAGGGTGACACAAAAAGGTAGATAGCGAGGGGCTAAACGCATCATGGCGCTAAGTAATTCACTCGAAGCGGTTACGTCTACCAAGTCTGTAATTACCACAACTAATGCTCGTCTAGTTTGCTGAGTAATAACTTTCGTTACAGCACCAAGATAATCAGGCTCTAATAATACTGGTTGAATTGGTGTCAGGCGATCGACTAATTTGCTTAAATGATGATTACCTCTTTCAGGGGGTATCCAAGTCGTAATATCGCGCTCGAATACCGCCACCCCGACTTTATCCCCACGGCTTAAGCCTGCCATAGCTAAAGATAAAGTCGCATTTAAGCCATAGTCAAATCGTTTTAATCCATCTACCTTTGCCGTCATTAAACGCCCCCGATCTAAGAGGATAAAGAGAGTTTGTTCTTGTTCTGGTTCTAATACCCTAACCACAGGGCGATCGCGACGCGCCGTAGCCTTCCAGTCAATCAAGCGAATATCTTCTCCTGTACGATATTCTCGCAGTTCAGCAAATTCAGTACCATTGCCCATTCTTCGTGCCTGACGCATCGCTCCACTGTTTTCAATCGCCAGACGAACAGCTAGTTCTTTTAAGCCAATTAAATCGGGATAAACTCTAACTTCTTGTTTTGCGGGTATTTGCCAATCTCGCCAAGCCAAACCCAGTTTCCCTAACTGACGTACTTGTAGATCGCCCCAGGTATATTCCCCACGCCGATCGGGATGAATAATATAGGTTTCTTCGCAGTTGCTATTGGCAGGTAGATTAACTTCCAGAGTATCTCTGTCAACGGTAAATTCTGGCGGATAAGCATCTCGGATTTGCGCGATCGCTTTTTCTTGACCAGATTTAATCTTTAGAGCGATCTCATTATCTCTACCGACTGATAACTTTTGAATCTCCTGTCTGGTTACTTCAACAGCACTATTTTTAACCTGAGATGCATCAATGAGCGTGGCAACTAACAAACTAAAATTATAAATCCGCAGAAAATTTAAACTAGCCTGACGATTAATCAGAACATCTAACAGTGCAGCACTTAAGCCACCGATAGCAAGCAGTACATAACAGCGTCGGGAGGGAATCATAATCTGGAGGATGAAGGATGAGGAGTATAAGTAGGTGGGTGTAATTAAATTGGAAATAAGGTTAGGGAGTAACAAGTAACGAGTAATATGCGGAGCGGTATCTCCCCGTCGGCTTTTGGGTGGGAATCTTCCTACCCAAAACGCGACGGAAACTATGCGAGACAAGTCCTTTAGGACGAGTAACAAATAGCTCTAAGGGTAGGGGTTTGATCAATTATTTTGCCTACCTACTTAAATGATTAAATAATTGCTGAGGCACGATAAATTGTGGCGGAGACTGCGCCATCATGGCGATCGCTAATACTCCGAAACCACTCTAATCCAGCCTGTAGCCGTTGAGAATCTTTACCTAACTGAGTAACAGCTTGCTCTACTGTAGGTGCTAACCAAGAGTCTACATAGTCAATAAAACCTCTTAATTCTTGACTATCCAAACTGTAAGCATAATGCACGGGAAATGGCTGATTCTTTACCCGCTCAAAACCAGCCTGAAGGAGCAATGTTCCTAAAGATTGTCCAATATAGGGTTTCCCTTGAGCCTGCAATAGTAACTCACATAGCGAGTCAATTAAATAGCGATAATCAGCAGATTCTGGGGTAATTAAAATGGTACGGTAGTCGGTTTCGGTAACTGTAATTGTTCCTCCAGGCTTAGTCACTCTTTTTGCTGCTTGTAAAGCCTGTAGCGGATTGGGTAAATGTTCCAAAAACCAGATTGCATATATACGATCGAAGTAATTATCTTGCCAGGGTAGTTCCGTGGCATCTCCTACTCGCAGATCGGCATCACTTAAACCTAGATTATTCAGATGTTTCTGGGCATAATCTATTTGCTTTGGTTCTAAATCAATTCCCGCCAACTTTAAACCAGGAAAAGTCTGCCCCAATATACCTAATACTGCTCCTGCACCACAACCGATCTCTAATAATTTTTCTCCAGCTTGATAGTCAAGATCTTTGAGAATCAGCTTTTCTCGCCAATATTCCGCCTGTTGAATTAGTCTTACTTGTTCTGTATCAGAATAACCGTGAATATAATCCATACTTTTAAACGATGGAAAATGACCATCAGCTAAATTATTACTCTATTTAATAGTTGGCTATTTCCAGTAAATTAGGACAACGTCAGTAATCAGTAATCAGTAATCAGTAATCAGTAATCATTACCTTGGTACAGATATTTGCTTGAGTATAGATTCAATCACCTCAGCGATCTGGAGGTTATCCAATTGCGCTTCTGGTTTTAAGATTAGGCGATGGCGCAACAAAGGGATGGCGACTTCCTTAACATCATCAGGGGTAACATAATCTCTTCCTGCCAGACAAGCACTAGCTTTAGTCGCATTTAACCAAGCCACGGCAGATCGCGGTGATGCACCCAAAATTAAATCAGGATGTTGACGAGTACGCTCCACCAGATCGAGTAAATAATCTAAAATATTCTCTTCTACCTGAACCTTTTGCACCTGTTCTCTGAGAACCAAAATATCTTCTACTGTGGCGATCGCTTTTAGCTTGTCGAGATCCAATTTTTTAGCTTTAAATCCCTGTTGAGCATTAACCAACATCTGTTTCTCGGCATCCTTAGCAGGATAGTCCACCACTAGCTTAAACAGAAAGCGATCGAGCTGTGCTTCAGGTAAAGGATATGTACCCTCAAATTCTAAAGAGTTTTGCGTTGCAATCACCCAGAATAATGGTGGTAACAACATCGTTTGACCATCTAGAGTAATTTGCTGCTCTTCCATCGCTTCTAGTAAAGCTGCTTGGGTTTTGGGAGGGGTACGGTTGATTTCGTCAGCCAAGAGAATTTCTGTAAAAACAGGGCCTTTTTTGAGGATAAAATCGCGGCTATTGAGATCAAAAATATTTGTTCCCAAGATATCAGAAGGTAAAATATCAGGTGTTAGTTGAATACGACGGAAATCCGCTGCAATCAACTTTGATAATATTTTTACCAACAAGGTTTTACCTATACCTGGTACTCCTTCAATGATGACGTGACCACCACTCAATAAGGCAATCAGCAATTGTTGAACTAGATTCCCTTGACCAATAACGACATTATCTATTTGTTGACTAAGACTATTGAGCAACGAATTACTTGGCATTTAGATACTGCGTTAGAAACTAAGTTTATTTACCAACGACAGTAATAAAGCAAGCTATGGGAAATAGCAAGTATTCGGCAAAAAATAGTTTCCAAATAAACTGATAAAAGTTGGCGATCGCACTTTTCTGTTCTAAGTCTACATCTCGACTCCGCCACCAAAGTAGCCCTAATAAAATTACGTGGCTAGCGACAAAAAAGCTGACGTTAAGAGCAGTCAGCCAAAATAATCCTGCTGCAATCATGCCACAATAACAAACAGTAATCACTCCGCGAGAAAGATTAAAGACCGCAGGTTTACCAATTACCAGGGTAAAAGTATTGATATTATATTGCTTGTCTCCCTCTAAATCGGGGACATCTTTAAAAATAGCGATCGCTATGGTGAAGAGTAAGATAAATAGGGTCAAAGTCCAAACATACGGATTTAAGACTTCTTGCCCATTAAGTTTGTCGCCATAGTGTAAAAACAAGCCAATGTTAACAATCACTCCCCGCACCGTCAGAATACAAAAAGCTGCCCAAAAGGGAAACTGTTTTAAGCGTATCGGTGGTGTTGAATAGGCTGTACCAATCAGCAAACTAGTAGCTACTGTCGCGAATAACCATGTCCCAGATAAGGCAGCAATAATTAAGGACAGGCATCCCGTAACCCCAACAATCAGCTTTCCTTGTCCAACTGTAAATTCTCCTGAAGCTAAGGGCAATTCTGGCTTATTAACTCGATCTATCTCAATATCATAAAGTTGATTTAAGCCAACTATATATACATTGCCACACAGACAGGCAAACCAAACAGCAATCATCTGCTCTAAATTTACAGGGTTAATCTGAGTGACTGTAGTAGCCAGGGAAATAAAATAGAGTGCCAAGACACTTAAACTAGTGCCGATAATTGTATGGGGACGGGAAAATTGCCAAAAACTTTTAAGCCAATTCATATTGATTACTGATTACTGATTACTGATTACTGATTACTGATACCTAAAAGCGATCGCCACATCGAATTAACTGACTGTTGTGCCTTAGCTAAGGGCTGTTGTCGCTGGAGAAAGACGCGGGCGCAGTTACGTCCTGGCATCCCTGAGATAGAACCTCCTGGATGAGTTCCTGCCCCTGTCAGGTAAAGGTTTTTAATCGGCGTGGTGTAGTTAGCAATTTCTGGTAGAGGACGTAAAAAGATCATTTGATCTAAGGTCATATCTAAGTGATAGTAGTTGCCTTTATATGAACCCAGTCTTTCGCCCAATTCCGCAGGACTTTCTACCCGACGGGCAATAATTGAGTCTTGAAGATTAGGCGCATATTCCCCTAACTTCTTCAACACGTTATCGGCAGTCTGATTTTTCAATTCATCTGTCCAACCAGTGCCGTTTAATCCTGTTCCTTCTCTACCTGCTATTTGATAGGGCGCAAAAAATTCGATCCAAAGGGTGTGTTTTCCCTCTGGCGCGAGGGTGGGATCGAGGACACTGGGGATATCGAGATACATTGAAGGGTTGGCATCGGGAATTTGCCCCATGGTGGCTAGGGAGTGAGCCTGTTCGACATGGGCTACAGAGTCGGCAATTAATACCGTACCGATCAAATGGTCATGATTATCGGTTTCTAGCGCAGTAAAGCGGGGTACTTCAGATAGGGCGCAATCGATTTTGAGAATAGTTTCATTGTTGTTAGTAATTCGGCGATCGACTTTTTCTCTTAATTCAGGTTTAATCACATCGGGAGCAATTAACTGTAAGAACAATCGACGGACATCAATATTAGAAATTACGGCTTGATTAGCTCGATATTCCTTGCCCTCAAACACTTTCACGCCGATCGCCTTCTGATCTTCGACGATCACTTCCTTAACCATTTGCTCGGTTAAGATTTTGCCTCCTTTAGCCGTGACTAACTTGACTAAGGCTTGAGTTAACGCCCCTGTACCTCCTTTGGGTCGAGCCATACCTGGATGGTGACGCATTGCCAGCATCATTAATCCTGCGGTGATACCTTTTTGCGATGGTGGCGCACCTATTTCGGCTGCCAAACGGGCGAGGGGAGCTTTAACGATCTCAGTGTCAAAATATTCATTCAGCAAGTCTTCTGGCGAGGTAATCATCGTACGGATAAAGTTTAAAGCCTTATCTTTAGAGCCAGCGATCGCCAAAATGTCCGCCAAATTTTTGCCTCTATAGCCTTTAGCAATATTTAAAATAGACTGGGGTGGGGCATTAAAAAAAGGCGCGATCGCACTCATTAATTTTGACCAGTAGCCAATAAACTCGCCATACTTTTCCGCATCTCTAGTACTATAGCGAGCGATCGCTGCTTGAGTTTTGGCTAATGATTGATGTGCCAGGAAATATTTTCCGTCTAGGTGGGGACAAAAGGTATGAGGGTCGCAGGTAAGATATTCTAAACCGTACTTGTGCAGCTGCAACTCTTCAATAATTGGCCCTAAAAAGATAAACTCATGGTCGATCGCACACAGATTAAACTTAAATCCAGGTGCTTCTTCGGGGATGGCTTCTTCGGTAGTAGCAGCCCCTCCTGGTACAGGACGCTTTTCGAGCAGTAAGACGCTGTAGCCAGCATTTAATAGATAGGCTGCACAAACTAGCCCATTGTGACCAGCGCCAATTATGATCGCATCATACGCTTCCATTAAATATTTGTTGTCCCCTATTTTAGATACTTTCTTTAGCCATTTCTCAATTGAGAATAACAAATTAAACCTGATTAAGGACAGCCAAAAGCTAAAAGTTTTTTAAAAGTTATTACAGTTTCAATCTTACATAAGATATAAATTGCTCATAAATTCATTTTATTATTGCTTATAATAATCCAACTTTAGTTAGAAGATGTATTTAAAAAACTCAGCTAAATTATGAGTAATAAAAGCTTAAATCACAGCAAAAATGCTGCGTACAGTTATTTATTCTTAAAACAATTAAAATATCTTCAACAAGCCTTATGAATGTACTGGTCACGATAGTATCTTATCTAAAAAAAATCAAAATTAACCAGATTTTAACTTCTTTATTTCTGGCAGTTATACTACTTTTAACCACTGCATTTAATCAGGATTTTGCCAACGCAGCTAGTAATCAAAGCAAGACTACATATCCAACAGATGACAATAATATAGATGGTCTACTTTATTCAGATTCCGATCGCGTTGAATCATTGAATAGTGTTGATGATTTTGTTAGTCCTGAAGAACAAAAACAATTACTAGACCCTACCCAAATCCCAGCAAAAAAACAGCCAGGCATAAACCGTGTCGATCCGAATAACAAGCTACTAGAAAAAACTAGACAAATGTTCGATGATGCTGCTAATTTTTCGGGAAACTAATTAATTTCTCAAGCAACACAGTCTGTCAGATCGTCTTCTAATGTTAACCATAGAAGGCGACTTGATTATCTACAATAGTTATTTTAATTGGAAAATATGTTTATATTTAACTTATTTTTATCTCTTGATGAGATTTAATCAAGTTCTAATTAAAAAACTGCGGTTTTTTCTTTAGTAGCAATCTTAGCTCGTTAAGATGCGATCATTTTGCTATACTAATTGTTACATTAATTTTTAATAATTATTTAAATTATATGAATTCTGTCGTTCAAATAATTGAACCTGAAGGTATTTTAGACGGCACTAAAAGTGCTGAGTTTCAGCATCAGGTTGAGCAAAGCGTAGAAAGTGGAGTGGATACCATTTTAGTTGATTTCCACAATGTCACCTTTATGGATAGTTCGGGACTAGGCGCTTTAGTCAAAGCTTTAAAAACAGTTAATGCTGCGGAAGTCAAGTTCTTTTTATGCTCAGTTAATGAGCAAGTTAGTATGTTGTTTGAATTAACCAGTATGGACGATTACTTTACGATTTTGAGCGATCGCCAAGAGTTCACCAGTCAGTTACATAATTCAGTTCAAACTAAATAGTTATTGCAGATCTTTTTAACCAGCTAAATTGTTTTCTAATAATTCTAATAATTTGTTTTAGTTTAAACCGCAGTTAGAATTTGTTAGCGTTTAACTTTCACTACCGACAACATGAAAATTGCAATTGGCTGGTTATACCCGACGTTAATGAGTACCTATGGCGATCGCGGTAACGTTATTTGTTTACAACGGCGCTGTCAATGGCGAAATATTGAAGTCGAAATCATACCTTTAAAGCGGGAAAGCGCAGCAGCAGAATTTGAGCAGGTAGATATTATCGTTGGGGGAGGAGCGCAGGATCGTCAGCAAGAAATTGTGATGAGGGACTTGCAGGGAGCAAAAGCCGAAGCGCTTCGAGCAAAACTAGACCAAGGTACACCAGGAGTATTTACCTGTGGTTCACCTCAACTGTTGGGTCACTATTACGAACCTGCTCAGGGTAAAAGGATTGAAGGCTTAGGCATCTTAGATATGGTGAGTCAGCATCCAGGTATCGAAGCACGACGCTGCATTGGTAACTTAGTGTTTGAAATCACGGCTACGGCGATCGCTTCAGAACTACAAGCCACACTCGGTGAAAAACCTATAGTGATTGGCTTTGAGAATCATGGAGGCAGAACTTATCTCCAGAATGTGCAGCCTTTGGGTAAAGTAATCAAAGGTTATGGCAACAACGGCGAAGACCAAACCGCAGGCGCTTTCTATCAAAATGCGATCGCTACTTATGCTCATGGGCCACTACTACCCAAAAATTACTTTATCGCCGACTGGCTCATTAAAACAGCTTTGCAACGAAAGTACGCAACTGAAATTGCCTTGTCTCCTTTAGACGATTCTTTAGCAATTGCAGGGCGCAAAGCTATGTTTAAACGCCTTGGAATCTCTGTTTCAGCCGTTGCCGTCTAGAAAGATCTGGGCAATTTTTTAGCAATTTTCTAATTCAGTTGCGTGCGTTGCAACGTAAATTGCCTTAGTATTGCATAAAGACAATTTATGCAAGATAATCTTGCAATCTGTAAATTTTAGCAATTGCAACCACAACTATGACTGGAAAAGTACTAGATAATGGCTCTGCTGGCGCTTTAGTTCTGCTCATCCCCGTGGCTTTTGGTTTTGTAGTTTTGTATATGCTATGGCCATTCTTGCTCTTAATTGCAGCAATGATCGTCGCTTTCAAAATTTGGCAAGACTATAAGTGGCAAAAATGGTGTGCAGAAATCAATCCTTATTTTAATCAGCTAATTAAGGAAACTAGAGGCTATGTAACTCCAGTAGACCTATCCGTAAAAGCCAACCTAACCGCCAGTGCTGCTAAAGCATTCCTCGCTCGTAAAAGCGAAGAGTACGGCACTCAGCCAAAAAATGTAGCCAATAAAGGAGTAGTTTACTACTTTCCTACCGCTAGTGCTTTAGGTAGTATTTTAGACGATAGTGAACCAGAACCAGCAATAAACTCATACCAATTAGCAGCCAAAGACTCTAGTAAATTATCTGTTAGAGGCATTGCTCAATTGGCGAAACAAGAACAAAACGAAGCCGACGCTGACGATAGTGCTAAAGAAGCCGAATCATCTTCTGTTGCCCTGATTACCAAAGCAGATCCCCAGTCCACTGCAATTAGTCCTGAGTCCGAGACAGATAGTTCAACTATCAATCAAGCCACTTCTATTGATGCTGGTCAATCATTGATTCAAGCTGAACTAGCAAAACGCCTCGACCTAAATTCCAGTACAGTTGGCAGACGCAAATCCGATCCAGATTTTGAACTATGGAGCATGAGCAAAGATCCTGAAGGAATTGCTTGGAGATATGACCAGGAGACCAAGCTCTACGTAGCAGTCGTTTCAAACTAATGATCAAAAAGCTCTAAGCATCTTTACTGTTGGCGATCGCGAATTAACCAGACTTAGCTCAAAAATCTTTTTGAGCCACCAAAATTTTCAATAGCTTTCAATCTTACCCAAGGATTAGAGTTGAAGTTAGAAAAATAGCCTAAATTAAAGGTGTTATTCTCTACTCTCTCTAGTCCTTAAAATTTTATGAGGGTATCGAGCAAAAGCGTCTAATCAAAATTATGCGTTATTCAACTCTAAGTTTTAATCTCAATCTGTTGTAAAAATTAATGAATCAGCACTGGCATTGGCAAACTTGGCAGAATTATTCCTATCTCACCTGTGATTTACTGTCCCCTTGGCAACACGGCTTTTTTACTCAAGAATTTTATCCTCGCCCCCCCGAAGATCTAACTTCTATTTGGCGATCGCCAATAACTGCCTATCGAGTCAAGCAAATACACGGCAATATAGTTTTAACTCCCCAAGAAATCACAGATACATTAGATCGGCAAGATGATGCTGATAAATTAGCCGAAGCTGATGCCGTAATTAGCGATCGCCCGCAACAATCTGTTTGGGCAGCTAGTGCCGACTGTACTCCCGTCTTAATTGGGGATGTAGTTACAGGACAAGTATGTGCCATTCACGCAGGCTGGCGAGGTACAGCGCAAAAAATTGTCCCCCAAGCGATCGCCAGATTTTTAGCTTTTGGTAGTGAAAAATCCGCTCTGCGAATTGCGATCGGCCCAGCTATTTCAGGGAAAATGTATCAGGTAGATGAAAGAGTGGCAATTGAAGTTAGTCAAACTCTTATGCCCGATAATGACTTAGAACCTGAAACAATTTTGAGTAAACTAAAGCAGTTGCCCAATGCACCAATCTTAGATGATGAGGTATCAGGAAAAGTCCGTTTAAATGTGCCACGAGTCAATCAAATTCAACTCGAACAGCTAGGAATTAATCCAGAACAAATTGCGATCGCTCCTTACTGTACATTTCAGTCACAGGATTTATTTTTCTCCTACCGACGCACAGGTGAAAAGAAAGTCCAATGGTCAGGAATTGTCTCTAATTATAGACCTACGTAAAAACGTTAGGACATTTTTGAAATACTACTTCCTATTTCCTATTTCCTATTTCCTATTTCCTATTTCCTCATGTCCTTGCACTTCAATTCTGTAGAACAAATCCTGACTCAGCTAGAAAGCCAGCCTGGCTGGGAGCAATTTCGCGCATATCGTCAGTTACTACAATGTTGGGAGCGAGTGGTTAGCCAACAAGTTGCCCAGTCTACTCGCCCTCTTTATCTTAATCGGCAAATACTTTATGTAGCGACTTCCAGTGCAGCCAGGGCGCAGGAGCTTTCTTTTCAAAGATACACTCTGCTGAAAAGACTTAATCAACAGCTGACTACTGAAATTAAAGATCTTCATTTTTCCTCGTCTCAATGGCATCAGAAGACCTATCTGCAAGAGACTCAAGCTTTATTTACCATTAGCGATCGCCATAAAACCATAATCCCTCGCGATCTTGACGCTGTTTTAAAACAAGATCATCAGGACAAAGCAAATAGCCTATCTGCTCAAGAGCGGGCTAAAAATGCTGCTCAACGCTGGCTGAGAACTATTGAACAGACTAAAGATACTTTAGCTTGTCCTAAGTGTAATTCACGGGTATCTCAAGCAGAACTAAGCCGATGGAATTTATGCCATCATTGTGTCGCTCAAAAATGGTCAGAAGAATATTGTCCCCCAGTTTTTCCCCAGCCAGAATAAAAAGAGAATATAAAGAAAACTGAGTTCTTTGTTCATGATCCCTATCGAGTTTTTTAACTAAATCTTCAAGAAAATAAAGAGGAGAAAGTATTTTGTGCTACTTTCTTTTTTTTTTAAATGTGTGTTCGTTTCTGTTCGTTAATCAATTATAAAAACAATATAAAGCATTAAGACCCCCTGGGGATCACTATAACCCAGGCTAGATATTGATTTGAATTGGATTAGTTAGATTATGAAGACCAAGCAAAATGTAGATAGCGGAATTGAATAAAAACCGAGTTAAAAAACCCAAATGAAAGAAAGAAATTTTTCAACTTCTGCCTGTCGCTACTGCCGTTTTTACGAGCCAGAAGGACGCAGGGGTGGTTCGTGCCAAATATTAGGCGTGCCAGTCCAAAGTAGTTGGAAAGCTTGCGATTTTGCCTGTCCTCCTTTTGATACCACTTTGCAAAAACTGGAAGATATTTTTCAGTTAGAAACCTCAATCGCCCTAGATTCTCCTGAGAGAATAATTCCTCAGCTAGCTGACAATTAAATCAAAAGCGATCGCTCTCAACTAGCTGTTCCTAAAACAGAATAATTTATATAGTATATGAAAATTTGTTAGTTTGATTTAAATTTATACATTCGATGGATCATTTAACAGTGAGCAATGATCACTGTTCATTGAAAAATTGAAAAGAGGTCTTAAACCTGATTAATCCTAAAGGATATCCTAAAGGACTAGCTTCCCTAAAGGACTAGCTCCTTACGTCGCGTCGCGCGTCGCACTTCGCTATCAATTGTTCACTGATCTATCTGATCATTGATAAAGCGATTAGGCTCCCCTAAAGGACTAGCTTCGCGTCGCGCCTACCCTTCGGGATCGCGATACTGGAAATTAAAACCTATTCCTACTGAGTATCTTTGCCTCTTCGACCCATTGTTTTACTTGTGATACTGAGGTTAAATCTTTTCGACCTATAGTTGCCACTTGTAAGCGAATAATCTGGGAATGTAGGCGATGGAAAGGGGTTTGAGCGAGTTGAAGTACGGAGGCTATACCTGCATGTAGCAATAGTCCACAATATTGTCTGCCGACACTAGGAATACAAGCTAAATCTGACAGAGCAATCCACTTATTGAGGTGTTTCTGGTGCAACTTGAGTTTACTAGCTAAATTTAGCTTTGACTCTTGAGTTTTAGTCTGTTTAAGTAAATCTAGAGTATTTTCTATTCCCTGAGTTTTCAACAGTTTTTGTTCGTTTAACATCAATCCTGGTAAGAGATTGATCGACCAATATTGGGGTTGCATGGCTTTGGTTAATTGAGAGTGGAGAATTATCTATACTAATTGGTATTGATTAGTAAAAAAAATAAAATGGTTGTCTTGAGTGCCTTAAGCGATCGCTTTTTAATCGAAGCTTTAAAACAAAGAAGAGTAAAACTAGCGCAGCTAATTAAACATCCAGTTATTTTGTGGTCTGGTAATTTTGTCGGACGCAATTTTCCCGCAAACAAGCTTCCTTTTCGCGCTAGTAGTCATTTTCTCTATTTTGCAGGAATCCCTTTAAACAACGCAGCTATTCGTTTATCAGCAGGGGAATTAGAATTATTTATCGATAATCCACCAGCAGAAGCCACTCTATGGCATGGTGCAACACCTAGTCGAGATGAACTAGGGGCGATGATTGGCGCAGAGCGAGTATATCCTTTGGCAGAATTGACCAGCAAAACCGCAGATGCAGCTACTATTTCGAGCCAAGATTTGGCTACTTATCAACAACAGTGTCAGTTATTAAACCGCCCTATAGCTTTGTCCGATCGAGCAGCCAATATTGATTTAGAACTTGCTCAAGCGTTGGTAAAATTGCGATCGCGCCACGACAATTTAGCCTTACAAGAATTACGTTCCGCCGCTGCGGTATCAGTTAAGGCTCACCTAGCAGGAATGCGAACAACCAAAAACGCCACCACGGAAGCCGAAATACGCGGAGCAATGGAAGGAGTAATTATCGCTCACAATATGACCTGTGCGTACAACAGTATTGTCACCGTACAGGGAGAAGTATTGCATAACGAGTCTTATCACCATCAGCTACAGCCAGGAGATCTTTTACTGGCAGATGTGGGGGCAGAAACTGCGAATGGTTGGGCAGCAGATATTACGCGCACTTGGCCAGTTTCAGGCAAGTTTTCGGCTACTCAAAGAGATATTTATCAACTAGTTCTCAAGGCTCACGACGATTGTATTGCCAAACTACATCCTGGAGTAGAATATCAAGACATTCATTTACTAGCAGCCGAGACAATTGCCCAAGGTTTAGTCGATTTAGGTATTCTTCTAGGTAAGCCTCAAGATTTAGTCGCCATGGATGCCCACGCCCTCTTTTTTCCTCACGGTATTGGACATTTACTAGGTTTAGATGTGCATGATCTCGAAGACTTAGGAGATGTGGCAGGATACGCACCAGGAAGAATTAGAAGCGATCGCTTTGGCTTAGGTTATCTGAGATTGAACCGTCCTCTCCAGTCAGGAATGCTCGTTACGATTGAGCCAGGTTTTTATCAAGTACCCGCGATTTTAAATGATGCTAATTTTCGGGCTAAGTACCAGGATGTAGTTAATTGGGAGCGCTTGGCGCAGTTTGCTGATGTTAGAGGTATTCGCATTGAAGATGATATTTTAGTCACTGAATCTGGTTCAGAAGTCTTAACTAAAGAGTTACCAACAAAAATAGCAGAGGTTGAAAACTTAGTTTTGAATAATTAATTTAAAGAGTTAAAAGCTAAAAGCTAAAAGCTAAGAGCTAAAAACTAGTTAATCAACAGCGTAGTCTATTCAAATAAAAGAATAATCTTAATCCATCGCTTTGGCTAATAAACCAGTAGCAGCCCCGAAGCCAATGAAATTGGGCAACCAAGCAGCTAACCAAGGAGGAATAGCTCCTGAAATACCCAGAGATTGAGAAATAAACGAGAGTAAATAATAGCCAAAAATCAGCATAATGCAAATACCAAAACTAGTTGCTTTACCCGAGTCTTGAGGTTGAACCCCCAATACTGCACCGATCATGGCAAACACTAAACAGGCAAACGGCACTGAAATCTTTTCGTGAATCCGTACCTGCCACTTGCGAATTCTGGGTTCATCACTACCAGGTTTAATTAATTCCAGATATTCGATTGCTTGAAAAATGTTCATTTCATTAGGTTTTCGGCTTGTTTGGGTGATATCGAGCGCCTCTTTTGGTAAGGCTAACTTTTGATGCTCGAAACGAACGATATTGTTGTAGCCTCCATCTGAACCAATTAGATAAATCGTACCGTCATAGAAATCCCAAATATTTTCTAAGATATTCCATTGAGCCGATCGCGCTACGACAATTTGACTAACTGGTCTACGGGAACGGTCTAATACTGTCAGGTTGGTCATTTGCTGACCGTTAAATTTTTCAGCATAAAATAAGCGGGTCAATACCTCTTGTGTCTCACCATTTTCTGTCTCAATTTCTGCATACTCAGGAAACAGAATATTCTTCGTCTCAAATTCGGGACGGGTTTCTCCTAATGCCTGTTTGAGAGTCGATTCAGCCTGATAGCTAGCTGCGGGAGCGACAAAATTATTAACCCAAAAAGTTATTGCCACAACACACAAGCTAAAAGCGATCGCTGGCATGATTAAACGATAAATGTTGACACCAATACTTCGCAAAGCAATGAGTTCACTATCACTAGAAAGCCGACTATAGGTCATCAGAGTTGCCAGCAAGATTGACATCGGGAAGGCAAATACGGCAAACTCTGGCATTCTCAACAACATAATTTTGGCAGCTACGCTCCAATCTAGTCCTGAGTCCGTCACCTCACGAATTAACTCAAAAACTGCGCCAATAGATAAACCTAAAGAAGTAAAGATACCCATGCCAAATAAAAACGGTAGGGTTAGTTCCTTGATGATGTAGAGATTCATCACGGATAAACCAACTCTCTTGCGATCGATTAATTTTAAAGCGCCAATTTTCATGGGTACAGAGAAGAAACAAAACTTAGCCGTAGCCTAACCTGAATTCGGCTTTTTGTTAGAATTTTGTAATTTTTTAGCAGCAGATTTTTGACGGCGATGAGGCTTCCCTAAAGGACTAGCTTCGCGTGACGCGACGTTAGGAGCTAATCCTTTAGGACGTGCCAAGCCTCTGCGATCGCAAATTAATTTTAATTCGGCTTGATGCTCCCATGCCCAGTCCGCCAAAACTTCTAAAGGTTTAATTAGCTGATTGCCAAAAGCAGTTAAAGTATACTCCGTCTTGGGAGGGACGACAGGATAAATTTTCCGTTTTAAGATATTGTCTGATTCTAGCCTTCTTAAGGTTTGAGTCAGCATTTTTTTAGATATTCCTGGTATTTCTCGCTGTATCTCACTATACCTTTTTGTACCTTGTTTAAGGACATACAAAACTGGCAAGGTCCATTTGTCCCCCACAATGTCAATCACCTGGAGTACAGGGCAATCTTGATCTAAAATAAGTTCTGGCTCTGAGTTGGAAACCATAAGGTGACTATATAACTTTTAAGTACCTACTTGTATAAAAGAGTCTAGATACGCCATATTATAAACCAAGAGATACAACCCTATAATTATTTATATTGCTATGCAGAAAAATAGCGCAATCGCCAGCAAAGTCCTGGGTGCATCCTTGTTGTTTTTGGTTTTAACAGGCTGTGGTAAACAACAGCCAGAAGCACAAGCTCCACCACCTGCCGTTCCTGTCGAAGTCAAAAATTTAGGCAATAATCAGGTACAATCAAGCTCGGAATTTGTTGGTAGCCTAGAAGCTAAACAAAGAGTTGCTCTTGCCCCCAGAGTGGCTGGTAGGGTAATACAAATTGCCGTACAAGAAGGAGACACCGTCAAAAAAGGCGATTTAATTTTAGAACTACAGCTAGATAGAGAACAGGGAGAAGTAGAGGCAGCCCAGTCGGAAGTGAGTATTCAACGAGCTAATGTCAGTGATGCTGAAGCCGAATTAAGCGCAGTAGAAGCAGAAGTAGCCAGCGCCGAAGCAGCGGTGCAGCAAAGTCAAGCGGATCTAAGAGAACAAGAGGCGAGATTAAAACTAGCCCAAACTAATCTAGAAAGAGCTAAATTTTTGGTGAAACAAGGTGCGCAGTCACAACAAAGTTTAGACAATAGCATCAGAGATTTAAACGCAGCCAAAGCCCAAACCGATGCCCTAAAAGCAGCTGTAAATTCCAGTCAAAAAACTCTGGCTGCTACTCGAGCAAGAGTTAATTCAGCCAGAGCGGCGATCGCTGGACAAAAAGCTGCCCTCCAACAAGCAGAAGCGAGAGTCGGCATTGCTACCGATAACCTAGATTTTAATCGTCTTACTGCACCGATAGATGGAGTTGTAGGGGATATTCAGCCTAAAGTTGGTGATTATGTTCAAGTTGGAGCGCAAGTAACTAGTATTACTCAAGATAATGCCTTAGAACTAAATATCAACGTTCCGATCGAACAGGCTGGGCAATTAAAATTAGGTTTACCAGTCGAGGTTGTCGATCGTCAAAGCAAAGCGATCGCCGAAGGTGACATTAGCTTTATTTCCCCCCGTGCAGATCGCAACAGTCAGGGAGTTCTAGTTAAAGCAGCAATTAATAATAACGGACAACTCAAAGATGATACCGTGGTCAATGCCAGAGTTATTTGGTCTGAACAACAAGGTATTTTAATTCCCACTGAGTCAATCTCTCGTTTGGCAGGCAAAAGCTTTGTATTTGTAGCGGTAGAGCAAAAACAAAAAGACGGCAAAACTGCCATGGTGGCGAAACAAAAACCTGTGGAACTAGGAGCAATTCAAGGACAATCCTATCAGGTACTTTCAGGTTTAAAACCCAGCGATCGCTTAATTACTTCAGGAATTCTCAACCTTACCGACGGTGCTTTGATTACCACAGAAGCTGTCGCTACCCAATCAGCGCAAACTAGTAATCAGTAATTACCAATTAGTAATTAATAATTAGTCCTAAAGAATAAGCTTCGTGACCGTAGGGAATCCTTTAGGGCAAATAATCAGTAATCAGTAATCAGTAATCAATAATCACCCTCTACTCAAAAAATCATGATCCTTAGTATTGCAAATACTTTTATCAAAAGACCCATCTTAACGACGGTGATTGCGATTATTACGGTGTTAATTGGGGCAATAAGTATCCCGATGCTGCCTATCTCTCAGCTGCCACAAATTGCGCCGATCCAGGTAGAGGTTAGTTCTGCTTATATTGGTGCGGATGCGGAAACGGCAGAAACGAACGTTACAAGCGTCATTGAACGAGAAATCAATGGGGTGGAGAATATGAGTTATATCTCCTCCAATACCAGTAATGATGGTGTTAGCAGTATTGTAGTTTCTTTTCCTCCAGAGATAGACCGTGATATTGCCCAAGTCAACGTGCAGAATAGAGTTGCTTTAGCTGAACCTCAATTACCAAGTTCTGTTCAACAAACTGGCGTAACTGTCCAGAAATCCTCCCCAGACTTGTTATTAGCGACTTCTTTTTATGCTGATAATGGCGAATATGACGACCTATTTTTAAGTAACTATCTCGATCTTTATGTACTCGATCAAATCAAAAGAATCGAAGGTGTAGGACAAGCAGTTATTTTTGGTGAGCGAAAATATGCCATGCGTCTTTGGCTCGATCCTGATGCTTTGGCAGCTCGTAATCTGGGTGCGGATGCTGTAGTAGATGCTCTAGAAGAACAAAATATTCAAGTAGGTGCTGGTAAAATTGGTCAACAGCCCGCTCCTGCCGATCAAAGATTTGAGTTTACTCTCCGTGCTGCCAGTAGATTAGCTAGTGTCGAAGAATTTGAAAATCTGGTAGTCGCTACAGGAGAAGGTGGTAATTTAATTAAACTTAAAGATGTTGGTCGAGCTGAATTAGGCGCAGAAAATTACGATACTTCAGCCAAGTTTCAAGGTAAATCTGCTGTGGCGATTGGGGTGTTTCAGTTGCCTGGGAGTAATGCTTTAGAAGTTGGTACAGCAGTTAAAGCAAAGATCGCCGAACTGTCTCAGGCATTTCCGCCAGGGATGAATTACCAATTAGCTTTGGATGCGACTGAATTTGTGCAGGTGTCTTTAAGAGAAGTGGTAAAAACTCTAGTGGAAGCAATTTTGCTAGTAGTCTTAATTCTGTTTATCTTTTTGCAAGACTGGCGAACTACGCTGATTCCCGCGATCGCTATTCCTGTAGCTTTGGTTGGGGCATTTACTTTTCTGAACATCTTCGGGTTTCAAATTAATACCCTGACTCTATTTGCGATGGTGCTGTCTACAGGGGTAGTAGTAGATGATGCCATTGTGGTGGTAGAAGCGATCGCGACTAAAGTTGAGCGGGGTATGCAGCCTCGTTTAGCGGCAATAGAAGCCATGGATGAGTTAACTGGGGCAGTAATTGCCACATCTTTAGTTTTAATGGCGGTATTTATCCCTGTATCTTTCTTTCCAGGTTCGACGGGAGTAATTTTTAAGCAATTTTCTTTAACTATTGTTTTTGCGATCGCTCTTTCTACCTTTAATGCTATTTCTTTCTCCCCTGCTATGGCAGGTATCTTACTCCGTCCGACAAACCCCAATAGAAATAGAAATATTTTAGGTAGGTTTTTTAACAAGTTTAATCAAGTATTTGGCTGGATTACAGCTAAATATACCCAAGCAATTACTTTCTTGACGAAAAAATTAATTCGTCTTTTTGTTTTAGCTGGCTTTATTGCGTTGATCTTGTTTACCTACTTTTTGTACAACTTAGTTCCTACAGGCTTTATTCCCGAAGAAGACCAGGGTTATTTTTTCACCATTGCTCAAGCTCCTGATGGTGTATCCCTCAACTATACCCAGGACATCATGGATCAAATCGGGGGGCAAATAAGCAAGATCGAAGATGTTGAAAGTTACTTTACCCTAAGTGGTTTTGGTTTTGACGGTAACGGTAGTAATCGCGGTTTTGTTTTCACTAAACTTAAACCTTGGGATGAGAGAGCCAATACGGAACAATCAGTTTATTCAATTTTGGGTCGGCTGAATGCTTCTCTTCAAAGTATTACAGGGGCAAGAGCTTTAGCAGTTAACGCTCCTCCTGTCAGGGGTTTGAGTACCTTTGGTGGTTTTGAATTCCAACTACAAGATCGGATTGGCTTACCGATCTCAGTGCTAGTAGAAAATGCTAATAAAGTAATTGCTGCTGCTAGCCAAAGACCAGAACTGAGCAGCGTTTTTACCCAGTTTGCTGCTAATACTCCGCAAATTGAAGTATCAGTAAATCGCGATCGCGCTAAAGCCTTGGGGATTAACGTTGACGATATTTTTGATACCCTGCAATCTTATTTAGGTTCTCGATATGTTAATGATTTTGTCCTCGAACAAAGACAATATCGTGTTTATGTTCAGGCAGATACTAATTTTCGCGCTAATCCCCAGGATATTAATAAACTCTATGTAAGTTCTGCTAATGGTCAATTAGTCTCGTTAGGTACTCTTGTCGAGTTACAAGAATTTACTGGCCCGCAAACCATTACTCACTACAATCTTTTCCGCTCAATTAACATTCAAGGTTCTCCTGCCCCTGGCTTTAGTACAGGACAGGCAATTCAAGCAATGGAAGAGATAGCAACAGAAGTTTTACCTGCTAGTTTGGGTTATGAATGGACGGGGACAGCCCTAGAAGAAAAATCGGCTGGCGGACAGTCAGTATGGATCTTTGGTCTGGGCTTATTGATGGCATTCCTAGTCTTGGCCGCTCAATACGAAAGCTATGTCGATCCATTTATTATTATTCTCACTGTACCTTTGGCGGTGTTAGGTGCGATCGCTGCTATTTGGTTACGGGCAAATATCCTCCAGGCTGGTAGTATTTGGCCGATTATCAACAACGATGTTTACGTTCAGGTGGGATTAGTGATGCTAATTGGATTGGCTAGTAAAAACGCGATTCTGATTGTGGAATATGCTAATCAACTAAAAGAACAGGGAGTAAACACGACTAAAGCAGCAATTAAGGCGGGACAAGAACGTTTTCGTCCTATTTTGATGACTGCTATCTCCAGTTTGATTGGTTTCTTTCCTTTAGTTGTGGCTACTGGCGCTGGTGCTTCTAGTCGTTGGTCATTAGGGACAGCAGTATTTGGCGGAATGCTCTTTGCCACTGTCTTAAGTCTCTTCTTAGTCCCGTCTCTTTATATCATGGTTAAAAGTCTTGAGTCTTATATTAAAAAAGATAAAGACTCTGGAGGCCCAGGAAGTAACAGTAAGACAGATGATCATCATCAGCGCGTTGTCGATCGAGAAAAATCAGCAACCGAACTAGCTCCTAACTATCAACTTGATTCCAATTCATAGGTTAGTTAATTTAAATCAAATTTAAAGTATCTCATTTGCTCAAGCTCGTATTGTTTTCTTGCTTAGATCTTCTCCTGATTAGTTAAGACCAAACAAAATACAGCTACGATTATGCAAATGAGATTTTCTTTGAGCAATTTAAATTACTTTGTGACTATAACTTCTGACTTTATTCCTGAAGTGCTTGAAAAACAGTCTGTACGAAACCCAATTGCGGTCAGCTTAGGTGCGATCGCTGGCGCTCTTAGTCGCTATTATTTAAGTATCTGGATAACTCAACGTTTAGGAACAAATTTTCCCTACGGAACGCTAATTATTAACCTGACAGGTTCTTTTGCGCTGGGTTTATTAACCAGTTTAGTGCTAGAGCGAGTCTTAGCTATTTCCCCAGAGGTTCGTCTACTGATTGCCACTGGTTTTCTTGGTTCTTACACCACCTTCTCTACCTATGAGCTGGATACGATTAACCTGGTACAAGAATCTAGTTTTAATAAAGCCATAATATATTGGTTTGGTAGTGCTGCGATCGGTGCTTTCAGTCTATATCTGGGAATAGTTGCAGCTAGATTAATGAGATAGGTAAAGAAAATAAAAAAGCAAAAATTCTTTAATTAAACACAAAAAAACACCAGGTTAAATAACCTGATGCGAGAGAAGATTACTGAACAATCAGTAATTAGTAATCAGTAATCAGTAATTACTTAGGGTGCTAAAGCATTGCCTCTCAGCAAACTAGCAAGAGTTTTTGCTGTCACCTTCATTTGAGTTAGAGGATTAGCAGGAACTACTGTTTTATAAAGATAGCTATCAAAAGTCATTTTCTGAACATCGATATCGTCGCACATTTCCACAAAGGCTTCGCGGGTAGCATCACTACGATAGAAAACTCGTTGTAGGATATCCAATACTAGATAAGTTGCACCGTATTCTTTGTTCCACAGCTTCATGAAGTCCTTGAGGTCTTTCTCGGTAGGAATTCTCTGTCCGTTTTGCGATCGCTCTACGATCATTTCCGCACACATACGACCAGATTTGGCTGCAAAGTAAATACCTTCACCCGAAGACTTGGTAACAGTACCCAAAGCATCACCAACTAGAGCCACTCTGCCACGGATGGGACGAGGACGTGGATGTTCGGGAATGGGGTGAGCTTCAACTTTGATAATTTTGCCACCTTCTAATCTTTTAGCAGCGCGTTTGCGGATGCCAGCCTGGAGCTTTTTGATATCGGCTTGGTTAACTTTCATGGTTCCCGTACCAACCGCTACGTGGTCGAATTTAGGGAATACCCAAGCATAAAAATCTGTAGAAACATCATCACCGACATACATTTCTGCCAGATCTTCATAGTATGCCATTTTGTCTTCGGGCAAGCGGATACGCTCTTGGAAAGCGATCGCATAGTTGTAATCGCCAGCATCGATCGCTTTGGCAATTCTGGAGTTAGCACCATCAGCACCGATGACGAGATCCACCTTCAGGGTTTTCATTTCTCCTTTGACAGAACCACCAGAATGGTCAGCATAGTGAAGAGTGTAAGGATCTTTGTCACTATCGGGGATATCTAACTGATAGACAGTACCGTTAATGAGATTGGCTCCCAATTCCGCTGCGCGATCGCGTAAAAAACCATCTAAGACTTCTCGGCGACACATGCCGATGTATTCCCCATTTTTAAGCGTTGAGCCGATATTGACTTCTCTGTTGGAGGGGGAAATCATTTTCATTTTTTTGACTTGCCGATCGATAATTTTTTGGGGCAAATCAAACTCATCCACCATACAAAGAGGAATTGCACCGCCACAAGGTTTGGCGTTGTCTAGCTTACGCTCAAATAAATAAGTTTCAATACCTGCTTTGGCTAAAACTTCTGCGGCTGATGACCCTGCTGGCCCTGAACCGACAACGGCTACCCTTAATCCCAAAGTTTTTCTCCTAAATATCTATAAATCAATTTTTACTAAAGCTGCATCCATCAGTAAATTGTTGTTGAATTTTTACTCATGCTTACAGCAAATTTAGCGATCGCATACTAAATTTTTTAGTAATCTCCGATCATCTCTAGAATGGATACTATCACGATGCTTTAGGTTATTTTTAAGCGATCGCCTGATTCGATGAAAGTTGAAATACTGCTTAACAACTGAGGTAACAAAACTTTATTCGGTGTTGCCGAGTTGAGATCATGACAAGAATTATGAACAAGAAACCTAGAAATTATGATTGGGACGGTTTTACCATCAATCTTTATCTTGACGATGAGCAAGATTGGATAGCACATCTAGTAGAACTCCCAAACGTATCCGCTCATGGAGACACAGCAGATGAGGCATTGGAGGAGCTTTACCTAGCCTGGGAAATGGTCAAGGAGGACTACGAAGAAGACGGCGAAAAAATACCAATTGCCCCATCTCGTAAAGACTACAGTGGCTGTTTTAACGTTCGTATTGATAAACGAGTTCACAGAGCTTTAGCTATTGAAGCTGCACAGGCTGGAATTTCCCTTAATGCTCTTGTAAGCACTAAATTAGCAGGGAAGTAATTCTATCCAGATGACTCATTTCTATGGCAACATTAAGATATATTTGCAAAATTTACTAGAGATGAAAACTCTTACAGAAATCGAAGAGGCGATCAAAGAATTATCAACAGTTGAAGCTCGCAAACTTGCAGGTTGGTTAAATGGATATCTTGATGATGCTTGGGATCGACAAATCCAAACTGATTTAGCAACAGGAATACTAGATAAGTTTATTGCTAAAGTTGAATCTGACATCCAAGCTCATCAGGTGAAAGATTTAGATGAAATCATTGACAACACCTGATTTTTGGAATTCACACGCCAAGCTTCCGTTAAAAATCAGAAAACAAGCTCGTAAAACTTATCAACTTTGGCAAGAAAACCAGTCCCATCCATCTTTAACATTTTAAAAAAGTAGGAAAAAATCTTTGGTCTGCTCGTATTACTCAAAATTACCGTGCTTTGGCTCTTAAAAAAGGTGATGATTATTACTGGGTGTGGATTGGTACTCATGATGAATATGAACTGCTTTTGAGTTAAGTCAGCCCAATATTTGTATTTGTAGAAAGGGAAGTAATATGATATCTACTCATTCATACTCTGAAAAAACTCAATCGTACTTTTCAAAGCTTCCACAAACACATCAATCTCTTCCCTGGTGTTATAGAAATACAAGCTGGCTCTAGCGCTACCAGCAGCGTTTAAGATGCGGTGTAAAGGTTGAGTGCAGTGATGTCCTGAGCGAATGGCAATTCCTTCTTGATCGAGGAGGGTCGCTAGGTCGCTGGCATGAACACCTGGAATGTTGAAAGCTGCTAAGGCTGCTCTACCTTTGCCGTCTGGAGTCGGTTTCTTGCCGTAAATTCTGATGTCAGGAATAGTTTCCAGTTGCTTAAATAAGTAGGCGGTCAATTCTTCTTCGTAGGCGTGGATCTTGTCCATGCCGATACTATTAAGATAATCTACTGCTGCCCCTAAAGCGATCGCCTCACCGATAGCAGGGGTTCCCGCTTCAAACTTATGGGGTAAGTCGCCGTAGGTGGAATGATCGAGAAATACTTCATCAATCATTTCCCCTCCACCCATAAAGGGAGGCATGGCTAATAAAAGATCTTTTTTACCGTAGAGGAAACCGATCCCCGTAGTCGCACACATTTTATGTCCTGAAGCGACTAACCAGTCACAGTCGATCGCTTGAACATCAATAGGCAGATGAGGTACACTTTGGCAGGCATCAATTAGTACTTTTGCGCCGTATTTGTGAGCTTCGGCGGTAATTTCGGTAACAGGGTTAATTACCCCCAAGGCATTGGAGACATGAACAATCGAGACTAGCTTAGTTTTGTCAGACAGTAGGGATTGGTACTGGGCAAAATCAAACTCTTCGCTAGGGGTTAATTCAACATATTTAATTACTGCACCAGTCTTTTGAGCAATGAGCTGCCAAGGAACAATATTACTGTGGTGTTCCATGACGGAAAGAATGATTTCATCCCCAGGTTTTAAATTAGCTAATCCCCAACTGTATGCCACCAGGTTAATTGCTTCGCTGGCATTGCGAGTATAGATGATTTCATCACGATCAGCAGCGTTAATAAACTGAGCAACTTTATCTCTTGCCCCTTCATAAGCATCCGTCGCCCTACCGCTAAGGGTGTGAGCGCCACGGTGAACATTCGCATTATCTCTTCGGTAATAATGTTGCAGAGCATCTAGTACCGCCTGGGGTTTTTGGGAAGAAGCAGCACTATCAAAGTAAATTAAAGGATTATCGTTAACTTTTTGGTGAAGAATCGGAAAATCATCTCTAACGCGATCGCCTAAAGTCTTTGATTGGGTAAAAGTCATGTTGATTACTAGTTAATGCTTTACTTTCTGCTCGATAGTTTGGGTGATTCTATTTCTCAGGGATTCTAAGGGAAGGCGATCGATAATCTCCTTGGCAAAGGCATCGATTAATAGTTGGTTGGCATCATCTTGGCTCAAACCACGACTACGAAGATAGAATATTTCTTCGGCTTCTAACTGGCTTACCGTTGCCCCATGAGCGCACTTAACATTATCGGCGGTAATCTGTAATTCTGGTTTAGTATCGACTCTAGCTTTAGGAGAGAGCATCAGGTTACGGTTTAGTTGGGTAGCATCCGTTAACTGTGCTTCCTTAGTGACAAATACCTTGCCGTTAAATACTGTATGAGCGCGATCGCCAATGATACATTTATGCAGTTGGTTTGTAGTGCCAGAGGGTTTAGATAAAGCAATAATACTATGAGTATCGGATATCTGTTCTCCTGTAGCTACAGTTAAGCCATTAAGGTTCGTCTCGGTTTGCTGTCCCTGCTGCCACATTTCAGGGTTATGACGACAGAGTTTTGACCCTAGATTGATCTCATTGAGAGTATAGTGACTATCACGCTCTTGAGCTACGGCAGTTTTACCAATATGATAGCTAGAGTCTGATTCTTGCTGTAGGCGAGTATGATTTACTCTGGCATTATTTTGAACAAAAATTTCAGTTACAGCGTTGGTAAAGTATTCCCCTGTGCCGAGATATTCTTCAATTAGAGAAATACTAGAACTTGTTTCTGCCACTACCAATGTCCGAGGTTGAGCAAAACTAGCCTCTGTTTCGCCATCAGCAATAAAGATCAACTGGATCGGCGTTTCAGCTACAACGTTTTTATCGAGCCAAACTACTGCCACATCATCACCCCCTGCGGTATTTAAAGCAGTAAACGCATCAGCGCCTGGTTGTTGGGCAAAGTATTTTGCAGCATCGTAGCGATCGGGCAAGTTGTTTAAACTGCCGACATATATTCCTTGAGGCAATTGGGCAACGTTAGATAATTCAGCGTTGTAAATCCCGTTGACAAAGATCAAACGGCTATTGTTTGTTTCAGGTAGGGGCGAACGGCCGTTCGCCCTTACTGGGGTGACGAATTTACCTGCTGTTAAAGACGATAAATCGATAAAGCGCCAATCTTCATCTTTTTTTGTCGGCACTGATAAACGAGACAACCAGCTTTTAGACTGCTGGCGAATATCTATCAGCCATTGAGGTGCAGCTTGATTTACCTGACACTGCTGCAATAAACCAGTAAAGAAAATATCCTCTACTACAGTATCTTGATGAATCTGCGAAATAGTTGCAAAAGGAATTTGTACCGCCATTAAATTCCTGCCTCCACCTTAAATTTATCATCCAGGAAATCGTAACCACGAGACTCTAGTTCTAGTGCCAGTTCTTTACCACCACTAGTAATAATCTTGCCTTCCTGCATTACATGAATAAAATCTGGCTCAATATAATCGAGTAGACGTTGATAGTGAGTAATTACCAACAGAGATTTCTCAGGAGTCTTCAGCTGATTTACACCATCAGAAACAATTCTCAAGGCATCAATATCTAATCCTGAATCGATCTCATCGAGAATAGTTAAAGTAGGATCTAACAATGCCATCTGGAGAATTTCGTTGCGTTTTTTCTCTCCTCCAGAAAAACCCTCATTAAGACTACGCTCTAAAAAGCTAGACTTCATTTTGACAACTTCTAACTTTTCTTCAATCAAGTCGTCAAAATCAAAGGTGTCAATCTCTTCTAATCCCTGATACTTTCGTTTAGCATTATATGCTACCCGCATAAAATCGAGATTACTAACCCCTGGAATTGCCATCGGATATTGAAAGGCTAAAAAGATACCGCTATTAGCTCTTTCATTGGGTTCTAAATCAACAACATTTTTGCCCTGATAAATAATTTCTCCACCAGTAACTTCGTAGTCTGGATGCCCCGCAATAATTTTGGCAAGGGTGCTTTTTCCTGAGCCGTTACGCCCCATAATTGCATGGACTTCTCCAGCGTTGATTTCTAAATTGACTCCTTTAAGAATGGGAGTCCCGTCTACATTGGCGGTTAAATTACGTATTGATAAAATCGTTTCACTCATTGTTTGCTAAATAAACAATTGATAACTGTGGGCTGTAATATTCTCAGGCAGAAGATATACGCTGAAAAGAACTATAGAATTATAGATTAAAACAACGTTTTTGTTGTTTAAGTTTATTGTAGACTATATCAACCATCAACCTGTTGTCAAAATTGTGGTGAATCTGATTTTTTTTTAGCTGATGGGCGATCGCATTAATCAACGCTCAATATGTAGTAGACACGATTTTAATAAAAGCAGTGCATCTTAAATCAAATGTATGACATTTAAAAAAATTCCTGGATAATGCGCAAAAAAAGAATAATATACGCGACAATTCCAGATAACGCCCCACATATGGTGAATATCAAGAATAATTCTGGATAACATAACCTATTGGGGTAGATATACAGAAAGTTTCCGTATAATAATGTAGTTCTACGATTCAATTGGCTGGTAGAGACGTTCTGTTAGATTCATCGATTACTGTTAATCAACATCAGTTTTTGGGCATTATCTGTAATTAAGAGAAGTGGTAGCCTTTTGGACTGCTTGCTTCGTATATGTTCAAAACTTTTGCTTATTATTAATCATGGTTCAGCAAGATGATTCCCTGATCGCAGCGACTTTAGAACGTCGAATCTCTGAAGTCGAAGCGCAACTGTCACAACTTACATCTCAACTCGAAGGCGCAAAGCAAAATGTACAAAGCTGGGTAGATGCTAACTCGTCTTTGTCATTATCTGCGGCTCAGGCAAGAGCGCAAACTCAGTCAATGGGAAGAGGTCTTGGCGGTACATTGTTAGGAGCAAAATATCGGGCTGCACGCCGAAAAGAAGCAGCTAGTTATAATGCTGGTATTGCCCGAAATGTGGCAGCTAAAAGAGCTGAAATTAAGCACGGCAAGCAAAATTCTCAAGAACTTGTCCGACAGATTCAAGGACAAATTGCTATTCTAAAAGGTGAGTTGAAAGATCTCAAAGCACAGAAAAAAGAAGTAACTTCTCGTAAGAAGGTTGCCTCTCAGTCTCTTCAGAGTTCTGGTAAATCTCTTGTTCTTTTAGAAAAACTTAATGAAGCATATCAGATTGGTTTGTTAACTCAAGAAGAATATGAGGAAAAGCGCAAGAAAATAATTGAGCAAATATAGCATCGTATTAGAAGTCAAGTTGCTGAAGATGCGATCGCTATCAAAAAATAGTCATCCAGCTTTTAGTTAATAAAATAAATATTTTGGGTAAGGCGATCGCACTTTCTACACTTCTAACTCAAATCCAGGTAGTATATCTTCTCCAGAAATAATTGCTGGCATTTGTTTAACTTCTACAGTTTTTCCTAAGCGGTAAATTTCTACCTGTGCATCTTGGGGATTAATCAGCAAACCTAAACGCAGACCATTTTGGATGTATTCATGCATTTTTTCTTGCAGCGTTGTTAGTCTGTCTGTCTCTGAACGCAGTTCAATCAAAAAGTCTGGTATCAGGGTAGGAAATTTTTTTCGTTGTTCTGGGGTCAAATTTTCCCATCTTTCTAACTTGACCCAAGCAGCATCAGGAGAGCGTTTTGCACCGTTAGGAAGGATAAAAATAGTTGAAGAACTAAACACTTTGCCTAATTTAGCCTGACGATTCCAAATCTCTAAATCAGTAATTAGTTCTGCTTCTTGATTACCGCTTTCTCCGCCGACTGGTGGCACGATGATTAATTCTCCTGCTGCATTCATTTCCAGGTTTAAATCGCGATTGGCAACACACAGTTGATAAAATTGCTCATCCGTTAAGTGAGGAATTGGCTCTAAGTTTAATACCACAGTATTCATTGCAACTTTTCTCGTGCCGTTAATTTACCTTTGTTGCTAATATTTTAACAAAAGCTCAAAACTTTAAATTGATTGTATTACACTCATGGCTACTACTAGATACAAGTGGTCAATTGAAAAATGGCATGAATTAGTGGACTCTGGGGTACTAGAAGGACAACAAGTTGAATTGCTGGAAGGAGAGCTTGTCGAAATGAGTCCAGAAGGAATTCCTCATCGCAATACTAGCCATAAAATAGTGAAATATTTGCGTAAGTTGCTAGAAGATAGAGCAGAAGTTTATGAAGCTCATCCAATTACTCTAGATAATTCTGAACCTGAACCTGACGTTAGCATCGTTCGATTACCAGAAAGTACTTATGATTTGCATCATCCTTACGCAGAAGATATTTATTGGTTAATTGAGATTGCTAATCGTACTCTAGCTAAAGATTTGTCACAAAAAACAGTTATTTATGCTCGTAATGGAATATCCGAATATTGGGTTATTGACTTAGTAAATAAAAAGCTAATTGTTCACACTCAACCTAGTCAAGACAATTATTTGCAAGTAGTAGAATATAAGTCTGAGACGATCGCGCCACAAGCTTTTCCTGAAATAACAATTAGTCTGGATAGTTTGCTCTTGTAATAAATTATGGAGCAATTATAATTTTAAGCCTAAAACTAAACTTACTAAAGTTAGCTAAGTTTTTCAATTAGGTTAGCTACTCGCTCTTTAATTTTATCCCTAACACGGTGAAAAGTTTCTATCGGTTGTCCGTCGGGATCGTCTAATTGCCAATCTTCAAATACCGATCGCATTACCCATTCAGGTGGTAAGTTTACCCCACAACCGCACAGGGAAATTACAGCGTCGTAATCATCGGCATTAAAATCACTCAAAGGATCGGAAGTTTGATTACTAATATCAATCCCAATTTCTGACATGACCTCAATTGCTGTGGGATGTACCCGACTGGCTTCTAACCCAGAAGAAGTAACTTCAATTTTGCCCTCTCCTAATGTTTTGGCAAAGCCTTCCGCCATTTGGGAACGACAGGAATTTCTCTTGCAGACAAACATAACTTTTTTCATGGTTTTTATTCGGTTAGATAATTTATTGGATATCGTGAAAACCATTTGATAGAAAACCGTAAACAAATACGGCTAATTGCGCTCCCATAATTGGTGCAACCCAATACAGCCAATGATGTTGCCAAAGACCACTGACAAAAGCAGGCCCCAGCGATCTTGCTGGATTCATACTCGCCCCAGTAATCGGGCCCATAAAAGCTGCTTCCAATGCTACTGTCAAGCCAATTGCTAACCCTGCAAAATCCCCTGCTGCACGTCGGTCTAAGCCAGAACCTAAAATGACAAACATCAAGATAAAAGTCAGAATAGTTTCGAGGATTAGGGATTGAAGCCAATTATCTTCTAGTGGTAAAGTAGCCCCCAGGTTGGCAACTTTACCCAGTGTGAGCAAAAGTAGCCCTGAAGCTGCGATCGCACCCAGACATTGTGCTACAACGTAAGGTATTACTTTTTGCCGAGCAAAAAAACCGCTCGTCCAAAAAGCGAGAGTTACGGCAGGGTTGATATGAGCCTCGCTAATATGTTGCGTGCTATATATCACAGCAGCTACTACTGCCCCAAACACAAAACTAACTCCCAGGTGAGATAAACTACCATTGCTAATGGTATCCACCATAACTGCTCCACAACCAGTAAAAACTAGGATAAAAGTACCGATAAATTCTGTAATAGCTTCTTGCCAGTAATAGAAAATATGATTCATCCCAGTTTTTTTAGGCTTCGGTAATTTGCTCATTGATCTTCAATTGCAGTTTTCATTTTGTTTTGGAGTAATTTTATCTACTAAATGCTTACTGTTTATTTTCTGCTTCTTCTTTTTCTTTACGTTCACTATGACGATCAGTTAAGTAATTAATTTTATCCCGTAGTAACAGAGTGAACTTATATAACTCTTCCATAACATCGACAACGCGATCGCGATAAGCAGAATCTTTCATCGTGCCATCTTCATTAAACTCCTGATAGGCTTTAGCTACCGAGGATTGATTGGGAATGGTAAACATCCGCATCCATCGCCCCAGAATCCGCAAGGTATTGACTGCATTAAAAGACTGTGAACCACCACTAACCTGCATCACCGCTAAAGTTTTGCCTTGGGTTGGTCTTACAGAACCAATAGTTAGAGGTATCCAGTCAATTTGATTTTTGAGAATACCCGTAACATTGCCGTGCATTTCGGGAGAAGACCAAACTTGACCTTCAGACCATTGGCTTAACTCTCGTAGTTCTTGTACTTTGGGATGGGTTTCTGGCACTTGTCCTCGTAGTGGTAATTCGTGGGGATGAAAGAATTTAACTTCTGCCCCCATATTGGTAATAATTCGGGCGGCTTCTTCTGCCACAAGACGACTGTAAGAACGCTCTCTTAATGAGCCATATAAAAATAGGATTCTGGGTGGATGATTAAAATTGGTCATTTTTGCTTTTTATAAAACATCATCTTAATAGCTGTGGCAAACTGACAAGAAACTCTCTTTGGACATCTCGTAGTTCCGCTGTAGGGCGCGCTTTTTGAATCATGGAGATTGCTCTTGATGGCAACTCTCCTTCTGCAACTAAATATGCAGCAAGCAACGTTCCTGTTCTACGATTACCGCTAGTACAATGAACAGCTACTGGTTGATTGTTAGAAATTAATGGTTTGGCGAATTGAATAAATAGTCTAACTTGCTCTAAGCTAGGTGACTTACCTCCTGTAATTGGCAGCCAAAGGGCTTCAAATCCCGCCTCTTGATATTCTTTAATCCCCGAAGGTTCATCCATGACTGAAACTATACCCCTCATACCAGCTTGATAGAGCAAAGGTAAGTCTTCTAGTGGTGGTCTGGACATTCCTGCTAGTTTTTGTGGTACAAGCCACCAAATATAATTAGGATATGTTACTGATACTGACATTTGATATGTTTTTACGTCTTAAGATTCGCAACTAATGAGATATTGTGAAACTACGAAAATAATATTTGATTTTACATCAAAAAAACTTGATGCATCAAAAAAACTTGATGTGTTAAATTACCAGCTACGATAAATTACGCCAATCCCAGTCGAGCTAATTAATTGCAGCTTTTTGCTGGTAAAATAGTTCCAAATCGTCGATATTCAGCTAAATACTGTTCGAGAATGACGAATTGAGCTAAATTAAGACGATAGTAAATCCAGCGACCCTCTTGACGAGCAGTTACCAAGTTAGCCTCTTTAAGATTTTTGAGATGAAAAGATAGTTTAGATTGACTTACATCAATTTTTTCACACAGTTCACAAACACATAGCTCTTGATTACGCAGTAATTCGATTATTTGTATTCTTAAAGGATCGGCAAGGGCGCGAAAGTAAGTTGAGACTTGAATTGGATCTTGAGTGATAGCTTGCATCAAGTTTTATTGAAATGTTTTTTCCATCTTAAAAGATTCTGAAAACTAAATATCAAGAACTAAATATCAAGATAGACTTTCAAAATAACAATCCAGGTAAACCATCAATACTTAATTGATTCTTCTTCTGTCTATAAGCAGCTAATTCTTCTGGACTTTTCTGCTCTGTCCATTTATTTAAAACATCACGTCCATCTACATAATCATATAGGGGTACGGAATAGCCACAAGAAGTAGCAATTCTTTGGACATCTATTTTAATAATCGATCTTTCCCCTGGATGAGGCTGAAATAATTTTGCTATGTGTTGGTAATCGGCACTATCTTGAAAGAGCGGAGTACCTGTACCATGTAACCGAACAATTTGAGGTGCGCCTGCAAAAGCGCAAAACATGATCACAATTCTGCCATTTTCTTGAAGATGGGCAATAGTTTCGATGCCACTTCCTGTTAAGTCTTGATAAGCTACTGTTTTTGGATCAATTACGCGAAAAGAATCAGCCCCTTTAGGAGAACAATTGATATGACCATTAGCAGATAAAGGAGCAGTAGCCACAAAAAACATTTGTTGTTTATTAATCCAAGATTGTAAGTTATTGTCAATTTCAGGTAATATCTTACCCATAGTGATTAGCTGCCAGCTTCAATATTTCTCTAAATATAATTAGAAATATAGAGCAAAAAAGTTGAATTTTTCAATTATTCTTCAATTAATTAAATATTGGCGATCGCACAGCCTACCTGAAGGGTAATCGCCTGAAAATAGATATAGATCTTCTCTTAAATAAATTTTGCAGATTTTGCCAGTTTAGAACTGCAAAGTTTCCTGTTGATAGTTATCTGGAGTCGGTTCGACTTGCCAGACTAATAATTCTCCTGGATCGAGGTCAACTTCTAAGGAAAGTTGGGGAACTGCTTCCGTTGCCAAATCTTCGTTACCCTCAAAATCTTGTAGTTCTGAGGTGAGTAATTTCAACTTAAAGCCAGCGGGGATCAAACAGCCAGGGGTGAGGCAGGACATTTCAAAGCGCCAAGATCCTGGTTCTTCTAAGGGGAGGATTTTTAACTCGTAAGGTTGATTAGCGATCGCCAGTTTTTTGGCTAAACCAAAAGCGGGAACAACACCATCAACAGTAGCAGCACCTCTAGCTCCATCGGCGCTTAAACTTAATTCAATCTGTCTCCAGCCAAATTCTGTCGAAAGGTCACTCAATCCCTGCTTGAGCCACTGTAAAACAGGAGTTTTGCTTGGTACACCACGACGAGTTGCAGACAGCCGACGACACCATTGAGGATTTTGCAGCAAGGCACCCCAGGTAGTGAAAGGAACGGCTAGTCGAGGTAAAAGCTGAGCGGGATTACCTAAACGCTCAATTAAATTATCTGCCTGTGGGGGAGTAAGTTCGGCAAGAGGTTCAATTGCAGCTTGGGTAACTTCATTAAGACATAATTCTCTAGCAACCCATAAGACATTAAGATCGGCGATCAACTGCCGATCGCTGAGGCTATAGGTGCGATCGCTAGGATTAAAACTACCCTGCTTTAACTGTTGATGAGTAGTATAACCCCAAACTCGGACATAACCAGCATCAACATTGACCTGTACTGCCAAATAATAGTCCGCTGTCCAGTTAGGCAGATCGATCCATTCTTGAGGTACTCTTAGTTCTTCTAGGTCTTCGGCTTCGCTGGGAATCAAAACCAATTTAGCATCTTCAATGGCGATCGCTGTACCGTTAACTACTTCCCAAACATCAACTTGCCCTTGTTGCCACTGTGTCTTAGCCGTAGCATCTACTTCCTCTTGTAACCAGGGTAGGAAAACCGCTAAGGTAACTTGATTGAGATAGTTCTGCCAACGGCTAGAAGCGCTACCAGCCGCTTGACTTTGTAACCAAGCGCGATCGATAGTAGCTTGGTCTAATGCAAGAACTAAATCTGTAGAGTTGAATATAGTTGAGTTTGCGGTAATCATCGGTGTAAATCCTTAAGTCTAGATTTTCTATTTAATTGTTAATTGCTGTCATAGTAGCTAGCTAACCATTCTTCTAATAGTGAGCTGATATTGTCGAGTATGTCCGAGGTCAAAGAGATATGCATAGTTGCCTGACTCCACTGTGCTAAAGCTAATAGCAGTCCTTTTCTAATCTTAGATAACTTGCGAGAAATACTGTATTGTTGGGTGTTTAATTCCTGAGCAATTTCTGCCTGTTTTAATCCCAAAGCATAATATAGTTGCAGTAACTTCTGTTCTTCTGGCTTTAATTGGTTAATAGTAGCGGTCAAAAACTGATTAAGATCGGTATGTTGCTGAGCGCGCTGCTCGATTTCCTCACGAGCAATCATATCTGCCAAGAGGGATTGGGTTACCTCTCCCACTAGGGAATCACCGATTTCTTGTTCAGAACCAGGCTTAGGTTGATTCAGTGAAGCTACGTTGGGAAATAAATAGGAACGTGCTGCCTTAACGCAGATCAGCAGCCAGTTTTCTAGCTGTGAACAGCTAGCCGTTTCTGTAGACAGCTTTAACTGAGTATGCCGTTCTTGATTATAAAGATTAGCGATCGCTAACCAGGTTTCTGGTTGTGGTTTTGGGAGACTGCGAGTCGAAGATGCTCGTTCGGGAACGTAGATCGTTTTAAGACAAGTCCAAGCTAAAATATAGCGTTCAGTTGTTTCTCGATCTAGTCCTGCATTAACTAGTGCCTCAATCATTCTTTTCTGACTCAGCTTGCGCAGTAAAGACCAATCAGAACAAATATCAATTTCTTTCTGCTGGCGCAATAGTTCTCGAATCAAATTGGCAAAAGTAATACTGGCATAGCTTGTAAGATTAAATCCTCGTTCGCGGTCAAACCCTTGAAGAATTTTATCAATACGGGCGATCGCTACTTGAAAGCAATCGGCAACAGTATATTGACTACTGCTAAAGCCACTAATAGTTTTGGTCGCCGACCAAAAGCAAACTTCCTGTAAATAAGCGGCTAAATGGTCTTTTGCTAAACCTGTCGGCTGTTGCTGCCAAATTTGATGCCAGTATAAAGCCCAAAAATTAGCTGAGTTGTCCGTTGAGATCTGATCCACAGACTGCCTCATGCTACGACGTAGGCGAGGATCTGTTGCCCAACCTGCAAAGCGATCGTCATCAAATTGAATAAAAGTAGAAAAAATTTCAACTGGATCTTGGCGAGGGAGCATTAATCGACCAAAAAATAAATGTAATAGTTGTACTGGCATTAGTTCAACAGTTTCACTCTAAGACTGCTAAACAGCATATTTTCTAGAGCGAGGTTGTTGGCAGTTTAGAACATCTTCAATACTGCTAGCTATTTACTCAAAATACTACACAATACTTAAATTAGTTTGATTTGCTGAGAGTTTCAATCTTAAGTTCTGCGTAGCAATATTAATTACTGCAAGGCATATATATTATAAAACTATCTTGTGTTCTCCATCATGTTTTTAGACAATTATAAATATCAGCTAAATATTAGATATCATGACTAGCAATTATTCCGAGGAGACAATACTCATAACTGCTGAGACTGAACCTTATATTGAACTTAATAATCAAGGTCAAACAAAAGTTCTGCGTCTTAGTCATGAGCTTAATTACTTGGGTAGAGATCCTAGCTGGGCAAATATGCTGACTCCCAGTGAATGGAATATAGTTTCTCGCAGACAGGCAATTATCGAAAAACAAGGCAATAACTTTCGGATCTATGATGGCGATCGCGATCAGCAAAAGCCCAGCGGTAATGGTATTTTTCTCAATCAGTCTCGCATCAATTTAACGGAAGGACACATCCTTAAAAACGGAGAGCAACTGCATATTGGGCAAGATCCCAGGCAACAAATAATTCTCACTTATTATAATCCCAAACAAGGGGAAATGATTATCCCCAGCGTGCGACGACTTGACCTCAAAGGGTTACAAAAATGGCCCGTCGAATTAGGACGCTCTCCTAATAGCACGTCGGCAATTGAATTAGATGCTCCGATGGTTTCTCGTTTCCACGCCACGATTAATCCTGATAGTCGAGGGGGATATATTCTTCAGGATCACAGCAGCAATGGTACTTTTGTTAACGGGGAACGTATAGACAAGCCTTTTCAACTCAAAAACGGCGATACAATCCAGATTGGGCCTTATGTCTTGTTGTTTACAGGGGAAGCGCTCGAATTAACTAACGCTACCAATCAAATTCGCCTCGATGCTCACAAGCTGACTTTTCAGGTCAAAGATAAAAAAGGCGAAACTTTTACGATCCTCAATGATGTTTATTTGGTCTTAGAGCCAGGACAGCTAGTTGCTTTTGTTGGCGGCAGTGGTGCAGGAAAATCTACCTTAATGAAGGCACTGTTAGGCATTGCTCCAATATCTTCAGGTAATGTCTATCTCAACGGCGATAACCTACGCAAAAACTGGCCTGTTTATCGTTCTCAGGTTGGTTATGTTCCCCAAGATGACATTATTCACCAAAATCTGACGGTAGAAGAGGTATTGCGCTATGCCTGTCAGCTACGACTACCACCAGACACCGACATCAATGAAGCGATTAACAGCACTTTAGAGCAAATCAAGCTTTCTCATGTGCAAAATACCCTGGTGTCTCGACTTAGTGGTGGTCAGCGCAAGCGCGTTAGTATCGGCGTGGAACTCCTAGCAGATCCCAAACTATTTTTCCTAGACGAACCAACTTCAGGACTAGATCCTGGTTTAGATAAAGAAATGATGCAGCTGCTACGGGAGCAAGCAGATCGAGGCAGAACTATAGCTTTAGTTACCCACGCTACAGATAATATTGGAATTTGCGATCGCATCGCCTTTCTCGGTTTGGGGGGTAACCTTTGCTATTATGGCCCTCCAGACGAAGCTTTAGCATTTTTTCAGCGTAACGGCGGACATTTTGAAAACGAGCATTTTGGTGATTTTGCCGATATTTACATTGAATTAAACAAAGGTAAAAATAAAGCGGCGATCGCTCAACGGGTTCGCTACTGGTCACAAAAATATGCTAATTCCAATGAGTATAGAGCATATATCCAAAATTCTCTGAGTCCAGGCAAGGAAAATCAGCAGGCTGCTAAGTCCAGCAATACTAAAAGTGTTTCTCCTTTTGCACAGCTATTTTTACTGTGCCAACGTTATTGGAAGCTAGTTAGTCGAGACAGCACCAGCCTGATTTTAACTTTATTAGCAGGGCCAATTACTATTGCTCTGACTGGCTTGCCTTTACGTGACGAACAGCCTCTAAGCATTGTCGATGACCCCAGCATTACTCAAGCTTCTTTAGCACTTCGTCTGTTGTTTATTTTTAGCTCAATCGCCATTTGGATTGGTTTAGCTAACTCTATTCGGGAGATAGTTCAAGAAACAGCAATTTACTTTCGCGAACGCTTACTTAATTTGGGATTAAGGTCTTATTTAACCTCCAAACTAATTATTCGTGGTGGTCTGGCTGTAGTTCAAACATTACTAATTTCTGTGGTGGTCTTACTGGTATTTCAATCCCCTCAATCTCAACTACTTCCTTGGTCTTTAGGCTTTGCTATCACTACTTTTTTAACTTTACTTGCTAGCACTAGTTTGAGTTTGATGCTGTCTGCATTGGTGAAAACTGAGAACGAAGGTAATGGGATTTTACCTCTAGTAATGATTCCCCAAATTATCTTTTCTGGCGTACTATTTAACTTAGAAGGATGGTCAAGCAAGCTGTCTTGGTTGATGCTTAGTCGCTGGTCAATTGGAGCATATGGTGCTTTAGCTGACGTTAATGCCATGGCGCCCAAACCCAACCCTGTTTTGAGTAGTGAAGTACTAAAAGACATCTTTCAACCTTCTTCAGTGTATGAAGCTACTTGGTCAAATCTTAATCTTAATTGGGGAATTTTAATAGTTCATACTTTAATTTACAGCATAGTTGCTCTGATTGTGCTGCGCCGAAAAGATATTTTTTAGCCCAGTATTTCCTACTAAGGTTTTTTACTTTTTTTTGCATCTTAAATGAAGTTGCTGTAAAGTGTTGGGTTCATTTTAGTTAGGGCATTGACAGTACGATCGACCGTAGGTTATACATTAATCTAGGACTAAGTATTTTCTCTTAAATGAATACACTTATCCTATTATTGTATATACTAAATTACTAATATTTTTTAAAGTTTAATTATCTACAAAAAAGCTCCTATTAAATTGCTAGCGGAACACTCGAGTATTTTTACAATGTAGTTTAAGTAAGAGTTCGTACTGCTATTACTTTATCGCTCTGATTCAGAACTTTAAAACTAATTCAAAAACAAGTTTATGTTAGACAAATTCTCTAGTACTCCAGACTACGCGGTAAATAAGCAAGATCGTTTAGATGATCAGATGATAGAGAGTAGAGATCTTCGTTCTCCTGGGTATTTAAAGTTAGCTGAAAAAGAAATTTCCTACAGACTAAAAATCACTATTTTGTTCTTGATGGACAGTTTAGCTTTGGCTTTAGGATGGTCAATTGCCTTCGACTACAGTTGGGCGCAACTTGATTCTGATTTTATGCACAAAAATCCAGCAATGTTCAGTCTTTTTTTGACTGTATTGGGATTTATGATTTTTCTATTTTCTGCCTACGATTTGTATCGTAAGGGGAATAAAAGCCGCAACCTTTCAAACCCAATCAAAGCTGTTTTTCTAGCGCATATAGCAATTGTACCAATTGTTTGGCGATTTTATGAATCTCAAGTCATTTATCAATTATTGCTAGCTAGCATCATAACGATTTTACTGGTTACTTTACAGCGTTTAAGTTTAAATTGGGTCTGGTTTTATGTGCGTCAAAAATACTACCCTTTAAAACAAAAAATTCTTTTGATTGGTAACCCAGAAGAATTAAAGAGTTCAAAAGCCTTACTAGAAAGTAGTGAAGTTTATCTAATTGCAGGACAGCTAGATCTATCCAAATTTCATCAAGATGAGGCACTTTACCTGGCTCTGGATCAAATTAACTATAAAGAGCTAGATGAAGTGTTTATCTGCTCATGGGAAGCGGTCAAAGGATCTGCTAGTCTTTATTGGAAACTAAGAACGATTGGTGTCAACTGGAGAATTCTGCCAATTAACTTCAAATTGCCCGCCAGACAGGCGGAAATTGCGACAATTATCGGCGTACCAACGATTAGATTTGCTCAATCGGCAATTGTCGGGATCGACTTTTTCAGCAAGCGAGTTTTTGATATTTTGGTGTCTTCTTTGTTGTTAGCAGTTATTGGGCTACCATTACTGGTAATTGCCATGCTAATCAAGTTAGATTCACCAGGTGCAATCTTATACCAACAGACGCGAGTTGGTCTAAAAGGAAATCACTTCAAGATCTGTAAGTTTCGTACCATGGTAGAAAATGCTAGTGAACTACAGCAAAAGCTTGAAGCGCAAAACGAAATTCAGGGAGGAATCTTATTTAAAATCAAAGACGATCCCCGTATTACTCGGATTGGTAAGTATCTACGTCGCTATAGTCTTGATGAACTACCCCAACTACTTAATGTTCTGCGAGGAGAAATGAGTTTGGTTGGGCCTAGACCGCTTCCTGTTAGAGACGTTGCCAAATTTTCTCAGGATCACTTTTTTCGCCAAGAAGTATTACCAGGAATTACTGGATTGTGGCAGGTTAGCGGTCGTTCTGATACTGGTTCTGAAGGTGTCTTCGATTTAGATTTTGAATATATTGAAAACTGGTCTTTGGCCCTTGATTTTAAAATTTTGCTCCAGACAATTCAGGTCGTCTTTTTAGCAAAAGGTGCATATTAATATATTAGTATTTACGGTCTTCGCAGTCATCAGATTGCGATCGCTTATTTCTTAAGATAAATAAAATTAATACAGTAAATTCATCAAGTTGAAATTTATGGATTCTAACTTACCCATTGAAGAGCATATCGATTTTAGTCGTTACTGGCAGGTAATCAGACGACACTGGATTCCAGCTAGCGCAACTTTTGTCGGGATTGTTACTCTTTCCTTAATTGCAGCTTTAGCATCAAAAAACATTTATGAAGCTGAAGCAAGATTACTAATTGAGCCTGAGCAAACTTCAAGCCGTATCGGTATTGCCGATGGTAATCCTGAAGTAAAAAAAACCGTTTTAGAAAAAGATCCGATTGAGACTGAAGCAGAGATTCTTGGTTCGAGAACCATTGTGGAAAAAGTAATTCAAGAACTCGACCTTAAAGAAGAAAATGGTAAGCCTCTAACTTATAAAACTGTCAAAAAAGCGCTCAAGGTTCAACCCGTCATCGGTACTGATTTATTACAAATATCTTATGAGAATCCAGATCCTGACGTAGCAGTTTCCTTTGTTAATCGGGCGGTAGAACTCTACTCTGATGGTTATGCTCTATTTAACAGTGAAGCAGCACTACAAGACGGAGATTTTATCAAACAGCAGCTACCGAAATTAGAGACTGAGGTGGAAGATGCCGAAGCAAACCTCCGCAACTTTAAAAATCGCAATGGTATTTCTGATCTTCAAGGGCAAATTACCGCCGATATTGATTCGGTTGCTCAGGTTGAAAATCAGATCAATCAGGTGAGCGCTGACTTGAATGACGTGAATGCACGCTATAACAGATTGCAGAGTCAACTCGGTATGAGTTGGCAAGAGGCTTCAGCAGTCAGTTCTCTCAGCCAATCCATCAGCTTACAGGAAACATTAGCTCAGCTACAAAAGGTCAAGGTAGAGCTGGCTCAAAAGAGTAATCTTTTATCGGATAGTTCTCCCCAAATTATTAGCCTCAAGGAGGAACAAGCAGATTTAGAAGCTTTGTTGAGAACAGAAGTAGCAAGTGCCTTGGGCCCTCAACAACAAGGACTGGCAGGACAAATTAATATTTTAAGATTGGGGGAATTAAAGCAAGGGCAACTTACAGAGTTTGCCGATCTGGGGTTACGCAAAGAAGGTTTAGAGCAGAGACTGGCATCCCTGAAAGATTCTTACAACAATTACCAAAAAAGGGCGAATCTTTCACCTCAACTAGAAGAGCAACAGCGACAATTAGAGCGTAAGCTTGAGTCAGTAACCGCCAATTATGAAACTCTTTTGACTAAGGCTAATGAGATAGGTATTCGTCAAGATTACAAGGTAGATAAAGTTAGAGTAATTTCGGCAGCAGCTCTGGCTGAAGATCCTGTTAATCCTGATGGCAAAATAATTGTCGCAGCAGGAGCGATGATGGGGCTACTTTTTGGTACGGCTTTAGCTTTTCTGTTAGATCTCAAGGACAATACTATCAAAAATACTCAAGAAGTAGAAAGTATGTTTGCTTATCCTCTTCATGGGGTTGTACCAGATCTTAGTTTGGGAGGAAATAATCAGCAGCTTCAGCTTCCTGGGAGCGAGAGAGCGAATTTTCCTGAGCAGGTTGTCAGCGAAGTATCGATGATGCCACTCAAAGAAGCCTATCAAAATATTCAGGTTAATCTTAATCTTCTTGACGCTAATGCCAAGAAAAAAGTGATTGCCATCACTAGCTCCGTACCCCAGGAAGGAAAGTCTTCTGTCTCAGCCAATCTTGCCGTAGCGCGATCGCAATGTGGTCAGAGGATCTTGTTAATCGATGCAGACATGCGCCGCCCAACTCAACATCATATTTGGGAAATTTCTAACCAAATTGGTCTACATGAAGTTATGGCAGGAAAAATTTTCTGGTCAGAAGGGGTACAAAATGTGATGCCTAATCTGGATGTTTTAACTTCTGGTTCAATTCCTGCCAATCCTATTGCTCTATTAGATTCTCCTTCTTTTCTCGATTTTATCGCCGAAATAGCTCAAGAATACGATCAGGTTATTTTTGATACTCCACCAATCATTGGTCTTGCCGACGCAAAAATCATTGGCAAGGCTGTTGATGGCTTTTTGTTTGTAGTTCGTCCAGGAGTGGCAGACTATAATAGTGCCACCGCGGCCAAAAAACTGCTTGACAGCACTGGATTAAAAGTTTTAGGCGTAATTGTCAATGGGGCTGATATGAAGCGAGAACCTTATCATTACAGCAGTTACTATTACGCTAAGAAAAAATAAAATTTAAAACTTTTGAGTTAGCCAAATTGATTATTCAGCTGATGGCAGATGTTAGCTTTTATTATGCTCTAAACTTCAAGCGTAACTATCAATTTTATTCTCATTTAAAAGCAGCATGAAATTATCAATTCGTCCTTGGGAAAATACGTTTGCAGTGGCTTCTTTATTGCTATTTTCTCAAGGATTTTACAGCCTAATTTTAGGGCCATCAATTGGTGGTGATGAAGGAGATATCGATAGTGCGCTGCTGCGCTTTGCTTTCCTCTCAATCTATCTCATCACTTTTGCTCTGTTAGGCTTGCGCTGGCAAAGAACAATCGCTTTTCTCAAAACCAATTTATGGCTACTGTTTTTAATTGGGCTGGTAATATTCTCGGTTTCATGGTCTTCACTCCCCGATCTTACCTTAAGAAAAGCGATCGCTTTAATTGGGACAAGTGCATTTGGCCTATATTTGGGGTCTAGATATAGCTTTGAGGAACAGCTTAAAATATATGCTTGGAGCTTTGGAATCGGCTTATTTTGTAGTTTTCTATTTGCCTTGGTCATTCCCACTTATGGAATTATGCCTTCTGGTAATTGGCGGGGCATTTATCCCCATAAAAATGGTTTGGGGGAAGCTATGTTTATGAGCTTTCTCACTTTCTACTTTCGCTCAATTTCAGCCAAGCAGTATCGGACATTTTACCAAATTTGCTGCTTACTCTCAGTCGTAATCATACTCTTGGCTCAATCTGGGACATCTTTGATTAGCGTGATATTTATTTTTACAACTGCTCAAGGATTAAAACTAGTATCGTTTAAATCTAAGCAGAGTGTTTTGGCAATCCTGCTCCTGTTGATCTTCATAGCCTTATCGCTATTCTTCCTGATGATCAATTTTAATACCTTCTTAAATGCCTTTGATAAAGACATTACCCTCACAGGAAGAACTCCTTTATGGGCCGATCTCTGGGGTTTCATTCAACAAAAGCCCTGGCTTGGTTATGGATATGGTGCGTTTTTTTCGAGTTCACACCGAGAAACAGATATAATTTGGAAAGTTCATACTTGGATTCCTCCTCATGCACACAATGGCTTTATTCAAACTTGGTTAGATATAGGCGTAATTGGACTAGCTGTATTTAGCGTTAGCTATTTTGGCTGTATTTTCAATGCCCTCTTTAAATATTTATTGTCTAAAGAAATTAAAGTGCTGTGGATTTTTCTGCTTTTACTCTATACTATTTTTTTCAACCTAACCGAAGTATCTTTCTTGAGTCAAAGTACGCTCTGGATTATCTCTTTAGCAGCAATCTACTCCATGAAAACAACTTCAAAAATCAAGCTTTTAAGTTAGTTAATGCCTAAAAAAAAAGTCATAGCAAAAATTAAGCAGCTTACTCAAAGTGAAAGATTCAAAGATTCGTTAGCAATTTTTCTGTCTTTCATTTTGCAATTGCTGGTTCAAGGGATTTATTTTATAATTCTAGCCCGTACCTTTGCTCCTGGAAAATATGGAGCTTATGTAGGAATAGTTGCTATAGTCTCTATACTAATACCTTTTGCTAGCTGGGGCAGCGAACAAATAATTATTCAAAATGTTTCTCGGCAAAGAAGTTTATTTCGAGAATCTTGGGGAACAGGCATCCTCAAAACGCTTATTTTTGGTTCGCTATTTACCAGTTTAATTCTGATAGTTTATAGTTTTTTCCCTATACCTGGAATCTCTATTCAGGTCGTCTTTGTGGTAGCTTTAGCTAATTTAATTTTTTTAAGATTAAATGACTTAGTTAGAGACAGTTTTGTGGGGATTGGAATGCTTGACTATACCGCAAAAATTATGTTTTTAGTTTCAGTAAACAGATTTTTTGGCGTGTTAGTATTAATTACCCTATATGATAATCCGAGTATTTTAACTTGGACAATTATTTATTGTATTGCTACCTTCTTGGCGGCGGTGATGTCTACTTATTTACTAGTGAAGCAGGTAGATTATCCTAAGTTTGTTTTAGCAAAAGTAAAGGAGGATCTAAAATTAGGTTTTTCTTTCGCGATCGGTATTTCCGCTCAAACTATCTATAACGACATCGACAAATCGATGTTGGCTAAGCTATCAACTTTAGAATCTGCGGGAATTTATGGAGCGGCTTACCACATTTTAAATGTCTCGTTTACGCCAATTATGTCATTAGCGATGGCTTCGTTTAGAAACTTTTTTCAACAGGGAGCTTCGGGAATCAAAAGTAGTTTCGAGCTATGCAAAAAATTACTACCTATGTCTGTAGGTTATTCGCTAATCGCTATTGTGGGACTGGCAGTTTTCGCTCCTCTAGTACCATTAATTTTGGGTTCAGAATACAAAGATTCGGCGACTGCTCTAATATTGTTATCTCCCAGTATATTCTTTCGGACGATGCATATATTTGCAGCTGATACATTAACAGGAGCTGATTTACAAGAAGTTAGAAGTGGATCGCAAGTGTTAGTAGCAGTTGTTAATGGCTTACTTAATTATTGGCTGATTCCCCTGTATAGTTGGCGTGGTGCTATTTGGGCAACTCTTGTCTCTGAATGTTTGTTGATGATTGTATTGTGGAGTGCTGTCTATCTATATTCTAGAAAATCAGCGTAAACTAATTCTCACAATATTCACAGCATCATATTATGATGTTCAGCGTGACTTGGCAATCAACTAAAACCATTAAAAATTATCACAGTGAATCCATTTAATTAATGTCAGAGACAACACCTCCAACAAAACTGAGTGGCTTATTTATTGTTTGGAAAAAATATCAGAGAAGACCAGAAGTTTTGGCTTCTCTTTTAAATTGTGAACTAAAATTTTTGCCTCATCTTTTTCCCAGTAAATATCTTAGACCTTTAGACTACCTATTCAAATTAGCAGTCAATATCAAAGACATTCTGCTGAAAAGACCTGATTTTGCGATCGCCCAATGTCCGCCAACTTTTAGCGCTCTACCCGCATTAATAACCAAAACTCCCTACCTTATTGATGCACATAACCCACTATTTCAAGTAAAAATGTGGCAAAAGTTACCTATTTCCCAGACTATTTTAAGCAACTCTCTCGGCATAATTGTGCATAACACCGAGATGTTTGAGCTAGTTAAGGGAATGTATCCTGCAACAAAGCTGTTTACAATTTCCGATCCCATTAAGGCGATCGCGCCTTCTTGTCCGCCAAAACGGCTAGAAAAGCAAATTTTGGTGATTGCCTCTTTCGATCCCTGGGATGAGCCTGTAGAGTTGCTAATCGACAGTATGAAAAAACTGACTGAATATAATTTTGTCATTACCGCTGATGCTAATAAACTTAATGCAGCAACCGCAAGCAGTCTACAGCAGTTAAACAACGTCAGTTTAACGGGTTTTTTGGCAACTGAAGATTATCACCAAGTTTTGTGTTCCAGCCTGGCTGCTTTAGTCCTAACTACCAGTGATGCTACCCAGCCGAGTGGTGCTTGTGAAGCTCTATCTTCTGATACTCAATTAGTGATTAGCCGAACTTCTCTAACGGAAAAACTATTTGGAGAATGGGCGGTATTGGTTGATAATAACCCTCAAGCGATCGCCCAAGCTATTCGCTCTTTATCAGTCCAAGAATTAGACCTAGCTGCCTATCGTCAAAAATGGAATATGTCAGTACAGCAAGAAATTACTCGACTTTCAAAGTTCATTGAGCAGCAGCACCACAAAAAGTAAAGGAGATTGCCAGATAAGCTCATTAATTACTTGTTGATTTAAGCTGGATTAAGCTAGTCAACCATCAAGTTGAAGGGAGGATAATAACTATTTTTGTCTATTTTAGTGGTGATAATAATATATTGTAAAGTTAGTATTATTTAGGTGAATATTAGGTTAGAATCTTTACCTAAATATGAACCCTAAAATGGTCTAATTAAAATATGCTTAGGTTAAAAAACTTGGGTATTCAAGATTAGCAGAAAACGAAAATTTTTGGATACAAGACATAATAAGCTAGGCTAAAAACTTTAGCAGACATATAAAAAAACTTAAAAATGAAAGTAATGCTTTACTGCTGCCAGTTGATTGTTGATTAATCGATCTGCAATCTGCGTAAGTATTCATAAGTGGCATTACTGTATTTACGCCTTACTAAGCAAAATGAACATGAGAGTCGTAGAGAACGAAATCGAAACCTTAAACAACCCCCAGCCTACTAAAATTGCTATTTGTGTAATTACCTGTTTCCGACCTGACGGACTCAAGAGATTACTAAATGGTGTAGCAAAACAAAAATTCACTAAAAATCTAGCACCAGATATCAAGCTTGTGATTGTGGATAATGATGCTGAAGGTTCTGCCCGAAGTGTTTGCGATGAATTTGTGGCTCATCACAAAATCCACCTAGTATACGAGATTGAAAAGCAAAGAGGCATTCCTTTCGCTCGCAATCATTCAGTAGATATAGCGAAGAATGATGTAGATTTTATTGCGATTATGGATGACGATGAAGTACCTGCTGAAAACTGGCTAGATGAATTGATGACAGCTCAACAGGAATTCTCTGCGGATATTCTAACAGGCCCCGTAACACCTCATTTTGTCGAGCAACCCGCCAATTGGCTCGAGAGCTTTTTTGGAGCTGACAATTTGTCTAATGGGCAAAATTTGCATCATAACTATGAATACGCCTATACTAGCAACCTTTTCGCTAAGGCAGAATTATTTCAGCATATTCGTTTTGATGAGCAGTTTCGTTCTAATGGTGCGGATGATACACATCTATTCATGCAGGTTTACCAGAAGGGATACAAGGCTATTTGGGCAGAGAAGGCTCTGGTGACAGAATGGCTCCCGACCAGTCGGACTAATTATAAATGGCTGTGGCAAAGAGCTTATCGTCGTGGAAATGGATTCGCCTTTTGTGAATTAGTTCAAAATCGCTCTCTAGGCACGAGAATTCAGCGATTTGCTAAAGGCAGTTTTCGCTTAGTTCAGGGCATATTAACGGCAGCTATATCTTTTGGTCGCAAGGCTGTCTTCGTCAAAGGCATTCAAACCTCATTTTTAGGGGCTGGTATGATTACGGGTAGTCTGGGTAGTGAATATCAAGAATATAGAACCATTCACCGTGTTTAAGATCGAGTTGTTTGAATAGTTAAACAGTTTCGACAACAGGGATTTGAGGAATTAGGGAAATTCTTGCTTTCAACCCATCATGCAAATTTCAGATAACTAAATACTAATTTAGTAGATCGAGTAGCTTGAACTATGAATGGATTTGACTTATAGCCGTACAAAGTTAGATTAGGACAATTAAGGTGATCGGCTCGAAGGTAGTAGGTAGTAGGTAGTAGGTAGTAGGTAGTAGGAGTAGTTTTTCAAAAATGTCCTAACGTTTTTACGTATGGCTATATTTGTCGATAAATTGCACTAAATTAAGCTCAAAAATCGTCAGGGGTTCAAATACTTTTGTACTTCGTAATCCTAATCTAAATTATCTTTAAGTAGACTACTATTTTGTTGTTTATTTAAAACCCTTGGTTATTCAAATTGATAATTTAAATTGGCTTACTAAACAAAATAAGCTATATCTCGTAATATTTAATTATTGCAGTCTTTTTCTCAGCATTTTTACTGATTAGTTATCGACATATTGATAAATTCAAGCTATTATGGCATAGACTTAATAGTAAATATACTTAATAGTAAATACTCATAACTCACCTGAAACTTATTGAATTTTAACTCCGAGTTTTAGATAACAGTTGGGTCAGTGAGATAAATAAGCAGTTAAAAATTAAAGTTGAATATGGGTGTAGCAATTATTACTGGTTCGGCTGGTTTGATCGGTTCGGAAGCCGTCAGATTCTTCAGTAGCTTGGGAATGGATGTTGTCGGTATAGATAATGATATGCGTAAGTTTTTCTTTGGCGAAGAAGCTTCAACTAAGTGGAATCGTCAAAGATTAGAAAAAGAGATTGATAACTATCAGCATCGTGAAGTTGATATCCGCGATTATGATGCGATCGAAGAAATATTTCAACACTTTGGTAATGACATATCGCTGATTATTCATACAGCAGCTCAACCATCTCATGATTGGGCTGCTAAAGATCCTTTTTCGGACTTTACAGTTAATGCTAATGGTACCTTAAATCTACTCCAGGCTACTCGTGAATATTGTCCTGATGCGGTTTTCATCTTTACTTCTACCAACAAGGTTTATGGAGATTTACCTAACTCCTTGCCTTTGAAAGAATTAGATCGACGCTGGGAAATCGATCCAGCTCATGAATATGCTCAGGGAATACCAGAAAGCATGAGTATCGATCAATGCAAACATTCTTTATTTGGAGCTTCTAAAGTTGCTGCTGACGTACTTGTACAAGAGTATGGGCGCTACTTTGGGATTCGTACTGCTTCGTTTAGAGGAGGATGTTTAACTGGGCCAAATCATTCAGGAACAGAATTACACGGATTTTTAGCATACCTAGTTAAGTGTACGGCGATCGCTAAGCCATATACCATTTATGGCTACAAGGGAAAACAGGTTCGCGATAATATCCACTGTTCAGATTTAATCTCTGCCTTTTATGAGTTTTATAAAAATCCTCGCGTAGCCGAAGTTTATAACATTGGTGGTGGCAAAGAAAGCAACTGCTCAATGCTTGAAGCGATCGCCATTGCTGAGGAACTTTCTGGTAAAAAATTAGATTATTCATATACAGATACTAATCGCAGTGGGGATCATATCTGGTACGTTAGTGATTTAGCCAAGTTTAAATCTCACTATCCAGATTGGTCACTTAAGTATGACATCAAACAAATTTTGTCAGAAATTTATGAAAGTGGTATAGAAAGATGGAATTAAACAATGATTAATTTAGGAAAATATTCAATCTTAGGAATTAACGTTAACGCAGTTGATTATGAGTCGGCAGTATCAACAATTACAGATGCTGCCAAAAATAAGCAAGCATTTGCAGTTAGCGCCTTGGCGGTACACGGGGTAATGACTGGTTTTTTAGATAGCACCCATGCTAGGCGATTGAATGGTCTCGATCTGGTAGTTCCTGATGGACAGCCTGTGCGCTGGGCATTGTCAGGGATTTACAAAAAGCAATTACCCGATCGCGTTTATGGGCCGAACTTGACTCTAAAAGTAGCAGAGTCTCTTGCTAGAGAAGGATTAAGCATTTATTTATACGGTAGCAAAAAAGAAACTTTAGCCAAGTTTGCGCGTAATTTAAAGCGGCTCTATCCTGGATTTAAGATTGCAGGCATGGAAGAATCTAAATTTAGAAGACTTTCCCCTGATGAACGTTTAGAGTTAGTTGAGAGAATTAAGGCTTCTGGTGCTAGTGCCGTTTTTCTCGGCTTAGGCTGTCCTCGACAGGAAACTTGGGCTTATGAATATCGTAACTTACTCAATATGCCAATTTTGGCAGTTGGCGCAGCTTTTGATTTTCATGCAGGAACTTTACCTCAAGCACCAAAATGGATGCAGGATGTGGGTTTAGAATGGCTGTTTCGTTTAATCCAAGAGCCGAAAAGGTTGTGGCAGCGTTATGCTATTTTGAATCCACTATATGTCTGGCACGTTTTACAGCAATATTTGGGCTTGAAGAAATTTGTGCCAAGTATGCCAAATGGTGAAGAAAAGATCGAATCTTATGGGTAGTTAAGTAAAGAGCGAGTCAGGATGAAAGTAATTGATGAGTTTTCCAGCTCTTGGTTTTTACTTCATCCTGATTATTTTCAGAGCAAATCTAGCGATCGCCACGCACCTTTTCTCGATGGTTAGCGACAGACTCAACCAAACCGATACTGATAAAGGTTGTTAACAGAAAAGATCTGCCGTAGCTCATCCAAGGGAGAGGGATGCCAGTAATCGGTGTTAATCCAATCGTCATACTAACGTTAATCACAATTTGAAAGGCAATTATAGCTAGAGTGCCGATCGCCAGTAAAGAACCAAAATCATCCTTTGCCGTAGCTGCAATCCAAAGCAAACGAACGCAGATTAGCCAAAAAAATGACACGAGCAGGATACAGCCAATAAAGCCGAATTGCTCGCCAACGGCAGAAAAAATAAAATCAGTATGCTGTTCGGGAATAAAATCAAGCTTAGTCTGAGTCCCCTGATGCCATCCTTTGCCCCAGAATCCACCCGCACCGATCGCAATTCGTGATTGAATCAAGTGATATCCTCCACCTAAAGGATCTTGTTCGGGATCGAGAAACAGAGTTAATCGCGCTTTTTGATAGTCTTTTAAGGCATTCCAGAACACAATAGCTAACTCCACCGCACCTAAATTAATTATTAAAGCACTAAGGGTAGAAATAATTCTATTGGGTAAAGTTAACCAGGCGATCGCCATCACTAGTAAAACCCAAAGGATCCAGCCTGGAAGATAAAGATTATAAAGGATAGCTGAAAACAGTGGAGAAACCAGCAAAATCAGCCAGCCTATTTTAGCATTTGCCCAATACAGCATCGTGATGACGATCGCCCCAAAAACAAGAGAAGTACCTAAATCAGGCTGGATAAAGACTAAGCCCCAAGGAACAGCAGTAATGGCTAAAGTTCGCAGGATAGTTTTTAAATTCGTACCGTCCTGATTATGTAATAAAGCTGCTAAAGTAATTACCATCGCAATTTTGGCAAACTCAGAAGGCTGAACATTAAAACCTGCAATGTTAATCCAACTTTGCGCCCCGTTTGCCGATACTCCTGTAAAGATTACGGCAATTAGAGAAATGTTAGTTAGAGCATAAATCAACCAGTGCCAACGCAATAATATTAGATAATGCCAACGAGCAATAACCAAAGTAATAATTAATCCCACTGCGCTAAATAGCCAATGTTGGTAACTGTAGTTATGTTTTCCAGCCAACTCGGTACTATAAATTGCAAATCCACCGAATACAGTTACGGTGATGACTGATAACAGCAATAACCAGTCAAGCGATCGCCAAGAACTGACCAAAAACCATCCCCGTTGTTTTAAGGATGTAAATTTAGACTTGACAATATTTGATTTGCTGGGTTGAAGACGAGATTTAATCACTTTATAACTAGATAAATAGGTGAACATTAATAGTTGATATGGTTCACCGTAATCAAGGTACGCAACTATTCAATAATAGTTGATTCAACATTGATCAAAGATACTGCCGATTCTATCGAGTATTTGAATTTTGGCAAGTTATGGACGTACAAAATTAGCGGCGCGTTTTGAGTATGAAGATTCACACTCAAAAGCCGCCGCAGATTAGGACATTAATAGTAATCTGCTCGTAAGTAGGAAGTAGGAAGTAGGAAGTAGGAAATAGGAAATAGGAAAAGTCCTAATGTTTCTACGTAGTGTTATAAGTTACAGCGGCAAATCAGATTAACTCTGCTTTGGAACGACAAAATTGAATATGATTGGAATTAATCACTCTAATAAATACTTAAGTATGCTGAAGTTTTGATTTTGGCAAGGTAAAAACTGATGGGAAATATTCAACCTCAACCACAAGAAGCAAAATCTGCCAATTATTTTCAGTTTGAAGCAGATTTTGTTGGCACTCTACAATGTATTCCGATGTTAGTCAGGATGAAGCTAGATAACTGTGGTGTCAAGCTCAAACTAGCCCACTGGAATCAATTTAGTCAGGCTGAACGCGAAACTTTAGTCAATTTACCCTGTACCACCCCTAATCAATGTCAGACGTACCGTAAATGGCTACAAAATTTAATTATTGCTAAAACTGGTCAAGCAGCTAAAGAACTGGCAATAGAATCCAATCCACTCTGGTTAAATGAGACAAATATTCCTGATAGTGTTCAAACTAAAGCACAAGAGCATCACCTATCGTTGTCTTTAGAGCAATGGTCTAATTTAAATCCAGCTCAACGCTTTGCTCTAATCAAGTTGAGTCGTCCTAGCCACGAAAATAAAAACTTTATTCCTGCACTTCAAGAGTTTGGTATCTTGTCAACTGATTGAATACTCTGATAGGAGATGATGCTTTATGTAGCAAAGCGATCGCCTTAACAAGCTTTAATTACTAGACTACTAGTAAGATTATGTTATGGCGATCGCGCTTAATTTAATTTCGCTGAATTTAGATAATTAGACTATTTTGGCTTTGGTTCTGGATAGACTAGGTTAGCTTTTTGACTTTCATCCCAGTCAATTGAGTGGACAGGCTGTTGGTCAAAATTTTCACTCTGAGACACTCGTGCATAAGCGATCGGAAAACTAGCAAAAAATAAACCGACAACTCCCACTAACCCCCAAACATACTTATGTAAATTGGTCGATGTTGATTTTGGGTTACTGTTTAAAAGATGATCGAACTGGTGGGATGATGAGTGCTGAATTTTATCTGTATTCATGATGTTTATTACCAACAAAAGTGATGTGATTTGATTGACGTTGCCTTATTTAGGCATTAAAGGCATATAAGGAAACAAAGGATGCCAATTCATCACGGTTGCGGCAACCAAGAAAAAAAACAGACAAAAGAAAATAGTATTTCCTTTGATTTCGCGATTACGCCAAAGTAGGGTTAGGAATAACCAACTAAATAACCAAGTAATTAGTAAAATAGTTTCTTTGCCACTATAACTACCAATTTCTCCGTACAGTGGATCGGCATTACGACTGCCAGGAATCCATGCACCTAAGTTCCAAATCAGGTCTTCGTAACTTTTAAAGGCAGCTGCAAAATGCTGATTAACCATCATGACGAAGCTAGCGAAAGCAGCGCTAATTAAGGCTGCACCCGCAGCACCAGATGATATAGGAGGTTTTTTAGCACCTTGAGCTAAACCTTGAGGAAATCTTTTTAGATAATTGCCCAGTCGAACATACCAGGGAGACGGTGCGGAATAAGATGATCTTGATTTAGTCATAAGCTGGACATTTTTGAGTAGACAACTAATTATTTACCGAATCTCTACTGAGAGATATTTGAGACATATTTGAAAGATATTTGAGAGATATTTACAAAGAGTGGATTCTGGCGACATTTAAACCCGTAACTAATCCGCCAATCGCAAAAAACATCATTGCCATCAAGGCAAAGCAAGTAGCAGTTAGTACGGAACGATTTTGCTTTTCCAGAATTGAATCTCCATACTTCCATAAGCTCCAGGTACAGGCAATACCCAAAGGCAAGGTAAACAGTACAGTAAATTCGTGATATTCCATAAACAAGTAATGAACCAAAGGAGTATTTTCCACTATCCATCCTCTAGGCCCATTTAAAGGCGCTCGATAGCGCATATAAACCCAGTTTCCCGAGACAATCGCTAGAAAAGATAAGCAACTTGCCCAGAAAGTTAAAGTGCGCATTTGAGGCAAAATTGAGGCATTCCCTCTCAGCAAAGGAAAAGCCAAATGTCCTGCATATGCAATTACTACTACGGCAAATAAGGAAGCACCGCCGTGAATTGCACCCATATAACGCTGCCAAGGACTAGGACTGAGCAAATTTACCAAGGGCAAGAAGAGAAACAATCCAGCGGATATTAAACTCAAACCATAGATACAAACCGTGGCAATGTCTTTTTGCTTGAGCGGTTTATCCTGGGTCAAACTATCCTCATGCTCCACCGATAAGGTATTTCGATTCATAAGACTAGATATTCTTTTAACTTCTATTTCACGCCAAGCAACTATCGACTACAGAATACCAAACCCCAACCACCAAAAATTTCAGCATCAAAAGCTAGACAACAAACTACTCTAAACTGATACTGTCAAGCTTTAAAGCAAAATTGTAGATACTTTAGAGATCTCAAGACTAGTGAAATTTCTAATTCCAATACTTGCTTGGCTATTTGCCATCCTACAGAAGAATGAATTATTACACTAGCGCCTATATTACTTTTTTTATCTTTGAAGTGTTATTGGCGTACTAAAATAACATTTTCTAGAATCTTTTGATAGCAATGCTTTTAACAAAGAATACTAAATAGAGCGTATTGTCAGTCAATTTTTTTCTTAGCTTAACTTAATTTTGCTTAGTGTCTTTTTTAACAAAACGTTACATTATTTTGACCGAAAATTTGATTATTGTTTAGCCTGAGTTTTGATCCCAACGACGACAAAACTAGCAAAACTATATTTTTTAGATGATTCGTTAAATGATAATCTTGAAGGTGGCAAAATTTTACATTATTTTTAAGATTTGACCTGCCATATAAAACAGCTAACCACCAAGTAGATATAAGAAAATGGTAGCCACCACAGATAAAACAACCACTGGTAGAATTACACAAATTATCGGCCCCGTTCTAGATGCCGAATTTCCTAGCGGAAAAATGCCTCGTATTTATAATGCCTTAAAAGTAGAAGGTAAAAATCCTGCGGGACAGGATGTTTCAGTTACCTGCGAAGTGCAACAACTACTTGGTGACAACCAGGTTCGTGCTGTTGCCATGAGTGGTACTGATGGACTAGTCAGAGGCATGGATATTGTTGATACTGGTGCGCCAATTAACGTACCTGTAGGGAAGGGAACTCTAGGTAGAATTTTTAACGTACTAGGCGAACCTGTCGATGAAAAAGGCCCTGTAAGTACAGATGAGACATTCCCTATTCATAGACCTGCTCCTAAATTAACTGATTTAGAAACAGCACCAAAAGTATTTGAAACTGGCATTAAAGTTGTAGACTTACTTACTCCCTATCGTCAGGGGGGCAAAATTGGTCTATTCGGCGGTGCAGGTGTTGGCAAGACCGTTATTATGATGGAGTTGATCAATAACATTGCCATTCAACATGGTGGTGTGTCGGTATTTGGTGGCGTGGGTGAACGTACTCGTGAAGGAAATGACCTTTATAACGAGATGATCGAATCCAACGTGATCAATGCGGATAACCCCGAAGAATCCAAAATTGCGCTGGTATACGGTCAAATGAACGAGCCACCTGGAGCAAGAATGCGTGTTGGTCTTTCTGCTCTAACTATGGCTGAATATTTCCGTGATGTTAATAAGCAAGACGTACTGCTATTTATTGATAACATTTTCCGCTTTGTGCAGGCTGGTTCTGAAGTATCAGCATTGCTCGGTCGAATGCCTTCTGCGGTAGGATATCAGCCCACTCTAGGGACTGATGTTGGCGATTTACAAGAGCGAATTACTTCGACTAAAGAAGGTTCAATTACTTCAATTCAAGCAGTATATGTGCCTGCGGATGATTTAACCGATCCTGCTCCCGCAACTACTTTTGCTCACCTAGATGGAACTACAGTATTGTCTCGTGGATTAGCTTCCAAAGGGATTTATCCTGCGGTAGATCCTCTTGATTCCACTAGTACTATGCTTCAGCCAAGTATTGTGGGAGAAGAACACTACAATACTGCTCGTGCTGTGCAATCAACTCTTCAGCGCTATAAAGAATTACAAGATATTATTGCAATTCTTGGTTTAGATGAGCTTTCTGAAGACGATCGCATTGTGGTTGACCGCGCGCGTAAGATTGAACGTTTCTTGTCTCAGCCTTTCTTTGTAGCAGAGGTATTTACAGGCTCTCCTGGAAAATATGTTTCTCTAGAGAATACGATCAAAGGCTTCCAAGCAATTCTTAATGGTGAATTAGATGAATTGCCTGAGCAAGCGTTTTATTTAGTCGGCGACATTGAAGAAGCCAAAGCAAAAGCTGAAAAACTAAAAGCAGCTTAATCAGTGAGCAGTCTAGCAGTGAGCAGTGAACAGTAAATATTTTGCTTTTACTCACTCTTGCTGTTAGCTGTTGCTTGAGTTCGACTAAGTTTTGCTAGGTAAAGAACGGCAAGAAATTAATCAATAAATAATAGTAGTAGTAGGTTGGGTTGAGGCACAAAACCCAACGATTAAAAGATTTTGTTGGGTTTCACGCTTGGTTCTACCCAACCTACCAAATCTCTTATTGCTTGAGTTCGGCTAAGTTTTGCTAAGTAGAGATAGACAAGAAATTAATCAATAAATAATAGTTAAAGAAATGGCGTTAAGTGTAAAAGTAATAACTCCAGACAAGACAGTCTGGGACGATCGGGTAGAAGAAGCGATTCTTCCTAGCACTACAGGACAATTAGGAATTCTGACCGGTCATGCTCCTTTGCTGACAGCTTTAGAAGTCGGTGTATTGCGCGTTCGTCCTGGGAAAGAATGGAAAGCGATCGCTTTGATGGGTGGCTTCGCCGAAGTAGAAAATGATGAGATTAAAATTCTGGTTAATGGCGCAGAATTAGGCGATAACATCGATCGCGATGCTGCTCAAAGCGAGTATCAAACTGCACAGTCAAGATTCGAGCAAGTCGGCAACAGTGAAGATCGTCAAGCGAAAATCCAGGCGGAAACCTCGATGAAAAAGGCTAGAGCGCGCCTTCAAGCTTCAGGCGGGACAGTATAAGCAGACAAGTAGAGTTAAAATGAGAAAAAAATCTAGCTATCTCTACTAATTTGTGGCTAATCGTTTAAACAAAGCTATAAGGGGCAGAATAACGCTTTAATCTGCCCTTAGCTAGGAAATATCTTTAATTTTGAAGCTTAAATCAAAAATATGTGACTAAAATTTCCCGAGTGAGCAACTAATTTGTTCCAGTAAACACAATGTTGGGAAACTTAGTTTGTGCCTGGGTCATCGGAGTAACTTTACCTCTTTCTGTCCAGAAATTAATTACTTCGGTTGCCTGGTTGAGAATATCGATGCTTTCGGCTTCTTCAATCCAATGCTTTGCTTCTAACTCGTCTTTTAGCTGTTGCCAAGCATCATTACGCGGCCAAAAGTAATAAGCTGTTAGCGGACTAGTACCTTTACCTACTACCTGATCCACGGCGATCGCCACGTTCTTATCTAACCACAGAACTTTTAATTTAAATCTTGCCTCTGACTCCAATTAAGCCTCCAATAAATTTATTTTAAGGAATATTTTACATAGCAAACCACAATAATTATACAAGAATTTGACCATGAACCAAGCCCAATCGGCAGCAATTATTATTTTCGATATTGACGGCGTAATTAGAGATGTGGGCAATTCTTATCGTAAGGCGATCGCCGATACCGTAGAAGAGTTTACAAATGGTGGCTGGCGACCAACGATGGAAGACTTAGACAACCTCAAGTCAGAGGGAATTTGGAATAATGACTGGGAAGCATCTCAAGAGTTGACCTATCGCTATTTTGAATCCCTCGATCGAACTCGCGAGGAAGTAAACTTAAATTATGACAGCATTGTCAAGTATTTTCAGGAGCGTTATCGGGGCAAACATCCTGAACTTTTTGATGGCTACATTGCCAATGAACCATTACTGGTAACTCCTAATTATTTCGAGCAGCTAAGTAATAATCAGATCCCTTATGGCTTTTTTAGCGGTGCTACCAGAGGTTCGGCAGAATTTATCCTCAAACAACGTTTAAAGTTAGAAAATCCAGTTTTAGTAGCCATGGAAGATGCACCGAGTAAACCCGATCCCACGGGAATGTTTGAGGCGATCGCTCAAATTACCATTACGCCTAATGATGTCCCTGCATTTTATTTAGGAGATACGGTAGCAGACATGTACACCGTAATTAAAGCCAGAGAACTCCAACCAGAGCGTAATTGGCTGGGAATTGGCATTCTGCCACCTCATGTACAAACTTCTCAGACAAGACAGGAAGACTATGCTCAGAAATTGCTCGAAGCTGGTGCGGAGATCGTTTTAAGTAATGTCGAAAAGCTTAGCTTACAGTTGATCGAGGAGTTGACAGGTCACTAATTAGCACCCTTTGTCGCTTTGAGCGATCGCATTAAGTAGGTAGGCAAAATAATTTATCCTAAAGGATACACTTCGTTATCAAACCCCTACCCTTAGAGCTATTTGTTACTCGTTACTCGTTACTCCCGAACCTCATTTCCAATTTAATTACACCCACCTATATGTAGAGTTTAGAGTGATTGTTAAAGAGCGGTCGCAAAAATAAATAAAAGTGGTAATATTTTTAATATTTTTATTTATTTAAGAATGATGTTAAATAAAGCATTGTTGATGCTTCACATGTCAAAAATTACTAAATTTATCTTAATCGCGATCGCAGCAACCATAATAGTTATCAGTTTATTATCGAAACCAGCAATCTCCAACTCTGCTTGTACACAAGGATGTCCTAGTTCCGAACTCAACCCTGATTTAGTTCATAGTATGAGAATTGTGGGTGATAATTCTGTTTATATTACCCATAAACCTTTTCTTAATACTCCTAGCGAAGCTCATAATTTTCAAGCAATTTATGAAGTTGATTTAGCAGGGTTAATAAATGAAAATTCTGTCAATCCTCAAGAAGTTTATTTGAGCGATCAGAGTCAAAACTCTTTAAATGAATACACTATAATGCCCACTCAAGCTTTTACCAAGGTAGAACTTTTGAATGGTTCAATTAAGTCTTTTAAAGGTCAAATTTATCGAGGTGACATAGAAGAGTGTTTGCGGAAAAAATCGCGAGGCACTAAACTGTGTCCGCTCGCTCTAATTCCTGGCAATCCCGAAGTAGAAATCAAAATTAAGAAAAAAGTTTTTGTTTGTGATTTTGCCGACTCCAACTGTATGCCTAAAAATGCACTCTCTAAACTAGAGTATGTACTTTTTGGTGATGCTTCAGAACAATATATAGCACATAGAATTAGTGGCGCACCCGATGGTGACTTCGATCAAATCTTACATGTCGATCGAGCTATTCAACTCACCTCTGAACAAATAACTAAACTCAATCAAAACAATTATCTCAAAATTGTCGCCACCGATAATCGCAGTAACACTAGAAAAGACGCACTTAGAGCGCGATCGATGATGGAAGGTTCATTTTTGATTGATGAGCAGGGTGAAGCAGTTAAAGTGGGTATAAGTAAAGATGCAGAATACTATTTTGAAATAGATCCAAATATTTTTTAGAAGTAATTAAGTAGTAAACTGCAACAATAAACCATTTTCAATTTGATGAATTCTGGTTTCTAGGTTAGAATTTGACATTTTAGGTTCAGATAATACACTGTCAGGCTGCTGAGATGGCTAAAGTAAGGTGCGAGGAGGTTGAGGTGATTTTTGAAGAGCGATCTCGCTTATCTAAAGTATTCTGAAGTAACAAAAATTTGCTGGCGAAAACCTTTTTTTTGCTGTTTTTTAATTCTAATCAACCGATTGATTAGACTTTCTTGATTTTGCAAATATTCATACAAAAAGTGAACCTGCCCTTGATAATCTCGATCTGTTTTACAAATTATAATTCCTGAATGCTGAATACCATTATTGTGTAATTCAATCAAATCATCTCGATTAAAAGTAATAACCGCAAGGTTACTACGAGTAGCAAAATTTAAAACTTCATTATCGGGAATGCTCTAATTAGCTTGTCCTGCATCATAGCTAGTAATTACACTATGTCCTAAACTTCTGAGCATTTTAACCATATCTAGGGCAAAATTCTCATTAGAATAAAAACTAAAATTAGTCATAGAAACTAATCATCAAGAGAAGCGATAATACGGTCTATCTCCGATTGATTATTATAGTAGTAACCCCAAACAGCAGTTAAATCGTTTATAGTCAGGCCTGGATAATTACGTAATATTTCTTGTTCTGTTGCACCCTGTTGGCGTAGAGATACTAAAGTCCAAACGGGTATTCTAGTATTACGAATACAAGCATGACCGCCACTAACTCCAGGTGTTGTTTGGATAACTTCAGTAATTGGCATTATCAACTTTTTTCTAAAGTAACTAATGAGGTTGACGGATTAAACACCTAAAAAAAATTGATGTAGGATCCTGAAAAATCTTTATTTTGAGCGTTCTAATTAAGCATGAATTCATCACCACTAACATCTGTTGAAACCCATTTTCGTTCTTTAACAGACCCACGTGCCGAACATACTATTAAACATTGTCTGATTGATATTGTGTCCAGTCCACCAAGAGAATTTCCTTGAAGCCAAATCAGACAATCGCCCAAAGCGGTTGAGCGCTTGACAGATATAATGGAATATTCAATCGCAAATATCTTTTTATCACCAATTAAATTTTTAAGCATTTAAATACTAAATTTTTACGAATATTAGAAGAAATATCCCTATTTTACATCCTGCCTCTTTTACTATTTTTTGAATACTTTGTCCTTTATAATATGATTAGATTTATAAAAACTAGCAATGTAAAAATATACCTCTATTCATTAACTGCGTTTACTTTACTATCTTTTTAAATAGTTAATTAGTGCCTGCAATCCTAAACGATAGCTATCTGTACCAAATCCACTAATTTGCCCAACAGCAACAGGTGCAATATATGAGTGATGCCGAAATTCTTCCCTAGTATATATATTGCTAAGATGCACTTCTACAGTGGGTAGCATGACTCCTGCCAAAGCATCTCTAATTGCCACGCTAGTATGAGTATAAGCACCTGGGTTGATCAAAATTCCTGAATGCAGATCTCTGGCATTATGTATCGCGTCTACCAGAGCGCCTTCATGATTAGATTGTAAGCAGGTAATCTTTACCTGCAATTTTGCAGCATCAAGAGTTAGTGAGTCGTTTATCTGAGCTAAAGTAGTTTTTCCATATACAGCAGGCTCTCTTAACCCCAATAAATTTAGGTTAGGGCCATGCAATACTAACACGCTGATTTCAGACAAAATAACCCACTGCTAACGAAGCTAAACTTGCCACTAGTGATAATGACGTTGACGACTATCAACAGGAATGGGGATTGTTTCTCGTTCAGGTTCTGCTTGTGGGCCTAGCAAAATCTCAATTAGTTTTTGAGCTATATCTTTTAATTTTTCGAGTATTTTATCTATATAATCCATCGGATAACAGCTCCTAAGGAGTTCCCTAACTTTACTTGCTTGATAGTTTATGCTCTCTGACCTTCAGCCATTCACATATCCACCATTATCTATTGATGGATAATGAGTGAAAATCAGACTTCTTTTATTTATATTACAACTTTTGTCACAAATATTCACTAGCAACTAGGATGTAATTTTAATACCATTAGTGAATATTAACATAAGCCCAAGAAACGAGAGCAAAATTTATTAGAAATAGGCACATTCTTAATTATATTATAATAATTGCGCTTCAAGGGACAATATACAGTATTTAGTCCAAAGTTTTAACTAAAATAAATAAAATATTATTAATCATTTACTTTTTGTGTTTTAAATCTTGGAGTTGGGGAAATATTTAAGCCAATCAATATTAAGAATTATTGCCAAAAAATCTTTTTGATAGACAATAAGGATTTGCTCTAAGCTAGTGATGGCAATCTTTGTAGTCTTACTTAAGTAGGTTATATCTAACAAGATTAGCTGATGACATTTACTCACCTATTTCTGAGACAATAAAGAGCAAGATTTAAGACTATACCGTTATTTTCTGTTCAAACATCCACATAAACAGCCATAATAAATCGCGTCAATTTTACTTAGGAGAGAAACCCCATGAAATTAGCTTACTGGATGTATGCTGGCCCAGCACATATTGGCACTCTACGTATTGCCAGCTCATTCAAAAATGTTCATGCAATTATGCACGCGCCTTTAGGAGATGATTACTTCAATGTTATGCGTTCAATGCTCGAAAGGGAGCGAAATTTTACTCCAGTTACAGCAAGTATTGTCGATCGCAATGTTTTAGCCAGAGGTTCTCAAGAGAAAGTTGTCGATAATATTACCCGCAAAGACCAAGAAGAAAGCCCAGACTTAATTGTGCTGACTCCTACCTGTACCTCCAGCATCTTGCAGGAAGATCTGCAAAACTTTGTCAGCCGTGCTTCGATGGATACTAAGGGAGATGTGATGTTAGCGGATGTGAATCACTATCGCTATAACGAACTCCAAGCAGCCGATCGCACTTTGCATCAGGTAGTGAAATATTACCTGGAGAAGGCACGTAAACAAGAGCAACTACCTACAGGTAAAACTGAAAAACCTTCGGTCAATATTATTGGCATTTCTACTCTAGGATTCCATAATCAGCATGACTGTACTGAGTTAAAACGTCTGATGGCAGAATTGGGTATTGAAGTTAACGAAGTTATTCCTGATGGTGCTTCGGTACATAACTTGAGAAACTTACCCCGCGCCTGGTTTAATTTGGTTCCCTATCGCGAATTAGGTATGATGACGGCAGAATACTTAGAAGCTGAGTTTGCCATGCCCTATGTCGATATTACGCCCATGGGAGTAGTGGAAACAGCCCGTTGTATTCGTAAAATACAGCAGGTAATTAATCACCAGGGTGCAGAAGTCGATTATGAAGACTATATCAATAACCAAACCCTATACGTTTCTCAAGCAGCTTGGTTTTCTCGTTCCATTGACTGTCAAAACTTAACAGGTAAAAAAGCTGTTGTCTTTGGTGATAATACCCACGCCGTTGCCATGACGAAAATTCTCGCCAGAGAAATGGGTATCCAGGTTGTCTTAGCTGGCACTTACTGTAAATACGATGCTGACTGGTTTAAAGAACAGGTGAGCGAATATTGTGACGAAGTTTTAATTAGTGAAGATAATGCCGAAATCGGTGATGCGATCGCTCGTCACGAACCTTCAGCTATTTTTGGCACCCAGATGGAACGTCATGTCGGTAAACGGTTAGACATTCCCTGTGGTGTGATTGCTGCACCAATTCATATTCAGAATTTCCCGATTGGTTACAAACCGTTTATGGGTTATGAAGGAACAAATCAGATCGCCGATTTAGTTTACAACTCCTTTACTCTGGGAATGGAAGACCACCTGCTAGAAATCTTTGGCGGACACGATACCAAAGAAGTAATTACTAAAGGCATTTCTGCTGACTCAGATCTCAACTGGGATAAAGAAGCTAAAGTAGAACTGGGTAAAATTCCTGGTTTTGTTCGCGGTAAGGTCAAGCGCAATACCGAAAAATTTGCCCGCGATCGCAATATGTCGGAAATTACCCTAGAGGTAATGTACGCAGCCAAGGAATCAGTAGGTGCATAACAAGCCAAACTGACTTGACAAAATTCCCAGAAATCAAGATGATTATAGATTGGGCATCACATAACTTGCTCGGAGCGGGTTAAATCTTAAATGCCACAGTGAAATGTCAGAAATCTGCATGATTAACCTCTGATTGATTTCTATTTCTACTTGGCTACCCTTACGGCAATATTAGAGAAAAAAATTTTATGACTTACGCAATTGTAGAAATAGGTGGGACGCAAATTATAGTTGAACCAGGTCGTTTTTATGACATCAACTTACTAGATGCCGAACCTGAAGCTAGCTACACCATCGACAAAGTTTTGTTAGTTAACAATGACAATGAAGTTAATGTAGGTCGTCCCTATGTTGAAGGTGCTACCGTCGAGGGAACAGTAATGCGTCACAGACGGGGCAAAAAAGTAATTGTCTACAAAATGCAGCCTAAAAAGAAAACTCGTAAAAAGCGCGGTCACCGTCAAGAATTGACTCGCTTAATGATCGATTCTATTAGTCTAAATGGCTCAGTAGTTGCTAAGGCAGAGGCGGAAACAGCAGCAGCAACAGCAACAGCAGAATAGTAAATTTTTAACTACAATCTAGATCTAAATTACAAGCAAGAAAAATAACATGGCTCATAAGAAGGGAACGGGTAGTACACGTAACGGTCGTGATTCTAACTCTAAGCGTTTGGGTGTCAAACGTTATGGTGGTCAAGAAGTTACCGCAGGCAGCATTCTAGTTCGCCAAAGAGGCACTCGTGTCTATCCTGGCAACAATGTTGGTCGTGGAAATGATGATACTTTATATGCTTTGATTCACGGTGAAGTCAAATTTGAGTATCGAACTAGAAGTCAGAAAAAAGTAAGCGTTTATCCTATTGCTGAAAGCGCAGTATAGAAGTCTCTTAGATTTAAACATAAAGCACTCACCAAGGTGGGTGTTTTTTTATGGCTTGGCTTAAATTAAATAAGACAATCAATCAATACAATCACTCTCTTGCTCTATTAGATTTGAGAATTTTACTTTTATGTTTCAGTCAGAAGATGATTTAAATCAAGACCAGTCTCAAAATGCTGGCAATAATGCCTCAGATCCCAACTTAGACAACATTGATGCCAATTTATCAACAGAAAGTGTTGCCGTGCGTAAAAAACAGTTGGAAAGCATTTTCGTCAAGCTGATCGTTTTTGGCTTGGCTTTAGGAGCAGTTTTAGGTATTGGTGCATATTATTTACTCCATAAATTTGGTCTAACTAAAAAACCATATCAGTTAGAGCAAGAAAAAATAGAGCGAGAACGCGAACAAAATCCTGCTACGTCCACTCAAAAAATCAATGATTTTCCAGCATCAGATGCTCATGATTATCGATTTCGGCTTTAAAGTTGTTAATCTATGACATTTAGCGATCCCTGATTAAGCAGTATTGTTATAAAATCATGACAATAAAAACTCTCAAATCTAAGAAACTCGTCAAATGGCTAGATTACTCTAGTAATAACTTGATCCCCAAGGGTATTTTATTGTTATAACTAGTTCAAGTGGTTAAGACCTTTCCCACATACGTACATATAACAAAAATAATTTAAATAGACGCGGACTAATTAAGGTTAAAAGATGAAGCAGAGTGTCAAAAAACTTTTGTGTAAGTCTTATATGATGGCTGCCAGCAGCTAAACAACGTCTAATTAATCAGGGGCTGTAAGTTAATGGCAAAAGAACGTCCACCACTAGAAGAAATGACCTTGCGGCAGCTAAGAAAGGTTGCTAGCGAATATAAAATATCCCGATATAGCAGAATGCGTAAATCGCAACTGTTAACTTCGATTAGAGAAGCAATTAAAAACACAGAACAGGAAAGATTTTCTCAAAATTCATCAGATATGCAGGAGGAACAACAGGTGAAAGGAACAAAATTTGAAGTTGGTCAAGAGGAGAATACGATGGAAACTCTTGCTTCCGTAGACCAGGATTTGGGAGAACTTCCTGACGGTTATGGTGAAAGCCGTATTATGCTAATGCCTCGCGATCCTCAATGGGCTTATGCTTACTGGGATGTCCCTAACGATCATAAAGAAGAATTACGTCGTCAGGGCGGACAGCAATTGGCGATTCGGATTTATGATGTAACTGACGTGGATCTCAATCATCAAGCACCCCACAGCGTTCAGGAATATCTTTGTGATGAGATGGCAAGAGAATGGTATTTACCAATTCCCGTCAGCGATCGCGATTATGTAGCAGATATTGGCTACCGTTGTGCGGATGGACGTTGGTTAGTTTTGGCTCGTTCAGCAACTGTAAGTATTCCTCCTGTATATCCTTCTGACTGGATTGAAGATGCCTTTATCACTGTAAATTGGGAAGATAGTCTTCAAGGCAACACTCTCTATAACTTAGTTCCTCCTGCTAAGAAGCAAGCCATGAGTGCTGGTGGTACAGCTACAGGTCTAGGTGGAGCAGATCGCCTTTATGATGCTGTCTTTGGTATGACTAAAGATACTGAATCGATGCGCATGGCTGGGTCATTGTTTGGCTCGATGCAGCAAACTCCTGAAGCAGCAGTTAGTTCCTATGTCTTCCCTTCAGGTGCTGGAATGTGGGCTGTACCCACCGCTTCTGGTCAAAATATGTCTGGGGCTGGTTTCTCTGGAAGTCTAGCAGAGGCTCGTCCACGCAAGTTCTGGCTAGTGGCTGATGCTGAGTTGATTGTTTATGGTGCAACTGAACCTGATGCTACGGTAACAATTGGCGATCGCAAAATCAAGCTCAATTCCGATGGTACATTCCGCTTTCAAATGTCCTTCCAAGACGGTGTAATTGATTATCCGATCAAGGCAGTAGCGATCGACGGAGAACAAACTCGTTCGATTCATATGAACTTCGAGCGTGAGACTCCTTCGCGCAATACTAATACCAAAGCCGAAGCCGTTGAAGAATGGTTTGCTTAATTTATTAGGTATTTAGGATATTAGATCCACAAATATCAGACAGAAACCGAGGTGTAAAAAATTGCGCCTCGGTTTTTTGGCGATCGGCTATCATTTATACGTCTAGTGTATGTTGTTGAGTTTCTTGAGCAAGTATTAATGGTAAAAACTTCTTTAAAATCGCTGACCTTAGAAGAGTTTCTGAAATTACCAGAAACAGAACCTGCTAGTGAGTATATGGGTGGACAAATCACTCAAAAACCAATGCCACAAGGAAAGCACAGCTCAATTCAGACAGAGTTATCGACAACTGTCAACATCCAGTTAAGACCTCAACGAATTGCCCGAGCATTTTCGGAGTTGCGCTGTACATTTGGTGGTCGGTCAACAGTTCCAGATGTGTCTGTCTTCATCTGGGAGAGAATTGCACGAGATGAAAATGGCGAGATTGCCAACGTTTTTCAGCTTGCACCAGATTGGACAATTGAAATCTTATCACCAGACGGGCGGTACAAGCTCCCGAATTCGATTCGGGAGACGCGCCCTTATCAAAGTCAAACAAAAGTTACTAAAAATATCTTGCATTGTCTCGATCATGGTAGTGAGATGGGATGGTTAATCGATCCTGATGAAAGAACCGTGTTTGTTTATCTGCCAAAGCAACAGACATTGGTGTTTGACTTGCCAGAACAGCAAATTCCCGTTCCATCCTTTGCCAACGAGCTAAAACTGACAGTGGAGGAAGTTTTTACTTGGCTATTAGAGTAGTCGTTTTTACAGGTGGTTTTTATGGGGAATGGCTATCTGGAAATGACTGTAAGTTAAGATTTGCGAGACACAGCTAGCTCTTTAGGGTAAATCGCCCCTACTGCTTTATCAATTAATTAATGATGGGTGAGCAAACTGAGAGTAATGAGTAATGAATAATGAGTAATGAGTTTTTTACCTACTACCCACTACTTACTACCTACTACCTACTACCTACTACCTAACCTTAACCCATCAATTAATATTTGACAGACTACTCCGTTATTTTTCTGCTAATATTGCGTAAATATCTCGTTTTACTTGCTCTAACAGTTCGCGGACTTGACTCATGCGCTCTGTGTTAGCACTGCGACTTACCTGCATTACCACAGTAGCTAGGTCATTTAAAGTATTTCGCAATTCACTGAATTCTGAAGGCACATTGCCGATCCCCCCAGAAGCGTTTGACGTAGCTTGTGGGGAACGCTCTGCTAGAAGTTCTTTGCCAGTATCAGTAATAGTATAAACACGCTTTCCGCCAATTTGCTCACTGGTTAAATAGCCCCCTTCATCTAACATTTGCAGAGTTGGATAAACCGAACCAGGACTAAGACGGCGGAATTCACCATAGCGTTTTTCCATTTCTTTAATCAGGTTGTAACCATGATTTGGCCGATCGGCAAGTAACTCCAACAGAATAAATTTAATGTCGCCTCGGCGAGTTCGATGGTCATTTGCCCAATTTCGCCCAAATGAGCCATGACGACGACGTTTACCGTGATGTTCGCTATGCTGAAATAAAAACCAATCTAGCTCTGGGTTATCGATGCGATCGCGTCCTAAAGGATACCGCTCCGCATATAGCGGAGGCTTCGCCTCATCGCCTGCCCATGCCGATACTGGAAAACCGACGAAAAAGTTTCTAAACATAAGTCTATTTGATTTATTTTGAATTAACTGATTTCAGTATAACGATATATCGCGATATATCGTTATAGATTTATTAATCTTCAAAAACTCGATTGGGTATGGCGAGGAAACCTCGCCACCCCTCTCGTTCAAAAACCCCGATTCACCTCAAGTATTTTGCTTGAGTTAAGATTCTCGATCTCGATTATTGTCAGCTTGAGCCATGCCATATGATTACTAAAGAACAAGCAACTTTACTTAGATCGTTCAATGACCAAAACCCTTCCCCCTGAAGCATCAGAAATTAAAGCAATCTTCGATCGCATTGCTCCTGTATACGATCGCCTTAACGATCGCTTGAGCTTTGGACAGCATCGTATCTGGAAGCTAATGGCGGTTAAGTGGAGTGAGGCTAAGTTAGGAGATCATGCTCTAGATGTTTGCTGTGGGAGTGGGGATCTAGCCTTATTATTAGCGAAACAAGTTGGTGCTTCGGGTCAGGTAATTGGTTTAGATTTTGCTGGTGAGCAATTGGCGATCGCTAAACAAAGGCAGATGATTAAATGTCCAACAGTGCCGATCAACTGGATCGAAGGAGATGCCCTAGCTTTACCTTTTGCCGATAATCAATTTGACTGCGCCACGATGGGCTATGGATTGCGTAATGTAACAAATATTCTTCTGAGCCTTGAAGAATTATTACGAGTCTTGAAACCAGGGGCAAAGGTAGCAATTCTTGATTTTCATCGTCCTGAAGCTGGTTATATGCAACTATTCCAGGAATGGTATTTAGCTAATATTGTCGTGCCAACTGCGGAAAATATGGGGATGAAAGAAGAGTATGCTTATATTAATCCCAGCGTTGAACGATTTCCCACGGGTTCAGAACAAATTAAACTGGCTCATACAGCAGGATTTAACCAAGCTGTTCATTATCCTTTAATGGGTGGGATGATGGGAATATTGGTATTAACCAAATAAAATAAATAATAGCTACAATTGCTTTTTCTGTTAATTAATCTTTATTGTCGATTCAACATACTGCTTTGGCACTAGCGAATCTCTGGATATATTTAGTTCCCCCTATAGCTGGCAGCATCATTGGCTATTTCACTAACGACATAGCAATTAAGATGTTGTTTCGTCCCTACAAAGCTATTTATCTTGGCAAACGTAAGCTGCCTTTTACTCCTGGGTTAATTCCTAGCAATCAAGAGCGTCTGGCGCAGAAAGTTTCTGATACGATCATGGGTTCGTTGTTAACCCCAGGAGAATTACAAAATCTGGCTCAAAGATTGTTGGCAACTGAACGGATTCAAGGGGCAATTCTTTGGCTTTTAAAATTAGCTTTAGATCGGGTTAAATCCGATCGCGAACAAAAAACAGCCAAGATTTTAGGTAAGATTCTGCGGGATCTATTTAGTCAATCCTTGCCTCGACTGTTAAAAGTACTCGCTAGAAAAGAAGATTTTCTTGAAGCGCAGGTTAATCAGATTTTTGATCAGATTCTCCTCAATTTTCAGCTCAAAGATGAGCAGGCTAAAAAGTTTTCCGACTGGCTATTGAGTTCAGTATTACCTCCAGACACTATTCGTCGCGCCCTGATTGATTTCTTGAGCGATCGCAATATTCAAATTATTGATGAAGGTTTTCGCGAAAAAACGAGTGGGACTTATTGGGTAGTAGCTAACCTGTTTGGTTTACGTAATAGTTTACTGAGGCTACGTTCTTTTTGTATTGATGAACCAGGGATTACCAACGCGCGCCTAGAAGAGTTAAGTTTCTCGCTACAAATTCGCGATCGCATTAAAAATTGGTTGATGAACCTTTCTTTGCAAAATCTCCCCGTTTCTACCGTCAGACAACTGCGTAAAACCGTCAGAGAATCTGTACGTAACTATGTACGTGAAGAAGGAGGTCGAGTTATTACAGGTTTGGGAGAGTCTGTAGAATGGGAAAACCTGGCGACGTTGATCCTCAATCGTTTACAGTCTTCACCGACGGTAAATGATTCATTAGAAGTGATCAGTCAAGAATTAGCCTTAGTGCTAGAACGCTATTTAGAAGAAGATCTAGAAAAACTAGTGGCTCAAGCAATCCCAATTCTCTCCATCGATCAGGTAATCATCGATCGCGTTTCTGCTACCACTCCCGAAGAATTAGAGCAGGCAGTGCAGGGTATTGTCAAAAACGAACTTCAGGCGATCGTCAATTTAGGAGGGATACTCGGTTTTATTGTCGGACTATTACAGACAGTCATTATGTTGTTCAGTTAAAAAAGTAAAATTTTCCCTAATTCCCTAATTCCCTATTTCCCCATTCCCATTCAAGCGAACCTAAATCTCAACTTCTCTACCCTTGATTAATTTCTTCAATTAACTTCGTCATTTGATTCGCCTGTTCTTGGTTGCCATCATTTTTATATAGCTTTGAAGCCTGTTCTAAAGCTGCGATCGCTTCTTCATCTCTGTTTCTACCTTTTAAGGCAAGACCTAAATTGTGATAGCCTCGCGGGTTGTTGGGCGCAAGTTCAGTTAAACGGCGAAAATCAACAATTGCCCGATAATAATTTTGTTGTGCCAGATAAATTAATCCTGTACCTTCAATAGCCGATCGATCATCAGGTTTGAGTCTGGCTGCCCACTGATACTCGGCTAAAGCACGGTCTAATTCTCCTTGCTGATAAAGAATCTTGCCGATTTGCAGGTAAATAAGATGATTTTGAGGAGCAACCTTTGTGGCTAGTTCTAGGGTTTTTAATCCTGCTGGAATATTTCCCTGACTTAAAAGAGCTTCAGCTAACTGCAACTTAAGATCTAATTCATAAGGCTGTTGTTTTACGGCTACTGACAAAAGAGCGATCGCCTCGGGGTAGCGCTGTTGCTTTAATAAAATCTGTGAGGCAATATTGTAAGCATCTTTAGCCTCCTGGTTATCAGGCGCTAGAGCAATAATATTTTTGTATGTCTCAACAGCGCGATCGTATTCTTCTGCTCTAACTAGCACCACTCCCAAACCAAGGTGATTTTGCAGATTATCTGGCTCTAGGGCGATCGCTTGCTCATAAGCCTCTGCTGCTGCTAAATTCTTGCCTAAGTTACCTAAACAAAAACCCAGTGCGTAATAAAGTTTGGGGTCATCTGGAGATAACTTAACTGCTTTTTCATAAGCTTTTACCGCCTCCGCATAATCTTTTCTCAAGGTTTGTACATAGCCAATTCCCGAAAAAATCTGGAAATTATCGCCATCCATCTCGGCTGCTTGTTCGTACGTTTCCAAGGCTTTGTCATAATTTTGTGATTCTACGTATTTATTTCCCACTAACAGCAAGTTGTTTAGGTCTAGCTCATTGCTTTGAGCCACTGTAAAACTTGGTTGAGCAGAAACGACAGACGGAAAGAACAAAATAGTCAAAGATATGGAAGCGATACTTAAAAGTTTAGATAACATGATGGCGACGATTAGCTATTTGGCGACATAGATCAATAAAGATGATCCTTTAAATAAGTAGCCAAATCTTACCCTTTAATGAGAGGTTTAAAGTTTAGTTGCGCAAAAATTCACCTTAAAAATATAGATATATAGCCGTACAAAGTTAAATTAGGACGATTAGAGTGATCGGCTCGTGGGTAGTCCTAAAGGACGACGCGTAGCTAGTCCTAAAGGATAAGCTTCGCAAATGCTTTAGCATAAGCTTCGTGACCGTAGGGAATCCTTTAGGGCAAATAGGTAGTGGGTAGTGGTTAGTGGGTAGTCCTAAAGCTTGTATTAAAGATTATTTTTTGCCTCTTGAGCTACCTGTTCAGATTCGTCGTCCACCAGCTTAGTAATAATGGCTTTAGCTTCTTCACCACCTAATCTTCCTAAAGCCTGTACTAGCCGAAAACGGATCTGCCAGTCTTCATGTTCGGCAAAGTTTTTGAGCAGAGGAATAGCTTGAGGATCTCCCAATTCACCCATCGAGCCAATTGCTGCCGTCTGTAGCAGATTATTATTGGAATGCAAAGCTTCTTTTAGGAGGGTAAAACTTCTAGGCTCTCCTAATTCACCTAGAGCAGCAATGATACTAAACTGCACTAGCCATTCAGAGGTGTCGTGATAAACATTATTTAAGTCTTCAAAAGCTTCAGTTAACTTCAAACCACCAATAGCGTCTGCTGCTGCTGCTTGAACATCTGCTTCTGGATCGTTAAATAGGCGATCGCGCAAAAATTCTAAGGCAGTATCTTTATCTATCACACCAAGAGTATCTAATTGACTGACAGCCGCATAGCGCACGCGGGTATTATTATCAGTAATCATTGGTTGCAAGAGATCGAAAGCAGTTTTGGGGTCAATCTGGCGTAGTTGATTTAGACCTCGAATCCGCTCGCCAAAGTCTTCGGAATTCAACAACTCTTGGACTGATTCTGGTGTAATGCTCATGTTTAAATTGGTTAATCAATACCGATAAAATTAAAGTCGATTGTTAAAAAATTTTTCGTTTAAAATTGTGGCCAAATCAAATTGAGCAGCTTATTCTGCTGCCATCATCTTAATTACGTCTCCTTGAGTAATCATGCCCACCAACTCCGACTGCTCGTTGACCACAGGCAGACGACGTACTCTCTTTTCGTGCATAATTTGAGCAGCTTCCCGCACTAACTGATTCTCTCTAACTGTTGCTGGGCGATCGCTCATAGCATCTCCCACTGTTTGACCCAAGGCTTTATGTATTTCTTGGTTATGTTTAGCAGGATTTTGCAGGTAAATTACACTATCAAGAAACATTACATAGGGGGGTGTCTCTACTCCTGTAGCTTGCCAAGTAAGGTCGGTTTCGGAGATTACTCCCACCAACTGTCCTCGATCATCGACTACGGGTAAACCACTAATTTCTCGCTCTGCCAAAATTTGAATTGCCTCCTGTAGAGAAGTTTCAGGAGACACTGTTACTATGTCAGTAGTCATGACTTCAGCGACGGTTTTGCTCATTTATCTTGCTAGATTGTATAGTTTGCTACTCTATGTCTCAATCTATCGCGAATTGCTACCATTTAGAATAGAAATGTCACTATATTTAGTAATTACTGATTACTGATTACTGATTACTGAATTATTAACTGACAAATTGGATCTCAGGCAGTAAGGAATCTTTGACGATCGCAAAGCCAGCATATTTCCACCGTTCCATTAGTCCTTTGAGTTGAGTTGGCGAGGCAGTTTCAACGGTAAGGCGATCGCATAAAACATATTTTAACTAGTAGTGTCACAACAATCATTAGCTTAATTCCCCTAAGACTGAGCGACACATTTTAAATGCCTTGGTGTAGTGCCATTATCTTGAACTTGATTGCAGCTACCTTAACCGCTTTAGTCGTTATTTTCTGTCTCTATTTTTAGTTCACACATAATACATAAATAATGCGGAAGTGGCTTAAGCAAGAGTTAGATATGACTAAAGATGATGAAATTAAATTTTATGCAAAGCTTTGTCTATTAAAGTTTAGATATGGCAAATTTACGGGAACTATATGTGAAGAAAATTCATGTATAGCTAATTATGTTGTCTTTATTTGTAACTGTATTTTTTGTAATTGTTTTTTTGGCATTGGCGATCTACGCTGAAAAAATAGGCAAGGAAGAATTAGGAAAATTTAGTCTTGTCTTAGATTCATCATTAAAATATCCAGTTTCGCCAGAAATTCTAAAAAAGCTTATCTTGATTTGGCAAGAAACTAAAATATCACCATCTAATTTAGAATTTTATCTCAAAAAAAAGTATATTGAGCGTACTTTTAGAGTGTGCGAAATGAATCTAACTAACCTTGAGACTTGGGATTTATTAAAAATAATCATTAAAAAAATTAGTCCATTCAAAATTTATCCTTTGTATAATAATGATTTTAAAAAAATTACTCTTCGATTAGAAGAACATTTAGTTGAGTCATTCTGTCAATCTTTAAAAGAAGAAGAACTTTGGGAAAAAATAAAATCTTTTTTAGACTCTTTAATAGGTTGTGGAATAATGACAAGTCGTCCAATTAAATCTTTTTATGATATTGCTTTAAATAATTTAGAAAAAAATCCATCTCAAAGTAAAGCAAGACGATTAGCTTTGGAAACAGGAAGGCTTTACTTCGGATGGGGTTTATTAGGAATAGTTTCTGCACAAAACGAAATAGCTATACAGAATGACATTAACGCTCGTCTACCAAAATAAATGTAGTCAACACAACAAACACATTTTTAAAGAAATAGGGCTATGAGGTCATATAGCTTATTAGCAGTAATCTTAAAAAACAACAGCAAATACTAGTTTTACTACCGAAGCTTACCTTGATTTTCGGGCGGTTCATCTCGTCTATGACTCAAACATTAAATTAAGGGAATTCTCATAACTTTATGCTCTAATGGTTTAGGTTAATCGCCAATGATGATCAACTGACGAATTGGATCTCAGGCAATAAGGGATCTTTGACGATCGCAAAGCCAGCATATTTCCACCGTTCCATTAGTCCTTTGAGTTGAGTTGGGGAGGCGGTTTCAACGGTAAGGCGATCGCTAAATTCTTGACCGTGAGTATTGATATAGCTCATGGCATCATAATCCTCTAGAAATACCAAAAGGTAGCTGGCTTCAATCCCGCTTTGTTCTGGCATTCGAGCTACTAAGTATTTGCCGTCTTGCTTGGAACGAATTAAATAATTGATTTGTAGTAACATAATTACTTATCCCTCTGGTCTAGTTATAGCCCTACGTAACAACGTTAGGACATCTTTGAAATACTACTTCCTACTTCCTATTTCCTATTTCCTACTTACGAGCCAATTACTATGAATGTCCTAATCTAACTTTGTACGACTATAACTGGATAGAACGAAATTATGTTGTCTTGTGGTTAATTTTGATTCGTTCTATAGTTTTAAACTGATACCAGCTTACCGAACTAAGGTCTATTTAAGATCGGCTAATTTAATTTTAGGATCTACAGCTTTTAGGAGTAGATCGGCCAGTAAATTACCAACAATTAGCATGGCTGCACCCATCATTAAACTTGCCATCACCAGATATTTATCCTGAGCCTGCACTGCTTGTAAGGTTAAACGACCTAATCCTGGCCAATTAAAGAAAAATTCGGCAATAAACGAACCTCCGAGCAAGCTTGCGAACTCGAACCCCAGAAGTGTCACCAGGGGATTAATGGCATTTCGCAGTGCATGGACATAGATTACCTTGTTTTCTGGTAAACCTTTAGCCCGAGCAGTTTGAATATAGTCTTGGCGCAAAACGTCTAGCAGTTGACCTCTGGTTAAACGTTGTAGCCCAGCAAAACTAGTAATACTTAAGGCGATCGTCGGCAACAGCATATGCCAAGCAATATCGAGAATCTTACCAATTAGAGACAGCTGATCGTGGTTGATGCTGGTCATTCCGCCTACGGGAAACAGAGGCGACAAAAACTGAGCAATGATTAAAAAAATGAGAGCCGTAATAAAGCTAGGAAATCCCTGTCCTATATAGCTCAATACTCGTAAAACTTGATCGACACGGCTGTTTTGTTGAACCGCGCTTAAAATACCTAAAGGAATAGCGATCGCCCAAGTCAAAATAATTGAGGCGATCGCCAATAGCAGCGTGGCGGGGACTCGCTCTACCAACAGGGAAGAAACGGAGCGAAAATAAACAAAACTTTGACCAAAATCAAATCGAGTTAAGATGCGCCATAGCCAACGAAAATACTGCACTATAGCAGGCTTGTCTAAACCAAACTGTTCACTCAACGCGGCAATCCTTTCAGGCGTAATCTGAGGATCTTGTTTGAGGGTGTCTAAATAGTCTCCAGGGGCAATTTCTGAGATTAGGAAACAAAGTGCCGAAGCCAAAAGCAAAGTTATTGCAGCTTGGAATAGCCGTTTAACTATATAGAGAATAGTTTCATTTTGCTGTAGGTTTTGGAGTAGGGATGAAGGTCTTACCCCATCATTACTTTGAGCCATAATATATAGGTTAGGTTTAGCCTTTATGTTAGTAGAACAACGGACATTCCTTTAAGCAAAGTAGGCAACAATCCAAAACAAGCTGTCAACTAAAATTGTGCTTAAAACTGCTCCAGCGAATGCCCACCAGTGTAGCTCGGTTTTCTTCAATGCCCACCAGCTAACTCCTAACAAGATATTTACTAAAACGATCGCCCAACTGATGCCCCAAACAGTTTGCACCTGTCCTAGCGCTGCTTTTAAAATGGGCGAGGCTAAAGCAGGGTTCATGTCCACCGTCATTAGCGATCGCCAGTAAGGAATTACATCCACTAGGTAGAAATAGAGATCGGTAATCGCCGTACCTAACAGTGAACCGAGATAAAAGAAGTTACCAATTTTGCCCCAGCCTCGCCAAATACACCACAGCGCAAAAGGCAAACCGATCGCCTCAACTGGCATATGAATCAAAGGCTCAGATCTTAACCATCCCCAATAGATAGAACCAGCTAACCAACTCCAGCTAAAGCCTAAAATAATATCTCCCCACCAACGATTTTGAGGACGCTGATAAAGATACCAACCCAGTCCTACCCAAAATAGAGTTAATACCAGACTAAGTTCGGGAAATAGCCTGACAATGGGAGCTTGAAAAAATACGGGGACTGAAACGAGAAAAGAAGAGGCAAAAAATACTCGCCAGGATTGACTTCCTCGACTTGGTTGTAGAGGTAAATCGAGAATAGTCGCAGGGGTTGCTAATGGGCGATCGGAACTTGAGGAAGATGTCACAGGTTAAATGAGTATGAGCTAGTGTAAGTAGACTTTTTCTTATTTTTGTTACTTATCTTTACTTTAATTACGTTACCACAATTTTTTTGGCTCAGGGTTGGTCAACAAAAATCGGTACAACAGTTATCTGAGCTTAATTTAATTGTTAATATCAATGTTGCTCAAAGATAAGTTAACCCGATTAACCTACCTAAAATCAAGAGTTTAAGCTTATTTTAAGGCTTTAAAACTACGTAGATGATCGAGGTATCTAAGAGCTTAAGTAGTTCCCTAGATACCTAATGATGAGATGTCGTATGTTCAATATTTCTTAATCTTTGCAGAGCCACAGTTGGCATCACAATGCCTCTGAGGCTAAGTATCTAGCTCATTAAAAGTTGCCAGGTAATCTTCTACTGGTAATATTTGCCATTGTGAGCATCCCTGAAGCTGAAGCACTTTCTGGTGATATTGCAATAGACTAGGACGATGACCGACACTAACAATAGTCGTTTCAGACTGCTGGAGCATTTGATATAGCCGTTTTTCATTTTGCACATCTAAAGCTGAAGTGGCTTCATCTAAAATTGCATAGCTAGGTTTAGTCAGTAATAATCGGGCAAAAGCTAGTCTTTGTTGCTCTCCCAAAGATAAAACGTCCGACCAACTCAATTCCACATCTAATCCACCTACTTTGGCGGTTAAATCTGCTAGGTTAACTTCTCTTAGAGCCTCTTCTAGCTGCGCGTCAGGAATATGGCTATCGGTATGCGGATAGAGTAGCTGTTGTCTTAATGTCCCCAGGATCATATAGGGTTTTTGGGGCAAAAACAACATCGAATTAGAGCTTGGTCGAACAATGTTACCTGAACCTTGATTCCATAATCCAGCGATCGCTCTTAACACAGAGCTTTTACCTACCCCACTTTCCCCTACAATAGCTAAACTTTGCTGCGGTTCAACAGTTAGCGAAAGATCTTCAACCAGAGTTTGTTGATGATCGGGGGTTAATAGGGTTACTTGTTCTAATGCCAAACGAGAATCGATAGTTGAGCCGATAGTCGTTGTTTCTGACTCGGAAGTAGTTCCTAGATCAAAATCTGTTAGAGTTTCATCAAAAACAGCAATACGATTTATACCCGCAGCAAAAGCAGTTAATAGTTCAAACTGACCAATAATTATGCTCAAAGCCCCAAAAATCTGGAAAAAGGCGATCGTCGCCTGACTAATCGCGCCAAAATCAGTTTTACCAGCTAGATAAAGCGGTGCAACCACTACATAAGGCAATATTCGGACAAAATAACTATGTCCTGTGGTAAAAAAATCAAGATTTCGTTGCCAACCAATTAAAACATGATAGTTGTTAATTGCGTGAGCAAATCTTTGACCGACACTAGTTAATTCTTGTGATTCTCCACCATAAAAAGCGATCGACTCAGCATTGTCTCGCAAATGAACCAAACCATAGCGAAAATCCGCTTCTCGCTGGAGTTGGTTATAGTTAAGTCCAATTAGTCTTCTCCCTAACAAGACAGTAACAATAGTCCCAAATAGGGCATAACCCACTAACACCAGGGAAAGACTGCTAGAAATAGCCCACAGCACTCCCACAAAGGAAACTAAAGTAATAACTGAGTCGAGGATGCTTAACAGCAAAGTTAGACTAGTACGGGTAAAAGATTGAATATCTTCGGCAATACGTTGATCGGGGTTATCAATTTGCTTTTGGGCATTGATTCGATAGTAAGCTCTGTTCTTTAAGTACCGTTGGAGCAGATTTTGAGTTAACCATTCTCGCCAGTAAACTCCCAATAATTTCTGACAGTAAGTATAAATCACCACGATCGCTGTGCCGACCACAAATACCCCGCCATAAACCCATAAAAACAGCCAAAACGTCGATTCATCCTTATCTACCAAAGCAGTTTCAATAAAGCGGATCGTGAAGGAAATTACCACATTTAAACCGCTAACCATAATGGAAAACAGCAATAATATAGACAACAATCCCCACTGTTTAGCGCGTTCTCGCCAACGTTGAAATTTCCAGACAAATATTGCTGTGGGCAAAATTAAGGCAAAAGCTAGGATCAGGCGCGAAGTTGAGTTAGTAAATACCTGCTTCCTGATGCCGATCAAGCCAGCAGCAGCCTCATTGGTAAATTCGGGGAACAACTGCTGTCCCAACCAAACAGTTCCCGCGATCGCAATAAACAAAGCCGCAAAGAGAAATATCAACAACAGTAACAGCATCAAAAAGAAAGTTCCCGCTTTCTTCTTACTGGGATACCAATAGGGCAAAGCTACTTCAATAAACCGTTGCCAAAGACGACCATCAATACGATTGATTTTAGGTGCTGTATCTACCATTAATTTATGACCTAAGAGAAAATATATCGAACTATATTAAGTATTAACTTAATGTTCCAAGATATACATGAATGGGTTTATTACGCCACTTTTAATAAAAGCTATAAGCCTGGTCAACAGCAAACTATCTAGGAATTTTGATTGTCACTTAACAGCGAATTTCAGTTGGATAGAACCCATTACCCATTACCCATTACCTATTACCCGTTACCTATTACCCATTACCCATTACTTCGATAAATTAATGTGTCTACTCAACGGAAAACTACTGTAAAAATAGCTGCCTTTCTGCGGCTCTTCTTCTACTTAATCCAGGCATTTGGACTAATGCACCTTGGAGATTAGCTTTATCCCAGCGGAGAAACTCATCTGCTGCACCTGTATAATCTTTGGTGTTGATTTTCCGCACTAAAGTACTATTTTTGATGTTATCTACGCCAACATTAAAAGCAATGGAAGTTAAAGCACTGAGCTGGCGATCGCTTAAATCAACCTTGATAATCTGCTCTAATTCCTGATTAATTTCTCTTATATGAGCATTTAAAGCTGCATTAGCCTGGGTGGTGGAAATGCGATCGCCAATTTGTACAGGTAAACCACCGATTCGCGATAAACCATAACCAATTACAGGAGTACCATCAGTATCAATATATGCGTAGTCTTTAAATCCCTCAAACTCCTTAATTAAGTTAATGGCGAGGTTAGATACAGGCTTCAGCTGAGGTTTGATTGGGGTAGGTGCAATATAGGTTTCTGATTTTTTTAGCTTAGTAGTGAGAGAATCATCTAATCTCTCTAGTTGTAAATCTTTAACTACGTTATTGGCTGGTTGATAAATTTTGCTCTCGGCGAGGGAGATAGTTGTCAATCCTAAAGAGCAAACACTGGTTATGACAATTATTCCGTCAATGTATTTATTCATAACTAATTTTTTAAATATTTGTTTTTTCAACCGACTGTTTTAGCCGATGGTCAAGAGTAAAACGATTCAATTGAGCTAAGTTTTAGCAAATCTTTACTAAAATTGCGATTGCAATTTTAGACAAAAAAAATTTGTAGCCACTTTTCATCTGTTCTGTTGTCATTGAGCCAAGGCTATTTCAGCCTAAAAACAGTATCGCTTGGCTAATGGCAAGTTAGTCTAGAGTCGCCAGTGTTGGCAATAAGCTAGCTTCTTGTGATTTTAAACAAGAGGATTATCGGCGATCGCGACAAAAGAATCGTAGTCTGACCATGCATTGATAAAGTCATCGTATTCAACAACTGATGAGCTACCATTGGGAATTCCACTGTCATTCAGAATAATGTTCACCGAGTCATTGGATTCGTAGTCAATACCAGTTACCCAAACAGCATGACCTGCATCGGATTGTTCTAAGCTATTACCCTGGCGGTCAGATTGAGGCGACCAAATTTCGTTACCGTCCAATGCGACAATAGGCTTGTCTCCTCTTGCCAGAGCATTTTCCAAATTGGCAAAAGAGGCATCAGGTGGTGTATACGTTTCAATCCCCCAATCGGCAAGAAGATTGTCCATGTCTTTTGGAGAAGTTCCACTATCAGGATCAAACCATCCTTTTTGGTAGGCATAATCAGCGGCATCGGTTTCGGAAATACGTTGACCAGTTAATGATTCATATACGGAAATTTGAGCCACAACTGCACAGGAATAATCACCCCTCTGTTCTCGCCAATAGTCGGCATCGATTAAGGGATCGCCGTATTCAATGGTATTTTTAGATGAGGCACCTAGGCTATTGGAATTGTTGTTTAATACATTGCTATGGGCCAGCATTTCGTCAGATAATCCACCCAAGCTATTGCTTTGGTTTGTTTCAAGGCTTTGTAAAGTAGTAGAACTATAAGTTAAATCCATGATCTTGCTCCCTTAATAGGTTGTTTAATTGAACGGTTGTGTGGTAAGAAGTGTCGATTCATACCCAGAAATGGTACGACTGGCACTCCCAAAATTTCGCATTTTAAGCACGCGCGAGTATGACTGCAACAATCCTTCTTTTTGTGTAGCGATGATCTTGCTCGATCTTATTGATTTAAGTTTTGGCAACACTACCCTTGATTAAAATCCAGTGTCAGGGTAAGTTTCAAAGATAGTGATGCTTTCAATAACCTAGTCAAGGCGAATTATCTTCTTGTTCGTTTGTTCCTAAAACCAACCTTGGCATCTGCTACAACAAAAGTATCGGTGTAAGGGTTAGTTTCGTCTCCATAAACTTGAATATCATCATCACCATAAGCTTGAGCATTAGTATTGGCGCAGCAACATTTTCCACCTTGGATCTCGGAATTCTCAGCTAATTCGATATACTCTAAGTCAGAAATAATCATTGTGTTGACCTCTTTTTGTTTATTTGTTTAAGTAGTTTTTGACTGAGAGCAAAAGTTGTTCTCATCATGATTAATTTAAGTTTTGGCAACACTACCTGATTAAAATCCAGTGTCAGGGTAAGTTTTAAAGATAGTTATGCTTTCAATAACCTAGTCAAGGCGAATTATCTTCTTGATCGATTGCTCCCCCTAAAACCAACCTTGGCATCTGCTGCAACGAAAGTATCGGTGTAAGGGTTAGTGTCGTCTCCATAAGCTTGAACATCATCATCACCATAAGCTTGAGCATTAGTATTGGAGCAGCAACATTTTCCACCTTGGATCTCGGAATTCTCAGCTAATTCGATATACTCTAAGTCAGAAATAATCATTGTGTTGACCTCTTTTTGTTTAATTGTTTAAGTAGTTTTCAATGAAAACAAAAACTGTTATCATTTTGTTTTCGCCAAAGCTCGTTCTAAAATAATCTTAATTAATCAACTTTTGCTTTGGTTCTTAACTGTTTTTATAATAAAATTTAGAGCTAAATAAAACATCTCACAAAGGTCTTTTTTCTCTATAAACGAAATAAATAAACTCTCTAGTACTTTAGTTATTCAGCTGAGTAAACTATTTATGACTAAAGTTACAATTGCTAATTATCAATACCAAATATGCAAAAAACTCTTGCCGAGAGGGGGCAAAAGTCTAATTTGGCACTAGTATTCCAATAAGTTAATTTTTTCTGGTTAATTTTCTCCAGCAGTGGAACTGTAGAAGTAATAATCAGCGACGTAATATGTTTTAATTTTTAGGTAAAACAGATTAATTGCAGGGGTATTTCTCCTTCAAAAATACTACGCAAACGCGAAACGCCCTTACTAATCCTGATTATGAGCGATATCCAGCGATTATGTTAGTCAGTTCTAAAGCATTTGTCTATTTAGTTGAAAAAGGATTAATTCTTTAATTGTCGCAAGACAGCCTCTGAAGAGGAAAGGTCTTAAAAAATCCCTGTGTATAAGGAATTACCGTTGTGACGCGCGATGCGAAGTAGGAGCTAATCTTTTAGGGCTTTTAGCAACGGTGAGCGTCAATATAAATCTTGAAACTGAGTCAGACAAGTTTAATTTAGAGTGCAAGGCTAATAAAAAGCGAGAAGACCTGCTTTTGGGGTTCTGTCCGTGTTTCGATCCCAAAAGCAAGCCTTTTAAAGTTCACTCCTCACCACATATAAAATTTTGACCTATTAGCCTAAAAAACTCTAATGGAAGTGTAACAGTTTAATGATTGTCACTGCGCATTATTGACCAAAGATCGGAGCAGGCTCTAATTGAATTGATTCTGCATAATTACTGCTTCTAAGATACTTGCAGCCTGGTTTACTTCCTGTTCAGATACGATTAACGGTGGCACAAAACGTAGTACTTTTGACCCTGCGGGAGCTAGGAGTAACCCTTGCTCCATTGCTGCTTTAACCAGTTGTATAGAAGTAAGATCGATATCTGAGCGTAATTCAATTCCGTTAATTAAACCCCAGCCACGAACTTCGCTAAACAAATTAGGATATTTGTGGGCGATCGCTCTTAATCTAACTCGAAGTTGTTCTCCTCGCTGCTGGACATTCTGTAAAATATTTTCCTCCTCCAAAGTTTGCAGTACCCCCAGCGCAGCAGCACAAGCAAAAGGATTGCCACCAAAAGTACTCGCATGATTGCCTGGCTCAAATACAGCACAGGAGTCCTTACAGAGCATTGCGCCGATGGGAATACCACCTGCTAAACCTTTAGCACTAGTTAAAATATCGGGTTCAATTCCCAGTTTTTCATAACCCCAGAATTCACCACTTCTACCAATACCTACCTGTACCTCATCAAAAACCAGCAAAATATTATTTTCGTCGCAAATTTTACGCAGTCTGAGGAAATATTCAAGCTCTCCAGGACGTACTCCTCCTTCCCCTTGAAGGGGTTCGATCATAATTCCCACTACTCGACTCAAAGTACCTTCATCAAGGTCGGTAATGGCGTTTTCTATCGCCGTAATATCGTTATACGGCACGTAGGCGAAGCCAGGAAGCAAAGGGCCAAAACCTTGCTGATATTTTTCTTGTCCTGTAGCGGTAATAGTTGCAAGGGTACGCCCATGAAAGCTAGCCTTAGCAGTGAGAATAACTGGGTTATCAACCTTGTCTAAATGAGTATGAGCATATTTTCTAACTAGCTTAATTGCAGCTTCGTTAGCCTCCGCTCCAGAATTACAGAAAAATACTTTGTCCATACAGGAGTGGTTCACTAACCATTCTGCCAACTGACCCTGTTCGGGAATGTAATATAAATTAGATACGTGATGTAGCTTGTTAATTTGCTCAGTAACAGCTTTAATTAAGGCTGGATGGGCATGACCTAGGGTGCAGGTAGCAATTCCTGCCACAAAATCGAGATATTCTTTACCCTCAGTGTCCCAAAGACGGCAGCCTTCGCCTTTGTCGATCGCAATTGGAAAACGACCATAAGTTGACATTACACTCTGGTCAAAGCGATCGCGATCGAATTCAGTGGTTTTTAAAGTAGTTTGAGAATTATTGATGGCTGTAGATTGAATCACAAGATACCCTTTGATAAAGATTATTTTGAAATAATTATGTGTAAAAAAACGGTTATTATTTGCTAAAGCTAAGACTAATGTAGTTTGATTTTAATGCCAATTTAATCTTAATGTAATTAATTTGGGAAAAAGAGTGTTATCGAATACGGTAACAATAAATATTGAATGTATAGCTACACTTTTGAGGCAAAATATGGGCGTTTACGCAAGGAGTTAGTTAGGGGTGGTGTAGCATTAGCCAGTATCGTACTGCTCGGTACTTTATGGTATTGGTTAGTCGAAAAGTGGACTTTGGCTGAGTCGGCTTATATGACTGTGATTACCCTATCTACCGTAGGGTTTTTGGAGGTACATCCGTTAGGAGAAAGAGGGCGATTATTCACCGTTGCTCTAATTCTTATGGGTTTATTCACCATTGGTTATATCGTCAATCGGTTTACAGAAGCCCTAATTCAAGGGTATTTTCAGGAAGGAATCAGACTAAGGCAGGAGAAAAGTTTGATTGAATCTCTAGATGAACACTATATAGTATGTGGTTTTGGGCGGACAGGTCGTCATGTTGCCAGCGAATTTTTTGCGGAAAATATTCCCTTCGTGATTATTGACGATAATATCGAAGAAGTTGAAGAAATCAAGCAGCTTGGCTATACAGTAATTTTGGGAGATGCAACCCTTGATGAGTCATTAATCCGTGCCAGGATTGAACGGGCAACTTGTTTGGTTACCGCCTTGCCTTCAGATGCCCAGAATCTTTATACAGTGCTATCAGCCAAGACTCTAAATCCGCGCATTAGAGCGATCGCTCGCGCTAGTAATGAAGAAGCGGTACAAAAACTCCAGCGTGCAGGGGCAGATGCGGTGGTCTCCCCTTATATTACAGGAGGCAAAAGATTAGCAGCAGCAGCATTAAGACCCCAGGTCATGGATTTTGTAGATGGCATTATTGCAGGGTCGAATAGTTCTTACTATATGGAAGAATTTTTAATCGACTCAGCAGCTTGTCCCTATGTTGGTCAGACCTTAAAAGACGCTAGATTGCGCTCTCAGTCAGGGGCATTAGTTTTAGCAATTCGACGCTTTGACGGCAATTTAATTGCTGGGCCTAATGGAGATACGCAAATTTTAGAACGTGATGCCTTAATCTGTATGGGAACGGCAGATCAGCTGCGAATGTTAAATAAAATTCTCGGGCCAATTAATCCTAATGCTGGATTGAGACTTCCCAAAAATAATCAGTAGATCATACTTTTTAAGCTTATTTTAGCTAAAGTAGAATTTTAATCCTTTGCCCTGTGTTATTAGATAATCTAGATAATCTGGCTAACAAGTTAACCCCCCTAAAAACAGAAGCTTTATCTCTAGTTCACCAGGCTGCGGAAAAAGCGTCCTCCGCAGACGATTATTTAATCAAAAGTATTGGTAATTCAATTGGTTCTCCCATAGCTGTTTGGTTAGCTCAACATCCATCGATCGCTTGGTTAGTTAATCATCCTTTAATAGCTATCCTAACTAGTTTAATTGCTACTATTTTGCTAGTAAGATTACTACTCACAGTCTATCGCGCGATCGCCAGTACGATAGATCGCCTTTGGCTGGCAATTTTGCGATCGCCTTGGCGCTTACTTAAATTCTTGTTTGGCTGGGAGACAAAGCCGAAAACAATTACTTCTAACACCACGGTAACCAACTACGAAGTAACCAACGACTCGCAACAGCTACAGGAAATTCTGACTCGTTTAGATCGAATTCAACAACAGCAACAGGAAATTATCCAAGATTTAGCACTGTTGAAACAACAACCCTTAACTATCGAACCGCACCAACTTCAGTTAGTAGAAAAGAAAATTACTAATCAGTAATTAGTAATCAGTAATCAGTAATCAGTTTGAGTATTTGTGCCGAAACTGCCATACTTTCTTCATAAAGCATTTCTCGACCCCAGCGCTGGAGTTGTTGACCGAGCAAATCTTCACTCTTTTGGTCTAATAAAGGAGTTACCTGCTCAATATAGCAAGCTTGTGCGCCTCCCCCTGCTTCCATTCGCATACAGCCTGTGGTGCTTGAGCAAAGAACAGTACAGCAATCTGCATTCTCATTGGTTGAGGTTAAACGTAAGCTGACTAAATCGCCTGGAATATCTCCCCAGTCGGCAGTAGGGATACCTGCTAATTCAGCTTCAATAGTACGCTGTTTGTCATCAGTAAACTTAACTCGACGGATCTCATAGTCTCCACCTTCAAAGTTATAGCTGACAGGAGTCCACTGGAGACGACTTGCCAACCAACCAAGGAACATTAATGCCTGAGACTGATTACCCTGTTCATAGTCAATAGTAACTCGATCTACTTCATAAATTGCCGCTCGCCTTTCTGGGGGATCGAAAGCTGCTGCGGTTAATTCTTGCCAGGGTGCTAGTCTACGCCAGTTAATATCTGCCAAAGCAGTATCCTGCTTGAGTAATCCTGCCAAAGCTTGGAGATCTGTTTCTGGTTCAACAAAGCTACTAGAATCAAAAATTACGGTATCGCTAGAGGAGATGAGGCGCTTAAACAAGGGCAAGTCGGGAGTTGGAGTTGCTTTCCACCAGATAAACTTAGGCAAATCGGCGATCGCTAATTCGGCAATAATACCACCAATCCGATCTAGTGCTTCAGCAGTACCACTAAGAGTAATATACTCACAGCAAATTAAAGTATTTTGGCTCTGCTTATTAATGGGACAGTATGCCGATACCTGAGCTGTAACCCCTGTATCTTCCCCCAAGATCGGACAAAGAGTAATAATTCGACAGGGATTAGAAGCAGCAATTACATCGGCAGTAATACCTTCTGAATCGGGAGTATAGCTAACAGCAGCAGTTTTATTTTCGGCGGTCAACTTATCTTGGGCTTTTGCCTGAATAAATTCTTCTTGTAGCTTAGTACGTAAAGCTGTGTTCGATTTTCCTGTGGCTTCCATACCGTAGTCTTTTTGAGCAGCTTTAATGGCAGCACTGGTTCTTGGCCCAGCAATTCCGTCAATAGGCCCTGTATAAAACCCTAAAGAGGCTAATAGCTGCTGCGTACCGTCAGGCTCATAGACGATCAGACTAAAGGTTGCTGCTCTAGTAACGGCTGTGCTATCTTCATCCTTACCCTGACTCTGCCAAAGCGATCGCAATTCCGCTTCAATTTCATCAATGGATACGTCTTTTGGTGCTTGTAAAGAAACTATTGGTGAAACCATAATTATTAGTAGTTAGTAATACCACAACGGTAGAATGTCAGTAATCAGTCCTAAAGGACGACGCGTAGCTAGTGCTTTAGCATAAGCTTCGCCCTAAAGGACTAGCTTCGCGTCGCAAATAATCAGTAATCAGTAATCAGTAATCAGTAATCATTTAAAGTCTCCGCCAACTACGATGATCGCGGTTAATCATCATTTCCGCTTCTTTCGGCTGCCAAGTACCCGCTTCGTATTGAGGCATGAGGCTAGGATCGCTAGGAGATTCCCAGGCATTAATCAAAGGCATGACAATATTCCAGGCTGCTTCCACTTCATCGGCACGAGTAAAGAGAGTTTGATCTCCCAACATACAGTCGAGTAACAAACGATGATAAGCATCTGCTGTCGTCATACCAAAAGATGAACCATAGCTAAAGTCCATATTAACGGTTCTAGTTCTTAAATCTGGCCCAGGGGTTTTGGCTTCAAACTTGAGCGATATTCCCTCATTCGGCTGAATCCTCATCGTTAGAACATTAGGACTTGTTTGTTGTGCTGCCGATTGAAAGATTAATAAAGGAACTTCGCGAAAATGAATTGAAATCTCACTGACTTTCTTGGGCATCCGTTTTCCTGTACGGAGATAAAACGGGACTCCTTTCCAGCGCCAGTTATCTATTTCTAGCTTCAAAGCGACAAAAGTTGGGGTAGTAGATTCAGGATTCACCCCTTCTTCTTGACGATAACCCTTAACTGGTTGACCTTTCATCCAACCTTCAGAATATTGCGCTCGAATTGCCGATTGCTCCAAGTTATTAGCGTTTGCAATATGTGTCGCCTGTAAAACTTTGGTTTTTTCGTTGCGAATACTATCGGCATCTAACGAGTTGGGAGGCTCCATGGCTGTAATGGCAAATAACTGCATCAAATGATTTTGCAGCATATCTCGCAAAGCACCCGAAGTTTCATAGTATCCTGCGCGTTCTTCTACGCCGACGGTTTCTGCTACGGTGATTTGAACGTGATCGACAAACTGCCGATTCCACAGAGGTTCAAAAATAGCATTGCCAAAACGGAAGACTAAGATATTCTGGACAGTTTCTTTACCTAAATAATGATCGATGCGATAAACCTGTTCTTCTTTACAAACTCGCTGCACCGCACGATTAAGAGACTGAGCCGAACTTAAGTCTTTCCCAAAAGGCTTTTCAATCACAATTCGGCTTTTGAGCGGATCGTTTAGCATCCCTGCTGCACCAAGCTGTTTTAAGGCTGGTTTAAAGAAATTAGGCGATACTGCCAAGTAAAAGATACGATTGCCTCTAGTTCCCCGTTTACCGTCTAATTCCGTCAGAAAGTTGTTTAACTTCTGATAACTTTCCGCCTCATCCATATTGCCTGAGCAGTAGAAGATACCCTGAGCGAATTCATTCCACAGTTCTTCATTACCAACACCATTACCAAATTCTTCGATCCCATCTTTAAGATGTTGTCGGAAATAGTCATGATCCCAATCTCGGCGGGCAACTCCCACAATGGTCATTTCTGAGGGCAGACGGCGCTCTCGTCTAATTTGGTAGATCGCAGGAATCAACTTTCTTTGGGTAAGATCTCCCGATGCGCCAAAAATAACGATAATAGCAGGATCGGCGGTACGTGCCTGCTGCAATCCCACTCGTAACGGATTTTCTAATATTGCAACCATATGTTTGATTGAGAGAATTTTGGTTAAAATTGATGCTGTTAATTTTCTTGAGCCATAGGGTTAAACCGCCCCGAGATCAGCTGGGAACAAAAAAGAATGAGAAATGTAGTTTTAGATTCCTCATTCTCATTTTCTATCTTATCGATCTTTCATCCTGTTTATACCGTTGCTAAATGCTCAACTTTGGATTCTAGAGATGACATTAAAGATTCAAAAGGCTTAATGAATTTATCGATTCCTTCTTCTAGTAGCGCATCCATTACAGCATCTAGGTCGATATTTACCGCATCATCTTTTAAACCTTCGATAACTTGCTGTGCTGCATCTAGATTGCTTTCGATCCGACTAGCAGGATCGCAGTGATCGACGCAGGCATCAATGGTGTCGGGAGGTAAAGTGTTAACTGTATCTTGCCCAACTAATTCATCCACGTACATCACGTCGCTGTAGTCAGGGTTTTTAGTCCCCGTACTCGCCCAAAGCAAACGCTGTACCTTGGCACCTTTGGCTGCTAGAGCTTTCCATCTGTCGCTACCAAAGATCTCTTTATATTTCTGGTAAGCTATTTTAGCATTAGCGATCGCCACTTTACCTTTAATTGCCTCAAGTTTAGCTTTGGCATCGCCTTCGGCAGACTCTAACTTGCTGTCAATCTGTTCATCGATCATCACATCAATCCGACTGAGGAAAAAACTGGCAACAGAAGCCACTTTACTAATATCTGCCCCCGATTCTGCCCGTTTCTCTAAGCCTCTAATGTATGCCCAAGCAGCATCAATATAGCTTTGAACAGAGAACAACAGAGTTACGTTGATGCTCATCCCTTCAGAGATTGCCTGTTCGATCGCAGGTAAACCTTCTCTAGTTCCTGGAATTTTGATCATCAAGTTGGGACGCTCAATAGTTTGATAATAGCGACGCGCTTCTTTAATAGTACTATTATCAGTAGTCTTGGCTAAACTGGGTGGGACTTCAATGCTGACATAGCCATCTAAACCATTGCTTTCCTCATAGATGGGCATCAAGATATCACAGGCATTACGAATGTCAGTAAAGATTAAATCTTCGTAGATTTCTTGGACTGACTTTTTAGCTTTAATTCCTGCCTCAATCGAGCGATCGTAAATTTTATTACCAGCGATCGCTTTTTCAAAGATGGCAGGATTGGAAGTAATCCCACGGATTCCTTTTTCGGTAATCGACTGTTTTAATTCTCCTGATTCAATCAGATCGCGATTGAGATTATCCATCCAAATACTTTGACCGTATTGATTTTCGATGGCTAAAATTGGGTTGGTTGTAGACATAGCTTGATAAATACTCCTGTAATACGATAAACGTAATTAGTTAAGCGATTAAACTAAAGCTTTTTCTTCGGCATCGTGACGCGCTCGTTCTTGAATAAAAGACTCGACTAGCTGCACATCCTTAATGCTGCCTATAATTAGCGGAGTTCTTTGATGTAACTCTTGAGGAACGTAGCTCAACAGTCTTTGATTACCAGTACTAGCTGCCCCTCCTGCCTGTTCTGCCAGGAAAGCTAGCGGTGCTGATTCGTATAGTAATCTTAATTTTCCTTCAGGTTTATCGACTGTGCCTGGATAAAGAAACACTCCACCCTGTAATAAAATCCGATGAAAATCGCCAACTAATGCGCCACTATAGCGAGCGGTATAACCTTCATGACGATGAACATAGCGAATATAATCTCTAATAGATTCATCCCACTGCCAGTAATTACCTTCATTCAAACTATAAACAGGGCCATGATTGGGGATGGTAATATTTTCCTCAGCGAGAATAAATTCCCCTAAGCTGGGGTCAAGCACAAACGAATGAACTCCTTTGCCCAGGGTATATACCAGTACCGTTGAAGGGCCATAAAGAATATAGCCTGCTGCAATTTGGCGATCGCCATTCTGTAATAAATCTTGTGCTTTTTCGTCTAGGTCATTACCTTCTTGTTGACGTAGAGAAAAGATTGAACCTACATTGAGATTAATATCAACATTGGAAGAACCATCGATGGGATCGTAGAGCAGAGTATATCGGCCCACAGGACAGTTTTCGGGAATATAATAGGGTTTTTCCATCTCTTCTGATGCCAAGCGACAAACTAACCCGCTTTGCTTAAAAACAGAAATAAACACATCATTAGCGTAAATATCCATTTTTTTGACAGATTCTCCCTGAACATTGGTTTCTCCTGTAAAACCTAATGCCCCTGCCATCAAACCAGCGCGACTTAAGCGACGGCTCACTAATTTTGCTGCTAAAGCCAGACGATTCATGATCGCGCTAATGTCCTGTGCCTGAGTTGTAAAGTCGGAAAACTGCTGAAGCACATGCTGAGATAGAGTTTGACAATCTCTATCTAGGCTGTATTCTGGAATGACAGCTTGGTCTAAATTTTCCATAGGATTAAGCTTCCTGCGCCTATATTTCTTGTTTCGTTCAACCTTTAACCATTACGTAGTCACAGTGGACTTTTGAGACAATTTAGCGGTTGGCAGAGAATCAAGCCAGTTAAAACAATTTTGGCGTAACTTAACTTTGTTCATTCAAGCCCGAAGTAAATTACAAACTGTTATTTTGGCTATTTAACTCTACATAATTCATCTTAGGAAGGGATTTTTAGTCAAGGTAAGAACCTTAAGACTAGCTTCAGATTAGCGACAAATTTTGCCATCTCTGATACACGTTTTAATTGTCTCAGGCTAAGATTAGCTGCTGAACTATTGATGTGTTGTACTCAGCAGCTCGATCTTAATTAGTCTTATTAGCCTTACATTTAGTCAATATCAATTGACTGTGGGCGATCGCTTTTGTTAGCCGTAGTCGGAAAATCACTCACGGAATTATATCCCTGTTTAGCTAACCATTGAGACAAAGGTTCTTCGTTGAGATTGAGATGTAAAACCCCTGAAATAAAACCACTGGCAAAAGCGACGGGTTGTTGGATTAGTTTTTGCACGACTGGTGCTAACTCAGTTAAAAACATAAAATCAAGTACTATTTACGATCTGTTAGGTCTATAGTAAAAATTTTAGCGTGATTATCAAGGTCATGGATTATGTCTGACTAAATGCTAGTTTTTTACTCTTGAGGTTATGCCCTTATGGTACTTTTGACTTTTGACTTCTGATTTTTGACTTTGAAAAGATGAGCAATAATTACCGTACCGAACAAGACTCGATGGGGTCAAAACAGATCCCTGCCAACGTTTACTATGGCATCCAGACTTTAAGAGCAACGGAGAATTTTCCGATTAGTGGCATCAAACCCCTGGCAACTTATGTTGATGCCTGTATTTTAATTAAAAAAGCCACAGCGATCGCTAATGGAGAATTAAACTGTATTAATCAAGAGATCTCTCAGGCAATTGTCCAGGCAGCAGATGAAATTTTGGGCGGGAAGTTGCGGGATCAGTTTGTGGTGGATGTTTATCAGGCGGGGGCGGGTACTTCGCACCACATGAATGTCAATGAAGTGTTGGCAAATCGGGCTTTGGAACTTCTAGGGGAGGAGAAAGGTAATTATCAAAGAGTTAGCCCCAACGATCATGTCAATTATGGGCAGTCTACTAATGATGTGATCCCTACGGCTATTCGTGTTGGTTCATTGCTGGCTTTAGATCGCACTCTATACCCTGCTTTGGCTAAAGCGATCGCTGTCCTGGCGCAAAAAGCCACGGAATTTCAAGATATCGTTAAATCTGGGCGTACCCACATGCAGGATGCCGTTCCTGTACGTCTAGGGGAGGGATTTAAGGCCTGGGAAACAATTTTAAAGGAGCATCACCAGAGAATTACTACCGCTGCTACTGACCTATATAACTTGGGTTTAGGAGGTAGCGCCACAGGAACAGGACTCAATACCCATCCTCAATATCGTCATCGAGTCGCCGAACTGTTAGGGGAATTTATCCAGCAGCCACTACAGCCAGCACCGCATCTAATGGCAGCAATGCAGAGTATGAGTCCGTTTGTCAATGTTTCAGGCAGTCTACGGAACTTAGCTCAGGATTTAGTCAAAATATCCCACGATTTGCGCCTAATGGACTCTGGCCCGCAAACAGGATTTAAAGAAATTCAGCTACCAGCCGTACAGCCAGGCTCGTCAATCATGCCAGGAAAATATAACCCCGTGATGGCAGAAATGACCTCGATGGTTTGCTTTCAAGTGATGGGCTACGATACGGCGATCGCTTTTGCTGCTCAAGCAGGACAGTTGGAATTAAATGTCATGATGCCTCTGATTGCCTACGATCTGATTCATAGTATTGAAATACTGGGCAACACAATTAATAGCCTCAGCGAACGTTGTTTAACAGGAATTAGCGCCCGTCGCGATCGCTGTTTAGCCTATGCGGAAACTAGTCTTGCTTTAGTAACTGCCCTAAATCCTCATATTGGTTATCTCAAGGCAGCAGATGTGGCGAAAAAGTCGTTAGAAACAGGCAAATCTATTCGGGCGATCGTCTTAGAAGCAGGCTTGATGAGCGAAGAGCAACTGGCAACAGTCCTCGATCTAGAAAAAATGAGTCAGATTCTCGAATAGTTAAGTAGGTGGGTGTAATTAAATTGGAAACGAGGTTAGGGAGTAAGAAGTAACGAGTAACGAGTAACGAGTAATATGCGGAGCGGTATCTCTAACTATGCGACTTGTGCCGCTTAGTTCGGTAGACAAGTCCTTTAGGACGAGTAACAAATAGCTGTAAGGGTAGGGGTTTGATCGATTATTTTGCCTACCTACTTAGCTATTAACCCAAAGCTTAACAAAACTCTAAGCTTCAAGTATGGTAATGAAGTCAACTAGATTAGGCTTTGAAATTAATGAAAATACGCTCTCTATTAATTGCTGCCGTGGGTTTTGTTTCCCTAAATGCGATCGCCCCAGCTACAGGTTCGGCAGGGATTGCTGACGATCTTAGTAATGCTTCGGTAAGCGTTTTAAGCAAGCTGGGATACGACTGTAAAACCGCTAGCGCTGGGGCAATTCTTTGTACCAAGTGCAAAGTGGACGACAACAAACAAAAGTGCGAGGCTTTTACCTGTGATGCGGTTACGAAAAAATGTCGCCGAAAAACTGCTGAAATTCCCCGCATTCCTGGTTTAAATAACTGAAAAATATTAGTTTCAATTACCAAAAAATTAAAAGCTAAAGAAAATTAACCCACTACCCACTACCCACTACCTATTACCTAGTCTTAACAGTTTAATTTGTTCCTTAGGAGTTAAATAATCATAACGATGAGTCAGATTCTAATGATCTGCCAAAGCTCCCCTCGCTATAATTTGTGGCAGATAATATCACTGTAAATAGCAAAAAATTAAATCAATGTCATCAACAACTATCTGGGTCAACGAACAAATCGATCCTGGTGGGTTAATCCACGCCTGTATTGCTTGCCGAAATGAAGCTGCTGCCAATGACTGTCATCAAAACTGGATTAATAATCTTACCGATGAGCAGAAACAAAATGGTTGGGTTGCTAGTTTGCGCACCGTAAATTCTTGGGATGATGTCCCTGTTAATGCCCTGAAGCTAAGTTTTTAAGCAATTTCTCAAACGAGCTTGTCGCAATTCATTTGCCTTTATGGTGAACCCATGGTTATAATCATCAAAACGGAGTCGTTATGAGTTTGCATTTTAAGCTTTAATTTGAGATTATGGTTGAACAAATAGAAAATGTCGTCATTATCGGTTCAGGGCCAGCGGGATATACAGCAGCGATCTATGCAGCTAGAGCCAACTTGAAACCTCTGATGTTTGAAGGTTTACAGGCAGGGGGCGTGCCTGGAGGACAACTAATGACCACCACCGAGGTCGAGAATTTTCCTGGCTTTCCTGAAGGAATTACAGGGCCTGAGTTAATGGAGAGAATGCGATCGCAAGCTATTCGTTGGGGAACAGAATGTCACACAGAAGATGTCGTCCAGGTGGATTTTTCTCAGCGTCCCTTTACAATTACTTCCACCGACAGGACAGTTAAGGCTAATAGCGCGATCATCGCCACTGGCGCAACCGCAAAGCGTTTAGGTTTACCCAGCGAAAAACAATATTGGAACAACGGCATTTCCGCCTGTGCGATCTGTGACGGTGCTAGCCCGATTTTTAACGGCAAAGAATTAATTGTTATTGGTGGTGGTGACTCTGCAGCGGAAGAAGCGGTGTATCTAACCAAATATGGCAGTAAAGTTCACCTATTAGTTCGTCGGGGAGAACTACGGGCTAGTAAAGCCATGCAAGATAGAGTTCTCAATCATCCCAAAGTGACGGTTCATTGGCATACAGAAGCTATAGATGTATATGGCGAGAACAACCTCATGACAGGAATTAAGCTGCGCAATGTCCAAACGGGGGCAGAATCAGAAATTAACGCCAACGGTCTATTCTATGCGATCGGCCACCAACCCAATACCGATCTGTTCGCTAATCAAATTGAATTAGATGATGTCGGATACATTAAGGTAAATCCAGGTACAGTCGCCACGTCTATTGCGGGAGTCTATGCAGCAGGAGACGTACAAGACCACGAATATCGCCAAGCAGTCTCAGCAGCAGGAACAGGCTGTATGGCAGCACTAGCAGCCGAAAGATGGCTTGCCGAACACAATCTCATCGTTGAATACTCTCAACAGCCTCAAGCAGTTAAACCAGAAGAAAAACCAACCCCCACAGAAAAGCAAGCTACTACCGAAGCAGACTTTGATTTAAACGCCAGCAGTTATGTAGGTGGCTATGCCTTGAGAAAACTCTTCCATGAAAGCGATCGCTTGATCATGGTGAAATACGTTTCCCCTACCTGTGGCCCGTGTGGAATTCTCTCGCCAATTTTGAGCAAAGTAGTTGAAGAATATGCAGGAAAAATTCACTTTGTGGAAATAGATATCGTGGCAGATCCCGAAATTGCCCAGATGGGTCAGGTTTCAGGTACACCCACAGTACAGTTTTTCCGCGATCGAGAATTACTCCAGCAAGTTAAGGGCGTACAACAAAAAAGCCAATACCGTCAATTAATTGAACAATATTTACCTACAACTGTTTGATTACTAATCAGTAATTACTGTTCATTATCTTTAAGCCAATAAATACGACTTTGATCGGGTGTAGTTAAAGTACTGTATTGTTTCATCAAACTTTGAGTTTGTTGTGGATCGAAGTTATGGTTTAACTGATCTCTTAGCTGAGTTACTCTAGCGTCAGTTTCCTGAACTTGAATGCGCAATTCCTCTAATTTTTCCTGCTGAGTAAGATGATAGGGTAAAAGTCTGAAAAAAGAAGCGATCGCGCCAATGGCAATGGCCCAACTCAAAATCAGCTTAAGACTAATTTCTGCCGTTACCCCTCGATAGAGATTACGTCGTTGATAAGTGTTGTGAGGGACTGCTTTAGGCGCTCGTTTGCCAGAATTCATGAATCCACCCCAATAATAAGGACTCTAGATTAACAACTGTGAATCACAATTGCCAAGCTAAAGTCCATAACTAGTCTTGCAATAATTGATGCTTAAATCTACTAAATTTACTTATATAGTTCGGTAGATAAGCGAATTGCCATGATTCCTGGGATCAAAGCAACTGCAAGAGCGATGAATATTTGAGTGTCTGTTAGAGGCATCGTGATTTTACTCCTTTTTTGGACTGATATAATACTGAACAATTAAGATCTTCCATCACTAATTTGCGTCAAAATTGCCCCCAAGAGAAACATCTTGTAACAAGATGCAACATAATTAAGAAGAAACTTAAATCAAAAACTGGCTGAAATTAAGGGAAAATGGCAAAATCCGCCGAACAAAATTTTTTGCTAATCGGTAATTAGCTAGTTATTGTCTGAAGATTTTTCGGTTTTAATTTTTCAAATATATTTATTTAATGTTACAAAACATAGTTGATTATTTCAGCGACGCAGGGGTCGAAGTTTATTTAATACTGGTAGTTTTAGTGCTGCTAGAAACTGTCTTATCTGCTGATAATGCGATCGCTTTAGCGGCGATCGCCAAAAGCGTTAAAGACCCAAAATCCCAGCGTCAAGCTCTTAATATTGGATTAGCGGGGGCATATGTTCTGAGGATCGCCCTCATCTTCGCTGCTACTTGGGTGATCAAGTATTGGCAGTTTGAGTTATTGGGAGCAATGTATTTACTATGGCTAGTATTTAATTACTTTTACTCTGCACAAAATGAAGATGATAAGCATAGAACTTTAGGGTTCAAGTCTGTTTGGCAAGTTATTCCCACTATTGCTATTACCGATTTAGCGTTTTCTCTCGATAGCGTCACCTCGGCGATCGCTATTACTGAAGATACTTGGTTAATTGTTGCTGGCGGGACGATTGGAATTGTGATCTTGCGTTTTCTGGCGGGATTATTTATTCGTTGGCTACAAGAATATACTTATCTGGAAGATGCAGGCTTTATTACCGTTGGTTTTATAGGGTTGCGTCTGCTACTCAAAGTTTGGCTACCAGACTACTTGATTCCCGAATGGGTCACAATTGCTGTCGTGGCTGTTTTCTTTACCTGGGGATTTTCTAAAAAAGAGCTAGTAAAGTCTGATGATACCAATTCTCAAAAATAGCTGTAGAGCTAAAATTAATAGGAAGTAGAAAGTAGGAAGTAGGAAATAGCGCGAAATTCCGTTGCCCTAAAGGACTAGCCCTAAAGGATTAGCTCGCAAGCTCGTCCTAAAGGATTAGCTGGCGCGTCCGTCCTTCGCGTCGCGCGTGTTTCCCGCGTTGTCCTAAAGGATACACCTTCGGATAAGGAAATTTCGTAAGACGGAAGTAGTATTTCAAAGATGTCCTAACTTTGTTATTTATGGCTATAAATTAAATGATTAACAGCTTAGTAGTTTAGATATAAATATTTAAATAGATTAATTTAGTATTAGCCAAATACTAAAATTAATAGATATTGTATTTTATATTTATTAATTTAAAAAAACTAAGCATTTTAATATAATTCTCAGCTTAAAAGAAAATTCAATTAAATTTTTCTTAAACTTTTTTTAAAATAGATGTTTTTAAAATCTAGACTTGTTAGCAAATAGATTAAATATAAGAATACTATTGTCTCTGTTATTTATCTTATTATCTAAGCTTTAAGTCAAAAAGATTTCATTTATTTGCTTTTGCTTTTAAATTTTTTGCTCTAGTTTTGCTAGATTTTTTTTTAACATAATAATCTTTTCATAATTGTTTTGATTTTTACCGTAGTATCCAAAATCTTAACATAGCGAAACTTCCATCTATCAAAGGTAAGAAAAATTTTATAAACCTGGTTACTAAAAAAGCTAACAGCTGATAACTAATAGCTCTTGAACAGTAACTTTAATACCTATCTAAAGAGAGACGGTCTAATTGTAGATTACAGATTAACATTTTGTGAGGTTATCCTAAAGGATACACTTCGTTATCTAAATTATTTTTACTAGAGCTATTAAAAAATTCATTTTGTCTATTTAGTTTTGGGAAATAGCCCCAAGGTATAAAAAGCTGGACTTAGTAAAAATAAACTATCTAATTATTAATAAGGAAAAAACTGTGTTTGACAAAGAAATACTGCTATTAGCGCAGACAAATATTATAGAAACTGAATCAAATATTGAAGCGATGCAAGATGCTTCTTTTATGTTTAATGGGCCCCAATTCTTTGCTGCTTTGTTAGCTGGAGTAGTCTTAGCGTTTGCTTTTCAATTACTCTTTACTAATTTGGGTGTTGCTATTGGTATTTCAATGGCTGGGGGTAAGGGTAGTTCTGATTCCCATTCATCATCCAGTCACACTTCTAAAGGATTCGGCAGCAGCATCAAAAAAATTGGTTTGATGGTTGGCTTAGGAACTTTGGTCAGCGTGACTTTAGCTCTATTTATTGCCAGTCTGTTAGCAGTTAAACTGAGCTTGTTTGCATCACCCCTATCTGGTGCAATTGTCGGTCTAGTTATTTGGGCGGCTTTCTTTGCTTTAATGATGTTACTGAGTTCTCAAGCAATTGGTTCGCTACTTGGTTCTGTTGCTAACACTGCTACTTCTGGCATCCAGATGATTTTTGGTACGGCTACGGCTGCCTTGGGTGCTGGTGCAGTCAACAAGCAAGTAGTTAATACGGCGGAGGCTGCTGCAAATGCGGTCAAAAAAGAATTAGGGATGGCGATCGATCCTGTTTCGATGCGCGAAAATATTGAAGACTTGTTGCTGTCAGTAAAACCTACTGGGTTAGATCTAGACAAAATTACTCAAGATTTTGAACGGTTACTTGAAGAGGAAAATTTACAGGAAGTTGTCGATAGTGATAGTGTTCGCAACATCGATCGCCAAACCTTCGTGCAATTAATCAGCGATCGCTCTGATATTTCTAAAAAAGATGCTGAACGTATAGCAGGTAGGCTAGAGTCGGTTTGGCGCAAAAAAACTCACAAGTCTACTCACTCAAGCAATCCCATTAGCGATTTTGCCAATTATCTCAAGTCAGCTACCAAGGAACAACTTGTCGGTAAAGATTTTGATGGTAGGTTAAATTCTTTACTTAATGCCGCAGGTCAAAAAAATAGTGGTCAGCAAAGTGGCCCGATGCAACAGGCGACGGCTTCCTTTGGTGCTAGCAGTCTGGCTAATATCATCATGAGACGTGCGGATCTATCTGACTTTGACGTAGAAAAAATTGTTGGTCAATTAAAAGATACAGCGGCGAAATTGGGAGAGGGAACTGACCAAGTTGCTGTTCAAGCAGGACTAAAAGACGCTTCTACTACTACGATCAAAAAAGATATTAAAAACTATTTAATTACTGCCTATCCTTGGCAACTCCAGGCAAAAAATCTGAATCATGAATTTCGTGATTTAATTTACGATGTGTCGGCCGATCCTGAAGCTGTAGCGACTGAACTAAGGCAGATTAAGCGCGCCGATTTTGTCGAGATCTTAAAGCAAAAAGGACTACTTTCACAGTCGCAAATCCGCAGTACGGCTAATATTCTTGATGCAATTCGTTTAGAAGTCATCATTACGGCTGAAGCAGCGCAAGCAAGAGCAAAAAGTATCGAACTAATGGCGGAGGTAGAAGATTATTTAACTACTGTACCCAAAAGCGATTTAACTCCTGAAAAAATTCAGCTGGAATTCAAGCCGATTCTTGAAGACTTTAATGCCACTTCTGAACAGTTGAGTACTCGCTTGACAGCTTTAAACCGCCCTACTCTAGAAAGAATGTTAGCGTTGCGTAGTGATATGGATGCAATCGAAGCATCGGCGATCGCAGGAGAATTAGAAATCGCGCGAGATCAGGTTCTGGAAACTAACCTACAAAATGTCAACCAGGCTCAAGCGCTAGCTGAAAGACAGTGGTTACAACTTCAGACTTACTTAAGAGAGGCAAGGAGAGGAGAACTCTATCCTGATGGTATTAAACGGGAATTGAAATTGTTGTTAGACGATTCCCAGACTGATGGTTCAGCATTTAAAGTTAGATTAGCTCTTTTCGATCGTGATGCTTTGGTTCAATTACTTTCCCAACGTGGAGATCTAACGGGCGAACAAATCGACGATATTGTTGATATCATTGAAGATTCTTGGATTCAAGTCGTTAACCTGCCTCAAAAGTTAACCTCAAAAGCACAGTCACAATATGACCAAGCAACATCGGCGATCGCTGATTATCTACGTCGGACTGGAAAGCCAGAACTCAACCCCAAAGGCATCGAACAGGATTTAACTTTACTGTTTAATAATCCCAAATTGGGTTCAAGAGCTGTACGTCAGCGTTTAGCAGCAATGGATCGCGATACTCTAGTGCAGCTATTAGCGCAGCGCCAAGATTTGAGCCAAGAGGATGCCAATCAAATTATTAATGATGTGCAGTCTACCCTGAAAAACATTGCTAAAGCACCCCGCCGTGCAGCTATTCGTACCCAGGAAAAAGTTCAAGACTTCCAACATGCGATCGCTGATTATCTTCGTTCTACCGACAAGGCTGAATTAAGTCCGACGGGGATTAAACGAGATGTCGAATTACTCTTGAACGATCCTCGCGCTGGCGCAGAAAGCCTCAAAACCAGATTATCTAGCTTCGATCGCTCTACTTTAGTAGCCTTGTTGAGTCAACGCGAAGACATCTCCGAAAGTGATGTTAACCAAGTGGTAGATCAAATCTTAGAGGTTAGAGATAGTGTCATGTCTCAACTCCAGCTGGTACAGGATAAAATTCAGTCTGCAATCGATCGCATCTTAGCCAAAATTAAGAATTACCTCAATAGCTTAGATCGTCCTGAACTAGCTTATGAAGGTATTAAACGAGATGTTAATGTCTTATTTAACGATCCTCAAGCTGGTTTTACGGCGCTTAAAGATCGCTTTGCTCATATAGATCGCGATACGCTGATAGCTGTTATGAGTTCTCGTGACGATATTTCTCAGGCTGATGCCGAGCGGATTGTTAGTCAAATTGAACGCACTCGCGATCGCGCTCTACAACGTGCTGAACGTATTCAAACCGAAGCGGCAATGCGTTTAGAAAATGCCAAGAAACAGGCTGCTGAACAGGTAGAAGAAACTCGTCAAGCTGCTGCAACCGCCTCTTGGTGGTTATTCCTCACTGCTTTAATTAGTGCGATCGCTTCTGCTGGTGCAGGCGCGCTAGGTGTTAATCTCTAAGCAACTCAAAAGTAATCAACTTCAAGCTTTAGACGTAGTGTAATTGAGCGCTACGTCTTTTTTTTGGCAATTGAGCGCAGCGATCGCACTTTCAGCTTAAATCTTAGATCAAGTATGAATAATGACTTTAAATAGACTAATTCCCCGACGCGAAGCTAGTGCTAAAGCACATTGTACCCTTGTGGTATACCGCTACGCATATCCTTTAGGGCAAGTCCCTAAGTCCCTCAATTAAAACATTTAACTGTTCATCCGAACCTGATATTACTCATTCAGCAACGCCAGAAAACCAGTCAATAGAACAAGAAGAGTCAACAATGCAAACAACACCCAACGAACAATAAAATATTTTTCTTGTTTTCTGTCAATGCTTAACTTGTAAGTTACTTAAATTCTTAGCAGCGATCGCCAAGTTTTTAGTTCCTAATCAGACCATAAACGCCGACGCTCTTTTCCTTTCAACAGCTGATGTGTATCCCTTAAGAGGGTGGGAATAGCCAACTGTTCGGGACAACGAGGTAGACAGTCACCACAGTCAGTACAACGATTACCTTTCATCCCAGGAAACCAATGTCCTGCATTTTCTAACATGCCATAGCGATACTGACCATAATCTGACATTTCGTATGCAACAGTCAAATTGCGTAGTCTGAGAATTTCGGGGATGTTAATTTGTTCGGGACAAGGAAGACAGCGATCGCATTGACGACAAAGATCTGAACCCAGGCTAGTGGTTAACTGTTGTTCGAGCTGGGTAAATATTTTTTGTTCTTCAATAGTTAAGGGATGATCGGCATCAGCAACCTGTAGGGGAGTTATTAATTCAGCGGGATTAGCTGCGCCGAGGCTGAGGGTAGTAATACGGCGATCGCTCAAGAGAAAGCGATAGTTTAACTCTAAAGGCGTCACAGGAGCGCATAATTCAACTAGCTTTTCAGGTGGTGTATATAGTTTTCCGCCCTTATCTCCAGGAGAAATAATAAATATACCCATGTCTTTTTCGGCTGCCAGAGCGATCGCCTGATGGTTACGCTGCCAAAAGTAGTAATAGTGTAAGTTAATAAATTCAAAAATATCGGTCTTAATTGTTGCCAAAATTAGTTCTAGGCTGCCGTGAGTGGAAAATCCCAAATGTCTAACTTTGCCTTGAGCCATGGCGGTTTTAATTGCGGAGAGACAACCATCAGGTTTAATGATCCACTCTAGATGCTCCCAGGTATTGATGCCGTGTATTGCTAGACAATCAAGATAATCTGTTTGTAGTCGAACTAAAGATTCATCTAGCCATTGGCTCATTTGTAGTCGATCTGGGGTAGGAGTTAGCTTAGTCGTGAGGTAAATTTCCTGACGGGGAATCGCTAAGTCTTGTAATGCTTGTCCCAAAAAGGTTTCACTCTGCCCATAGCCTCTGGCAGTTTCTAGATGATTAATCCCTAAAGCGATCGCCGACTCGATAGTTTGACAGTAAGTCTGACGGTCATCCAAACAACGCATTGTTCCCAGCGAAAACACTGATAAGTTGAGCTTCGTTTTACCAAACCGCCTTTGACGCATCGAACTTATCACCAAATCAATTTTATATAGTATTGCGCTCGATATTGCTTATCGCTGCTCTTTATAGCCACCCTTTTTGATCAGTTGATCTGGACTCAGCTCTGAAACAAATTCTTTAAATGCCTCCCTCTCAGCATTATCCGCATCGCGATCTACAGGAATTGAAGCATCAGCAATTACTTCTTCCAATACCCAAATTGGGCTATCGGTACGGATGGCTACTGCTACCGCATCACTGGGACGACAATCAATTTCTTTTTTGACACCATTAATATCGATACACAACACCGCATAAAAAATATCATCGCTCAAAGAGTGAATAATAACGCGCTCTAGGTCGATATTACAGTCATAAAGAAGATTTGCCATTAAATCATGAGTCAAAGGACGAGAGGGACGATGTCCTTCCAAAGCTTTGATAATTGTTTCAGCTTGGTCTTGCCCAATAAAAATAGGTAATGCTCTACGCTCTGAACTGTCCTTGAGTAGAATCATCGGACTACGACTAGCAGCATTTAAGACAATGCCTGCAACTTTCATTTCAATCATTGATATTAGCCTCTGAAGTAATTAAGATTGTCAGGAATAATAAGAGTAATAAGAGCGATAAGCTAGCAAAATTTAAACGTATTTGTGATCAAATGTAAAGATGTTTTGAGTATCTTTCAACCTCAAACATGGTCAAAAACTAGAACCATAATGTTACTGTTTATTCACAGTATGCCTCAGTTTTTTGCTGTTGCCTGCACTATTCAGGAAAAAATAATAGTTAGACTATTCCAGCTAGAGAAAAATAATTATGTTTACAGGTTTAGTACAATCTCTGGGCTTAATTGAGAGTTCTGGACAGAATTCTTTTGAAATATCGATAGTCGGTCACAATCACGACGTAATTACCTCAGATTTGACAATTGGCGATAGTGTGGCGGTAGATGGAGTCTGCCTAACGGTAGAAACTATTTTAGACCAGGGTTTTATTGCTACTGCTTCCCCCGAAACCTTAGCCAAAACCACTTTAGGCGATCGCGATCGCGCAGCTAAATATGTCAATCTGGAAACTTCTCTGCGAATGGGCAGTAAAATCGGCGGTCATTTTGTCACGGGACACATTGACGGGGTTGGTTGCTTAGTCGAAGCAGTGGCGACTGCTACTTCCTGGGAGATCCGTTTTGGGTTACCCACAGGAATGGATGAGCAATGGCACTCCAAGATCGGTCGTTATTTGGTATCTAAAGGTAGTATTGCTGTTAATGGTATTAGCTTGACTATTGCTGAATGCGCCCCTGATGGCAGTTGGTTTTCAGCTGCGGTGATTCCTCATACTTATGCCGAAACTAATCTTAGTAATTTGCGATCGGGAAATTTAGTCAATCTAGAAAGCGATATTTTAGGTAAATACGTCGATCGCTTGATTTCCCATCGTCTACCAGACAAACACCAACCAGCAGAAATCAGCTTGTCTTTTTTGACCGAGAATGGATATGTTTAGTGATTTAAATCATAGCTTAGATCAAGTATGGATAATGACTTTAAATAGAGTGATTCCCTAAGTCCCTAAGCCCCTAAATCCCTAAGTCCCTAAATTAAAACATTTAATTGTTCATCCGAACCTGATATTAATGAAGCCAGTTATGCTGTAGATAAATATCTTGGAGTTGAGACAGTGACATTATCTCGTGATTTGATTTACCCCAGCACTAATCAAGTAGCACAAAGCGATAATTATCATGGGGTAGAGGTAAAAGATCCTTATCGTTGGCTAGAAGATCCTGATTCGGATGTTACTAAAGCTTGGGTACAGGCGCAAAATGAGTTGACTAATAGCTATCTAGCCACCATTCCCACCAGAGATAAACTACAGCAGCGTTTAACTCAGCTATGGGACTATGAGAAATATAGTAGCCCGTTTAAACGAGGTCAGAGTTATTTCTACTTTAAAAATGATGGCTTACAAAATCAAAGTGTTTTGTACACGCTCAAATCTCTAGATGATGAAGGAGAAATATTATTAGACCCCAATAGCTTATCGGCCGATGGTACGGTAGCTTTATCAGGGTTATCCATTAGCGATGATGGTCAATGGATGGCTTATGGTTTATCCACGGCTGGATCTGACTGGGTAGAATATCGGGTTAAAAATATCGCCACGAGGCAAGATACCGCCGATCATCTTCAGTGGATTAAATTTTCTGGGGCATCTTGGACTAAAGATAATCAAGGCTTTTTCTACAGTCGTTATGATCAGCCTAACGCCGAAACTAAACTAGAAGATGTTAATTACTACCAAAAACTTTATTATCATCGTTTAGGTACACCACAGGCAGAAGATATTCTCATTTATCATCGTCCCGATCAAAAAGAATGGGGTTTCAGTGGAAGCGTTACAGAGGATGGCAAGTATTTAATTATCAGCGTGTGGCTGGGTACAGATAGTAAGAATTTAGTCTTTTATAAAAACCTCGAACAGCCTGATAGTGAAGTTGTCGAGCTAATTAGTGAGTTTGTCGCCAGCTATAGTGTCATTGACAATGATGGAGATACTTTTTGGCTGCGGACAGATTTAAATGCTCCTCGTGGCAGGGTAATTGCGATTGATTTAGACAATCCAGACCAAGCAAATTGGCAAGAAATTATTCCTGAAGCCCCCGAAACTCTTGAGGGTATTGGATTATTAAATAATCAGTTTGTCGCCGACTATCTTAAAGATGCGCGATCGCAAATTAAAATTTATGCTCTAGATGGGACTTTTGTGCGCGAGGTGGAATTACCTGGGATTGGCTCAGCAGGTGGTTTTGGTGGTAAGCGTTACGATACAGAAACTTTTTATACCTTTACCAGTTTTACAACTCCTGCCACAATCTATCGCTACGATCTGACTACAGGGGAAAGCAAACTTTTCCGTCAACCCCAAGTAGATTTCGATCCAGAAGCCTATCAAACCCAACAGGTATTTTATCCGAGTAAAGATGGTACGAAAATACCCATGTTTATTACTCACAAAAAGGGAATTAAACTGGACGGCAACAATCCTACATATCTTTATGCCTACGGCGGTTTTAATATTTCCTTAACTCCCAGCTTCTCGATCAGTAATGTCGTGTGGCTAGAAATGGGTGGAATTTATGCTGTGCCTAATCTGCGGGGTGGGGGTGAATACGGCGAAGACTGGCATCAAGCAGGGATGAAAGACAAAAAACAGAACGTCTTTGATGATTTTATCGCAGCAGCCGAATGGTTAATTGAGCAAAAATATACGAGAACCGAAAAATTGGCGATCGCTGGAGGCAGTAACGGTGGTCTATTAGTTGGTGCATGTATGACTCAACGCCCCGATCTTTTTGCAGCAGCAATTCCCGCCGTGGGTGTATTAGATATGCTGCGCTTCCATAAGTTTACGATTGGTTGGGCATGGTGTTCGGAATACGGTACTCCTGACGATGAGGCTGATTTTAAAACGCTTTATGCCTATTCTCCGCTACATAATCTTAAACAAGGTACAGCTTATCCTGCCACCCTGATTACCACTGCTGACCACGACGATCGCGTTGTACCAGCCCACAGTTTTAAGTTTGCTGCTGCCTTACAAGCTGCCCATCAAGGAGATCATCCCGTTTTAATTCGGATCGAAACCAAAGCAGGACATGGTGCAGGAAAACCCACTAGCAAAGTCATTGAAGAAGCTGCGGATAAGTGGGGATTTCTCATGGCAAATTTAGGCATGGAATATTTACAGTAGCCATTAACTGTCAAGTAAAATATCTTAGGCGATCGCTGGTGGGGTAGGTGGTGCGACTCTACCATGAAGCAATTTTATGAATACTTTTGACTTGACTCAATCGTGCAGCAAACAGCAAAACCGCTTGAATATCTTCCGCTTCCAAATCATCATAATCTGCCAAAATTTCCTCTGTTGTCATTCCCGAACTGAGAAGCTCTAAAATAAATTCAACAGGATATCTTAGTCCTCTAATACAAGGTTTGCCGTGACATATATCTTGATGATGGGTAATTCTTTCTAAAAGCTGATTGGTCATGATTTTAACCTTGGCTACTTTGCTATTATTTCCAATTATTAGATATTTCACCTCAATTAATTATAATTGAGTAAAAGATTGGGCTTTTCATAAATTTTGCTTTAAAAAGCGATTCTTTACATCCTTCCACTTTTTAAAATCCAGCCAAAAACAGTACTAGCTGTCCCCGTAATAATAATTATTGCTATTTGCCTCCAATTCTTTAATTCGCCTACCTTCTGTGCTAAATCAGGAATCTTATCAATAGCTTTCTGCTGACCATCAAGCCTTGCTTTAATCACTGCTACATCTGTTTTAATTACTCCAATATCTTCAGTTATTTTATTAAGTTTATTTAATATTTCTAAGTCGATTTTCATCGCTCTTTATTTCGCCTCTCCTAAATATTATTTATATAATTTTTTACTAGATTTACGATTTAAATAATAGTGCCAGAGAATTTTAGTAGCGATCGCTCGATAGGGTTTCCAAGTTTCTGCAATGATTTCTAATTCGGCTACTGGCGGACGATTAGGGAGATCTTTTATTTCTTTAACGGCGATCGCCACGGCTAAATCTCTACTGGGGAATACATCCTGGCGCTGTAGAGCCATCATTAGGTAAATATCTACCGTCCAGTTACCAATACCTTTAATCGCCGTTAACTTTTGTCTAATTTCTCCATCAGCTAATGTTTCTAAACTGGTCAAATCCAAAGTGCGATCGACTACTGCTTGAGCTAAGATACGACCATAGTTAGTTTTCTGCCGACTAAACCCAATGCTTTTGAGTTGCAGATCATCTAAAGTTAAAAAGCTTTCAGGACTTAAATAATCTACTGCATGGTTAAGACGTTTAAAAGTGGCTTGAGCCGAAGCATAAGAAACCTGCTGCTCTAAAATAATCCTGATTAAAGTGGCAAATCCTGGTTCTCTTAACCACTGAGCGGGATATCCATAGTTATCGATAATTTTAGCCAAATCGCGATCGCGTTTAGTTAACTGCTCAATGCTTTGAATAAAGCTTGGGGATCTATCTAATACTAATTGAGAGCGATCGCTTATTGGTGACGGTCGATTCATGTTTTATCTCATCATAACTAAGTCACAACTGCCAAATCTCTAACTTCGCTAAAATTTTAGATGTAGCTATTTCTCTTAGTCATGAGTCAGACCAAAATTAACTTTGCCGAGATCCAAGTAGAAACCCCCACTATTGAGCAAGTTACAGCAGAGTATCGAGCAATTAACACCGCATTAGATCAAGCTCAAACCAGGTTAGATCGAGAACAAGCTCTACAGCAGTGGGAAGATTTGCGCCGTCGCTTAGATACTTGGAGTGCAATGACTTCCCTCAACTTCAGTCAAGATACAACTAATGAGGAATACAAACAAGCACAGGAATATAGTGACGAACTAAGGCCGAAATTAACCGCCCTGGAAGTTGCTATGAAACGCAGGCTGTTAAACAGTCAAGATCGGCCACAATTAGAATCTATCTTGGGTCAACAAGCTTTTAGTCTTTGGTCGGCAGACGTGACCACCTTTGAACCAGCTATAGAAGATGATCTAGTCCAAGAATCTAAGCTAGTTAATCAATACGTCCAATTATTAGCCAGTGCTGAAATCGAGTTTAGAGGAGAAACGCTTAATCTTTCAGGAATTCGTAAATATACTCAAGATAGCGATCGCCAAACCCGATATGAAGCGGAAAAAGTACGCTGGCAGTTCTTTAAGCAACATCAAACCCAACTAGACAGCATCTACGATCGACTAGTCAAACTACGTCACCAAATGGCTCAGAAATTGGGCTACGATAACTATACTGGTCTGGGATATAAACGTATGCAGCGGATTGACTACACAGAAGCCGACGTAGCCAGCTACCGTGATGAAGTTGTGGCAAAAGTTGTCCCTCTAGCACAAAAAATCATTGACCAAAAAGCGCAAAAACTTCATTTGGAATGGGTCATGTATTGGGATGAGGCTGTATTTGACCTCCAAGGAAACCCCAAACCCCAAGGAGATCATGACTGGATGCTCCAACAGGCGCAAAAGATGTTTGATAACCTGCACCCAGAATTAGGTAGTTTCTTTGCCATGATGGTTGCAGGGAATTTTATGGATCTTAAAACTCGTCCAGGCAAAGCTGGCGGTGGTTTTTGTACTAGCTTTCCCACCACAGGCGTACCCTATATCTTTGCCAACTTTAACCAGACACAAGGTGATGTCGAAGTATTTACTCACGAAATGGGTCATGCTTTTCAGGCTTGGCAAAGCCGTAATCTACCTTTAATTGACTATCTCTGGCCAACTTTAGAATCCTGTGAAATTCATTCGATGAGTTTGGAATTCCTTACCTGGTCACAAATGGAGCAGTTTTTTGGTGATGATGCCGATCGTTTTCGCGAAATTCATTTGGCACAATCAATTCTGTTTTTACCCTATGGTTGCGCAGTAGATCATTTTCAACATCTGGTTTATGCTCACCCTGAAGCTACACCACAGGAAAGAAACCAAATGTGGCAGCAAATGGAAGCTCGTTACCTCCCCTGGCGACAGTATGAAGACCTTGAATATCCTGCACAAGGCGGTTTGTGGCAAGAGAAACAACATATTTACTGCTCTCCCTTCTACTATATCGACTACACTTTGGCTTTGTGCTGTGCAATGCAGTTTTGGGTCAAGGCTGAATCTGATTTTACAGGCGCTTTAACCGAATACATTGCCTTATGTCAGCGTGGTGGCCAAGCACCTTTTCAAAGTTTAACTAGTTCAGCTAATCTAGTTTCTCCCTTTCAACCTGGCTCTTTAGCAAATGTAATTACCAAAGCTCAACAGTTTCTGAATTTGTAGGAGATTAATTAGCGTCTGAACTAACATCAAATGAAAATCTTTTCTTACTTGACAAATCTAAAAAAGATCGATTAAAACTGTGGCTAAATAGAATATTTGTCGATTAAAACCCTCAATTTACTCCTCAAAGCATCATGACAGTTCCTTAGATTTGATTAATGACGAAATAAAGATAATTTGAAGCTAATATCAAGTTTATCTTGAACAACGCTAAAGAATTAATGATGCGTGATTAACCCTAGTATACGTCGCGTTTTACTAGGGTTTTTTTTGACAAATTTGGGTTGCGTCGAGCTTTTTTCTCTTCAATTACTCTATCTGCTCTTAATTAAGCAATCTAAACAGTTTTAACTTCCAATTTGACTAAATTCATGCGCTATCTCACACACTATCTTTCATTGGCTGCTGCCTGCATTACTCTAATTAGTCCTTTTTCTCTTTCGGTCGCTAGTGCCAATACAGCAATTAGTTTTGACGATAGTTTAGATTCAATCAAACTTCCTCCGCCTTCTTCAGAAAACAATTCAGGTATTTGCTCTAGTAATATTACGACGGCAATTAATAATACTATTGATCGCCCAGAACTAAATCAAGGCAAATGGGCTATTTTGGTGCAATCTCTGGGGGGGACAAATATTTACAGCCTTAACCCAGATTCTTACATGGTTCCTGCTTCTAATATGAAGCTTTTAGTCACCGCCGCAGCCTTACAAGCATTTAATCCCGACAATCAAATTAATTCGACATCAATTGGCGATTGGATCAAAGTAACCAACCTCAACAGCGATAACGCTTATGCTAATACCTTATTGAGCTACTTGGGTGGTTCTCAATCGGTTCAGCAAGCCTTAACAAGTTTAGGTGTTGATACTAACGGCTATCGGCTGAAAGACGGCTCTGGTTTGTCTCACCATAATTTGGCAACTCCCCGAACTTTGGTTGCTACCCTCAGAGCCATGTATCATGGGCGAGGTCATGAGGTTTTCTTGGCTTCACTTCCTGTGGCGGGAATTAGTGGCACTCTGAAAAATCGCTTGCAACAGACCACTGCTCAAGGAACTGTACGAGCTAAAACAGGAACTCTTCGAGGAGTTAAGGCTCTATCTGGCTATCTAGATCATCCTCAATACGGAACTTTGGTCTTTAGTATTATTACTAACCAACCGATCGATCAACCCAGCGATCCTATAGTTCAAGGCATCGATGATATTGTTTTACAGTTAAGTAAACTAACCACTTGCCAGTAAATTGAACATCCCGATTAACTACTTTGTAAAGTAATATTACAATAATGACGTCAAAACAGCATACTGTCTTGACAGAAATAGTTAGGCTAGGTAAATTGATTTATATACCCGGGTAATTATTAAACTTAAGTGATATGCAAACTAAGCAAAAGATAACTTTATATATACCTCCAGAGCTGCATCGTAAGCTAAAGATTAAAGCCGCGGTAGATATTGAATCCATGTCAGCATTAGTAGAAAAAGCGATCGCTTTTTATATGCAGTTTCCTGACAAAGTAGACGAAATTAGATCATCCGTTCACGGTCAAACTCATCAGATCCATATGTGTCCTGATTGTGATTCACCGATAGTAATGCGAGATGGCGAAATGGTTTCTCTCAGTAACCGAACAGTTACAGTTGAAGATAGTATTCCGTTAGAAGTTACTAATCAAGGGTCGAGTTCGGAGAAGCCTAACGAAGAGGAACTAGTTTCCTGCTTATAGGTTCAAAATAGGTTTAGAAGCAGGTTAAAACTTTAGCGAGCAAGGGGTTTAGTGGGGTCGATATCATGAAAGAAGAACTAAATATTCTAGTCCAAGCTCAATATCCGTTAATTTATCTGATTACACCAGAAGAAGAACGGGCAGAGCAGGCGATCGCTAAAATTGCCAAAGACAATGCTGAGTACAAGCAAGTATTCGTTTGGACTGTTACCAGAGGAATGATTGAATACGGTCAGACTACTCAAGCAACACAGCACAATACAGTGTCGCCCGAAGCTGCGATTGAATGGACTATTAGACAGAAAGGAGGTGGTATCTACATCTTCAAAGATCTTCATCCTTTTCTTGATGGGCCCGTGATAGTTAGATGGCTGCGTGATGCGATCGCATCATTTAAAGGCACTGACAAAGTAATCATTTTGATGTCTCCTCTACAGACTGTACCAATTGAGCTTGAGAAAGAAGTTGTGGTCCTAGATTACCCTCTACCTAACTTAAGCGAACTAAATCAGGTTCTTTCCGAACGGCTAGCTAAGAGTAGAGGAAATCGCCTAGATACTGAGACGAGAGAGAAATTACTCAAAGCTGCCCTTGGTTTAACCAAGGATGAGGCTGAAAAAGTTTATCGTAAAGCTCAGGTTAAGGCTGGTAAGCTGACGGAGAGCGAAGTTGAAATTGTCCTTTCGGAGAAAAAGCAGTTAATTCGTCGTAATGGAATTTTAGAGTACATTGAAGAAGATGAAACTCTTAATTCAGTTGGTGGCTTAGAGGAATTAAAAGGCTGGCTAAAACAGCGTTCTAATGCTTTCACCGAGAGAGCTAGAGAATATGGTCTTCCTCAACCCAAGGGAATGTTGATTTTAGGTGTTCCTGGGTGCGGTAAATCTTTGATTGCCAAAACGACCTCTCGCCTTTGGGGTTTACCCTTACTGCGTTTAGATATGGGTCGCGTCTATGATGGTTCTACCGTCGGACGTTCAGAAGCAAATTTACGTAGTGCCTTAAAAACTGCTGAATCTATTTCTCCTGTAATTCTGTTCATCGATGAACTAGACAAGGCTTTTGCTGGGGGAGGAGGTTCTGGTGATTCTGATGGTGGAACATCGGGTCGTATATTTGGTTCTTTTCTCACCTGGATGCAAGAGAAAAAATCCCCTGTGTTTGTCATGGCAACGGCGAATAGAGTTGAAAGATTGCCAGGCGAGTTTCTCCGTAAAGGTAGATTTGATGAAATATTCTTTGTGGACTTACCTAGTTCCGCAGAGAGAGAAGATATTTTTAGGATTCATTTGGGCAAAAGACGTTCTGAAATCAATCGCTTCGATTTAGAACAGTTAACCAAAGTTTCCGATGGTTTTTCTGGGGCAGAGATTGAGCAGGCGATCATCGCGGCAATGTATGATGCTTTTGCTCAAGACAGGGAGTTTACGCAGCTTGATATAATCGCTGCGATTAAAGCTACCTTGCCTTTGTCTCGGACAATGACTGAACAGGTAACAGCCCTAAGAGATTGGGCTAGGCAAAGAGCCAGACCTGCATCAGCCTCCGTTGCTGAATATCAGCGACTGGAGTTTTAACAGGCTTTCTTCTGTAATTTCTCAGGAGTTGCAGAAGCAGAGGCTAGCACTCGCTAGCAGTTTTCAGGAAAATAACTCGTCAATATAGACGGTTATTAATTTTAAAGTTGTTGTTTATATCTCTTCTACTGGAGGAAATCAAATGTCTCACTTTAGCACTCTACGCACCAAAATCAGCGATTCTGCAATTCTCGTAAATTCCCTTCGCGATCTTGGAATCAACGTTCAAACTAACGCTGACGTTCGTGGTTACAACGGTCAAAGACTTCGTGCTGATATCGTTGCAACTTTAGAAGGCGAATACGATCTAGGCTGGTCTGAAAACAGTGATGGTACATTCGACCTAATCGCTGACCTTTGGGGTGTTGCTAAAAAGCACAACCAAACTGAGCTAATCAACTCAATCAACCAAAAATACGCTGTTAACAAAACCTTGGCTGACGTTAAACAACGTGGTTTACAAAATGCCAACGTCAAACTAGTTCTTCAGTAACAAGAATTATATTTTAAGTTAAAAGCGCGTTCCCAAACCTGGGGTTGATACGATGTAATAGTTGTGTCAACCCTTTTTCATGCTTATATTCATCTTTATACAGTTGGAAAAAGCTGATTAATCAGTCCCGATACTATAGTAAGCACGATTGAGCCAAAAAGGGCGGGAAAAAATCCTGCTATAGTTAGACCTGGAGTAAGATAACTGACTAAACCAAGAGCGATCGCATTTACTACCAAAAGAAACAGTCCCAAAGTCAAAATTGTTAACGGCAGGGTAAACAAAATTAAAATTGGTTTGACCACCGCATTAATCAAACCCAAAACTGCTGCCCCCACTACAGCAGAAGAAAAGCTGACAATAGTAAACCCTGGGACGATAAATGCTGTAACGATCAAGGAAACAGCAGTTGCTAACCAAGTTAAAATAAATTGCCACATTTTTTTGATACCTAAGCTATTAATATTTTGATTCAATCATAATATTAATTATCAATTCATTACTATGTTCAGCAGTTCGGTATTTTCGGTAAACAAACTCTAGATAACCCTCTTTCCAGACTGAAAAAAATAATTCCCTCAAACTAAACAGCGGAATTGATAAAGCTTTATTTAACCATTGCCCATCTAGATAATCGTTAGACTGAAACAGACAAGAGTAGAAGTTTATTTTTCAACTTAAGGCAACACTTCTACAACCTAATTTATCAGGCTTAATCAAGATAATAGCAATGGAATTTTTATCCGATACAGTAGTCCTCTCGCGATTACAGTTTGCCTTAACAGCAATCTTTCATATGCTTTGGCCAGTTTTGACAACTGGCATGGCCATCTATCTGATTGTGGTAGAAGGACTATGGCTGAAAACTCGTAACGAAAACTATTACTATCATGCTCGTTTCTGGGCAAAACTCTATGTCCTAAATTTTGGGGTCGGCGTAGCTTCAGGGCTACCAATGGAATTTGAATTTGGTACTAATTGGGCCCCATTTTCTCAGGCGGTAGGAGACTTTTTTGGCAGTGTTCTCGGTTTTGAAGCGTCCATGGCGTTTGCTTTGGAAGCTGGCTTTCTAGGCATCATGCTGTTCGGCTGGGAACGAGTGCCGCCAATCATGCACTACTTTGCAACAATTATGGTAGCTCTTGGTGCAAATTTATCGATCTTCTGGATTTTAAGCGCTAACTCTTGGCTACAAACTCCTGTGGGGGGAAATTTTATTGATGGTAATTTTGTAGTCACTGACTACTTTCAGGCAATTTTTAATCCGTTCATGCTCAATAGTGTTCTCCACATGTTCTTTGCCACAATGGAAACCTCGTTGTTTGTCATCGGCGGGATTAGCGCTTGGTATTTACTAAATAAACGTAATTCAGAATTTTTCACTCTTTCTTTTAAGATTGTTTTAGCGATCGCGATCGCTGTTACTCCTCTCCAGCTATATATTGGACATTTAAGTGGCGAGCAAGTGTACCACTATCAACCAACTAAACTAGCGGCGATGGAGGCACAATGGGACACGATTCCTGCGGGGGAATCGCCTTCTTGGAGTATGTTAGCAATTCCTAACGACAAAGCCGAGAAAAACAACTGGGAAATCTCAATTCCTGGCTTATTAAGCTATATTCTGGAAATTAAGCCTCAACTATCAGAACCCGTATTAGGTTTAAAAGAATATGCCCCTGAAGATCGACCTCATCAGATTGGCTTGGTTTATTATGCCTTTAGAATCATGATTGCGATCGGCTTTATTTTGGCAGGATTAATGGCAATTACCGTTTTACAGTGGATACGAGGAAAACTATCGCCAGCAGATATTACACAACAAAAATGGCTGTTAAGACTCTGGCTATTTTCTGCCCCCCTAGGATATATTGCCGTCGAGTGTGGTTGGATCGTGCGTTGCGTCGGGAGACAACCCTGGACAGTATACGGAGAAATTCGTACCGTTGATGCTGCTTCCCAACTACCTCCTGGTAATGTACTTACCTCTTTGACTGCTTTTGCGATCGTTTATAGCATCTTGTTTGTATTCGCTCTTTATTTCGGTAGCAGTATTATTCGTAAAGGGCCAAATTTTGATTTACCTGTTCCTGGTAAAGATATATCTCCCGAATTGGATATTACTCCAGCAGAACCTATTCCCGATAGTCGCCGCGCAGAGGCTCAACAATGAACAATGAATCTAGGGACTAGCCCTAAAGGATATGCGTAGCGGTATGCTTTAGCACTAGCATCGCGTCGGGGAATCATTTTATTTAAAGTCATGATCGGTACTCGATCTTAGTCATTGAAAACTAACAGAGTAAAAATTTAAATCTGGCGATTGATAATTTTCTGAGATAAGATTGACCATCGCTAATAACTGTCTATGTTGCTCGATAGTCACGCCAATTTGCCTTGAATTACTGCAATTTTCAGTTGAATGGAATACATGAGTTGAACTCTAAAAAGCTAAGAGCTAAAAGCTAAAAGCTAAAAGCTAGTTCATAAACAGCGTAGTCTATCAAGCATGAAAACTACTGTAAAAGGTCGAGTGATTTATTTTGCAGCGTCGAATTATTTTACTCCTGGTTTTTTAATGAACAATACTTTAAAATCCTCAAATCTTGTTTCTTTAGGCAGCAACCCTGAGAATAATTTGCCACATTCTCAGCATTCTCTGGCGCTCATCAAATCTACTAATCAAGAAAATCAAGAAAATCAACCAAATCGACCAAATCAACAGCAGAAAAAAGCGATCGCCCAAATTTATGTAGAACAAGCCTGGATTTATTTTCAGGATCGCAATTGGCGTGATGCGATCGCTGCCTGTAAAAATGCTTTGCAGTTGAATCCCCAAAATGCTGATGCCTATAAAATTTTTGGTAACATTTTAAAAATTAAAGGCAAGAAAGCCGAGGCGTTAGGGGTATATGCCAAGGCACTAGAAATTAATCCTAATTCTGCACCTATCTATGCTAATTTAGGCAGCTTCTACGCTGAACAAAAAAAATGGCAAGAGGCTTTAGATTATTATCAACAAGCAATAATTATCGATCCTAATTTGGCTGGAGCGTATCGTAGCTTGGCACGTATTTGGGAAGAATTAGGAGATACAGAACAAGCCTTAGACTGTCTTTGTCTAGCTGTTAACCTTGAACCAGAAAAGCTTTCGGCTTCCGAGTATTTTAGTTTTGGCGATCGCCTCGATCGAGCAGGAAAACTCAAAGAAGCCAGTATTTTTTATATTCATGGAGTCAGGCTCAATCCCCAAGCCACAACTCAACTAGCAAGATTAGTGAAAATTTTAGAAGAGTTAGAGGAATGGCAACAGGCAGTAGTTTTTTATCATCAGCTAATGTCTTTATCTAATGGCGAGTCAGCCGATGATAATTTAGCTTTAACAAAACCAATTAAACACTTGCTGTCCAAGTCTAAATCTTCTGCCAACCAACATCAAGTTGTTCAGCAATTACCCCAAGCGATCGCACCATCACCTAACAATACACCTAAACCAGAGGCTAAATCAGCGGAAATTTTACCATCGTCAATTGTAGCTCAGCGGCCCAATTCGGCTGTTTCTTGGCATAACTTGGGTAATTCCTATGCTCGAAAACAGCAGTGGCTTAAAGCAATTAGTTGCTATCAAGAGTCAGTGGAACTCGATCCCTATTTTGTGCAAACCTACCGTAATTTAGCTCAAGTTTACTTTAAAATTGCCAAAAAAGACCAGGCAATACTCTGTTGGTTTAAAGCTTTCGACCTCAAGCCAGATTTAGTCAAGCCTGAAGAACATTTTGGTTTAGCACAACATCTTTTTCAGCTAGGTCAAGTAGATAAAGCGATCGCCTGTTTACGCCATGCCATTAAACTCAATCCCAACTTCCATCAGGCTTATTTAGTTTTGGGCAAGCTCTTGACCACTCAAGGGAAAACTGACGAAGCGGAAGCTTGTTATGCCAGGGCAAAGAATAAAGCTTAGTTAACTTGTTGAGTCTGAGTCAAATAAATATAAAAGGCGTTGCCGAATTGTCATGATGGGTGTGTCGCAAAAAGTTGCAAAAGACAGAATAAACCTGTGTTAGTGTGATTTTAAAGAGCTGCAACCCTAAAGAAAGAATCTATGAATTTCTTTTCGGCCATAACATCATTAATGGTGTACTTCAAATCAGCAACGCCTATTTAAGTAAATCTCATGATGAGACGAACACAAATTCTAGAAGCGCTAACTTATGCTTTACAAAACACAGATTCCCAAATTCAAGCAAGTTTACTGACGGAGATTGTCGATTACTTACCACAGGATATAAAAGAAGAAGTCTTGCAAAAAGCACTGGTTGCAGTCAAGTCTATAGAGTGTGGCAAAGATTGTATTAATGCACTGAAGAGTTTAATACACAAGCTGCCACCCGATCTGTTACCCGAAGCACTCGCCATTAGCAAGACTCTGCCATCTGAATTTAATCGCGTTCGAGCTATAACTGAGATTGTCGATTATTTACCGCAGGATACAAAAGAAGAAGTCCTGCAAAAGACATTGGTTGCGATCGAGTCTATTGGGTTTGATGAAAATTTTCGTCTCAACGCATTGGAGAAATTGGTAGACAAGCTGCCACCTAATTTGCTACCAAAAGCATTCGCCATTGGTAAGGCTCTGCCATCTGGGATTAATCGCGTTCAGGCTCTAAAAGTCCTGGCGCCTCATCTGTCACCCGATTTGTTGCTAAAAGCACTCGATCTGGCTAAGAATCCTAACTTAAACACTGAATATACTAGCGCTTTGGCTCTCTCTGCACTAGCAGACAAGCTACCAGAGACGCTACGAACCGAGGTGGTATTAGAAGCACTTACCGCAGCCAAGTCTCTTCCATCTACAGATTTTCGCGACAATGTATATCGTTCTGGAGCTTTAACGGCTGTAGCCGATGTTCTGCCAGAGACGACGTTACAAGCAGAAGTGTTACAAAAAGCTCTTGATTCTGCTAGGGCTGTCGAAGAGGACTGGTGTCGTTCTGTATCCCTGGCGGATCTAGCACCCATGCTCCCAGAGGCGTTACAAGCAGAAGTGTTACAGGAAGCTCTCGATGCCATTAAAAGCGAGGAAGAAGATTGGGAGATCGCTACAGCCCTCTCAGTTTTAATACCTAAGCTGCCACCTAACTTGTTATCAAAAGTCCTCGCTGTCGTCAAAGGTCTACATCATGAATCTTATCGCGTCCAAGCTCTCACAGATATAGCACCTCATCTGTCATCCGAACTCTTACCCGAAGCATTTAGCATTGTTGATGGTATTAGATCTAAGAGCGATCGCATTAAAATTTTGATTGCCTTAGCCTCTCAAATGTCGAAGATGCCAACAGACGAACTTCTTCCCCTTTGGCAAACTACGAGACACTGGCTATGGCTATCACTATCCAAGCAGGAGTTTGCACATCATATGCTGGCACTAGCTGCTGTAATCTATGCGATAGGAGGGCAGGAGTCTGTGGTAGAGATTTTGATTGAGATTCAGGATGTAGAACGGTGGTAGCCGTAAGCTTGGCAAACTTTACTGTTTTTATCCGCCAAGAGTCGTTTCTTCTTCAAAATGCGCTGGCTGTTGGTCAGACAATGATTTCATTTACGTCAATTTTCTATTTAAATCATTATGCATTCACTAACGCCATATAAAAAATAGCAGGTAATGTTAATCACTACCTGCTGCATCAATAGTTTTAAAAATAGTCAATTATTTATCAAGTTGAGAACGCAATTCGTCTAGCTCGGCATCAATTACAGCATCTTGGGGACTAGCGGAGGGGGCGGCTGCTTCTAATTTGGGAGTTTCGACAGAAGTACCTGATAGTTGTGCTTTCATCGCAGCTAGCTCATCATCAACCCCACTCCCTGCTTCCAAGGCAGCAAACTGCTGTTCGATACCACTACCACCCAATTCGCCTGCGGTTTCCGATTCCGCCTCCAATGCCATGACCTTTTCTTCCATGCGCTCAAATGCACCCATAGCGGTACTAGTGCCAATGTTGGTCATGGAATCCTGTAGCTGTTTATTTGCTTTAGCTGCATTAGCTCTAGCGCGCAGCATATCTTTTTTAGTTTTAGCTTCCGAGATTTTACTCTCCAAGGCAATTAAGTTACGTTTTAAGCTTGTAACTTGACCGCTTTGCTGATCTAATTGAGTCTTGAGACTGGTGGCAGTATCAGCAAATGATTTTTTACGTACCAGTGCTTCACGAGCTAGGTTTTCATCACCTTTAGACAATGCTAACTGGGCTCTTTGCTGCCAGTTACTAGCCTCTGTTTGATTTTTGTTATATTGTTGCTCGGTACGTTTTTGAGTGGCGATCGATCTGGCAACAGCTTGACGAAGCTGCACTAGATCTTCTTGCATATCAATGACAGCTTGTTCCAAGACTTTTTCAGGATCTTCAGCTTTACTGACTAGATCGTTAATATTGGCTCGAACAACTCTGCTAAGGCGATCAAATAATCCCATGACTTGTATATCCTTATAACCGTTTACAAAAAAAATATTAGGTTTGGTAGATTCCAGGATACTAAATCCACCACCAATTTTTGATTAAGAGAGTAATTACCGCTCTTTATGTTTCTAGTGTGACATATTCTTTTAGTGTACTGTCGATCGTTAAATAAAATGCCTGCTTGAATCAAAAATACGCGACTTTTTTGACGCTGAATTAGCTAAAAATAAAATTAATTAGAGTTAATTGCTACATAAGGAAAAGTACTATGTATAATTTAGGGCAAAAAAACAAAATTATTACAATTTAATTAAAAGGTAATGATGGTCGATAAAAAATGCTTGACTGCTCTTAAACGTGGTGTTAAATCTTGGAACAAATGGCGAAAAAGAAACCGCTATCTTCAGTTAGATTTGAGAGGAATTAACTTAAGTGGCGAAATTTTACTGGGAATTAACTTAACAGGAGTTAATCTGGCAGGAGCGACACTAATTAAATGTAATTTTTGTGGGGCAAATTTTGATGGTGCGGATTTAACGGGAGCTAATTTAAGTGAAGCTAATTTAAGTGGTGCCAGCCTTTGTGGGGTCAATTTAACAGGAGCTATCCTAATTAAGGCGAACTACCGTGGCGCAGGATTTATTAGCTCAAACTTGAGTTTGGCTAATTTTACTGGTGCAGACTTGAGGGTTGTCGATTTTACTGGAGCTCAATTGTCGGGAGCCAACTTTCATCAAGCCAATCTTAAGGGCGCTAATTTTACGGGAGGGAATCTAACCAGAGCCAACCTAGAGCTAGCACAGTTAGAGGATACAAACTTTAATCATGCTAATTTAGTTCAGGCTAATTTTACTACCGCAAATTTAACCCGCGCCTACCTAGAGCAAGCAAATCTCAACGAAGCTAATTTGACTAAAGCTAAGCTGTTCAAAACAAACTTGAGTTTAGCTGATTTAACAGATGCAAATTTTAGTGCCACTAACTTGAGTTTAGCCAATTTAACAGGTGCAAATCTAACCGATGCAAACCTAACCCAAGCTAATCTAACAGGTGCAAATTTAACCGATGCAAACCTAACCCAAGCTGATTTAACAGGTGCAAATTTAACCGATGCAAACCTAACCCAAGCTGATTTGATACTTGCTAAGGCATGGACTACCAATTTCAATCAATCAATTTTGACTGGTGCTTGTTTTGAAAATCTTAAAATTAATGGTCAGACTAGTTTTTCTAAAGTGGTTTGCCAATATTTGTATTTAGCAAGCGCTCAGCAGAAACGGTTGCCTGAAAATCATCAGGATAATCTTCGCTCCAGTGAGTTTGAAACAATGCTTCAAGATTTGATGGATTCAGTTGAGGTAACTTTCAATGAAGATATTAACTGGGTAATTATGCTTGATGCATTTAAATCCCTACAGCAAAAATTTCCAGCTCATAAAATGCAACTAAGATATGTTGAAGCCAAGTCTAATCATCGGTTTGTAGTTAAAATGAAGGTCAAACTTAGCACCGAAAGGGTAGCGATTACAGAATCTTTTCGCCACGAATACAATTTACTTGCTTTAGGGAAAGAAAGTTTTGCTACTCCTAAAAATATCAATATTAAGCGAAAAATAAGACAGGAGCTATTTAGCGCCTATGAACAAAACTAGTCGGGAGGATAAATGTGAGCCGTCAAATTTTCTTGTTTTAAGTGAGCGACAAACTGTTCTGCCTGAGCGCGATCTTTATATGCACCCAAGTAAATAAATATTCCTTGAGGAAGATTTACCAGAGAAACTTGCTCAACTTTTTGTTTGGCTAAAGCTAGGGAAGAATCGCCATGATATTCAGTGAGTAGGTAATAATATTGTGGATTGATCGCTGAGCGTGCCAGATTAATCGGTGCTAGAGCAGGAATAATCGGCGCGACAAGGGTAGATGGTGTTAAATCTTCTGCCATCTTTAATCGACTTAGAGTACTTAGGTTAAGAGGCATAAATTCCTCACTGGCAATATTCGCACTCCCCAAACTAGCTACAGCTTCAACTGGTTCAACACTAGCAAGGGAACGAGAATTGCGCCAAATGACTGCTCCTGAGATTAAATTGACCAAAAAGATCATAGCGATCGCGCTAATACTCCAGGGGTTGAGTAAGCGATCTAACCAATTGGACTGATGATCTGCAACTTCTGAATTAGTCGCAAATTGCTCGGATTGTAGTTGAGCATCTAAATACAGCTTTGGTGCAGCTAATTGATCTAATCGATCATGGGGTTTATTTTTAGCTCGATAAGGATTAAAAATATTGATTGTCCCTGTCTCAAAGGGTTTGTGGACAATACTCGACTTTAACTGAGAACTAATTGACGATTCTTTAGTACGATTATTTTGATTCTTGGGCGACATAGCTGGATAGAAATAAAGTCAAATAGAGAGTTAGCTTAATTGAAATGTCTAGCTTAACCTTTGACTGGGAAAATCGCCCTACTGCTCTACTTAGCAAAGATTAACTCTTGAATGCGTTCTATTATTTGCAATATTGCTTGGATAATCTGCTCTGAATTGACTCCCAAGCTAATCTGTAACAAGATCAAAATCGCCACAATTATTAAGACTGTTTTGATAGTTGACTTAAGAACATTGAGTAACCAAGTAAATAACAGCAACAGAATGATTGCTGCTGCGATCGCAATAATTATTTCTAAAGACATAGACTTGATGATATTGGCGATCCTAGATGTGAAATTGATAAATTATAGCTTTTAAGGTGTCGATCGGTTTTAGACAGACAAATAAAACAAATAAAGTAGTCAATAAAAAAGAGGGAGTATTACTTCCCTCTCTTCTTGCTTGAATTTTTCTGGTTTTGATGAATCATTGCTTTTCAACTTCTGTCGTAGCATTTGTTCTCGTTTACGAAGTTGTCTTGCTCTGGCAGTGCCACCTTTTCCTTTGTCGTTACGTCCTTGTTTACGGGGAGATTCCCACCGTTTAAGTCTTTGAACCATATTGTTTTAACTTATAATGTCATACTTATTGTAGCATTTAATTTCTCAGGCAGAACTTAGAGAGGGCAAAACTGACTATCTGAGGGAAAATAATCAGAGTTTAAATCTTGCTGTTAAACAATGAAACGACCTGGATTTAAAATGTTCTGTGGATCAAACTGATTTTTAATCGCCTGCATGGTTTTGAGAGCGTTACCTGAATACCCCCAAATATCTATCTGTTGTTTAACTGCTTGGGGTGCATCCAGAATAGTTAAAAAACCTTGGTTCTGCTGACAGTGCGATCGCATTTGCTCTAGTAGCTCATAATTGGTCTTGAGTTGTAATCTTCCTAATCCATTACCAGCATGAACTCTAGCTGAGATATTAATATGGCGATCGTCAATTTGAGCTAGTAATTCCACGGCTTTGCTAGGAACAATACCCAGTTTGCAGGTCACTATCTCCGCTGATTCGGGAAGATTGATAATTTTGCCACAGTCTTGCCACAGCTTTTCTTCTAGCTCATCTTGATAAATACTAGTAGCCAAACCTAACTGTTTAGCGATCGCCTGTACCTGTAACATCTGCTGTTCAATGCTTTCAGGAATTGTTTGCCAGCGGATCATCAAGCCCATATCTGAGCCTAAATTTAGCTGCTCAATTACCGTGGCTGATAATAAATCCATTGCTGTAGGCGTTAAGCCAGAATTACGGATAGTTTGAGTGGCTTGAGTAATCTGTTCTGCTGTTCCCGTTAATAATAGTGTTTGAGAAGTAGTTATTAAGGGATAAAGACGAAAGGTAAGTTGAGTCATTACGCCCAAAGTACCATAAGCACCCGTAAACAACTTCATCAGGTCATAGCCAGCCACGTTTTTGACCACTCTACCACCTGCTTTGGCAATCTCTCCATCAGCACGGACAAAAGACAAGCCCAGTAATAAATCTCGTACGCCACCGTAACGCTGTCGCCAACTTCCTGCATCTGCCGTCGCGACAATTCCGCCTAAAGTGGCATCGGCATAATGGGAATCTAGGGGTAAAAATTGATGGTGCGATCGCAATTTTGACTGCAAATCAGCTAACTTCATCCCCGCTTCCACCGTCACCGTAAGATCTCCCACCGCATGTTCAATTAGGCGATCGCATTTTTGAGTACTAACTACCAACTGAATATTCTGAGTAATCTTACCCCAGTTGATTTTACTGGCGTTACCGCAGATTAAAATGCGCCATTGCTGCTGGGATGCCTGCTTTACAATTTCAGCTAGAGCCTCAATAGTTTGGGGAAATAAGAGATAAATCGGCGCGCTACTGTTGACTACTTGATAAATTCTGTGCCAATAGACATCAGCATGATCTAGTTCAATCAGTTCAGTATCAGTAATTGATTTTAGTACAGTGGCGATCGCAGTGGTCATATTTTAGCTTGGTGTTTCTGTCATCATGATCCAGAAAATCTTTGATAACTTCTTGAAGTGCTAATAGTACTTCTTCTAGTTAACTATTGGGGAGCAACCAATCCATTTATGTTTTGAGCAAGATCGCGATCGCTTTTAACCAAATATGATGGTCAGGCGATCGCTTTGAGTAACTATTTTTTCTGCTTGATTTGGTGATTTAGAAGAAAATTATTGCTCCTAAGCCATATCTGCCCCAAAAACCTGAGTCCAGTAAGCATTGCCATCATCCCCTACACTATATCCTACTCCTAGATCTTCAAAGTTAGGATCGAGAATATTTTCGCGATGACCATCGCTTCCCATCCAACCAGCCATAACAGCTTCTGCATCTGGGTAACCAGCAGCGACATTTTCACCTGCTGTTGAATATTGATAACCAGTGTCCTGAACACGACTACCCATATTACTACCATTTGAGCCAGTATGAGACATAGTGTTGATACTAGCTTGATCTTGACTATGAAGATCGGCAGCTTGATCTAATTGTTCATTAATTTGTAGAGGATCAGCTCCAACTTTAGCGCGTTCTTCATTTACTAAATTAAGAATCTGTTGATCGAAAGAATCTGTATTATTCATACATTAAGACTATTGAATTATTCCTTGGCACCCTACCAATATTTGTTGCGCTTAGTCAAATAGATTTAGATAAATAAAATATAAAATCATCAGGTGATATTAGGTGACATCAAAACTACTTATGGTCTTAAATTATAGTAAATCATAAAGTAATCACCTTTTTTTTACCAGAAAAAATTACTTCTGGCACTAATAAATGAATAATATTAACTAATTGAATTACATCTATAGCAATTCTCAAATAAATGAGATACATCGTTTTCCCTTTCCCTTTCCCTTTCCCTTTCCCTTTTCCTCTTTCCCCTTTTTTCAAATACAACCGAAGTGTATCTAACTAATGTGAGAAACGTTATATATTGTTGTAATCCCAATGCTTATTTAGAATACTAATTTTACTACTATTTTGAGATCGAGATTTTTACTTAACTATAAAATTCATGAAAATAATGTTTCAAAAAATAATAGCAATTTAAAATTTTAAACCTTAATTATAAAGCAAATAGTTTAAACTCAAATGCATTAATACACTTGTTATAATACTTGATTTAATTAGAAAATATTCAGTGAAAATACTCATATTTTTAGTTATATTGACATTTTAGATAATCGAGATTTAGCTAAGAAGTAAGAAAAAAAATTATAGTTTAAATAATCGAGTAGTCAGAAAATGCCTCAGACTAACATTACTGTAACCATTGAAAATCTTGCTCCCGAAAATGGTACATTCATCACCCCTACTTGGGTCGGGTTTCATAATGGCGAATTCGATCTCTATGACCACAATAAACCAGCATCACTGGGATTAGAAAGTTTAGCTGAAGACGGTAATACTGTTGGGGTGTCAGCCGAATTTATCAATAGTGGTAGTGGAACAGTTGAGGGAACGCTAGTTGGCATTGATGGTGTGGAAGGGGTTATAGATCCTGGAGAAAGTGTCAGTCAAACTTTTACTCTAGATAGCGACGATCCTAATAGTCGTTTTTTCAACTACGCCTCAATGGTGATACCATCTAATGATGCTTTTATCGCCAATGATAATCCCACCTCTATTCCTGTATTTGACGAAGAGGGAAATTTTATCGGCGCAGACTTGGTGATTTCTGGCGATCGAGTCTTAGATGCAGGAGTAGAAGTAAATGATGAGGCTCAATCCAATACAGCATTCTTAGGACAAACAGAACCGAATACGGGAACAACTGCCTCTGGAGTAGTTCGGACTCATTCAGGCTTGAAGTCAAAAGGTAGAATCTTAAGTTCTTCAGATTTTGCCAACGCCGATTTCACTGCTGATAATTATAATGTGGCTAGGATTACCGTTACTGCTGAAGAAATACCTAGCGTTGATAGCGATAAGAGTGAAGTTTATCGTTTTGTTGAAAGCGAAACTCAGGGAGAATACTATACTATTTCAGAGATAGAGAAAGACTCCTTAATTAAAAACGAACCTAATTATGAGTTAAAAGAAAGTTCTTTTCTGAGTGCGCCTGAACCAGAGTCTCTAGCAGATCTGACGGGTGTTACTCCCGTGTATCGTTTTATCAGTAGCGATACGGGAGCATATTTATACGCTTCATCAGAAGAGGAACTTGCTGTCATGGACAAAAACTTTGACTACTCGTTTGGGGGAATTGCTTTTTATGGTTATGAGATGCAAGAAGCGGGAACAGTTCCTGTCTATGCTTTTTATAATTCTAAGTTAGATGCTAATTTCTATACTGCCTCAATCGAAGAGAAAGATTCTTATCTTAAATCACCTGATTTCCAAGCAGTAGGAGAAAATGGTATTGCATTCTATGCAGAACCAGTCCCCGAAATATAGATGAATAGTAATTAGTTGCCATAAAAAAAGTAAGAGTTCAAAATTCAACTCTTACTACTCAATTAAATTATTGTTGGTATTCGATACTCGATGCTTAAACCTACTTAGTCTTGAGTACTGTTTAATTGCTCTTTTAAGGCAGCCAAAGAAGACCAGCGGTGATCGACATAATGATCATCTGAAGTTGTTTTAATGCTTGCTCCAGGACAGTCTGCACCACAGATTTTCCGTAAGGGTAAGGCTAAAGATAGCTGTTCAAAAAGCCAGACTTCAGGATCATAATGTCCATTAGGGGGTAAAGTTTCGGAAAGATCTTCTAGATGCACTTCTCTTTCAGAGGGAAGATCTTGCGCGTTTTCTAATTCAGATTCGAGCCAGATTAACTCCGAAGTATCGATCGCCAAACGATGATTATAATGCTGTAAACAGCGATCGCAAACTAAAGTAGTAATTGTCTCCGCTATGGAAACAATCTCTAAAAAATTACCTCCGTGACGTACTGAGATAAATCCCTTAACAGGAACTAACGTGTCCAAGCCTGAAATATTATCATCTACAATGATTTCTGCCGTTCTTTTAGGTGCTTTGAGCAGATGAGGAATATATATCGGTTCCATTGTTTACTTAATATGACGCATTTGGATATTAGCGCACTGATGGCATTAGGCAAGACTATCGAGGCAAAATTACCAACTGACGGTTTGGCTCTTGACCACGACTCTCGCTACTCAGGCCTTCCGAGCCTTCTAATAAAGAATGTATTTGTTTTCTTTCGGCTGAAGATAAGCCAGGTATTGCCACTTCTTCACCTGTTGATTGTACCTGAGCGATCGCATCTTGAGTCAAGGTTGCTAATTCTTGGTTACGTTGAACTCGATAACCATCAAGCTCAACCACAAAAGAACTTTGTACTTCTGGATCTGTATCTAAATTAAGAATAGTATTAGTCAAATACTGAATCGCATCAATACTTTCACCTTTGTTACCAATTAGCTGCTGCTTTTGCGTCTCGGTTAAATCATCAGCGCTAATACTTAGCCAGTTGAAGTCTGAATCAGCACTTACCGTTTCAAACCCTTCTGTCTTAACTTCCGCAGCCACACCCATTAGAGTAAGTAGCTGCTCTAACCATTCTTTTCCCAAACTCAATTGACTTTTCACAATAGTTGATAATGGTTATTAACCTGAAGTTTTTTCTTTCTTCTTAGAACGCTTTTTCTCAAATGGTAAAGCATCTCTATTAGTGGCAGCTTCTGCTTTTTCCTGTTCATCAAGAATTTTCTGGAGATCATCTGGAAGAGGTTCACGCATTAAGAACCAAGTTTGACCAGTTTGGAAGAAGTTTGCCACAACGATATACATTAATACACCCGCAGGGAGGGGAAAAAATAAGAACATCCCGCTAAACAACAAAGGCGTAATCTTATTAATTGCCTGTTGCTGATCTGCACCAGCAGTAGCATTTTGCGTTCCACTCAGCTGTTGGTTGACGTAGATACCCACACCAAACATCAAGACCATTGCCAAAATATCAAAGTTGATGCCACCATCTTCATTAGTTACACCGACTCGACCAAGCTTTTCAATGAACAAAAAGCCAGTATTAGCTGCAATCCCAGGAATTGTTACCTGAATGGTCGCGTCTCCTGGTTCTAGAGCAGTGATTGTACCATCTTCATTAATGCTTACTCGCTCAAAACCTTTGGTAACTTTTAAATCAGACTTAATATTGCTCTCTGGGTATTCTTTAAGCAGGGTATTTAAGGATTTGCCATCAGGAGTTTGTAGTTCCACCTTGGTAGTTTCACCCACTGCTAACTTGTTACCACCAGGCAACATAGCGGCGATTCTCTCATGGATACCATCTTCGATATAAATATTCTTGGGCTTAGTCGCAAAAGGTTGAGGCGCAACACGTTCGATCTGTTCTTGTGGCAGAATCTGAACGTTAATATCGTAGGGAGTGTCAGTAAAGGGCGATCCTCTCAAAGTGGCAAAGAGGGCAAACAAGATGGGCATCTGCAAGACCAATGGCAGACATCCCGCCAAAGGATTCCCAAACTCCTGCATTACTTTAGCCTGTTCTTCTCGCTGTTTCTCAGGGTCGTTTTTATATTTCTGTTTAATTTGCTCCTGTCGTTCCTTCATCATCGGCTGAACGATCTTCATTTTTCGCATGTTGCGAATTTGTCCTGCACTCAGAGGAACTACTGCAAAACGAATTACAATTGTCAAAGCAATAATCGCAAAACCATAACTCGGCACTAATCCATAGAAAAAATCCAGGATGGGGAGCATGATATTATTTGAGAGGAAGCCGATACCAAAGTCCATTTTTTAATCTGTTTAGCCTTTTATGGAATAATTATAATTGCCAGTCCAGTTTAATCGATCGCCCGTGAGGAAAACCGATCTAAACTGTATACTCTGCTATTTAGTTGACTCTAATCGACTCTAAAGGTCTACCTGTCTTATCTGCTGCCCTTTCTGAGATATAGTCGTAAATCTCTCTAAATTGAGGAACCGCACGCATTTCTAGACGGCTTTTGTCTCTGAGGGTAATCACTAAATCTCCCCACAAACCAACTCCTCTAGGAACTTTAACAATTTTCATGACCTCAGAATAAATAATATCTGTTCTTTGCGTACCTCTCCAACCCCCAGTTACACAAATACGGCGGTCTGTAATCCGATAGCGAAGCCACAAAGCTCTGACAATTGCCCCAACAGTCAAGGGAATGCAGATTACTGTAAATGCTAAAAATATATTAAAAATTAAATCTCCAACGTGGGGACCACCTTCGTAATAAACCTCTTCTTTAATACCCATTGATTATTTTTGCTTGTTTTAATAACTCTTCTAATTCTCGCAAAAAATGTTCATATTTGCATTTTATTGCTTGGGGTTTGACTGCAATTACGATTTTCCAGCCAGGTTCAATTCCCTGCAAATAGTTTCTGATGACTCCTTTGATCTGTCTTTTAAGCCGATTGCGCACTACGGCTTTTTTACTTACTTTTTTACTAATGGAAATGCCAAAACTACTTGCTGGGGGGAAATCCGCACCTTTTGTATCCCTACAGTCAAGGGCAAACAGAGTTAGATGAGGACTGTAACGACGGATGCCCTGTGCGTAAACAGCCCTATAATCTCTTCGATCTCGCAACCGATGGGGTTTTGGTAGTCCCAACTCAAATACTCAAACTAAACTGCTAAACGATGACGACCTTTTTTGCGACGAGCAGAGATTACTCTTCTGCCGTTACTGGTACGCTTACGAGCGCGAAAGCCCGATTTTCTTTTTTGTTTGCGGGAAGTTCCGCCTAAAGTACGCTGGGTCACTGGTTATTTCCTTTATAAATTACAGTCAATGTGCTTGACAAAAGCCACAATCTGTAATTTTACAATAGAATTACTGACCTTTTTGAATTTAATAGATATATTTTAGCTATAAGCTATAGTTTACAAACTTTATGTCGCTTGCAAAAAAGTAAAATAAACCTATTTTTTAATCTTTAAACACTGCCAGAGGTCGAATCGGCAATTTCAACGCAATTTTAACTACATTTATTTAAGGATTGATGCTAATCACCCAAGCGCCAACTCGTTGTGGGATAGGTGCGTTGACCGCAGGAACTACTTGAGCATAAAAATAGTATGTTCCCACATCAGGATTTCTTACGTTAGAAAAGACTAACTCAAGTTTTTTGGGTTTTAAAAGAGGTTCAGCCAGGTCAATTTGGATCAAGTGATTTTTTTCGTCCCAAACCACATTTTTAAGTGGTAACGAATTATCTTTTTTACCGTCAACTCTAACTTCAATTTTATCAGTGTTAAATTTACCATCGAAATAGTCGGGATAGGAAATAACCAACTGAGTTACACCGTTGGCTAATTTTTGTTTGGGAATTCTCAAACGGTAGCGATCGCGATTTTCAGCAACACCACCAAAATCAAGATAGTAACTAAGAATGTCTACATCTTTGTTACCAAATAGAAGCAGACCAGAACTACCTTGAGCCTGGGCAATGGTATGAACTCCCCCAAAGGTACAGGCAGCAAGAGTTAAAGCGGTAAGTATGGGTTTCAAGTGCAATTTAGATTTAGAGAACAACATAGTTATTTTGATTATTTAAACTAAAAGTTTATTCCAGGTTAATATTTCAAGCGTGATGGATGAGATGTTAAAAGACTTTGCTATTTAACTTTGACAGACAATTATGCAAATTATGCAGGTGATTGTAGCTAGGTTATCAAATGATCGGACGAACTAGAGGCTGAAAAGTGTCACTTATTTGGTTGGCAAAAATTAAATCTTTTGCCCTAAAGGGTCTATCCGCAGGTGTCCATCACGGATACACCTGCGGATAAGCTTCGCCCTAAAGGATTAGCTGCGCGTCCGTCCTTCGCGTCTAATTAAAATTTAAAACCCAATTGACCATTAATACCCCGAACGGAATGATATCCGCCACCAATAACTATTTTACCTGCGCCAACGTGAATACCTGCTGAATAGGCGATCGTTTCATCCCCAGTGTAATAACCGAGTCCCGCATAGGGAGAAACCACAGGAAAACCAATAAACGTGAGGAAATCTGCCCCCGTAGCACCTTCTTCTCCTGTACCAATTTCCACACCTACCCCAGCAAATCTAACCCCAGCACCATAACTAACAAGATCGTCAACCGAGCCGATTGTTCCCCATACTTCGGGTAAAATTTGACTTGAAGCAGGAGTAGCAATTGTGGCAACGCAAGCAGTTAAGATACTTGTCAAGATTGTTTGTCGATAAAAAGCACGAAGACGATTTGGCATACTTTTAATACTCCAACAGTAAATTTAATACAGAAACTAATCTAGGATAATTCATTCAAACAATGAACATTCGTATTGGCAATGGCTATGACATACATCAACTGGTGGCGAATAGACCACTAATTCTAGGAGGAGTCGAGATTTCTCATTCTTTGGGGTTATTGGGACACAGCGATGCTGATGTTTTAACCCATGCAATCATGGATGCTCTTTTAGGTGCTTTAGGCTTGGGAGATATTGGCCATTATTTTCCGCCTGACGATCCCAAATGGAAAGGAGCTAATAGCATCATGCTGCTCAAACAAGTTTTAGCAATTATCCAGTCGCACGGGTGGCAAATTGGTAATATTGATTCCACGATCGTCGCGGAACAGCCAAAGCTCAAGCCTCATTTAAAAGCTATGCGCTCCACTCTGGCAGAAGCTCTAGCTTTAGATTTAGAACAAGTGAGTATCAAGGCAACCACCAACGAAAGATTAGGCCCTGTTGGTAGAGAGGAAGGAATTTGTGCTTATGCAGTAGTTCTGCTAAATAACTCGACCAAATAAAAGTAAAATAGGTTCGCTCCTTACGCGCAGAAGATGGCGTTTTTGCACCTTAACTTTAATCTGTTCTCGATCCTTCAATTAATAACTGTTTTATTAGGTTGACCTAATTATTTACTGCTTAATGGTAAGTGTAATTGAATTCATCATAGTAGATTCACGCAATTACCAAAAAGCTGAAAAAGCTGCGCAGATGTGTCATTCTAGGCAAACTAGGTTAAATTAGGATAGCCAAATTGGGGGGAGGAAAGCTTAAACCAAGGCAGATTCGGCAGATCAAATCATAAAGTTATGGCGTAAAGTTGTAAAAGTTGTAATTTAAGTTGCTTATCATAAAATTAGTTGTAATCAGTTGTAATTATCTGTATTTATTAGCCTATCATCATCAATAACTCAAAAAATATGAGTGTAGTTTTAGAAGTAGATAACCAAGTTTATACAGCCGAGGATCTTATTCCTCTGCTGACTCAATATCAAATTCTACCCAAACTTGCCCAAGAGATCTTAACGGACAGAGCGATCGCCCAAATTAAATGTAGCGAAGAAGAAAATACCACTATCTTTGAGCAGTTTTGTCAGCAAAATCAGCTTACCTCTGAAGAAAAAGTGCAAGAGTGGTTAGACAAGCAGGGCATGAACCGCCAGCAATTACAAAACCTAATTACGAAAAAATTAAGAATAGATAAATATAAGCAGGAAACTTGGAGCGATCATGTGGATGCTTATTTTATTCAGCGCAAGTCTCAACTAGACCGCGTGGTCTATTCTTTAATTCGCGTCGCCAAAGCAGAGGTTGCTCAAGAGTTATATTTCCGCATTAAAGACGACCAAAACGCATTCAGCGCCTTAGCCATGGAATATTCTCAAGGGACTGAAGCGCAAACAGGGGGTCTAATTGGCCCTGTAGAAATTAATGCTCCCCATCCCAAAATTGCTCAAATTCTGACTACTTGCCAGGCTGGTCAATTAGTTCCCCCTACTCGTGTCGGCGAATGGATTGTCATTGTGCGGTTAGAGAATTATATTTCAGCTAAACTCGATCAGCCCATGCGACAAAGAATGCTGGATGAGTTATTCAATCGCTGGCTGAATGAATCAATCCAGCAAAAAGTATCCTTCTTCTCTAGCCCCGTAACCTCATAAGGCTTACCTAACTCATGACCAACACTAATATCAATACTACTAAGACTACCAAGATTGTCGAGCAGTTTCTCTCACTAGTTCCACAATTTAATCAACTTTCTCCCGAAGCGATCGCCCAAATTGCTCCTCACTTAAAGCCATTGCGGTTCGGGGTGGGTAAGGTAATGATTATGCGGGAAAAGATGCAGGGACAGGTAGCAATTATTTCTGAAGGGGAAGTCAGGCTACTGGGTTATGACCCCCGCACGAAGATGCCTACCACCCTAGATAAGCTAAAACCAGGAGAAATTATTGGTTGGGTCAATCTGGCGCGGGGCATACCTTGTGAAACAGCGATGGCTAGTACGGAAGTAGTTTGCCTAGCCCTGGACAATGAGTATTTTTTAAAGCTGCTGGATCAATATCCTGAGTTGGCGGCGGAATATAGACTTAAACCCGCCAAAGTTGAGGTTTTTGACCTGTTGGGAATTCAGCTAGAAAAACAGGCTCAAGGCGATTGGGAATTGGCAGAACTGGCGAATAAGATCGCGGAAATGGCGCAGGTATACTATCTTCCCCCTGGAGAACATCAGTTAAATGAAGAACTTGCCAAGCCATTAATCGATCCTAGTTTGGTGTGGTTGGTCAGTGGTGGTTCGGTAAATGAATTTTCTGTAGGCAATCGTTTAGCTTTCACCAAAGATCTTCAGACTGTCACCGTAGCAGGCAATCAACCAGCTCGCCTGATCTCTATTCCTAAAACCTGTTGGTTTGAAGAAGGTGAAGAAGACGAGGTAGATCGAGAATTTAGTGCTTTTGATGAGCTTTTGCAAGATGATCTCAATATCGTACCTCGTCTAGATTTAGCTGAGGGAGATTTTGATGATTCAGAAGGACTAGGAGAAGGTTACGCTTTCCAGGGTGATGAAGAAGTTGTTGAGCCAGTCCAGAAAGACTATCCTTTTTATCGTGGTAAGACCACTTTAGAAGTCGGAGTAGCTTGTTTTCAAATGTTGAGCAAGCATTTTGGTATGCCTTTCCGCAAAGAAGTAATTAAGCGGGTGTTGACAGAACAGCTTGAGCGATCGCCGACTCTATCTTTACCTTTGTGTGGTGGTATTTCGGAATTGATGGGGCTTAATCCTCAGCTAATTAATATTCCTGCCAAGTCAATTACTCGTTTAGAAGGCCCTTGTTTAGTTAATTGGCAAGATAGTCTAGCCGTCATTTATGAACTAAATGAACAAGAATTAGTAATTGCCGTCCCTGAATTGGGTGTACGTCGCTATAAACCTGAAGACTTTATTGAAAGCTGGGGTGATGGCGGAGAAATATTGCTACTCAAAAAAACCAAGGATACGCCCCAAGAAAGATTTGGCTTAAATTGGTTTTATCCTGCTTTGAAAAAATACAAGCGGGTATTAATTGAAGTTTTTATTGCTTCATTTTTTGTTCAGCTATTTCAACTGGCTAATCCATTGATGATTCAGGTCATCATTGATAAGGTAATTAGTCAAAATAGTCCCGATACTCTTTGGTGGTTAATAGGATTTCTGATTACGATTAATGTTTTTGAGGCTTTACTAACGACTTTACGTACTTACCTATTTGTTGATACTACTAATCGGATCGATTTAAGCCTGGGTTCAGAGATTATCGATCATTTGCTAAGACTGCCCCTGCGCTACTTTGAACGGCGACCTGTGGGGGAAATTTCCACCAGGGTTAATGAATTAGAAAAAATTCGTCAATTTTTGACAGGAACAGCCTTAACAGTAGTTCTTGATTGCGTATTCTCAGTATTATATGTATTGGTAATGTTGGCATATAGCCCGTTGTTAACGGCGCTATCTCTAGCAATTATTCCTGTATTTATTGGTTTGACTCTCATGTTTTCCCCCCAAATTCGGAAAGAGTTGAGAGTTAAAGCCGAACGCAACGCTGAAACTCAGTCATATTTAGTTGAGATTTTAACGGGGATTCAAACGGTTAAGGCGCAAAACATTGAATTGCGATCGCGCTGGAAATGGCAAGAACGTTATGCCCGCTATATTTCTACTGGATTTCAAACAGTTATTACTTCTACTCTGGCTAAATCTGCCAGTGACTTTCTCAATAAAATTTCGCGCGTCCTGATTTTGGGGATGGGTGCTTATTTAGTTCTGGATGGAAAACTTACTCTGGGTCAATTAATCGCCTTCAGAATTATCGCTGGTTATGTTACTACTCCTGTAATGCGTCTGGCGACTCTGTGGCAGAATTTCCAAGAGACTGCTTTATCTTTAGAACGCCTAGCTGATATTGTCGATCATCCCGAAGAAGGAGAAGAAGATCGCAACAATATTCCTATGCCAGCCATTAGAGGTCGAGTCAAATATGATAACCTTTCCTTCCGTTTCAAAAGCAGTGGCCCACTACAGCTTAAAAATGTGACCACCGAGTTTGAGCCTGGTACTTTTGTGGCGATTGTGGGAGAAAGTGGCGCGGGTAAAAGCACGGTGACTAAGCTGTTATCGCGACTCTATGAACCCGAAGGGGGCAGAATTTTAGTTGATGGCTATGATATTAACCGTGTAGAACTTTATTCTCTACGTCGTCAGATTGGTGTTGTGCCACAAGACACTCTACTATTTGAAGGCTCAATCTTAGACAATATTGCCCTAACTAATCCTGATGCTACTACCGAAGAAATAATTGCTGCTGCTCAAATTGCTGCTGCTCATGACTTTATTATGACCCTACCGAATGGTTATAACACTAGAGTAGGAGAAAGAGGATCGGCGCTTTCTGGGGGTCAAAGACAGCGGATTGCGATCGCTCGTACGATTCTCCAAGCACCAGCCATGATGGTTCTAGATGAGGCGACTAGCGCCCTAGATTTTGCTACCGAGCAAGAGGTATCTCGTAATCTCAAAGAGGCTCTCAAAGGACGTACTGTGTTCTTTATTACGCATCGTTTAGGCACGATTAAAAATGCCGATACGATTGTCATGATGGATGCGGGTTCAATTGTTGAGCGAGGTACACATGAGGAATTAATGGCACTCAAAGGTCGCTACTGCTATCTCTATCAACAGCAAGAATCATCTGTTTAAAAGCTTTAGCCAATCAATTGAGTTAATATGTTTGAGCCTGAGATTTAGATCTCAGGCTTTTTTATAACTAAAATTCGTAACGCTTATTTGACTTTGGTTTATTCTCAGAAGACGATGAATATTGATGCAGTGATTTTCTAGCGAGCGTCTAGAAAAGTTGACAATTAGCTGCTGAACAAAAATCAGAATATTTAAATTGGGTTATATGTTTGATTTTGGCGACAATCGACCAGAAATAGCTGAACAAAAATGGCGATCGCAACTTGACTTGTTCGTAACTGACTATGAACAACAGCTTGCAGCTTTAGCCTGGGGATTAAAACAAGAATGGGGAGAAAGCGATGATGTGTTAGGAATTGACTTACAACCTGTCCCACACTTTGTCGCCTGTTCTCAAGATAGCCTCGAAAAACTCAACAAAAATACTCGAGGTATTGTCCAGGAAATATTAGGTATTGTCGATCATTATGATCCAGCCGTCGAGGTGGTAATTGTGGGCATTGGCAAAGGGCAATTAAAATTAATTAACTTTCAACCTAAAATAACTCCTGCTGAATGTTTTACTGCTATGAATAGCGATATTGATGGATTAATTATTAGTTTAGAAACAGCATTAGTTGAATATATTAACTCTTAGCTGTTAGCTCTAAAGAATTTGATCATAAGCGGAAAAAAGGCGCTCGCTCATATGCTGCTCTTTTTTTTATCTATCTCAAAGGTACTAAGTTCTAATGCCTGACTTCTTTCAGATTCTGATGTGTTAACCGAATGACACTCAGTTAAACTTTTTTTGGAATGACAGAAAAATATTGATTATAAGAATAGTCTTTTTAGTAACTAATTAGCTTGACTAAAATATATCAAGCAGTTAGTTAGCAAGCTTACTTTACCGAATTGGCATAAATAGCAATCTGCGCTCGATTACGTAAATTAAGCCGATTGAGAATATGAGTAACATGACTTTTAACTGTCCCTTCGGCAATATAGAGTTGTTGAGCAATTTCACGGTTAGTACAACCAGTCCCAATTAAATTTAAGACATCTATTTCTCTGGCAGTTAACTCTAATAGTTCAGGCGATTCGCTTTTTGTCTGGCTGCGATCGCTAACTATTCCGTCAAACATTTTTTCCATCAGCCCAGGGCCCATTTGGCTGTAGCCGCGAGCGACTAATCTAATCGCCTGAGCTAACTCTTCTACGGGCATGTCCTTGAGCAAATATCCTTTGGCTCCTGCTTTAATTGAATGGGCAATATAATCATCTTCATCGAAGGTACTAACAACCAAAACCTTAATCTCGGGAAATCGCTGAGAGATAATTCTGGTTGCTTCTCTGCCATCCATGACAGGCATTCTAATATCCATCAAGATGACATCTGGTTCTAAAGCTTCTACCTGCTGAATGGCAACTTGACCATTGTTTGCCACGCCAACTACTTGGATATCTGACTCTAGATTTAACATTGCCTGTAACCCCTGGCAGACCAATTCTTGATCGTCTACTAGTAAAAGGCGAATCATAATTGCACACTCCATATTAATTTAGAGAACAAGCTAAGTACAAAACAAAAACTGGTGAGATTGTCGAAAATCATTGAGAGATTCATCGCTTGATACATATTTTCAACGTCTTCCGCGCTGTGTCCCTTGTTGGACAGAAATGGCTTGATGGTGGCTGAGATCGGACGGAGATATTTATTTAGAGAAGGGATTTGTTTCTGGCGGATTAATCAGTTGCTTTCTCATTGTGTCTAAGTCCTTTCTTCCTTGCTACTTGGAGTGTAGCCAGTTCTAGCGCTCAGTTTCTTTCAGATTTTTCTGAAAATTTGTCAGATTCTTATGGTGAAGGGCGAACCTGCTTGGGTGTCATTCCCGTGAGGCGCTTAAACTGTTGTGTTAGATGACTTTGGCTGGAGAAGCCCACTTGTAAGGCAATATCGGCGATCGCCCAATCGGTTTTTGACAACATCAATTTTGCCTGTTCCACCCGCTGTTGAATTACATATTGGTGTGGAGAAGTGCCAATCGCACGTTTGAATAAACTGGCAAAATAAGTCGGACTGATATTAATGACTTTGGCAATTTCAACCAATGACAAATCGCGATCAAGGTGACTGTGTATATAGTCAATTACTCGCTGCAACTGAACGCCAGTTAAACTTCTGTTCTGGGGTGTAATGTGTGTAACCTCAGAATAGTGTCGCAGCAAATGAATGACTAACGCTTGAGTTAAAGATTCAACATATAATCGTCCCATTATGCCACCCGATCGCAACTCAGCTAAAAGAAGCATAGCGATCTGATGAAGCTGTAAATCTTGCTTACCAAAACAGTTGATCAAGTCAATCCCCTTTGTATCGATTTCAGATGCATCAGCAATTTGTTTGATAAACTTTGGTTTTAAGCAGATGTGCAGCGGAGTGCAGATGTCACCTTTATGCCGACACCAGTAACTCGGTTGTCCAGCAGGAATAAGGATAGTGTCCCCTTTTTGAACGATTGATTCATGCAGGCGATTGTCACGTTTCTGGATCAAAGAGGTGGGATGACCCAGGGGTAAGTTGAGCCAATGATCTGATATGGCGGGAAGCTCTATTTCAAAGGATGAAGTTGCGTGACTGTGATTTTGGCATTGCTCGACCAAGATGCCATTCCAGCCTAGTTGCCGACTGGATAACACCACAGTTTTATTCAACCGTTGGCTGAGTTCAACTGGACTAACAAAGTTTCCTGTCACAGATTTGGTTTTCAACATTTGACTGATTTACTTTACTTAATGCTACTTTTAGATTGGTTATGTCACTAAAAAAATCTTCAGGATTGTGTTGATATTTATCCAAAAGCGATTGGACAAAGCCCACGCTAGGCATCGCCCAAAGGACAGCCGTTTATACTTCTGATGTCTTAACTGTTTCTGAAACCATTAATTGATTATTGGGGAAGATCAAACCTCGGTTTGTTGCGATCGCTAAACGATAAAATTTTCTAATTTTCTAATTAGGGCAAGCTTGAAAAAGTAGGAGTTGAACAGATAAGCTCCCATCGCATTTAAACTACATCTTATTTGTATAAAGAAAAAAATCTTAAACTCTGACGCGGAGCGAAGCCCTAAAGGACTAACTTCGTCCTAAAGGATACCGCTACGCATATGTCGCGGAGCTAGTACTTTAGCGAATCCTTTAGGACTCCCAGTCTCCCAGTCACTCATCACAAGTAAGTTAGAGGTAGTAATTTCAATCGAGGAGCGGTCTATTGAGCATGGTGCAAGATATGAGTTAAATTAACCCGCTCGCGTTTACATTTGGATCGAGGTCGCCACCCGTGTTATACCCATAATCAAACGCGTCTGGAGAGTAAACATCTGCTGGGTCGCCATCTGCCCCACTCGTCGTCCCGTAATGCTTTGCCCAATCGTCAATCGGGTCGAGATTAAAGCTGGCATCCTCTTCTAAACTCAACTTTAATACCTCTCCTTCTCCAGCCAAAAAGCCTTTGTTAGAAATGTAAATATCGCCATCAGAACCGATTTCTAAACCCGTTGGATTAATTAGCTCGTCATCTGCGATTGTAGTGCGAGTTTTACCATCTGGAGACATATAGATCAGCGCACCTGCATCGCTTCCATTTGCTATCCCGTCTGCGTCATATTCTAAGACATATAGACCACCAGACTCATCAAAAGCTAGATCGGCGATATTTGTAAACCCTTCTGCATAAACCTCTGGCTGACCTTCGGCATTAAGCCGATAAACTTCTGCTGTTTCTGCTTGAAAAGGAGCCCCAGTCAACTCACCGACATAAAAAGCACCATCAGGGCCGACTGCGATCGAGGTAGGAACGGGCTGCCGTACTATTTCTTCACCCGTAAGCGGATCGGTTGTGGTAGTAGTGGGAAAGACGGTTTCTAAAGTTGGCTCGCCACCAAAGGCTCTTTGACTGAGCAGATCGTTGCCACCTGCATCAATGACATAGGCTGTATTATCTTCAATCAGCAAGTCATAGAGGTTGGTAATCACATCTTGCCCATCGGGATTGTTGTTTTGTTCGTAAACGCCAAAATCGGTCAATCTTGTCCAAGAAGCACCGCCGTCAAAATTATCGATCGCAATTAAATGGCTAAAATCAGTCACTTGTAAAAGGCTGTCTCGATTGGCTGGATTGCTGGCAAGCCCAACAATTCCATAAGCATTTCCATCGGCATCAAACTCAAGATCGTTAATACCTGAAGCATCGGAGCCATCGGGTAATGCCAGCGATGGTAGTCCAGTTACAACTCGTTCCACATCTCCGTTTTGAATGCGGGTAATTGCACCTGTTGCGCCATAGGACAAAAACGCCCCTGGTTGACTTGGAGACGGAACACTAGCTCCTGTTCCCCCTCGTCCTGCTTCGGTAACATAAAGTGATCCATCAGAATCAAAGCTCAGCTTGCGTGGGCCATCCAGATTAGATGCCAGCACCTCAATTTGCGATATTTGTGGTGTTTTTACTGTTTCAGACATGATTTTCTTCCTGTGAATTTACAACGATTTATCTTCGGTAGCGGACAAAAAAATCGCCAGAATTTCGTTCTACCTACCTAAAGCTTACTGAGTTCCAATACTCAATTTCTTTCAGATTCTGATGATGAATGGTGAAAAGCGAATCCGTTTTGGTGTCATGCCAGTAAGACGTTTAAATTGTTGAGTTAAGCTGTTACGCATTTAAACTCTTGTTGATGGACGAACAAAATGTCATGCATCTACCCAAACTGACCTTGAGCGGCTGCCGCTTGTGCCGCACGTCGAGCGTGAGAATGAATCTGTTGTTAGTGTTTATAAATTCAATATATAAAATTGACTTTTACTTGTCGTCCACTGAGAGTTGAAACTTTTACTCAATAAAGCGATTGATGAATCAGTCCATCAATCGATGGAAAGTTGACTCCAACTTTAGTTGGAATCCAGATTTTTACTAAAGTTATGCTTACAAATTAACAATTCCCCGTTTAACCGCCACAATCACAGCTTGAGTGCGATCGCTTACATCTAATTTACTTAAAATGCGATTCACGTGAGATTTTACCGTGCTTTCAGCAATAGTTAAGGCTGCTGCAATTTCTTGATTGCTCATCCCTTGCGCCATTAGACCAAGTACCTCTAGCTCTCGTTCGCTCAGTTCTGGATTACTAAGGCGCTGCACCAGTTTTGCCCCCACTTCTGGCGGAATATACTGCTGACCGCGAGCAACTGTGCGAATTGCTTGAAGCAGCTCGTTGGGTTTAGCATCCTTGAGCAGATAGCCCTGAGCGCCTGCGTGCAAACCGCTATAGATATCTTCATCACCATCGTAGGTAGTTAGCACGATAATTCGAGCAGATTTAAATTCAGCGCAAATTGCCGTAATAGCTTCAACTCCTCCGACTTGTGGCATTCGCAAATCCATCAGCGTAACATCTGGCTGGTATTCGCGAAAGTGAGCGATCGCCTGCTGCCCATCTTCTGCTTGAGCGATCGCCGTCATTTCTGGATCGCGGTTAATAATGGTTGCCAATCCTTGTCTGACAATAGAATGATCGTCAGCGATCAAAACCCGAATTGTAGTCGATTGGTCGCTCATAATTCTCATTCAAGGGTTGACAATGACAATGATTTCTGTTCCCTGCCCAGGTTGGCTTCTAATTGACAATTGCGCTCCAATTCGCTCTGCTCGTTCACTCATGCCCAACAATCCAAATCCGCCTATAGGTGGAACGCCGCCAACTCCAAAACCCTGTCCGTCGTCTTTTACACGCAAGCTACACCCTGCATCTTCATATCCCAACTCAATCCAAATTTTGCTAGCATTTGCATATTTAATCGCATTGGTCAGTGCTTCTTGTCCGATCCGCAGTAAGTGATTTTCTACCTCGGCGGGTAAGGGATAGGCTATACCCCGAACTGTATAAATCAGAGCAGTATCGGTCGCGGGTCTCATCTGGTTTACCAAGCGATCTAAAGCAGTCGATAAATCGCCATCCTCTAATAACTGAGGACGAAGTGCTGTTACAGAGCGACGCGCCTCAGTGAGTCCTGTACGGGCTAATTCTTCGATCGTGTCTAAATGCGCTTGGGTAGCTTCTGAATCATCTAGTACTTGAGTTGCCGCACCGACCTGGATGAGAATACCTGTAAATGCTTGGGCTAGAGTATCGTGAATTTCCCGTGCCATGCGGTTGCGTTCTTCCAGAATTGAGGCTTCTTCTGCACGCTTGCGAGCCGTAATATCTCGCGCCAGCCAAATCACCTGCTCGTGCCGAATTGGTGCAATGCGAGCCGAAAACCAGGTTTCTCGCCCATTCAAAAACATACTATATTCGACTGTGAGCATTTGTTGGGTTCTAAGCATCCGCTGAATATAGCCTAGAAATTCATCGGCTTGTTCTTTGGCAAAAATTTGATGCAGTGTTTTACCAATCATTTCTTCAATGGGGAGACATCGCAGATCTGGTACCACGGCGATCGCTTCGATGATTTGCCCTTGGGCAGTCAGTACAGATAACGGATCGGGAATGGCTGCAATTAAAGCCCGTAGCTCTGTCTCTGAGGCTTGTAGAGCTTCTTCTGCCCGCTTGCGTTCGCGTAGCGCAGCTTGCTGTTCGCTAATATCTGCAATCACACCTTCCATACATCCATCGGCTGCATTCAAACGAGAGGAGTAAAGTCCCCAAAACAATGTGCCATCTTGTTTGCGGAGCTGTACTTCAAAGTTTTGTAGTTCATCATTCCACTTCAACAATTCAACGGCTTTGTGTTGAAATTTGCTCTGGTGCTACAGAAGGATCGGTTTCTTTCCCCATTAGCTGATTACCCCGTTGGTTGGCATAGTAAGGACGACCAGTCGCATCCACGATCGCAATCCCCACTGGGACAGCTTCAAAAAACTGAGCTATTTTGCTTTCGCTCTTCCGCAGCTTTGAATAAAGTTGAGCATTTTCGATTTTCATGTATGTTTGAGCAATCTTTGACCGACGCTCAAGTGATTCTCTATTATGCTCCTTCCAGTGAAGAATCATGTGACTTACATTCATTAATATCTGGGTTTTAAGTGGCTGGTTGCCGATCTGTGATGATAGCTTTAACGCCAATTTTCTAAACTGATAACCAAGCTCAATGTTTCCCGTCATTCCGCAGAGAATAGAGCCGAACCTGACGTACGCACAAGCAGACACGGATGCATTGCCGTACTCGATCGATAGATTAACTAACTTAGACACAATTAGAGAGTGCAAGTTAGAAGCAGCCATAGCAGCAACAGCCGTTGTTCTTAATAAGATTCGTGCGATCGCTAACTTATTTGGATCGGTCATTTTCGGCAAACGAATCAAGCTCTCAACCGACGTTTCACTAAAGCGGGATAGGATTGCGTTAAGTTCGAGATCGATCTCTAGCTGAGTGGGCTTTTTGGGAAAGCTAACCCCAAGTTGCTGTAAAAACTGTAAGGCTGTATCGAGTGCTCTTAATGGCTGACTCTGTGCCATATAGGCTTGAATTTTGATTTCGTATACTTTAACAGTGTCAAGAATCGTTTTCGCTTCTTGTAGAATGATTTCTGCCCAATATTCTACCCGCTCAAAATCGCCACATAAGTATGTTACTTCTGTTGTTTCTAAATATAAATCTAATGTCAGTTCATAGTTAGTTTGCCAGCTAGAAACTACCAGACACTCTCTTCCAATCGCTAAATATTCTTTTGCCCCACTACAAGCGATCGCGGCTTTTGCTTTCTGACCTGCGATTAAATTCAATCTGGCAATTTCATTTCGTTCTGCTCGATTGCTAACAAGCTCAATTCCGCGATTGAGATGATCTACAATTTCAAACAGTCGTTCCGATCGCTGTTGGAGTGAAGTTTTTTCCAGTAAATTGCGACCGATTTGCAGATGGACAAATTGTTTTTGAGATTCGTCAATCAAAGCATAAGCAGCTTGCTGGACGCGATCGTGCAAAAACTTATACTCTTGAACTAACAAGTTTTCGTCTAATTCAGATAGAGGTTGAATTAATCCAGCTTGGATAGCTGCTAGTAAATCTAGAGAAATTGCTTGCGGCGATTTTTCACCTTCGGCGATCGCTAGAGTATTTAGATCGAATTCAGCTTTAACACAAGCGGCTAAACTGAGAATTTGCTGTGTTTCTTCTGGCAGATTCTTTAACTGGAGCAGCAGCAACTCCACCACATTATCGGCAATATCTTAGGCTTCAATCTGGGCAATATCCCACTGCCAGTTCAACTGTTTTGCATCAAATGTCAACAGATTTTCGCTATACAGCATTCGTAAAAATTCATTGACAAAGAAAGGATTACCCTCGGTTTTACGTAACACTAATTTGGGTAGGGAACGCACGGTGTCAATATTGCGATGTAGCGTCTCAGCAATCAATTGTTTTAAAGGTTCGGGCGTTAAGGGTGCTAAGGTAATCTCCTGAATTATTGCCCCTTGTTTTTGCAGTTTCTCCAGCGTCAATATTAGTGGATGTGTTGGAGTCACTTCATTATCTCGATAAGCTCCAATCAAAAATAGATATTGGATTTGCTCGTCGAGTAATATTAACTCGATTAACCTTAGCGTTGCGGAGTCAATCCACTGTAAATCGTCTAAGAAGATTACCAAGGGATGTTCTTTTGAGCAAAACACCCGCACAAAATTTTGAAAGACTAAATTGAAGCGATTCTGTGCTTCCGTTGCTCCAACTTCTGATACGGGTGGCTGCTTGCCAATAATTAACTCAACTTCAGGAATAACATTAATGATGATTTGTCCGTTACTTCCTAGAGCAGTAAGTAGACGCGATCGCCACTGTTGCAACTGCTCATCAGGTTCACCAAGTAGTTGTTGTACCAATTTTTGGAGGGCAGACGCGATCGCGCTGTAGGGGATATTGCGCTCGAATTGGTCAAACTTACCCCAGACAAAATAGCCCCGCTTTGCCGTGATAGGTTTGTAGAGTTCCTGCACCAATGCTGATTTGCCAATGCCAGCGTAACCAGAAACCAGCATCATTTCGACGCTGAATTGTTGGGAATTGTCTTTATTTTCCCTCTCGGCTATTCTGTCAAACGCCACTAATAATGCTTCGATCTCTGCTTCTCGTCCATACAGTTTTTGAGGAATTTGAAACTGTTCGGAAACATCTTGAAGACTTAATTGAATTTGCTCAATTTGACCAATCTCTTCTGGTTGCCTCGCGCAGCGTTCTAAATCTGCTTTGATGCCCCAGGCACTTTGATAGCGATCTTCGGCATTTTTCGCCATCAGTTTCAAAATTATGTCCGATCTCTGCTGCTGTAAGCGTTCTAAAGACTCCCCACCAAAGTCTTCTAGAAGGATGACGAGCGTGCACTGATAGTCCTGCTGGCTGTATGCTTTAACTACGCCATCGATGTTGAGAGAATGAGTAATTTCATATTCCTGTCTGTAGCGAGTTAATTCGCCAACACAGGGATAATCTTGCTTAAGAACCTTAGCGACAACTGCACGATTACCCTGCTCTCTAATACCCCGATACACCAGAGAAGCCGAGCTTTCATAGATTTTACTGTGAATGGCAACTCCAGGTAGGGTAATCATTAAACTTTGTCCCAATGAGTGTCATCAACTCTATTATTACAAAATACATCGTTTGCCCAACTCCAAGAGATTAAATATTTAACAAAGATAGTGCTGACTGTAGGTCGAGCTAAAATCTCCCAGATTAGCCCTATACTCAATGCTGCCACAAGCTTGGATAATCATGCAGCCCAGTAGCAGGCGATCGCGTAAAATCTAAATCTTTAAGGTATTCTCCTCCCCAATTTTTCTGATAGGCAAAATGCTATTAATTAACTAAAGAAAACTTGGTACTAACAATCGGAACATTAATTAAAAGAGCAGCTAAATAGATTAAAATATCTCAGCTAAACTAATAGTTAGGTTAGGTAATACATTCTTGCTAAGTCTTTGGATTTCTTTAGTTACCAAAAAAAGCTTTTTTTGATTGAGCTAAGAGCTAGTAACTAAGACAAAGCCCTTTACTAATATTCTTCAGTAATAACTTTACCCTTGAAAACAATATAGTTATAAATGTTATAAGCCAGCATAATGGGAATTAGAAAACCAATAAAGACAACCATGAAAACTAAAGAACTAGGGCTGGCAGCAGCTTGGTAGATAGTGATTTGGGTAGGAATAATATAAGGAAAGATAACTAATCCTAAGCCAATAAAAGATAACAAAAATAAGAGTAGAGTCCAGACAAAAGGTCGATTTTCTTGGTTGGAAAAAAGGCTTTTAAGTAGTAGAAAAATCAACAAAGCACCCAAGAGAGGAATTAGAGCAAAGATGTAAACTAAAGGAGCATCAAATAGCTTCTCTCTTGCACTTACAGAGAAGATAGGAGTTGTTACCGTTAGATATACTGCACCGATGAAAGTTGTGACCGCTGAAATTTTAGCAGTTAAATTATGGGTAGTTTGTAGCTCTCCCTCAGTTTTTAAAATCAAATAGGTTGAACCAATTAAAACATAACCTTGAATTAAAGTTAAAGCGACTAAAAGCGATCGCAAACCAAACCAATCCCATGTTCCACCAATGAAATGACCAGCACTATCAACATTAATTCCCTGTAAAATGCCTCCCAAGGCAAATCCTTGTCCTAATGCAGCGAGGAAACTACCGCCACCAAATGCTACATTCCAAAGGAACTTCGTATTAGAATGTTCCCGAAACTCAAATGCCACCGCGCGAAAGATCAAACCAAAGATCATAATCATGATCGGGATATACAAAGCTTGGAGAATTGTGCCGTAGGCTAGAGGAAAAGCGCCAAATAATGCTCCTCCCATCAAAACTAGCCAAGTTTCATTAGCATCCCAAACATTTCCTAAGCTAGTCATCAATATGCTGCGACGTTCTTCGCTGGAGGCTGTAATTGAAAGTATTCCTACCCCCAGATCGAAGCCATCTAACATCACGTAGAGAAATAAAAACAATGCCAAGATTGCAAACCAGACTTGAGGGAGAAAATTATCTAAAGCTTCCATAGTGATTACTGATTACTGATTACTGATTACTGATTACTGATTACTGATTCAACAACTAGCCGAGAAATGAAGGGTAAAATTGATTTGTTTTGAGCATTATCTTTACCCTCAGTAAATATGGTTAGTAGGTAAGGTGAAACTCCTGGTATTTCTACATAAGCAGCATCATGGCGAACCTGACTCGTCCAACCAGCTTTTGACCAAATCCGAGCATTAGGGGGTAAAGCTTCGCCAATAAATCCTGTAATTTGGTTCTCGCCGTCACTGTCAACAAATTCCGCTGGATTAAGACTACGCTTGAGTAACTGCATCATCTTTTGCGATCGCTCTGAAGATATGGCAACTCCACCAATAATACTGTGTAATAGTCTGGCAACTCCATCTGTAGTCAGCATATTACGGTTTTCCATTAGTTCTCCTAAGAATGCTCTTTCTCTACCATAAGCACCGTCACACCAGGTTTTTTGGTTGACGTTGATACTTTCTAATTCCGACCATCCTAATGAGGCAAAATAACGATTGATAATATTGCGTTGCTTCTGCCAAGTTTCAAAGGGATTGGAGGGTAATTCTGGCCCACTAGTAGTCCCTGTTAAGACATCTACTAGTAGACTAGTAGCATCATTGCTCGATGTGACAATAGCATCACGAATTGCGCGGTTGAGTTCTAAAGACTCACTAATCATTCCTCCCTGTAGCCATTCATGTATTGCCACTAAGTAAAATAGTTTGACGATGCTGGCGGGATAAATTCTTTCTACTCCTCGGTAGCTAAATCCTTTGACCTGATATTGCCAAAACTCGTTAACAGATAAAGCTCCTCCCGTATTTACAATCACAGGTTCTTCATACACAATCCAGGTTAGAGCAATTTTATCTCTCTTAAGGGTCGGAAATTTTTCTCTAGTAGTTTGCAGAATTTGTTGGGTAATTTTGGCTAGTCTTTCGTCTTGGCGGAAAAAAGGCATAGGAATCAATTAACAATGAGCAGTGAGCAGTGAGCAGTGAGCAGTGAGCAGTGAACAATGAGTCCTAAAGGATTAGCTCGCAAGCTCGCGTCACAATGGACAGTAATCAGTAATCAGTAATCAGTAATCAGTAATCAGTAATCAGTAATTACTAATGTTTTATTTATCTATCGTTTAGTTTATCGCGTCGGCAAATTCTGTGATTATTTTTGGAGATCTCGACCGATTTTTGCGACAATAGCAGGGCATTAATTAAATTCATTGCCATTAAAGCTAGAAAGTCGTAATTTCACAATAAATAAACTAAATAATGAAAACAGGCGATCGCAAATCCCTAGAACCAATTACTCCACCATCTTCTATTGTTCAAATAAATGATGTTAAACCAAAACAGCCAAGCAATTTTTGGTTAGTTTTTAGTTCGACATTCATTACGATCTTTCTGGCGGAGATAGGAGATAAAACGCAGTTAGTTACTCTTTTGATGAGTGCAGAGTCTCAAGCACCCTGGACTGTGTTTATTGGTTCGGCATTGGCTTTAATTACCACTAGTCTGATTGGAGTTTTTATCGGTTACTGGCTATCAAAAAAACTAACCCCTGAAACCTTAGATTTATCCGTCGCTATTCTGCTACTGTTGATTACTGCCTGGTTGATTGGTGACATAATTAACCTTTAATTTAACTTGTAGATTTAACTTGTAGATTTAATTTGTAGATTTAAACTTACAAAAAGCTCATAAAAAACTAATAAAAAATATCCCATGATAACTGACATAGACTGGCAACTAATTGGCATCAGCTTTGTTACCGTATTCCTAGCCGAGATTGGTGATAAAAGCCAGCTTGCAGCGATCGCCCTCGGAGGCAGTTCTAATAATCCCCGTGCCGTATTTATTGGTTCGACAGTCGCCTTGATTTTGGCTAGTTTGCTTGGCGTTTTAGCTGGTGGTACAGTGGCACAGTTTTTACCTGAAAAATTATTAAAATCTTTAGCAGCGATCGGTTTTGCAACTATGGCATTGCGAATTTTGTGGACAAAAGATGCCGTGTAGGGGGGAAACGCCTTTACTTAAAAATAGCTGGAGATGGAGCGCAATTCGCTGGGGATGGGGGTGTCTTGGGGAAATTCCAGACAGGTTTCGCGATCGCCTAAATATCCAGACTCGGTAAAAGAAATTAGCATTCTGGCCAAGGCTACCCAAACTTCAGGATCGTATTCCCAATCTTTTTGTCTTGAAGCATAGCAAGAAATAGATTTTAAGGCCCAAAAATAGCTATTACGAACTATCGAACCCCCTTTTTTATACTCTGGTAAATCTTCGTGATTAATCGAGAGAATATTGTCTTGAAGTTTTACTCGCATTAATTTAAACAATTTTAAGGATGAATTGAACCGTCAGGTAGAGTTGCACCCGTCAATTTAACGGCAGTTATCTTCACCATAATTTTGTTATTAAAGCCTACTTTTGCCCCACTAAGATTTGCCCCGCTTAGATCTGAACCGCTAAGATCTGCGCCAATTAGATTAGCATCTCTTAAATCGGCATTACGTAAGTTTGCCTGAAGCAGATTAGCACCTTTGAGGTTTGCACCCTGAAGATTAGCTTCTTCGAGAATAATTTTATGTAAGAAAGAATCGCTTAAATCAGCGTAGGAAAGATTAGCCTGGGATAAATCTCGACCAGAAAAATCTCTTTCTTTAAAGTTCGATCTGCTTAGATCTGCACCCCGAAGGTCTTTGTAATATGGTCTTTGAGGATTACTTTCGGCTGGACGACTGGAAGGAGAACTTTTCGTAGTTTCCCGAAAATCCCGATAGCCATCTTTTGATGAACTTTGTTCAGGGTTATTTGGCGCAGAATAATACTCTCGGTAGTTCCAATGACGTGGCTGTTCGTAACTTTTGGTTTGTTCGTAATGAGGCCGAGAATAGGTTTGTTGACGATTTCTACTATCGCTATAGGGTGCGCGATAGGTGGAATAGCGATCGCTATAAGGATTTTTACTACTAGAATTATCTGCTTGATAAGCTTGACGATTACTTTGACTCGTGTTGCTAGAATAGGCAGCTGATTTGGCTGGTTTGTTAGCTGCTGGCTTATGTTGACGATGATACGAACGTAAAGAATCCCGCGCCTCATTAATCTGCTGAATTTTGGCGACAGATTTTTTGACTAGTCGTTCATTGTCTTGGGGAACGCGATCGGGATGCCAAATAAACACCAAATCTTTGTATGCTTGGTTAACTTCTTCCAGAGATGCACCTGGCTCTAGTCCCAATACTTTATAGTGTTGTTCTAGGTTTTGAATCACTATGGCAATCCTTCCTCAACTTTTCCTATGTTTAACTCAAACTATTAGGCAGTGGTAGTGCCTAAATTTACCAAATTTACCAATTAACCTTTATTTAATTTTAAATATAGTTGTTTTGAGAATCGAGTAGTCTAATAACTCTTAATCATTATAGGTATTAATATATTTTAGCTAAGCTTCTAATTCGATTTGTAAACAAGCTAGAGTTTTTAAAGTAATTGTACTAAACGCCTAATGTGAATTAAAAATTACAGTGATTCATTTTTAGCTATAAACTATAAGCTATAAGCTTTTCTAGAAGCGTATTATATAAGTTCCACGAACAGCATGATTATTGGGTTCTAGATAAAATCTACGTATTGAGAGCTAAGAGCTAAAAGCTAAAAGCTAACTAATTAAAAACATAGTCTATTAATCATGAAAATCGCTGTAAAAGCCAGCTAAATTATTTTTTCTAGACCATAAATAAGAGAGCTTAATTCAGTTACTTTACGAATTGCCAGCAATACTCCAGGCATATAGCAAGAGCGATCGCTAGTATCATGACGTAATGTATAAAGTTCTCCAGGCGAACCAAATAGCACTTCTTGATGGGCGATTAATCCTGGCAAACGAATACTATGGATGGGAATATTACTCTCTGCTGTAGCACCTCTAGCGCCTGCCATTGTCTCTTTAGACTCTACCTTGGGTGGATTAAAGGATTTACCCATTTCTGCCAGCATTTGCGCCGTTTTAATCGCTGTCCCACTAGGCGCATCCGCTTTGCGATCGTGATGTAGCTCAATAATTTCTACGTGGTCGAAATATTTTGAGGCGGTTAAAGCTGCTTGTTGAAGTAAAACAATGCCAATGGAAAAATTAGGAATAATTAACGTTCCCGTGCTGGCTTTTTCGGCAAATTCGGCTAAATCTTGTAGTTGTTTATCACTTAAGCCTGTAGTACCAACTACGGGTCGAACTCCATAAGCGATCGCACTACGAGTATTTTCATACACACTATCAGGATGAGTAAAATCTACCATTACTCCCTGCACTTTTTCTTGCGTCGCTAAAACTAAAACACTTTGTAAGTCGTTTAACACAGGCACTTCTAACGCACCAATGCCAATGATTTCGCCAATGTCTTGACCTGAATATTCAAGATTGAGATCGATTGCCCCAACCAACATCATATCTTCCGCCTGGGATACAGCTTTAATTACTTCTCGACCCATTTGACCTAGCGCACCATTAACTACTACGGGAATTGGTGATTTATCTGTCATCTGTTTTTTATGTTGCTTACAAGTCTTTAGAGAACAATTTTAAACCAAATTTTAAACCAAATTGAGTTGTCCAAACCTATCAATTCATCGATCCCGATCTATAAAAGCCTTATCCAAACAACACATATAAATAAATTTTGTAAATATAATCTTGAACAAAAGTTAATTTTTAATACCAATTAAAGGTTTTATTTGTATTATCGTATTATCGATAATAATTCTAAAATTAACATATACATAAATTTATTTTTTTCCAATCTTTGGGGCAGAAATAATTTATCTAATCCTGATTAAGTACATAAGTATAAATTCTTGTCTTGCGTTAATACTTTACGGGGAATTACTCTAGACAACACAACCGCGATCGAGTCTTGATATTTTATTAAGCTTACTTAAAATATAATGTTGTATCAAAAACGCTCAACAAGTGTTCCTTCTGTATTAGCTGTAGATAACAACGATGATAATTTACTTTTAATCAGCTATGTTTTAAAAGCGTTAAATTTTAAATGCTATGCAGTTAGTGACAGCAGAAGGGTTTTAGATTTAGCAGTAGATAAGACACCAGATCTTATTCTTTTAAACATAATTATGCCAAATATGTCTGGCTTTGAAGTAATAGGTCAACTTAAATCTAATTTATTTACTAGAAATATTCCAGTTATCGCTGTAACAGGATTAACCAATCTTTATCACCAAGCACTGATTAGAAGTGCTGGTTTTGAGGACTATATCTGTAAACCGTTTCTTCTTGAAGAGTTGGAAGACAAGCTAACTAAATATTTAAGTCCTTGTCTAATTTAATTGATAGCTTAAACTGTATAAACAGATGAGATTAAAATAAATTTTAGTGTGTAGGTTTTATTGTGAATTTTAGTAGTTTCGCTGGCGCGATCGCGCTAATAATTGCCATTTATATTCTGTGGCAAATTCGCTTCATTTTACTGCTAACGTTTGCTTCGGTAGCTTTGGCAACGGCAATTAATTATTTAGTCAGATATTTAATGAGGTTGGGAATAAAGAAACGGGGTACATCAATTGTTCTCTCCTTAACTTTACTATTGTTATTGTTGATTGGCTTTACCTTGTTGATTATCCCTCCATTCATCGATCAGGTACAGGACTCTCTTTATTTATTACCCCAAGCTGTAGACCAAATTGCCGTCTGGTTGACATGGTTGCAGGAACGAGTTCCCCAACAGTTAGTCGGAGAAATCCAAAAACTAGAGAACGTTACTCGTAATTTACCAAACGTAATGACTCAGCTTTTTAGTAACTTCTATGCAGTTTTTTCTGGTTCTTTAGGTGCTGCTGTTAATATCCTACTGGTTGTAGTGGTTACACTTATGCTACTTGTCAGTCCTCATCCCTATTTACGGTTGTTTTTAGCTTTTTTTCCCTCTTTCTACCGTCGTCGCGCTGCTCAAATTATCAAAAAATGCGAACGAGCTTTGGGGGGTTGGACTCAAGGAATTTTATTCAATATGCTGGTGATCAGCCTTTTAAGCTGGTTGGGATTATCAATTTTGGGAGTGCAGCTTCCTCTAGCAAATGCTCTACTGGCTGGCTTATTAACTTTTATTCCCAATTTAGGAGCTGTTTTAAGCTGTATTCCACCCATAATTTTAGCTGTAATTGATGCGCCGTGGAAAGCAGTAGCAGTACTCATACTTTATGTTCTGATTCAACAGGCTGAAAGTAATGTTTTGACTCCCTTGGTGATGAAGCAACAAGTCTCTTTGTTACCAGCAGTAACTTTACTAGCTCAAGCTACTTTCGCCATCTTTTTTGGCTTTATTGGTCTGTTCTTAGCACTACCCCTAACTGTTGTCTCCCAGGTTTGGATTGAAGAAATTTTAATCAAAGATATCTTGAGCAATTGGGGCAAAAAAGGCGATCGCCCTGGAGCAAAACAAGCCAGCACCAATCCAACTAAAATCTCCAAATCGTCTTCGCCTGTAGTAATTACATCAGAGATTGAAGGAGCAAGTTAATTTTAATGATTTAAAAATGGGGATGATCTGCTTATCAATGAACGCGCGAACAATTAATTAATCAGGTTTAAGACCTCTTCTTTCAATGATCATTGCTCACTGCTCATTGCTCAGTGATTTGAGTAAAACTTGTCCCATTTCTTGACACCCTACAGCTTTCATTCCAGGGGACATAATATCTCCCGTACGATAACCCTGGTCTAAAACTCGATTGACCGCCATTTCAATTTCCGTCGCTGCATCAGGCTCATTTAAACCGTACCGTAACATCATCGCTGCACTTAATACCTGCGCTAAAGGATTAGCTAGATCTTGACCTGCGATATCAGGGGCAGATCCATGAACAGGCTCATATACGCCAGGCGTACCAGCCTCACCTAAACTGGCAGAAGGTAACATACCAATGCTACCCGTGAGCATCGCTGCTGCATCAGAAAGAATATCACCGAATAAATTGCCAGTGACGATCGTATCAAACTGTTTTGGGGCGCGCAACAGTTGCATGACTGCATTATCTACATAAAGATGACTTAACTCTACATTGCGATAATTTTCTGCCATTGCCGTAACGCGATCGCGCCATAGTTGAGAAACATCCAGTACGTTAGCCTTATCTACAGAACATAGTTTACCGCTACGTTTTTGGGCGGTTTCAAAACCGACTTGAGCAATGCGATCGATCTCACTAGCGCTATATGCCATGGTATTCACGCCTCTTGCTTCACCAGTCTCCGTAGTAAATATCCCTTTGGGCTGTCCAAAGTAAATTCCACCCGTCAACTCACGCACCACCATAATATCCACCCCTGCCACTACTTCTCGCTTGAGAGAGGACGCATCGATTAACTGGGGTAAGATTGTTGCTGGTCTAAGATTGGCAAACAGTCCTAATCCTGAGCGCATTGCCAGTAATCCCGTTTCAGGACGTTGGTGACGGGGTAGACTGTCCCACTTATAACCACCAATTGCCGCCAGCAATACTGCATCACTATTACGACAAGCGGTTAAAGTCTCCTCTGGCAGAGGCTCGCCTGTGGCATCGATCGCTGCACCACCAATCAAAGCTTTGGTAAAGCTAAACTCCATATCATGTTTGGAAGCGATCGCATCTAATACTTCTACGGCTACGGAAATAATTTCAGGGCCAATACCATCCCCTGGAAGTAAAGTAATGCGGTGCTGTTTGGTCATAATGACTGTTTTTAATGTTTAAATGCTGTTTCAATATCGTTGGCGACAGCTACTAATTTACCATTTGGCAGCCACCTCAAATTCGCTAATCTAAAGAAAAATTGATGTGTTAGGATGTATAACGGCTACGGGATGTGGCGCAGCTTGGTAGCGTGCTGCTTTCGGGAAGCAGAGGTCGCAGGTTCAATTCCTGTCATCCCGATTCTGCGCTAAGGCTTGAATCTTATGATTTCACCGCTACCTCTACTTCCCGAAGGTAGCACGCTTTACTCAAAACTTACTCAAAAGTAACTATAACTGAGTGCTGAACGAAAGAGAAGCGGGTACATGCATACCCCAATTATTTAAGCGCTTAAATTAGCTCGTAGCAAAAAAAACTGCCTATTTTAATACAATTATCTAAAATTGTCAAATAGCCGTCCTACCTCGTTTCTAGCTCAAGTACCTCTTTAAACATTTAGCATGAGCGGTAATCCCAGGAGTGCTAGAGCTGATAGAATATTCTTGTATAGAGCCGATCAGACTATAGCTATTTAAGCGCTAGGTACTAAAAAACCGAGAACAGCAAGTATTTCGCCTTGTCCTCGGTAGAGCATTCCTCATAGTTGTTTAACAAGTTGTTAAACACTTCCTAGATACGCCTCCTCCTCCGTCTTCTGTCAACTTTAGTACTAGGTTTAGTACTAACAATCGAAGTACTCATCTTACTAAGGGTCTTCAAAAGGTGTTTTAACTGTTCATCTGTCATAGACAGCCTAGAACGTACCCCATAGCGATCCTTGATGTAAACGATACATCTTTCCTTTGACCAACCTAAACGAGCAACCTGGTCATCTATAGCGTGCTTGAGAGCAAAGAATTCTTCAGTCTTCCTGTTCATTATTTGCTTCCTCTTTGATGATCTCGTCCTCTATTCGTTCCCATTTTGCGATCAATTCCATCCCTACCTCGCTAGGTCTAGCGCCTTCATCCTTCTCAATTAGCATACGGGCGATCGCTGCTTTTCCTA